>OAZW01000040.1_pt1 | contig 194205 bp, 168 predicted proteins | sample 1495231 | NCBI WGS metagenome assembly OAZW01 (sample SAMEA2580062, study PRJEB22360) | human gut metagenome | reverse complement strand
AACCAAACCCCAAATTACGCAATACCACCAGCAAAAACACCAAAATAAAGACACACAAAATGTTACTTAGCCCCAAAAGCTTGTTTTCTATATTGTGGTAACACTATAATCGTTTTTACTAGTACTAGTGCCCTTCTTTACATCGTCGTGGGAGGGGATACTCATATGAAAAGTGTGAAGATTGTTAGGTGTAACGTGGCAGGACATAACAAATCTCAGAAATTGGTCGCGGTGCTGACCCTGCTGGGGTTGGTAATCGCCATGATCCCAGTGGCAGTACTGACATTGCCACAGGCACAGGCTGAACCGTCTGACCCGAATCACCCTATAATTGGGGGTGCTGATGACCCGTGGCCTTCAGATCCTCCCCGTGATCTGGAATCTGAAGACATAAAAAACGCGGGTTCGGTTGCTTTAGTCTTTGAGTTCGGTTCTTGGTATGGCTACCAAACTATGGGTGGAGGGATCACCGGAACTGGGAATAAGCCCTGCCCGAAAGATTACCCGCAAATACCGGCATCAAGAAAACGTCTTCAAGATGGTAAGTTGAGCGCGAATTGTCGCAACTGGGATCAGAACGAGGCGGTAGCGAACGTAATTGAGCCTCTCAAAGGATCACCCCTTTCGGTCGGCATTTACCACTATGCCCGTAAACAAGACCAAGGACGGTACGGTAATAACACGCCTGACTTAAAAGCCACTTCACTGGCAGATGCTGCGGGTTACCAGAAAGTAATGAATAAGATCTGGTCATTGGATGCCACCAATGGCAATGGTGGAAATATGCAAACCGGGTACGCTGGTAACGGTGAGTGGGGCTTAGGTAAGCTGTATCTGGATATGCTGCGTTACCGGCAGCAACAATTAAAAGAACATGCCGGTGAAGCTGATTTTGTTCCGCGTCCCCTTTATTCCAAAATCATCATCATGTCGGCATCGGATCCGCACTGGCATCTAGACAAGTCCGTTTACGACAGGAAAAACGATGTTTGGAAAATCAACCACTATATTGATGGCGAGTCTGATGAGGAGCAACTTAACCAAGATCTAATTAATAAAGATTTAGATACTCCTGCTAAAAACTTTGTAGAAGATCCTGATAATAAAGACAGCCAAGACTCCCATGGCTACAAGTGGAAAAAGTTACCTCTGACTGCTAATCCCGGGCGTGTAGGCATGTTGGATGTCGCCAGCAGGATTCGTAATCTGGGAGCCGATATCCGCACAATGGGAATGGGGGACTGGGTTGACAAGTTTCCTAATCCAGACGGCGGCGGTGAATCAACCCGCCATATGTTCCTCCGGGCTTTAACCGGGGTAGAAGACTATCAACAACCTACTAGTAACTATCAATATATTCCCTTCCCCTCTGATAGCTCCGGGGGGTCTCCAGGTGGTCACTTTGGATATCCCAATGGAGACTATTTCAGTAACCCCGCGCGTGATGGGATTGCAAACGGTTCTTTTGAAAGATCTATGCGTCAGTGGATGTGGGAGGATACCCACCTTTCGTTAACCTCTGATCTTTTGGATGGGAATTTCCGCTATGTGAAGCCGAATGCGCGGCAAACCATTAACTTTAGCCCTCTAGATACCGCGACCACCCCCCAAAATTATTCCACCGGAAACGACGGACGCGTAGTAATAAACCTAACCAAAGCGCAGATGACCAAAGGAGTTGATGTTCGCCAACCAGAACGAACAGACAAGTACGTCCTTACCCAGTTCCAAGGGCATAATGCCCGTTGTCGAGGTTTAAGTAGGACGGATGGACAATACCAAGATTTCTTCCCTGAAAATCTCGACAAGGATACTGACGGAAGAAGTGGATTCAGAATAACGGCAGAACAATACAACGAGTTCTTCTCCATTAAATGTTCTAGCTATTCACGACCACTACAAAAATTGCAGCTAATCAAGAAAGCGGGATTAGAAAACGAACAGATTCGTTATGAGATTGGTGGACAGCCCACTGCTTATAACGGAGGCGTCAGCTATGATTTCCAATGGAAGTGCACCGACCCCAAGGCAAAAGACCCCCAGGCGGTAGTAGCGCAAGGAACTGCTAAGCGCCAAGTAAAAGGGCTAAATGTAGCTGCTACCTTAGATCCGATTGATATTTCTGATGTCGCGATGCCGGTCGGTACGCAATGCACAATTAACGAAACCCTAAATTTACCGGAGGGTTACACCCTGGCAAAAGCGAATTCACTTTTCACTTCCAACACTGAAGTCAAAGGAACCAACTTCAAGCTAGACGAAGCCCAAACCCAGAAAACTAAAGACGGTGGACAATCTGTTTCCAACAAGATAGTGGGTAATGTCCAGTTATTTAACCCGGACAACACCACTACCGAGATTTCGCAATTAGTTTCAAACACCACCTATTCGTCGCTGCGAGCGCATATCAAAGTAGATGTAAAGTTCTCCAACTCTGGTAACGATGCGGCGATAGCAGCAAAAATCGCTAACGGTACCTTACCGAAGAAGATTCCCGTTTACTACAACTGCCGTTTCATGCCTGACCCCACCAAACCCCCGGAACTTCCCGAAACTAACGTGGGTTCCTATCCCGGCTTCGTCGGAGTGGACTGGGTAGGAGTAAACACCGATGGAACTGCCAGTATTACCCTCGGTAAAGACCAAAATGGAAATGACATCTGGCCGGTGGGTACGCACTGTTTATTTGCTACCACTCCGCCAAATGCTAATATCCACGGACCGAATCCGGCTATAGGGCAGCCGGTAAAGATTCCCGGAGTTGTAACCAAAGACAGCTACAGCTCCACGATTTGCGCCGAAGATGCGACCAGTAAGCCAAGCACCGCCAAGAATTGTAAGAATAATTATTTCTGGGTTCATTCCGGTGGAGAGCAAGTCATCCACCTCACCGAGGACTTACAGCGCCTCAAAGGCAAATTGCGGGTGACTAAACAGCTCACTGGCGAGGCTGCGGGGCAAGGGGTAAATAAAGAATTCCCTATGCATCTATCCTGTCAAGACGAAGGAATTAGTCTGCCGGTAAACGGTAATGAAACCTATAATTTCAGTGTCAAACGTTCAGAGCCGCAAATAGTGGAGAGTGTTCCTGCTGGAGCCTCCTGTACCCTGAGCGAGGACGCGCAAGGTAGCGCTCTCCAAAATGCTGAGGTGGCAATACCGGCACCGATAGCAATCAACCCCATTACCGACACCACCGTTATAAAAGATGTCACCGTCACCAATGATTTGACCTATAAGCGGGCAAGCCTGGAAATAAACCACACTTTAGCCTGGGCAAACCCGAAACCTGAGGCAGCAACCCAGCAGGTTCTAATGACTAAAGATAATCTGATAACTGCCTCCTGTCGGGTTCCCGGGGATACAGCACAACCAGATAAAACCGTTACTATCACTGGAAATGGATCCCAAACCCTAACCGATTTACCGGCTGGTTCAGTCTGCAATATTCAATCAGTACCGCAAAATATTAGCGATATTTCCGTTAACTATCAGGCTCCGCCACAACAAGTCACTATTCCCGCCAGCGGAACCGCAACCGTTGACTTAACTACCACTTATTCCTTACCTGCGGCGGGTAGTTGGTATCTGCGACCAATTATTCATTCGCGTCCCGAATATCAGGCGTTACGCAGCTTGATTCCCGATAAGGTAAACGCGACCCTTAGCTGCGAGGGCGTGGCTGACCCCCAAACGGTTGCCATCGATTTAAAGGATGGGAGCCCCACCGAGATAGCAACTGCGGGGATTCCATCTCAAGCGAACTGTAGTCTCAGCGGGCGACTAATACCGCAAGTAGAAGAAAGTAAGTTTGAGATCCGTTACAACATTAGTGGCGACGATTACGAGCAGGCAGACCACGGAGCACAGTTAACGGCGAATACGCAAGCTCCCGAAAGCGGAAAGAGTAGTACCCAAACTTTACACCTGTGGTTTAAAACCAAAAATACCAGCGTAAACCTGGCTTCTAGCTCTAGTATGTGGACCTCTAAAGCAGCGAATGCTACCGCAACTACAGACAGAATCCCGGTACCCGACCAGTGGCGTAAAGTCGCCCTCGGGATAGCTGATAATAATGCCGATAGCAAAACGGTTCCCCTAAGCGTTTCCTGCAAACTAGGTTCCGGAGCTAACGAGTCCACGGTTACCTATCCTCTGCAGCTATCCAACGGGGGCAGCGCGAAACCCTTAAGCGTGCCTAATGACTGGAATTGCTCTGTTAGTGCTAGTGACGCCGCTTTGAAGATTCCGGGAACCACGTTACAGAAACCTGAATGGGAGGGCGCAAACGGCACGGCTACCACTGACGGCTACCAATACGATTGGACTTCCGGTGACGGGCAAAGCATTACCCTAAAACGTGACTACCGGATGCAGCTCGCCTCTTTCAACCTCAAAAAGAAAGTCGGCGGTGAAGGGGTAACCATTATCTCCGGGGATAAACAGTTCCAAATGGACTGGACCTGCACCCTGAACGGGAAAGCGATTAACATTCCTTCTCCGCGTACCATAGATGTAAATACCGATGCCCAGGCAAGCTTTGGTAATGACCTGGCTTCGCGGCTGCAAAACCTCAAACCCAGTGGCAGAGCCACTATGGGACGCTTCTTGCAAGGTGAATGGCACGTGGTTGATGCCCTGCCGGCGGGAGCAGTCTGTACCCTCACCGAAAACTCCGATATTGCACAGGTAGAAAACACTGTTTGGGATCACTACTGGGAGATAACTGACGGCTACCGCAGCCGTGAACCCGCGACTGCTTGCGAGGCCTCCTCAGATAAATGTCGCCCGGCAGATGAAGGGACTACGGTTAAAGCCCAAGTGCTGTTACCGCGAGATAAAGAAGCCAAAGCTAATCCGTATTTCAACAATGAAAAAGACAACCCCAAAGATCCGCAAGGTAAGCCCCGCAACCCGGTAGTGCCCGATACCTTACCCGAGAACTTTGCGGGAACTATGGTTCCTTGGAACAACTACACTTTCCAAAAAACCCAGGTGAAAGTCAGTTTGAATAATAGTGGTAACGGGGCTGAGCTCGCCCATGGGAAAACCTTTAGCGCCCGTCTATACTGCGCTCCGCCTCCTCTGATTGGAGCTGAAGGGGCAGAAATCCCCGGTAGCGCTGCCGCGATTATCAACGTAGAGTTGACTTTCAAAGAGAGCGCTACCAATCCTGGTACTTGGGAGGATGCGGTTGCCAATCAGTTGATTCCGGTGAATTATCGCTGCGTATTAGCGGAAGCGAAATTCCCACAACTAGATGCCAAAGTCACCACCACCATTGCAAAAGACGCGACCCAACCAACTGTGACTGCGAATAAAGACGGATTAACCGACCTGTTCGCCTATAACCAAGGGCAAAACTCGCAGGTGAAAGATGATCCCAACCTGAACTTGCAGAGCGGGGATCACCAGATTCTCGGATTTATCGTTCACCCCCAATTGGTAAATGATGCTCAAGAATCACAAAAGCAATCCCTGTTCACTATCGAAAACAAGTTTGATCGCCCGGCAGCGAACGTTAAAGTTGCGCAGGTGGTGCGCAAGGATAGTACCGACACGGATATGTCGTTCGGGCAGGTATTAGTCGATAAAGGGCAAGTAGGATATCGGGTTCACTATCGCTGTACCGACAAATATCTAAAAGAGGCGAGCGGCGACCCCAAGGTTTACCAAGGATCGGCGGATTTGGCTGCTGACTCTACCGTGAGCTTGTTGTCCGGGCAAGAAGGCGGAAACTTCGTACCCGCCACCTCCAAATGCGTGTTCTGGCATGAAAACCAAGACGGCAAAGACCCGGTAGCAACCTATGCGCCCCAGCTGTCCCTAAACCCCAGTGCCACGGTAACGACCGAGGGAACGCCAGACCAAGAAGAGAAATCCGCTAACCAAAGCAAACCGGATTCCTTAAAGGTCAGCCCCCTAAATCTGGATAAAGAGGGCAAAAAAGTAACCACTATTACTTTTGAAGATTTCTACTTTGCCCCCTACGCCAAATACGAAGTAGGAACAGCGGTAGAGGGCGCGCGCCGCGATGAAGTACTACCCGCTGACACCAAATATCAGTACAGTTACTCCTGTACCTACCCCGAGGGGCTTCCAGTACCCGCTGCCTATGCGGATGGAAAATATCCCAAAGTAGAGGGTACAACCGACCAGGCAGAGCGGGGCAATTTCGTTTCCCTACCGAAAGTGCCGGTCGGAAGCACCTGCGTAGTCACCGGTAATAAACCTGATACTTCCGCCACCCCCTATTTGAAAGTGGCAGGAAACTGGGTGCCTTGGGATGTAGATAAACTAGGGTTCTTCCTAGAAGACAGCACCAACTTTAACCAACAAGGTTTAGTAAAGAACGCCCTTAGCGGTTCGCCCTTTACAGTCACCTTGAATCAAGATACGCAGCGCGGGGTAGTACTGTACTCGGTCTATACCAACGGCTCCAAAGTGCGTATCTATAAAGCTGACAGCCCCAAAGGAAACGTTATCCCCGATGCTTCCTTTAAGCTGGTCAAAGCCGACCCGAACGGACAGCCAGGGGAGGAAATACCCCTGAAAGCAGTTGCGGGACAAAACGGGGTTTATGAATCCGCAACCGAGCTGGCTCCTGGAAGCTACCTGGTGGCAAACCTTAATGCCGGTAAGAACGCCGGAGAACGATTCCCATTCGACTGGAAGTTTGACATTACCCTCGATCCGGTTACCCAAGCGGATGCCCAAGACACTCAAGTTGGGCTGAGCGGGGAAACTCAAAGTTCCGGACTGGTCGCCGTCTATAAGCCGACTACCCAGATTAACGCTTGGCAGATAGAACTAGCCGATGTGACCTTCGGGAAACTCCCCTTAACCGGTGGGTATTTACCGTGGCTCTGGGCGTTTGGCATATCCCTAGTGTTGGCATCGGCAGCCGTAATGTGGCATAGGAGGCGCGAATGAAAAAAGTACACCGCGCCCTCTTACCGCGTCTACCCGCTGGGTGGATGTTGGCTGCCTGGAGGAGGTCTTTGGTTAGGCACAGATTCTTCCGCTCTGGCAGCGACCCCGGGTAATAGAGGGGGCAAAGCGCAATCATCTTAAGACAAAGAAGTTAAAAAAGTATTCAAACCTAAATAAACAGAAAAAACATAAATGAGGTAAAAATGTTTTCCAATACCAAGAAACTTGTTCGGAGGGGGACGGCGCTAGCGGCCGCCTTGGGCATGGCTGCCCTGGGCTTGGTAGCAGTCGGTGCTCCTGGCGCCAGCGCGGCCCCCGCGATTGATGCAACTAAAGACTACACGATTTCAGTAGAGCCGCAGATTGGAGAAACCGGAGTTCCCGCCGACGGCAAGAGCGGTCATTTTGATGCTGATAAGAAACTGCCCTCGGGTACTTTCAAACTGGAAAAAGGTAACTACGATGTAACCACCGCCGCTGGCTACAATGCAGCCACCACAGCGACTACCGCTAACTTTACTCCGGCAGACCCGGCAGTTGAAGATACAAAGGAATTGGGCGCCGATGGCAAGATTTCCTTTACCGTCAAGCCCGGTTTGTATCGTTTGACCCAGACCAAGGCGCCTACCGGATACAAAGCGGCGCTCCCATCCTTGATCCTGATTCCGATGACTGATCCGGATACTGGAACCTGGATGGAAACGGTTACCGTGTACCCCAAGAATGGCTCAGCCGGGAAGATCACCAAGAAAGACATCACCGCTAAAGACCAGGTCATTAAACCCGGTTCCGAGATGAAGTTCGAGATTGACTCCCCGATTCCTACCCTGACCGCGAAAGATCAAGATGACAAGTTAAAGAGCTACAAAGTCACTGATACTCCTTCCGGTCCGCTGAAAGTGGATAGTGACAACTCGACGATTGAGAAAGTCGAGATTGTAGATGGCGATACCACGACCGCGCTAGATGCTGCTGATTACACGGTATTGACCAGCACTCCTTATGGAATTGAGCTAACTAAAACCGGACTTGCCAAGCTGGATGCCAATTCAGGAAAGACCCTACGAGTGACCCTTACCGGTAAAGTTGCCCCCAAAGGTGACCCCATTTGGAGCGAAGACGCCAGTAAATGGGTCATTAAGAACAAGGCAGCCTACGATTACGAATCAGAAAAAGGCGAAAATGGCGGCAGTGAAACTGATCCTAAAGACCAGCCGGATATTCCGATGGCTAAGCTGCAAGTAAACAACAAAGACGGGCAAACCGATATCAATGATAAAGGGGCAGAGTTTAGTGTCTACGCCTGTGATAGTGCAGCTACCGGTGATCCTTCCACCACTGGCGAGGCTATCTTGACCGGGTTGAAGGCTGGGGAAGCCAGCTCAGAACCTCTTGGCGCACGTGACAATAGTCTGTGCATCGTGCAGACCAAAGCGCCTGAGGGATACGAGTTGGGCAGCTCCGTGGTGAAAGTCGGCTTCGATAAGGACACGGTTAAAGCCGCTGCTGATCAGAATAAACCAGTAGAGGTCGATTACCAGAACACGGTAAAGAGCTCAGATATCCTATCTAAGCTACCACTAACCGGTGGAGCGGGCATCATCCTGTTCCTGATCGTGGCAGCCGGATTGCTGGGCGGAGCATACTACTATGCCCGTCGCAATCGGGTACGCGCATAACTATAATTAAGTGTCGGGGAGCAGCCCTGCTCCCCGACATTAAATAGCAAGGCGAATCTTGGGGAAGAAAGAGAAAAGCAGCGGAGCAACTACGCAGCGCAAAGGCAAATCCCAACGCAGCCGCGGCTCCACTCTGATTCCCGTAATTTTGGCGTTGGCGGGTATTGCGGTGTTGTTATACCCCGTGGTAGCAACCCAATGGAACAATGCCCGCCAACTCCAGATCGCCTATGAATACTCAAAAGCAGAAAAATATCTTGATAGGCAGCAGCTGTCTGATTCTTTCAAGGCAGCGCAGGCATATAACCAGCACACGCCGGGAGCCCCCATCCTGGATCCCTGGTTGGCGCGGGTAGCCAAAGACAACAATCCCTATCAGGTGTATCTAAAACAACTAAATATCGTCCCGGAAATGGGACGTCTGGTAATCCCGGGAATCAAAGTAGATTTACCTATCTACCACGGTTCCCAGCCAGACACCCTAGAACGCGGAATCGGGCATCTGTACGGATCCTCGCTCCCGGTAGGGGGGAAAGGAACGCACGCGGTACTCACCGGGCATAGCGGGCTGTCAACAGCCACTTTGCTCGACAACCTCACGAAGGTGAAAAAAGGTGATGCTATCTATGTGCAGGTAGCGGGGCAAAAGCTCAAATACCAGGTGCGTTGGATTCGAGTAGTCCGCCCCGACCAGGTGAAAAGCCTGCAGCGGCAAGAAGGTAAAGACCTTTTAACCGTCCTAACCTGCACGCCCTACGGGATCAACAGTCACCGGCTGTTAGTGACCGGGGAGCGGGTACCGATGGATAAAACCGACCCCTTCGCCGGAGCCGGAAAGCTGGAATGGCCGTGGTGGATGGGAGCCATAATCTTTGTGGCCTGCCTGGCCGCCCTGCTGCTCGGTTGGTGGCTATGGAAACAGCGCCGCCGCGACGAGGACGAAGAAGAAAATAAGAAAACATCCGGGGATTCACCCCCGATTGCCAGTGGCGGAATCCCCGCCACCGACGCCGAGATAACTACTCATTACCCGTCACGAAAAGCAAGGAGGACACAGTGAACAGCATGCGACGCAAGCTGAAAGCAGGCTTGGGGATGCTGGCCGCACTAATGCTTGCCCTGGTGCCAACCTCGGCGATGGCCTCACCGCAATCGGATCAACCAGTAGTGGTGGGTGATATTACCGGTCTCGACCCGACAACTTTCAATCCGGCGCGCCTGGGACAGCTACATATAAGCAAGACCGCCGCCAACCCTTACGATGACCCCAAACCGGGATCCTTGCCCAACGGCCCGGCCGGGGGACAGGTGATTCAGATTAACCGGGTCAAAGGGATAGATTTACCTACCGCCGACTGGACACAGCTGCAAAAGATGACGGTTAAGCAGGCAGAGGCCAAAGGCTTAGAACCCGCAAAAACCATGACTACCGATGACGAAGGCAACGTTACCTTCGCTAACCTTCCCGTCGGACTGTACCTGGTGAGTGATCAAAAACCGGCAGACACCACCCATAAATATGGTCGGATTAAACCGTTCTTAATTACTATGCCCTCCGGTAATCCTGACCTGCACGTATGGACTTTCAATATTTCGGTTGCCCCCAAAATGATGGCGGAACAAACTCCGGCGCCATCGACACCGTCGCCCACCAAGCCGCATATGCCCAAGACCGGTGTTTACGTGGTGCCGTTCCTGATCGCAGCGGCCGCGCTCTTTAGTACCGGCATCCTGGTTGCCGCCGCGCGGCGCCATCGCCAAGACGAAGAAGCCCCCGCCGCAGCTAATTAATTTCGCCGTAGCCTGATAACTCCATCCCCGCCCGGTATCCAAGCCCGCGCGGGGGGAAAGTTTTTCCTCCGGTTATTTCTGCGCGGCTCTGGCTCGGTAATAGCACTCCGGGAACCCCCCTATCCTCGCTAAAGCGAGGATAGGGAGTTATCTCAGGAGATCAATAGGTATGTTTCCGACTATAGATGATACTGGTGGCTTGCTTGTCCCTCTCGTATCTTTTACCGGCCGCGACCCGCGCGCACTCGGATATAACTTTCCCCCGCGCTCAAGTTTCGTGCCCGCACCACTATGCGCTAGAAAATAAATGCCGCACCCTTGAGGTGTTTGCCCATAACCGGAATACTATGAAGTAAAGGAAAGGGGAGATTGTATTATGCCGATATCTATTAGTTTGACTGACGAAGAACAACGTCTAGCCTCCAGCTATGCGCGCATTCATTCAATCTCTCTTGGCGATGCCTTTAAACAGGCGTTCTTTGAGCGGCTTGAAGATGAATACGATTTACAAATAGCGCGCGAAGCTCTTGAAGAATACGAGCGCGATGGCCGCAAATCACGTCCCATTGAAGAACTATGGGAAGAGTGCGGTCTATGAGATGGATCCTGCAAACATCGAAACGCTTTGATAAAGACTTTAAAAAGCTTGACCGTTACACACAACGCATCATAAAGGGATGGATCACTAAGCATATTTCCGGTACCGAAAACCCACGCGCCCTCGGAAAAGCTTTAACGGGAAATTTAGCTGGATTATGGCGCTATCGGATTGGGGATTATCGGCTTATAGTCGAAATCAAAGATGACCGCTTTGTTATTCTTGCACTCTTCATAAGACATCGGCGCGAAGTTTATCGCTAACCCCCACAGCAGGAGTTGATGCCCAGCATCTGTTAAATCCTGTTACTTCAAAGCGGCGTTTATGCGCGGAAATTTTCGCCACGGGAAACGCGGGGGAGGGGAAAATGGCGATATTTATTCCGAGGACGAGTTGGAGGTGGCGGCGACCTGTCGGAAATTCCGACAGGTCGCCGTGAATGAGAGCAAGAAAGGTCGAGCGCGGCGCTCCCTGATTGCGGCAGACAATTTCACCGTGCCCACTCGGATAAATTTTTCCCGCTCAAGTATGGTGCCTGCGTAAGAGTATTTCTTGGCAGGCCGCGCGGAAACTAGGTTTTATCCGATCAGGCTAGGCGGGCGTAAAACTCTGAAAATGCGTAGAGCATTTTTAGAGTTTTTGGGCGGGAGGAAAAACCTAGTTTCCGCGCAGGAGGTTAGGAAAAACAACCCTTGCGTAGCAAAAATAAGTGCCGCAACACGCCCGGATGCGGGGACGTGGGGTCATTCACATGAGTGCAGCTTGAAAGGGTTCTAGGCGGCGCGTTAGAGTTGTTTACTGGCTCTAGTTGAAAGGTGCGCAGTGCGTACCCGCTCTCCTAGCGCCCGGTAGCAAGAACGCAGGAATCGATTCGTGCCTGGTGAAACAGTTCGCCAGGGATCACACAGATCACCTCCCTAAAATGTTTTAGGGCTTTTTGCGCTTGCAACCGGCTAAGTTCGCCCCGGCGGGCTTAGCGCAAGCAAGGGAGGAAATCCCCTGGCAGGCCCGGGATAAACACCGGGGAAACATCTACGGAAGAAGAAGAGGTAGACGGAATGGCGGGACAGAAAATCCGCATCCGGCTGAAGTCATATGACCACCAGGTCATTGACTCGTCCGCGAAGAAGATCGTGGAAACGGTCCAGCGCGCGGGCGCCACAGTGGTAGGCCCAGTACCTTTGCCGACCGAAAAAAACACGTTCACCGTGATTCGGTCGCCACACAAGTACAAGGACAGTCGCGAGCAGTTTGAAATGCGTACGCACAAACGGCTCATCGATATTGTCGACCCGACGCCTAAGGCAGTCGATTCGCTAATGCGTCTCGATTTGCCCGCTGACGTAAACATCGAGATCAAACTCTAAGGAAAATAATTATGACCACGCAGACCCAGCCGGCTGCCGCAGTACCCACTCGGGCACTTCTCGGCCGCAAGCTAGGCATGACGCAGGTTTGGGACGAGGACGGAAAAGTCGTTCCCATCACCGTCGTGCAGGTCGACAAGAACGTGGTGACGCAGGTTCGCGACCAAGAAACCGATGGCTACACCGCCATTCAAATCGGTTTCGGCCAGATTGACCAGCGCAAAGTCACCAAGCCCCTTGCCGGCCATTTCAATAAAGCAGGCGTCACCCCCCGTCGCCACCTGGTAGAGGTGCGTACCGGCGGAGATGACGAATTCACTCTTGGCCAGGAACTGGCTGCCGACATTTTTGAAGTCGGCCAGAAAGTGGATGTTACCGGAAAGACCAAAGGTAAAGGCTTCGCCGGGGTTATGAAACGACACGGCTTTGCCGGCGTTTCCGCCTCCCATGGTGCTCACCGTAACCACCGTAAACCTGGTTCTATCGGCGCTTGCGCCACCCCCGGACGCGTATTCAAAGGCTTACGTATGGCCGGACGCATGGGTGGGGATCGCCGAACCATCCAAAATCTTAAAGTTCAGGCAGTCGATGCCGAAAAAGGCATTGTCTTGGTTACCGGTGCTATTCCCGGACCCAAGGGCGGCATTGTCCTGATTCGTAGTGCAGTGAAAGGTGCGTAACTATGACTAATCTTTCGCTAAACGTAACTGATCCCGCTGGTAAGCAAGTTGGCAGCGTTGATCTGCCCGCCAGCATTTTTGATCGGGATCCCAATATCGCTTTAATGCACCAGGTAGTTAACGCACAGCTAGCGGCGGCTCGTCAGGGTACTCACTCCACGAAGACGCGTGGGCGGGTGCGCGGTGGCGGCAAGAAGCCGTGGCGTCAGAAAGGCACCGGCCGGGCTCGACAAGGCTCCATCCGCGCGCCGCAGTGGCGTGGTGGCGGAGTAGCCCACGGCCCACAACCGCGTGATTACTCCCAGCGCACCCCCAAGAAGATGAAGGCGGCCGCACTGGCTTGCGCCCTGTCTGATCGGGTACGCAAGGATCGTATGCATCTCGTGTCTCAGTTGGTAGCCGGGGATACCCCTTCCACCAAAGCGGGTCGCGAACACATCGAATCCCTGGTAGATCAGCGCTATGTTCTGGTAGTGCTGAGCCGCTCGGAAGAAGAACAGGTATTGTCAGTGCGTAACCTGCCGCAGGTGCATCTGCTCATGGTTGACCAACTCAATACTTACGACGTACTCAACAGTGAGGACGTTATCTTCACTGAGGCCGCGATTCGCCAGTTCATCGCCGATAAGACCGGACAGGAGGCGTAAAGCAATGGCACTCGAGGTTACTAAGAACCCGCGGGATATTATTTACCGCCCGATCGTCTCGGAAAAAGCCTATGGCCTAATGGATCAGGGGAAATACACTTTCGAGGTAGACCCCAAAGCCAATAAGACCGAGATTCGGATTGCCATCGAAAAAATCTTCGATGTGAAAGTAAAGACCGTAAATACGATTGCGCGTAAAGGTAAACGGGTACGTACTCGCACCGGATATGGCAAGCGGAAAGATGGCAAACGCGCCATTATTACCCTCGCTGAAGGCACAATCGATATCTTCAACGAAGCGTCTGCGTAAGGGGTGAACAAGTAATGGGTATTCGTAAATACAAGCCGACTACTCCCGGACGTCGCTTCGCATCGGTTTCCGATTTCGCGGAAATCACCCGCGACCATCCGGAGAAGTCTCTGCTGCGTCCTATCCACAAAACGGGGGGACGTAACAACGACGGCCGTATCACTTCCCGCCGGCGTGGCGGGGGACATAAGCGCCGTTACCGCGTGATCGATTTCCGTCGTCACGACAAAGATGGGGTGCCCGCAAAGGTTGCCCACATCGAATATGATCCGAACCGCAGCGCCAATATCGCCCTCCTGCACTATGCAGATGGCGAAAAGCGTTACATCATTGCCCCCAATAAACTGCATCAGGGTGACCGCATTGAACAGGGGCCGGCTGCTGATATTAAGCCTGGCAACTGTTTGCCACTAACCAACATTCCGTTGGGTACCGTGATTCACGCAGTGGAAATGCGTCCTGGTGGGGGAGCCAAGATCGCTCGCAGTGCGGGAGTATCCGTGCAGCTAGTGGCGAAAGAAGGCAAATATGCCCAGCTGCGGATGCCTTCCGGGGAAATCCGTAACGTAGAGGCTGCTTGCCGCGCCACCATCGGCGAGGTTGGTAACTCTGACCACGGCAATATCAACTGGGGTAAAGCCGGACGCATGCGCTGGAAGGGAAATCGTCCCAAGGTACGTGGTGTGGTAATGAACCCGGTTGACCACCCGCACGGTGGCGGCGAAGGCCGTACCTCCGGTGGTCGTCACCCGGTTAGCCCCTGGGGCAAGCCCGAGGGTCGTACCCGCCGTCCGAATAAAGCCAGCGATCGCCTGATTGTGCGTCGTCGGCGGACCGGCAAGAAGCGTTAGGTAGGAGATAAATCATGGCACGTAGCCTAAAGAAGGGTCCTTTCGTCGACGACCATTTGATGAAAAAAGTCGACGCTCTGAATGACGCCAATAAAAAGTCGGTTATCAAGACCTGGTCACGCCGCTCTATGATTACCCCCGATTTTATTGGGCACACTATCGCGGTACACGACGGACGTAAACACGTTCCGGTGTACATCACTGAAAACATGGTTGGTCACAAGTTGGGCGAATTTGCTCCTACTCGTACCTTCCGCGGACATGACAAGGACGACCGAAAGGCACGCCGCCGCTAGGCGCGCCGGAAGAGAAAGAAGGCAAAGATGGAAGGCATGGCGAAAGCGCGTTTCGTGCGCTCTACGCCGCAGAAGTCGCGTCGCGTCGTGAACATGATTCGCGGCAAGAACGCCCTCGAGGCCTACGACATCCTGCGTTTCGCTCCGCAAGCGGTCGCAACTGATGTTCGCAAGGTGCTTCGCAGCGCAATGTACAACGCCGCCGCTAAAGCAGATCGGTCTGGCGACAAAGAAACGTTTGCGGAACTGAAAGTTTCGCGGGCATACGTAGATGAAGGCCCCACCATGAAGCGGTTCCGTCCGCGCGCTCAAGGGCGTGCTGGGCGAATCCTCAAACGGACCAGCCACATTACGATCGAGGTTTCTGACGGCAAACAGGAAGAGGAGAACGACTAATGGGACAAAAGGTTAGCCCTACCGGTTTCCGGTTAGGTATTACCACCGATCACCGTTCCCGCTGGTTCTCGGACTCCACTAAGCCGGGACAGCGTTACAGTGATTTCGTAGATGAAGATGTGCGCATTCGCAAGGTCATGGAAAAGAGCCTAGAGCGCGCCGGGATTTCGCAGATCGATATTGAACGTACCCGCGATCGGGTACGGGTTGATTTGCATACTGCTCGCCCCGGTATCGTTATTGGCCGGCGCGGCGCAGAGGCAGATCGCCTGCGTGGCGATTTGGAGAAGCTCACCGGTAAGCAGGTGCAGCTGAACATCCTCGAAGTTAAGAATCCTGAGATTGATGCGCAGTTAGTGGCGCAAGGAATCGCGGAACAGCTCGCGGCGCGCGTATCGTTTAGGCGCGCAATGCGTAAAGGTATGCAGTCGGCCCTGCGCGGGGGAGCCCTCGGGATCCGGGTGCAGTGCTCGGGTCGTTTGGGCGGGGCAGAAATGTCACGTTCAGAGTTTTACCGCGAAGGTCGGGTGCCGTTGCATACGCTGCGCGCCCTGATCGACTACGGCTTCTATGAAGCTCACACCACTTTCGGACGGATCGGCGTGAAAGTGTGGATTTATAAAGGTGATCTCACCGAAACCGAATTCGCCCGGAAACAGGCTGAATCCGGTGGACGCGGCGGACGCGGCAGTGGACGTCGCGGTCGCGCAGGTCGAGATGGCGGACGCGGCGGACGTCGCGGGCGTGGCGAAGGCCGGCAAGAGGGCGCGACCCAGGCACCGGCGGAAAACGCCGAGGCTGCGTCCTCGGAAAAAGAGGCCCCCGCAGCTGAGGCTGCTACCGAAAAGGCAGTAGCCGAGGCCGATAAGCCGCAAGAAAACGGAACGGAGGAGTAACGTGTTAATTCCTCGTAGGACTAAATGGCGCAAACAGCATCGCCCTAACCGTAAGGGCATGGCTAAGCGCGGTACCGAACTGGCGTTCGGCGAATACGGCATCCAGGCTCTTGATCACGCCTATATAACCAACCGGCAGATTGAGGCGGCTCGTATTGCGATGACACGCTACATCAAGCGTGGCGGTAAAGTGTGGATCAACATTTTCCCTGACCGTCCGCTGACCAAGAAGCCGGCCGAAACTCGTATGGGTTCTGGTAAAGGCTCTCCTGAATGGTGGGTGGCTCCGGTCAAACCTGGTCGCGTACTGTTCGAATTGGCGGGCGTGTCTGAAGATATCGCTCGGGAAGCTATGAGCCGTGCGCAGCACAAGCTGCCGATTAAGACCCGGTTCATTAGTCGTGAAGGCGGTGATCAGTAATGGCAAAGGGCCTTAAAATGTCTGATTTGGATTTGCTGGACGAAGAACAGCTTTCCCAGAAGCTAGACGAAGCTAAGACCGAACTGTTTAATCTGCGTTTCCAGCTGGCCACCGGTGCTGGTGAGGATCGTGGACAGATTGGGCAGCTGCGTCGCGATATTGCCCGCATTTACACCATTGCTAGAGAGCGGGAGCTCGGTATTCGTACCGCTCCGCAGGCTGAGGAGTAGGATTCATGAGCGAAGAAACAGAGAAGACCGCTACGGTAGAGCGCAATCACCGCAAGGTGCTGCAAGGATACGTGGTGTCCGACAAAATGGACAAGACGGTTGTTGTGCAGGTAGAAGATCGCGTTAAGCACCGCTTGTACGGCAAGGTGATTAACCGCCGCAAGCGCTACAAGGTGCATGACGAGAACAACTCATGCGGCACCGGCGACTTGGTACGGATTATGGAGACTCGTCCTTTGTCCAAGACCAAGCGTTGGCGGGTTAGCGAAATCATTGAGAAAGCCAAGTAGGTTTTCATTGGCTTTTTAAGGGGATCGTTAAAGTCGAAGATCTGGCAAGATCTTTCGTTCGGTTCCTGATAGCTACAAGGCGCGGGGAGAGTTATATCGGGCATTTGCCCAGGTAGACTCTCCCCGCGCCTCTTTGTATATTTTTCTCCGTAACCCCATCCCCCATTAAATGTAATAATGTTAAGTCAAATTCTGGACAAAGCGAAATATTTCGGTTACATTGAATGTCGTGCGTAAGAGAGCAGGGAGGCTCCAAAGCGCTCAATGGATTGCAGCCGATGGTGGCTGGGTAAGGAGTTTAGATGTCCGATAAGAAAAAGATTGGCGTAGGGGTTATTTCCCTGGGTTGGATGGGGCGTTTGCATACGCGTTCGTATAAGGCGATGGCTGAGCGTTTCCCGGAGTTGGGAGCTGAGGTGCGTTTGGTGGTTGCTTGTGATCCGATCGTGCAGACTCAAGAGCTGGCAACCAGTGCCCTGGGTTTTGAGAAAGCGGTTTCCGATTATCGGGAAGTGTTGGCCGATCCGGAAGTGGATGTGGTGTCTATTTGTTCGCCGAACTTTTTGCATCGTGAGATCGCGGTTGCGGCGGCGAAGGCTGGTAAGCCTTTCTGGATTGAAAAACCAATGGGGGTAAGTGCTACTGAGTCTCGCGAGATTGCTGAGGCTGCGGCGAAGGCGGGGGTTAATACGGCGGTTGGTTTTAACTATCGTCATACCCCGGCAGTTGAGCAGGCACGGGAACTGATTGCGCAGGGGAAGCTAGGGCGGATTACCAACGTTCGTTGTTGGTTAATCGCTGATTATGCTGCTAGTCCTGATGGGCCTTATACCTGGCGTTATGACCGGGATAAGGCAGGTGCTGGTGTGGTTGGTGACCTCATGAGTCATGGAGCTGACCTGGTGCAGTATGTGTTGCGTGATCGGATTAGTCAGGTGTCGGCGCTTACCGACACGTTTATTAAAGAGCGTCCTATTCCCACTAAGGCTGGTGTGGGGCATACTGGTTGGGAAGTTTCTGATGAAAAGAAAGAAGTCGGGAACGAGGACTATGTGGCCATGATGGTGCGTTTTGATTCCGGCGTGGTGGGCACTATGGAGTCTTCTCGCGTGAGCGTGGGGCCGCGCGCTGAGTATATTGTGGAAGTTTATGGTACCGAGGGTTCGGTGCGTTGGAACTTTGAATACCTCAATGATCTGCAGGCTTGTATTGGTCAGGATAATGGGGTTATTCACGGGTATGTGCGTTCGATGGCTAATCCTCACTATCCGCATTTCTCACGTTTCCAGCCGGGGGCGGGCACTTCGATGGGCTTTGACGATATGAAAGCGATCGAGTGTTTCCAATTCTTGTCGGGTGTTTTAACCGGTGAGCAGGTGGCGCCGTCAGTGGCTGATGGTTGGTCGGCAGCCGAGATCGACCAGGCAACGGTGGCTTCAGCCGCAGACGGTAAATGGCACGATGTCCCCAAGGTAAGCGGGATCACCACTTACGACAAATAACCTATATCTTCAATTTAGAAAGTTCTAGCAATGGAAATTAATAAGAAAAAAACTCCTCTTAACGAGTTGACTAAAGATGAACTGCGCGAAATGGTGCAAGAAACGCCAGCCTCCGGTAAACACCGGGGAGTTATCGCCGTGGCCGCAGTGGCTACGCTAGGCTCCCTGCTATTCGGGTATGACACCGGGGTTATCTCCGGAGCCCTGCCCTATATGTATATGCCACATGGTGCAGGTGGCATGGGGATTACCCCGGCTCAAGAGGGTGCGATTGGCGGTATTCTTACCCTTGGCGCAGCCTTCGGAGCGCTATTTGGAGGACGGCTCTCCGACCGTTATGGACGCCGGCACAACATCATCATGCTGGCGATTCTGTTCCTGATCGGCGCCCTCGGAAATACTTTCGCCCCCAATATTTGGGTAATGTATCCGTTCCGCCTGATCTTGGGGCTAGCCGTAGGTGGCGCCTCGGCAACCGTGCCGGTATTCCTGGCGGAAACTGCGCCCAAGCGTATCCGCGGTACCATCGTGGCTGTTGACCAGCTGATGATTGTAGTCGGCCAGCTGTTAGCCTTCTCGATGAATGCCATCATTAACTCTGCTCACGGCGGCCCGCAGATTACCGTAAAATCGGATCCTGCTGGGGTAGTTAAGGCCGGAGAATACTCCTGGGATGCCTTAAACCAGATCGTTTCTAAGCACCTGGGTAGCTCTGATGCCCAAGCAATCCACGAATTCATCTCGAATATGGCGGTTTCCGCCGGTAACGGCTCTGCCTGGCGTTGGATGATTGTGTTGTGTTCTGTGCCTGCCGTTGCTCTGTGGCTAGGGATGCACTTGATGCCGGAGTCTTCACGTTGGCATGTGCTGCAGCAGGAAGTTTACGCCGCTATTGGTTCCTTGAAGCGGGTACGTGACCCCCAGAAAGATGGGGATCTTACTGACGAACTCTACGAGATGGTCGAGGCTCGCCAGAATGAAAAACATGGCAAGAAGGGTACTTTCCGCGACGTAATGAACACGCCGTGGCTGCGTAAACTGATGTTCGTTGGTATATTCCTGGCGATTGTAAACCAGACTACCGGGGTAAATACCGTTATGTATTACGCCCCGAAAGTCTTGGGTATTGCCGGTATGGGAACTTCGGCCGCGATTACTGCGCAGGTAGCTAACGGCGTGATGAGCGTGGTGGGTTCGGCAATCGGCTTGATTCTGATTACCAAGTTCCGCCGGCGCACCATTTTGATCTGGGACGTCACCTTGGTAGGTATCCTGTTGCTGGGAATTGCCATAATCTTCCAATTCGTGATTGCTCCTCATGACGCAGCCGGCAGTGTGCCGGTCTGGGCCGGGTACTTGGTGCTGCTAATGATGTCGCTATTCATGCTGGTGGTGCAGTCTTCGAACGGTACCGTAGTCTGGACGATGCTGGGTGAGATGTTCCCTGCCAATGTGCGCGGAATTATGAATGGTACTGCCATCTTCTGTATGTGGATTATGAACGCCATTATTACCTGGACCTTCCCGCCGATGATTGCTGCTCTAGGTGGTGGCCCCACCTACGCAATGTACGGGGTACTGAACCTGATCATTGCAGTGGTGCTATTCAAGATCATGCCGGAAACCTCCGGACGGTCTTTGGACGAAATCGAATCCTACATGGAGCACATTTACAGCAAATAACTGATAAATCTACAGGAATAAATCTGCAGGTCAGTTACCTGATATGCGGGGGCGAGCTAATCTCGCCCCCGCATTTCCTGTAGGTTGCTGCCGTTGGTAGCTGCCGGTGTAGAGGGTTGTCGGTTGTCTCCCGTATCGGGGCTGGCTCGGTAAAAGCACTCCGGGGACCCCGATTTCCTCGCTAAAGCGAGGATAGGGAATTATCTCAAGAGATTAATAGGTATGTTTCCGAATAAGGAAGATACTGGTGGCTTTCGTGTCCCTGTCGTATCTTTTACCGGCCGCGCCCCTTGTATCCTGAAAATCTTCCCCTCGACTTAAAATCGCCTCCCGTATTTTCTGGTGCTCTCAGCATCTACTGTCGCTTGTGTCTCGATGCGGGGAAAGGTTTCTCCTTCCGCCCAAGAATTCGGAAAACGTAGCGGCGTTTTCCGAATTCTTTTACCCGCCGCGCCCACTCGGATAAAACCTTTTCCCGCACACCCTGGATGGTGTCTGCCTGCTTTATCAGATTGTGCGGCGAACTCTCGGCTAGAGCAGCAGGAATACTGCGGAAACGATGGTTAGTATAGTTACGATCGGATCGAAGATTTTATTGTCGATGCGCCCTATCCACCAGCGCCCCAGGAGGGCTGCCCCCAGAACTAGAGGAGCGAGGCATAGAGCGATCAGCAGCATTTGCCGATCAATCAAGCCAATACCGGCGGAAAAGGGTAGTTTTAGCAGGTTGACGATAAAGAAAAACCAGGCTTGAGTACCCATGAAGCGGCGGACCTCGAAGCGAGAGGCCAGGAAATAAAGGGAGACTACTGGGCCTCCCGAGTTGGCGGCCATCGTGGTAAAGCCCGACAGGGAACCGTAAAAAAGCCGCGCGGGTAGGGAAGTGCTCATCGAATCTGCGAGGTCGCGCCCGGTGCGACCCGCATACCAGATCAGGGCCAGGGTGAGGGCAGTCAGCGCCAAAATAATGATCCCGATAGAAATTTTCATCACCTGGTTAGATACTTTTGCCAGAAAAACGGCACCGATGGCTACCCCCACCGCTACCGGTGGAAACAGGCCGCGTAGAACTTTCCAGTCAGCATCTTTACGGTAGGTCCAGATTGCCAGCAAATCTCCGGTAAGTAGCATCAGCAGCATTAGGGCGGTGGAGGGGCGGGTAGGCATTACTGCTGCCAGGATCGCGACCGGTATGCACGCTAGTCCCGGAAGAGCGGTTTTTGCTAGTCCGCACATCAGGGCGCAGGCTACCAAGATAGCGATTAAACCAGGAGTGAGGTCAAGCATGGTTTCCTTTCTGGGGCAGGTAACTACGGGGTCATCTGCTCTGATCGAAGGCTAGTGCGGTCAGGAGCCTGCCAGTATCTGCAGTTTTTGCCTCTACGAATACCGGCAGTGAAAATCGAGATGATCCCCGCCGGCGTGAATAGAGCTATTGTTATTACATTTATATAGTAATGCCTACCTCTGTTTGAACTTGCCCAAAAATCCTCAGGCAGTGTTTTTGCTTATTTCTACAGTCCTTTCTGCCTCTTGTTTAGAGAAATCTTTTGTAAAAATCTACTTTTTGTCAAAATGTATGGACAAAGGTGTAAATCTGTAAGATACTGGATGTGAGCGACAGGAGCAGCTTCAAGGGCGGCACCCGTCAAGGCTGAAATATTAATATTTAAACGCTAGCAAAGGAGCAGGACATGACGATTCCCGAGACGATGAAGGCCGCAGTTCTTCGTGATGTTGAGAAGGGACTGGAAGTAAATGAGATTCGTACCCCCCACCCCAAGGCGGGCGAGGTGCTCATTAAAGTCGCTGCCTGCGGTCTTTGCCATTCTGACCTGCATGTAATCGGGGGAGCTATCGACTTCCCTAAGCCCTGCGTCCTCGGGCATGAAGTTGCCGGACAAATCGTGGAGCTGGGCGAAGGCAATGAACATACCGGGCTGGAAGTTGGACAGTATGTTTCCGGAGCCTTCCTGATGCCGTGCGGTCAATGTGAAGACTGTGCTTCTGGACGCGACGATTTGTGCGCGCCTTTCTTTGACCTCAACCGTTTGCAGGGCAAGCTCTATGATGGCACCACCCGGCTGGCTGATCTAGATGGCAGCGAAATCGCCATGTACTCCATGGGTGGACTCGCCGAATACGCAGTAGTGCCCTCCACCTCGGTAGCAGTGGTGCCTTCTAGTATGGATTTGGTTTCCTCGGCGATTATTGGTTGTGCCGCGATGACCGCCTATGGAGCGGTACGTCGCGGTGCTGACCTGCACTTTGGTGAATCCGTGGCGGTAGTTGCCACCGGAGGCGTGGGGTCTAACATTATTCAGATCGCTAAAGCCTTTGGTGCCAGCCAGATTGTGGCAATCGATATTTCCGATGACAAACTCGCCAGCGCTAAAGAACTGGGTGCCACCGACGTAATTAACTCGGTCACTCAGGATGCGCGCGGCGAAATCCTCAAGATTACCGGTGGCAAGGGCGTAGATGTAGCATTTGAGGCGCTCGGGCGTCCGGAAACCTGGACCACTGCCTTGGATGTACTTAAAGATGGAGGCCGCATGGTGCCGATCGGCCTGGGGGCTGGAGTGCAAACTGCGCAGGTAGAGATTAATCGCCTAGTCCGTCGCTCTCAGCACATTTTAGGATCGTACGGTGCCCGTACCCGTCAGGATTTGCCGGAGGTAATCCGGATGGCTGATCTGGGAATGATTGATTACCAGAAGATTGTTACCAAGCGGATTCCGCTAGAAGAAGCCGGCGCCACCTATAAGCTGCTTTCCCAGGGCAAGGTGCAAGGTCGCGCAGTGGTTGATATGTCGCTGTAAAGCAAGTTACTACTGTTGAGGCGATTAAGTATCTGCTAGTTGCCGCAACTGGGTGGGCAGGTTCTTTTGAAAAGAAGAACCTGCCCATTTTTTATTTAGCTGTTTAATTTGTCTTTGCTCCCTGGGGTAGGGAGGATCTGAGATGGTTGGCTGCAGTAGTTGTAAAATCCGCGGCTGGAGATGTTGCCAGAAATATCTGCTTAAGGGAAAAGTGAGGGCATCGAAACTCGGCGTGAAAATAGAAAAGCGGGGCGGATGGAAATCCATCCGCCCCGCAAAGGTAACAGTCTTGAGAGAGCCTGCCGAGACAAGAACTATTAGGAGGCTGTCCAGACCATCTTGACGCCTAGCGTCTTAAGTACGCTAGCGTCTAGACTTTCCGAGATTCTATTCAGCTGTTATATCTAGCTCAGCGAGACTTTAGGCGTCGCTGGCGGCGACGCACATATGTTTTTTAGGCGTATGCCGGTTAAAGCCTATTCTCCCTTGAGCTGGAAATAAACTTTAGACCAGGCGAAACCGAATCCGCTAACCGCAGTTAGCAGTCCGCCCAGGATCGCGGTGACCGCGTAAGCGGAAAATGCACCGATCAAAGTGATCGCTACGCCAGCTACCATCAAGGAGATGAAAGCGATGTAGGCAACCATCTTCGGCTCTTCGAGCCGAGTAGAAGACAATGAAATCGAAGGAGCAACCAAAGTAGCCATTTTTATTTTCTCTCTTTCTGTTCTAGCGATTCGAAAAGTTCGGTGTGAACTTTTTCCCTCGTGGAAACGTTTACATGTTTACTATACGAGTTTTTTCCGAGGGGAGTCAATGTCAGGACAAAAAATATGAGAACTTTTGTTAGTGTGTGGCTTTTTTGGCCGATAAAACACCTGGTAGAGCGGTAATTTGTAGATTACAATTGCTATTGTGAAAACGATTACATGATGCCGACAGGAGGTAAAAAGTCTCTCGATACCCCATTTCTAAGTCGTCTAGGCGCCACTGGTGTAGCAATACCTGCCAAGCGCTCCTTAGCTTCTCTCAGCCGAGGGCAAATAACTAAAGCAAGTTGCCTCGGGTAAATGCAATTCCGACTCACTTTTAGCTCTACAATGGCTTTTTGGCTACCTTATGGAACCACGGCAGAAAGGCGACGAGTGGGCGCGATAAAGGCGATGATATTTGACCTGGATGGCACTTTGACACCCTCGAAACAAGTAATGCTGCCCGAAATGGCGAGGGTCTTCGCGCGTCTTACCCGCGTTTTACCCACCGGGGTGATCAGTGGGGGCTCCTTCCGGCAGTTTTCCCGCCAGCTCTTAGAACCCTTATCGAGCCAAGATTTCTCTCCCCAGCATCTACACCTGCTGCCCACTTGCGGTACGCGTTACTATCTATTTGAAAACGGGGACTGGAAAGCGCAGTATGTGCTGAAAATGGCGCCAAAACAAGTGCAGAAGGCGCGGATAGTAATCGAGGATGTCGCTCGCTCCCTCGGGTATTGGTGTGAGGATCCGGCGGGGGAGATAATTGAAAACCGGGGTTCGCAGCTAACCTATTCCGCCCTCGGACAACAGGCAGCCAGGGAAGCGAAAGATGCTTGGGATCCCAGTGGGGTTAAGCGAGCCGAGCTAGCTGCCCGTGCCGGCAAACTTTTACCTGAGCTGACGGTGCTTTCGGGAGGATCTACGTCAGTCGATATTACGATGCGCGGGATTGATAAAGCCTACGGGGTGGAGAAGTTCCTAGCGCAAACAGCGCTGAAGCCTGCCGAAGTGCTATTTGTGGGGGATCGTCTCGACCCGGATGGAAATGATTATCCGGCGGTGCGAACTGGGGTGCAAACCCGCGCGACTTGTGGGCCGGGGCAGACCCAAGAAATTATTGCGCAGGTTCTGGCGTCCGTCAGCAGTTAACGCGGATCGGACGGTTGTCAATCACGTTCTTGCGAATCCTCCACCCCGCTATCACTAAAACTAGCGACAAGATAGTTACTGAGCCCCCAAGGGTGCCGGTACTAGCCAAAGCGGGACTGTTGTTGGAGGTTGCTGGTTTAGTAGCCGCCTTTGCTGGCTTTGTTTTGTTTGGGGTGGGGACAGTACGTTGCGGCTTAGTCACAGTATCGTTTTGAGGCTTGGCGGCTGGGGACTCAGAGTTCGGTTGGGTTGGTTTTTCTTTTTGGGCAGCGGCTGCCGCTTTCTTTGCTTCTGCAGCCTTGGCAGCCTTTTGAGCTGCTTCCGCTGCCGCCTTTGCCTCCTGCTGAGCTTTTTCTTGCTCTGCGGCCTTCCTAGCAGCGTTTTGAGCGGTCGCGTCTTTTGCAGCCTGGGAACTATCCGTAGGTTTGGAATTGTTAGCCGACTGGGGGCTGGTAGTGGCCTGAGAATTTGCAGTTGTAGTAGTGCTTGAGGAGCTAGAGCTCGCCGGGCCTACCTTTGGGGCGGTGTTAGCGTGGCTGCCGGTAGCCGGGGCGCTAGCGACCTGTTCCTTGGTGGCTTGGGCTTTGGTGTTATTGGAAGTTCCGGTGTACCCGCCCTCAGGAACCACGACTTTCTTATTAGGGGTGGTTGCGGGAGCTGAGCCTCTGGGGTCACCGAACCAGCGTTGATAAATGTTGAAGAAATTGTAGTTACCGTCAGAAGAGCAACGATCATGATTGCCGGAAAGTAAAGCTTGATTCGGCTGGAAAGGAGTGTAGTTGTAGAGCGATGCCGTTGCTTGGTTTTCTAATCTGACTTTTGAAGCCCCGCATCCGCTTTGGTAAGAAAACTGGATATTGGCGGTTTTGCCGCCCCGGAAACTGTAATATCCAGGCTTGAGGCGGTATCGCTGCAACTGGTGCGCCGTCTGATAGATTTGATTTTGAACCCCATAGTATTGCTCATCACAGGGCTTGCCGTCTGGGCAGCCGTAACCGGTAAGTTTGTTCTGGCTAACAGTTGACAGGTTACGCGTAATTCCCGATTGCTCTTTTTGGATGGTCACCAGTAAAACTTTCGGGCTGATTTGACAGGCCTGGGAAATCTTGTAAATAACCTGCGAAACTGGCTCATTATTTGCGCCCCGGTAACTGCCCTTGCAGTAATAGTCTGCGTTAAAGGATCTGGTATTCAGACGCATATTCTTCAGGCATCCATTGCCGCGACAACCTGCGCCTTGGGTCTCCAGGAATTTTTGAATCTGTGCCGCTGACATGGAGGGGGTCTTCTGGTACATATTGGCATCAGAAATAATGTTTCCCGCCCGAAAACCAGTTTTGCCAAATGCTGATGAGAGGGGAACTGAAAGAATTGCTAATGAGAGGGCGAGGATGCCAGCTGCTATTTTAAAAATTTTTTTCTTACTAACCATTGGGACCATCTTGTTATGTAAGTTACGAGTGTTGTAAATGTTTCTATTGAGATTAAAGTATATTATGGGTGATTTGTCCAGCTGTTTTACAAAAAATAAATAATCCACTCGGGAAGATAGTACTTTCGCTTCAACCAGTAGTTGCGGGATTGTCCCCAAGGCAAGCTAGCTACCCGATACTCAGAAATTGTTTTTTGGATCTGGCTTACCTCCTTTCCAAAGCGGAATCTATGGGTATGGAAACAGTGAAAAATAGCGGTAATACTCCCGCCAGAAATAGTCAGATACCCGATCCTTACTCGAGAATCAGCCCTCGTCGTCGACGACGAGCCCAAAGGCGAAAACGTCTCGCTATGCTCGGGATAGCCACCGCCATCGCCATGATCAGTTCCGCTATGGTGGTTACCGATCAGGGCACTTCCCAAGCCGCCGGGCCGGGGGCTGCCTGGAAAAACTATGGCGACTCAAAAACGGAGTTGAACGCCCGAAAGTCTGCGGACGATACTAAAGTCTCAGTTTGTGCCACTGATCGGCAGATCAACTCGCCGCGAAACAAATGGATTACCTATCAAGGGCTTAGAGTAATCGGAGCGGGAAAAGAGTATCGCTCCAACAAAGCTACTTTCGAAGTCAAAGATAAGGTAAAGGGAACTGCCGTAATCTTTCCGGCTTCGACACAATATCGGGTGGCATATCTGGCTGGCCAGCTGCGAAGCGCCATCGCCAAAGGAAACCCGGAACTGGGAGCCACTGTCTATGCGATTCACTCCCTGTCTGGACGTCTAACCACAAAGCAAAAAGGCTCCGCCCCAATCAAGCAGCGGGCAGCCCAGCTCTTACAGCAGGCCGCTGCCTATGCCGGCCCCTACCGGATGGGAAAGCCAGAAATAAAAGTAAATCCGGGATCCATGCAGGGAATCGTGCGCTTGCCAGTGCCACAAAGCGCAGCCGGTCGCCCTCTCAAAGGTTTCAAAGAAAGCGTCACCTTATCGGGGTCGGCACATTTTTCCAGTAAAGGTCAGCCTAAAACCCTAAATACTTCCTCCGCGGCTACGGTCAAAGAGATCCCGATCGAGGTAACCGGCCCTGGAAAAGTGAGTGCTCAGGTTAAGGTGACAGGAGTGCCACCGGTTAGTTACGAAATTTGGGAACACGCGCGCTGGCAGGATTTGCTGATTTCCGGCCCGAATTCACAGCTAAGCACCATCGCCACCACCAATGCTGATCCTCGACAGTTTTTTGCAGTAAAAACGCAGACTAAATCGCAAATGAATCCGCTAGAAGGAGGAGCGGAACTAACGGACAGTATTTTGGTGACAGCCGAAGAAAAATGGGGGAAGAATACCGGAAAAGAGACCTGGCAAACGGTGATGATCGACTTGTCACTTTACGGTCCTTTTAGCTCTGCGCGCGGCCCGGGACAGATTCCGGCTAACGCTCAGCCATTAAAAACCTGGAAGCTACCGGCGACTCCCCAAAATGAGCAAGAGGCAGCAAAGGGCGTCACTATCTCAAATGAAACTGATCCTTTTAAGATAGACCGACCCGGTTTCTATACTTTTGTTGCCGCCGCTCATCGGGATCTGCAGCCAGAGGATACTTACTTAAAAGCAGACTATGTCCCCAACTTTTTTGAGGAGGGCGAAACTCAAGTACTGCCGTTTTTCCCCGGGGTAAAAACTCAGGCAAAAGTAGTAACCGATAAACAGGGCAAAATACTGACCGATCAGGTAGAGCTGAGTGGATTTCCCGACGATCACCCGGACTTTGGGGGCAGCGGCAAATGGAAACGTGATGAACCGGTAGTCCGTAATGACCTTTACTGTCTACCCCACCCCATTAAAGATCAAGATGCCCAAGGGAAAGAACCCCTAGCGAGAATCGAATTACCGGCTAAGAACGGAACCTACATTGTCGACAAAGATAAAGAGGGAACCCCTCTCAATCTGGAACGCTTCGAATGCCAGGATACCTATGTGTTCGTAACTAGCTATGAAGGGGACTCGCGGACGCAAGCTTTTAGAAGTTCGGAAACCGAAACGGATGAACAGTATGCCCTGCCCCAGGCTCCGCCTCCCACAACTCCGCCTCCATCTACCCCACCACCGTCTACCCTTCCTCCTCCTTCGGTGGAACCGACTGTACTTTCTGAAACCGGTGCCAGTCCCTCTGGCCCGCTGTCGGCGGCTCTAATAGCGCTCGGATGCGGGGGACTGCTAGTTTCCTACCGCGCCCGCCGCAAGTGAGGGTGCCCGCTAGAGAGGGCAGCTTTCTCGTCCTCATCCCCTGGCTATTATGCAAACCACGCGTTCTAGCCAGGGGAATCTCGCTTATCTGGTAGTAGGTGCATTAAAGTTGAAAGGGTGGCTGATGCGCATGATAAGAATCCAGAACGCACCGATCAAGAAAATGAATTGATCCGGCGTGGCGGACAAGCCCCCCTCGCCATCATGGCAGATCGGGCAAGCGGCGTTCTCGTGGGGCAAGCATGCGGCAATGCTTTAGGAGTTGGTTACGAATTTAAAACACCTCCTTTAGAGGGAATTCCCCGAATGCAGGGAGCTGCCGGACGCCTAAGTCCGGGAGAATGGTCGGAAGCCACTCAGCTGGGGATCTGTATAGCAGAAGTTGCGGTCACCGGAATCGATTTGACCACAGAAGAAGGCTTAGATGCAGTCGCTACTCGATATTTAGCCTGGTACCACGGGGGAACCCGTAAACTAGATGCGCCCACCAGGGTGGTGTTAGAAACTACCAGCAATGATACTTCCAATATGAACCCCGCCCGGAAAATGCGTTCCGCCGCCGCATATTTTCACTTGCGTACCCGCCGCACTTCCGGAGCCGGTCCGCTTAGCCGCTGCGCTATTTTGGGGCTCACCCGAATAAAAGATCCCCAGTGGACAGCAGAGTCAGTACGGGCAGTATCCGAACTAACCCATGTAGATTCCTTAGCCAGTGAAGCAGCGGTGATCTATGCGGAAGCGATCCGCCGAGCCGTTACTGATCCGCTCCCCGGTGAGGAAACCTGGGTAAACCGAATCAACCTGGGGTCGGGAATAGCGTTGCTACCCGCAGCTCGCCGCGAACCGTGGCGCGAATGGTTGCAACAAGCCGAGGAAACCTACTTCAAACCTCCGCGTGACAACACCTATGCAGTCACCGCTCTACAAGCAGTGGTAGGGATTTTACAGGCCGTGAAAATCGAGCATGCCGGGATGCCGCTCAGCGGACAAGATGCGTTCCGGCGTGCCATCTCCCTCGCGGTACAACTGGGAGGAGCAACTGACACCATTGCCGGTTTAGTGGGGGCATTATTTGCATCCGGAATTGGGCTCGCGCAAATACCTGTCGATCTGCAAGCGAGGTTGCACGGCTGGCCGGGGCTGAAAGCTGACGCTCTTTCCGAAATGGGGTTAGGAACTGCGTTAGCGGGGGTGGTGGGCACCCACGGAATGGCTCGGATGATTGCCTCCGCGTCCTCACTTAATGATCTGATCGCCGCCCATCCGGATGCCCAAGTAGACGCTATGACCACCCCGGAGCCTTAAAGCTCAAACAATTATAGTCCCGGGGGATAGATAAAGAACTACGGAGCAAGCCTGCAATTAAAAGTCCCTGGCCGCGACTATCCGCGAACCATGTTTTGATCAAAATAAATCTTGCCAGGAGTGAGCGATCCCCCGAATAATTCGGGAACTGTCACCATGGTGAACCCTGAAGAGCGTAGATGTTTAATGATTTCGGGTACTGCTTGAATGCTGGTGGGGTGAATGTCGTGCATCAAAATAATCGACCCCGGTTTAGTTTGCTGTTGTACCTGTTTCAGCACTGCATTCGGATCGCGATGCTTCCAATCTAAAGTGTCAACGTCCCAGATCACGGTGGCCTGGTTCAAGGATTTTAAGACAGAAATTACCCGGGGGTTAAAAGCCCCGTAGGGTGGGCGGGTAAAGGTAATCTGCGCATTCGGGGCAGCTTTCTTGATCGCATCTGCCGTGCTGGTTATTTCGTTGACTATTTTGTCGTCAGGAAGCTTCGTTAACTGCGGATGGTTCCAGGTGTGAACACCCAGGGAGTGCCCCTCTTTGAACTCTCGTGCCACCGTATCCGGGTAAGTGGCAACCGACTTGCCCACCAGCAGGAAAGTAGCGGGAACATTTTCCGCCTTTAAAGTATCCAAGAGTTTCGGAGTGTCGGGGCCTGGTCCATCATCAAAAGTTAGGGCCACACATTTTTCTTTAGTGCAATCTACCGGAGGACGAGTGAGAGTGGGGGTGGAAGTCGGGCTGGAAGTAGTAGTGGGGGGAGTAGTGGTGGTGGGAGCGGTTTTGGAAGGCTTAGTTTTAGTAGGGGTCGTTTTCGAAGCTGAGGTGGAGGCTGTTGCTTTCGGGGTTCCCGAATCCCTGGTTGCCGCGTAAGCGACCACCATAGCCGAACACAATAACGCCACCCCTACGATTACCCCGAGCATTACTTTGAAGTTACGAGGACGCGACAAGCCCATCTCAATTCTCCCACTGCAATAAGACTACATGGATATCCTAACCTGCTGATTTTTGAACAGCCCTAATAAGGGAGAAAAAGCGGTAAAAATCTCGGTAAAACTACGATTTTATTGGCGCTTTGTATGGAATTAGCAGGCGCTAAGTAGGCAAATGGTGGCCGCAGCCGCAATCGCCCCGCAGACAGCGGCATTGCCATGGTAGACGTCTTGCCCTTCCGGGGAGCACAGATCAGAAATGCAGCGCACCGCCAAGAAGGGAACCGGGGATAAAAATGCCACTTGGGCTGCGGCAGCTGACTCCATTTCTGCGGCTAGAGCTGTAGGAAAGGCCGATCGTACTGCATTTACATTGGAGTCAGTAATAAAAGAATCTCCCGTAGCTATGGTGCCGCAGCGTGCCGGGGTCTCCTTTAAACTAGCGGCAAGTGTTGCCTCTGCCGGGAAAGACGGATTTATAAAGGTAGCGGCACTGCTTGCAGTGATTGAATCCTGCCCATCGGTAGCAGTTAATAGGCTGCGGGCACTAGCTAGTAATCTTTCGCTACCTGCATAGGAGGGAGGCATCCCCGGGAGTTGCCCACGCTGATAACCAAAAGCGGTAGCATCTGCGCTGTGAAATACGTAATTATCGCCGAAAATTATTTCCCCCACCTGGCTGTCTTTGGCTAAACCACCAGCGGTGCCGGAATACAGCACTTGGTGTGCACCTAATACCTCAATCGCGATCGCAGTAGTGCGGGCCGCATTAACCATTCCCACTCCGCTTTGTACCCCGAGAGTTTTTCCGGGAACCTCTGGCAGGTCTAGGGGATAAAACCGTAAACCTGAAACTTCTGTTACCGGAGTAGGGAGCGCTTTCCTAGGATCTTCAGGAGTGTAAGAATCCTGGTGGCGGTGAGCTAGGCACTCTCGCAGCCAAGAACGGTTTACCAAAGGAGTCAGCTCGGTGAGTTCTGCGCAAATAACTACGGTGTCACAAATTGTCATAAGTATTCCCAATCTTTAACGGTAAATCTGATTCCAGCTGTCTCGCGCCGCCAAAAAACGGGAAATAGCCACTTTTGCACCCTCTAGACTATGGTGCGCGCCCCAGCCACATTGACGTTCATTTGCGGCCGGTACTGCAAGGGCGCTTTGGATATCTTCAAAAGTGAGTGCTAGTAGCTGGGTAAACTCCTCAGGCTCCACCCCCAACATCAGGGCATAAAACCCGGTTTGGCAACCCATAGGAGAAAAGTCAATGAGCCTGTCGGTGTGGTTGCGCATTAGTTCGGCGGTGAGATGTTCAATCGAGTGCACGGTGTCCATTTCCAAGTGTTCCTGGTTTGGTTGACAAAAACGCACATCGTATTTGACTAGTTCATCTCCGCCAGGTAGCTGTTTACGGTCGGCTACCCGCACAAAGGGAGCCGCTACTTTCGTGTGGTCTAGGTTGAAAGATTCCACGTTCATTCGCTCACTCATCGCCTGCTCCTTGTTTGTCAGCTGTTCTGGATACCACCTTATCGATATATATCTCCTCAGTGCATCGTAGGAGTAGTGTGTATGCGCTGCGGGTCTGGCTCGGGTTGCGGGGGCGAGGTTTTCCTGTAATTCCCGCGCGGAGCCTAGGTTTTTCCTCCCGCCCAAAAAATCGGGCAAAGCTACAAAGTTTTGCCCGATTTTTACGCCCGCCTAGCCTAATCGGATAAAACCTAGGCTCCACGCTCGCTGGTATCACACACGTGAACATCTCAGCGGGAACAAGAAGTGAGAGATACGCATTGAGCGTGCAGGGGCGCGAAGCAAAATCTGGGACTAGCGCGAGGGAAAAGTTTAGTCCGAGTGGGCGCGGTGGGCATAAGAATTTGGGAAACGCCGCTACGTTTCCCGAATTCTTGGGCGGGAGGACAAACTTTTCCCTCGCGTGGCAATTTATAGGTGAAATCCGCCCCTGTGCGCGGACGACTGCGAAAGGACAAACTCAGCCCCCGCGCTGTTCGTAACTGGAGAGGAAGCGCCACGGCTCCTGCGACACGCCGGGGAAAGTTTTATCCACAATTTTTGGTGGAACCGCTCACCAATCATCTCGAACTAGTTTTCATCCTAAAAGGCAGGCAGGTGCCGGGTATCCAGCTAGTAGATTGTTCGGGTTCACTGGGTATCCCCAGAAATTCGCCCTCTTTCCACCGATTATCCCCAAACACATTATCTTGGGGTACTGGTGTTAAGTCAATACTAGGTGTAGTGTTTACTTCACCGCCTAAATGTGGCGGCATAAGAACTACATTGATGTTATTCTTTGAATAGCGCAGACGAACAAAGCCAAATTAAGGAGCGCAGAAACATGTCGGTCACCGTTTACTCTAAGCCCCGTTGCGTACAGTGTGATGCGACCAAGCGCGCCCTCAAAAAGCAAGGAATTGCCTACGCGGAAGTTGATATGAGCCAGGATCTGGATGCGCTCGAGCATGTAAAGTCTTTAGGTTTCGTACAGGCTCCGGTAGTGGTCGCTGATACCGATTCTTGGAGCGGATTCCGTCCCGATAAAATCAAGGGGATAGCGGTTGCTGCGCGTGCGGCAGCTACCGCCTAAGGCAGGTGCGTCCTCTAAAACTTGTAATCTAGTTCCGAATACTTCCTGCTCTCCAAGAGGGGCGCGGTATTGCGGAGCAGATAATAATGGTTCATCCCAAAGCAGGTATTAACGAGAATAGAAAACAGTAAGGCAGGTCAAAGGTGAGTAATACAGAACCCCTGCTAGTCTATTTTTCTTCCGCAACGGGTAACACTAAACGCTTCGTAGAAAAACTTGGCTTTCGCAATAAAAGGATTCCGCTGCGTCCTCGTGACGAATTCCTTTATGTAAACGAGCCCTACGTGATTGTGGTTCCTACCTATGGGGGTGGAAACATCAAAGGGGCTGTACCTAAGCAGGTAATCAAGTTCTTAAACGAAAAGAGCAACCGAGATCACTGTGTAGGGGTTATAGCCAGCGGAAACACAAACTTTGGCAAAGCATATTGCCTTGCCGGCGATATCCTCGCCCAAAAACTGAAAATCCCGTTTATGTACAAGTATGAACTCCTGGGAACCCCTCAGGACGTTGAGATATGCCGTAAAGGACTGAGTGAGTTTTGGCAGAAAATCTAACTGACACCGGAGTAGAAACCGCGCCCGCTCCCGAGCTGGACTATCACGCTTTAAACGCGGAACTAAACCTGTATGACAAAGAGGGCAAGATCCAATTTTGGGCAGATAAAGAGGCAGCCCGTCAGTACTTTCTGCAGCACGTAAACCAGAACACTGTCTTCTTTCACGACCTGGAAGAAAAAATGAAATACCTGGTAGAGCAGGGGTATTACGAACAGGAAGTGGTAGACCAATACCAATTCCAGTTTATTAAAGACCTGTTCAAGCGAGCCTATGCCTATAAATTCCGTTTCCCCACCTTCCTGGGGGCGTTCAAATATTACACTTCCTACACCTTGAAAACGTTCGACGGTAAACGCTACCTGGAACGCTTCGAGGATCGGGTATGTATGGTGGCACTTTACCTGGCACGCGGGGATGAAGAACTGGCCAAGCGCCTCGTAGACGAGATCATGACTGGTCGTTTCCAGCCGGCTACCCCCACTTTCCTAAATGCGGGCAAGAAAGCCCGCGGAGAACTGGTTTCCTGCTTCCTGCTGCGTATCGAGGACAATATGGAGTCGATCGCGCGGGGTATCAACTCTGCCCTGCAGCTTTCTAAGCGCGGAGGAGGGGTGGCCCTCTCGCTTACTAACCTGCGGGAAGCGGGGGCTCCTATTAAGAAAATCGAAAATCAGTCCTCCGGGGTAGTGCCGGTAATGAAACTGCTCGAGGATTCGTTTTCTTACGCCAACCAGTTGGGGGCGCGGCAAGGTGCCGGGGCAGTCTATCTAAATGCCCACCACCCCGACATTATGGAATTCTTGGACACGAAACGGGAAAATGCGGACGAGAAAATCCGGATTAAATCGCTGTCCCTGGGGGTGGTAATCCCGGATATTACCTTCCACCTGGCACGCAATAAAGAACCCATGTACCTGTTTAGTCCCTACGATATAGAGCGGGTCTATGGGAAACCGATGAGCGATATTTCCATCACCGAGCATTATCGGGAAATGGTAGAGGACGGACGAATCCGCAAAAAGAAGATTGACGCGCGGCGTTTCTTCCAGACCCTGGCAGAGATCCAGTTCGAGTCGGGCTACCCCTATATCGTTTACGAGGACACCGTTAACCGCGCTAACCCGATTAAGGGTCGGATCTCTATGTCCAATCTGTGTTCCGAGATTCTGCAGGTATCCGAAAAGAGCGAGTTCAACGAGGACCTCACCTATGAGCAGGTGGGTAAAGATATTTCCTGTAACCTAGCTTCGCTAAACATTGCGAAGACTATGGATTCTCCAGACTTTTCCGCCACCATTGAAACCGCGATACGTGGCCTGACCAGTGTGTCTGATTTGTCAAATATCCGAGCAGTGCCTTCGATTGAGCGCGGAAATGCGATGAGTCACGCCATCGGCCTCGGGCAAATGAACCTGCATGGTTACCTGGCGCGGGAAAAAGTATTCTACGGCAGTGAAGAAGCCCTGGATTTCACCAATATGTATTTCATGACCGTGGCATTTGAAGCGATTAAAGCCTCGTGCAAGATTGCGAAAGAACGCGGGGAACGCTTCGAAGGCTTCGAGGACTCGCAGTATTATTCCGGGCAGTATTTCGAGAAATACCTTAACGGGGACTGGACTCCCAAGACCGAGAAATGCCGTCAGCTGCTAGAAAAATCATCCATCAAGGTGCCAACCAGTGAAGATTGGAAGCAATTGGCACAGAACGTCCGGGAATACGGAATGTACCACCAGAATCTGCAAGCGGTACCGCCCACCGGATCGATTTCCTATATCAATAACTCCACCTCCTCAATCCACCCGATTGTGGCCAAGATTGAGATTCGTAAAGAGGGTAAAATCGGGCGGGTTTACTACCCGGCGCCCTATATGGATAACGACAACCTGGAATATTACCAAGACGCCTACGAGATTGGACCCCAAAAAATTATCGACACCTATGCGGTGGCCACCCAGCACGTAGACCAAGGGCTCAGCTTAACCCTGTTCTACCCGGATACCGTCACTACCCGCGAGGTAAACAAGAACTATATTTACGCTTGGCGTAAGGGCATCAAAACCCTTTACTATATGCGTCTGCGTCAGCACGCCCTACAGGGAACCGAGGTCGAGGGCTGCGTATCCTGTATGCTCTAAGGCGCTGGAGGGCGTCTTAGCAGAGTCGGGAGACCATTTGTGAGCTTGCTCCGGTGCGGGGATTAGCGGCCGGGACAGTCAATCCTAAAGGCTGCCGGCAGGACTGAGACTTGCACCCAGCGCCACCTGCAGTCTAGTCCTGAGAGCGAGCTACCAGAGTGTTGGTTGCCTGGGCAACTGGACGGATAATTACCCGGTCGATATTCACGTGTGGCGGACGCGATAGGCACCAGCTGATCAAATCCGCAATATCCGCGGCGACTAAAGGTTTTTCCACCCCGCGATAGACCCGCTCCGCGGCCTCTCTCGAGCCCAGGCGATTCAGAGAAAACTCGGGGGGTTTTCACCATACCCGGCGCGATTTCGATCAAGCGTACCGGTTCGCCCACCAGTTCTTGACGCAAAGTCAAGGGAATCATCTGTTCGGCGTGCTTAGCTGCCACATACCCGCCACCACCGGGATAGGTGTCGAGGGCGGCAGTAGAAGTAACATACAGCAAGTCGCCACCATTTTCGCGCAGAGCAGGCAGAGTAGCTTGGGTAACATTCAATGCCGTAACCACGTTGCGCTGGTACATTTCTTCCCAGTCCGCTACTTTGCCATCCGCTACCGAATCGGTGCCGATAGCGCCACCCGCGTTATTAACCACCGCGGTGAGCGAACCTTTTGATAACAGGTCAGCGACCATTTCCTCAACCGCCGCGCGGTCAGTTAAATCGCAGGCAAAGAACTCACAACCGGTTTCCGCCGCTAGTTTTTCCAGGCGTTCACGCCGGCGCGCTACCGCGATTACTGCCCAACCGCTAGCACGTAGTTGCCGAACTGTTGCCTCGCCAATACCGGTAGAAGCACCAGTAACTAATACGCGGGAAGCGGGACGAGGCTGCGGGTAAGTAGGAATATCGCTCATACCTTTACGATAACCCGATTAAGGCAGTTGTGGGCAAAGGGGTTAAGAGATAAACCGGCAAATGTTTTGACCCGCCTGCTTATAAGGCAGGCGGGTCAAAAAGCATTGTTTAGATCTGGCGCCGGGACACGAGGTCATGATCCATAAGAATCAGCCAGCGTCCTCACCAAATGAAAGAAACCTAGAAGTCCCAGTCGTCGTCCTCGGTATCTACGATCTCTCCGATCACGTAGGAAGAACCTGACCCGGAGAAGAAGTCATGGTTTTCATCCGCCGACGGTGAAAGCGCCGCCAAAATCGCGGGATTCACATCGGTAGAGTCCGCTGGGAATAGCGCCTCGTAACCCAGGTTCATCAGGGCTTTATTGGCGTTATAGCGCAAGAACTTCTTTACGTCCTCGGTCAATCCCAGGGGATCATACAGGTCTTCAGTGTAGGCTTCTTCATTGTCATAAAGCTCTGTCAACAGGTCAAAGGTGTAATCCTTGAGTTCTTCTTGCCGCTGCGGCGAGGATTCGTTGACCGCTAACTGGTATTTATAGCCAATGTAATAACCATGCACCGCTTCGTCCCTAATGATCAGACGAATCAAATCCGCGGTGTTAGTCAGCTTGGCGTGCGCCGACCAGTACATAGGGGCGTAAAAGCCGGAATAGAAAAGGAAAGACTCTAGCAGGGTAGAAGCCACTTTACGTTTTTCCGGATCATCACCCTGATAGTAGTTCATGATGATATGCGCTTTACGCTGTAGGTTCTCGTTTTCTTCACTCCAGCGGAAAGACTCATTAATCTCGGTGGTAGAAAGCAGAGTGGAGAAAATCGAAGAATACGACTTCGCGTGCACGCTCTCCATAAAAGCAATATTGGTGTAGACCGCTTCCTCGTGCGGGGTGCGCGCATCCGGAATCAGCGAAACCGCGCCCACGGTACCCTGCAAGGTATCAAGCAAGGTCAGGCCAGTAAATACCCGGTTAGTCATGAGCTGTTCTTCCGGCTTCAAGGTTTTCCAGGAAGGTAGATCATTCGACAACGGAATTTTTTCCGGCAACCAAAAGTTTCCCGTGAGTCGATCCCAAACTTCCATATCTTTATCATCTTCGATATCGTTCCAGTTGATCGCTTGGATCGTATCAACCAGTTTCAGCTTGTCAGTCACGAAAAATCCCTTTCATCCTCTGAGTTAATTCGCGCAGCCGCCTCGTAAAGTTTGGGAGTTGCCCCGGGGCTACCATGCCAGTCTACAAGGCAAAGTAAAGTGCGGCATAGAATAGGAAACTATGCGGGATGCAGATGAGCTAATTCGAAAAACAAAATCACTAGACGGTCGCTCCTATGGGGGCTATAAACAACTGCTTGGGCAATGGAGTTTCGGGGACTTTAGTTTCTCTATCGACCGGGTACAGTCTGATCCCTTCGCCCCGCCTTCGGCCTGCCGGGTGTTGGTGCCATTGGATACTGCCCAGATCCCCTCCGAGATCGCTCTAGATAAGTTAGCGCGGATAGCTGCCGGTGATTTCTTGGCGCGGCGCGCCCGGAAGATTTTTGGGGCGAGGCGTTCGGGTGGGAAATCTGAAGCGCAGCTGCGGATTGCACCGGTAGGGCAAGAAATCCTCCCGCGCTCCTCGGTAACCTGGAATGAAGAAGGGATGGAACTGCGCGTCCAGGTACCGTTTCCAGCGGCAGGCCGACGGATTCTAGGGCGTAATTTTGCCCGGTTTTTAGATTATGACCTGTGCGAATTGGTTTATAAAACCGTATGTTTTGGTGAGGATGACGGTCCAGATTTAGCCGATCTCACTCGCCATATTCACACGTTCAAAGACCATGTGGCACTGCAAAAGATTCTTCATGAGCGTGGCTGGGTGGCTTTCGTTGCCGATGGGGCGCTGCTGGCTCGGGCTTCCGGGATCAGTGATTTACCGATGACAGACGCGGTGCCCTTCCAGGTACCTAAGGTATTAGGGGAGGATACGCCCTCGTCCCTGGTGCAAACTATAGAGCTGCCCTATAGCGGGAAAATATCCGGAATGGCGATCCCCAAAGGAATCACTGTGATTGTAGGGGGTGGCTATCACGGTAAATCTACCCTGCTAGAAGCCTTAGAGCGGGCAGTGTATCCCCATATTCCTGGGGATGGGCGCGAACTAGTAGCCACTTTACCCGATGCGATAAAAGTGCGCGCCGAGGATGGAAGGGCTATAACTGCCACTGATATTTCCCTATTTATCGGCGCGTTGCCCGGCGGGGCTGATACGCGACAGTTCTTTACTGAAAATGCCTCGGGTTCAACTTCACAGGCCGCAGCGATTACTGAAGCCATAGAATGCGGTTCGCGTGCGCTACTGATTGACGAAGATACCTCGGCTACCAACCTGTTGTTGCGCGATAGCCGGATGCGGCAGCTGGTGCGCAGCGAGCCGATTATTCCCCTAATCGACCGGGTAGGAGGCATTCGGGAAGAACTAGGGGTGTCCACCATTATGGTGATGGGAGGATCGGGAGATTTCCTGGATTTAGCCGACCAGGTGTTATTACTGGAAAACTATATTCCTTACGATGCCACCGCCAGGGCGCGGGAAGTAAGTAGGGGAGAGGCCGCGGCAAGTAGTACAGATAGCGCAGCCCCTGACTGGCCGCAAGAGGCAGTGCGCACACGTCTCCTGCTATCTTGCCCGCCTCCACCTGCGGGGCGACGCGAAAAAACTCGCGCGGAAGGCACCGCCACTTTGCGTTTGAATCGGGAAGAAATCGATATTTCCGCCCTTGCTCAAGTAGTGGATCCCGGTCAAGCAGAAGCGATTGCTTACGCGATTCGAACTTTGGTTACTGATGCTAACGGCAAAGAAACGATTGCAGATGCCTGCTCCCGCTTCGCTGCCGAATTTACTTCCTCTAGCTGGCAGGCGTTCGCCGCTGGGCGTTACCCGGCGTTCCTGGCCGCCCCGCGACTCCAAGATATTTTCGCAGCGCTATGCCGTTACCGGTACCTAAAAGCCCGCTCTGCCTAAGTCTCCCGTTAATTCCCCCGCGAATGTCGGGTCGTGGTCGTATGAGCGCTTGGTAGAACGCGGAGGTGAAGTTTTTCCTCCTGCCGTTTTCCGCGTGGAGCCTGGGTTTTTCCTCCCGCCGTGTGCGCGGGGGAGAAGTTTTTCCTCCTGCCCAAAGATTTGGAAAACGTAGCGACGTTTTCCAAATCTTGCGCCCACCTAGCCTGCTCGGATAAAACTTCTCCCCCACGCATAAGGGTCGGGCGGTAAAAGATGCGAGAGGGGGCTTGATCTGAGCGCAGCGAGGATCACCGGGGTCCCCCGAGCGCTTTTACCACCCGACCTGAAGCAAGGTGTTAGATGAATTTCAGATGACTAAGGCGGGGGCAGGTTAGTTGGCTTGGTATTGCTGGGCGGCGGCTAGTTCTCGGCGGCGACGGTCAGCGAACTCGGCGCGAACTTTGGCATTACGCGGAGTACGGCGTACCAGGAACGACACTGCAGCAATAACACCAATCCACAGTAGGCTCGCCAACATGGCATACAGGGTTGCTGGATCGAGGGCGAGGACGAACACCATCGCCACGATAAACACACTGATTACCGCGATAGAAAAATATCCACCGGGCATGGCAAATATTGATTCTTCATGTTTTTGGGGCAGACGGCGACGAAACTCTACGTAGGCGGCCACTATCATCACCCATACGAACATAAATAGCACCGAAGCCACCGACGTTACCAGGGTAAATGCTTCCATTACCGTGCCGCCTACTGCCATCAGGGCAATGGAGGTAAGCAAGAACAGACAAGTGACTATCAGTGCATTTAAAGGTACGGAGCGACGGGAGAGCTTTCGGAAAAGCTTCGGGGCGTCACTGCGCAGCGCCATGGCGTACATCATCCGGGAGGTGGAATAAACTCCCGAGTTACACGAAGAGGCGGCCGAAGTCATTACCACCAGGTTCACTAGCGACGCCGCAAATACGAGCCCTACTAGGGAGAATAGTCCTACGAAGGGAGAGGATTCCGGGTCGAGAGAATCCCAAGGAGTAACTGACATGATCGCTGCTAACGCCAAAACATAGAACAACAACACCCGCAACGGAATCGAGTTAATCGCTTTGGGGAGAGATTTTTCTGGGTCTTTGGTTTCGGCGGCGGTAGTACCGACCAGTTCGATTCCTACGAAACTAAAGATTGCTAGCTGGAATCCGCCCAAGAATCCGGATAAGCCATTCGGGAAGAATCCGGAACCAGTAACTCCCGGGTGTGACCACAGATTAGTGATGGTGGCGCGCTGGCCATCGGGAGCAGTAAACCCGATAATCACCATTACGGTTCCGCAGCAGATCAGGGCAATAATCGCGATAATTTTTATCATCGAGAACCAGAACTCAGTTTCTCCGAAGGCTTTCACCGTTAGGGCGTTAAGGAAAAACAACAGCGCCACGGTAGCAATCGCGGGAATCCATCGTGGCAGGTCTGGCCACCAAAAATTGAAATAACCGGCAATCGCGATCACTTCGGCGGTTCCGGTAACTATCCAACACAGCCAATACGTCCATCCCACAACGAAACCGGCACCTGGCCCTAAAAGGTCGGTGATGAAATCGGCGAAAGTGCCATAGCGGTGATTGGAAACTAACAATTCCCCCATGCATCGCATCACCAGGAATAGCACGGCTCCGATAATGGCGTAAACCAACAGCACTGAAGGACCCGCCAAGTGAATCGTGCGTCCGGATCCCATAAACAGACCGGTGCCGATGGCTCCACCGATCGCGATTAACTGGATATGCCGATTCGAGAGGTTGCGTTGCAATCCCCCCGAATGACTATTAATAATGTCCTCAACCTCGACTGGTTTATTCGGCATTGGTGTTCCCTTATCGATCGCTTTTCGTTTCCTCGATTTTAAGCGCTAAAACCCAAAACTAAGCAAACTGATGCCCATGTGCGCGTGATTGGCTTTCCTCTGGTATCGGGTCGGGCCGTAAAAGCGCTCGGGGGACCCCGGTGATCCTCGCTTCGCTCGGCTCAAGCCCCCTCTCACATCTTTTACGGCTCGACCCTAGTGCGCGGGGGTTAGGTTTTATCCGAGTGGGTGCGGTGGGCATAAGAATTCGGAAAACGTCGTTACGTTTTCCGAATTCTTGGGCGGGAGGAAAAACCTAGCCCCCGCGCCTGCCACCTCTAGCTACGTAAAAGAAAATATCGAGGTTGAGGACATTCAGAGAGAAGGGTCAGGAGATCTCGGAGAGGACTTCTAGGAGAACCGGAGTTACCCTCTCGATTACTTCGAGGGTATCGGCAAACTCGCGTTCCCCGCCATACCAGGGATCGGGTACCTCCATATCGGCGGGGTTAGCCTCAGGATCAAATTCGCGGTAGAGGCGAATTTTGTTCTCATCTGCCCCCCAGCGCTGCGCCAGGCGGGTGAGGGCGCGTTTGTGTCCGCTAGTCATAGCTAGCAAGAGATCAAAATCGTTAAAATCACTGCGACTAATCTGACGGGCATGATGGTCTGGCGTCAGCCAGCCATGATCTTCCAAGATATGTACGGCACGGTAATCTGGGGGATTGCCGTGTTCTTCGTCAGAGACTCCCACTGAATCAAAAACTAGGTTATCGAGAGCTTCTTCTTCGGCCTTTTGAGCGGCAACTGCCTGCGCCATTACTGAGCGACAGATGTTACCGGTACATACGAACAGTACCCGGGTCAAGGTGATTCCTTTCGCTAGTTATCCGGTTCGGTGTCTGCTTGCCTTATTTAACAGGTTTACCAGGAGCTTTCGACGGGAGCGCCCTCTTTATATCCGGCGGCGCTTTGAATTCCCACGATTGCTTTTTCCCGGAATTCTGCCTGGTTAGTGGCGCCCGCATAGGTGAAGGAGGAACGCACTCCCGCCAAGATCTGGTCGATCAAGTTTTCCACCCCGGGACGGGCGGGATCCAGGTACATCCGCGAGGTAGAAATCCCCTCTTCGAATAGTTCTTTACGGGCACGTTCAAAGCCGCGGGAGGTGGCATTACGGTTACGAACTGCCCGGCGGGAAGCCATCCCAAAGTTTTCCTTATAGGGGCGCCCATTCCCATCGCGCACAATGTCGCCAGGTGATTCGTGAGTACCGGCGAACCAGGAACCCACCATCACGTTAGAAGCTCCGGCGGCCAAGGCTAAGGCCACGTCCCGTGGGTGACGCACGCCGCCGTCAGCCCAAACATGTTTTCCTAGTTCGTGAGCGCGGCGGGAACATTCGAGTACCGCCGAGAATTGGGGGCGGCCTACACCGGTCGCCATCCGAGTGGTACACATTGCGCCGGGACCAATGCCGACTTTCAAAATATCGGCGCCGGCAGCAGCCAATTCGGTTACGGCGTCTGCGGTGACCACGTTTCCCGCCACAATTGGCACCTCAACTGAGGTGGCTCGCACTGCCTTTAAAGCCTGGATGGTTTTATCTTGATAACCGTGGGCAGTGTCGACCACTAGGACATCTACCCCTGCTTCTACCAGTTGGCAGGCACGTCCCGTCACGTCACCGTTAATGCCGATTGCTGCGGCTACCCGCAGCTTGCCGTCTTTATCAGTGTTCGGGGTGTAGATGGAAGAACGCACCGCCCCTGGCGCGGTCATTACCCCGACTAGGCGTCCGTCAGTGTCTACTACTGCGCCGAGACCTAGGTGTTCTTCCGCTAATTGGCGGTAAGCGTCCTCGGGGCCGATCCCCTCCGGTAATAGCAAAGTGTGGGTATCCATTACCGTATGGAGCTGCGCAAAATGATCCACTCCGGTCAGTGCCGATTCGGGAACTACCCCTATCGGGTGGTTTTCTTGATCTACCACCAATACTGCGCGGTGGGAGCGCTTTGAAATCAAGGACAGAGCTGCCGCTACGGTGTCGTGCGGGCCGAGCACTACCGGGGTGTCATAGACCGTGTGACAGGCTTTAACCTCAGCAACGGTTTCCGCGATGATGTCACCGGGAACATCTTGAGGCAGAGTTACTAGACCGCCGCGGCGAGAAACTGTTTCCGCCATCCGTTTTCCGGCGACCGCTGTCATATTCGCGACGATAATCGGCACGGTGGTGCCAGTGCCATCATCGGAAGATAAATCCACGTCGAAGCGGGAAGCTATCCCCGAACGTGAAGGAACCATAAAAACATCGTCATAGGTCAGCTCATAAGGTGCCGACATTCCATTTAAAAAGTGCACGGCTACTCAGCTTAGTGCAAAGAAAGCAAAAGGGGGAGACCTTAATCAACCTAGAGAGTATTTCGAGGCATACCAGGGAGCGTTTTCCCTGATAAATAACTTGGGGAAGGTAAATCAGGAAAAATATTCGCTCGCAGTTTAAAAAAGTTTGCTAAAGGTAGCTAGGCTAGTTTTATGGCAGATATACACGATCGGGAAGTCCTTACCTGGCAAGGATTCGGAGATGCTACCCGAAAAATTGCGCAAAATATTGTAGATTCCGGGTGGATGCCCGAGTTAGTAGTGGCGGTGGCTCGGGGCGGATTGTTACCGGCGGGTGCGTTGTCTTACGCGCTAGGGCTCAAAGCAATCGGCACCATGAATGTAGAGTTTTATACCGATATCGAGGAAACTCTGCCCGAGCCGGTGCTAATTCCGCCGTTAATGGATGTTTCCGCCCTGTCCGGTAAGCGAGTATTGGTAGTCGATGATGTTGCCGACTCGGGGAAAACTCTAGAATTGGTGATGCGCTTGATTCGCGAACGCGGGATTCCTTCTGGGCAAGAAGGCGAGCGGGTAGCGGTTTCAGAAGCCAAATGTGCTTGTATCTATGTGAAGTCGCGGTCGATTATTACTCCCGACTATGTACTAAAGCATACCGATAAATGGATTAATTTCCCCTGGTCGACTCTGCCTCCGGTTACAGCGGAAGGGTTGGGACATTAGGGGCAATCGCTAGTTACCATCCTCGTTTTCCAGCGGGGTGAGGCTACTTTTGAAAGTAGACAGTTTGGAAGAGGTATTAGCATTAGCGCGCCGCACCTTGGATGCCTGCGGCCTACAGGACTGGGAAGTTGATCTAGATCATGCACGCCGCCGGGCTGGCGCCTGCCATTTTGGAGATAAACGGATTAGTTTTTCTCGCTATCTGCTCCCGCTCTACGATTCGGCTGCCGCGCGCGAAGTTGTTTTACACGAGGTCGCTCACGCGCAAGTAGGACCTAAGGTGGGGCATGGTAAGCGCTGGCAGCAGGCGGTTAAAGCCCTAGGAGGCAACGCTGAACGGACGGTATCCCCAGATGCGCCCTCCCTCCCGGCTCCCTGGATCGGGGTATGTAAAGCCGGACACCGTATTGAACGTTTCCGCACTCCCACCCGGGTTTTAGCCTGCTCTAAGTGTTCTCGTTACTTTAAAGCAGAAAACATTTTCACTTGGACCTACCGGGGAGCCCCTCCCCGTCACCACCGGGCATACCTGCGCGAACTCCGCAAGATTTGCGCCAATCAGTAAAATCAACATCGAGGTGACAGAAGGATTTTTCGTTCTGACCCCTTAAACTGGATGTTGAAAAGTTATCGACTAAGTTACAGGGAATGTATGGATAGTTATCAGACGGCACAACCCTCTGCCGGATCCCCCTTCCCTGTTGCCGGAAATTCAAAGAAGTCGGCGGTACAATCTTCCAACGTACAGACCGCGACGATCGCTGGTTATCGCCTGTTAAAGGCCTTGGGCTCGGGCACTATGGGTGAAGTGTGGAAGGTCGCTGATCCTTGGGGGAACTTATACGCCGCAAAGATTTTGCGTTCCAAATTGGCAATCAAGCCCGGGATTGTTCAACGCTTTCGAATGGAAAAAGATTTGGTCACCGGGGTGCGGCATCAAAATATTGTAGAGGTTTATGACCTGATCCAGACCCCGGAATATATGGCGATCATTATGGAATATACCGATGGCGGGGATTTGGGGGAGCTGCTGAAAAAGCAGGGTACGCTGCTGCCTTTAGATGCCGTCTACTATTGCATGGGTATTGCCGCTGGTCTGTCTCCGATTCATCATGCCGGAATTGTCCATCGTGACCTAAAGCCTTCGAATATTTTGTTGCAACTACAAGGGGGCTACCTGGTGCCCAAAATTGCGGATTTTGGGTTAGCCCGGTGGATTGATCCCCGTTACGAAATCCAGACTACGAAGCGTTCTGGAACCCCCTACTATATGGCTCCCGAAATGATTGAAGGCAAAGGGGTGAGCTCCAAAACCGATATTTATTCCCTGGGAGTGATTCTTTACGAGTTGCTCTGCGGAATCACCCCTTTTAGAGGTTCGGTGGCGGAAGTGTTAAACCATCAGTTCTACGATATGCCGGGAATGCTACCGGGAATTCCCAGCTCTTTGTGGAATGTGATTACCCAAATGCTGGCGAAAGAAACTTCGGTACGACCCAGTGCTGCCCAGACCCACGCCCTCTTGAAGTCGGTAGTTGACCAGGTTCGTTCCCTTGAAGCCCTGGAGGTGTTGAAGGAGCCCCCGCCTCCGCAACCTTTAGCCGATGTGGTGCGGGTTTCCCCGCCGGATGCTCAAACTTCCTTGGCCTCGGTCAAACCGATCATTCCCGCCCACGATGAGGCCGAAACCCAGTCGGGGCAGACGGCTCACGGGCGGGTGGAACCGGCGGCTCCCGTCTGGCAACCGGTGACTTTACCTCCGGCGATTATGGTAAACACCGAGGATGCTATCGGGGCAGGAGCGGGATCTCCCGGGGACTTTTCGCCGCCGAGGGAGCAGGAGGATTCTGTAAATGAGCAAACCCTGGGAGCCTGGATGAACAGTTCAGATTTTTCTGAGAATGTAGCAATAGTTTCTCCCCGACAGGGTGCGCTAACTCCCCGCCGGAGTGCAGCCAAAGAAATCGCCGGCGGAGTCGCGATCGGCTTAGCTGTTGGTGCTCTAATCACCCTGGTAGCAGCGGTAGTTTTGCTACTGTTTTAAGGGATCCAGCTTAGTCTTGCGCCTCTTTTAGAAGTTTGCTTAGGCGCGGTAGTGAAACGCGTTCGCGAGTACCCAGGGGCTGGGCAAACAGCGAGACCCGTAACTCTTCTATTAGCCAGCGGCCGTGGATGAGGGCGGCTACGGCAGTAGGATCTGCGGCTAGGTTTTCCTGGTTTTCTAGCTTTCCGCTTGCACCCTCCCAAATAGCTAGAGCCTGTTCTTCCTGTTGGCTTCCCTTGCTGCGCCCCTGACTTGCTTTTTGTAGACGAGTAGCTATCGCCTGTAAATAGCGTCCTAAATCCTCAGCTCCCTCACACAAGTCCCACAGGAACCCCGGGTAGATCAGCTGTGATAGTTGGGAGCGCACCTGGGTAACTTCCCCTAAGGCTGCGAGGGGGAAATGCGAGGATAGTGCGGCTGATACCTCCCGGTAGCTGGCACCAACCTCCCCAAGTTCGCGGGCGAGGACGTACACTTCGTCCTCGAAACGGTCACGGAAATCTGCAGCGAACTGCCGCAGGGTGGAAGAGTCCCGAACTGTCCAGGTGTCGGCCTGGGCTTTTTTGAGGCAGCGCCAGGTGGCAACCAGTTGCAGATCGGAAAGTAATGCTACTTTTTCGTAGGGCAGTGCCGCCAGGTTTAGCGCTAAACGAGCTGGCCAGCGCGTAAAGATGCGGCTAGGTGGTAAGTAAAGCTGGGAGCAAAGCAGGCAGGTAACCCCAAAGTGTTGGGCACGCTGAGCCTGCTGCAAGCTGTCGAAGCGCGCCACTCGCACCGGGAATATTGGGGAAGCGGGATCCTGCCGGCTATTGTTGTCGCCGCTTGATCGGGCAGAAGAGGGGTTTTCGTAGCGGTTTTTTTGCGAGCCAGTAAGCAGTGATAATCCGAAGGGACGCGGAAGACGCTGCGGCAGTAACCCCGGGAAGGATCTTCCAGACATCTCACCGGCAGAAATAGTTATTTCAGCAGGTAAAACTGCGTGTTGGTTGCGTATTTGCGGCCAAGCAGAAGAAAAATCTGTTTCCGGGAAACGCTGCTTGGAGGCCTTAGTAGCTTCCTGATTGCTACGCCTCGTTTGGGAAGGGACAGGGTTTTTCTGCCTGCTTTCGGCTTTGCTTACCTGCGAGAGCGCTTCCCGGATGACCTGTTTGCGGGCCGCGCGCCCTTTTTTACCGTAGCGCTTCTGCAGTTTTTCGAGGTCACGAGAATAAATCTGCTCTTTCCCTACGCGCAGCGCAAAACGAATGCGCAAATGGGCAGGTAAACTCGCGACCGCTTGGGAAAATTCTTGTTCGGTTACCTCCACGGCGCGCAGCTGGTCAAGAGCCGCAATGAAAAGTGAAGCCAGCGGACGGGAGGGGGCAGTGTGATTGTTATTGCTTGCGGCTTCGCCTTGGTCGCGGTGGCTATGATTTTCACCAGTGCTCGCAGCGTTAGCAGCAGCGGGGTTGTGGTCTTTTGAGGAGTGGCTATTTTTCTCGTGTCTTGCGTTAGGGTCAGGTGTTGCTGAGCTACCCTTGTCCTCACTGCCCATATTTCCCGTATCTTTAGGATTGGGGTCGCTGGGGGGAGTAGATTTATCGCCGTTATCAATCCCCGCCCAAGCAGCTAGGCGTCCCAGGGAAGCTTGTAGCGCTTCCTCTTGTTTAATCTGCACCGGGGTAGGTTCGTGGCTTTCGGCGGCGCCGGTAGCAGCCGTGGGATTAGCTAGTTCCCGCTCAATCCATCTGCTTACTTCTGCCCCCACCTGCGGGGCAGGTACTAGTTGGCGGCGTACCGCTTTCGGTAACGCTCGAATCAGCGCGGTGAATAGCTCTGGCCACAGCCCCGGAACCGTCCATTGGAATTCTTGCGGATTAAGGTAGGGCAGCTGCTCCAGTGTGACTTGGCAGGTAATGCCATCTTCTTCCTTGCCGGGAGCAAACTGATATTGCAGGGGCAAACTAAACTCTGCCCCTATCCAGCGGTCAGGGAAACCCGAAGTGGAAAGCTGGGTGAGTTTGCCCGCCAGATTGGTTTGGTTTCCAATCGATTTATCTGCGGCTTCACCGCTGGAGTAGTTGCGGGGAGCGCTAGTCTTGGCAGCAGACGGCAACAATACGTCCTCGGGATAATCCAAAATATGGGGGTCATCTTGACGTTTGAACCAGGCCGCAAAAGTTCCCGGATTGGTTACTTCTTTGCCCAAGCGGGCAGCGAAAAATGCCGCCAAAGCGTCCTCGCCGGCAACAATCCCGGCCTGGCGGGTACGTTGCTCAACTTCTAGGGCACGCTGCAGCAGCTTTTCATTGCGTTTTAAGAAGGGATAGTTTAAGGAGGCATCCCCTCTGACTAGTGCATTAGTGATAAAGAGGGCGCGTGCCCACTGCTTCGCGGTCTGCGGGGACTGCTCACCGGGCAGATTAACATTAGCTGCTACCGGTGATAGCGCAGGCATGGCTTTATTCCCGAGTCGAGACAGAGGTATCGGCACATCAGCAGCAATCGTGAGGCCATACAGGGTAATGCGCTCCGGTACCATTGCGGTACCTTTCCGGCTCGACCAATACGGTTCCCCATAGGAGCGTTTTACCAGGTGTTTTCCCGCATGAATAATCCAACCAGGATTAACTCGGGCAACGTTGCGGGCAAAAAGCCGCGAGGTTTCTACCAGTTCGGCAGCCATTACCCAATCGAATGTGCGGTTAGAGAGCCCAGAACCAGGCCAAATCGTGAAGCGAGCACCACGCGGAGCCAAATACTGTTTGGCGCGCTGATCCCAGTTACCAATCCCAGATAGCATTCCTACCAGCAAGGAACGGTGAATCGCATCCGTGTCGGAATGCTTGGAAGTCAGGCTTTGACAAGCCGCAATCAGTTCGGTGGATTCCGGGTCTGGACGGTAGCTTGAGCGGGAGGGCTTCGCTAGGGGACGCGCGTTAATTCCTAGTTCTTTTAAAAGCTGCCGCAGTTGGTGGGTAAGGTCTTGCCATTCCCGGGTACGCAAATAATGCAAGAATTCGCGTTGGCACATTCTCCGAAAAGCACTCCCGGACAGGTCACGGGATTGAGCGCGCAGGTAGCGCCAAAGATTTAGGTAAGTCAGGAAGTCAGAACTGGTATCTAGGAAACGCGAATGGGCCTGGTCCGCGGCCTCTTGGTGCTCTATAGGTCGCAGGCGTACATCTTGCATCGACAGCGCCGAAACAATAACTAATGCCTCCGATACGCATCCGCGCTGCTCCGCCTCTAGCAGCATTCGGGCTAACCGCGGATCAATCGGCAACTTAGCGAGGCGTTTGCCCAACTTCGTAAGGCGATATCCCTCAGCGTTTTCGCTCCTAAGTGACAGAGCCCCCAATTCGTAAAGCAGCTGCTCCCCGTCACGGACTTGCCGAGGATCCGGGGCATCAATAAAGGGGAAATCGGCGACTTTCCCCAGGTTTAGCGAAGCCATCGCCAAAATCACCGAGGCTAGGGAAGTACGCAATATCTCGGGTTCAGTAAAACGCGGGCGTGCCAGGAAGTTTTCTTCCGAATACAGCCGGATACAAATCCCCTCGCTAATCCGCCCGCAACGCCCCGCCCGCTGGCTGGCGCTGGCTTGGGAGACTTCTTCAATCGGTAGGCGCTGCACTTTGGTGCGCTGCGAATAGCGAGAAATCCGCGCCAGACCTGGGTCAATCACATATTTAATGCCCGGTACGGTCAGTGAAGTTTCCGCCACATTAGTGGCGAGCACAATTCGCGGATAAGGATGCGGGGCGAAGATGCGTTGCTGTTCAGCCGGGGATAGCCGCGCAAACAGCGGCAAGATTTCCACTGCTCCTGGAGTGTTTGTACGCTCGCCGGCGCGCACATATCGCGAACCTAAATGCGCGGCGAGGGCGACCTCAGTGTCTCGAATATCCCGTTCGCCCGGTAAAAACACCAAAATATCGCTGGGGTCGCCAGCAAAAAGTTCATCAACTGCCTGGCAGATTCCCTCGGTTTGGTCTTTCATTTCACCGCGGGCGATTCCCGATTTCTGCTGGTTAGAAAGGTGCTTGCGGTTCTCCCCAGGGGTTTCCTCTTCGCCTACTTCGTCCTCATCCCCGCTATGCGAGCCCTCCAGGGGGCGGTAACGGATCTCAACCGGGTAGGTACGACCAGATACCTCAATAATCGGCACCGGGGAAGAGGGACGAGAAAAGTGCTCGGCAAAACGCTGTGAATCGATAGTTGCCGAGGTAATAATGACTTTCAAATCCGGGCGGCGCGGCAACAGGCGCGCCAAATAGCCCAAAATGAAATCAATGTTCAGGGAGCGTTCGTGGGCTTCATCCACAATGATGGTGTCATAGCGTTTCAGCAGGGGATCGGTGCGGATTTCTGCCAATAGAATCCCGTCAGTCATCAACTTCACCATGGTTTTACTGGAGACCACATCGGTAAACCGCACCTGGAAGCCGATAGTTTTACCCAGCTCTTCCCCTAGCTCGTGGGCAATCCGGGTAGCCACCGAGCGGGCAGCGATCCGGCGCGGTTGGGTGTGTCCGATGAGGGCGCCGCGTCCTCTGCCTAGCTCTAAACAGATTTTTGGCAGCTGCGTAGTTTTCCCGGAACCCGTTTCCCCGGAAACCACTACCACCTGGTTGTTAGCGATAGCTTCCGCGATTTCTTGCCGCCGGGCGCTAACCGGAAGCTCCTCGGGATAGGAGATAGTAACAGGCGCATTATTTAAGGATTTTGGGTGGCAGCGAGCTGGACGGTCACTTTTCTCGCGCGGTTTTTCGCCTCGCTTAGCCCGCTGATTCTGCCCGCTAGCTGCCTGCTGCCCGCTCATCGCCCTCCCTTACCGCTGTGAAGCCAGTCTAACAATCCACAAGGCGAGGGTAATTTTCTGCTTCTGATTATTTTGCGAATCACTCGCTATTTCATCGCGGGAAGAGTTTGATTCCAAGGAGTTGGAGGGGAGCGAAGCCTGGTAATAATCAGCAGATATTTAAAGACTGCATGCGTCCATAAAACATGTTCTATCTCACAGTTAAATAATTTTTAAAAATTAGCATTAACTTATTGTGCAATATAAGTTAAATTGTTCCAGTTGGTAGAATTTTAAATTAATGTAAAGGTACTTTAGTCCCGCATTGGGACTCAGTAGTTTTGCCTTTATGAAAATATGAAAAGATTCTAAAATAAAATATCATAAAAATCCTTGCGGGACGCTAGGTGCTCTTGTAAACTTAGTTCGTGGCGTGGCTACAAAGGCCGGCTTGTAAAGTACGTAAAGGTGCGTACGAGCCTCACCGCCTCCGGGGCGGGGATTTGCGACTAAATAAAAGAGTTTTGGACTATTGGCGTCTGAAACTTTTTACTTTTCAATATGTAATTGAAAATCTAAAAATTGGTCTTTTAAATGGTAATTTCTATTATTTAATAGATCAAAATATTTTCTTCAGTGTCGAAGAAAAAAGGGTTTTATTCCGACCCTATCAATACCAATTTCCTCAGGGATAACTTGAAAGGATTCCGTATGAAAATGTTTAGAAGCGGCGAAGTTGTTGCCTTGGACCTTTCCCGGGGTAGACGCGTAATGCTGTTGGTATTAGTATCAATGGCCAGTTCAATGATTTATCTACCTCCATATATGAAAATAGTGTTTTATGACCCGTTGATGAAGGCGTTGAACTGCACGAATGCCGATCTTGGGGTGTTGATGTCCGCATATGCGACAACCGCTTTGATTTGTTATCTGCCTTCAGGGATAGTGGCTGACAAATTTAGAATGCGAACTCTGAATGCGGCCGGTTTGATCTCTACAGCCGCCCTAACCTTCGTGTTTGCTCTACTTCCGTCTGTTGGTACCTTGATGCTGGTCTTTGTCGCAATGGGGGTTACTACCATCTTGGTTTGGTGGGGAGTGCGCTTCAAACTGGTACGACTGATTTCTGAGGAGGAATCTTACGGGCGCAATATTGGTATTTCCTACGGTATATATGGAGCCGTGGGCCTCGTTTGTGGCTTTTTACAAATGGGAATTATCGGTCTGTTCGGGAAGCAATTTGACCTCGCGATTTCCACCACTCTGGCGGTAATCGGAGGATTGCTGCTACTAATGGGGATTCTTTCGATATTCTTGGTGCCCAAGTTTGCGGGAGAGATCGGCTCTGCAGATTCGTCTGGTTTTAATTTCTCGATGGTACTAACCGCCTTGAAAATGCCGGTAGTTTGGTTGTGTGCCGGAACGATGTTTTTCGTTTACTTCTATTACACCGGGGTTGCTTACACTACGCCTTATTTGCAAAACGTACTTGGTGCATCTCTGGGGGTAGTGTCTTTCGTATCGATAGTTCGCACCTATGCGGTAACCCTAATATCAGGACCAATTTTTGGGGTAATCACTAAACGGAATGGTTCTCCCTCGAAGGTCATTATTGGCGGTTCAATAATCGTGGTTTGTGGGATGCTCTCCTTGATGCTTCTACCCCACGAAGCTAGTTTCGCGGTAGTCGGAGCTATCGTAACTATCCTGCTGGGCTTTGTGGCTAACGGGGCTTATGGCATTGCTTCATCCCAGTTGTCGGAAGGTAAGGTGCCCATCTCAGTGTTCGGCACGGCTACGGGATTACTCTCGGTTATCGGTTTCGCCCCTGATACGTTCTCTTCTACGTGGTTTGGGGTGCTTATCGATAAACACGGTAACGGAGCATATCCGCAAATTTTCTTGATCCTCGCAGTTTCAGCTCTACTGGCGGTGCTATTTGCTGGTGCCCTGCTACTTTATGTGCGTAAGAATAAGGTCAAGCTGGAACAAGTAGAAGAAAAACTCGGAGAATCCGCCTTAGAGGACGATGCCCATTCAAAGAAGAACAACTAAGGAGAAGTTATGGTAAACAAACTTGATGTACCACATTTGTGGTCGCAAGAGACTGAGCGCGCGGTAGCAAAGCAAGAAGAATTAGCAAAGGGAGTCTATTCCACAGATCAGTCCTTCGAGGAAATGCGGATTGCTTATAACAAGGAACGAGCTTACTGGAACCAAGATCCCCCTGAAATGGTGGAAGTGCGCGATGACACGGTCCCGACCGATAAAGGCGAAGTTAGAATCAGGCAGTACCGACCGGTTGAGGCGAAGACGCTTCCCTGTGTCATGTTTTTCCATGGCGGCGGCTGGGTGTTGGGCAATCTTGACACCCATGACCGGATGGCCAAGCTAATCGCCAGGGAAACCGGCGCAGCTGTGGTAGCGACTGATTACTCGCTATCCCCAGAGGCTAAGTATCCCCAACCGATCGAAGAGGCAGTCCAGGTTTTCCACTATTTGCAAGACAACCATGAAGAGTGGGGGATAGATCCCAGGGACTTCTCATTCACTGGGGATTCTGGCGGTGCACATATTTCACTTGCTACTTTCTTAGCTTTGCGGGGGGAAGGAATAAACCTTAGTGATATTCGTGCATTACTGCTGTTTTATGGATGGTTCGGGCTCAGTGACTCAATGAGCTCCCGGCTACTAGGTGGATGGTGGGACGGATTGACTCAAGATGACTTCGATTTTTACAAGAGTCTCGCTTTGAAGGACATGTCGGAAACTAAACAGCCCTATGTTGATCTTTTCCGCAATGATCTGACCAAACATATGCCTCCAGTTTATCTGGCAGCAGCAGAACTGGATCCTTTGCTGGATGATTCCCGCCTGCTCTCAAAAATACTTGAGGCGAATAAAATACCGGTGCAGTTGGATGTATTTGCAGGGACAATCCATGCTTTCTTACATCACTCCCGGATGCTAAAAGCAGCTAACGAAGCTATCGAAAATGCGGGCAGGTTCTACCAGAAGTTTGCCCGATAAGACCAGAGGTTTCTGGGGCGCTGACAATCTTCCAGCGCCCCAGGCATAACCCCATTGAAAGGAGAGAGCATTGGAGTTCTCACTAAATGAAGATCAACAGATTATGGTTGATGCTTTTCGCGAAGTGATGGAATCTAGGAATTGGGAAACCTATTTTCATGAATGCGACGAGACCCATACCTACCCCGAAGAATGGGTCAATGCTATTTGTGAGGTTGGTTTTGATCGAATAACGATTCCCGAAGAGTACGACGGCCTAGGTTTGGACTGGGTAACCATGACCGCGGCCTATGAGGAACTGGGGCGCTTGGGTGGCCCCACTTACGTCCTCTACCAGTTACCGGCGTTAGAAACCGTTTTGAAAAACGGTACCGACGAGCAAAAAGAAGCTGTTCTTGCCTTCTTAGGTACCGGCAAACAAGTGCTGAACTATGCGATGACTGAACCGTCAGCAGGCTCGTCTTTTGAAGATATGCGAACCACCTACACTCGCCGTGATGGGAAAATTTACCTAAATGGTCATAAGACTTTCCAGACCTCGGGAATGCACGTCCCCTACATGGTTGTCATGGCACGTGACAGTGAGGACAGCAGCAAGTACACGGAGTGGTTTGTAGATATGGCGAAATCTGGCATAACCAAGGAGCCACTAGAAAAGCTAGGCCTCCGTATGGATTCATGTGCCGAGATATACCTCGAAAACGTGGAACTAGAGGAGTCCGATAGGTTTGGAGAGGAGGGCGGTGCCTTCCGCCGCGTAGTAGGTGATTTTAACCTAGAGCGTTTCTTGGTTGCCTTAACGAATTACGGAACCGCTTATTGTGCCTATGAGGATGCGGCTCGTTATGCTAATCAACGAGAGCAGGGCGGGAGAGCAATTGGAAAGTACCAGTTGGTTCAACTGAAGTTTGCTGACATGAAAGTAAAACTAACCAACATGAGAAATATGCTCTATGAAATTGCCTGGCGTCACGATCAAGGTTTACTCGGTCGCGGCGAGGGCTCAATGGCAAAGTACTACTGCTCGCACGCGGCATTTGAAGTGGTAGATGAGGCTTTGCAGGTGCTGGCGGGAATAGGTATCGCAGGAGAGCATCGGGTGCAGCGGTTCTGGCGTGATTTGCGGGTAGACCGGGTCTCTGGCGGAACCGACGAAATGATGATTCTGGACACCGCCTTTATGGCGCTGCGTCCTTACCGCTAGGGGGCAGAGATGAACACGGATAAGCCTTCATTCGGAGCGCTTGATGATGTCAGGGTGTTGTACTCTGCAGTCGAAATTGCCGCGCCAACTGCCGCGGCAATAATGGGCGAGTGGGGAGCGGATGTGACCTGGATGGAGAATATATGGACTGGTGACTCCATGCGGGACACCAAGTGGGTCAAGGAAATGGAACGGCGAAATATGCGTTCTCTTTCTATCCATCCCTTTACTTACGAAGGTAAAGAGGTACTCGTACGGCTGATAAAAGACACCGATATTTTTATCGAGGCCTCTAAAGGTCCCGTGTGGAAGCGTAAAGGGATTACCGATGAGCAGCTGTGGGAGGTTAATCCGTCTCTAGTTATCGTGCACGTATCAGGGTTTGGTCAGTGGGGTGACTCATCGAGAATTAATGCCGCTGCCTATGATCTCACGGTTGCTGCTTATGCCGGTTTGATCGCGCAAAATGGAAGCCCCGAACAGCCTATGAACATAGCACCCTACGGTGCCGACTACTTTAATGCGTTGATGATTATCTCTGCCAGTCTGGCAGCCTTGCACAAATCCCGTTTAACCGGGCAGGGGGAAAGCATTGATGTAGCCATGTACGAAACGATTTTGCGTGTTGGTAGCTATTACATGATGGATTACCTAAATGAAGGGATAACTTATCCCCGACCTGGTGCCCGTCATCAAAACCTTTGTGCTATTGGTGAGTGGGAATGTAAAGATGGTTTCATCGGCCTTTGTGTATACGGGGTGCCGCAGAATAAGTATCTGCTCGAGACTATCGGCCTGGGAGATCTCTGGGGTACCGATGACTATCCCGAGGACACCTCTGCCTTGTGGCTGGACAGTCCGCAGGCTGATTTGATTCAGCGAAAGTTAGAGGAATATCTGAAAACGCAGTCCAAGTTCGAGGTTGAAAAGGACTTTTCGGCACACAAGATTGCGGCACAGGTGGTTAATGAATTCGATGATCTACTTAGGGAATCTCATGTCAAGGACAGAGAGTGTTTCATCGAATGGGACAACGCGCAAGGAAAGAGGGTCAAGGGACTGAATACTTTCCCGAAGTTTACTAATAATCCTGGGGGTTTCTGGCGACCGATGCCTGCGTTGGGTGCCGATTCCAGAGATGTATTGGAACGTGCCGGATTCAGCGCGGAAGATATTGAGCGTTTTAAAGAGTCCGGCAATATTAGATTCGATGGGGAGTGAAGAGGACGCGCCCAACGTTATAGGTGGGCGTAATCATTCGGCTATGTTTGACACCGCTAAGAATACGACGATTAGGGATCTGTGGCGACGGCAGTGCGCCACCTTCCCTGATCGTCCTTTCTTAGTATTTGTCAATACGGATACCCAGGAATGCGTCACCTACAGCTATCAAGATTTTGACCACCTTACGGAGCAATTTGCGGCTTTACTTGCCGAACGGGGATTACGAAAGGGAGATCGCTTGTGCGTCTACCTGGATAACTGTGTTGAATTCCTGGTCGCGCTACTTGCTGCCCCCAAAATTGGGGTGGTTATCGTACCGGTAAATGCAGCTTCGACAGTTAAAGAGTATCTTTACATCGTTAATAAAACTCGGCCACGTCTGGTACTTACGAGACAAGATTGCTATCGACAAGCAGGGCTCCCCGATTTTTCGCCTCCGGCTATCCTAGTTGACGATCCTGGCGAGGGGTCTTTCCTACGTGAGCTGCAAAAATCTAATAAAACGGTGCCAACATCAGAGATTGAGCCCCTTGATCTCTGGGAAATCATGTTCACTTCCGGTACCACTTCGTCCCCTAAAGGAGTAATGCTCACCAACGCCAATGCAGTTTTTTCTGGTCTGTATGTCAATTGGGAGTTGAGTATGACTTGTCGAGATCGCTACCTGACTTCGATGGTGGTTTCTCATGTCAACTTCCAACTTTCGGCGCTAGCCCCAGTAATCACTGCTGGTGCCACATTGGTCTTACAATCTCGCTACTCCGCAAAACGCTTTTGGGAGGAAGCCCGGATCCGCCACGCTACCTTAGCGCAGGGTATGGCCATGATTGTGCGGACGATGCTCCGACAGCCGAAGAAGTTGGAAGAGCAGAACCACTGTGTGCGAGAAATGCACTATTTTCTACCTATATCGATTGGGGAAAAACAAGAATTTTGTGCCCGTTTTGGGGTGAGTTTATTTAATAACTACGGATTAACTGAAAGTCTAGTGGGGGTAATTACGGATTCGCCTCACGCAGAGCGACGCTGGCCCTCGATTGGCAAAGTAGGTCCTACTTATCAGGTGTGTTTAGTGGACTCGCAGGGGGAGGACAATCCAGGTAAAGAGGGTGGGCGTATTGAAATTCACGGAACTCCTGGTATCAATTTGATGGCAGGATACTGGGAGGATCCACAAGCAACCAGGCGAGTGCTTTCCGAGGACGGATGGTTAAGAACTGATGACTACGCTTTACAAGACCGGGATGGGTGGTATTACTTCCTCGGGCGGGACTCGGATCTTATAAAACGTGGCGGGGAAAATGTATCCGCGGCAGAAGTAGAAAATGTTTTGATGCAATGCCCGGGGGTACAGCAAGCGGCAGTTATTGGGGTTCCCGATAGTATTCGAGACCAGGCTATCAAGGCTTTTGTTGTATTGGAGTCTGGTGTCAAATATAGCCAAGCGGAAATTATCAGTTTCGCGCAAAAAAATCTTTCATATTACAAAGTTCCCAGTTCTGTGGAATTTCGCAGGGAACTCCCGCAAGGAAAATACGGCAAAGTTGCAAAGAATAAGTTGGCCTAAAAGCAAATTCAAAGGAGAATCATGGCTCGCATAAAAACAGAAATGGTAGGCAAAGAGTTCGGTCCCTTCATTCGGGACTACAATTTCCGTGATCTTGAGTTATTCGCCTTAGGATGCGGAGCAGGTATCGATGGAAAAGAAGGACTGGAATATTTAAACGAGGGCGATCCCCGTTCCCCCAAGCTAAAAGTACTTCCCATGTTCGGAGCAATGCTGATTGTCGATCAAGAGATAACTCGCACTATCGATTATGGGTATAACTATGCCGGATCTTTGCATTGGGGTTTTGATATTCGCTTCGAGCAGCCAATCACCAAAATGTCCGACCGTTTAGAAACTAGAGTGGTGCTGCAAGGGCTCTTTGATCGGGGTGAAGGTAGAGGTTTACTAGCTCAACATGTAGGAAGAACCTATGACTCAGACGGTAACCTTCTTTTCACTAATGAGTCCTGGGATTGCCTAATTTATGACGGTGGCTGGGGTGGCCCGAAAGCACCAAAAGACTTGGTTGAGATGCCCGAGCGTCCTGCCGATATCGAAGTTACGGAACGCATTCCCGAAAACCAAGCTCTGATCTATCGACTTTCTGGTGACTGGCATCCGCAACACATTGACTGGGAGTATGCCAAGGAGAACGGGCAGCCGCGTCCTATTTTGCATGCAATCTCATATGCCGGTATGGTCATGCGCCACGCCATTGCGCAATATTTCCCAGGAGAACCGGAGAGGATAACTCGCTTCAAGACGCGAATTACCAGTCCCGTACTTCCGGGACAAGTTCTGAAGACTCAGTTGTGGCAGGTAGGGGTCGGAGGGTTGAGATTCCGTCTCGTTGATGAGGATGCCGAAGTCACCGGAGCGAAACCCCATTTGAACTGGGGAATTATTGAATATAAATAAGAAAAATGCGGCGATAGGAAGTCGGGTTACGGGCAGGGAAATACCTAGTGAAACTGGCTAAGAAACTAGGCGTTTATGGTCAGAATGGAGGTCTCGATGCAAGGAGAGTTGGTCTTCTACCACCGATTCCGCGTATTCGCGAAACTCGGTTTTGAAACAATCAACATTTGCGGGATCCAGGGAAAAAGCTCGCATGAGAACCGATCCCTCAACTGCATCCAACAATCGAGTTATGGATTGGTCATAAGGAATGATCCCTGCCTGTTTAAACTTCCACAGTTTGTTGCGCAGCTGAGAAATTGGTTGATCGTAGGTAATCGAATGAATCTTAGTGATCACCGGTTGATCACTAGAACTCATTTCTACAAAGATCCTGCGCACTGCCTGCGAAAACTGCCCAAAGTAGAGATCCAGTCGGTACTCGATTTCATCTAGAAGGAGGTCTTGGACAGTGTCACCAGTGGGAACGTGTTCACTAACTAGGTGCTCAAAGGCGGCAATTAAGAGGGTTTCGCGATTACGGAACCGGCTGTACATGGTGGATTTTCCTACGCCAGCTTCTTTTGCCACCTGGGTGAGATTGAAACCTGCCCACCCGGATTGTCCGTATACGGTTAGGGCGGCGCGAAGAATCTTTCCATCAGCAAGCGTGTCGCGAGGGCGACCTATCTGTGGCTTCGGTGACACCAGATCCTCCTCAAAGTGGTTAGTTACCCACACCGTAACACAGGAGATGCACAATCTGGCAGAAAAAGATTTTATTAGCGAACTATTTGTAAAAATTTAAAATCCGAGATGTGGGAGCGCGGCAGTAGACCTAATATGCGAGTTTTCTCGCAGTCCTGCCGTCGCAAAAGCATCACCTATGGAAGGAGAACAATGTGAGTATTGTAGTGGCGTATAAATATGCAGCAAACCCACAAGATGCACTGGTAAAACCCGATGGAGAAGTTGATTGGAGTCGGGTAAAACCAGCACTTTCAGATTATGATCCGGTAGCGATAACTGTCGGACGCAGTCTAGCTGACGCCCTCGACACTGCTTTGGTGGGAATTTCTGTCGGAGGTGAGAGCGTAGCTTCGTCTATGGCAAAGAAGACTGCGTTATCTAGGGGATTAGACAGTGCGCTGGTAGTAGCTGACACGGCTACCGCAAGCTGGAATGCGAGTAAAACAGCATCTGCTCTGGCTGAACTGGTTGGCAAAGTAGCAGATGTGAAACTAGTGCTAACTGGAGACTCCTCAATTGATGAGGGATCCCGGTTAACCTCTGCCCTGATTGCTGGCTATTTGGGTTGGCCATGTTTTCAAGACGTGTGTGCAGTAGAACCTGCAGGAGCCGGTTATCGCGTAAGTCAGATTGTAGCTGGAGGCGTTAAAGTTCTGGAGGTTTTCACTCCAGTAGTGTTGGCGATGAGCTCGGATGCGGCAGCGGTAAAACCACCTGCGATGCGGGAGGTGTTAGCTGCTAATAAGAAACCTCTCGAGGTTGTTCCGGTATCAGACCTGAACATTGTCTCTGTTGAGCAAGAGATCGTCGGCTCGAGCAAACCTGAATCTAGGATGCGTAAACAGCAAATCTTCTCTGGCGAGAATGCAGCTTCCGAGTTGATCACCGCACTACACTCCGAGAACGTCCTTTAGGAAAGGAAAAAGAAAATGTCTGATACCTGGATTATCGCTGTAGACGGCGCGATTTCGGCGCTGGTAGAAATTGGAAAGAACTACGGCGGAAAAACAAATGTGGTACTGGTAGGAGATGCCGAAATTAAGGGTGTAGATCGGGTAATTCGTATTCCCAAAACGCCCGATCAGCCGGTAGAAACGTTAGCTCCGGCAGTGGTGGCTAGCCTGCGACCTGAGTCAGAAGACATTATCCTGGCCGGCAATACTCCCGGCTCGCGGGTGCTAGCGGGAGCAGTAGCGGCAAAACTTGGAGTTCCAATATTTTTCGGGCTGCAAACAATTAGCCCGGGTGAAATAACTGTTTCCCGCTACGGGGGAATAACTTTGCAAACCTTCCGAATCAATGGATCGGTTGTGGCGGTAGTGGATGGGGGAACTGAAACCGAAGGAGATACCCCAATCCTCGAGGAGGGATCTACAGCTGCTTACGACGTTAAAGTTGTTTCGGTAGACAAAGCCGAGAGTGTAAAAACTCCTTTGGGGGCGGCGCGCAGAGTTGTTTCTGCTGGTAGAGGTTTTAAGAATGCTGAAGACTTAAAGCTACTAGCGCAGTTCGCAGATTCAATAGGTGCTGAGGTTGCCTGTTCGCGGCCGCTTGCCGAAGGTGCTGGTTGGTTGGAACGTGACCGGTATGTAGGAATCTCTGGGCAGCATATTAGCCCCGAGTTGTATATCGCTGTGGGAATTTCAGGGCAACTCCAGCACACTGCTGGGATGTCTAATGCTGCTACCGTGGTAGTTATTAACAGTGACGAGCGGGCTCCATTCTTCAAACAGGCAGACTACGGTATTGTGGGAGATCTGTACGAGGTAATACCCGCCCTGACGGAGGCAGCGAGATAAAACATGAGTGTGGAATACGATTTCGATGTCATCATCGTAGGTGGCGGCGTCGCCGGAACGGTATGTGCCTACCTTTTAGCAAAAGAGGATCACCAGGTCTTATTGATTGAGCGTGGCTCGGAAGTGGGGGCTAAGAACCTTTCTGGCGGGGTGTTTTACTGCCAGGTAATGAACCAGATTTTCCCGGACTTTATTGAAAAAGCCCCGGTTGAGAGGAAAATTACCAAGAACATTTTGTCGTTCTTGAACCCGACCTCCGCCGTAAATATGGAGTATTGGGATCAGCGTCTAACAGAACCGGGCAACGCCGTGAGCGTTTTGCGCGCCAAACTGGATCCCTGGCTGGCGGAACAGGCCGAAAATGCCGGTGCCACCATTATGCCGGGTATGAAAGTTGATGAACTGGTGCGCGAGGACGGCAAATTCTGCGGAGTGCGGGCGGGAGAAGACACCGTATACGGCAAAATAATCGTGGCAGCTGACGGGGTGAACTCGTTCCTCGCGCAATACGCTGGGATTCGCCCGCAAGAACCGCTGGGTCACCTGGGGGTGGGGGTAAAATCGGTTATCCAGTTAGGGGAAGAAACCCTTAAAGAACGCTTCAACCTGCAAGAGGGCGAGGGCGCGGCCTATCAAATGGTAGGGGACTGCACTCAAGGAGTAGCAGGCGGCGGCTTCATGTATACCAATCACGACTCGGTATCTATCGGGATCGTGGCCATGCTAGATGATCTGAAGAAAAAACAGTTATCCTCTTCTGAACTGCATGACCATTTCTTAAAACATCCCTTTATCGAGCCGTTCCTGCGCGGAGGGAAACTGCTGGAATACGGCTGTCACCTGGTAGCCGAAGGCGGAAAAACCATGCAGCACGGGCTGGTTCACGATGGGCTGGTGCTAATCGGGGACGCCGCCGGGTTTACGCTCAACACCGGGTTCACGATTCGGGGAATGGATTTGGCTGCCGGATCTGCCCAAGCCGCCGCCAGCGCCATTGATACCGCACTCAAAGCAGAAAACTATAGCGCGTCCTCGTTAAATAAATATCTGGAAAACTACCAGGCGTCTTTCGTTGGTAAAGATATGGAAACTTTCGCGCGCGCGCCGCAGTTCCTACACAACCAGGAACTATACGGCCAGGTAGGACGGCTCGCGGCGGACGTGTTCCACGGGGTCTATAACCTGGATACCACCCCGCGACAGCGGCTATTACCAGTGGCGCGGGCAGCGTTGAAGAAATCGCCACTGAGTATGCGCCGCCTGGTGAAGCTCGGTTTACAAGCAGTGAGGTCGATTTAAAATGACTGATTACCTTCCCGAATCCGTATCTGAGAGACTTAGCGCCAATATTTATGAGGTTGACGAAGAAGAATCCCATATCGTTATCGACCAAGAACTAGCGAAAGCCACGGACGCCGGCAAACTTCTAGAGCGCGTTTGCCCCGCTCATGTCTATACCGCCCGCGAGGACGGAACAGTCGATATCGAATACGCCGCCTGCCTAGAATGTGGCACCTGCCTGGCAGTCGCTCCTCCCGGGGTGCTCAAATGGCGTTACCCGCGCTCCATGATGGGCATTAGCTACCGGGAGGGGTAAGTAATCCCGTGGAAGGCGGCTCGAGCCGCAAAAAATAGTTATCCTTAAATGCATGAGTACCCCTATGCAGATTCGCCAAGCTGAGACCGCACGCGACATGTTAGATATCTTCGCGACTCGTCGCGCGGTTTTTCACCTGGAACAAGGAATCTCTTTGGATCGGGAAATAGACGATATCGATTTCGCCCAGGGAACTATCCACCTTTTAGGTGAGGACGCCTCCGGAACTATCGCGGCAGCCCGGATCTCTCCGCCCAAAATTGGTATTCCTGCTGATCTTGCACAAGTGTTTCCCCAGCTGCCACGAGACACTATTACCGGGAAGCTAGGTCGTTTTGCCGTACTACCTGCCGCCCGCGGATGTGGCAACGGTAAAGAACTGGTACTCGGTGCCGAACGTTTAGCGCTTAGCAATTGGGGAAGTTCCGAGGCCGGCGGAGTAGTACTACTACAAATCGCAGCTCAAGCGCCAGTTATCGGGTTCTATCAAAAGCTTGGTTACCGGTTAGTTACTTCCCGCGACCCCTACCTGGATGCTGGAATCGAACATCGCGACCTGGTGAAACTGGTAGAGCCGCAAGCCAGTGTGGTGCAGTTTCCCGGCCGTTGGCTTTAGGCTGCGCGGGGGATTGGTTTTATCCGAGTGGGTGCGGTGGGCATAAGAATTCGGAAAATGCCTGCGGTCTTTTTCCGAATTCTTGGGCGGGAGGAAAAACCAATCCCCCGCGTATCCACGCCAGTCATTTGCGGTAGCGCGCTGCCTGTTGTGCCTTGGTGCGGGGCGGCTGGCTCGGTAAAAGCACTTCGGGGTTCTGTCACCGGCTTTGTAGGGGTGTCGCGGGGAGGAGGATTTTGCCTCCTGCCCAAAGAGTTAGAAAAGACTCCAGTCTTTTCTAACTCTTACGCCCACCTAGCCTAATCGGCATAAATCCTCCTCCCCGCTTTCGCTACTTAACGTGTCCCTCCCACATCTTTTACCGGCCGCGGCTCGTGTGCTTTGGAAATCCTCTAGGCAGAAGCCTGTTTCTTTGCGTAGCGGTAGCCCCAAAGCGCTATAGCGACGAAGATAACGAGCCCGACCAGGGAGGACGTTCCTGACCAAGAATCAGGTACTATTGCCAGCGGCTCTCCGCTGCCAGTGCCTCCCACAATCGCAGCGTAAACCACGCCCCACAGGCTTTCCCCTACTATTAACCCGGTGGCGAGCAAAGTTCCCATTCGGGAAGCCGCCTCCGGATTCTTTCTGGTCTTAGCCCAGCGGTTAAAGAGAACTCCGCAGGTAGCGCCAACCGGAATCAAGATGGTGAGGGTGATAGGCAGATACATTCCCATCCCCACTGCGATTGGAGGCAGCGAGTAACGAGATGTGGTGTGCTTTAGAATCTCGTCTATTAAGATGATGGCCACCCCGATCAATGCTCCAAGACCCAGCAGACTCCAGTCAATATCGCCTCCAAATACCCCTTTGGTAAGTTCAGCAATCAGAGACGCTTGCGGAGCAGCCAGCGCATTCTTGCCCGCACCAGGGGCTCCTTGAAATCCGAAAGCCGTGTTCATCAGCTGTAACACCGGTGGAATTATTAAAGAGCCGAAACCTACCCCTATTATCAGCGCCACCTGCTGTTTCCAAGGGGTAGAGTTCACCAATTGACCGGTTTTAAGGTCTTGTAAGTTGTCGTTAGAAATAGTGGCAATACCAAATATGATTGCCGCCGTGAACAGGGTATACGCGACAAGGGTTTTAGGGTCGGCACCGGCCGGAGTCGCTAGTTTAATTACCAGAGCCGTCAGAATTGCTACCAAGATTCCCACCCCAGAAACCGGGCTGTTTGACGAACCTATCAGTCCCGCCATATATCCGCAGACGCTGGCAACTGCGAGCCCAAGTGCCAAAATGAACACGATTGACAAGAAAATAAGTCCACCCGTGTGATGCTCTAAGGAACTGCCCCGCAAAAATAGCCACAATAGAACCCCGATAGGAATCATTAAAGCTAAGGTGATACCGATAACCCAAGACGCTGGCAGGTCTCGTTCTTGTGGGGGGACAGTGAATCCACCTTTACGTTTACGCGACGCACTAATGGATTCGCGCATTCCTTGAAAAATCGGTCCAATAATTTTTAGGAACGTCCAAATCGCAGCGATAGCGATGGTGCCAGCGCCTACGAAACGTACATCGGAAGCAAAAATTCCTTGCACGCCCTCGGCAATATCCCCGCTGCCGAGCTGACCAGAAGAGAAGTAAGGAAGCAGCACCCCATAGCTGATTAGCATGCCGCAAATCATGGCGATACCGACACCCAGACCTACCAAATGTCCAATCCCGATAAGCGCTAATGACAGGCTAGTTCCCACCATAGTGCCACCCGCTCCCACTTTAAACGCGGTGGTGACAGAGGAAAGCGCGACTTTAAGATTAGTAAGCAAACTGAAAAATGCGGAAGAAATAGCTCCCCAAACGATCACGTGCAGACCCCGGCGGTTGTCGGCGGCGCCTTCGCTAGTGTCCCCAACTTTTAGGACTTCCGCCGCCGCTACGCCCTCGGGAAAAGAAAGGTCAGAACCGGTTACGAGGGCGCGCCGCAAGGGAATAGAATAGGTAACCCCCAAAATCCCGCCCAGGGCGCATAAGAGGGCGGTAGTCCAATAGGGGAAGCCGGTCCACCAGCCGACCATGATTAGGCCAGGTAGCACAAAAATGATTGCCGACAAGGTTCCGGCTGCCGAAGCAATGGTCTGTACGATGTTATTTTCTTGCACGGTATGATCTTTGAAATACCGCAAGATTGCCATGGAAATAACGGCCGCCGGAATTGAGGTGGCAAAAGTCAGCCCCACTTTTAGCCCTAAATAAACATTTGCGGCTGTGAAGATTAAGGTGATGATTCCCCCGATAATCACTCCGCGAATAGTTAGTTCTTTTACTGCTGTTTTCGATTCAGTTGTCATCGTAGGCCGATCTCCTTGGTCACATACGCCAAGTTCAGGATACGACCTGACGGGAGATTTAAAAAACGGGGTTAATACCTGACTTGCGTGTATAAAATCGTTGTTTTTGTGGTTTGACCAGGGGGTATGATGCTTTGAATATGCTTTGAGAGGCAGCGTGCAAATCAAGTTAGTTGTAAAACAAAAAGGAGGTTATAGACGAAACATCCACTAGCGGGTAAAGATGGAGAAAAAAATTAGTAAAACATACTTTTGTGGTGAGCTGGTCGCAGTATAGTGGCAGATAGCCGTCAAAGCCCGGGCGATTCCCCTCTCGGATAATCACCTAAGCTATGACGGGATAATAATGTCTTTTCTTATAAGGGGGAGGGAATGATCCACCCGATACTTATGCCCAATGAGGTAACTACCTTGATTGAGCCCAAGTTTTACGACTATTTCCCAATTATTGTTTACTTCGCGTTTGTAGTGGCCGTTGGGTTCATGATGAAGCGAAAGGCCAGTTCATCTGATGAATTCTTGACTGGTGGGCGTTCGTTACCAGCCTGGGTGACTGGTCTGGCTTTCGTGTCTGCTAACTTGGGCGCAGTTGAGATTATGGGAATGAGTGCTAACGGTGCACAATACGGTCTGCCCACGTTCCATTATTTTTGGCTGGGCGCGATCCCGGCAATGCTGTTCCTAGGTATTGTGATGATGCCGTTCTATTACGGTTCGAAAGTCCGCTCGGTTCCCGAGTTTATGCTTAAACGCTACGGAACTGCCGCCCATCTAATCAACGGGCTTTCCTTCGCCCTCGCACAGCTGCTAATCGCCGGGGTAAACCTGTATCTGCTAGGTAAAATCGTTAACGGAATGTTGGGAATCCCGCTATGGATTTCCCTGATTATAGCCGCGCTAATCGTGCTGACCTATATCAGCATCGGCGGTCTGGCGGCCGCCATATACAACGAAGTGTTGCAGTTCTTCGTGATTGTCGCCGCGCTACTGCCGGTAACTTTGATTGGCTTATACCGTGTGGGTGGCTATCAAGGATTAACCGAGAAAATCACCAAATGGGCAAATGAGGCCACTAATCCGGTGTATCAGGATCCGAATAACCAACTGCATTCATGGCCGGGCACTCTATTGTCAGGCTTCAACTCGCCCGCAATGTCAGTCTTTGGCTTGGTCATGGGGCTAGGGTTTGTTTTGGCTTTCGGTTATTGGACCACAAACTTCGTGGAAGTCCAACGGGCGATGGCTTCAGATTCGATTTCTGCCGCCCAAAAGACTCCGATTATTGGAACCTTCGTGAAAATGTTTATTCCGTTCCTGGTGATCATCCCGGGTATGGTAGCTGGGGTATTGATTCCGGAAATTGTAAAGCTCAAGGGCGGTTCAAAGTTCATGGGGGTAGGCGAGGAAGCACTCGCGAACCTATCCTCTCACGTCCCGGCGGGTTATGAAGTCAGCTACAACGATGCCATGCTGCTCATGATGCGGGATTTGCTACCTAATGGTTTGCTTGGTTTGGCGATTGCCGGTTTGCTGGCTTCCTTTATGGCAGGGATGGCAGCGAACGTATCTGCTTTTAACACGGTGTTTACGGTTGATATTTATGAGGCCTATTTCAAACCGAATGAATCCGATGAGCACTACCTGAAGGTAGGACGCAACGCCACTATTGTGGCCTGTACCGTTGCGGTATTTACTGCGTTGATTGCCTCCCTGTACCCGAACATCATGGACTTGCTGCAGCAATTGTTCTCCATGTTCAATGCGCCGCTGTTTGCCTCTTTCATCATCGGTATGTTGTGGAAGCGGGCAACCCCCTCGGGAGGCTGGACCGGTTTGTTGTTTGGTACTTTAGCCGCGTTATTGGTTAACGTCTTGTGCTGGAACAAGATCTTAGAGCTGCCCGGCCAAGGCCAAGCGTTCATTGCTGCGGGCGCGGCCTTTGTAGTCGGCGTGCTGGTAAACGTGGTGGTTTCCCTGTTTACCAAACCCAAGGATTATGCAGAGTTGGAGGGCTTCGTTTGGTCGCTTACTCCTAAAGAACGCCGTGTTGACCCGAACTTACATAAGTTGCCGGTAATGCGCCGTCCTATTCCACTCGCGATAGTAGCCGGTGTGCTGGTGATCGCCTTGAATACGTTTTTCCACTAGGGGAGGTAAGACAAATGAAGCAAAAGAAGATCCACCTTTACGATATTCGAGTTGTTTGTGGCCTGGTGCTGGGGATTATCGGATTGTTCCTGATTGTGTGCGGTCTGGTAATTGAGCCGGCTACCGTTCCGGACTATGTGGAAAATAATCTAGAAGGAATAAATAACACCCCGATTAATGCCAATATGTATTCCGGCGTAGGGCTACTGATTACTGCTCTGGTGTTCCTGGCCTGGACTTGGTTTAATCCCAGTGCCGGTATGGGGAATCCGGATGAGGACACTAAACCCGCCCACGAGAACGTTACTTCGGGGGATCCGCGCTAGTAATCAGTTTGTTTACCCCTTCCAAGAGCGAGCACGCAATGTAGGCATAGAGCATGGTTGCGTGCTCGCTCTTTGAAAACGGTGAAAAGTCGGGCGGTAATATTGTTGCGGGGTCTGTCATGGCTGATTGGCCAACGGTAGCTAAAGGAACTAGATGATGCAGGATTTACAAGTTGCGCAGGTGCGTCGGGCGGTTGAAAACTTTCGGGTTAAAGGTGATTTCCTTACCGCTACCCCTTACGGTTCGGGACACATCAACGAGACTTTATTGGCCAAATGTCGCCTGGAAGACGGCAGCGAACTGCCACTGACTTTGCAGCGTATTAATACTGATATTTTTACTAATCCCGTGCAGTTAATGGAAAACGTTGCGGCAGTTACCGAGTTCTTACGGGAACGTATCCAACAGGAGGGGGGTAACCCAGATCGGGAGACGCTGCGAATAATCCGCACATTTGACGGATACCCTTGTTACCACGATCCGGATGGGAACTGGTGGCGGATGTACAGCTATATTGACAATGCTTTCACCTTAGATTTGATTGAGGATCCGCAAGATTTTTATCAGTCTGGTTTAGCTTTCGGCAGTTTTCAGCGTCGCCTGGCGGATTTCCCAGCAGATTCTTTACATGAAGTGATTCCGCGCTTCCATGACACTGTTGACCGCTTCGCTCAGTTTGAGCAGGCGATAGCTCTTGATCCTTTAGGGCGCGCCAACCAAGTTGGGGAAGATATTGACTTTTATCGCCGATACGAACATTTGGCGCACGCATTTGCTGATCTACAAAAAGCAGGAAAGCTACCTTTGCGGGTAACCCATAATGATACCAAGCTAAACAATGTACTGATTGATGCGGACACCGGTAAAGCAATCGCGGTTATTGATTTGGATACCGTGATGCCAGGACTGGCGATAAATGATTTCGGGGATTCGATTCGTTTCGGAGCTTCTACTGGTGCGGAGGACGAGACTGACCTTACTAGAGTGTCGTGTTCTATGGAGCTGTTTACCGCGTTTACTAAAGGGTTCTTAGAGGGCGTACAAGGAAGGTTAACTGATTTAGAGATTGAGTTGCTTCCTCTGGGTGCCCAGGTGATGACCTATGAATGCGGAATGCGGTTTTTGACTGATTATCTGCTGGGGGATAAATACTTTAAGATTCACCGCCCAGAACACAATTTGGATCGATCTCGTACCCAGGCCAAACTGGTTCGTGATATGGAAAGTAAATTCTCGATGATGCAACAGATAGTTGCGGAAAACGCCGCCTAGATTACCTGGGTGGTACAGACTGTTTGGTTAACGGAAGGCTGTAAACAGACCCGGTAGTTAGATACAGTAATGGTTCTACCTATAGATACAGAGAGGCGCATGATGAAGGCGGTAGCGGGCAGGGATTACTATGTCTCTGATAGTTGCGGAAATGATAATAACTCAGGAACCAGTTGTGAACAGCCATTTAAATCCTTGGCGAAAATAAACGATATTAAACTCCAGCCGGGCGATAGGGTTTTGTTGAAACGGGGAGACACCTGGAACGGTCAGGCTCTCCGTATTAAGAGTGGTTCTGCCGGATCTGCACAGGCACCTATTGAAATCAAACCTTATGGTGAGGGGAACGCGCGTCCAGTAATTAACGCTAACGGGCAGGGACGGTGGTACCAGGATTATCACGCCAGTATTGAGCTGCATCGCAATAAAGCAGAAATCTCTAGTGCGGTACTCCTCAAAGATGTCAGTTATTTGGAGATTTCTGGTTTGGAAGTGACCAATGACCGGGAAATGAATCCCGATGCTGATCCGAAAGAGTTTAACGACGGTTTAGCACTGGATCGTACGGGAATAGCCGGCATTGCCGAGGATGGGCCTATGCGGCACATTGTGGTCTCGGATATGTATGTTCACGATGTCGACGGCAATATCTACGATAAACACCTGGCTAATGGCGGTATTTATTTCATTGCTCACTATCCCCAATCGGGAAAGCCGGCGACTGCAGAAGAGGAAATTGCGCGTTTTGATGATTTGCAGATACTGAATAACCGGGTAGAAGATGTTAGTCGTTGGGGGATAGCTGCAGGTTACACTGCCTATCAAAATCTAATTGATCAACCGCAAGATGGCCCAATTCCCGATGAGGTTATCGCAAAATATGGTTCTAGTCGGGTAGTGATTCGCGGCAATTATGTTAGGGACGCAGGTGGCGATGCGATCACTACTATGTATTGCGATCGCCCTTTGATTGAATACAACGTTTCTGAGGGAGCCGCCAAGTTCATTAACGACTCCGACTATTTATATCCCTACAATATCGAGGGACCGCAGGAGTCTGACTGGGGTCGGGTAGCCGCCGCGATCTGGCCTTGGCGCTGTAAGAATGCGATTTTTCAATATAACGAGGCCTACACTACCCGCAACGCATATAACGGTAATGGAGATGGCCAACCCTGGGATGCTGACTATGGTGACGGAACCATCTATCAGTACAACTATTCCTATGGCAATAGCGGTGCCACCATTATGTTTTGCGAAAAAGGTTCCCTACATAACGTATTTCGCTACAACATTGCCCATAGTGACGGGCGTGGGGCTTTAGATTTATCGGGACAAATTGATGCCCATGTTTATAACAATACTTTTATCCTCGCGAGTGGTTCTAGCGTGATTACCAGGGGAGATGCGCCGGCGATAATAGAAAACAATATCTTCTATAAGCCGGACGGGGTTACACAGGTAACTGAGAACTGGGAGGCAGGAAACCAGACCTATGACTACAACTTGTACTATAACTTTTCTTCATTGCCTGAAGATCTACATAAACAAGTAGTCGCCGCGGGGTCTGCGCTATTATGCGACGACTCGGCAGTTCCTATCGCAGCTGACCGCAAGGCGCGCCCTCATGACGGTTCTACTAGTAGTACTGTTTTTGATGGTTTCAAGCCGGCTGCTGATTCTGCAGCTATCCACGCGGGGAAACCGATTGTAGATGCCAACGGCAGCCCGGTAGAAAAGGACTTCTTAGGTAACCCTGTTGCGGGTCGTCCCACAATCGGTGCCATTGAGGCTGTTAGTAACCAGTAAACACGCTGATAGTGGCTTGTTGGTAGTGAATGCCTGGAGTTGATAATCCCTATCTGGTTAGCGGATCGACAGAAGGAAATGTTGGTAACGCGCCAGTTAACCCCTAGGGTGACGCGAAGGTGCGTCCAAGTTTTCTACAAATACCCTTGCGAGAGCGAGGGAGATGTGTTATTTTTATTTTACGCAAACGTTTGCGTAACGATTTAAGAATCGCTCTAAGGAGACAAAGATGTCGCGAAAAATCATCCTGGACTGCGATCCCGGGCATGACGATGCCATTGCCATGCTGCTTGCTCATGCTAGTCCCGAGATTGAACTATTGGCGGTTACCACCGTTGGAGGAAACCAGACTCTGGCGAAGGTCACCAATAACGCCCAGCGTATAGCCACTGTTTATGGTATGCAGGGGGTGCCGATCGCCTCCGGTTGTGATCGCCCGTTGGTTCGTAAGCCCGAAGTGGCCCCCGGGCAACACGGAGAATCCGGCTTGGATGGGGTGGAACTGCCCGAGCCGCAGCCGCTGGTTAATCAACATGCGGTAGACCTGATCATTGACACTATTATGAGTCACGAGCCAGGAGAAATTACCCTGGTACCTACCGGTCCGCTCACCAATATTGCGATGGCAGTGCGCAAAGAGCCGCGCATTGTAGAACGGGTGCGAGAAGTCGTACTTATGGGTGGTGGTTACCACGTAGGCAATTGGTCGGCGGTCGCCGAATTTAATATCAAAGTCGATCCCGAGGCGGCGCATATCGTGTTCAATGAGCCTTGGGAAGTGGTGATGGTGGGATTAGATCTAACCCACCAGGCACTCGCTACCGATGAAATTACCGCGAAGATCCAAAAACTTGGTGGCCCGGTTGCCCAGTTCGTGCTGGATCTGTTCTTATTCTTCCGTAAGGCATATCAAGACTCGCAAGGCTTTGACTTCCCACCGGTACACGATCCCTGCACCGTGGCCTATTTAATCGACCCCTCCATTGTAAAAACCGTGAGAGTACCCATCAATATTGAGTTGCGTGGAGAGCTAACCGTGGGAATGACTGTTGCCGACTTTAGGGAACCGGCAGGGGAAGGATGTCATACGAAGGCAGCCACTGACCTTGATTTCGAACGTTTCTGGGAGCTAGTTATCGACTCCATTGACCGCGTCCAGAAAGGGGACTGCTAATGACAAAAGTACGTTCCATAGGCGCGGTGATGACCGCGCTGTTAGTAGCCTGTTTTGCGTTTCAGCTAAACGCGTCTATGCTTTCACCTGCCCTGGTGCTGATGGAAAAAGAACTTCACACCACCGCGGCAATGATTGGCTTAACTCAGACCGTGTTCTTTACGGCGGCTGCTCTTTTCAGTCTGTTCCTACCGCGACTCGGAGATATGATCGGTCGGCGCAAACTGTTGACCGCTATGATGGTGCTCACTGCTATAGGGTGTGCCATCTCTGCCCTAGCAGGAGTTACCGGTTCAGTTGCGCTACTGTTCATTGGCCGCACCATTCAGGGTGTTGCCGGGCCGACAGTCCCCCTATGTTTGATCATGCTACGAGTTGCTGTGCCTGATCCGAAACGCTACGGCACCCTCATGGGCGTTATTACCGCAGTTAACGGCGGTATCGCCGGAATAGATGCCATTGCAGGAGGCTGGCTCGCGAAGAATTTCGGGTTTGCCTCAGTCTTTTGGACGATGGCAGTGATTGCAGCGATCGCCGCAGTGGCAGTACGCTCGCTAACCGATGAATCAACAGTGGACAGTCCGCAGCCAATGGATTGGCTGGGCACGCTTTACCTGGTGGTGGCAGTAGGTGCCGCCTTAACCGCCATTAACGAGATCGCTAAACTAAAAGCGGCAAACTGGCTGCTAGTTATCATCCTCGTGCTTGCCAGCGCCCTATGTTTCTTGCTGTTCTGGCGTCAAGAAGGCAAAACCGAACATCCGCTGGTTACCCGTCACTATCTGCGGTCGCGCAGTACTTGGGCTTTGTTGCTGACTACCATACTTACCATGACCGGTATCTTCGCGATTATGAACGGAATCGTGCCCTCTATTGCCCAAGATGCTAAGTTCGGCGCAGCGCTGGGTGCCGACGTGGTCTCGTTTTGGACGCTCACTCCCTATGCAATCGCTGGCCTAGTGATGGGGCCGGTAGCGGGTACCCTCGCGGGACGCTTCGGATATCGCAAAGTATTACGGTACGGGCTTATTGGTTCTCTGATTTCCCTAGCGATTTTGGCGCTCACTATGAATGGCGCTGCCGCCTGGGTGCTGCTAATAGTATCTATACTTGCTGGTCTAGCCTATGCTGGTACCGCAAATATTATGCTTAACGGTCTTGGAATTGTGCTATCACCCTCCGATAATCCTGGTTACCTCCCCGGACTTAACGCGGGAGCCTTCAACCTGGGTGCGGGTATTTCCTTCGCGGTACTCTATGCGGTGATGACCTCATTAGGAGGAGGGCACGGAGGGCATTTAGGCGCTATTATTGCGGGTATAATCCTTCTGGTTTTGGCTCTCGGGTCATCCTTCCTAATCCCGCAGCCAGCCGGCCAGGATGAAATAGCCAGTTAGCACGCAGTTTGAAGTCTAACGAGGGAACGCTATGACTACTATTAGGCAAATCGCCGAACAACTAGGTGTCAATGTCTCAACGGTCTCGCGTTCCCTCAACGATTCCCCCACTATCCCCGATAGTACTAAGCAGCGGGTACGCGAGATAGCTGACCAACTTGGCTATCGTAAAGATATGAGAGCAGCATCAATGCGCGCCGGGAAGAGCCTGCTCATCGGGGTGGTGGTGGGGGATATCGTTAACCCTTTTTTTGCCGAACTAGCTGATCGCATTGAACGCCAAACCCGAGCCAAGGGCTACCAAATCATGCTTGGTAATGGCGGAGAAGAACCGGAGGCTCAAGAAAAAATAGTGGAAACTATGCTGTCGCAAAATATCGATGGCTTGTTGCTAACTCCTGCTGGAAAACCGACCTCGAAGATGCTATCCCACATTAAGGAAGTGCCTACGGTGGCGGTTGACCGTAAGATTACCGGAGTCGAGATAGACAGTGTCGGCTGCGATTTCAGTCAAGCAGTTACGCAGTTAGCTGCACATTTTGCGGCAAATGGTTACCAATCAGTGGCAGTGCTGTCAGGTCCAGAATCAACCAGTACCGGGGATAGTCGGCACCGGATGCTGAGCGCAGCGCTCGCGGAAGCCGGTATCTCCAGAGTGCAAGCATATTCGAGCCCATTCCAAGAGACCGGAGGAGACGCGGCGATAAAGCAGGTGCTAGCAAAAGGGACACCCGATGCCCTGGTATGTGCCTCCGGGGTTATTGCCTTGGGAGCGATGCTAGGACTAAAAGCGTGCCAGATTCGTCCCGGACTAGATATCGGGATCGCCACGTTTGACCGTCTGCACTGGTTAGAAGCGATGACACCTTCCGTGACCATGATTGATACTGACATTTCCAAGATGGCTGACCTGGCAGTGAATCGGCTGCTGAAAAGAATAGCTGGTAGAGGCGGTAAACCAGTAGAAAAAAACACTACCGCGAAACTACTGCTGCGGGAATCAACTCCAAAGCTACCAAACTAACTATTACTAAGAAGTTGGGGAGAGGACATGACAAACTCGAACGATATAGTGGCTACCGCCCAGAAGGTGTTGTCATCTATCGGGGCACCGGTGACGGTGATGGGGTCGATAAATGCTGATTTGACGGTGGAAACTGAGCGGCTTCCTCGGCCAGGTGAAACCGTGATCGGCGGGCCGGTAGTTACTCTCCCGGGAGGAAAATCTGCTAATCAGGCAGTAACTTGCTCTCTTTTAGGGGCAAAAACCAAGCTGATAGGGGCGTTAGGTAACGATAGCCACGGTGACCTCCTGCTGGATTCTCTAAACAAGGCGGGAGTAGACACTGCTGGGACTCGGCGCTGCCAGGAGCAATCCGGATCCACCATGATCACTGTGGACGCGGCGGGAGAAAACACTATTGTTTACTCAGCCGGCGCGAATGCACTGGTAAATGCAGATTTCGTGCGGGAAGAAAGTCAGATAATTACTTCGGCGAAAATCTTGGGCTTATGTTTGGAAGCTCCGCTGGATGCGGTGGAGGAAGCAGCAAGAATAGCCCACGACGCCGGGGTGCAGGTGGTGCTGAACTTCTCGCCCATCACCCAGGTGCCGGAATCACTGCTGAAACTGGTTGATGTGCTGATTGTTAATCAGCATGAACTGGCGGTACTGGGAGGCCAAGAAATTGACGTGACTAACCTGGACGAGCTGCGTAAAGCGGTTGCCGACCTCGGGTTCGAACAGGTAGTTCTAACTTTAGGTGGTAGTGGGTCTTTGGTGCTAGATTCCGGCGAAGTAACCCGGATCCCTATTTTTGAGGTCGACACTGTAGATACCACCGGAGCCGGGGATTCCTTTATGGGCTCTCTGCTGAGCGCGTTGGCTGCAGGATGTTCACTTTCTGAGGGCGCCTGTCTGGCGGCGGCGGTCTCTTCACTGGCAACCGCCAGAATGGGTGCACAATCCTCTTATAGGAGCGCCAGTGAAGTTCGTGATTTCTTGGCACAACAGGCAGGATGAGCTGCCGGTATTCCGCAACGAGATGGTTTCTTTAATCGCGTAACCTGGGCGGTAGGAAAATGCTATTTACGCCGGCTAAAGAGGTTTTCGTAAGAGCTGGCAGGTCGGATTGTAACTAAGGTAAGCCCCACTTTCCTTCATGAGTGTCGCCGCTCGATCCGGTGATGGTGAGCGCCGAGAACTAAGCGCCGCTAGGTAGCTACTTCATCTCGGCGCGTCCCTCTTATCCGTTGTTTCCGAAGACTTTCTGAGGGCAACGGTTTAGTTTTCCTATGGCTCGCCTTCCCTTAGAGGCATTGCTTTGCTTTCCGAGGGCGAAGCTTTTCGTGCTTCCTAACTTAGCTCGTTAATCCCCAAAAGCTTTTGTCCTGCTAGGGTGACCGTGAAGTTACAAAGAATGCCGAGAGGCAAAATGCGCAGATAAACGGAGGTGCCCAATGAGTCTGGCGGGCGAAAGATTACAAGGAAAATCTTCCGATTCACGGCAGCGAGATGAGCATACCGATGAAAGCGTAAAGACGGCCTCCAAGCTTAATTGGTTGCGTGCCGGGGTTCTGGGAGCTAATGACGGTATCGTTTCAACCGCCGGCGTAGTAGTCGGGGTGGCAGCTGCTGACCCGCAGAACAATATCGCGATCTTTACCGCTGGGATGGCGGCCGTGGTCGCGGGGGCTATTTCCATGGCGGCCGGCGAATATGTTTCCGTATCTACCCAGAAAGATACGGAGCAGGCACTGGTTCATAAAGAAAAGACGCGGTTGAAGAAAGATCCCGAGGGCGAGTTTGAGGGACTGATTAAGGTTTATGAAGCCAAAGGGCTATCTGCTGAAACTGCCCGGATAGTAGCTAAAGAATACTCTGCGATTGATCCGGTAGCGGCGCAGGTAGAGGCGCGTTACTCAATTGATTCGGAAGAATTTGTTAATCCCTGGAACGCTGCTTTTTCTTCTGCGATTTCCTTTGTCTTAGGCGCAGTGCTGCCGATGCTGGCCATTCTGCTGTTCCCGCCGGCCTCCAAGTTTATCGCCACCTTCATTTTGACGCTGGTGGCGCTAGGTTTAGCAGGATACACCTCCGCTTGGCTCTCAGAAGCTCCCCGAGGACGTGCCGTCATCCGGGTGATTATCGGAGGCGCCCTCGCCATGCTGATTACCGGCGCAGTCGGCCACCTAGTGGGTCTTTCGCTGTAATCGGCCTGCTACCTCTATTTCGACTTGAAGTAACGGGGATGACTATATTCCTGTCTCCCTGCGACCTTTGCGGAGCAAAAAACTTGAGGTGAAACGGTACCAGACCAGTTCACTGACTTGGTGCAGAAGCGGGAGCTCCAGTACGTTTCAGTTTTCTGTTTCTCTGGTTCATGGTCACCATGTTCACTTGGTTATTTCAGTGCCAGGTGCTGTGCCTTATTGTCGGGACTGGTTTGCATAATCGCGCAGGGCGCTGACTTCGGTGTGGATGCTTTCCAGGGCGCGAAGCGCTGCCATAATTGACTGTTCTGTGGGGCGGAGCAGTCGGGAGATTCGTCCAAGTAAGGGCAACTTCTGCTTCAAGGTGTCCAGTTCCGGCACGCGAGTTTGGGCAGCAAGCTGTTCCAGGGAGATGCTGAGATCTTGTAAAAGATCCTCTTCCCCTATTGTTGACAGGTCTTTGCCTATTTCTAGGGAGCCATTAATTCGTTCTCTAATCATTCCCCAGTCGTTTGTTAATCTAGAAGCTGCATCTTCCAGACGATTTGCTTGCGGATCTAAAAGGCGGGCGTGCTTAGCTATGATGGCGGGTTTAAATTCTCCGACGGTAATGGCTTCGATACTTTGGTTTAACTGGTCACCTAAGGTGTCTATTTCTTTGCCAAACGTTTCTGCGTCTGCATTGAAGGTTTCAGAGACTTCCTGTATTCCTTCCAAGATCTCTTCAAGGGTAATACGGGTTTGGGGTTCGTCGGGTTTTTGCCTGGTTTGCAAGGCAGCGGTAGTTGCCGCGAGTTCTTGCCTGGATTCAACTGTCTGCTGCAGGCTAGTCGAGATTTTGTCAGCCACCTCGTCTAGCACCTGTCGGTTCTCAGACCTAAGGTCTGTAACGCTGACTTCTTCATACTGGTAGCTTTGAAGTTTTTTCCATAGCGAATCTTGTTGCAATGCTTGAGGAATAGCTTGAATGAGTATGGGAAGAATGGCTTTATAGCTGGCTTTTTCGGCTGCAGTTGCAAATCTCTCAACTTCTTTGCGGCAATCAGGGGATTTGAGGTAGCGAGGGCTGACAAAACTCAGTAGGAACGCAGTTGTCTCCAGTTCAGACATCAGGACATTTTCCCATGATTGCCCCCATTTCACGTCACGGTCTGTAAAGATGCTAAGGGTTTCGCCGGTTTTCATTTCGTATTGGTCAGCAATTTTTTTCACTAGTTCAAGCAGTCCACCGTAAACACTGGCGTTGTCATCATGCGTGTAGCTGACGAAAATAGTTGCAGCAGGCGACTCAGTGTCGGTTTTCTGGCCGGGCGGAAGGACGACTTCGCTTGGTTTCAAGTTTATTCTTTCGGTAAGGGGTTCATTTTCGGTAGTTGACATTCCAGGTTGTTTAACTGTTTTTTTTGGCGAGGGCGAGGGGTAATCTCCTAGGAGCTGGTAGGGGATTGCCCACATATCTTCCTCGATTTTCTTCACTCGTTCACAAGTGCAAACTACAAAACCTTGGCGAAACTTTCTCCCGAGCTTGTCGCAGTCCTCACGAAAACGGCGTAAACCGCGAAAATCTGAACTGTTAGGAGTGCTGGTGAGTTTGACTTCCACGCCCACAGCCCCAGCGGTGTTATCCAGTAAGACCAGGTCGACCTCGTCATCACGATTCCCTGTCCGTACCCGCCAATACCCCAAATAGTAGCTGGTGCTTGCCCAGCCAATCTCAGCTCTAATCTGATTAGCAACCCAGTTCTCCAAGACCAGACCAGCCGCAGCCGGGAAAGCAGAAATATCATGTCCGCGACGCGACAGGGACTCACAAACCGTGGAGGTGTCCACTGCGTGTATTTTTGGTGCCCCTCGCCCCACACTCGCCGCCGAGCCTCGGAAGTTCGCCAGGCTATAAACTAGGAAACGTTCCCTCAATATATCCAGGTAACGCCCCACTGTGCGAACATCCATCTTTAGCTCGTTGGCTAAACGATCTTTGTTCAAAACACCTCCGGGATATGCCACAAGTGCGTCCAGTAACGCCCGCGCCCGCAAAATATCCACGGCCTGACCCGGGACTAACTCACGTCCCAACGACATCTCATTTTCAGAAAAAACTTGCTGGTTTACCTGCGCTAGATTTATTATCCCGGGATTTGCCCCCGGAATGCATAGCGAGGGCATACCCCCATAACGCAAAACAGCAATCAAATCCGCATCGGAGGAAGCAAAACTTTGCTCAGCTGCCGAGGCCCAATCCCCGTAAAACAACGCATCAGCCAGGGAATAACCGTCGGAAAGAGAACGCCCGGCAAGCTCACTAGCAGTAAAAGGCAGCAGCTCGAGGCGCTGCGCTCTTCCTGTTAGCCAATCCGCCTCTCCCCGGCGGGACCGTCCAATAGCGGCCGAGCCGCATAGAATGAAACGGTGTTTATCCTCGACCCGGTCTACAACTGCCTTTATGTGCTGGGTTACGTCCGGCAAAAGTTGCGCCTCATCGATAACGCTATGGATAGGTAAACGCGACAACCATTCCTGCGGGTCACGCTTTGCGGCGCGCAAAGATTCTCTATCCGTAGAAAAACTGAAATATTCCGGTCTTTCCCCGTTAGCTAAGGTGAGATTTTGCAACAACGTGGTCTTTCCCACCGCACGTCGTCCCTCTAAAATCTGCACCGGCAGACTAGAGCTAGCTGCCAATCGCTTTGCCAGACCTCTAGGGAAAAAGACACCACTCACGTATCAAATGATACATTGAATGCGTAAAAAAAACTACATTGAGAGTAGTTTTTTAGTTATTTTCAGATAGGAACGTATTTATCGTTCCCTGGGTGAGCCCGGGCGCTACCTGCGACCTGATTTAATATACCTCCTTACGCGAGCCACGGAGATGGTATGACCGTTGCAGCGGTCAAAGGATAGGTCGTAAAACCCGAGATATTCGCCCTCCTAATGGGGTTTACTAAAAGAGTGGTCTCAGATGTTTTTCTTTCCGAAACGGCGTTGTCAATTTGGGCAAAAACTAATTTTTGGCATTCGGCTCCTCCCGAGGATGTAGGTAAGCAATGGTTGCCGCTCGCTGTGCATATGGCAGATTCGGGAGAAGTTGCTGAGCTGATATGGGATAACTATCTGTCCCCTCGACAGCGGAAGCTGTTGGTAGAACCGTTACCGCGGGTAGAGACGATTGAACAGTCTTCGCGAAACGCCTTAAGCTTAGTAAAGCTAATCGTGGGCGCCCATGACATCGGAAAATGTTGGCCCACGTTCCTTACCCAGAACATCGAACTTTATGAACGGATATTTAAAAATAACGATTCCCCTCGTAAATACCAGCGGGCAGATGAGCTGCGAGGAAATAGCCCACACTCTTGGATAGGCGAAATAGCGTTTGAAAGATGGCTAGAATCGCGCTGGAATCCGGATATACAATCCAAGAGAAGTGCCAAACAACTGGGATCGATAATCGGTGCTCACCACGGGCGTCCGGTGTCTCAGCAGCGACATCGTTATATGGAGAATCCCAATCTTCCTGGGGAGGTTAGCGGCGATGACAGCTGGAGGCGGATCCGCCGGGAGCTACTAGAATGGTGGATGAACTGGACTGGCAGTCAAGAAATTGTAGATCAGTGCCAAGGGCTGATTTTCCCAACTACCTGGCAAAGCTTGGTGGCGGGTATTACCGTGATGTCCGACTGGATTGCTTCGAATCAAGAGCTTTTCCCACTGGTTGCCTGGAATGAGCTATATCCGAAAAGGTTGCTATCTCCTGATCACCATCGCGATCGCACTAAAGCTGCGTGGGAGAAGCTGCATTTGCCGCCCTCCTGGCAACCGGAAATACTATCTCAAGACCCCGATCAGCTGTTGCAAACCCTATTCGCTTTAGGCTCTGATACTCATGCACGCCCCGCGCAGGTGGCAGCGGTAGAAGCCGCTGAAAAAATGACTCTACCCGGCATGATGATAATCGAGGAGGTGATGGGGGCAGGCAAGACTGAGGCGGCGTTAATGGCGGCCACCATTTTGGCGAAGCGGGCAGGAACTTCCGGGGTGTTGGTAGCTCTACCGACAAAAGCTACTACGGACGCCATGTTTTCTAGAGTTATCGAATGGGCGCAGACCTCGGCGAAAAGTGGTTTTAGCCTAAAACTTCAGCACGGAAATGCTGCCTTGAACAGTGCGTATAAGAAAATACAATACGGAAGAATCGCTAGTGCCGGCAATACGGTTTCCCCGGGACAGAGCTCTTCAATGGGCATTGATGAAGAATCTGCTCACAGCAGACAGCCGGCCGTAGTTCACCGCTGGTTTAACAAGAAAGCTGCGCTGCTAGCCTCGGTAGTGGTATGTACAGTGGATCATTTGCTGTTTTCCGCGCTCCGAACTAAGCATGTGAGTTTGCGGCATCTGGGGATTAGCGACAAAGTTGTCATCATTGACGAAGTGCACAGCTACGATGTCTACACCAGCCAATTCCTGAAGAGAACCGTGCAATGGCTGGGAGCGTTTGGGGCACCGGTAATTGCTTTATCGGCTACTCTCACCCGGAGGGCGCGCGAAGAGCTGTTTGCAGCCTATGAAAAAGGGCAAGAGTTGAAGCAAGCTGCTAAAGAGGAGGACAAAGTTTCGGAACCGTTTGATGGTTCGGTATTTCCGGCGATGCGGAAACCGGTAGTCGTGGGAGGAAATCAAGTCGCAGCGCAAGCGAAAGGGGAAGGGGCGGGTTCGTCCTCGCAAACCCCCATATATCCGGCACTTTCTTACTCGGATATGCAGGGGGTTAAAGTTCGTCCTCTGCCGGTATTAGCTACCAAAGAGATAGAAGTGGAGCATTGGGAGGGGGAGGCTGGGCTGGTCGCAGATCTGCAAACGCGACTCGAAAATGGGGGATGTGCCCTGGTGGTGCGCAATACGGTCGCTAATGCGCAACGTACCTATGAAACCTTGCGGGCAGTATTCGGAGAGGACGTTCGTTTGGTGCATTCGCGTTTTACCCAGCAAGATCGGCAAGATAACGATGAATGGCTGGTGCGTACCTTTGGAAAACCCGGAAAATCTCGCCGACCTAAGCAGACGATCGTGGTGGGTACCCAGGTTGTTGAGCAAAGTTTAGATATTGATTTCGATGTTCTTTACAGCGATTTGGCGCCGATTGACCTGCTATTTCAGCGCATGGGGCGGGTGCATCGTCACGAAAGGGAAAATCGCCCTGCTGCAGTTGCGGAGCCTAGCTGCATCTTAATGGGCGTACCCGGCAAGCAGGATTCAAAGCCGCAAGTAGATCCAGGCTCGAGCTATGTTTACGACGAGGACGTGCTGCTGCGAACTGCGGCTTATGTGCTAGATAAAGAGGGCAAGGGGGAGGTCTGGCGGATTCCTGAAGATATCGGGACGGCGGTGGCTGCTGTCTATGAGGAAAGCGTGGTCACCCCCGACTTATGGAGCGATACCTTACAGCGAACCAGGAAGAATAAAGAGGATAAGGCGTATTCTAAAACCGAGGGGGCGGCAATCGGACTGTTGGCGCCGCCTCGCAACACTGATACCGCCTCATTGATTGACTGGCTAGGTGGCAATAATCCGGATGGGGATCCCGATGAAATGGGAATCGTTGGAGTTCGTGATGGCGATTCCGGAGTGGAAGTGCTGCTGGTCGAACAACAGGGAGAGGGCATTGCAGCGATTCCTACTGATCGTCACCCCGAATCCCGGGAAATTGATTTACAAGAATTGCCGAGCGGTGCGCTGCGGGAGCGACTGGTGCGTTCCTTGGTGTCCATTCCTTCAGCGCGACTGCGGGTGAAAGGCCGGGGGCTTGAGGAAGCCGTTGATGAGTTCGTTCACGAGTTAGAAAAGGAAACTCGTGACCTGGGGGTGAATTGGGAAAAAGATTTTATGCTGCGGGGGCAATTAGTAGTCCCGCTGCAGGGCGGGGAATATCGAACCGGGTTTGGGAAAACTATTTCATATCGCCGCGATGTGGGTTTGCAAATTTTTGATACTGATTCGGATGTATAAACCGGTATTTAGCTGTAGCTTTAATGGTGTGTAATCGGTGTGGATGATCCCCGCAAAGGCGGGGCAGAGGTATTGCGTGGTTCCCACACACGGATCATCTCAAGTTTTCTCGAGCTGACTTCATTCTATCAGCGGGAAACGAGGTAGCTAATAACTAGTTCGCACCGAAGCTCAGCCACGAGCTATGTTACTATATAATATGATTATATTAGTTCCTACACAGTTGTATAAAACAAATATCAAAGTTTTTGTGAGCGGTAGAAACGGGACTGCTCGAGATTATTAGCGAACCGAAGCCTGTTCATGGGGAGGAAGGGTAGTGACTGCGAAACTGAAGTTTGATCTGGCAATCTTTGATCGTATGGTTATGGAAAGCGTTTCGGTAAGTACTGGTTTTGCCAGCCGGATTGTGCGTGGTAGCTTTGCTCGTGACGTTGACAACGAAGTCGAGTGCTACATTCCGCTTGATGGCTTGGGGGCCCAAGAGCGGCGAGAAACCGATACTGGGGCATGCGTTATCGAAAGCGTCGACTTAATGTCCTCGACTAGGGATACTAGGTCGGCCTGTTTCGTCGCTAGTAGACACATGGAATGCTGAGTGTTGCTCTCTCCTTTACCAACTTCGGAGGGACTCCCGCAGATTATTGCGGATTATGATTTCGGAGATACCTTCGGTTTGCTCTCAAAGCTATCCAGGGTAGCTCTACAAATTGGGTAATCCTGACACGGTCAGATCGCAGCGGTTGATTCGCGGACTATAAGTTTCGGTACAAACGAAATGTGTCTGAGCTCGTCAGTGTCGGAAAGTAGCAGATTTGCGGCGGCGTTGCCCAATTCATTCATTGGTTGGCGAATGGTGGTCAGTGGAGTAATCAGTTCAGAAGCGACTGCAATATCATCAAAACCGACTACGGAAATATCATTCGGAATAGCCAAGTGTAGCTGACGAATAGTACGCATGGCTCCTATAGCTAGCTGGTCACTGGCGCAGAAAACTGCAGTGATATCTGGATGGTTGCGAATAAGCTCGCGCGTCGCATGTGCCCCCGAAGTCGCATTGAAGTGATCGGCAACGATTTCAATTATGTTTACTTTCGTCGTGGCTTTATCTCGAGCCTCAATAACTCCTCGGTAGCGCGCACGCGCCTGCCTAATGTTTTTTGGGCCGTTGATGAACCCGACCTGGCGGTGTCCTAGGGTCAGTAGATACGTTATCGCAGTAGCAGCACCGGTCTCATCATCAACCGAGACGCTACTGATCTCTGCGGAAGTAGAAGGATAATCCATGAAGACCACCGGAATCTTACGGCGTTGGAGTAACCGGACATTCTCCATTGCTTTATCGGAAGGGACCATAATCACCCCCCTCACCTGTTGGGATGCCAGTTGCTGAATGAGTTTTCTTTCTTTGTCCGCATCCCCGTCCGAAGAGCAAATCATGGGGTAGCAATTATCAAGTGCCAGCCGGTTCTCAATTCCTCTAGCAGACTGAGTGAAAAATGGATTTGCGATGTCGAGAACAATCAGTCCTACCAGGCGTGAGTTTCCGGCGCGCAATCGTCTACCTGCATCTGATGGGACGAATCCAAGTTGGGAAATCGCCTCTTCGACCCGCTTTCTAGTTGACGCCGAAACTAAGTCAGGATGATTCAAAACATTCGAAGCTGTACCGACTGAGACTTGTGCAGTTTTAGCTACGTCCTTGATACTTGGCGGTTTATTCATGGGAACTCCTGACTCTGGGCATTTCCTAATAAGTAGATTAGCTCATGTCTGTCTGAACAGCGAGAACGATCACGCGAAGACTATTAAAGAAAGAAAACGTAAAAACTCTTGACGGTGAAACGATTCAATGTTAGCTTGGAAACCAGGTTGAAACCTTTCAATCATGTGACAATGGAGTGACAATGAGTGACGAACAAACAACCCAAGAGATTCTAGAAACAAGCACACAACGCTCAGATTCGCGCTGTGGTTTTCTGCTGAAAGTACGCAAAGAAGTACTTGCCGAGTATTTGGAGATACACCAACACGTGTGGGAGGAGATGAGGCAAGCGCTTACCGCAGCTGGTTGGAGAAACTATTCGCTCTTCGTGGATCCACCGACTGGGGTAGTATTCGGCTACTTTGAGGCTGATGATGTGCGAGACGCAATGACGCGAATGGACTCGCAACAGATAAATAGGATTTGGCAATCAGAGATGTCCAGGTTCTTCGTACAACCCGACGGGGGCGTTAATCACCTTCTGTCGCAATATTTCTACCTAAAGTAATTCAATATTTTCAATGGAGAAAACTATGCAAAACAAACCGTTAACAGGTTGGAAAGCGACGATCGCCGTTTCCATGTCAAACTATATTGACTCCGGATCTATCATTGCCATCGCTACTTCCTTAAGTTTTTGGGGCGCGGCCTTCTTCCCCGGAGATGACGGCACTATTGCTGGCATGCTTGCGGCATTCAGCTCTAACGCTTTTGGAGCCGCGCTTGGTGCGCTAATTGGTGGTCCACTTTGCGATAAATATGGACGGAAGTTCATCTACACTTATGATCTTCTGGTTTATGCGCTAGGCGGATTGTTCGTGGTGTTTGCAGCAAATCTGGCAATGCTGTTCGTTGGCTTTGTGGTAATTGGGCTCGCGGTAGGAGCCTCGGTGCCGGCTGGTTGGACCTATATAGCGGAGTTTGCCCCAGCTGAGAGTCGAGGTAAGCACATAGGCACTACCCAAATGGCCTGGTCTTTTGGTCCTTTTATAGGATTTGGGCTGGCTGCGGCACTTACACCCTTAGGCCTGCTTGGTTCTAGGATAGTCTTTGCTCATCTTGTGGTGATCGCACTGATCACCTGGTATATTCGGCGCAATCTCGAAGAATCTGAGGTTTGGGAGGATGCCAAAGGCGGTGCTGCCGCAAAAGCACCTTCTATTTTCAAGTCATTTAAGGCTTTATTTAGCTGGAAGTGCAATATCAGCGCATTAATATTTCTCGCAGTGATCTATACCTGTTGGAATCAGGCGGCTTCGCAAAACGGAATATTTCTCCCGACGATACTGAACTCCATGGGATACGACCAAATGGCTTCCAACATGTTCTCAATGTTGTCTTGGGGCGTTGTTATTATTGGAACTGCCGGATTTATGTATTTCGTGGACAGGGTTCCGTACCGTGTTCACTTCTTCGTGGGGGCGGCTCTCGCTATCGTAGCTTGGCTGATATTAATCTTTGGGCCAGCGGATTCTGCGTTTACCGCATTCGGCTATGCAATTATCTGGGGAATTTCCGCAGGCCCTTCGGCACAGGCATTTTACTCAGTGTGGGCGCCAGAATTGTTTGCTGCTCCGTATCGCGCCGGCGCACAAGGAATTATTTTCTTTACTGTCCGCGTCATGTCTGGCCTTATTTCTCTTATCTTCCCGGTCATTTTGAAATGGAACAACGGATTACTGATAGACGGATTGATTCTTATTGGCTTCTTGATTGTCTCTTTAGTGGTAGGAACCGTTTGGGCGCCCAAAACTCAGGGTAGACCGTTAAGAGATATTGAAGTTGAGCGTTACGGTCGCGTTGTTTCTGCCAAAGATGAAACTAGATCGTAATGATTATTCGTATTGAGCATTAGACCGGCGTATAGGAAAGGAAAATATAATGGTACAACTAAAAGACCTCAGTGCAGAAAATCGGAAACTGCTTGAGGAGCAGGATATTGAATTGCCGTCGTGGGCATTTGGGAACTCAGGGACACGGTTTAGGGTTTTTGCCACTGATGGTGTGCCACGTGATCCATTTGAGAAAGTGGCGGATGCAGCCCAGGTAAACAAATTTACGAGATCGGCATCGCGCGTGTCTCTGCATATCCCCTGGGATCTGACTGATGACTACGATGGACTCAGGAAATACGCGGAAGACAAGGGCGTAACACTTAGTACGATTAATTCGAATGTTTTCCAGGACGAGGACTATAAATTTGGTTCGCTTTGCAACCCTGACCCGAAAATTCGTCAGAAGGCAATCGATCATCACAAGCAATGTATCGATATTATGCGAAAGACCGGGTCTAAGGACTTAAAGATTTGGTTAGCAGACGGTACAAATTATCCAGGACAGGACTCAATTCGAGAACGGCAAGATCGATTAGCTGATTGCTTGGAAAAAATCTATGCCGAGCTGGATTTGGATATGCGGTTAGTTTTGGAATACAAGTTCTTTGAACCGGCGTTTTATCATACGGATGTCCCTGATTGGGGTACTTCTCTGGTTCAATGCCAAGCTCTAGGCGAAAGGGCAATGGTAGTGCTAGATACGGGGCATCACGCCCCAGGAACCAATATTGAGTTCATCGTGGCACAGCTCTTACGCTTGGGGAGGTTGGGAGCTTTTGATTTTAATTCTCGCTTCTATGCTGATGATGATTTGATAGTTGGAGCTGCCGACCCGTTTCAGTTGTTCCGAATCATGAATGAAATCGTAGCGGCGGGGGCGTTATCAGCTGAGTCACCGGTCAATTTTATGCTCGATCAATGCCACAATTTGGAGGAAAAAATTCCCGGAGAAATTCGATCTGTCACCAATGTGCAGGAAATGACTGCCAAAGCTCTGTTAGTTGACCGGGGAGAACTAAAGAAGAAGCAGTTAGAAGGAGATGTGCTAGGGGCGAATGAACTACTGATGGACGCGTTTAGCACCGATGTGCGGCGTCTGTTAAGAGAACTTCGCGAATCGCAAGGTATAGATCCTGATCCAATGCGAGCATTCCTGTCTTCCGGTTATCTGGAGAAGGTTCGGCAAGATCGGGTAGGAGGAAAACAAGCTGGTTGGGGAGCTTAACAAGATGATTTCATGTCCTTCCGTTTTTCCGGAAGTGGCTTAGTCAACGATTTTGGCCCGGCGTCGATTTTATCGGTCGCGTGTCGGGCGCCGGGTCAAGACGTGATGAATGGAGTTTTAAGAAATGCCTGTTTTTGCTGCAATTGATCTTGGTGCTTCTTCGGGAAGAATAATAAGTGGAAATGTCGAGGGCAACCAGATTCATACTAGAGAAGTAACCAGATTTACAAATGGTCCGATCCGCGTACCTGAGCGGGGAAGGGCTGGCCTATATTGGGATATACACCGAATCTGGAGTCAAATAAATACCGGACTGAGGGTACTACAAAGTGAGCCAATTGAATCAGTGGGAATTGATTCGTGGGCAGTTGACTATGGGCTAATCGGCCACAACGGAAAGCTACTTACATCGCCATATAGCTACCGCGATTCCCGAACAAAGAGCGTTCCTGACAAACTTTTCGGGAAGGTTTCTCCCCAGAGATTCTATCGTCATAATGGATTGCAGGTAATAAACTTCAATACGGTTTTCCAACTGCTGGCTAGTATGGAAAATGAAGATGACCGAAGATTGACTGAGGTTGCTCGACATATCCTTTTGCTTCCAGACCTGATTGTTTACTGGTTGTCTGGAAAGATATATGCCGAGGTGACGAATGCCTCTTCCACAGGGTTATTGGATCCCCGTACGCGTAGATGGTCCCAGAAAATATTGCAACTGTACACGCAGCAGACGGGCATGGACATCGCTCAAAAATTACCCGATGTGATTGAATCTGGAAAATGTATAGGGCCGGTCTTGCCAGATGTCATCCCTTTGCGTAACGGTAAGGATTTGCCCACCAATGTGGTAAGTGTAGGAAGCCATGATACAGCCTCTGCAGTCGCGGCGATTCCTGCTAAGACTGATAATTTCGCCTATATTTCCTGCGGAACCTGGTCATTGGTCGGGCTTGAATTAGCCGCTCCCGTGCTTACCGAAGCCTCTCGTAAAGCAAACTTTACTAACGAACTAGGCGTAGATGGAACGGTCAGGTACTTGCGCAACATTATGGGTATGTGGATACTTAATGGCTGTGTTGCAAAATGGCGCGAAAAGGAGCCACATTTATCTTTTGCGGAGATCGATGAAGCGGCTGCAAAAGCCCCCCGCATGCGCACGATTATTGACGTTAATGACCCCATCTTTGCGGATCCAGGTGACATGCTGGCTCGTATAGACCGGCTTGCTGATGAAACTGATCAACCGCGCCCTAGAGAAATAGGGGAATACGCACGCTGCATTTACGAATCTCTGGCATTAGCCCATGCGAGAACAATCCATCAAGCAGCCGCACTCGCGGATGTGCCGGTTGACACGGTGAATATCGTGGGCGGTGGCGCGAAGAATCTCTTGCTTTGCCAACTTACAGCTGACGCATGCGGGTTGCCAGTAACTGTTGGCCCAGTGGAGGCTACGGCATTAGGGAACCTTCTGGTACAGGCTCGAGCCAGTGGCGCGGTAGGAGATTCGCTATCTGAGATGAGATTCGTTGTATCTCAATCGGTAGCATCAATAACCCTAAACCCTGAGGGAAAGAAAACGGATTGGCAACAAGCAGCTGCCCGAATTTTTAGCAAAGAAAGATGAGAAATAAAATGAACAATAATTCAACTATTAAGGAACTACTTGACCAAATGGGGCAGGCGGGCGCCCGGCTAGACCAGATGCACGCGGTGGAAGCAAGTGCGGGAAACATATCAATATCTATAAATTGGCCCGTGAATTTGGAGTCTGTTTTCCCCGACCATCAAGAAAGGAAGAGTTTGCCATGGGCGGTTCCGGCACTAGCCGGAAGAACCGTTTTCGTGACCGGCTCTGGGTGTCGGTTGCGGGATATTGGAAAAATGCCGGCGGTGAATGTTTCAGCTTTCGTGATTGATGAGGGTGGTAGAACCGGTACTTGGTATACGCATCCAGACAAGAAATATCATCAACCCACGAGCGAGTTTAACTCCCATCTGGCGGTTCACAATGACCAGGTGGCTAGGAGGAAGGTAGATTTTCAGGCCGTGGTTCATGCGCAGCCACCTTACCTGGTCGCTCTGTCGCATCACCCGGAGTTGCTCAATAACACTGACTATAACCGCGCGATTTTCCGCTGGGAACCGGAAACGATAGTCCAGGTTCCACAGGGTATAGAGGTGCTGGATTTCATGGTACCTGGCAGCCGGGAGTTGATGGAAAATAACTTGCGGGGATTGCGCGATCATGAGATCACGCTGTGGGCAAAGCATGGAATCATGGTACGTTCTGACCTCTCGCCCTTGGCGGCCGTTGACAAAGTGGAATATCTGGAGACCGGCGCTATGTATGAATATTTGAATACCGCGAGCGGGGGGAAGGCAGAGGGTCTAACGGATGAGGAGATTCGCAGAGTTATCTCTGCCTTTGGGGTTAAAACAACTTTGTACTAAGACCTGATAGAAGAGAGTTTGATGTTCCTTATCTTCCTGAGGAGGAGTCTAGACTTGCGCTTTGCATACCTGTAGGGTCTAGCTCGCACGGATGGCTTCCCTTGTAATTCCAACACAGTTCCTGTAAAACTGTTTAGTAAGAGTCTTGTAGGCGAGCAGGATTCAGATTATTTGGTTTTCTGGGAACCAAAGGTTGGTTCTAGAAGGGAGGTACGGTGACTGAGGAATCGAAGTTTAACCTACTTGATGAGCCCTGGATTCCGGTTGCGTTCTGCAGCGGTAAACATCAGGTGCTTCCTCTGCGTGATTGCTTTGCGCAATCGCCCGAGATTCGAAGATTATCTTTTGGACAGGACGCCGTAAGTTTCGCGGTGTTTCGAATAATGGTGGCGATTATGCAGAGAACGCTGTATGTCGCCATTGCTGCAAATGGTGGGTGGGGGGCATCCGCTTGGCAGCAGGCTAATGAAAACCCTAAAGAAACCTTGGGGCTGGTGGATCAGTATCTGGAAACCTGGAGGGATCGATTCTTTTTGTTCGATCCTAAGCGTCCCTTCTTTCAGCATCCCACGGTTCATACTCCCAAAGGAGACTACTCTGAGCTGAATAAGATACTCGCGGACGTCCCGAACGGGGAACCGTTCATCACCATGCGTATCGGCGCGGGTCTAGAAGAGATTAATTATCCCGAGGCTGCTGCCCAGCTTATCCACTTACAGGCATACGATTCTGCGGGGATTCGCTCCGGCGCGGTTGGTGACACTCGGGTGAAGGGTGGTAAAGGGTATCCGATTGGTACTGGCTGGGTAGGTGCCCAAGGAGGAGTGTACGTAGAAGGTGAAAACCTATTTTCAACTCTGATGCTTAATACTCTTGCGATTGGACAACCGGGGGAGGAAACCGAAGAAGCCCAGGTAACCGGAATCATTACTGCCAATCCGGAAGCTGATTTACCTGCCTGGGAATGTGAAGAACAACCGGTGGGGCAACGCGCCGATATTTACCCTCAGGGGCTGGCCGATATGCTCACTTGGCAATCTAGGCGGGTCAGGCTAATTGATGGCGGTAGCTCGGTAATCGGGTTGGTTCTTTGTCAAGGGGATAGATTGGGGACAGAGGACGTTTCCGCGGTGACTAACGCGCAAGTCCGTGAACCTATGGGAGCTTGGCGATTTTCTGAGCCGCAAACCAGGAAAAATAAGCGGGTAACTTATATGCCACGCAAGCATGATCCCAGTCGTGCAATTTGGCGGGGAATGACATCCCTGTTACCCGAGTTTCCTGGGAGAAATGCGACTTACAAAGAGGTACAGGTAGAAGCAAGTCTGCCACCAGCTGTAGTGCGTTGGGTAGGGTGGTTGCTATCAAACGGTTATCTGCCGGAATCGTCAACCTATCGCTTGCGATCTTGTGGGTATGTTTATGGATCCAACGAGTCAGTTTTTGAGGAAGCAATCAGCGATTATCTGGCAGTCCCCCCTCGCCTTTTGACTGGCAAAGACCAAAAATCCTTGTACTTAGTGAAAACCGGGATGGAACTGCTAGATGAGTTAGCTAGTGCGATTGCTTCGTTAGCGGGGAATCTGCAGCGCGCCATTGGGGCGGAGGACACGAGCCTGGCTACTCGGACAACGCGAGAGCGCTTCTACTCAGAGATTGACAACCAGTTCCGAGCCTGGCTGTTAGGAGTGGGTTCTGCAAACTACGAGCTAGATTCGCTTTGGGAAGCAGGCTACGGGATTGCGAAAAAACTGGAATCTGAACTGTTAGTAGCTGCTCCGGATGAGGCGATGAAAGGAAGGATAAAAAACGGAACAGTTTTTGATCTTCCTAACTGTGTTAAATGGTTTGCAATCAGGCTTTATAAGACAAAATCAAAGGTCTCAGCTTTCAATGAGTTGAAGGAGAATCATGAGTGATCAAACGCAACCAGAGCAATCAAGTAAGCACTATTACAGTGAGCTTGGTTGGACGGTAATACGGCGAATTGAAACTTTGCAGCAGGGGTATTTAAACGATTCCCCGCAAGCTCGTGCCGATTTGGCTGAGCTGCGCAAAGCGTCCCAAGACTTATATGTTTTTCCACCCTCGGTGTGGCACCTAGTTGATCTCCCAGAAGCGAGCAATATTTCCTCTTCAGATTTGTTGACCGCCAAGGAACAGGCAATTCGCGGGGCTTTATGGCTCTATGCTCGCCATCAGCGGGGCAGAACCACCCCCATGCATCAACGGGGAGTAAACCTGGGAGAAGCGGTCTCGAGGCTCGCCTGGTTAGAAGGTATGGATAACGAGAAAGCAGTGCGGCGTCATTTTGACGCGGCGGTTATGTCCACTACTTTTTCCGGGTTTTTCAACCATTTGAAGGGGCTAATTGGTCAGTTGGGATCTAATCGCGCTGCAATCGCAATTGACTACGGACTATTGGCTCAAGACCTTTATCGCTTCGCAATCCCCGGAGGCAAACAAAAAGTTACCCTCTCCTGGGCAAGGGGCTACGCCCGACAAAAAAACGAAAAATCAGAAACCAACTCACAAACCAAATAAAGGAGATTATCATGACTAGCTTTATCGATTTTCATATTTTGCAAAATGTTCCTCCCTCTTGTGTAAACCGAGATGATTCCGGCAGTCCCAAGACTGCAACTTTTGGAGGACAACGCCGGGCACGAGTTTCCTCGCAGTGTTGGAAGCGGGAGACTAGGCAAGTATTTGGCGACTTCCTCAATCAAGAGGATCTGGGGTATAGGACAAATCGGATTGTGGATTTGCTGGCTGAACAGATAGTGGCACAAAATTCAGATCTGGAGCCCGAATCTGCGAAACTAGCGACCGAGGTATTCAAAGCGCTGGGAATCAAGCTAAAAGCCCCCCGCGCAAAGAAAGATGCCGAGGAAGAAGTCGGTAATGATGTTTCCACCTACTTGGTGTTCCTATCCTCCTTGCAGCTGCGACAACTGGCAGAATACGCGGTAGATAAAGCTGCTAACGACGAAAAGCCAAAGAAACGAGAAATTGAAAAGCTGTTGAATCGGAATCACTCTGTAGATTTGGCTCTGTTTGGTCGCATGGTAGCTGATGACGCATCAGTGAATGTCGATGCCTCCTGCCAGGTAGCACACGCTATTTCTACCCACAGCGTAGAAAACGAATTCGATTTCTTCACCGCAGTTGATGACGTAAAGTCCCAAGATCAAGCGGAAACCGATGCGGGAGCGGGAATGATGGGAACGGTCGAGTTTAATTCCTCAACGCTCTATCGATACGCCACTATCAATCTGGATATGCTGCGGGAAAACCTGGGGAGTGACGATGCCACGGTTCGGGCAGTTGATGCGTTCGCCCAGGCATTTGTTAAAGCCATGCCCACCGGTAAACAAAACACTTTTGCTAATCGCACGCTACCGGAAGCAATCTACGTTTCCGTGCGTGATGATCAGCCAGTTTCTCTGGTAGGCGCGTTCGAGAACGCGGTTACCTCCCGGGAAGATACGGGATTCTTGGCGCCCTCCGTGTCTCGGCTAGTAAAAGAGGCAGCTGATATCGAGGATGCATACGGGGTCAAGCCTCATGCCCAGTTCACCTGCGGGGTCGGGGACTCGCGGGAACAGCTCCGGCAAATCCAAGAACCAGTGGCGTTCCCTCAGTTAGTTTCGGATTTAGACAACCTGGTGACTGAACTGCTTGCCAAAGGTGAATAGTCATGAAGAATATGCTTTTGACCCTCAAAGGTCCGATGCAGTCATGGGGGACGTCCTCTCGTTTTACTAAGCGCAGGACGTCCTCAGAGCCCTCCAAAAGTGGAATCATCGGTCTACTAGCGGCAGCGCAAGGACGCCGCCGAGTGGATCCTGTTGAGGATTTAGTAGACCTGAAAATGGCGGTTCGCATCGATCAGCCAGGAACTCGGGAACGGGATTTTCATACCACCCATTCCTTTGATGGCGAGACTTCCTATCCTCTGTCTGACCGCTATTACCTGGCAGACGCGGTATTTGTCGTTGGGCTTAGCGGGGAAACCACCCTGATTGAAGCCCTTAATGATGCCTTGGTTAAACCAAAATTTCCGCTGTATTTAGGGCGAAGGGCGTTTCCACCTATGACTCCTATCCGACCAAAGCTGTCAGAAGGGAATCTGGTAGATGAACTTGCTGCTTACCCCTGGCAGGCAGCCCCGTGGTATCAAAAGAAAATATCACGGAAAACTGACTGGTCGTCCTCTTCGCCCCTCGACCTCGAAACCGGAAAAGTAAGTTTAGAGGTAGTTGCAGATCTGGATTTACTACCGGAAGGCAGACGTGAAGACTGTATTTTTGACCAAGTGCACGATGTTCCGCTCAGTTTCGATTCCCACCATCGCCAATATGAGTGGCGTGACGTAGTCAGGTGGAAATGGGAGGTGGCGACCGATATGGCAGCTGCCGAAACCGAGCCGTCCTTCCTAACCACCCACAATCCGGGAGGTATGTGGTGAGCGAATATTATCTTGCACGGTGTGCCTTAAACCCTCGGAGACGGGGAGCCGCCAGGTTGCTCGCCTCCATGGAGCGGATGCACGCTGCCATCTTGCAGAACTGTTTCCATGAATCCCAATGGGAGGGAGGGGAACCACCGCGGATTCTCTGGCGTTTGGATCGACACCAAAAAGGCTACTACCTTTATATTCAGTCTCCGGTGCGACCAGATTTAACCCAACTTGCTGAAGAAGCTGGGTGGCCAGAAATAGCGTCCTCGTACGGAGTAAAAAGCTATCAGCATTTCTTAAACCAACTCGCGGAGGGGAGCAGCTGGAGCTTTAGGCTAGTGGCAACTCCTACTCGAGCTGTAAAAGCTGAAGGGGAGAAGCGCTCTAAGCGGATTCCAATCGTTAGGGATGACGACCGCATTAATTGGTTGGCATCTAGAGCAGAGGGTTGGGGGTTCGAGATTCCTCAGGTGTCTGCCGATCCGAGCGCTGGCGAAGCAGCTGATTTGGCGGTAGCGATCGTGGAAAAAGAGCGCATTCGTTTTCAGCGAGGAAAGGCGGGGAAACCGGGATCTTTAGTTACCTTGAACCGGGTAGCATTCGAAGGAATTCTGACTGTAAAAGATCCTGAGCTGCTGCGCAGCGCCATGCTAAATGGTTTAGGAGCAGCGAAGGCGTACGGATGCGGCCTGCTAACCCTAGCTCCTAGGTAGGTTAGTAATGAGCGGTGGCCTCGCAAATAAGCCCGTCCCGCGGCAATCACTGCCGCGGGTGGAAGACCGCTGGTCATTCCTCTATGCAGAGCGCTGCATAGTGCACCGCGCAGAAAATGCCCTGACCCTGCGAGATGAGCAGGGAACGGTGCATGTCCCAGCGGCAACGATTTCATCGCTGCTGCTGGGGCCGGGATCCACGATTTCTCACCAGGCAATAAGTCTTTTAGGTGAATGTGGGGTGAGTGTGGTTTGGGTTGGTGAAAACGGGGTGCGTTTCTATGCCAGCGGGCGCAGTTTGGCGGACTCGAATGCCTTGCTGCAGCTGCAAGCGCGTTGCTCGTCCTCGCAAAATGAAAGAATCAAAGTAGCTAGGGCAATGTATCAAATGCGTTTCGGTGATGAGGACGTGGAGGGGCTCTCCATGCGACAGCTGCGGGGGCGGGAAGGTCACCGCATGAAAATGGCCTACCGGCGCTGGGCAGATGAATATGGGGTGCCTTGGGCAGGTAGAGTTTTTGATTCCCAAGATTTCTCGGCAGGAGATGCGGTTAATCAGGCGCTGTCTGCTGGTAACGCGACTTTATATGGGATTGCCCATGCAGTTATTTGTGCCCTGGGGTGTTCGCCGGGACTCGGCATAGTGCATACTGGGCATTCGCGCTCCTTTGTGTTTGATATTGCTGATTTGTATAAGGCTGAATTTGTGATTCCGCTGGCATTCCAGATTGTTTCCGAGGGCGAGCAGGACGTTGCCACCAGAATGCGGATTAAGCTGCGTGACCAGGTCTTTCAAAGTAGACTGCTGAAACGGTGTGCGCAAGATATTATCTTTTTGCTTACCGGGGAGCGAGATGCTTCGGTAGAAGTTCAGGAGAACCGTAATCGGTTGTGGGATTACTATCAAGGAAATGTCGAGGGCGGGTCTAACTATGCAGCTGAGGCGGGGGAGGCTCCGTTTTGATGGTTTTAATCTTAACGGCCTGCCCTCCGGGGCTGCGCGGATATCTAACGCGCTGGCTGTTAGAGGCTTCACCGGGAGTATTCGTGGGGAGGCTGTCTGCACGGGTGAGGGAGAACCTGTGGGATTTAGTGGTTGCGGAGCGGAAACAGGGTAAGGCGCTGCTGATATATAGCACCAATAATGAGCAAGGTTATGCTGTGCGCTCGGCTGGGCATAAATGGAATCCAATAGAACTCGAGGGGATGACATTGCTGCAGCATCCCGAGCGAATCAAAAGTAATAGTTCAGCGGGGGATGGGCGGCGACGGGAACCGGGATGGCAGCAAGAGAAAACTAGTGATAATGAAGGCTATGGGTGGTCGATAGCTGCCAGGCGCAGAAGAATACGTAAACGTAAACCCTAAAATTTGAGGTAGCTACCTATAGGATGGCGTTAGAAAGGAATATTTTGGATCGATATTCCAGCTCAACGAGTAAATGCCCCGCACCTGCGGGGATGATCCCATGCTAGACCGGTATGCGCTTTTAGCGGTGGAAAATGCCCCGCACCTGCGGGGATGATCCCCCGCGTCGTCTAGGATTTTTTGCGCCTCCCCGAAATGCCCCGCACCTGCGGGGATGATCCGAGGGGCTAACTGTCACGGATCATGGGGCATACAAATGCCCCGCACCTGCGGGGATGATCCGGTGGATCAGTCCGATATTGCGGCGTGGCTTGTAAATGCCCCGCACCTGCGGGGATGATCCTGGCGAACTCGATTTTGAAAAGTTCGACACTGCAAATGCCCCGCACCTGCGGGGATGATCCCATATGTGGACGGCACTAACACGAATTTCACCAAAATGCCCCGCACCTGCGGGGATGATCCCGCCCTTGACCCGCGGGCGATCGGCGCAATATGAAATGCCCCGCACCTGCGGGGATGATCCCTGGGTTGCCGTGGTGTAGATTTCGCCCTTATAAAATGCCCCGCACCTGCGGGGATGATCCCTAGCCTACCTGGACGCGCTAACCGACACGGTGAAATGCCCCGCACCTGCGGGGATGATCCTCAATATCTAAGCTTTCTTGTTTTAGCGGGGTGAAATGCCCCGCACCTGCGGGGATGATCCCCTGACACGATGCAACTATGAATGACCTAAATTAAATGCCCCGCACCTGCGGGGATGATCCTAGAGGGCTTCTCATGACCAGCAAGCATAACCAAAATGCCCCGCACCTGCGGGGATGATCCGGCGACGTATCGCCCGCAGCTATCACTAGCTAAAAATGCCCCGCACCTGCGGGGATGATCCCGCGAAAGTCTCACGACTTATTGAAGATTATATAAATGCCCCGCACCTGCGGGGATGATCCCCCATTTACCAATTTCATCCCTCATTACCTTTGAAAATGCCCCGCACCTGCGGGGATGATCCTACTGGCCAGCTAGTCCCCACGGGCTTCAGCGCAAATGCCCCGCACCTGCGGGGATGATCCCCCGCTATCACTTCCGAAACATGGTGCCGGCTGAAATGCCCCGCACCTGCGGGGATGATCCGGAAACCCAAAATGACTAGCCCCGAAAATAATAAAATGCCCCGCACCTGCGGGGATGATCCCAGATGGAACTGGCGCTTAAACAGGTTGCTATCAAATGCCCCGCACCTGCGGGGATGATCCCCTCCGCAAATACATTTAAGATCACCATCACTGAAATGCCCCGCACCTGCGGGGATGATCCTAGGGGGACTAGGGTCGCTGTCGCTCCGTCTGCAAATGCCCCGCACCTGCGGGGATGATCTCATCGCACACCAATACCCGCGCATCCCGTACCAAAATGCCCCGCACCTGCGGGGATGATCCCCTCGGCACCACGTTAGAAGCCACTGAGGACGAAAATGCCCCGCACCTGCGGGGATGATCCTAGTCCCCGCGTCCTTAATAGGTGTCCCGCTTTAAATGCCCCGCACCTGCGGGGATGATCCCGCGGATCCCTGGGTTTTCCCGTCTTTCGCGGGAAATGCCCCGCACCTGCGGGGATGATCCTCGTGAAATGCTCAGTCTACGAGATGGACGGCGAAATGCCCCGCACCTGCGGGGATGATCCCCGGCACATCAAAACACCGCCAATGGCGCACCAAAATGCCCCGCACCTGCGGGGATGATCCTGCCCCTAGCTTTTGCCACTTTCGGCCTTTTTGAAATGCCTCGCACCTGCGGGGATGATCCCCGATAAGCCCGATACGGTTCGTCTCGGGATTCAAATGCCCCGCACCTGCGGGGATGATCCCCGGTTACGCTGCTCCTCATCAATCCGCTTAGAAAATGCCCCGCACCTGCGGGGATGATCCGGCCTATTACGCGCTGACACGAAGACCCGCTACAAATGCCCCGCACCTGCGAGGATGATCCCCTGCTATAATGTCAGGCAGTAGGCGTATTTCGAAATGCCCCGCACCTGCGGGGATGATCCCGAAAGTTCCCCAAAAACACGCGGCAACCGCAGAAATGCCCCGCACCTGCGGATGATCCCAGTTTCACGCCCCTAGGGTTTAAGGTGATCGCAAATGCCCCGCACCTGCGGGGATGATCCGTGCCAGAAGTGTCAAAAGTGTCACTTTTTACAAAATGCCCCGCACCTGCGGGGATGATCTCCAGGGGTACTAGACCGTTGATTAGCGCGGGAAAAATGCCCCGCACCTGCGGGGATGATCCCGGCCAAAGGCATGCTCGACCATACCCGCAAACAAATGCCCCGCACCTGCGGGGATGATCCTAAAGGTTACTGCCTCGCTACCCTGTGACAAGCAAATGCCCCGCACCTGCGGGGATGATCCTGGCTCGAAGCCCGGGCCTTTACCACTACCGAGAAATGCCCCGCACCTGCGGGGATGATCCGTTAAAGTGGATAATCATCGAGATAGCTGCACGAAATGCCCCGCACCTGCGGGGATGATCCAGGATGAACGGCTACCAGACGGGATAAAGCGGTAAATGCCCCGCACCTGTGGGGATGATCCAGGCTGAACGGCTACCAGACGGGATAAAGCGGTAAATGCCCCGCACCTGTGGGGATGATCCCTGCCAGTTTTGGATTTCAAACTGCCAGTTTTGAAATGCCCTGCACCTGCGGGGATGGTTCTTTAGTCTACAGTTATAAATGTTATGCTGAGCAGGACTGTGACGCTTGCCAGCTTTTTATGGATTTATTATGACCTACGATGAGTTGTACGCTACTTCGCGTGCTTTCTTCGAAGCGCATGCTACCCCTAAGCAAATAGCCCTTCTGGACAGTCACGAAAAGTGCGATGGGGCTGGTTTCGTTGATGCCATCCTGTTCTTTATTGACCTGTTTCTTGGAGATGAGCCAGGAGTGCCCCAAAAAATCGCTGACTGGAAGGCGGCGTTAGATAGTCTCCCGGAATACGACTAATCGATAGTCCTCGCGGTTAAAGAATTTACTCCTAGCACCGGAAAGTTTTCTCTTTAGACAGATGCACATCTTTATCGGGAAGCGATAAATATAAGCATTGCTAAAGATAGGATTATTTCGTGCCAACCTACCTAGGGCTATATAAAAAGCTGCGGCGTCACCTCGAAAAAACCGCTAATCCCGCAGTGCAACAATTGATAGAAGATTATGAATACGGCGAGGGTGAGGATCTGGATTTTATTGTTTCACTCGCTTTTGAGAAACAAATTGAACTACCGGAAATCCTTTGCGAACAGCTAGTCGCCCTACAGGACGACTATGTAAAGACCGGTGATTATCCTTTACCTTTGTCAGAAACAACTCGACAATATTTACGGTAATAATCGCGCCGGATTATCGGATCCTCAAACTGCTTGCCTAAAACCATCAACCGTTGTAACCACCCCTAGAATCCGCCATTTAAGAACCTAATGTTCCTATCGGTATTACGTAAACCCCGTCCACCCGCTGGTAGGCTAATTCTCCGACTCCGGTAAGAACCGCCAGGAAAGAGGGGGCCCGCATTTTGCTGGTGTCAATGAGCCCAGCAAGCTTTGTTAACGTGGCAGCGCCGGTTTCAATAGCGTCTTCGCCTCCGAGTTTGATTTCAATCAACGAGTATCTTCCATCATCCAGATGTGCTATGGTGTCACACTCTAAGCCGCTCTTGTCCCGGTAATGGTACACAGTTCCGCCCAGTGCCTCTGTATAGGCGCGCAAGTCTCGTACTGCCAGAGTTTCGAACAGGAATCCCAGGGTCTGCGGGTCACCTGCCAGGTCTTTGCCGGTGGCTTCTAAAGCGGCGGCAGCTATCGAGGGGTCGGTAAAATACCTGGTATCCGAGGTTCGAATCGCGGTTTTTGAACGTAACTTAGGACTCCAAGCGGGAAGATCCTCAATGACGAAAATTCGGCGCAGCGCCTCCAGATAGTTGTTTATCGTATCTGGGCTCATTGTCTGCGCCTCGTGAGCGTGCATATCTGCCTGAATTGTGGCTATTGCCGCCTGTGACCCTTGTAAACGGGCGTAAGAGCGCATCAGTCGACGTGTGCGGGCTTCGTCCCGGTTCACTTCATCGACTCTGCTGATATCTTGGTTAACTACGGCTTTGAAATAATCCCTAGCAGTGGCGGCCGCATCTGCGGGTGATAAAAAAGTAGCTTGAGGCCAGCCGCCGCGCGTTATCGCCTGGCATAAGTCCTCGATTGTCAAGGCGGAGCTGGCAAGAAACCTCGCCGTGGTATTGGCGTCCGGTGGGGCTTCAACACTCCCGAATGCCGAGTTTTGGAACAACTTGGCCAAGCTTACCGCACCGCTTGATTCTCCCGACTCGTACAGACTCATAGGGCGCATCCGAATCCGCGCGAACCGCCCTGTCCCGGTATGATGCAGTTTCTCTAAAATCGTCGGCACTGCCGAACCGGTCAAAATGAACTGGCCGGGCGTAGCTCTGCGGTCAACCGTAAACCTGATGGTATCCCACAGCTCCGGAGCAAGCTGCCACTCATCGAGTAACAGGGGAGGCGACCCAACAAGTAGCTCTGCAGGATTGATTTTTGCCAGCAGCTGATTGCTTTCCAGCTTTCCCGGTTCGTCGAGATAGCGTATAGATACCGCAGCCTGTTCCGCAGTAGTCGTCTTTCCGCACCATTTTGGACCTTCGACTAAGACGGCTCCGCTGCGTCGCAACGCCTGTTGCAAGGTTTTATCTACCAACCGTTGACGATATTCGCGCATAATCTGTTCGACCCTTTCCTAGCTGACAAGGCAATTTTAACGTATTAGGTAATTTGGCGTGATTCTGTTAGGTAAAATGGCGCAATTTCGTTAGGTAATTTGGCGCGATTTCGTTAGGCAAAATGGCGAGGCTGCGAACAAGGTGATGATTTCCAGGTGCGGCTACCGCGGCCGCACACCGTCCTCGCCTTCAGACACATCCTTACCAGGAAGTGGCAAATGTAAGTGGCGATAAACCGTTTCGCCAGCATCTTTGATTTCGCCGCGTTGCTTAGCGGTTCTGCCGATCAAGTGCGCACCAATCGGTGCCGTCAGAGTTTGCAGCACAATCGCTAGCAGCACTACAGTCAGCCAGGACCAGGTTTGTCGAATCGCCACCAAGCCCAGACAGGTCAAAATAAACCCGGTTAACTGCGGTTTTGTGGCAGCGTGTTGCCGTTGCAGCAAAGTTGGAAGCTTCACTACTCCAATGGCAGCAATTAGAGTTAAGGCAGAACCCAGGGTGAGAATCACCATCCCCAGGTAGGTGAGGGCGTGGGACCAGCTTTCACTCATCACGTCCTCCTTTCCCAATAACAGCGTCCGCTTTTGGTTCCGGTTTCTTAGCCACGTTTGGATCGGCATCTTGTGCCTGTTCGGCTGCGGAACGCTGCCCAATAATCCGCGCCACCGCGGTCGCAGTCAAGAAACTCACCAAAGTCAACACCAGTAAAACCTGCATAGTGTCATCGCGCTCTCCGGTCACTGACACCAAACAAATAATCCCGATGGTGATCGCGGTTAATAGATCCAAGGCCACGGTACGATTCAAAATTCCTGGTCCGCGCCACAGCACGTACAAAGCCAGCAGTTCAGCGACACTGAGCATCGCCCAGTTTAAAACAAAAATCCAAGTCATAGTGCCTACTGCCTCTCACCATCGGGTCGTAGTTGGGCGTCCTCATCAATGACATACCGGCTCTGGGCAGAATAGGGGATTTTACCCGCCGCTACCAGCTGCTCGTAGCGCTGTAAACGCTCCTGTGCTTCTTGAATCTCTGCCTTACTGCCCAAAGCTTTCACGATTCTCATTTCGAGGGCGTGTAAAGATTTCTCTACCCCGCGCGCCCCTTTAGATAGGTCGCGATCTAACACATGCAAAGTTACTCGCGAGGGATTTATCCGAGCCCGCACTACTAAAGAACCTGGCACCAGGCAGGTCATCGCGGAAGCCATGGTTAAATAAAACTCTGAGCGGGTCACCATCTCCACTTCCACCATCTGCGGACGAGCAGGTTTGTTTCTGAGCACCACATAAGCTACTTGCAGAGCAGAAGCCAAAAGATCCCAACCGAAGCGGAGCGCCAGCCAAGCAACCTGCAAGGGACGGAATCTTTTTACCGGGTTAACATGCGGCATCGGGAAAAATAATTGCAAACCCACCGCGATCAGCAGGCCACCGCCGATAGAAACAGCGGACAGGTCACGAATCAGCAGCATCCAGACCACGAACAACCAGATGCTCATCCCTAGGGAGCAGCGCCGCGGTAGATTCCTTAACCGCTGTTTCAGACTTGGGCGCGAAGGCGCAGCGTTGACGGGGGTAATCTCACCCTGGTGCTTCCTATTCTTTTGGCTCGCGCCAGATCTTTCTGGTAACTGAGGCCCCTTAGTCGGGGCAGGAGTTGCAGCTATAGTTTGCTGAGCCCTGTAATCGCGGCTGTCGCTAATCATTGCTACCTCCCCTCACTGGTAGAGATCCATATGATTTTCGTGGGGACAGTGATAAAGCATCAAAAATAAAGCTCTGGGTACTGGTTTTAGCGGCAGTGGTGTCCGCCCTGTCTTTGTCTATTAAATCTTCCCAATTCCCCGAAGAAAGCTTCGAGATTCCGTGCCCGCGTCCGTCTTCTCCCAAAACCGCGCGTTGATATTCAGCGCGTGTCATAGAGATAGTGGCGCGTTCGGTGAAAGTGTAGACGGGACCGGCAAATACCGACAGGCCAATCGTTACCGCAGTTAGGAAACCGGTTGCCGCCCAGACTCCCCGGGGAATGCGGGCAGCAGGATTCAAAGTATCTACGGCTTCCTCTTCTTCGCCACCACTTTCTTGCGCAGATTCACGTCCCTGCCAGAAAGTTTGTAGCCAAATCTTGACCACCACATAGAGCGTCAGTAGGGAGGCAACTAGTCCCGCAGCCAGCAGTGCCCAGGCCAGGGGAGTATTGCGGGCCGCCGTCGCCTCAGCTAGCCCCAGTTTGCCCAAAAAACCAGTCAAAGGTGGGAAACCCACCAGGTTGAAAGCCGGAATCAAATACCAGATCGCTAGTAGCGGTGAAATCTTAGCTAAGGAGTGCAAGCGGCGCAGCGAGGTCGAACCGCCGATTTTCTCCATCATGCCTGCCACCAAGAACAAGGTGGTTTGCACCAGAATATGGTGGACAGCGTAAAACACTGCCGAAGCGATTCCCAGGGTGTTAGCCAAAGAAATTCCCCAGATCATAAAACCGATATGGGAAACCAAGGTAAAAGAAAGCAACCGTTTAATATCGTCCTGGGCAACCGCCCCCAAGATTCCTACGATCATAGTGAAAATCCCGACTATCGCCAGTACCACATCTACCGGGGAGGTCGGGAAAATAAGTACCTGCATCCGGATAATCGCATAAACCCCAACTTTGGTTAGCAAACCCGCAAATACTGCGGTTATCGGGGCGGGAGCGGTGGGGTACGAGTCTGGTAACCAAGCGGAAAGCGGGAACACTGCCGCCTTCAAACCAAAGGCTACCAGGAATAATGTTTGGATCAGCATGGCGACTGCCGGATCGATTTCAGTTAGCCGCATAGAAAGCTGTGCCATGTTCATGGTGCCACAAGCGCCGTAAAGGCTGGCAAGTGCTACCAAGAAAATCACTGACCCCACCATCGAAACTGCCACGTAAACCGTGCCGGATCGGATGCGATCCCGGGTGCCTCCCAGAGTAATTAACACAAACGAGGAGGTGAGCAGAATTTCTACCCCCACGTAGAGGTTAAACATATCTCCGGTGAGGAACGCGTTATTTACTCCGGCGCATAACACCAGGTAGGTGGGGTGGAAAATCGGAGTAGGAATATCCTGTGATTCGTGGACGGTACCTTCTGAGAGCGAATAAGCCAGTACCGCCACCATTACCACCAGGGACGTGCAAAGCATGATTGCGGCAAGCCGGTCACCTACCAGGGAGATTCCAATTGGTGCTGCCCAAGAACCCACATCTAAAACCAGGGTTGCCTGGTCAGTTAACACTAAAATCGCGAGGGCGAAGATCAAAGAAAGCGATAACGTCACAAAGGCAACCGCCGATTGAGTGCGGTAATGCCTCCCTAATCCCAAAGTTAAAGCCGCCGCTAGCAGCGGAAGGAGAACCGGTAACGCCAAAATAAAGTTCACAGTTCCCTCCTTTTACGGCCATGGCTCTTATCTAGCTCATCCAGATCCAGGCGCAAGAAGCGTTCCGTATCGCCCACGGTCTTCGCAAGACGCCGATCTTCCAGGTCATCGGTAACCTCATCATGACCCGATAGTCGCCAGGAACGGTAGGCAAGTGCCAAGCCGAACGCCGTGGTAGCCATCGACAGTACGATGGCAGTGAGGATCATTCCCTGCGGCAAAGGATCAGACATTTTTGACAGGGCAGTACCCAAAATTGGGGCCGTACCAGCGCGTCCTCCCTGGGAAAGCAGGAATAGATTAATCCCATTACCCAGTAGCCCTAACCCGATAACTATCCGGGTTAAAGTGCGTTCGGTGACCAGGTAAACCCCGCAGGCAACTAGGAATCCGGCAGCTAATAACAGGCATAAAGAAACGCTCATCGCTTTGCCTCCTGAGGTTCAGACGCGGAAAGGCTAGTTTGCACCAGATCCTTTTCTTTGGTGTCAGAGGAGGAGTCTAAAGTTTCCTCGTCATCATCCGGTAAGCTTGCCGCTTGATCCTTCGGGTCTTGCCGACCGGTAATATCCGCTTCCGGCAGCTGGTGGCCAGCGGATTCACCCTGGCGGTCAATCTCTGATCCTAGCGATTGCAATAAATCGAGCACTACCCCGATAACCAGCAAATACACCCCGACATCTAGACCCATTGCCGAAGTGAAGTGCAGTTCCCCTAATATCCCTAAATCAAGATGCGCCTCCACGCTTTGCAAAATGGTGTAGCCAAACGCTAAAGGAATCAAGGCACTAACTACGGCAGTAGTCATTCCGATCGCAATGATCCCGCCCGGTCTGGCCGGAACTGCCTCTAGCAGTTCAAAGCGTCCGCCCGCGAAATAACGGATCGTAATCCCAATCCCGGCAACCATGCCTCCAATAAAGCCTCCGCCCGGGTTGTTATGGCCGATAAATAAGAACCATAGCGACACCAGTAACAAAGTGTGGTACAAGATCCGGGTAGAAACTTCCAGCAAAATCGAGCGGCGGCGCGGGCTGATTAACGTAGTAACTGCCAGCCAAGTTTGTTGGGGACCAGCGGAAATCTCCCGCAAATGCCCCCGACGTCGCTGCGCCCTCATTAGTAGTCGGTGCCGGCGTTCCCGATGAGACCTAGCCAGGGCGGTAGACAATCCTCGCAGGTAGATCAGGGCGGTAACTCCGGTAGCGGCAACCAGCAGTACCGAAAGTTCCCCGACAGTATCCCAGGCTCTTACGTCTACCAGCAAGATATTGACCAGGTTCTGACCCCCGGCAAAAATACTTCCTTCGGTAGTGACCAGGTTCGAGACTGGTTCATGAATGCGGGCAGAGGACGTGGAAAGCCCCAATAGCACGATGCCTACTCCGCAGGCAGCGGCTATTAAAAGACGATAACTCGGAGCCCAGCGGCTCACTCGGCGCGAGAACCGGGCTGGTAGGCGCCGCAAAACCAGTAAAAACAATGTAAGAGTGACCGCTTCTACCACCAACTGGGTAAGCGCTAAGTCCGGAGCCCCCTGCAGTACGTAAATGGCGGCCACAGCAGCTCCGCAAGCCGACAGCGCCAGTACTGCATTCAGGCGGCGCTGGGCAACAACACAGATGGCAGCCATGCCGATCAGAGCGAAACAAATGAATGCTTGCCCGAAGGAATCTGCGAAATGCCAGCTGTGCATATCGTTAATTCCCAGCAGGCATACCCCAGTTGCCACTGCCGAAACCGTAAATATCACAGAAAGGTCAGCCGGAAGAGAACCGGTTTGTACCTTACCTGTAACCCAAGCAGCCCCCTGCTCCAAAGCACGGATAGCCCGCGAATACAGCCCCTGGGCACTCCATCGGGGCGAAAAAGCTAACCGTCGCTGCAGTCGTGCCAGCCGTGCCCGCTTCCAAAACAAGCCAAAACCAGCCGCCAAGATAAAGACAGTTACTAAGGCAGGCAATACTCCCGACCAAAGATGGAGACTCCCCGGATCTTGCTGATAACTTTGGAGCGCGGTTGGCCGCAAAAAATAGTCAAGGACCCTCGGCAAGAATCCGAGAAATACCGAAAGCCCGGTAAGTATCCCGGGGATCGCCGTGAGCATCTTGCCGGTTGCGCGCAGTTTTTGCCGATGAGGACAAGCACCTTTGCGATCATGCTTATGACTGAAAGCACCCCAAAAATAGCGCAGCGAATACCCAAAAGTTAATGCGGAGCCCACAATCAGCGCTGCGAAAACTATCGCCGATTGCCGGTTGCCTGCCGAACCCACCAGGGTGGTAATCGCATGTTCTTTCCCCAAATATCCACTGGTAATCGGGATTCCGGACATAGACAGTATGCCCGCTAAGGCGCAGGTAGCCAACGTACGAGAACGCTCTCCCAAGCCGCACAGACTGGGGAACTCGCGGGTGCCGGTTTGTTTTTCTATCGTCCCAGTAGTCAGGAATAATCCGGATTTAAAGGTGGAATGGGCGGCCAGAACACACAAACCAGCCAGGTAAAGCTGGGGGCTGCCCGAACCGATAAGCATTGTCAGGAATCCCAGTTGGGATACAGTTCCGAAAGCCAACACCAGTTTGAGGTCGGTTTGTCGCAACGCCGCGTAGCCTCCTAGCAGCATTGTCGTTGCCCCTAAAATAATGATTGCCCAGGTAAGTGCGGGGAAGAGAGCAAATGCGGGCGCAAACCGGGCGATTAGGTAGATCCCCGCTTTTACCATGGCGGCCGCGTGTAGGAACGCCGAAACGGGAGTGGGAGCGGCCATCGCGGAGGGGAGCCAGAAGTGAGTCGGGAAAATCGCCGATTTGGTAACTGCCGCAAATAAAATCAAGGCTAATCCACAGCCAGCCGCAACCGGTTCTACCTGAGTACCCAGAGCAGTGGGGGAGGAAAATGCGGTTAAGAGGTCGCTAATCCTAAAGGAGCCTCCTGGCATGATCCCCAGGATCACAAATCCCGCGAACATACTTAAAGAACCGGTGGTGGTCACTAAGATTGCTTGGCGGGCGGCGGCGCGGGAGGCACGTTCCTCTGCTTCGTGACCAATCAAAATAAAGGAACTGAAAGTCGTAATTTCCCAGAAGAAGTAGAGAGTCATAGTGTGATCTGCCAAGACCAGACCAGACATCGAGGCTGCAAATCCTAGGAAAGCGGCAATGAATTGGCCAAGCCGGGGAGAATCCTTGGAGAAATACTGTGCGCAGTACACCAGGATTAGCGAGCCGACCAGGTTGATTACTAGAAGCATTAGCCAAGATAAACCAGTGAGTCGAAACCCTATTTCCAGATCTAGCGCGCTTGACCATTGATAAAACTCCGCTATTTCCTGAGATCCAGTGCCGAAGGCTTCCCGGGTGTGAGATAGCGTCCAGACGAGGGCGCTAAGGGGCATGAGGGCAGCAATGTAAAATGTGCGTTGTCTCAAGTACTTCACTAGCAAGGGAATCAGCAACGCCGCCAAGAAGTAGCATCCAATCAGCGGGGCGGCGTGATCCCACAAGAGCATAGCTAGTTCCAATCCACTTCTAGGTTTTCCGTCCAACAGCTTCTAGGTGAGTACTCATCGTATCGTGAACCGAAATTATTGGGGAGTTTCGCCCCAAAAGCGACAGTAGTTTGCGCGGGAGGGAGGACGCTTCCTCTTTAAGCTCTCGTGGGTATTACTATGGTTTTTGATTAGCTGAATCTAGCTTATTTAGGGTCAACCCTAGTTTTTGAGTGATGGAGAACACTGTCTCGTGACGTAATAAGTGGGAATATGCGGTACTATAGTCCTATATCTTGATGTCAAGGTACTTAATGAGAGGACGTGCAAGTGGACCTTTACGAATACCAGGCTCGCGACCTATTTGAGGCGCACGGGGTTCCCGTGTTAGCCGGAATCGTGGCCGAAACTCCTGAAGAAGCTCAAAAAGCTGCCGAGAAACTCGCCCAGCCCCTGGTGGTGGTAAAAGCTCAAGTCAAGACGGGTGGCCGTGGGAAAGCCGGCGGGGTTAAACTAGCTCGCAGTCCCCAGGAAGCACGCGAAAAAGCCGAAGAAATCCTGGGTATGGATATTAAGGGACATACCGTGCACCGGGTGTTAGTTGCCGCTGGTGCCGATATCGCTTCTGAATACTATTTCTCGATTCTGCTTGACCGTTCAAATCGTCGCCACCTGGCCATGTGCTCCAAAGAAGGCGGTATGGAGATTGAGCAACTGGCCAAAGAACGCCCAGAAGCCTTGGCGAAGGTACCCTTGCCGGTTACTGGCATTGACGGAGAGGTCGCCCGCAAGATTCTTAAAGAGGCCGGTTTTGAGGATGAAGAAGTCATCAGTAAAGCCGTGCCGGTGCTAGAAGAGCTCTGGGACGTGTATCAGGGTGAGGATGCCACGCTAGTAGAGGTAAACCCCTTGGTGTCCAGTGAAGAGGGCGAAATTATTGCCTTGGATGGGAAAGTTACCTTGGATGATAACGCCCGTTTCCGTCATCCCGGTCATGAGGAACTGGTGGATAAACGCACAGAAGATCCCCTGGAAGCCAAAGCGAAAGAAAAAGGCTTGAACTATGTACACCTAGAAGGTCAGGTGGGAATCATTGGTAACGGTGCTGGTTTGGTGATGTCAACTTTGGACGTGGTTGCCTACGCCGGCGAAGAATACGGGGTAAAACCAGCGAACTTCCTCGATATTGGGGGCGGAGCCTCCGCGCAGGTAATGGCTGATGGGCTGGACGTGATTCTGGGTGATCCCCAGGTCAAGTCGGTATTCGTAAACGTATTCGGCGGAATCACTGCCTGTGATCAGGTGGCTTCCGGAATCGTTAAAGCAATTGAAATCTTGGGGGATAAAGCCACTAAGCCGCTGGTGGTACGCCTAGATGGCAACTCAGTAGAAGCTGGTCGCAAGATTTTGGAAGAAGCGAACCTAGAGCAGGTGACCATGGTAGAAACTATGGACGCTGGCGCCGCCCAGGCAGCTAAACTCGCAGCTGGCTGTTAAGAATCGGTAAAAGAATAAGGAGAAGCAAATATGTCAGTATTCCTTGATTCCTCAGCCCGGATTGTCGTACAGGGCATGACCGGTTCCGAGGGGCGTAAACACACCCGGCTAATGCTGGGAGCCGGAACCAATGTGGTAGGGGGTACCAACCCCAAGAAAGCAGGGCAAACGGTCGATTTCGATATCGTCCCCCTGGGAGAGGCCGCCGAAAAGAAAGGCGTTCAAGCCGGAACAGTTTCGGTGCCGGTTTTTGGCACCGTTAAAGAAGCCATGGAAAAAGAGGGCGCGAATGTTTCAGTAGTATTCGTCCCTCCGCGTTTTGCTAAAGGGGCGGTGCTAGAAGCGGTCGAGGCCGGGATGCCGCTGATTGTGGTGATTACCGAGGGGATTCCGGTACAAGATTCTACCGAGTTCGTAACTGCCGCCCTGGAAAAGGGCTGCCGGATTATCGGTCCGAACTGCCCGGGGATTATTACGCCGGGACAGTCAAATGTGGGCATTACCCCGGCAGATATTACCGGTTCCGGCCCCATCGGGCTGGTATCCAAATCCGGTACTTTGACCTATCAAATGATGTTTGAGCTGCGCGATATTGGCTTTACCACCTGTATGGGGATCGGCGGTGATCCGGTGGTGGGAACCACCCATATCGATGCGCTCGAGGCCTTCGAAAAAGACCCCGACACCAAAGTAATCGTGATGATTGGCGAGATTGGGGGAGATGCGGAAGAGCGTGCCGCCGACTATATCGCCGCGAATGTCACCAAACCGGTAATCGCCTATGTAGCGGGCTTTACTGCTCCTAAAGGTAAAACCATGGGGCATGCGGGGGCTATTGTCTCCGGTTCGGCCGGGACTGCCCAAGCTAAGCAGGAAGCTCTGGAAGCTCAAGGCGTAAAAGTTGGCAAGACTCCCTCTCAAACAGCGGAACTGGCCAGGGAGGCATTTAAGGCTCTGAGCTAACTGACGGTTAGTGCCAAATAGCCAGGTTGCCTGCTGTTGACAGGCGGATTGCTAAAATCTAGATACCTATAAATGTCGCTGGGGGGCGGTGCATGGCACCGCCCCCCAGTAGACTATTTACCGTCAGGCATAGCTGACCGCGGTGCGCCTAAGTGGCAAGAGAGTGAAAAAGTGGACAATAGTAGGGATGCGCCGGCCTAATGTTCCAAAAAATCCTCTCCAATCTGCAGGAGCCAGGAAACAAGTTGCGCCTACCCAAAAGGGGACAACTGCCCAGGCCACTAAAAACTCTCAGCAGCAAGTTACAGCGCGAAGCCAGGGGCAAGCCAAACAATCGGCCTTTAAAGACAAGAAACGTCCAGGCAGCAGCGCGAATACAGTCGGGAGTCGCGGATTGGGGGACAAGCTCCGGTTAATTCGTAAGGAAACCCCAACTGGGGGGAAAGCAACCGGTGATGCCGCTGACTTAAAGCCGAAAGCTAGCTCCCAAAAAACTCGGCGCACCCTCACGGTGAGAATTCCCCGCGGAATCACTCGGATGGTGGCCGCTGCCCTTCTCACCTGCCTAATTCCCTGGCTCATTTTCTTGAGTGTCAGTGCCGGAGTTTATTTTTCCACCTCGTCCAACCCTTGGATGGCAGACACGGTTTGGACGGACTCCCTGGCGGTAGGAGCCAGTATCTGGGCTCATGGATTCGCGGTTCCTCTCCCTGCTGGTCTGGGGCAACCCGCCACTTTATCGGTGATCCCCCTGGGATTGTGGATAGCCTATCTTTGGATAGGAGGGCAGCTAGCGCGCACCTTTGTTCTTGAAAGCCGGGCAGTACTGTGGTTTTACCCTTTTGCACAAGCGATAATTGCCGTGCTAGTGGGGCTAGTCGTACGCGGAACCTACAGCCTAGGGACACTATTCTTTTGGGCGCTACTCCATGGTTTCGCTACGGTGATCTACGCTTTTTATCTCTTCGATCGCGATCAGCGTCCCGATAGGGAAAAACCGTCCCTCCGACATCCACAAGCGCGTTTAAAGGTTGAATATGAACGGTTTACCAGCTGGAGCCGACAGTTTATTCTCCGCGTGAGTAAACCAGATCATGCCTACAATCAGGATCTGGAAAACCGACGCCTCGGTATTGACCGTGATGAACGCAGTTGGGACGGTGCCAATAGCACTTGGACCGTACCCGGCTGGGTTATTTCGGGGCTAAGGGCTGGTTGGAAAGTATTCAAACTATTTGGGATCGTAACCTTGATACTGGTAGTTGCCCAAGTGTTCACCCATTTCCCGGCAGTAAAGAATATCTTAGACCTGTATGGTCTTTCCCTAGGGGCAGGGATTCTAATCTGGCTGGCACAACTGCTTTATCTGCCTACTGTGCAAACCTGGGCGCTGGCCTGGATTCTCGGGCCGGGATTTCAACAAGGTACCGGCACTATCCGTTCGCTAACGGAGGTAAAAACCGGTCCGATTCCTGCAGTCCCCATCTTGGGGGCATTACCTGCACAAACTCCCGGATATTGGGTATTGGCGCTAATCGTAGCGCTCAGTTTGCTGTGCGGATACCTGTTCTACACTTCCATGGCGCGGGTAGATTTCTTTTCCCACGTGGCTTCTTTCCTAGTCGCTACGCTTTCGTTTACGGTTTTAACTACTTGGTTCTGCTTCTTAGCTTCCGGTTCCATCGGCGCGGGACGCATGTCTATGTGGGGGCCAGAGCCATTGACCACCGCGGCGATGGGCTTCATCTTGGTATGGATACCGATCCTACTGGTAGCAACGGTTACCCACCCTCATGTTCGCGCTTACCTGGCAGATAATTTCTTTAAACTCAAGAAGGCGAGCGAGCGAGCTGGGCGTCAAGGCTTTGCAGCCGCGAAAGAAAAAGCCAAAGAATTCCAGTCCCGAAATTCCGTTAACGCCGAGGCTGGAGTGACGGATGAGGACGTGGCAGTTGGCGTCCCGGAAGCAGCTGGAGCGGACGAAAAAGGGACAGAAGCAGCAGGGGAGAAAACACCGGAGGTGTCCCCAACTGCGAAAGAATCGCCGGGAGCTGAACAAGGATCGCAATCGCCAGAACTTCCGGTAACAGACTCGCAACCTGCCCCCGCTGATGAAGAAAGCGACAGCGAGGACGCGGCGGAAACAAATCCTGAAAATACTGACGAAGATACCGAAGACGGCCGCGAAACCACCGAAAAATCGCAGGCTGACCGGGCGAGTAAGCCAGCTGCTCCTCCGCAGACTCCGGAAGAAAAGTTTGCGCGTTCGCGGGGAGCCCTCCCGGTAGACACCGAGGAAATAAAAGATCTGGCCACCGATTGGGCAGAGCGCAAAACCGATGAAGTTATTGCGAAAGAACAGCAGGAATTGGAAAAAATCAAATCTTCTGCCCAGCGCCTGCCGGAAGCAGAAATGACGCGGCCAGCAATAAAACGTTCAATTTTTAAACGAGGTCGCTTGCGTGCGGGCAAACCGCGGCGCGGCGCTGACGACACCTCTACCCAAGCCATCGAAATCCCCACCGAGGATTAACTTTCGCAGCTGGAGTTAGCAGGATAGACTGGATTTAACGTGACTGGCGAAAAAAGTGGATTACCACTGGGGAACGTAAAAGGACAGTCGCTCGCCTGGGCTGGACAAAGAATGCAACAAAAGGATTCCCGCGTCATGAGCGAAATAAAACCCATCAAACGTGCCCTGGTCAGCGTCTACGATAAAACCGGCCTCGATAAACTGGCAAAAAGCCTGCAGGCCGCCGGGGTAGAGATTGTTTCCACCGGTTCTACTGCGCAAGTAATTGCTGATGCTGGGGTAGAGGTAACCGAAGTATCCCAGGTAACCGGGTTCCCCGAATGTCTCGATGGGAGGGTAAAAACCCTGCACCCCCTGATTCATGCCGGGATTCTTGCTAACCGAGAGCTACCTGCTCATGTTGCCCAGCTAGAAGAACTCGAAGTAACCCCGATTGACCTGGTGGTTTGCAATCTTTACCCCTTCGCGGACACGGTAGCTTCCGGCGCGGGGTTTGCTGATTGCATCGAAAAAATTGATATTGGGGGGCCATCGATGATTCGGGCGGCCGCCAAGAATCACGCCGATGTAGCGGTGATTGTCGATCCCAGTTCCTACGACGATTTAGCTGCTGCTCTGCAGCGCGGGGGCTTCACTGCCGAGGAGCGCCGGGAACTCGCAGCGCGCGCCTTTAACCACACCGCGATTTATGACACCCAGATTTCTTCCTGGTTTGCGAAGCAACTAAAGGGTGAGGAAGCGGATACTAGCAGTGCCCTGCCCAACTTGGAGCAGTGGAAACCGCAGCTAAAGGAACTACACAGCTTGCGTTATGGGGAAAATCCCCATCAAGAGGCCGCGGTCTATCGTTTCACCGATGAAGAGGGGGGCCTGGCGCAGGCAGAACAGCTGGGCGGCAAACCAATGAGTTACAACAACTACACCGATGCCGATGCGGCTTGGCGCGCCGCTACCGACCATAGCGAGCCTTGCGTGGCGGTAATCAAACACGCCAACCCCTGTGGGATTGCAGTTGCCGAGGACGTAGCGAGAGCACACCTGCTTGCGCACGGCTGTGATCCGCTATCAGCCTATGGTGGGGTGATTGCCTGTAACCGTGAAGTGACACTAAAGATGGCGCAGCAGGTGAAACCGATTTTCACTGAGGTTATCATTGCTCCTGACTATGAAGCAGAGGCGCTGGAGCTGCTGCAGACTAAGAAGAATCTGCGGATTTTGCGGATTGACGCGGATGCCCCGGTGGAATGGGAGTTCCGGCAGATTAGCGGGGGAGTGCTGGCACAAACTCGTGACCGTTTGCAGGCCGAGGGCGACAATCCCGCAAACTGGACTTTGGCGGCGGGCGCAGCAGCTGATGAAGCCACGCTGGCAGATCTGGTTTTTGCCTGGAAGAGTGTGCGGGCAGTGAAGTCTAATGCTATTTTGCTGGCAAAGGATCAGGCCACTGTAGGTATCGGTATGGGGCAAGTGAACCGAGTAGATTCTTGTGCCCTGGCGATTCAACGGGCAAATACCTTGGGGCAGGTAGCGGAAGGTGAAGCTGCCCCCGAGCGGGCACGCGGCTCGGTGGCGGCCTCCGATGCTTTCTTCCCCTTCGCTGATGGCCCGCAATCCCTGATTGAGGCAGGTGTGAAAGCCATTGTGCAGCCCGGTGGGTCGATTCGCGATGAAGACACCATCAAAGCCTGTCAAGAAGCAGGAGTAACTCTTTACTTAACCGGTACTCGCCATTTCTGGCATTAGGCTGGATAGTCTAGCTAGAGACTAGATAATCGCTAGTTTTAAATGCTGTGTTTGCAGCAGCGGGCTAAGTAAATAATTGCTTTGCCGTGGCGGTTAATCTGATTGTGTACTGATAACCTGGGGACGCCGGGAAGCGGCGTCCCCAGGTTATTTTGATTTACCAGGTGTGCAGTTAGGAGAACGAAGATGATTATCGCAGCAACAGATGGTTCCTCCCTCGGAAATCCAGGTGCTGGCGGCTGGTGTTGGTATCTGTCTCCTGATTGTTGGCGTGCTGGTGGTTTTACGCTGGGAACAAATAATCAGGCAGAACTAATGGCAGTGGCTGATTTACTCACCGAAACTGCCGGAATCGACGATGATTTATTGATCCAGGCGGACTCCCAATACGTGATTAATATTTTGACGAAATGGCGGTTCGGCTGGAAGAAAAAAGGGTGGAAAACTGGCGGTGGCAAACCGGTAGCCAACCTGGAACTGGTCAAACGCCTAGATCAGTTACTATCTGACCCTGCCAGAAGGGGAAAAGTAAGCTTCGAATGGGTAAAGGGGCACGCCGGGCATCCCCTCAATGAACAGGCAGACTCCCATGCACAGGCGATTGCGAAAGCATATCAGGCGGGGACTCCTCGACAGGCGGATTTCGGGCCAGGCTGGAATACCGGTAGACAGATTGCCGGTGAGCTAGCTTCCGATACAGCGGGTGGTAGTGCTGCTAGTTCCGTCCAAGAGCAGAAGGCAGAAGGTGCCCACGCAAACCGCGACCCGCAAAAACCTGCAGGCTCGGCATCAGCGCTCGCGCGCCCTCTTTACCCGAAATTAGACCAAAGTCCTAACCCCAAAGAGTATCGCCAAGGATGTTACCTAATCCGCGAGCACGTCCTCACTGTCCCCCTCTACCATCCGGAAGTAGCGTTAAACCTGTTCCCGGATTCGGCGAAAAATCCGGTAGTAAACCTGGAACGAGGAACAGATAACCAGGAAAGTGGGGTACAGAGCGAGCTTTTTGCGGTTAATCCCGGCGAACAAACCCGGCCAAAATCGCAGGAAAACCCGATCACCTCTACGCCGCCAGACGGCCAGTTCCTACCCCTCTGGGTAGATGCGGAAATCAAGAAAACCAATATCCAGATTTATGCCCGCGAAATCGCCCTTGATGATGAGGAAAACCGTCCCTATCTGATTTATTTCCAAGGCGGCCCGGGGTGTAAAGGTTCTCGTCCGGCAGACTGGTCTGCTCCCTGGTTTGGCGCTGCCCTGGAAAAATACCGGATAATCATGCTTGACCAGCGGGGAACTGGACGCTCCGCCCCGCTCGATAACGTTACTATTCCTGCGCTAGGAAACCGCGCCGGAGCCTGGTTGCGACTGATGCGCGCCGACCAGATCGTAGGGGACGCCGAAGCGCTACGCCGCGCCCTAGGCATAAAAAAGTGGACAGTAATGGGGCAAAGTTTCGGCGGCTTTATTATTACCGCCTATCTGTCTCGCTTTCCCGAGGCTATCGAAAAAGCCTATATCACCGGGGGATTGCCGGGGCTGACCAAGGTAAACCGGATTTACGAGCAAACTTTCGCGGCCACCGCGCGGCGCTGCCAAGAGTTCTACTCCCTGCCCGGCATGGAAGAAGCAGTCCGGCAAACCTGCGCCCACGTGCTAGAACATGATGAATACCTGCCAAATGGAGAAAAACTAACCCCCAATCGGATTAGGCAGGTAGGCCTGGAACTGGGACGTACGCTCGGCCTGGAAAATCTGCGCTACCTTTTCGAGGCGCCGTTTGTACAGACCGGAGGCAAGCGTCACCTCACCCAAGAATTTTTAGGACAGGTAGGAGGACGAGTCAGTTTTGCCCTGGATCCGCTCTACGCCCTCTTGCATGAAACTATTTACGGGAACGCCGTTCCGCAAAGCGAAGTGGAGCCCACCGCCTGGGCGGCAGATCGGATCCGCGAAAAAGCTCCCGGCTTTGCCCAAAACGCCGATCCCCTCGATAAGAGCAAACCTTATTACCTGACCGGGGAGCATTTTGGTCGCTGGGTGTTCGCCAGCGATCCCGCGCTCAAGTCCCTAGCGGAACTGGCAGATGATTTGGCGGCAGAAACCGAGTGGCCGGTACTCTATGACCCGCAGAGATTGGCGGAAAACCAAGTTCCGGTACATGCGGTGGTTTACCGGGACGACATTTTCGTTCCTCGCGACCTATCGCTAAATACCGGCAGGATTATGGGAGCCAATATCTTGGAGAAAGAGGATTTGCACCACGACGGCCTGCGCGCCAGCGGAAACCAGATTATTTCCTGGCTGATATCCCGCTAAGAGTGGGATATCACCGGGGTTCCGATCGGTGCCCAATCGTAGAAATCACGAGCCCCGCCAACCGGCATATTCACGCAACCGTGAGATCCTCCCGGGCCTCCCCAGCCGAAGGATCCGCGCCAAGGAGCTCCGTGCAGCGCGTAGCCTCCGGAGAAGAACATGGCGTAGGGGACGTTCGGAGAAACATAGCGACTGCCGTCAGTATTGAATCCCCGCATGGTTTTAGAGCGATATTTACGTTCGATAGCGAAGTTACCTTTAATGGTGGGGGTAGCAGGAGCTCCGGGAACCATAGAGGTCGGGCCTTTCACTACTGAAGCGCCTTCATATCCAGTTACGGTGTAGTTCGACAGGTTAATATCAATCCATTTTTCTCCCGGCGCCGCCATGTAGGCTAATTTTTCGGCGCCGTCAGCAATGGTTTTGTCTTTGACGCTAGCTTTTTCAACCTGGGTTTCGTAGTTGAGGGAACTGTCTTTTCCAGCGGCAAAATTCTTAGTTATTTCTTGGGTAAGTTTTTCAACATTACTGACCGTCACGCCATCTTTAGGCTCGGTCTCGGTTTTCAGAACTTTGCCAGCGCTATTGACGAATCGTTTTCCGTCAACCTTCTTAACTTCAACTTCCCCTTTATTCTTATTGACCCAGTCTCCGACAGTCTGCTGATTTGCTTCAGGTTTAGCGGTTTTACTGATTGCGGGGATTTTTACAAAACTAACTTTTGCTTTTTGATCAGCGGTGAAGGTCTTTTCTCCCGCAGCAATCGTAACTTTGTTTTCTGTTAGCTTAGCGGCGGCATCCGCCATTTGTTGTGCCATTTCTTGGCTAGCTAGTGGTTTAACTGGGCTCACCTCCAGGGAGGAGAGTTGATCCTTTTGAGTATCCATAACCTTGTTAGCGGCTGCAACCAGCGTATGGGTATCCGCGCCGAACCCGTCCTTGCCAGGTATCACTTCAAACCCGGTTCCTTCTGCATTAGGTTTCACAACCGGCTCGGTAGCAGGTTTAGCTTCTGGAATATCTTTGGATAGATCCTGCGAAAGTTTATTGGTTACTGCCGGATCGATTTCGTGAACGATATCTACCTGACGGGAAGTAAATAGCCTGCTGACGTAGCTGAAAGCACTGTCTCGTTCCGTGGCGTTCTTGGCAGTAGCTTTCGCATCTAACCGGTAGCCGATTTCTTGCGGGGTAAATGATTTCTCTGCGATTCCCTGGCCTGAGAAAGTTGCCTTGTAGTCGGTTTGGGCGGCTTCCAGTTGCTTTTGGATCTGGGAACTGGTCATTCCCGATACTTTGACTTCCCCTACCGTGGTTCCCGGCAGTGCCTTTTTCCCTATCGCGTAATAGGTCACATAAATAGCGAATGCCGCCACCAGCGCCACCAGCGCGGTAACTAACACGGCAATGGTAATTTTTGCTTTCTTCGACATTGGTATCTGTGCTTCCAAAACGGCTCGGTCAAATAACACCTTCATCCTAACGGCCTTGAATGACTTCCAACATGGCCAGGTTGGGTAAGTCTGCTCACAGTGCAGGTAGAGCCGGTTTTTATCTTCCTTGACCAGCAGTAATAGTCTTACAAGACTTCTGCTGTTATGAGATTGTTATCAGAATTGTTTTTCGGATAGTGAACACTGGCGGAATGCAGAAAAATCAAAAGGTCACCCCCACCACATTTTGGCTGAGAACTGGCGTTATCAATATGCAAAGTGGCATAATCAAATCCGGTTCCGGTTCACCTTATGTAACCTGCATTTGGACCCGGCGCCCTGAGAACCTCAAGGAGAAACCATGAAACAGGGAATTCATCCCGAATATGTTCCCACCACGGTTACTTGTACCTGTGGGAACACCTTTGAAACCCGTTCTACTATTACCTCCGGCACTATGCGGGTAGATGTGTGCTCCGCTTGCCATCCCTTCTATACCGGCAAGCAGAAGATTATGGATACCGGAGGACGGGTTGCCCGCTTCGAAGCCCGTTATGGCAAGCGCAAGCGCGAAAAGTAAGCTTTGTTTTAGGGGTGGCCGGCGAGCGCGTCGGCCACCCCTTTTTATTTTTCACTGCACCAATGGTGCAGTTTTTTCTTTATTTGCCGTATGAGCTACCTAAACAACTAGCGTTTAGTTAGCAAGCGAAGAAGCTTGTTTAGACTGATAGGAGGCAGATATGGCAGAAAAAATGACTGCAGTAGTTATGTATGGGGTTGACGATATTCGGCTGGAACAGGTAGATGTTCCCAAACCTGGATCCGGGGAAGCGCTACTAAAGATCGCTGCCTGTGGAGTATGTGGATCTGATTTAGACAGAATGTACAAAAAGGGACCCCACAAACTGCCTCTTATTACCGGGCATGAATTCTCGGCGGTAGTAGAAGAAGTGGGCGAGGGTGTAACTTCTGTGAAGGCGGGCGATCATGTAACGGTGCCTCCCATGTTGCCGTGCTTTAAATGCGGACCTTGTCAGCAGGGGCACTTCTCGCTGTGTGAAAACTATGATTACTACGGATCGCGCCGACATGGAGCCTACGCAGAATACGTATGCGGCCCGGCCGATTTGTTATTGAAAGTTCCCGATAGTCTGGACTTGCGAGCTGCAGCTATGGTGGATCCAGCTGCTATCGCTCTGCATGCTATTCTCCGCACTAAGCTAACTGTAGGGTCACGAGTTGCGGTAACGGGCGGGGGCGGACCCATTGGACTTTTTGCAATTCAGTGGGCACGAATCATGGGTGCTTCCCAAGTGGTATCTATTGATGTGACAAAAGAGAAAATACCGTTGGCAAAAGAAGCCGGGGCTGATGAGGCAGTCAGCGACTGGAAGGATCTGGAAGACATCGGCGGTGGATTTGACGTCATTATTGAGACATCCGGAGCCAAAGTTGTTCCTGATCTTGCAGTATCTGTACTGGCTCGGCACGGAGAGTTAGTTTTGATTGGTATTCCCAATGCTGATATCACGATTTCGGATTCAAGTTGGGCACGTTTGATGCGTTTAGAAGCGGCAATTATGGGGTCATGGAACTCTTTCTCTGCACCGTTCCCCGGCCATGAATGGAGGACCGCGGTAGAAAAACTAAATTCCGGAGACCTGAAATGGGAGTTCATGATTACCCACGAGCTTGGCTTGGATTCTGTAGCAGAGACGATAAGACGTATGTACAACCGGGAGATTCATAGCTCTAAGGTTATTTTCATGCCGGAAAAGACTCGTCAATAGTTCATATGAAGCTTCCCAGTGAATACCGCAGAGAACAGGTCTTGGAGGCGTCCCGGTTATATTTTTTAGAACGGAAAACCACCTCCCAAGTTGCACAAGAGCTGAACTGTTCCCGGTGGACGGTACGGCGACTACTGCAAGAAGCCTATGACGAGGGGTATGTTTCGATCGAAATCGTTGATCCCTATGTTCGGGTCAGTTCTCTTGAGGAAGAAATAACCAATCGTTTTTCGCTGTCCCGAACCATCGTAGTGCGGAATCGTTTGAATCTAGAAGATACTGTTACCGCAGTAGCCAATGAAAGTGCCAAGTACTTAGCTGAGCTTAAGCCTATGCCGCAGCTTGTGGGAGTCTCTTGGGGACGCACACTCGCTAAGGTAGCGAAAGCATTGGAATCAGGATGGGCAGTAGATCCTATGATTGTCCAACTTAACGGAGGAGTCGCAGCATTATCTTCAGCTCAATCTGTCCAAGAAACTATTTTGAGCTTCGCACAAAAGGCAGATGGTAAAGCCAAGGGTCTGCCTTGTCCAGCAATTGTTTCAAAAGTTTCATTGGCGCAGGATCTTCGCGAAGATCCTGGAGTAGCAAGCGTGCTCGATATTGGGCGTCAGGTCGATGTAGCGATTTTTTCACTGGGAGCTTTGAGGTTCGACTCGGTACTCGTCGAATCCGGATGTATTACCCGCCAGGATGTTAGCTATTTAAGATCCAATGGTGGCGTGGGAGATATTCTCGGCCGTTTTATTAACGGCGCCGGAGACATAGTGAATCCAGAGTTGGAATCCAGAACTATTGGTGTTGATTTAAAAACACTGAAAGGGATTAAAAATTCCATTGGGGTAGCCGTTGGTGAAAACAAAGCATCAATCACCAGAGCTGCTCTAAAAGGTGGCTTTATGACCACTTTAATTACCGATGAAAAAACAGCTAAGGAAGTATTAGCAGAAAGGTAATCATGACAAAAGTATCTGCAAATATTATCGATCACACCCTGCTGGCTCCCGAAGCCACCTCCGAGGATGTTAAAGAGCTAATTGAGGAAGCGGTGGAACTCGGTACTTACTCGGTATGTGTCTCACCGAGCATGTTACCTATTTCTACTCCTAAGTCTTTAAAGGTTGCTGCCGTGTGCGGTTTTCCGAGTGGTGCTCATGCAAGTGAGGTGAAAGCTCTCGAGGCAAGGCTAGCGGTAGAAAATGGTGCTGACGAGATAGATATGGTTATTAACGTTGGAAAAGCCAAAGAGCATGACTGGGACTATCTTGTTTCCGATATCAAAGCAGTGCGCGATGCTATTTCCGAAAACGTGGTACTCAAGGTAATCATCGAATCTGCCTGTTTAACCAAGGACGAAATTGTTCAAGTCTGTCAATGCGCAGAAAAAGCTGGAGCTAATTTTGTGAAAACTTCTACTGGATTTCATAAATCTGGGGGAGCGTCTGTAGAAGCTGTGAAGTTAATGCGCAAGACCGTGAGTGACGAAATAGGAGTTAAAGCCTCTGGAGGCATTCGCGATCCCGAAACGGCTTCAGCAATGGTTGATGCGGGAGCCAATCGCCTGGGTTTGTCAGGTTCAAGAGCAGTTCTAAGTAAGTAAGAAATATCTATTAACAATGGGGTTAAAAATGGATGATAAATTATTGCTAAGTATCGATGTTGGAACTGGAGGAGTAAGGGTTGCGGCTGTTACTCCGGATGGCAAGATGCTTGATTCAGCATCCGCTTCAGTGGATACTTACACTCCAAAACCTGCTCATGCTGAGCAGAATCCCCAAGACTGGTGGGATGGATTAAAAACTGCTATTGGGAAGTTGCTGCTTAGCCTGCCGGCTGACGCCTTCGCGGGAATTGCGGTTGATGGGACTTCTGCTACGGTAATTCCTTGCGATAGCAGTGGGAATCCTCTCCGTCCCTGCCTGCTGTGGATGGATGTTAGAGCTGCTAAACAAGCTGAAAAACTTACCAGTACTGGGGATCCTGCTCTTAAATACGCGGGAATGCAAACGGTATCTGCCGAGTGGGGTGTGCCCAAGCTGATGTGGCTGGCCGAAAAAGAGCCCGATATATATAAGAAGGCAGAGGTATTCGTTGATTGTGTCGACTGGATGAATTTCAAGTTAACAGGCGAGTGGGCAATGTCGATTTGCACAGCTACCTGTAAATACTTCTACGACTCAAACTGGTCCGGCTGGCCCACTAGCCTCTACGAAGAGGCAGGAATTCCCGATGCCCTAGGAAAATTACCTAGCAACGTGTTGAATATGGGCGAACTAGTGGGTGAACTAAGTTGTGGCGCCGCGCAAGAGCTTGGTTTACCTGCGGGAATTCCTGTCACGATGGGTGGTATCGATGCTCATGTCGGTGCAATCGGACTGGGAGTTGTTGATGAAGGATCCTTGGCTCTAATTACCGGTTCTTCTCACGTAATGCTAGGGCAAACAGATCAAGCTATCTATGCCAAAGGGATCTGGGGAGCGTATTACGATGCTATTATTCCTGGTCTTTACACAGTTGAAGCAGGACAGATTTCATCAGGTTCAGTGAATAATTGGTTCACCAATAGGTTTACGGTTGACGCCCATAATTCCAGCAACGTATCCGCAGATCTTTACAAGTATTTGGATGCACAGGCTCAACAGATTCCAATAGGCTGTGACGGGGTTGTCGCGTTGGATCATTTCCAAGGAAATCGTTCTCCTTTTTCCAATCCCTATTCCCGGGGAGCGTTCACTGGGCTGACTCTTTCGCATACTGAAGCTCACCTGTACCGAGCTGTTCTGGAGTCGGTTTGTTATGGAACAAAAACTATTTTTGACACCTTCCGGGATAAAGGATTCGACCCGGTAAAAGTGGTGGTTTCTGGCGGGCCGACGAAATCGAGATTCTGGATGCAGATGCATGCAGATGTCACTGGGGTACCGATGTTATTCCCGAAGAATACAGAAGGGCCGCTGATCGGTGGCGCGATATTGGCGTCAATTGGGGCTGGTTTGCATAAAGATATTGGGAGTGCAGCAAAAGAGATGGTTGAGATGGCGGATGCGATTGAACCAAACTCCGATGCAACTAGCGAGTATCAGTTCTACCACCAGAGATATTTAGAAATATACGAAGCCCTGGCTCCGGTAAGTAGCAAGATAGCGCACCATATTTCCTAAAGCTAGAGTACGGCATCAAACGGGGGTGCGGTTAAGTAAGGGTAACTGCACCCCCGTTATTGAGGTAAATAGATCCAATAGACCCTTTCACCGTATTCCCTTACTCTCGTAAAAAGTTGTGTTTTCCCACAGATCCCGGACAGCTGTTTTTTTGGTTCACCCCGCCGGCAACGTAGAGTAGAAGGCAGTTCGCGAAGAGTAATAAGGAGCAACTGTGGGATCGCCGATTGACGAGGAAGCCGTAGAGGCCCTCATCGCAGAAAAAACTGAACTGGAAATGAAGATGGGCGATCCGCAAGTGCAAAAGGATCAGCAGCAGGCTCGCAAAATCGGTCGCCGTCATACCCAGTTGGCGCAGATAGCGAAAGCCTATGAGACTTGGAAGAGTGCGCAGGAAGATTTACATGCCGGACAAGAGCTGGCTAAGGAAGATCCTGACTTTGCCTCCGAGATTCCCCAGATGGAACAGGCTGAAAGTCAAGCGTTAGATAAGCTCCGTAAAGTGTTGGCACCCCGCGATCCTGATGATGCTCGTGACGTCATTATGGAGATTAAAGCGGGTGCAGGTGGGGATGAATCCGCCCTATTCGCCGGGGATTTGCTGCGAATGTACGAACGTTTTGCAGAAACCAAAGGCTGGAGCGTACAGATCATGGACTCCACTGTGAACGACTTGGGTGGGATCAAAGATGCCCAGATCGCGATCAAAGCTAAGGGGAACGTAGCCCCCGAAGAAGGCGTCTGGGCGAACCTGAAGTATGAGGGCGGAGTGCACCGAGTGCAGCGAGTACCGGTCACCGAGTCGCAAGGACGCATTCACACCTCTGCTGCCGGGGTATTAGTGATGCCGGAGGTAGAAGACGCAGGAGAGGTAGAGATCGACCCCAATGAGGTGCGGGTAGATGTTTTCCGATCCTCCGGGCCGGGTGGACAGTCGGTTAATACCACCGATTCTGCAGTCCGCTTGACTCATATTCCCACTGGAATCGTGGTTAGTATGCAAAACGAGAAGTCGCAGATCCAAAACCGGGAGGCCGCATTCCGGGTGTTGCGGGCGCGTTTAAAGGCAGAGGAAGAGGCGAAACGGGAGGCCGAGGCAGCAGAGCAACGTCATTCTCAGGTGCGGACCGTAGACCGCTCTGAACGTATCCGTACCTATAACTTCCCGGAGAATCGGATTGCTGACCACCGCACCGGGTACAAAGCCTATAACCTTGACCAGGTACTTAACGGGCAGTTACAGCCAGTGATTGACTCGGCGATCAAACTTGACGAGGAGCATCGTCTAGAACAGCTTTCCGGACAGTCAGCATAATAGATTCTGCGTAGATCATCCGATGAGTCAAGCTGGTTTCTCCCGCCCGGAGGCGTTTAGCTGGGCGCGCCAGCGCTATGCGGAAGCTGGAATTGAGCCGGCGCGAGAAATCATGGCGCTTTATTGTGCCGCATGTGGAGCCGATGAATTTCTGTTTGCCCCCCAGGAGTTAACTCCCGCTCAGACGCAAGATTTCCGAGAACTGGTGAAACGGCGCTGCAGCCACGAACCATTGCAGCATGTGCTAAATGAGATGTTTTTCGGTTCCTTTCGCTTGTTCTCCAGCCCTGATGCCTTTATCGTGCGTCCGGAAACCGAGTATCTAGTAGAACTAGCGCTGCGCCCTCGGGGGGCTAGGGAAGCGGGCTTAGCTGCCGATTTATGTGCGGGATCGGGTGCTATTGCCCTGACACTCGCCCGAGAATTGCCTTCGGCTGAGGTTTTTATGGTGGAGATTAGTGAAAAAGCCTTGAGAGTAGCGCGGAAGAATCTGGAACGTTACCCACAGCTCGCGCGGCGCATCAGTGTGAGTTGCGCAGATGTGGCTGACCCTGGTTTATGGGAAGAGCAAGCGGGGCAATTTGATCTAGTGGTTAGCAACCCTCCCTATGTTCCGCCCGGTACTATTACGCAACCAGAAGCCTTAAAGGATCCCCCGCTGGCGCTCTGGGGTGGGGGAGACGACGGCCTCCATACTCCGATGCAAACCGTGAAACAAGCTTTTCGGCTCCTGGGTAAAGACGGAGTATTGGCCATGGAACACGACCCCACGCAAGGGGAAAAGCTCTGTGAATACGCTGGTAAAATGGGATTTAGTCAAATGAGGACGCAGCGGGATCTCGCCGGGCGTCTTCGTTATCTCATGGCACGAAAGTGAGGATCAGATTAAGGTCTCTCAAATGATGCTAACGTTAAGGTAAAGTGGCTGAAAGATAGCAGAAGGGTGCGGCAATGGCGGCTTGGTTTCGCGTGTTAGGGGCAGTAACCGCCGTGGCGCTAGTACCTGTATTTTTCACCGCTACCGCCTTTGCAGAGGATCCGTCCCCCCAATCAACTTTGCATTACGTGGAAGCTCCTCTGGACGTCCCTCCCAGTAGTACCAGTAGCACCCCTAAAGAAGTTACGATTACTGCCGAGGCGGAGCCAACGACTCCGATGCCTATCCCGGAAACTAGCAAGCCTACCCCTACCGAGCAGACGAATCCTCCTTCCTCGCAAAGTAGTGCCCCGACTGCCCCCAGGCAGCTAGCCCAAACCGGAGGTCAACGCGATATTTGGCTGACCGGATTTTCCCTGCTTAGCATTTGGGCGGGAAGCGCAGTGATCACCTATGGGCGCAAGCAACGTCGATAAGGCTAATATGCAAGTATGCGAACTCCGCTTAGTAAGCAAGATATAACTAGTCTCAAAAGTCTGATAGCGGCGGGAAAACTACTGGTAGTACCCACCGATACGGTCTATGGAATAGCGGCCGACCCCTTTTCGGCTTCCGCAGTAGATAGGTTGCTAACGGCAAAAGGTAGAGGCCGGGATTTCCCCTCCCCCGTACTAGTAAGTAGTATCTCGCAAGCTGGTGCTTTGGTACCCGAGATTCCTGCTCTGGCCAGAGTGTTTATGGAGAGGTTTTGGCCGGGAGCTCTAACCGTGGTGTTACCAGCGCGAAAAGATTTGCCACTCGACCTGGGGGTAACGGGAGGAACCGTAGCCCTGCGCCAACCAGATCAAAGTGATCTTTTGCAATTACTGCAGGAAAACGGACCGCTGGCAGTAACCTCTGCGAATCTTCATGGGTTACCGCCTGCACAAACGGTTAGGCAAGCGCAAGAATATTTCTCAGATAAGGTCGCCGAGTATATAGACGCCGGTCCTAGTCAGATTGGAGAACCATCCACCATAGTTAAAGTAGAGGAAGCAGGGTACTCGGTGCTACGCAGCGGGGCAATCCCGCCCCGCCAGCTTGCAGCGGTTGCCGGGAAAGCAACAAAACAATAGGGAGAAACGCGTGAAAGCCTATCTGTTACTGGGAGTAATTGCTTGTGCGATTACTTTTTTGGTGACCCCGATAGTGCGTCGTATCTCTTTGGCACTTCACGTTTTGACCCCGGTGAGGGAGCGCGACGTTCACCAGGTGCCTACTCCGCGACTTGGTGGGGTTGCTATGTTGTGCGGACTGCTAGGGGCGTTTTTGATTTCGCGGCAGATGCCTTATTTTTCCCAGTTTTACGCCGATCCCCAGGTGTGGGCGCTCATCTTTGGTTCGATCGCGATAACAGTGCTGGGGGTAGTGGACGACGTTTATGACTTGAACTGGTGGACTAAACTCTCCGGACAGGTCTTGATCGCGGCTGCGGTCGCTTGGCAGGGCATTCAAGTGGTTTCGTTCCCTATCTTTGGGATGACTATTCCCTCAACCAAGATGTCGATTCTGATAACCGTGCTGATCATAGTGTTTTCTACCAATGCGGTTAACTTTGTTGATGGTCTTGACGGTTTAGCAGCCGGAATCACTTTGATCGGAGCAGGAGCATTCTTTATTTATTCATATCTATTGATTCGCCTGACCAACGCGCAAAGTTATGCCTCCTTCGCTGCCATGATCGGAATCGTAATTGTGGGGGTTTGCCTAGGTTTTCTAGCCTCTAACTTTCATCCCGCAACTATTTTCATGGGAGACTCGGGCTCGATGCTGCTGGGGCTGACCATTTCTTGCATGTTCATCGTAGTTACTGGACAAATCGATCCGGTTTCTCTGGGCACATCACAGTTCCTGCCGGCAGCGATTCCGCTGCTTTTGCCGCTGGCAGTAATGGCTCTACCTTTCGCAGACATGATAATGGCGGTGATTCGCCGTCTGGCCAATGGGCAAAGCCCCTTCAAACCGGATCGTCTTCACCTGCATCATCGCCTGTTGAAGATGGGGCATTCGCATCGTCGCGCAGTGTTGGTTATGTACCTGTGGGCATTTTACTTTTCGGTACTGGCAGTTTGTTTGCTAAAGCTTGACTGGATTCCCGAGTTAATGCTGGCAATGCTAGGCGGAATAATATGTCTGATAGTTACCATTTCCTACTTACCGGGATTGCGTAGTTATTATTCGCAGGGCGCGGATCCCCATCCCCGGCATGTACGAGGAAAGGATGGTCGATGAACGAAGATGTCGAAAGGTTCGCCGAAGGAACGTCGGGGAGGGGCTTCCCCCCTGCATATCGAGATACTGACGGAAGGAGTCCGCGGACACCGGAAGTCACCACCGTAGCTGATCGCTACGGCGCGCGGATGGCCATTCGCAAAGGAAATCGTGCTGTTGTCGTGATCTTGGCGATCCTAACCCTGATTTCCGTACCAGCGGCAGGCATACTTCGTTCTTGGCCAGGGGCACTAGGGGCTCTTTGCGCCATGGTAATCATGTGGGTGGTGGCGGCCGTTGGAATCGGCGCCAACCGGTTGGTATTGCGAGATCCGCTGCGCACTAGCGGCTATGTTTTTGGAGCCTATTTAGTGAAACTGGTCATAGTTATCGTGGCGGTAGCGGCGCTTCGCCCTCTGCCGCAGGTTGATAGCAAAGTGATCTTTCTGGTGTTGGTAACCGCAATTTTACTAACCACTATTGGAGAGGCGCGAGTAGTAACGAAAACCAATAAAATAACTATTGGAAAGCTCTAGGCTAGCTATTTCTATGGTAAAATTCCGCTTAGTTCTCGGGGACGCAGGTCCTATGCTAAGTTATTTTAGAGATATTCGGGAGTCCGTCCACCGACCAAAATTAAGCGTTAGGATGGAATCCGGATCACGGTTTTCGGCCAAAATCGGCAGAATTGAAGGGAACAGATAGTGTCACTGATGCTTAGTGGGCTAACCACCCTGATACCGCAAAGCGGCTTCGAGGCACCTACCATTGACGAATTTTTTCCAGACGTAATAGCGTTCGCAGGTACCCCCTTCGAAATGAACCGCATCACCTTGGTGCGTATTGTGCTGCTAGTGGCCTTCTTGATTTGCGCGATTCTTTACACGCGCCGAGCCAAAATGGTTCCGGGGGCGGCGCAATCTACTATGGAATATCTGCTGGATTTTTGCCGTACCAACATTTCTGAACAGGTGATGGGCAAAGAATATGCCCAGAAATACAACGGTTTTGTAACCGCGATCTTCTTTACCGTCCTCTTTATGAATATCGGGGGAGTCATCCCCGGGTTAAATATTGCTGGTAGCGCCGTGGCGGGGATTCCACTCTTGCTGGCAATATTTGTCTGGTTTTTGTTCATAATCGCGGGAATCCGAGCACAGGGATTTGGGGGTTACTTTAAATCCTCGCTATTTATTCCGAATGTACCCAAAGTGCTCTATATTTTGCTGACTCCCATCGAGTTTTTCTCGACCTTCATCGTTCGTCCCTTCACTTTGTTTGTCCGGCTTCTAGCCAATATGATCGCCGGGCACATGCTGCTAGCGCTGACTATTTTGGCATCCAACTATTTCCTACTTACGGCCGCAGGAGGGTTGAAGGTGATATCGATAGTCACCTTCCTAGCCGCAATCGCGGTGACTGCTTTTGAAATTTTTGTTGCCTTCTTGCAGGCTTATGTGTTTGCGGTGCTGACCGCAGTCTACGTTGAGCAGTCGGTGCACTCCCATTAAAGACTTCCGCTTTTGGCGGGAAAACCCACAAATAAAGAAAAGAAAGAGAAGAAAATAATGACTGGATCAATAGCTACTCTTGGATACGGATTGGCATGCCTCGGCCCTGGTATCGGCCTTGGTATTTTGATTGGTAAAACCCAGGAATCTATGGCTCGCCAGCCCGAACTAGGTGGCCGCCTAACCACGAATATGTTCATCGGTATCGCCTTCGTAGAGGCGCTTGCCCTGATCGGTTTGGTTGCCGGATTCCTGTTCTAATCTAATCGCAAAAGGGAAACTTGATGTTAAACATGATTCAGCAGGCCGAGGCAGGTGAACACAATATTCTGCTACCTGCGATTCCCGAGTTGGTCTGGTCTGCGATTATTATCGCGATCTTCTTCTTCGTAATTTTGAAGTACGTTTACCCAAAGTACAAAGAAATTACTGACCAGCGCGCCACCACCATCAAAGATGGTTTAGAAAAGGCAGAGCAGGCGAAACAACAAATCGCTGACGCTAACGCCCAATCTGAACTGGCGTTGCGCCAGGCTCACGAAGAAGCAGCCCAGATCCGTTCTGAGGCACAAGAGAGTGCCAAGCGGATCGTGGCAGAGGCGAAAACCCAAGCTAGCGAGGAAACGGAGCGTATTAGTGCCCAGGCACAGCGGCAGGTAGAAGCCAACCGGCAAGCGGCAGAGATTTCTCTTAAGACTGAGGTCGGGATGCTGGCTGCAGAATTGGCAGAGAATATTGTGGGCGAACAGTTGACGGATCGGGATCTATCTGCACGGGTAATTGACCGTTTTTTGGATCAACTGGAAACCTCCTGCGAAAAGGAAAGTGTTAGGAAATAATGCGCGCATCCAGTAGGCAAGCTCTAGAGCAGGGCAAAGCGGTTTTAGCCCGGCAAACGGGCATGACTGCCCAGACTTGTTACGACTGGGCGGATGACCTCTTTGTACTATCTGACTTGGTGCAAGGCTCATCTAGGATTGCATTGGCGCTTACCGATCCGGCTCGTAGCCTGGAGGATCGGGTCAGGTTGCTCCAAACCTTGGCCGAAAACCTGTCAGAGGTTGCACTTACCACTGTAGAGGGCGCTCTTAGCGCAGCTCCCAGTGCCCAAGAACTGCCCACCGTGATTGAAACTCTCGGTGAATGCGCAGTACAACGCGGTGCTCAGGCTGAGGGTAAAGCTATCGAGATCGCGGACGAAATATTCTCTTTGGAACGATTCGTACGCGCTAATCAGCAGGTACGCTCCGCGCTTTCGGATCGCAATCGCGAGCCAAAATACCGGGTGCGCCTACTACAGGAGCTCTTTGGTTCCAGTTTGTCGCGTCCGGCTACGACTTTGGCGCTCCGGGCGGTTAGTGCCGTAAGTCGCGATAGTAAGCTGGAGGACTCGGTGTCCTTAACTGGCAACTTGCGTCATATGCGCCGTGATTTGGCAGCAGCTGGCGACACTGTGGTAGCAACGGTACAGGTGGCAACCCCGCTTGCAGATGCCCAAGCTGAGCGACTGCGCGATATTTTGTCACGGCGCTATCAAAAAAACATTCACCTCCAGGTGAGCGTGGAACCTTCGGTGCTAGGAGGCATGAAAGTTCGGGTGGGTTCCCAAATTTTCGATGGCTCCTTGGCCACCATCATTCAAGAAACAAAGCAGAAACTGGCCGGGTAGTACCGGAACGTTAGGAAAAGGCAATTTCATGGCTGAACTTCAAATCCAACCGGAGAAGATTCGTGACGCCCTCGCGGACTTCGTAAGCTCCTATGAGCCCACTCGCTCTACCGAGGACGAAATCGGGCATGTAGTGATGGCGGCTGATGGTATCGCGCAGATCGAGGGCTTGCCGGGAGCAATGGCGAACGAACTTCTCAAGTTCGCCGATGGCACTACCGGATTGGCAATGAACCTAGAAGATCGCATGATTGGCGCGATTGTGCTGGGCGACTTTTCAGGTATTGAAGAGGGACAACCGGTGCGCCGTACCGGAGAGGTACTATCCGTTCCAGTGGGTGACGGATATCTAGGGCGTGTAGTTGATCCCATGGGGCAGCCCCTAGACGGCCTGGGCGAGATTCAAGATATTGAAGCACGCCGGGTTCTGGAGCTACAGGCTCCCGGGGTGATGATGCGTAAATCCGTGCACGAGCCCCTGCAGACTGGTCTGAAAGCCATCGACTCCATGATTCCGATTGGGCGAGGTCAGCGGCAGTTGATTATTGGAGATCGCCAAACCGGTAAGACTGCGATTGCGATTGACGCTGTGCTTAACCAGCGAAAGAACTGGGAAAGCGGAGACCCCAATAAGCAGGTACGCTGCATCTATGTAGCTGTGGGGCAAAAAGGTTCCACCATTGCCAGTGTGCGTGGCCAGTTAGAGGCCGCCGGAGCCATGGAATACACCACCATCGTGGCCGCTCCTGCTTCTGATTCTGCCGGGTTTAAGTATCTGGCACCCTACACCGGTTCGGCTATCGGTCAGCACTGGATGTACCAAGGCAAACACGTCCTCATTATTTTTGATGATCTTTCGAAACAGGCGGAAGCCTACCGTAGCGTTTCCCTCTTGCTTCGCCGTCCGCCGGGGCGCGAAGCCTACCCCGGTGACGTGTTCTACTTACACTCGCGGCTCCTGGAACGCTGTGCCAAGCTTTCCGATGAGCTGGGTGGAGGCTCGATGACCGGATTGCCTTTGATTGAAACCAAAGACAATGATGTGTCGGCTTATATTCCTACCAATGTCATTTCGATTACCGACGGTCAGATATTCTTACAGTCGGATCTGTTTAACTCCAACCAGCGTCCGGCAGTGGATGTAGGTATTTCGGTTTCTCGTGTAGGCGGCGACGCGCAGGTCAAGGCGATGAAGAAAGTCTCCGGTACGTTGAAGATTACTTTGGCGCAGTACCGGGATATGCAGGCTTTCGCGATGTTCGCTTCCGATTTGGATGCCACTACTAAGAGGCAGCTAACCCGGGGCGCAAGGCTCATGGAATTGCTGCGGCAGCCCCAGGCTACTCCCTACGAGGTCGAGGATCAGGTTTGCTCTATTTGGGCAGGAACCAGCGGGTATCTAGATGATATCGAGGTATCTGATGTTCACCGCTTCGAGTCGGAGATGCTTGCCTATTTGCATGCCAATTCGGATGTACCCTCCAAGATTAAAGAAACCGGGCAGTTCGATTCTGATACGGAAGAGGCTCTAAAAGCAGCGGTCGAGAAGTTCCGCAGCGGTTTCGTTTCTTCCCAGGGAGTGCTGGACTCGGAAGTTAATATTCCGGACGAGGTTTCCGAAGCTGAGCGTGATAACGAAAAACTGGTGGTAGATCGCCACAACAAGAAAGATAAAAAGGATTAACCTTGAGCGGAAAGCAGCGGATATATAAGCAGAAGATCAAGGCCACGCAGACGCTGGGCAAGGTCTTTCATGCTATGGAGCTGATCGCGGCCTCGCGTATCGGAAAGGCTCGCGAAGCTGCCACTCAGTCCACGCCCTTTGATACGGCAATCACGCAGGCTTTGGCGGCTTTAGCGATTCACTCCTCTTTTGATCATCCGATCACCAGGGAGCGGCTGGACACTGATCGGGTAGCAGTCATGTGTGTTACCTCCGATCGCGGTTTGGCCGGTGCCTATTCTGCCTCTATCTTGCGGGAAACTGAGAAGCTAGTGGAAGAGCTAAAAGAGCAGGGTAAAGAGCCAGTGCTCTATAGCTATGGACGCAAGGCAGAGAGCTACTTTCGCTTCCGCGGGATTCCGGTGGAACAGTCTTGGAGCGGCAACTCGGATTCTCCAACTATCGAGCAATCCTACGAGATCGCAGATGTTCTTACCGACACTTTCTTGGCGGACGTGCTTCACCAGGGAGTCTGCGAAGTTTACCTGGTGTTTACTCGCTACGTGAACATGGTCAAACAGGTTCCGATAGTGCGTAAAATGTTGCCGCTGGAGGTCATCTCGGAAGCAGAAGCCGAAGAGATGGATATTAACCTGGATACGCCCCAGGGCAAGGTACCTCCGCTGTACGAATTTGAGCCCAGCCCCGAGGCAGTTCTAGACCAGATCTTGCCCATGTATGTGCGTTCGCGGATTCGCTCGGCGCTGCTGCAGGCGGCTGCCAGCGAGCTGGCCAGCAGGCAAACCGCGATGCACACTGCCAATGATAATGCTCAAGACATGATTGAGCGTTACACTCGCCTGGCTAATAATGCACGTCAGGCAGAAATTACTACTGAAATAACGGAGATCGTCGGTGGGGCGGAAGCCTTAGCCGCTGGTCGCTAGAGGAAACAGAGGAATAAGGAGACTCTAATGAGTGATACCGAACGGACTACGGGCGTGGGACGGGTTTCCCAGGTGATCGGCTCGATCGTGGACGTGGAGTTCCCGCCAGATCATCTGCCGGAAATGTACAACGCCCTGGAGACCATGATCCAGATTGAGGGCGAAGCTACTCCCCATAAGCTCACCTTGGAGGTGGCACAGTTCCTGGGCGACGATGTAGTGCGCTGCCTAGCCCTAAAGCCCACTGACGGATTGGTGCGCGGACAGGAAGTAACGGATACCGGAGCCCCTATTTCGGTTCCGGTAGGTGACGTTACCAAAGGACACGTATTTAACGTGACCGGCGATTGTCTCAACCTGGGAGAGGGGGAGACCCTAGAGATCAAAGAACGGTGGCCGATTCACCGCGACCCGCCCTCTTTTGATCAGCTGGAATCCAAGACCCAGATGTTTGAAACTGGGATTAAAGTTATTGACCTGCTTACCCCCTATGTACTAGGCGGAAAGATCGGCCTGTTCGGCGGGGCGGGCGTAGGAAAGACCGTGTTGATTCAGGAAATGATTCAGCGCGTAGCCCAAGATCACGGCGGGGTGTCGGTATTTGCTGGCGTGGGCGAGCGTACCCGCGAGGGTAACGACCTGATCCATGAAATGGATGAAGCCGGGGTATTCGATAAGACCGCACTAGTCTTCGGACAGATGGATGAGCCTCCGGGGACGCGTCTGCGCATTCCGCTAACCGGTCTAACCATGGCGGAATACTTCCGGGATGTTCAGCACCAGGACGTGCTGCTGTTCATCGACAACATTTTCCGTTTCACCCAGGCCGGCTCGGAGGTTTCCACTCTGCTGGGGCATATGCCTTCGGCGGTAGGCTACCAGCCGAACCTGGCCGATGAAATGGGTTTGCTGCAAGAACGCATTACTTCGGTTGCAGGACACTCGATTACCTCGTTGCAGGCGATTTACGTGCCGGCTGACGACTACACCGACCCGGCTCCGGCGACTACTTTCGCGCACCTAGATGCCACCACCGAGCTTTCGCGTGATATTGCTTCGCGTGGTTTGTATCCGGCGGTTGACCCCTTGTCTTCGACTTCGCGGATTTTGGATCCCACCTATGTGGGTGAAGAACACTATCAGGTGGCCACCCAGGTAAAGTCGATTCTGCAAAAGAATAAAGAACTGCAAGATATTATCGCGATCCTAGGTATGGATGAGCTGTCTGAAGAGGACAAACTCACCGTGAACCGGGCACGCCGAATCCAGCAGTTCTTGTCGCAGAACACCTATATGGCCGAGAAATTCACCGGGGTAGAAGGCTCCACGGTTCCGCTGGCTGAAACTATTGAGGCCTTTAAGCGCATCTGTGAAGGCACTTATGACCATATTCCGGAGCAGGCGTTCTTCAATATTGGCGGGATCGAGGATCTGGAACGCAATTGGGCGAAGCTGCAGAAGGAAGCGGCGTAATGAGTTTGCTTTCGGTTAAAGTAGTGACCCGCTCGGGGGAGCTGTTTAGTGGGCAGGCGGGATTCGTCTCCCTGCCCACTACCGAAGGCTCGCTGGGGATACTGCCGGGACACCTGCCATTTTTGGGTACCATTACCGCGGGAAAAGTTAAAGTCGGGATGAAAGAAAACGACCCGGATGCCCGGGTTTTTGAAATAGTTCCCGGATTTGTTTCCGTTGATGAAGATAAGGTAACCATCGTAGTTGACGGGCTGTAAATCGAAAAGATTTGGCTAGAGGCGGTATAGTTAGGCCATGACGGCGCTAAAAGTTCTTCTGCTAATCATTTTGGTGATTGCCGCCCTAGTGGCTTTAATTGCCGCCTATTTTTTGTGGCGTATGAATCGCCTTTACCGTCAGGGGGCTTTTCTATGCTCCTACCGACCGGATGTAACTTCCGGATGGACCGAGGGCTGCGCAGTCTATGAGGCCGAGTCTTTAAACTGGTACAAGGCGGCTGCTCTATCGTTCCGTCCCGACAAGACTTGGCCGCGCCGAAAAATAGAGCTAGGGAAAGTCCACAATTACCTGTCCAAAAAGGGGATACGAAACGTTGCGGTTCCGGTTACGGTGGGTACCCATCGTTTTTGGTTGTTTCTTTCCGAGGACGACCACGCCGGCCTCGTATCCTGGGCAGAGGCGGCGCCCCCTCGCGAAATTCCCCAATCCTGGGGTTAAGATGCTTGCAAAATAACGCAGTAAACACCCGGGTGAACCAAATTTCCCGATGATCTAGAATAGATTCTCATGCGCGTAATTTTCGCTAACTGTTCCGTCGAATACAGTGGTCGCCTCACCTCGTTCCTGCCTATGGCACCGCGAATGATTATGGTGAAAGCCGATTCTTCGGTGCTTATTCACTGTGATGGCGGCTCCTATAAACCCCTTAACTGGATGGCAGGGCCGGCTACTATAGAAGAATTACCGGTACCCGTCGAGGACGAGGCGGCCGGCATTGAGCAGATTTGGTTAGTAGAATCAGCAAAAACTGGAGATCAGCTAAAACTGCGGGTCGGAGAGATTTTCTCGGAAACCAGTTGCGATCTGGGAATAGATCCGGGACTACAAAAAGACGGGGTAGAGGCGCACTTACAAGAGCTGCTAGCTGCCCAGGTTCCCGATATCCTGGGTGCCGGCTGGGAACTAATCCGGCGCGAGTATCCCACTCCGGTAGGTCCGGTCGATTTACTGGTTTTTGATCCGGAGCTGAACCATGTTGCTATCGAAGTGAAGCGGCGCGGAGAAATCGATGGGGTAGAGCAGCTTACCCGCTACCTAGATCTGCTTTCCCGCGATCCGATAATGCCGGAAGTGCGGGGAATATTTGCGGCACAAGTAATCAAACCGCAGGCCAGAACCCTTGCCGAAGATAGGGGGATTCGCTGTCTAACCTTGGATTACGATACGATGCGAGGAGTAGACGACGCCGAGTCGCGCCTGTTTTAAGCCATGAAAACACAACTTATCGGGCAGGAGCATTGCAGCTATGAATGAAGTATTTGCCATCCGCGGACGAGTAGTAACCGCGAGTCGCATCATTACCGATGGGGCAGTGGTAGTTTCTGGAGACGCCATTGTTTGGATAGGCGAATCAACTGCGGCTAAAGATGCTGGTTTCGGTGACGAAATCCTGGCAGCCCCCGCTCCAAGCGACGACCGTTACGTATTACCGGGGTTGATCGACGTGCACTGCCACGGAGGCGGGGGTGTATCTTTCCCGGATGTCCAGTCCGAAGACCAAGCCCTGGCAGCGGTGGCGGAACATCTACGCTGGGGTACTACTTCGCTGGTAGCCTCGCTAGTTACGCAATCACCGATGGTACTGCGGGAGAAAGCAGAACTATTGGCCGGGATGTGCGCGGCAGGTAAACTCGCGGGTATCCATTTTGAAGGTCCCTTCATCGCTCAAGGTCATTGTGGCGCTCAAGATCCCGCGCATATTCAAGCCCCGAATGAACCCTTAGCGCGTGAGCTGCTGATTGCCTCGCGCGGATATGCGGTGTCGATGACTTTCGCGCCGGAAAAACCTTATGCCATGGGACCTTCCGGGGTGGCAGAAACCTTGATTGCAGGTGGGGCAGTGCCTTCCTTTGGCCATACCGATACCAGTTCTCAGAAGATGCGGGACGCCTTGGTAGAAGTGCGGCAAACCCTGCAGCATTCGGCGCATGCCCGCTGCCCGCATGCCACGGTAACTCATCTGTTTAATGGGATGGCACCGATGCATCACCGCGATCCCGGACCGGTTCCGGAGATCCTGGCGGATGCGGCCGGGGGCGGAGTGATTGTCGAACTCATTGCCGACGGTGTCCATGTGGATCCTTCCTTGGTGCGCAATGTATATGAACTGATCGGGCGCGAACAGATGGTATTCGTGACCGATGCGATGGCCGCTACCGGGCTGGGAGACGGCGACTACGTCCTCGGGGGACAAGCGGTAACCGTTAAAGAGGGCGTAGCGACTTTGAGTCAGCGCGGCGGAGGGCTCGCGGGGGGAACTTCCCATCTGATCAACCAGGTTAAGATAGCGCATAAGGCAGGAATACCGCTGGTAGATGCGGTGTATTGCGCTTCGACGCAAGGGGCAAAAATCTTAGGAAACCCCCAATTAGGGCAGGTAGCTCCCGGCAAGTTTGCCGATCTTTTAGTTACTGATGCCGATTTGAATCCTATGGAAGTTTACAAACGCGGATCCCGGGTATTTTAAAGTGGCTAGGCGTTCTCGGAAACGTCCCTGGGGGGAGCACCGGCCTTTAAGAATGGATTCTTTAGCTTCCATGCCACGGGCAGTTTCCCGCCCGGATGGTGATTTCCAGGTGCAGTACCTGTCCCAGGCGCGTAAAACTTATGTGTGTCCCGGGTGCAGTCAAGAGATCCAGATCGGCCAGGCACATGTGGTGGCTTGGCGAACCGATTCTATTTTTGGTACTCAAGCTGGTTTAGATCAACGCCGGCATTGGCATCGTTCGTGTTGGGAACGCGGTCTCTAGTATTTGCGGGTTTGCAACGCTCGCCAAAACTCTAAAATGTAATTCCGCAACTATCATCCTAGTTTTCGAGGTCATCTTCTCCGAGCTGTGCGAAGATGGAGATTATGAACGTGGCTATTTTTACGCGGGATGCGCATAGAATGGCGGGCACCCCCGCAGTGGTTTTATTAGCAGCTTTTCCCTATGACCATCGAATGTGGGAAGGGGTTGCCCGTCGTTTCGAGGGAGTGCCGGTAATAGCGATTGATCCTCCCGGGTTTGGCCGTTCCCCGGTCCCGCTAGATCCGCCCTCTTTAGAAATCTATGCCGATTATGTAGCCCAGGCCGTAAGAGCAGAAGGGGCAGAAAAAGTGCTGGTGTGCGGGAACTCGATGGGAGGGTATACCGCGCAGGCGATGATTGAGCGTCATCCCCGCTTAGTGGGGGGAGTGGTGCTCGTGGGCACTAAGGCTGATATTGATACTGCGGCCGCGCGGGCTGCCCGTACAGAAATGGCAGTCGGCGCCCTGGTTGGCAGGGCGCAAGAACAATTGGTGAAGTCTATTCCCACTATGTTGGCTAAAGAGACCCTCACGGATTTTCCCAAGATTCCGCAGCTGATGGAAAAATGGATTAACGAGGCACCCGGGGAGGCGATTTCTTGGGCGCAGCGTGCTTTGGCGGCGCGCCCTGGCCGTCTCGAGACGCTAGGGAGGGCGCAAATCCCGGCAATGGTGGTTCGGGGGGAACAAGATCAAAACTCCACTCCAGCCCAGGCGGAAGCGATGGCCAAGGCGCTCGGCACCCGGGTAGTCTCCGTGCCACGTGCGGGTCATTTGGTGCCCTTAGAGGCGCCCTCAGCGGTAGCGCGAGCAGTGATGAGTGTTTATCGGCGAATGTCCTGACTTTTGCGCCGGGATTTAACTTAGAGCGCCGGGCGGAAACTAATTTTGCCGCGGTCGGATTTATGGGGCTTTAGTTTAAAACAAGTTGCTGAACGCCGCCTGAGAATTTTGGTATTTACCTGCTGAAACCGGGAAATATCGACCGCAGAGTGAGACTAGAAAGCACGGGTAGGGCTTAGCCCCCTAACTTAAGACTATGAGTTCGTATTCTGACTTTGATCTAGCATTGTCTAAGCTTCGTCCGCATATGTTTGGCAAGTATGTATTCTTGTCGGAGCGGGATGGTCTGCCCGCGGGATTAGAGCCGTTTGCACAGATAAAAGAGGAAGAAGGACTCACCCTAATCGTTCCCTTAGAACAGGCAAAAGCAGCAGGTCTGGCCGCGGGGAAAAAGATCTATCGCCGAATTACTTTGGATTGCGATGTCTCGCTAGAAGAAACGGGGCTGACTTTTACGGTTGCTTCCCAGCTGGCCAGCCAATCTATTCCCTGTAATGTTTTATCCGGACTGCATCATGACCACCTGATGGTACCGGCAGCGCGGGCGCAAGAGGCCATATCTTTGCTGCAGCAGCTCTCCCAGCAGGCTCAGGGCTGGCTCCAATACTAAAACCGTTAACTGTAGACTGATTTAAGAGGATAAAGCCGCGCTGATTTGAGACAGAGTGGTAGCGTTGCCACCTACAAACACATTTTCAATATTGCGCTCTGCCCCGGGCTTCCCCACTTTCTTTCCTTGCGGGTCATAGATTCCGATTTTTGCTCCCACATAGCGGCGCTGTGAAAATGCAAACTTTTTTACCTGGGCAAAGCCGGCCTCCAAAATGGCGCTCACCATCTCGTCCTCGCCAATCCAAGATTCGTCGTTATAGGAAACCACTATAGTTTGGGCGCGTACCCGCCCAAGCAAGGAAAAGAAACTTTGCGCCATAGTGCGTTTGGAGTTAAATGCTGAACGGTGCTGATCACCGCGCGCATCTATCCGTTTGCGCGCCACCCCGTATGCCTTAGGAGAGTCCCAGCGCACCAAGGTTTCCCAAATATGGTAGTTAGTGAAGTAACGGTGCTGGTTATAGGGGGGATCGAGGTAGGCAAGATCTGCTTTGGGTACCTGGTCAACCAGTTTGAGGGCGTCTCCTTGGAAGGCGTGCCCTTTTCCCGGCAGCAGTTGTGGCAAACGTAGCTCTAACTGGTTATAGGAACGCGGTGCCCACTTCTTCAGATAAGCCATTTGGACTCCAGTGGTGGAATCTACGCGGTCGGCGGCCTCCATCAGGGAAGTTAATAATATCGGGAATAAGGGATCATCTTGCAGGTCAACCAGGTAATCTCGGCAAGCATCGATACGCCTTCCGTTATGGGGCTGAAAAAACCGGGCTTGGCGGCAAAAAGTCTCGGTAAAGTATCCCTCTTTACCTTTAAGGGCGCTCATTGCCTCTAGATGGTTGCGTAAGGCCGCGATATCAACAGTGTTGGCATCAGTTTCGATATAGGTGCGCGCCAATTGGTAACTATAGGAAGCCAGGTCGCAGGCAGTGGTGAAGATCCCGCGACGTTTAAACTCTTGGGCGACCCGGGTAGTACCGGAAAACAGATCGAGAGCGCTGTTCGCACCAGTAGCGCTAGCAATGCTTCCTAAAGCTGGTACCAGGTTCCGTTTTGACCCCAGATATTTAATCAACTTACCTCCTTCCCCTTCCGCTCACTATAAACCAGACCCTCAGCATTTAAAGCATCTGACTTACACGCGCTGGGAGTAGGCGAAAAAGTACCAATAGGCAACTAGGGTGGAAGTATGGCAAAAGAGGAAGCAGCAGCCGCACGGGCATTAGTTAAACTGGCAGATGGAACCGTTAAACAACGAAATCAGTTAACTGGAACCGAGGTGTGGACGGTACCTGGCCGGGGGCACCGCCCGCTTTCCAAGCCCCAGGTTAATCCCAGTCCCATTAGCGCCCAGGATCATACTTCCACTTGTGCCTTCTGCTCTGATCGCTATTTAGAAACCCCGCCCGAAAAATCTCGAATTGTCTTAGGGGATGCCGATCTGCCAGCAGATAACACTACTCGCTGCGGAGAGTTCCGGATTGTAGAAGGATTAGCTGCCGATCAGCTTAGTAAATATCCGGCAGATTTTCGCCGGATCCCGAATCTATTTGAAATCGTTTCCTACCAGTACTGGCACCTTAATCATGGTCATGAACCTTCCGATAAGGAACGCCAGCGTTTGGCAGAATATTTAGCTACCCCCACCGGCTATGACCATGTGCTGCGGGTAGTGCGAGCTAAACTCCACCAATACGGGATGAATGACGAGGAAATAAATAGCCTTTCCGAACCGGAAATGTTGGGGCAAGCAAACTCGTTCTTCTCGGGTGGGCATGATCTGATTGTGGCTAATCGACATTTTGTTCCGGGAGCCACTGATTCCTCCCAGCTGGCTTCCGCGGGTACTCTGACACCGGAGGAACATCATGCCTATACTGCCTTCACGGCGAGGGCGTTGCGGGATCTGTACGATCTGGATCCAGCCGTCAAATATGTGGCGACGTTCCAGAATTGGTTAAAACCGGCGGGCGCCAGTTTCGATCATCTGCATAAGCAACTGGTAGCGATTGACGAATTCCCCGTTCAGACCACTCAAGAACGCGAGCGACTGCGCAAAGACCCCGATATTTACCACACCATTTTGAAGATTCGAGCTATTCGCGGGCTGATCTTGGCACAAAACGAGGACGCGATCGCAATGGCGGGGGTAGGACACCGTTATCCTACGATCGCGGTTTGGCCGCTCGGTAAGCCCTGTAATCCCTGGGATGCGGGAGAAAAGAAGACGCGGGCAGTTTCTGATATTTTGCACGCTATCCATGCTGCTACCGGTGCTGATGTCCCTTGCAATGAAGAGTGGTATCACCGTCCGCTATCGGTTTCGACTCCCATGCGCTGGCGGATCTTACTGAAATGGCGAATTTCAACTTTGGCGGGTTTTGAGGGCGGTACCCGGATTTACCTAAACACGATTGATCCGTGGGGCATTTCCCGGCGGGTAGTTCCCCGGCTAAAAGAGCTGCGGGCAGCCGGTAAAATCGCGGATATGCGCATTGGTGAGGAAACCAAAGTTTCGCCCTCCTTATTGGATTAACCACGCGTTATCTAGGAACTGGCGCCTTGCGTGCGGGTATCTTAACTGGGATTGAAGACGCAGACGCTAGGGGAATAAGAATAAAAGAATCGGGAGGCTATCGCCCCCCGATTCATAAACTAGCTATTTGCTACTGCTAGATTTTGCCGGATTTACTTGTCGCTAGAGAAGCCTTCTTTGATTTTTTCGGCAGCAGCTTTCAGGTTAGCGCCGGCTTCTTCCGCCATATCCTTGGCTTTGTCCGAGAATTCAGAAACCTTATCTTTGATTTCTGCGCTAACCTGATCCGCTTTACCTTCGGCTTCTACGTTCTTGTCTCCGCTAACTTTGCCGGCAGCTTCTTTGGCTTTGCCGCCCAAGTCCTCTGCAGAGTTCTTAATCTTGTCGTCCATTCCCATATTGTTCTCCTTTTATACTCTATGAATCCACGCGGTCCGCAGATCCTAAATTGGTTCGCCAGTTCGTGGTTATTTGCACCAGAATCGGCATTTTTATTCCTAAAACTTGATCTAACTTCGCAATCGCTTGATCAATTTCTATCTTAACTTCGCGAGGGTTCGTTCCCTTGTAAACCGCGGCGGTTAGCGCCAGTCCAGGGCGCTTTTTTACCTCCCAAGAAGAGATTTTTAGAGAGGCAAGGTCGCGACTACTTGCTACTTCACTCTCGATTATGTCCTGGATTAACCCCAATTCGGCAGTAATCTCGCCCTGTTTGTCAGAATCTTTCCCGGCCTTATTTAAAGCCAGCGAGCGAATCTTGCCGCCGCCTTGGGAAAACACCCAGACTATTAGCAACAGGATCACTACGATCACCAAGGCTAGGGCTCCCGCTTGAACTGCGGAAATCTCTCTGCCTTGCACCTGGAAGGTTGACTGTCTAACCAGGTTGCTAAATCCGGACTCTATTTTTGAGCGGTAGTCAAGAAGGCGGCGGTGAATCGAGGCCGAGGTTGCAGCGGAGGTAATTGAAACTCCGGCGGCAAGAAACAGCAAACCAAAAATAAACAGTAAGATCCGATTCAAAGCTCGAGGTAGTTTTTTCACTTTTCGAGCCTCCCTTCGGTAGCGATCTTAACTGCGGTTTTTAGCCGCGGCCTCAGCTGCCAGGAAGCGACCTCTTCGCTTGCCACCCGTTGGATTTGCGCTTGGTCTAAGGTGCGTCCAGTACTAGGGGTAATAGTGCTTACCGAACGTCGTTTATTAACTGCGGTAGAGACGGTTCCTTGTGGCAGACCCGCCTCTTCGCGTACTAAACGAGAAATTCCTGCGGCGACCACACCGTCATCAATAACGTAGGCAGCACGTTCGTCACTTAAGGCATGTTTACTTAAAGTACCCGGCAGTACCGCTTTAGCCAGCAATAATAATCCGCAGAGGGTTAGCAGCACCCCTACGATAATCGCTAGGGGGCGGTGACTATCACTTAGAGCCGCAAATCCTTGCTGCCACATATCGGCCGGGTTTACCAACAAGGGGTCTTTTCCGGATAACGCCAGCACGCCCTCGGTAGCTAAAAAGCCCAGAACAGCAATTATGATGATCGCTAAAATAATGCTGCTGAAAGCGCGCGAGGAATGGGTCTGCCGTCTAACCAGATAAGACACGAAAGGTCCGGATTTGCTGGATTGTTTACTCATTGCAGCTGCCTCCGTTCCTGATGCTTATAGATTCCAGTTAATCGCAGATTTACCCGCCCGACTTTCACTCCCGCGATCTGGCCAACGCGGGTAACGATGTCACGCCGCGCCGCGTCCGCCAAGGAAAACACGGAGGTATCGGGGGTGTTAACGATAGTATCTACAACTTGGGAGCTGAGGGGACAAGAAATATCTATGCCCAATAGTCCCTGGTCGTCGCGGGTAGAAACTTTGATTTGCTCACCGGGGACACTGATTCGCTGCGCGGTAGCCGCCATCGCAATGGTTTGGATAGCGCGCGCAGACACAGTGGTGATTCCCGCAAGTTCTGTTGGTTCCTTATCGGAATTCATTAATCCTCCTTCTTAATCGGAGGTGGTAGTGTGCTTGCCGATTAGGGCTTCACCTACGCCTTTCAGATCTAGCTTTCCCGAAGCAGCCCTGCCTAATACCGCCCCGATGGCCATAAACAGGATGGCGACTAGGAATCCAAAGAATCCGTGAGCTACGGCCATATATGCCAGAAAAGCACCACAAAAAATACCAGCTATGGTGGTCATGTTTTTTCCTTTCCGGCGAAGGTTACTTCAGATCCTTTTTATCCTTCTGGTCTTCGTCTTCTTCATTGTCGTCATCGTCCGGTACATGCACATCCGTAACCTTGATGTTTACTTCGGTAACTTCTAGTCCCACTAGCCCTTCGATAGCCGAGAAAATAGCTTCCCGAACTTTATCGGCTACTTCGTGTACCGGGTAGGGGTATTCCACAATCAACACTACGTCCAATGCGGTTTGCGTCTGCCCAATTTCTACCGAAATACCCTGGGTAATGCTTTCGGAGGCTCCGACTTTGGAACGCAAAGCCCCCAGGGCGCGGGCGGCGGAGTTGCCCAGATCGTAAACTCCGGGGATCTCCTTTATGGCCAGACCAGCAACTTTGGCAACTACCTGGTCGGCAACGGTGGTTAGCCCCTGCCCTTGATCCTCGGCAACGTTATTTGCAGGGATAAGTTCTTTAGCCTCTTCGGCGGTGGGTACTACGGTCGGGGTCTTCTTATCTTGTTTGCTATTTGCCATTATTCCTATCCCTACTTGGTTGGGTGACGTTATGCTTTCAATGGTCTATAACCAGAAATTTTTTGTATTCCTGATCTTTAGTGACCTAGCCTAAGGATATCGGAGTCTGGTTCTCCAAGCGAGCGTTTATGTAAATTCAATGAGCATCTGAACGGGTTTTCCCGGTAGGATCGCCCTATGGCTAACCGACGAATTGAAGAAGAAACCGCTGAGCATAGTAGTGATGCCGCAGATATCAGTACCCTAAGTAAGGCTACCCTTTCACCCTCAGAGAACGGGCAGGAAAATACCACTCTCCCTGCTAATAAGGACGATCGCTCGCAGGTAGATCCCCCCGGCGAGGACGAGCAAGCAGGCAAGCAGGAACCGGCGGAGGAAACCGCTACCAGCGCAGAGGGCAGCGCCGAGGATGAGATGGACTCTTCTAGCGAGGATCCAGTTACCGAAGGTGAAGATAGCGCTGACGAAGAGTTTCAAGTTCCTGAGATTTTGCCGTTAGCTGGCGGAAAGGAAGCGGCCGCTGAGGTAGATCCCGAAGTCGAGAGCGAAGGGGACAAGCGGGTTTGGGGTAATCAAGTTGGCGGACACGTTGACCGCGATGAACTTGCGGACTCCGAATCTGGTACTGCTTTCAATGTTGATCAGATTGCCCTGAAGAAGACCGGTCAAACTAAGAAAACTCATTCTCGTTCCCGCACCGCTATTTCCTGGACATTGGGGATAGTAGCAATAGTGGCCGCCATCGGGATTGCGCTGTACGCCAGTGGCGTTTGGCAAAAGATTTTTACTCCCACGGGTGCCTCCTCTCCCCAGGAAGGAGCAAAAGCTTATTATGGGGCGCTGCTAGATAAGGATGCGCAAACTATTTGTGCTTTAAGTTCCGAGGAAGCGCGGGGGCAATTGGTACAAGCGATTAGCCAAAAAACCGATGAAAATAGCTTAGATCAGTGCACGCAGGCGGTTGAGAAAACCTTTGCGCAGTCTGCGCAGTCGCCCTCGGTGAAGTTAGCAGACCTGAGGTTCTCTCCGGAGACTAAGGCAGATGTCGACGGGGCGAAAGCAGTATTGATTAAGGATAAGCAGGGTACTCCGCTGCAAATCATGGCTTGGCAGGAAGCGGACGGACGTTGGTTCTTAGCGGGACAAAACTTGCAGCAGAAAGTGATGATGAAGTATCAGCAATCCCTGGTTGCGGGCGCTGAAGATGGTAAGTAGCGGCCAGCTAGGCTTTAGCCGTCTAGCTCGTCCTCGTCGTCGGGGAAACGTTCATCAATGTTAGGGTCTTGCGTGTCTTCGAGGGCGGGGGAGAGCTCCTCCCATTCCTCCTCGTGGTTTTCCCAATCACCGCTGGGGGAGAGCACCAGTTCATCGCGGTGATCGCGGAAGGAGTCCGCGTTAGCCATATAGACATAGGCCTGTACCTGTTGGGTAGGTCCTTCCCAGGTGCTGTCTTTGTCCGGGAATACCTCTACCCGCACGATTTGCCGGGTATACATATTGTTGGGGTCGCCTTCCCCTAAATATCCTTCGTATTCGTCGAGTTCTTCTAGGGTTTCTTCAAATAGGCGTTGTTCGATCAAGAGTACTTGCCCCACAATGCCGGTGCCGCCGATAGAACGGATCGCCATCGGATAGGACGCCCCAATATATAGGGATGCTTCCCGCAAATAGGCCGGGGCGAATTCGGTCACCGCGGCTTTCAGACTAGAGCCAAAGCCGCGAGAACCGAGTTTCAAGGTGCCGTAGACAAATACAGGTAGGTATCGCGTGCTCATGTTCCTATTTTCTCAGTATTGAATAGTTTTAGGGCGTCTTTGGGGCGGCGTTTTGGGTTACCGTCACTGGCGGTTGGGGATAGCAATAGATATTGGCTGTTCAAAGCGGAGAACAGGGGCAAGTGAACGAATTAGGGAGCAGAAAATTTAAAGTTGAGCCTATTAGACTTAACTTTTCGCCTCCAGAATAATTGGCTAGCACTAGAATGTAGAGAGTGCCAAAATAGAGGACGTGAGACCGAGAGAATCTCGGTAAGAAGATTTCCCGCAACTTCGCGGGGGTAAGGAGTAATCATGGTTCGCAGGTATGATCCCTTCCGTCAGATGGAAGCGATTTTTGATGACGCGATGCGCCAAGGGCCTTCCCGGGCAGCTATGCCTCTGGATTTGTATCGTGATGGAGAAAAGTTCATCGCCCTCTTTGATTTGCCGGGGGTGGATCCGGCAAGCGTAGACATCGATATCGAGGATCGCACCCTCACTATTCGTGCCGAGCGCAAATCCCCCGAAATCGCAGGTGCCCAGTGGCTGACTCATGAGCGTCCCTTCGGTACTTTCGCTCGTCAGCTCACCTTAGGGAATGGGGTGGCTCTTGACCAGGTAGAGGCCGAGTATGTGGACGGGGTGCTTAAGCTAGTTATCCCGGTGGCAGAGGAAGCTAAGCCTCGCAAGATTACAGTCCAGCGCGGCTCTCGTCAGATCGAGGGAAATGCTGAGACTATCAATAACGCCGACTAAGAGCAGCTGATAGTGTTTTTTGGGCGGGGACGCAGGTTTCGGGCGTCCCCGCCCTTAAGTTTTTTCTCTATAGTTGCTGGTGACTTCCACGGGTAGTAGTTAACTACCTTTTGTTATTGGTTTGAACGTTGATTTGCGCCGTAAACTCTATGATCTGACTCGCCACGGTGACTGGATCAAATAGTTGCAGGTGATGGCGGGAAGAATCGGCGCGCACTAGGCGGGCGTCAATGGCTCGAGCGTAGGAAGTCAAACCTTGCCAAGTTTTACTACTGCGACGGTGGGCAGCGGAAATCACCAATTGGGGGAGTTGGCGATCCAGTAAATCAATCTCTTGGAGATCTTGCCATGCCAAGTAGAAGGAGGGTTGCTCGCGGGCGGCGCCGCGGTAAATCCAGGCGAGGATCTTTTGCTCCAGCTTTTGATAGAGAGGACTCGCGCCCTCGTTGTTTCCCTCGAAAGAGGGGTCTATCTGTACGATTCCCACTGGCTGCACCCGGGAGGAAGTGGGGGACTTTAATAGTTGTGCTGCCCAAACTCGCACCAGCATTGCCCCATAGGAGTGCCCCACCAGCACCATGGGCAGCGGCTTGTCAAAAGTGGCACCCAGGTGGCGAGCAATTTCTTCCCCGCCCGCTCGCATCTCCGCCACTAGGCTTTGCCAAGTCACTTCCGCGCCCTTTTCGGGGTGCAAAATCGGGGAGCGGGTTGTGCGAGCGCAGTAAAAAGCGCGGCTAAGAATCGGGAAAGTCAGGTTCCAGCTACGCATAGACCCGCCCAGTCCGGCCTCTAACCAGATAAGTGGCTGAGGTCTTGCGGCAGGGGTTTTGCCAATCTGAATCTGCATAAAGCTAATTTAGGGTACGAAGCTACCCCGTGAGAAGGATTTACCGTCACGCCGAAACTTGCGGGGGTAACAATGTTTGCGACTGATAGCCGTAGACTTTGCCTCTCAGCTCTCAGTGACAACCATTGCTAATTTATCTCGATATCGAGTAAAGTTAAGATCAAGGACTTAAAACTAGTAGCTTTGGAGTTATTCATGGCAAAAATCAAAGTAGCCGGCCCGGTCGTCGAACTAGACGGTGATGAAATGACCCGCATCATTTGGCAACAAATCCGCAACGAACTAATCCTTCCCTATCTGGACGTGGATCTTCGTTACTACGACCTCAGCGTAGAGAACCGGGATGCCACCGGTGACCAGGTCACTATTGATGCCGCCAACGCGATTAAAGAACACGGCGTCGGGGTAAAATGTGCAACTATCACCCCTGATGAGGCGCGGGTGGAAGAGTTTGGGCTAAAGAAAATGTGGAAATCGCCCAATGGCACTATCCGCAACATTCTCGGCGGGGTGATTTTCCGCGAACCCATTATTATGAGCAATGTGCCGCGCCTGGTGGGCGGATGGACAAAGCCTATCGTGGTTGCCCGACACGCCTTCGGTGACCAATACAAGGCCACTGATTTCAAAATCCCCGGTGCCGGGAGCCTAACCATTAGCTTCCAACCGAAAGATAGATCCGAGCCTATTGAGCATACCGTGGTTGAATACCCTGAAGGTGGGGGAGTTGCCATGGGAATGTACAACTTCAATGACTCCATCAAAGATTTCGCTCGCGCTTGTTTCCGCTATGGCCTGCTGCGGGGATACCCGGTTTACCTATCCACCAAGAATACGATTTTGAAGGCCTACGACGGGCAGTTTAAGGATATTTTCGCCGACATCTATGACGCCGAATTCAAAGAGCAATACGAGGAAGCCGGCCTGCACTATGAGCACCGATTGATTGATGACATGGTGGCTTCTTCCCTTAAATGGGAAGGCGGATATATTTGGGCATGTAAGAACTATGATGGCGATGTCCAGTCCGATACGGTAGCTCAAGGTTTCGGTTCCCTAGGGTTGATGACTTCGGTACTAATGACTCCCGATGGGCGCACTGTCGAGGCCGAAGCAGCGCATGGTACGGTAACTCGGCACTATCGCCGCTGGCAGCGGGGAGAAAAAACCTCCACCAACCCGATTGCCTCAATCTATGCCTGGACGCGCGGTCTGGCTCATCGCGGCAACCTAGACAATACTCCCGAAGTTTCTCACTTCGCGCAGACCTTAGAGGAGGTAATTGTCTCTACTGTTGAAGGCGGGCAAATGACCAAAGACCTAGCTCGCCTAATTGATGAGGATCATCCCTGGTTGGATACCGACGGCTTCATGAATGTGTTGATTGAGAACCTGGCTAAGCGTCTAAAGCAAGATGCCTAAGCTAAAACCCATTTGACCTTGGGGTTTTGACAGGTGACTTAAACCGGGAAATCTCAGATCCTGCCGGTCTATTCGGGGCGGACGCGAAAAAGCAGCGTCCGCCCCGATCTCTTTCGTCTGGTCGATATCAAGAAATAGGTTAGTATTGAGTAGTGAGTTAGATGCTCAGTAACCTAGCGGAATCAGCGTCAACAGAAGGGAGTCACAGTGGCGAAGAACGCTAAGACGCAAGCGAAGCGCTTTCTGTTAGTGAGTCCTCCGATGCCGTATGATTCTCCGTTACTTAGCATGGTAATACGCACCGCCTATGAAATCGCCAAGATGGGATTTGACTTAATCCCTGTCCAGATAGAGACCGATAAACTCGATGTTGATGCTTTGGCAGACAGTGCAAAGCTAATCGGCCCGATTTTGCCGCTAGTTCCCTTTAGTGAAGAACAGAATAAGCAGTTGCAAAGTCTGGGAGTACAGGTCGAGCCGGCAATTTTTGCTACCGATTCTCCCGCCTATCCAGTGGTGGCAGCGCTATATGGCGCTTCTGGGCGGGCGATGGCGTCCCGAATGGTTTCCTCAGGTCACCGCAACTTGGTGTACCTGTGTTCTTCCGATCCCTTGCTAGAAAACCTTAACCAGTTACGGTATGCCGGAGTGTTGCAAGGGTGTATTTTCGGAGGTTGCCCCACGCCCACCATGCTGACTACCGAATACAATTCTCCCAATCTTTCCGGAGAGTTAGTACAGCTGTTTTCCAAGAACCCGGGGGTTGACGGGTTTATCTGCCATAACGATTTCCTGGCAATGGAGGTTATCCAGGCGCTGAGAATGTGTGGACGCATGGTTCCCAACGATTGTGCCGTTATCGGCGTAGGTAATGCTCCCGAAGGTCAACTCTTCAACCCGCCACTTACCTCTATCGATTTTAATCCTGAAGTAAGCGGACAGATTTACGCCCAAGCGCTCGCCAAATTCTTGTCTGGCGAAAAAATCGATGCCCCAGATCCGAAAGAAGTTGACAAAATGATGACGCTGGTTGCCAGGGGGAGTGCCTAGGTACCAGCCTTCCAGAGGAGGAATAATGGGTCAGTCCACAGGTTCCGAACCGAAGCGTCTAGGAGTCTTAACCTCGGGCGGGGATGCCCAGGGGATGAACGCTGCAGTACGTGCGGTAGTGCGAACCGCATTAAAAATGGGTGCGCAGCCCTATGCGATCCTTGAAGGTTGGCAGGGAGCTGTTACCGGCGGTGAGATGATCAAACCGATGGGATGGTCGGATGTATCTAGTGTGCTCAATAAGGGGGGCACGGTAATTGGGACTGCCCGCTGTAAAGAGTTTCGCGAGCGTTCTGGACTGCGTAAAGCCGCTAAAAACCTGGTTCTAAAAGGTATAGATCGCCTGATTTCTATTGGGGGAGATGGCTCCCTAGCCGGTACTAATGAATTTCAAGAAGAGTGGCCCAGTCTCCTGGAAGAACTGGTTCAGGCAGGCGAACTTACCCCCGAACAGGTAGCTGGACACGAAAAGTTGCGGGTAGCCGGTCTGGTTGGTTCTATCGACAATGATTTAGTTGGTTTCGATATGACCATCGGCACTGACTCAGCCTTGCAGCGAATCTTGGCGGCTCTAGATGAGCTTTCTTCTACCGCTGCCTCCCATCGCCGCACTTTCGTCGTAGAAGTTATGGGACGCCATTGCGGATACCTGCCACTGATGAGTGCGGTTGCCCGGGGTTGCGATTATGTGTTCATCCCCGAAGCTCCTCCCGAACAAGGGTGGCAAAAAATTCTGACGAAGAAACTGGAAGCTGGGCGTAAGGCAGGCAGGCGCGAATCCATCGTGTTGGTGGCCGAAGGTGCTATCGATCATCAGGGCAATCCCATTACTGCCAACGATGTGTGCGATGCCCTCGAGCAAGAGACCGGGGAGCGTCCGCATCTGACTATCTTGGGACACGTACAGCGCGGGGGTACGCCCTCAGCCTATGACCGGTGGATGCCTACCGCCCTGGGATATGCGGCAGTGTATGAAGTACTACACCAAGACCAAAACTCTGAGCCGGTGATCATTGGGGCTCGTAATAACCGGGTTGCGCGCTTGCCTTTGATGAAAGCAGTCACCGATACTCGCGCGGTTGCCAAGTTTACGAAAGCACAAGAATACGAAAAGGCAGTTAAGGCGCGAGGATGTTCATTCAGCGAGATGCTGGCCATAAATGAAGTAATGTCGACTCCGCCCCAGCAAGACGAACTACCCGATAATGCTCGGCGGGTAGCCATTATGCATGTAGGGGGACTGGCTCCCGGAATGAATACCGCTGCTAGAGCCGCAGTGCGTCAAGGAATAGACCGTGGGTTTGAAATGCTGGGAATCTACGGTTCCTTTGAAGGACTCATGTCTGGAAAAGTTAAGCAGCTAGCTTGGGAAGACGTTGAAGGTTGGGGCTTTGATGGAGGAGCAGAACTTGGAACTTTGCGCCCTATTCCCCGGGTAGAAGAGTACTACGCAATAGGACGAGCTCTGGAGGAACAGCGCATCGACGCCCTGATCGTAATCGGTGGCTACAACGCCTACCTGTCGATTAATCAGATGCGACAGGAAACCTCCCGCTACCCGGCGTTTAATATTCCGATGATTTGTATTCCGGCATCAATCGACAATAACTTGCCGGGATCTGAGCTTTCTATCGGCGCTGATTCTGCCCTTAATAATGCGGTCTGGGCGTTAGATCGTATCCGTGAATCTGCGGCAGCTTCTCGGCGTTGCTTCGTGGCTGATGCGATGGGTCGCCACTGTGGATACCTATCCCTTATGTCAGGTATCGCCGCGGGAGCCGAGTTGGTCTACCTCGATGAATTCCCCTATGACCTGCAAGATCTAGCGAGCGACGTGAAAATGATGCGGGATTCTTTCCGGGATGGTCGCCGCCTGTGTCTGGTACTACATAATGAAGAAGCCGGAGGCCGATATGATCGAGAATTCATAGCCTCCGTGTTTGCCCAAGAATCGCAAGGAATGTTCGATGTGCGCCACTCGGCTCTGGGACATTTACAGCAGGGGGGAGAGCCTTCGCCCTTTGACCGCATCTTAGCGACTCGCCTGGTGCGGGCAGCGATTGAAGAGCTCAGCGAACAGTTTACGCAAAATCGCAGCGAGCCCTTGGGAGTGGGACTGTCGGCTGAAGGGATTGAATCTTTCCCGTTGCTGCAAATGCAGCAAAAGGTTGATCCGCAAGTTCGTCGTCCCCTAAGTCAATGGTGGTTGCCACTGGTTGATATTATTTCGGTGGTTTCCCGTGATGAATGGGATATTGAAGTCCGACCATTGCCAGTAACCGACCTATAACCTAAACCAATTCGAACAGGAGAAAACATGAGCGCTCCGATTGACCCCAGTACCACCCAAGCCTGGCAAGAGTTAACTAATCTTGCCGAATCGTTCAAACCGGATCTTAGCGGTTGGTTTGAACAACAACCAGACCGCGCCGAACAGCTCAGTTTTACTGCCGCGAATTTGCGGGTTGACTTGTCAAAGAACTTGGTAACCGCTCCCATATTGGACGCGCTGGCACGCCTGGCAGCACAAACCAAAGTCGAAGCTCACCGTGATGCCATGTTCGCAGGTGAACATATTAATACCACCGAGGATCGCGCGGTACTCCATACTGCGCTGCGGCGCCCTGGAAGCGACAAGCTGGAGGTTGATGGACAGGATGTTAGCGCCGATGTAGCCGCTGTTCTAGAGCGGGTTTATGCCTTTGCAGAAAAAGTGCGCAGTGGATCCTGGCTTGGAATTACTGGAAAACCCATCACTACCGTGGTGAATATCGGAATCGGAGGTTCGGATTTAGGTCCTGCCATGGCCTACGAGGCATTGCTTCCCTATGTTAAACCCGGACTGGAGTGCCGCTTCGTATCTAATATTGATCCTACGGATCTATGCGAAAAAGTGAAGGACTTGGATCCCGAAGCCACCTTGTTTATTGTGGCCTCCAAGACTTTCACCACTTTGGAAACCCTCACCAATGCCCGCGCCGCCCGCACCTGGCTGCTAGACCAGCTGGCTGCTCGCGGAATCTGGGAAGGCAAAGATAGCGCTGCGCAGCTGAGTGAGCCGGACTCCCGCCAGGCAGTATCTAAGCATTTCGTGGCAGTGTCTACCAATCTTAAGGCAGTAGCCGAATTCGGTATTGATCCGGATAATGCCTTTGGTTTTTGGAATTGGGTAGGAGGACGCTACTCGGTAGATTCCGCAGTCGGCACTGCGCTGGCCGTAGCCATTGGGAAAGAAGGATTCTCTGATTTCCTGGCCGGTATGCACGCTATGGACGAACATTTCCGGACGGCTCCGCTCAGTGAGAACGTTCCCCTGCTGATGGGGCTAATCAACGTGTGGTACCGCAACTTCTTGCATGCGCCCACCCACGCGGTCTTGCCCTATTCTCAATACCTGCATCGTTTCCCGGCTTACCTGCAGCAATTAACCATGGAATCCAATGGTAAAGCCGTGCGCTGGGACGGGGCAGCAGTAACCTACGATACCGGCGAAATTTTCTGGGGAGAGCCCGGCACTAACGGTCAGCATGCCTTCTATCAGCTGATCCACCAGGGAACCCAAATGATTCCTGCCGACTTTATTGCCTTCGCTAATCCTACTTGGCCGCTTAAAGATGGTGACAGCGATCAGCACGAGCTGTTCTTGGGTAATTTCTTTGCTCAAACTCAGGCGCTTGCCTTTGGGAAGACCGCTGATCAGGTACGTGCCGAGGGCACTCCCGAGAATAATGTTCCGGCCCGGGTTTTCCCCGGAAATAAGCCTTCGACCTCAATCATGGCGTCGCGGCTAACCCCCTCGGTATTGGGACAGTTGATCGCCCTCTATGAACACATCACTTTCGTGCAAGGGGTCGTGTGGGGGATTAATAGCTTCGACCAATGGGGCGTGGAACTGGGCAAACAGCTCGCCAAAGCCCTAACGCCGGCAATCGCCGGTGACAAAGAGGTCTTGGAGCAGCAAGATCCTTCTACTAAAGCGCTGATCAACTACTACCACGCCCATCGCGAAAACTAGCCTGTATTAACGCGGGGGCTAGGAGGTTGGTGCACTAAAAGCGCTCGGGGCTCTGGTGAGCCTTGCTTCGCTCGGCTCAAGTCGCCCTCTCGCATCTTTTAGTGCACCAACCGCTGCATAGTGGGTCGATTTATTCCAGCTGTACGCGGGGGCTAGATTTTATCCGAGTCGGCTAGGCGGGCGCAAAATTTGGAAAACGTCGCTACGTTTTCCAAATTTTTGGGCAGGAGGAAAAATCTAGCCCCCGCATTTACCGCCGCACCAACCTATTCCTGGGAACGGCGATATATGTTTTCAAGCGGGAGGAAAAAACTAGCCCTTGCGCCAACCGTGAAGATCAGCCCCCGAGCGCTTTTACCGCACCAACTCTTGTTTAGAGGCTGGCGATGTAGCTTTGTAGGCTCTGCTCGCCGCTGACTCGTACCCGGGGATATTGGCGGAAATCGGCGCCGGGCTTTACTTTTCCGTATTTGGTGGTGAAGGCGGCTTTGATGTCTAGCTCTTTAACTGCTGCCAAGCCTTCCTCGGTAACATCTCCGAAAGGATAGGCGAAGGCATCTCGGCTTTTTACCAGATCAATGGCTTTTGTGAGATCCGCCTTGATCTGATCCTTATTCAGCGCACTAATCAGTCCGCCGTGCCCAATATGTCCTCCCGGTTTATGCATATCCCAAGAGTGGGACTGGTAGTCAACATAGCGGCTGGGATTATTGCGGATCGTCTGCTGGCTGGCAGCATGAGTTCCAATCAAAAAGGAAGTAGCCGGGATCTGATACTTGTCTAATAGCGCTCGCCCATGTTGCAAGAACCCGGGATCTCCATCATCAAAGGTGAGGATCACGCTTTTTGCTGGGAGGGCTATCTGCTTGTCTGCCCAAGCCCGCAACTCCGAAAAACTGGGGTAGTAGTAACCGTTGTTTTTAAGCCACTCCAGTTGTTCTTCGAGCTTGGGAATGGAGATAAAATTATTATTCAGCTGACTGGGCGGATTCTGGGGGTCATACACGTTGTGATACATCATCACCGGAAGCCCCTCTTTAGCCCAATCTCTAGATTCGGGGGCAACTACTGAGATCTTTCGATGTACTTTTGCCTGGGCATTGTCGCTGATACAACGATAACTAACGGTGTATTCCCCAACCGTTTTAGTATCAACTTTCCCCATTGTCTCCACTTTTTCTACCATCCCGGAGCGGTCATCAATACAGTAGGCTCCGGATTCAATATAGGGATCGCCGCGCCGGACAATGGTATTCGCGTCTCCATGTAATCCCACCGTTAGGTGCGGGGAATCTACCGGTGACGAAGTAGGCGACTTGGAGCGTGGGAGTTCCTTTGTCGCGGTACTTTTTGCGGGTGCCCCCGCTTTCGGGGTGCCCGAAAAGAAGGTAAACGCTAAAGCAGAAACGATGGCTACCGCCAGGAGTGATAGCAGAAATATTCCCACTCGTGTCCCCAGAGATCGTCGGGGACGGGTGGTCGCGTGGCGAGGGCGAGGCATGGCCGGGGTGCTTAGAGGCGATCCATGGTGTCGGGGTGGGAACCGGAGCGGCCGGCCTCGCCCTTATCCAAAGAATCCAGATCGGCTTTAGCCTGTTCATCTAGTTGGAAATCAAAAATATCCAAGTTTTCCTTAATGCGTTCGGGGTGAACCGACTTGGGGAAGAGGACGTCTCCGCGTTCAATGCCCCAACGCAGTACTACTTGGGCAGGCGTTTTCCCGAGGCGAGAAGCTGCCGCAACTACTTTTTCTTCTCCTAAAACATTGCCGCGAGCTAGTGGTGACCAGGCTTCGGTTACGATCTGGTGTTTACTATGGAACGCACGCAGCTCGTTATTGGCAAACTGGGGGTGAATCTCTACCTGGTTGACAGCCGGGGTTACTCCCGTCTCTGCAATCAAACGCTCCAGGTGGTTGATCTGGAAGTTAGAAACCCCCACGGTACGGGCGGTCTTATCGAACTGGAACTCCAGAAGAGTGCGCCAAGTCTGCACGAAATCTCCCCCATAAAGGGTGGGAAGCGGCCAGTGGATCAAAAATAGATCCACATAGTCGGTGCGTAAATCTTCCAGACTCTGCTGGAAAGACTTCCGGGCGTCCTCTGGCAGGTGCTTGTCGTTATTGAGCTTGGTGGTCAAGAAAATCTCGTCGCGGGGAATCCCGGACTCTTCAATGGCGCGTCCCACTTCTGCCTCATTGTGGTACATCTGCGCGGTATCGATATGGCGAATGCCTAGATCTAAAGCATATTTAACTGCATCTACGCAGCGATCTGGGGCGATTTTGTAAGTTCCAAATCCAAATTGCGGAATCTGATATCCGGTGGAAAGTCCCACACTGGGAATGGACAGGGCGCTCATGTAATCATTCCTTATTTCTCGACTACTTTTGCCCCTATTGTTACCTGATCCCTACTGTCTTTGGGTAACATTGCTAGCTAACTCACGCTTTAGGCCGAAAGTCTATTCGGAGAAAACCGGATTAAAATGCGTTTACCAGCAAATATGGCTATCCAAATCGTTAATGTGTTTTTTCTTGCATCGCAGGGCAAATCCTGCTGGCGTCCTCACAGTTGTCAGTTTTGCTAGCTAGACGTATGTGCAGAATATGGGAGACCAAATTATTCCGCGTAACGGTAAACATTGGTTTCGCGCTGTTTAAATCCGCAGCGCCGATATAGCCGGTTGGCGGCTTCGCGCGAGGGACGGGAGGTAAGATCCACGGTTTTAGCTCCGACCTTTTTGGCCTGGCGTACTGCTGCCTCTACTAGTTTTTGCCCCGCTCCCTGGCCGCGGGCAGCTGAATCCACCACTACGTCCTCGATCCAAGCCCGCTTACCGGTGGGGATTTTGAAGGTTGCTAAGGAGAGCATCCCTAGAATTTGTCCCTCTTCGGAGCGAAAGACTAACAGGTAAACCCCCTCTTGGTCGCAGAATTCTTTTATCTGCTGGGGGCTCAGCTGCTTGGCAGACTGCGAAAGCTGGGGGAGGAGCCGAGAAAATGCCTCTACGAGTTCGTCGCTAAACTCTGTAACCAGTTCTACTGCCATGATTTCTCCTTTATCTTTGGGAAGAATCCTACCTAGAAAAGATATACGCTGAAAGCGCAATTTGGGAAGTAGCTTAACCCTAGCAGGCTTAATCCCGAGGATGGTTTAGTTCTAAGGGCGTTTTCTCAAGATAAAAGCCCAGTTTGGTGCCATTTTTTGGCTTTTTTTGAAATTTTTTTGGGAATGAGGGAATAAAAGCCAATCATTAAGAGTTGAGTTAAGTAGACTCAGGTTTTCAGGTTGCGGCTTGATAGTCCTTCAGGATTTGATAACCTTGAGCGTGTGAGGCTCAAGGCTGATTGAATCTTAGCGGACATCGTCAAGATTGAAGTATCGGGCGTCAGCCGGCAGGGCCGAGAGCTAAAAAGACTAACTAAATACATTCTTAGGAAGGAAAGATTATGGCACGTGCAGTAGGTATTGACTTGGGCACCACCAACTCCGCGATTGCGGTTCTAGAAGGCGGGCAACCCACTATTGTCGCCAATGCGGAAGGCCAGCGCACCACCCCCTCGGTAGTGGCATTCTCTAAGGCTGGGGAAGTGCTGGTGGGCGAAGTTGCCAAACGGCAGGCGGTAACTAACGTAGATCGCACCATTGCCTCCGTGAAGCGTCATATGGGAGACAGCTCCTGGAAAGTAAAAATTGACGATAAAGAATACACCCCCCAGCAGATCAGTGCCTTCATTTTGGGCAAGCTGAAGAAAGATGCTGAAGAGTACCTAGGGGACTCGGTGCAGGACGCGGTAATCACCGTGCCGGCGTACTTCAATGATGCGCAGCGTCAGGCAACCAAAGACGCCGGTAAAATTGCGGGACTAAACGTACTGCGTTTGGTAAACGAGCCCACCGCCGCGGCTCTTGCCTACGGACTAGAAAAGAGCGAAAAGGACGAATCCATCCTGGTATTTGACCTTGGTGGCGGTACGTTTGACGTTTCCTTGCTGGAAGTAATGAAAGATGAGGACGGCTTTTCCACTATCGAGGTGCGTGCTACTAACGGTGATAACCGCCTCGGTGGTGACGACTGGGATCAGCGGATCGTGGATTGGCTAATCGGTACCGTTAAAACCAATACCGGTGTGGATTTGTCGAATGACAAGATCGCGATTCAGCGCCTACGCGATGCCGCCGAGCAAGCCAAGAAGGAACTATCTTCGGCGACCTCTACCCAGATTTCTCTACAGTACCTGTCGATGGCTGAATCTGGCCCGGTGCACCTAGATGAGCGCCTCACTCGCGCTCACTTCGAAGAAATGACCCAGGATCTGCTGGAACGCACTCGCAAGCCTTTCGAACAGGTAATCGCGGATGCCAAGATTCACGTATCTGATATTGACCACGTGGTGCTAGTGGGTGGCTCCACCCGGATGCCGGCGGTAGCCGAGATGGTAAAGACCTTGACCGGTGGAAAAGAAGCCAATAAGTCGGTTAACCCCGATGAAGTGGTAGCCACTGGTGCCGCCCTACAAACCGGGATTATCCAGGGAGATCGTAGCGACGTCCTCCTAATTGATGTCACCCCCTTGTCGCTAGGAATCGAAACCAAGGGTGGGGTAATGACTACCCTGATTAAGCGCAATAGCGCGATTCCTACCAAGCATTCGGAGATTTTCTCTACTGCGGAAGATAACCAGGATTCGGTGCTAATCCAGGTGTTCCAAGGGGAGCGTACCTTTACCCGCGATAACAAGTCGCTAGGTACTTTCCAGCTGACCGGGATTCTGCCGGCGCCGATGGGAGTTCCTCGGATTGAGGTCACTTTCGATATCGACACCAACGGGATTGTGCACGTATCGGCGAAAGACCAGAACACCAATAAAGAACAGTCAATGACTATTTCTGGGGGGTCGGCGCTTTCGAAAGAAGAGATCGACCGCATGGTTAAAGAGGCCGAAGCACACGCAGAAGAAGATGAGAAACGGCGTGAAGAAGCCGATTTGCGTAACTCGGCGGAACAGACGGTTTACTCAATCGAGAAACTGCTAAAAGATAACGCCGAAAAACTGCCCGAGGAAATCGCTAAAGAGGTACGGGAAGCCTCCGATAAGGTTAAGCAGGCTTTGGAGGGCGAAGACATCGAGGTCGTGAAGACAGCGATGGAAGAACTGAACACCAAGTCGCAAAAGATTGGGGAAACTCTCTACGCCCAGACCCAGGCTGAGGCAGCACAAAGCCAGTCTGAATCTGGCACTTCCGGTGCTGAGGATGCTGGAGCGGGGGCAGAAGATGACGTAATCGATGCGGAAGTAGTCGACGAAGAGGACGAAAACAAGTAACTGTTTAGTCTCAAACTGTCTGGGGCGCTCGCGAAAGTGGGCGCCCCATCGGCAGGAGGTAAGAATTTGGATCAGCAAAATGGGAAACGGAGGATAAAGATCAAGGTGAAAGACCCATTGCATCCCACTTCGGAACCAGAGCCAGAGAATCAGGACGATTCTTCCGCCTCGCAGGCAGACCAAGCGCAACCAACGGGTAAGCCGGAAGCAACCGCTAACGGCCAAGAGGGGCGGGCGGAAGCTTCCCCGGCGGCAGATGCTAGCGCCGCTAATGCAAAGCCGGAAACGGGCGCTGAGAAAGACTTGGATGTCTTCAAGGAATCGGCGCCTGCAGGCAGTGAAACAGCAAAGGAAGCCGAAAAATCGGAAGATAATGCGACTTTCGTTGATCTCGCCGCACGCCTGGGAGAAGAAATCGCAGATACCCCGGCTCCGACCGAAGAGGCCGGTAGTGTGCCGGCAGAAACGGAAGCGGATTCGGAGCCTACTTCGGAGGTTGACCAGCTTAAAGCCCAAGTGGCAGAGCTTACCGAACAGCTTGCACGCGCAAGAGCGGAAACCTATAACTTACAGCAGGAATACTCCGGGTATGTCAAGCGCAGTAAGTCAGATATGTCGGCTCATCATAACGAGGGGCAAAAAGCGGTCTTGCAGGTACTGCTGGGCGTCCTCGACGATGTACAAGCAGCTCGCGATGCCGGAGACCTAAAAGGCCCCTTTGAAGCAATTGCGAAGAAACTAGAAAATACCCTGGAAACCAACTTTGGGCTAACTCGCTACGGCAGCGTGGGGGAGGAATTCGACCCGAACGTGCATGAAGCCCTGATGGCGCAAAGTGGTGGGGAGGGCGAACCCAGTATCGCCCAGGTGCTCCAGCCCGGGTATAAAGTGGGCGAAAATGTCTTACGGGCAACGAAAGTAATAGTCAATAACCCAGATTAGGGATTAAGGAGGTGAGCATTCATGGCGGGACAAGATTGGATAGGCAAAGATTTTTACGGCACCCTGGGGGTGTCAAAAAAAGCAGATCAATTAGCCATTAAGAAGGCTTACCGGAAGCTCGCACGTAAATACCATCCCGATCAAAACCCGGGTGATAAAGCTGCCGAAGAAAAGTTTAAAGCGATCGGGGAAGCCTATCAGGTACTGTCTGACCCGGAGCAAAAGCGCCAGTATGACGCGATTCGCGCTATGGCGGGCGGTGGTGCCCGTTTCAGCGCCGGCCCCGCTTCAGGTCGTGGTGGGGCCGGAGGCTTCGAAGACGTATTAGGCGCTATGTTTGGGGGCGGAACCGCTCCCGGGGCCGGCTCCGCTAGGATCAACCTGGGAGCAGGCGACCTCGGCTCCATGTTTAGTTCTCTGTTTTCGTCAGGAGGGCGCGCCAGCTATGGGGCACCCGGTTCCTTCGGCGCGGGGCCGGGCGGCTTTCCCGGTGGAGGGAAAGGTCAAGATTTGGCCGCGGAAGTCACCCTAGATTTTCCCACCGCTATCGCCGGGAGCACCATGAAGCTGACGGTGGATGGCAAGAGTATGACCGTGCGCATTCCCGGCAAGATCCGTGATGGTAAGAAGCTGCGTCTGCGCGGGAAAGGGCGACCGGGTCCAGCAGGGAACGGTGACCTGGTAGTAACGGTGCATGTAAAACCGGATCCGGTATATTCCTTCGACGGGAAGGCTTTGCAAATGCGCCTGCCGGTGACTGCGGCAGAAGCGCTGGCAGGTGCCACGGTGAAAGTGCCCCTGCTCGGAGGTAAAACAGCCACCATCAAGATTCCTACCGGGGCTGATTCGGGCACTAAACTGCGTTTGCGCGGAAAAGGACTAAATGGTTTAGATGTGGTGGCTACCGTCCAGATAGTCAACCCGCGTAAGCCCTCTAGCCGGGTAGTTGATATTGCCCATCAGTTAGGGGAAGCAATCCGAGCCGATCACCCTGATTTCGATCCTCGTTTGGGTCTTGAGAAAAGCTAATGGCGCGATCAATGGAAACCCTCTATGTGATCTCGGTAGCCGCAGAGTTGGCGGGGATGCATCCGCAAACTCTGCGGCAATATGACCGTATCGGGCTAGTTATCCCTAAGCGCACTAAAGGCAGGGGGCGGCGTTATAGCGCCGAAGATATCGCGGAACTGCGAGAAATCCAGCGTCTGTCCCAAGAAGAAGGCATTAACCTGGCGGGCATTAAACGCCTGCTGGAGTTGCGGCGCGATGCTGCTCGCTTAGCTGCAGAAAATCAACGTTTGCGGCAGAGATTAGCTGTTTATGAACGAGGACGCGGACGGGTGTTTTCAGCTGCACCCACCGGTGAGGTATCTCCGCTTACTAAGTTCCCGCTCTCGCGCGTGGTGCGGGGACAAGAGCTCGTCCCCTATCTGCCAGGACAAATGATTATTTGGGGCGAAAATCGGGGCTAGCGTTTACAATAGAGCTCAGGATAATCAACGGGAGGAACTATGGGCGAAACCCCTAACAGGTACGGCGCGCACTCTAGCGAACAGGAACAATGGGTGTTGAATGGCGAGCTGCATTCTGGTACCCCGGCCACGCAGCGACAAGGGGCAGCGTCGGCCTCCTCTCATCTGACCTCTTCTGCAGGGCAAATGCCCAAGCCAGAAGCAGCTAACGGGGAAAATAATGCCGGCTTTGGGGGAACAAATGGTTCTTCGCCGGACTTTGGGGCAGAATCCTCTCAGTCTCCGTCTTTCTCGCAGCCGCAACGAAGTTTTCCGGTTCCTCCCGGTTATGGTGGGAACGATTCTTGGCACGACCCCTCAGGGATGCCGCGATCTGGCGGGCCGGGGGATATGGCGCCGGGCAGCTTTTCTGGCCTAGGTGACAATCCGGATACACCGCCGAAAACTCCAAAATCTCGCGCTGTGCCCATCACTATTTTGGTAGTGGGAATCGTGTTGATGCTAGTGGTAGCGCCGATTACTTTAGTTACGATGCTAGTGGTTTATGGTCTGCAAGTAGATTCCAAGATGGAGACCCACCCAGGGGTCAGTACTATCACCCGAACTGCGGACTACCAGGGAACTTCACTGCTGATTGTGGAAGCCTCTAACGGCGGTAACGTGCGCTGTGACGCTACTTTTAACGGAGATAAGATTGAGTCCCTATCCGGGGATAATAGTTTTGTTTCTGGTTTTGCCTCCGACCCGGAGAATGATGCGCAGCACACCTTTATTTACAACCTCAATTCTCAAGGAACCTTGAAGGTTAAGTGCGAGCCTATCGGTGATAAAGAGGCTGTTATCTCCTCAATTTCTATTCTTCCTAACCTTTCCTTCGCCCCAGTGATTGCGGCTTTAGTGGTGCCCACGGTTATCGGCTTTACTGGCGTCGGGTTGTTGATCTGGGGGATAGTTTGGACGGTCAAACGTGGTCGGGATAATCGGCGAGCGTTAATAAACAACTCTTACTATCGGTAGTCTTACGGCTTAAGTTCTATTTTCTTCGCTGCTGCCGGCGTTCTTTGGTGGGGTGGAGCATAAACGTACTTGCTTGCGGGTTTCCCCTGCCGATTTTGGCGACAGAAAATGTCGTTAGTAAGGGACTAAACCAAAAAAATATAAAGTTGAGTGGAATAAACTCAACTTTTGGGGTGTTGGACTAAATAACAACACCCCATCCCACCCGGATGGGAATACGGGAGGAAATAAATGGAAACAAAACTTACGATTAAATCACAGGCTGCCTTAGGGGATGCGGTACAAACCGCGCAGGCCAATAAAAATCCCCAGGTAGAGCCAGAACATCTCTTAAATGCCCTGCTGGGGCAAACCGACTCGATAGCCTTTGCGCTACTGGAGGCGGTAGTACCAAATCGTACCCAACAGATTAACGCGCCCCTGCATCGAATGCTGGGAAATCTGCCCAGCGTAAGTGGTAGCTCGGTAGGGGAAGTACAAACTTCCCTGGCTATGCGGCGGGTTATTAATAAAGCCGGAGATTTAGCGCGAGAACTGACCGACGAATACGTATCCACCGAACACCTGTTAATCGCCCTCGCAGATGAATCTGAAGGGCAAACCGGCGTTAGCCGTCTGCTAAATAGTGCAGGCGCGAGCGTAAAAGCGCTGCGCGAAAAGCTTAAGGAAATTCGTAAGGATCCGGTTACTTCCGAAGACCCGGAAGCCTCTTTCGATGCCTTGAAAAAATATGGTCGCGACCTCACGGAAGTAGCCCGCAGCGGCAAACTCGATCCGGTAATCGGACGGGATAAAGAAATCCGGCGGGTAATCCAAGTGCTCTCGCGGCGTACCAAAAACAACCCGGTACTAATCGGAGAGGCCGGGGTAGGTAAAACCGCAGTGGTAGAAGGACTAGCGCAGCGGATTGTAGCCGGTGACGTTCCCCAGTCTTTACAAAATAAGAAACTGATTAGCCTAGATTTAGGAGCGATGGTTGCCGGCGCCAAATACCGTGGCGAGTTTGAAGAGCGTCTCAAGGCCGTCCTCGAAGAAATCAAGAACGCTGGCGGGGAAGTCATCACTTTTATTGACGAGCTGCACACGGTAGTAGGAGCCGGCGGCGGCTCCGAGGGCGCGATGGACGCCGGCAACATGATTAAACCCATGCTGGCACGCGGTGAGCTGCGGATGGTGGGAGCCACCACCCTGGACGAATACCGGCAAAATATCGAGAAAGACCCGGCGCTAGAGCGCCGCTTCCAACAGGTGTTCGTAGCCGAACCCTCGGTAGAAGACACGGTAGCGATTCTGCGCGGGATCGCCCCCAAGTACGAGGCGCACCATAAGGTCACGATTACCGATGGGGCGCTGGTGGCGGCGGCGAAACTTTCGGATCGCTATATCACCGACCGCAACTTGCCGGATAAAGCCATTGACCTGATTGATGAGGCCGCTTCTCGGCTGCGGATGGAGCTAGATTCCAGTCCGGTGGAGGTAGACGAAAAACGCCGTCAGGTTGACCGGCTGAAAATGGAAGAAGCCTATCTGGCCGACTCTGAGGGCGAAGGCCTAGATGAGCAGACCAAATCCCGGCTAGCAGATTTGCGCGCGGAGATCGGCAAGCAGCAACAAGTCTTGGATGAACTCAATGTGCGCTGGGAATCTGAAAAAGCCTCCCGCAATAAAGTGGGGGATCTGCGCGCCCAACTCGATAAGCTAAACACCCAGTTAGAGCGGGCGATGCGTAGTGGCGATTGGGAAAGTGCCGGACGGCTGCAAAATGGAGAAATCCCGCAAATCCAGGCCGCGATTGCCGCTGCCGAAAAGCAGGAGCAGGAAAGCGATGGTTTAGAGGCCATGGTGGTGGACAAAGTCGGTCCTACCGAAGTCGCCGAAGTGGTGGAGTCCTGGACCGGTATCCCTACCGGAAAAATGCTGCAAACCGAAACTGACAAGCTCTTACATATGGAAACCGAGATTGGTAAACGGCTAATCGGGCAAGAGCAAGCGGTGCAGGCGGTGGCAGATGCGGTGCGGCGCTCGCGGGCGGGCGTCTCCGACCCCAATCGTCCCACGGGCTCATTCCTGTTCCTCGGACCTACCGGGGTGGGCAAGACCGAGCTTGCCAAGTCCTTAGCGGCCTTCCTCTTTGATGATCCCACCGCGATGGTGCGCATCGATATGAGCGAATACGGAGAAAAACACTCGGTATCACGCCTGATCGGAGCCCCTCCCGGATATGTGGGTTATGAAGAGGGCGGCCAGCTTACGGAGGCAGTGCGGCGGCGTCCCTATTCGGTGATTTTGCTCGATGAAGTGGAAAAGGCGCATCCGGAAATCTTCCATGTGCTGCTGCAAGTGCTAGATGATGGTCGCCTTACTGATGGGCAAGGCCGGGTAGTGGATTTTCGCAACACAATTTTGGTGCTCACCTCTAACCTGGGTTCGCAGTATTTGACGCAGCCGGATATAAGCGAGGACGAGAAAGAACGTCTCGTGAAAGAAGCGGTCAATGCCAATTTCCGACCCGAGTTCTTGAACCGCTTGGACGAGATTCTGATTTTCCAGCCCCTTAGCCGCACCCAGCTAGCTAAAATCGTGGATTTGCAGCTGGCGCAGGTCATGGAGCGGCTAGCGTCTCGCCGGTTGCAGCTGGAGGTTAGTGAGGACGCGAAGAATTGGCTGGCTAATCGGGGCTATGACCCGGCATTCGGAGCACGTCCATTGCGCCGCCTAATTCAAAGCGAAATCGGTGACCAGCTGGCGCAAGGACTGTTGTCCGGAAAATGGGAGGATGGCTCGGTTATCAAGGTCACAGTGCCACTCCAGCAGGCAGTTCCGGCGGGAAGATTTCATCTTCAGCTAAGTTAATAACATAGTGTCAGCAAAGCGGCGCCGGGGGCGGAAGTTCCCGGCGCCTCGTTTTGCTATTTATTTACTAAAAACTGGCGATTATCTGAAGTGTGTCGCTACTTTCGTTAGAAAAAGTAAATAAAGTCTTAATATGGTCTTCGTTTATGTAATTCGCTTACGAAATCTGGTCGATTTGTTAGGTGGTTTGAGGGGAAAACTGTATCCTAGTTAGAGCTTGGGTTTTTTGTGCCCAGATATAGAAAAGATAATAGGCGGTAGGCAAAAGGGAGGGGGATGCCCAGGTGCCCAAACCAGCACACAAGAGCGGGGAGCGCGGGCCTTACGCCGGTGGCGTAGCTCGACGCGAAGCCATACTTGACGCAACCGTAGACATGATTGCAGAAGTTGGCTACCACGGCCTATCTATGCGCGATGTGGCTCGCCGTGTTGGTATTTCCCATCCCGGGGTTATCTATCACTTCCCCTCCAAAGAAGCCCTACTCATGGCGGTTATTGAACGCTACGAGGATCGCTCTAACTTCGACGTGCAGGCTATGCGACATATGCAGCCTTTCGAAGTGTTCAACGCCTTCACTGAACTTTCTACAGAACTCAGCTCTAACCCCACGATCGTGGAAATGGAGTGCATGCTTTCGGTGGAAGCCTCTAATGAGGTGCACCCCGCCCATGATCACTTCGCAGCCCGATTTGAAGGCTTGCAAAGTGTGCTGACTAGCGCATTTAGTCAGCTACAAACAGACGATCTGATTAACAAGGATGCCGATCCGAAGACACTGGCGCATTCCCTTCTGGCCGAATGGTACGGCCTGCACATCCAGTGGCTCTACAACAGGGATGGGGTAGATGTGGTCGCTTCCCTCACTAACTTGATTATCAATCAGGTCGATCTTTCCAACCCCAAGGCACTTCGTGCCATCATGTCCAGCGGTTTTGCTACCCCCTCGGCAATGGCCGCTATCGAACAGGTGGCTGGGTTTACCTTGGAAGATTTGTTGGAAAAGGGATACATCAGCCTTTCCTCCCAAGAAATGGAGAAATACGGTCTTTCGGACGTTCCCGAGGACATTCTGGACAAGATTGTTCGTTCCGGCATCCTGAATGCCAACGACCTAGAGTACGCGCAAGAGAACCAGGCTCTCAGTATCGACTTGCTGGGACGCTTGGTTATCAACAGTGTTCTCGAAACCGAGGAATACAACACCTTGGCGGATGTTGGCGTCGTGCCGCGTGAAGCGGTGGCGGCACTTACCGCAGTTATGGCAGCTCGCCCCTTCTAGGAATTTTCCCGGATGGCTTCTGATCCAGTAGCTGCGGTGCTAGCGCAGTTTCCTTTTCCAGTTTCTTGCGCGCTTTTTTCCTTTGAATCTGTATCTTTGCCAGGGAGCTGTCAGCTACTTGGAAGCTGGGGTGAACAGGATAAAGTCTATCCTTGGATGTCGGTCACCAAGCTGGTAACTTCTCGCACTGTTTTGGGAGCAGTAGAAAACGGTGTCCTCGATCTTAGCGAGCCTCTGCCACAGCTACCAGGAGTGAGCGAGCCCCGCCCGGTAAGTGTCGCTGACTTGCTCGCGCACCGGGCCGGCCTCGATCATGAAAAACGGGAGTTTACCCGCGCCCCCCGAAGCCGCCGGGTGTACTCCAATTCTGGATATGAGATTCTTGGTGAACTACTCAGCCAGCGCTCCGGTATTCCTTTTACTACCTGGGCCCAAGAAATGGTGCTTTCACCCCTGGGAATAAAACGCCAACTGCCCGAATCACCCGCCTGGGGAATGCACGGGAGTCTGCGAGAACTCTTGGCGTTTGCGTTCGAGGCCGCCTGCCCGCGTTTCCTATCTCCAGAGCTGTTTGCTGCCTGGTCACGCAGTGATGGGATTGAGCTGCCTGGGGTAGTGCCCGGCTACGGCTTTCACCGCGACAATGCCTGGGGATTAGGGTGCGAAATCCACGCCGCCAAAGATCCGCACTGGACACTGCCTGACTCCAGCGAGCAAACTTACGGACACTTTGGGCAATCCGGTTCATTTTTGTGGATTGATCCTCTAGCGCACCTGGGAGCAGTCTTTTTAGGGCAAGAGCCTTTCGGCGCCCTCCACAAGCAACTATGGCCGAAATTAAACCGCGCCCTGCGGGAAGTAGCCCAAGTCGCTTAATGACTCTATGGAGCCACCTCTAAAATCACCGGCACGTGGTCAGAGGCACCTTTGCCTTTACGCTCCTCACGCAAAGACTGCGCCCCCGTGACCCGTTTTGTCAGGGCAGGGGAGCAATAGGCAAAATCAATCCGCATTCCCTCATTTCGAGGGAAACGCAGCTGCTTATAATCCCAATAAGTGTACTGATCAAACAGGTCGCGGGTAACTTCGGTAAATCCGGCATCCGCGAAAGCGAAGAAAGCCTCCCGCTCGGGTACAGACACGTGGGTGGCGCCGGCAAACACTTCCATGTCCCACACATCCTGGTCAAAGGGGGCGATATTCCAGTCTCCCATTAGCGCTATTTGTGCCTGGGAATCTGTCTTTAACAGCGAGGACGCATGTTCGCGAAGCCGCGCTAGCCAGGTGAGCTTATAGCGGTAGTGAGGGTGAGAAAGCTCGCGACCATTGGGAACATAGAGAGAAAAGACGTCTACCCCGCCACATTTGGCGCTGATTGCGCGCGGCTCCACTACCGGTTCTTTCCCGGGATTGCCGTAGGCGGGTTGGGAGGGAAAATCCCGCTGCACGTCCTCTAGACCCACCCGAGAAATAATCGCCACCCCATTCCACTGATTCGCCCCATGCACTGCTACCTCGTATCCGGCGGCGGTAAAAGGTTCATAAGGGAACTGTTCGGGGCGACATTTGGTTTCTTGTATCGCCAAAACATCAATGTTTTCTCGCTCTAAAAATGCGCTTACCCGCTGATGCCGGGCGCGAATCGAATTAACGTTCCAAGTTGCAATCCTCATGTGCTAACCATATCGGTTACAAAACCGATAAACTGAATGTCATGACCGCTAATGATTCTCAAAAGGCTCGCTTGGTTTCCTTAATCAAAGAGCTATCTGTTAAATACGGCGATTTCACGTTGGCCAGTGGAAAGAAATCCTCATTCTATATTGATTTGCGGCGTTCAACTCTGCATCATGAGGCATCGGTGCTGATTGGGCATGTGCTACTTGACCTGTTAGAAGAATCTGGCTTTCTACCAGAGGATATTGACGCAGTCGGCGGGCTGACGATGGGAGCCGATCCGGTGGCCTTCGCGATTATGCAGGCGGCGGCTTCTCGCGGGCTCGATATTGACGCGTTTGTGGTGCGCAAGGAAGCTAAAGATCACGGCATGGGGCGCCAGATTGAAGGCCCGGATATTGCGGGCAAACAGGTGGTAATCGTGGAAGATACTTCCACTACCGGCGGCTCGCCAATTCAAGCAGCCCAGGCGGCAGAAAAAGCAGGCGCCAAAGTGCTCTGCGTGGCGGTAGTGGTAGACCGCGGGGATGTAGCGAAGCAGAAGGTTAATCAGGCTGGCTGGAAATATCTGGCGGCACTAGATTTGGCAGATTTAGGAATCGAGGGGGATTAAAGATGTCATGGGTTTTAGTAACTGGGGCTTCCAGTGGGCTAGGGCTAGAGTTTTGTAACCAGTTGGCAGGGCGCGGACACAATGTAGTGATGGTTGCCCGTCGGGAAAATGTTTTGGTGACCGAGGCGCAACGCATCGAGAATTACTATGGGGTTACCTGCGAGGTTTTGCCGGCAGATTTGGCTACCCAACCGGGACTGAAAGCGGTAGCGCGCCGCGTAGCCGCCAATGAGCGCCCGATTTCACTGCTGGTTAATAACGCTGGTTTTGCCCTGGCAGAAGATTTTGTGGACGGATCTGCCTCTCAACAGGTGCGAGGGTTAAATGTGATGGTGCGGGCGGTAATGCTGCTGTCACAAACCGCGGCCTCTCGGATGCGCCGGCGCGGACGGGGAGCGATTTTGAACGTGTCCTCGGTAGCTTCCGGTACTGCTATGGGAACCTATGCTGCCCATAAGACCTGGGTAGAAATCTTTAGTTGCGCCCTCGCCGAGGAATTGCGCGGCAGCGGGGTACAGGTAATGGCGCTCAAACCCGGCACTACCGATACCGGATTCTTCAGTAAAATCACTACCAAGATTGAGGACGTGCCTACTATTGCCCGGCTAACCCCGGAATATGTGGTGGAACAAGCTTTGAATGACTTGGCGCGCGGCAAGGTGATTTCGGTGCCTTCCCTAATCTTTAAGCTGATGAGCTTCCTAACCTGGAAAGCTCCCCGTTCCCTGGTGTGCCAGTTTACCGGTTACCTCCAGCGTGACCGTTTCCGGGTCTAGGGTATGGGTAACGGAGTAGGTCCCTGGCCGGGAGGCCCGGAAAACTGGCCAGAGGGTGAGCATTGGGATCCTGATTTGCTGGCGGGAGGCGACCATCGGAATGTGGAAGATCGTTTCCGCTATTGGCGGCGGGACGCTATTCGCGATTTCCTAGATAGTGAGCGTTTCCCGTTTCAGGTGGCGATCGAAAACCTCGATCATGATTTCAATATCGGATCGATTGTGCGTTCTGCTAACGCGTTTGGCGCCAACTCGGTACATATTGTGGGGGTGCACCGCTGGAATAAACGCGGCGCGATGGTAACTGACCGCTACCAGCATGTAGACCATTTCCCGGACGCGTCCTCTTTTGCGCATTGGGCGCGGCAGAGCGGGATTACCCTGATTGGGATTGACAATGTTGAGTGTTCTCAGCCTCTAGAGAGCGCAGTTTTACCGCAGCGTTGTTGCCTGGTCTTTGGTTCTGAGGCGAACGGTTTGAGCCCAGAAATGATTGCGGAATGCGCCGCGGTCTACGAGATTACCCAGTACGGTTCTACCCGCTCCATCAATGTAGGGGCAGCTGCCGCCGTTGCCATGTGGGCATGGGTGATTCAACATAACAAAACCGTGGGACACAAGACCCTGCACTAAGCTTCACCTTGTGAGAGAATGAGACCCGTAAGAACTTTAAAAAAAGGAGGGCCACAGTGCCAATCGCAACCCCTGATGTTTATAACGAAATGCTTAACCGTGCTAAGGAAGGCAAATTCGCCTATCCCGCGATTAACGTTACTTCTTCCCAAACGCTAACCGCCGCGATTCGTGGTTTTGCGGAAGCTGAATCTGATGGCATCATCCAGGTTTCCTCCGGTGGCGCGGATTTCTGGTCAGGCTCCACTGTAAATGACCGGGTAGCTGGTTCCCTGGCTATGGCTGCCTATGCTCGTGAAATCGCCAAGGGCTACAACGTTACCGTGGCGCTGCACACCGACCACTGCTCGAAAGAGAAAATTGACGGTTGGATCCGCCCGCTAATGGAAATGGAAGCTGAAGAAGTAAAGGCTGGGCGTCTGCCTTTCTTCCAGTCTCATATGTGGGATGGCTCGGCAGTACCGCTAGCTGAGAACCTGGAAATCGCTAAGGAAATGCTAGAGCTGTCCGTTAAAGCCAACACCATCCTAGAGGTTGAAATCGGGGTTGTAGGTGGCGAAGAAGACGGCGTTGTTGGGGAAATCAACGAAAAGCTGTACACCACTGCTGAAGATGGTCTAAAGACTGTTGAAGCTCTTGGTTTGGGCGAGAAGGGTCGTTATATTACCGCTTTGACCTTCGGGAACGTACACGGCGTTTACAAGCCCGGTCACGTTAAACTGCGTCCTGAAATCCTAGGTGACATCCAGAAAGAGGTCGGAGCTAAAGTCGGTAAAGAAATGCCGTTCGACCTGGTAATGCATGGTGGTTCTGGCTCCACTGCTGAAGAGATCGCTACTGCGGTTCGCAACGGTGTTATCAAGATGAACGTAGACACCGATACCCAGTACGCCTTCACTCGTCCGGTAGCTGACTGGATGATGAAGAACTACGAAGGTGTTCTGAAGATTGATGGCGAGGTCGGCAACAAGAAACAGTACGACCCGCGTTCTTGGGGCAAAGCTGCCGAAGCTGGTATGGCGGCGCGCGTAGTTGAGGCTTGTGAACGCCTCGGCTCGGTCGGCACCAAGATGAAGTAACTTTGCTGTTTAGCTAGTTACCTAAAGATTCAAGGGTAGCCCTGGCGGTTTTCCGCCAGGGCTACCCTTTTTCTTGCACTTTTTGGGGTACTAACTCTCTTAACTCAGGGCTAATATCCATTTACTCCGCATTTTTGGGGCTAATGCCCATTTTTTGGGTGAAACCAGGGCTAATGCCCAGACCGTCCTTCCTAAACCAATCCACCCTCCCGTGACGAAATTGCCCTCCGGGGAGCGAATCACCCTCCCGGAACTACGTTCTTAAGGGACAAAACCACCCTCCCGCAACCAAATCGCCCTCCGGCGACAGAATCGCCCTCCGGAGTTGTGTTTTGGGGCGAGGAAACCGGGTTTTTATTGGCGTTGGAGGGTGTTTTTGTGCGGGGAGGGTGTTATTGCTGGCTTTTCTTCCGATTACTTGACGGAATCGCCCTCCGGCGACAGAATCGCCCTCCGGAGTTGTGTTTTGGGGCGAGGAAACCGGGTTTTTATTGGCGTTGGAGGGTGTTTTTGTGCGGGGAGGGTGTTATTGCTGGCTTTTCTTCCGATTACTTGACGAAACCACCCTCCGGCGACGAAATCACCCTCCAGGGACAGTATCGCCCTCCGATGACAGAATTACCCTCCGGGGAGGGGGATGGGGTATTTGATCCGCGGATAGGGGAGGACGCAAATGAGAATAATTGAGGCGATCGCTGTTCGGGTATTTCTCCACTTAGATATGATGGAAAAAACCAACCAAAGGAGATATGGCAATGGGCGAAGAACGTCAGGTATCTGCGGTGGTAGTAGCTTATAACCGCGCTAAACTACTTCGCGAATGTCTGGACGCAATCGCCGCACAGACCAGGCCAGTCCAGCGGGTAATCGTGATTGATAACGCTTCAACTGATGATTCTGCACATATTGCCCAACAGCACCCGGTAGTTGACCGAGTAATACCGCTTTCAGAAAATACCGGCGGGGCTGGCGGATTTTGTGCGGGAATAGCGCACGCCCTTGCCTATAAAGAGCTGGAAAGCCAGGATTTCATTTGGATTATGGATGACGACACCATTCCTACAGCGGATGCGTTAGCACAACTGCTAATAGCGGGGCAGACTTATCCCGGCTCTCCAGCGCTTTTGGCGTCCAAGGCACAGTGGACAGACGGTAGCGAACACCCCATGAATGCCCATCGGGAAAGACCGCTAATATCACCGGGCCGCAAACGAATCGCCCGGGATCTGGGAATGCGGCAGGTACGTGCGGCCTCCTTCGTGTCAATACTGGTAGAGGTAGCACAAGTGCGCCAGAGCGGTCTGCCGATTGCTGATTACTTTATTTGGAATGATGACTTGGAATACACCGCTCGGCTGCTGAAACACCGCATCGGGTTGTATGTACCAGCCTCGGTGGTGGTACACAAAACCCGCGCTGCCGCGTCCGCTACCGATGATCCCGGGGATCGTTTCTATTACGAGACTCGCAATAAAATTTGGTTCCTATTGCGCTCGCGGGGATTACTACCTCTGGATCGGCTGCTTTATGGCGGTTCCACGATCGTGCGCTGGTTCAGAATGTGGCTATCTAGCGGGGAAAAGAAAAAGATGCTGCGCCTGGGGGTAAAAGGAGTGACCGATGGGGTGCTATCTGGGCCGCGTCCTAACGAAGAGGTTTTTGCTTCCGACCCGGAAACCGCGAAGCTAGTTGCGGCCTGTGAAAATGCTGCCCGAGTGAAAGCGGACAAACAACATGGTTAAAGTTCTTTTTGCTGGCTCCTCCGGTGGACACTTAGCCCAGCTCTACACCTTAAAACCTTGGTGGAAACGGCAGCAATCCTTGTGGGTAACTTTCGAAACTCCCGATGCGGTCTCCCTTTTAGCTGATCAGAAAGTCGTCTGGGCACAGCATTCACCCGACCGTAACTTACGGGATGTATTCCGCTCGCTGCGTCTAGCCTGGAAGCTTCTACGTTCGGCTCGCCCCGAACTGGTGGTTTCTGCAGGGGCTTCATTGGGGACGGTTTTCATTGCACTAGCGCGGCTCATGAAGATTCCCACTATCTATATCGAGGTCTTCGACCGGATCGAAATTCCCTCGCTATCAGGTAGGATCTGTTACCGCTTAGCAGATCGCTTCGCCGTGCAATGGCCTGAACAGCTAAAACTTTACCCGGATGCCACCGTGATCGGACCGCTACTATGACTGAAACCGCGAATATAAGCGAAAACAATAACCGCGAGCTTCACGCCGATTACCTGTTTATGGTGGGAACGCACCATATGCCTTTTGACCGGTTAATCCAGATGGCGGATCGTTTCGCTCGCGAGAATCCGGATGTGTCTGTCCTGGTGCAATACGGAACTTCACAACCTCCGAAAGAGGCGAACGGGCGCGAAAACCTTAGCCACCAAGAAATGGACGCCCTGGCAGGGAACCTAAAAGGAGTGGTTTTACCGGGCGGTCCTTCCCTGATGATGGAATGGTTGCGGCGCGGTTTTGTGCCTGTGATCGTGCCGCGGGATCCGGATCTAGGTGAACATATCGACACTCACCAAATCCGGTTCTCCGACTTTATGCGCAGGCGCTCGTTAATCGCCCTCGCCAATGATTATGCGCAGGTCAAAGGAGCTTTAGTGGATCCCCAGCCCGTATCTGCAGACCAGTTAGACAAGATCGACAGTGTCAGCGCAGTTAGAGCCTTCACAAAACTCGCGTCATCCTTGCTGGCAGATTAATTTTTAGTGTTAACACGGTAGGATTAAGGAAGCCAGAAGCTCGCAAGACAAGGGGAATCCACGTGAATACCGATTTAGTGATTGTTGGATCCGGACTGTTTGGTCTAACCATGGCAGAACGAGTCGCTAACGATTTAGGTCGGCGGGTCACCATAGTTGAAAAACGTGATCACATCGGCGGAAATGCCTACTCTTACCGCGATGAAGAAACCGGTATCGAGATCCATAAATATGGGGCTCACCTGTTCCACACTTCTAATGAGAGGGTGTGGGAATACGTCAACCGCTTCACTGCTTTCACCGATTATGTGCACCACGTATACACCAATGTCGGGGGCGAAGTTTTCCCCATGCCGGTCAATCTGGGAACCATTAACCAGTTTTTCCGGGCTGCCTATTCTCCCGATGAGGCTCGACAGCTAATTGCCTCCCAAGCTAGCGCTATTAGGGGTGAGGACGCGGAAGAAAACTTCCGGACGAAGGGGATTTCCCTGGTAGGCGAACCCCTATTCAAGGCTTTCTTTGAGGGCTACACCGCGAAACAATGGCAAACTGATCCGCGGGATCTTTCGGCGGCTATCGTGTCGCGCTTGCCGGTGCGTTACAACTATGACAATCGCTATTTTTCCGATAAATACGAGGGACTTCCCCAAGATGGATACGCCGCCTGGCTGGAAAAAATGGCAGATAATGATCTGATTGACGTAAAACTATCGACCGACTTTTTCGACACCTCCCAACCTTTCAACCGTGATGCCTGCATTGGGCAGGTGCCGGTGGTTTATACCGGTCCGGTAGATAGGTTCTTTGATTACCGCTATGGGGAGCTCGGTTGGCGTACCCTCGATTTCGATTGGGAGACGGTTGCTACCGGTGATTTCCAAGGCACTTCGGTGATGAACTATGGCGATCGGGAAGTTCCTTACACGCGGATTATTGAATTCCGGCATTTCCATCCGGAGCGGGATTACCAAAATGAAAAAACGGTGATCGCCCGGGAATATTCGCGCACTGCCGGCAAGGATGATGAACCCTACTATCCGATTAATACTGCTCGCGACCGTGAGCAGCTACTGGAATATCGCGCCCTACGCGATAAGTTGCCCCACACCCTCTTTGGAGGACGTCTGGGCTCCTACAAGTATTTTGATATGCATATGGCGATTGCGTCTGCGCTTTCCCGCTATGACAACGTGGTGAAACCTTATTTCTCTGGTAAAAAGACGGATGGGGAGTAACTGGTGAGTGTCAGCACTGATTTTACCCGGCCGGGTACATCCCACGGTTTATTTGAAGTTGTTCGTAAACAGTATCTGCTACAACTACTAGTACATAAAGAACTACGAGTCCGTTATCGGGGTTCAATCCTGGGAATGCTCTGGTCTTATGCCAAACCCGCAACCCAATTCCTGGTGTTTTATTTTGCCATCGGGGTGTTTATGGGAATGAACCGGAACATTACCAATTACGTGGTTTATATGTTTGCCGGAGTGGTTGCGGTCAACTATTTTTCCGAAATCTTCGGTAACTGTACGCGTTCGCTGGTGCAAAACCAGGATTTGGTGAAAAAGATTTATTTGCCGCGGCAACTTTTCCCCGTGTCCTCCGTTTGGGTGGCATTTGTGCATTTTGTGCCGCAAGTGGTGATTTTGATTATTGGAAGCCTGATTTTCGGTTGGCGACCGGGGATAAATAATCTGCTGGCAGTGCTGCTAGCATTCGTTGTTCTCACGATCTTTAGTTTGGGGCTCGGACTACTCGGCGGGGCTTTTAACGTGCTATATCGCGATGCCGAAAATTTCGTGGATTTGATTTTAATGGTCGCTACCTGGGCTTCCCCGGTTCTTTATAAATGGTCAATGGTTTACCACGTACTGGGGGACTGGCAGGGAGGATGGCTGTGGTATGTCTATCAACTTAATCCCCTCACCACGGTAGTCGAACTTTTCCATTATGGTTTTTGGATTCCCACCGCGGGCGTGGCTGAGAGTTTCCCGGACAATTTTTCGTTAATGGTAGTGGCTTCCGCCCTGATTTCAATCCTGTTGTTGCTGATAGGGGATAAAGTTTTCCGCCACTATGACGGGCGTTTCGCCCAGGAGCTGTAAAAAGTATGGCCAATAAGAGCGTAAAAGTTGACCCAGAATTAACCCAAGCTGATACGGTGATAACCGCGCAAGACGTGGTAAAAGACTTCACTATCCGCAACACCCACACGTTGAAAGATATGTTGGTGTGGTCTTTGACCGGCAGACGGGGACAGATGCGTGACCGTTTCCGCGCCCTCGATCATGTTTCATTCAATATTGCCGCCGGGGAAACCGTGGGACTCTTGGGATTTAACGGTTCCGGGAAATCGACAATGTTGAAACTTATTTCCGGAGTGATGCAGCCTTCGGCAGGAGCCGTAGGTGTGCGGGGTAAAGTCGCAGGCTTAATCGAGGTAGGCGCGGGTTTCCACCCTGATTTAACCGGGCGGGAAAATATTTTCTTGAATGGCGCTATTTTGGGGATGACCCGTGAAGAAATCGAAGCTCATTTCGATGAGATTGTAGATTTTTCGGAGATTCACGAATTTCTAGATACCGAAGTCAAGTTTTATTCTTCGGGAATGTTCCTGCGTCTCGCATTTTCGGTGGCGGTACACACTGACCCCGATATTTTTCTGATTGATGAAATCTTGGCGGTAGGCGATGAGCCCTTCCAAAAGAAATGTCTTGATCGTATTTCGCAACTGTCAGAAGCAGGTAAATCACTGGTAATCGTCAGTCACGACCTGGATCTAATGGGACGCTTTTGTGAGCGGGGAATCGTGCTGAAAAAAGGGAAAAAAGTGCTAGATGGCCCGATTGCCGACGCGGTTAAACTAATGCGTTCCTAGGCTTGGCTTCAGCGACTTTCCATTTTTGGTAGTCAGCTTTCTTCATTATCCGAGTACTGGTGAAAAATCACGCCCGGATAGCCCCTTACGGTATGCTTGTAGGCAGTGAAACTCTTAACCATTTGCTCGCGTCCGCTTGGTGCGAGCAATTTTTCTATACGCCCTCGCCCGCAAGGCTCAAGCGTAGAAAAGGAGTAATCATATGCAGCAGAACTCCTCGGATTTGGCCTTAATCGTGCTGGAGGACGGCTTTATCGCGAAAGGCAAAGCCTGGGGGAAGCGGGGACGCGCCCTGGGGGAAGTAGTGTTCGCGACCGGGATGACCGGATATCAGGAAACTTTGACCGACCCGTCCTATCACCGGCAAATAGTTATTCAAACCGCGCCTCATATCGGAAATACGGGGGTAAACGAAGCAGATCCGGAGTCTAGCAGAGTCTGGGTAGCCGGATATGTGGTGCGTGATCGCGCCCGCCGGGCTTCCAATTGGCGCGCTACCGGCGACTTGGAAGACCTACTCAAAGACCAGGATGTGGTGGGTATTTGCGAGGTCGATACCCGCGCCCTCACCCTGCATTTACGCGAAGCCGGTGCCATGCGGGGCGGAATCTTTTCTGGTGATGCTCTCCCGGCTGGGGCTGCCTATCTTGATCAGGCTACCCGCGACCTTTTGATGTCAGTGGTGCGCGACCAGCCGGTGATGGCAGGAGCGGCGCTGGCAGCTGACGTGAGTACTCCCGAAAAATACGTAGTGGAGCCCGCCGGTGAATATGAGGGCAGAGAACCTTTAGCGGTGGTGGCTGCCCTAGACTTGGGGATTAAATCCCGTACTCCCGAGCAGATGGCGTTGCGCGGAATCCAGGTGCATGTGTTTCCGCAGCACTCCAGCTTTGCGGATATCATGTCGGTGAATCCTGATGGGGTGTTTTTCTCTAACGGACCGGGCGATCCGGCCTCTGCAGACCATGAAGTAGCCTTAGCGAGGGCGGTGCTGGACGCCGGGCTTCCTTTCTTCGGGATTTGTTTTGGGAACCAAATCCTCGGGCGCGCCTTGGGGTATGGAACGTACAAGCTTGCCTATGGTCACCGCGGGGTAAATCAACCGGTGGTGGACCGCGAAAGCGGAAAAGTGCAGATCACTGCCCATAATCACGGTTTCGCGGTAGACGCTCCCGCGGAACATCCTTCGGTGGCACCCTTCGATGGGGGACGCTACGGGCGGGTAGAAGTATCTCACCTGGCGCTAAACGATGGGGTAGTGGAGGGCTTGCGCGCCCTCGATCTGCCAGCTTTCAGCGTGCAGTACCATCCCGAGGCAGCGGCTGGCCCCCACGATGCCCAATATCTCTTTGATAAGTTCCTAAGGACAATGCAGGAAACGAAGGAAAAAAATGCCACGCAGAACTGATCTTAAATCTGTCCTAGTTATTGGTTCCGGGCCGATCCAAATCGGCCAGGCCTGCGAATTTGACTATTCCGGGAGTCAGGCCTGCCGCGTCCTCAAAGCGGAAGGGTTGCGAGTCATTTTGGTTAATTCCAACCCGGCAACCATTATGACCGATGCGCAAATGGCGGATGCTACCTATATTGAGCCGATAACCCCGCAGGTGGTGGCCTCAATTATTGAAAAGGAACGTCCCGATGCGCTGCTGCCTACTTTGGGCGGACAGACCGCACTGAACACCGCGATTGCTCTGTCCCAAGATGGCACCCTGGAAAAATATCAGGTAGAACTGATTGGCGCTAGCGCTAAGGCGATTAACGCTGGTGAAGATCGCGAAGAGTTTAAGCAGGTAGTTCACCGCTGCGGAGCGGAAGTAGCGCGATCTTTTATTGCGCACAACCTGGCTGACTGCCGGGAGGCTGCTGAACAGCTGGGATATCCACTGGTAGTGCGCCCATCCTTCACTATGGGCGGTATGGGTTCCGGCATTGCCTATAACGAACAGGATCTGATCCGCATCGCTGGGGGAGGTATGGCCGATTCCATTACCTCCGAGGTTTTGCTGGAAGAATCGATTCTGGGCTGGAAAGAATACGAACTAGAGCTGATGCGCGACAAAGCCGATAACGTGGTCGTGGTCTGCTCTATCGAAAATGTTGACCCGGTAGGGGTACATACTGGCGATTCCATTACGGTGGCTCCCGCGCTCACCCTAACTGACCGGGAGCTGCAGAATCTGCGCGATATTGGGATTAACGTGATCCGGGAAGTAGGGGTGGATACTGGCGGGTGTAATATCCAATTCGCAGTGCACCCCGATACTGGTCGGGTAGTAGTCATCGAGATGAATCCCCGAGTGTCTCGCTCCTCAGCTCTGGCGTCGAAAGCTACCGGTTTCCCGATTGCGAAACTAGCTGCAAAACTGGCGCTCGGTTACACCCTCGACGAGATTCCCAATGATATTACCGGTTCGACGCCGGCTTCTTTCGAGCCCACTTTGGACTATGTAGTGGTTAAAGTGCCGCGTTTTGCTTTCGAAAAGTTCCCGGCCGCTGACCCCACGTTGACCACCGCCATGAAGTCGGTAGGCGAGGCGATGGCGCTGGGACGCAACTTTACTGAAGCCCTACAAAAAGCCCTGATTTCTCTAGATAAAGCGGGCACCTACTTCCGCTGGGATACCCCGCTTTCTTCCTCCAAGGAAGAGCTATTAGAGCAGGTCAAGATATCTACGGAAAAACGCCTAATCCAAGTGATGGACGCGATTAGGGCGGGGGCAACCCTAGAGGAACTCTACGAAGCCACTAAGATTGACCGCTGGTTCCTAGATCAGCTGTTCTTACTGAATGAGGTTGCGGAAGAAATCCGGGAAGCCGAAGCGATTAGCCCTCAACTGTTGACCAAGGCGAAACGTCACGGTTTCTCTGACCTGCAGATCGGGCAGATCCGCTCGGTATCCGACCAGGTAGTGCGGGAGGTGCGCAAAGCCTTCGGGATTCGTCCGGTTTACAAGACGGTAGATACCTGCGCCGGAGAGTTTCCTGCCCAAACCCCCTACTACTACTCCAGCTATGACTTGACCAGCGAAGTTAAACCGCGTAAGCGTCCGGCAGTGATTATTTTGGGCTCCGGTCCGAACCGGATTGGGCAAGGCATTGAGTTCGATTATTCCTGCGTGCACGCCACCCAGGAACTGCAATCTGACTATGACACGGTGATGGTTAACTGTAACCCGGAAACCGTGTCTACGGACTACGATATTTCTTCCCGCCTCTATTTCGAGCCGCTTACGTTCGAGCACGTGATGGAAATTTACGAGGCCGAATGCGAGGCCGGACCAGTAGCGGGGATGATTGTGCAGCTTGGGGGACAAACTCCGCTGTCGCTCGCTTCTCGCCTGCAGGCTGCCGGAGTACCGATTGTGGGCACTCCGCCAAGTGCGATTGATGCCGCGGAAGATCGTGAACTCTTTGGTCGGGTACTAGAGGAGGCGGGGCTACCTGCTCCTGCCCACGGGACTGCTACCACCCCGGAACAAGCCTTTGAACAGGCTGAAAAAGTGGGTTATCCGGTTCTGGTGCGTCCTTCTTTCGTTTTGGGAGGACGCGGAATGGAGATCCTCTATTCGCGCGACGAACTTGACTCCTATCTGCATCGCTACAACCTGTCTGATCCTACGGTGATGACCGGACCGCTATTGATCGATCGTTTTCTCGATGACGCGATTGAGATCGATGTGGATGCGCTTTATGATGGCCAGGAGCTGTTCCTGGGCGGGGTAATGGAACATATTGAAGAGGCCGGAATCCACTCTGGAGATTCTTCTTGCGTATTGCCCCCGATTACCCTCTCGGACGCGATTATTTCCCATATCCGTACCTCGACGGAGAAGATCGCGGCCGGGGTAGGGGTACGCGGTCTGATCAATATTCAATATGCCCTAGTCAGCGGGGTGCTATATGTGATTGAGGCTAATCCGCGGGCTTCGCGCACGGTACCTTTTGTAGCCAAAGCGACCGGAGTGCCGCTAGCTAAGGCGGCTGCCCTGGTGATGATGGGGTCTTCAATCGCACAGCTAAAAGAGCGCGGCTATCTGCCCGCCGATGATTCTGATTTCGCTACCCCGGGTCGTCCGATCGCAGTGAAAGAAGCGGTGCTACCGTTTAAGCGTTTCCGGGATAAAGATGGCCGGATCGTGGACACAGTTCTCGGTCCCGAAATGCGTTCTACCGGGGAAGTCATGGGGTATGACCGAGATTTCCCCACCGCCTTCGCCAAGAGCCAGACTGCGGCCTATGGAAATCTGCCCGCTAAAGGTACCGTGTTCGTATCGGTTTCTGACCAGGATAAACGCGCCTTAGCCTTGCCGGTGTCGCGCTTATTTGATTTAGGGTTCTCCATCATGGCTACTGCAGGTACAGCTGCTTTGCTACGCCGTTACGGGATTCCGGTTACCGAGGTGCGTAAAGCCAGCCAAGGACGTGGCCCGAACGGGGAACAAACAGTAGTGGATATGATCCGCGCCGGCCTAATCGATATGGTGATCAACACCCCCGGCACTTCCGGGGCGAGGGCGGATGGTTACGAAATCCGCACCGCCACTACTGCTTCAGATAAACCGATAATTACCACCATGTCCCAGTTCCAGGCAGCGGTGCAGGCGATTGAAGCTACTCGCGACCGCTCCTATGGGGTGTGTTCACTGCAGGAATACGACAAAGCGAAATAGTCATGTTCCTACTGCTGGCCGCCGCTATCGGACTAGCAATCGGTCTGATTCTGGGGGCGCTGGGCGCCGGTGGGGGAATGCTGACCCATAGGGACAGGGGTCGCATTCCCTAATTTTGCGGATTTTTGGTTCCTGGGGATACTGACGCAAAACTTGAGAGATACTTGGTCGTGAACCTAGTGGAGTAAAACTTGGCCTGTATTTGCCGTACAAACAGTTGCTGGCGCCAGAAACGATTTCTGGCGCCAGCAAGGACTATTAGGCTGTCGGCGGTAGTGGGAACTATTTGTTCTTCAAAGCCGCTAGGCGAGCCTCAATTTCTGCGGAGGAACCGGATTTTTCCAGTTCCGCAAACTGATTCTCTAGTGATTCAGAAGCCAGCTCGGCGCGTCCTGCAGCCAGGGCTTCCTGCTTGCGGATTTTCTCCTCGAAGCGATTAAGTTCGCTGGTGGGATCCGCCAAGTTAAACTTTGCAGCGGTTTCTTGTACCTGGTTTTGCGCCTGGGCGGTCTTTTGCCGCGCCACCAGTTGGTCTCGCTTGACTTTAAGATCCTCTAGCTTAGTCTTCATCCCGGCCAAGCCCGCCTTGAGCTGCTCAGCCATTTCCTTTTGGGAAACCAGCAGCGGTTCTTGCGACTTCACTTGCTGTTCAAAATCAATCTGTTTACCTAGCGCCAGGCGTGCCAGATTGTCCAGGCGTTCGGCCTCGGCCGTATCCCCACTAGTACGTGCTTCTTCGGCCTTCTTTGACGCTAAAGCAGCCTTTTCACCCCATTGCGTTGCTGCGGCACGGTCTTCCTCTAGATCTTTCTCTGCCAGCCGCACATTCCCCACAGTCTGGGCAACTGCGCTTTCAGCTTCACGTATCGAGTTGGTATAGTCTCGAATCATCTGGTCAAGCATCTTTTCGGGATCTTCTGCCCGGTCAAGAAGCGCATTAATATTGGCTTTCGCCATATTGGTAATCCGACCCAGAATTGTTTGTTTTTCTGCCATCGTTCCTCCTGGTATTGGTTGGCTTTGTCTAACTAATTTCTGATTCTACTGGAAATACTGGCAACTGGCGGGCTAAAACTTCCCTCCGAAGCCGCCACCGGAGCTTCCACCGCCGAAACTACCTCCGAAGCCGGATCCGCTACCGCTCCCAAAACCGCCGCCGAACCAATCAGAATTTCCGGAGCTTGAACCCCAACTGGTTCCGCCGCCGAAGCCCCGTCCGCCGTTTAAGATTCCGCCTAGGATCATCCCGGTTAGGAAATCGCTGCTGTTTCCTCCTGACCCTCCATCCCAATCATTGCGGCGCTCTTGGTAGTCGGTACTTGCGCTCTCGCGGGTTTTATCGGCAGCTTCTCCTGCCAGTTCCGCTAATTTGATCCCGGTATCTCCCCGCGAAGCCTGTGCCTGCTGGTAGAAGGATTCGGCGCGCGCTAGATGCTGGCGTGCATCTAAACCTACCGCGCCGCGGTGACTAGAAACGTAACTATTTGCGCTAGCTATCCGGGCTTGCGCGCTAGCTAAAGCCGTCTGTAGTCTCGCCGCGGCCTTCTGCTGTTGCTCGCTATTTTGCCGGTGTGGTGCCAACGCTTGATCCAAATCGGCTTCGGCTTGGGCAATCGCCGATAAAGATGCGAGGGGATCGCCCTGACCATCGCGGGCTTGCAAGCAGTTATCAATCGCGGTTTGCGCTTTAGCGCACAGGGTCTGAAAAACTGATTTGTCCTGCAAGTTAAGGCGTTTTACATCATCTAGATCTGAGGAAATAGAAGTCACGGCTGCCAGTAGCGACTGCTGCAGGTTCGCCAAATGGGTCTCGGCCTCGGAAACTTCCTTTATCAAGGTGCGAGCCTGGGCGATTGCCCGTTCCGAGGTTTGTACCTGTACTTTCAGGCTGGGCGAGCTATCCTCGCTCTGTAGAGGCTCTAAAGTTTCCCGCGCAGCCCCCAAGAGGTTGCTGACCTGCTCGGGCGCATCATCCAGTGAGGTTAATACCGCCTGAGGGTGGGTCTTATGCAGTGCCGCTATGATGGCGGGAAGCTGGCTCGCCTGGGTTTCTAGCTCGGATATCAACGATAACTGGTTCTGAATCCGGCTAGGTAAAGAATCTAAAGATTCGCGCAGCCTCGTCAGTTTCTCTGTCTGCTGTGCTAACAGCTCCTGGCAGCGTTTAGCCTCGCTGGAAGCTGCTTGTGCCTGTTGAGATTTTTGGATACCTGAGAGGGAATCTAAGTCCCGCAACTTCTCCATAGCGCTATCTCGCGCCTGACTCGCCTGGGCTAACACCTGGGCATATTCCTCAGTTTGTGCCGTCCCTAGCTGCATTTTCGCGAACTCTAGTTCTTCTTTTGCACCCCGGACAGCATCGTCAGCGGCCAAGACATCTATGCCCGCCTGTTCTACCAGCTGCTTATCCGAGGCGGCCTGCCTGGTTTTTATTTGATCGCGGGTCTTTGACTGTTTGCGGGCAAAGACCATGATGCCGATCCCGATCCCCGCTACCACCAGCACTAACGCTAGCGGTCGCAACCAGGTCCCCGTCCTCGCGGATTCTTCCCCACTTACGGCGCCGCCCAGATCAGAGGAGGACGAGGCCGCGCTAACCGCGAACACCTTAACCGCTTGATCCCAATTACCTTGGGACAGCAGGGGTTCTATTTCTTGAGCTATGCGATTTTGCTTAGTTTCGCTAATGCGCACATTAGCTGCCGGACAAATGTAGTACGCACGCTCTTTTACCGCGATAGCTAACAGCACGCTTTGGCTATTGCCTGCTGCCTGCTCCCGGCTCTTCACGCACCATTGCTGCGCGCTTAGCGGCGAGAAGTTATCGGTGAGGGCGGCATAGATCTGATAATCAGAGCTAGAGGCGCCAGCTAACGTTTCCGCTACTTGTCCCGAGTTCTCAAGATAGCCAGCCGGATCCGAAAGATGCTTATCGAAACTGCGGGCGGGGGGAGCCGCTAACGCGAGGCTCGCGGGCACGACTACCGTGACGGTAGCAGCCAGTACTGCCAGGAAGAATGTCAGTAACCGTTTACGGAATCGAGCTAAGCACATAGCTAAATCCTATCGGCAAGCAGGCGCTAAAGCTCGCTCAAGCACAAAGGTTTAGCTTTTATCAGAGCTTTTGCCCAAGCTCTTAACCAGCTAGCTCCGCTTCGCTACATCGTTTTCGGCTAGGCGGAGAGCCTGCTCGGTTTGTTGCTGCGCGCGTTGCAACAGCCGCAGAGCTTCCTGCGGATCATGGTTACCTGGCTGGTCAAGACGGGTTAAAGTTCGATTCGCCAGGTCTAGCATGGTGCGAGCCGCCACTCCCACTTTCGCGGTGTGAACCCCGATATAGTCATCGACAGCCGCCATCAAAATCGCGACCTGCTCACTGAGCGGCTCGACTTTTTCCGCAAAGGTTAGCGCGGCCTCGACTTTTGCCCCGGCGCGGAGGGCGGCTTCTTCCGCATGTGCTTGTCGCGCGATCTTTTGTGCCTGCAATAAGAGATTCTCGGTTCGTACGGTAGCTTTCAGAACCTCGTTTTCTTGTCCGGCGCGATCTCTAGCCTTCGCGTCCTCGATTAGGTTCTGAGCCCGAGAAAGTAGTTTGTGGGCTCCCATCACATCGTTACCAATACGCGTGGCCTTTTGGGGATCAACGTTTTGGATACGCTCCACAATCAACCGGCATCTGACCAGGTCTTCCCGGCAGGTCACGATTTCCCGCTCAAACCTTAAAAGGATCTCGTTCAACGGGGTTTGCTGGTGATACAGATTTGTAAAGTGGGTGATCTGATCGCGTAGCTCACGCAGCGGCCCGGGCAGGTTACCGGCTACGATTTGCTGATCAATAGGACGTGACTGCAACTGGGCAGTAGCGAACTCGCCAAATGCGGCGCGGACGCTATCTTGAGCGCGAACTAGCGCCAAAGCAAAGGGCTGGGTCACCGTCTTTCCTGCCCGCTGCTGGGCGAGTGTCAGTTTGCTGGCTCCCTTACGAGCCCAGGAATCTGCCTGTCGCAATACTTTCGTAAAGTCAGGTGCCGGGCGCGCTTCTTCCTGATGGGCAGTTTCCTGCGGTGTCGGCGAGGGTTTAACGCTTTGCCTCGCTACTCTAACGGGTTGCGCTGCCACCTGCGAAGGAGCAGGGGAGAGCGCGGGGCCGTTCGCCATGGCCGGTGCCTGTCCCGGTGTCTGTTGCGACACCTGTCCGGGTACTTGCCGCGATACTTGCGGGATTGCCTGCGGAGATACCGGTGGCAAAGAGCGGGCAGTTAGATTGTTAACTGCGGGCGCCATTTTCGGTAGCGTGGGCATCCGAGACTGCCCGCGCTGATGGGCGGAAGCAGCGGCACTATCTGGTGCCTGCCGGGCGAAATCATCGGAGGTACGGGAAGTAACTGCCGGCGAGTAAGCTGCGTGAGTTGCTGCCTGGGAACCTAGGTGAGGCCGGGAGGCATTCCCTTTATCGGGGACAGCGTTTTGAGGCACAGCCGGCGTAACCGGAGAAGCGACTGCCTGCGGCGGCAGCGGAGAGGCAAACGGTGGGGCTGCTTGACCCTCATGGCTGACGCTTGCCGACAGGGGGCTGATTTGCGGCTGAGCCGCGTGCGCGGGTTGCGCGGTTTGCGCAGTGGCCGAAGCCTGTTTTCTTGCCTGTTCTTCCCGGAAACGATCAGCTGCCTGGGCACGGGCTTTCGCCCGGGCGATCTCATCGCGACGCTCTTGGCCATAATCCTTAATCTGCGCGGCAGAAGTAACCTGGGTGTCATCATCATTGGCCTGCGGCGGCAAATAGGTAGTTTCTCCAGGGCGCAGCACCGAATCATGCCGCTGCGGAGCCGAGGACGTCCCGGTTGCAGGGGCTAGGGGCGAGCTCGCTCCTAGCGAGGTATAAGGCGCGTTCGAGCGGGGAGTAGTCGCGCTGACCTGTGCGGGCCCCGTAGCCGGCAGACCGGTTGACTCGGGAGCAAATGTTCCCGGTCGTGTTTCCTGGGCTGCAGCCCCCGGTTGCACTGGCTGCAACGGTGCTGCCTGCGGGGACAGCGCTGGTTCTTCCCCAGATAGTGCCGGAGCTGGTGCGGGGGCTTGCGGGAGCGCCGGCTCTTCGCTTTGAAGCGGTAGTTGCGAGGAAGTGGGTGCTTGCATTTGGGGTGCGGGAGAAACCTGGTAGCCCGCCTTCGCCTCGGTGCTGTTGGTAGTCTGCGCCCTCGTGCGCGCTAAAGCGATCTGATCCAGTTCTGCCAGCGAAGGCACTTTTCCACTAGACGAGGTATTCAAAGTGCCCGGAACGCCGGTGGGAATAGCTGGATTTGGTTCCTCTGCCTTAACCTGAGCTGTCCCGGCGACGGAGGTTAGGTTCGGTTCCTTATTTACTAGACCAGCATCAGTGCTAGGGGTCTGCAAAAGCGCAGCTGCCGCCGGTTGGGAGGACGCGGCACCCGCGAAGTTTTCCGAGACGGCCTTGGCAGTGTCGGGATTATCAACTGGTGTTTTGCCGGACTTAGATTTACCCGAGGATTTATCGTTTCGTCCAAAGCGTAAACGGAATTTGCCTTTACTAGGCTGCTCGTCCTCGTGATCGTCCTCGTCAACCACAGCTGTTTTCGAAGATTCTTTACTTGTGGAGGCCTCGGATTCTGTTACTCCGCCTTGCCAGGTCCCAACCGCAAAGGCAGGCAGCTGGCTCCGCGAATCTTGCGACGCGAGAGCTTCAGTCGATTCACCCGAAGCATTATCCTCGGTTCGATTTTGGGCTTTTCTCCGCGCCCTGAGCACCCGGGAAATCACGATAATTACCACGATTAGCGCAACCAGAAAAGCAATCATTGCCCAAGGGGCAACCGCCAAGCCCGAGCCCATTTCTGGCGCCTTCGCAGAGAGCGCATCTAGGTAAGCTAACACTGCCTCCGGGTATTTTTGTTGATTTAGCAAGGGCACCATTTTTTCGGAGGCAATAGCAGATAATTCTTCTTGGGAGAGTTTCGCCGCATTATCTGCAGAAGCTAAATACATAGTCTGATTAGGGTTATCAGCCACTATCGAGAGCATGTAGGATCCCTGCGGGGCGCCTGATTTTTGCAGAGCCATCAGGTTCCAATTGCTGACAGTTTCATTGGAATATTCAGAGGGGAACGCCACATACACGTGTAGTCCAGAACGATCCAAAGAAGCTAGCCGTTCCTTAACCTTGCCGGCCTGCCCCCCAAGCTTGTCACCGGGATCATATACATGATCGGAAATCGTTGGTGGTTCTTCGGCGTGTGCAATATTGCCGCTGACTGTGAAACTGGCAAAAAGCGCAGCTAGAAGCACTATCGTCAGTAAGCCGACTCTTTTTAAGACTTTCACTTAAGTTTCTCCCTAACTAATGAGGCTAGCCCGGAGCGGATTAAATCCTCACTTTGCATTATCATATGCAAAGAAGTGGGTTATATGTTGCCTCATGTAACCTAGATTAAGAAAAAGTAGGGGAGAAATCAGTGCCAACCGGAAAAGTTAAGTGGTTTGATGCCGACAAAGGGTTCGGGTTTATCACTGCAGAAGACGGCTCGCAGGTATTTTTACATGCCAGCGTGTTACCTGTTGGCGCTAAACCTCCCTCGGCGGGAACGCGGGTAGAGTTCTCAGTTGCCGACTCCCGCCGCGGCCCGCAAGCCCTATCGGTGCAAATATTGCAACGTACGCCCTCGGTGGCAAAGAATTTGCGGCGCAAACCCAAAGACATGGTGCCGCTAGTAGAAGACCTGATTAAGTTATTGGACGCCTCCTCCGGGCATTTGCGACATGGACGCTACCCGGATAATGGCGGAAAGATCGCGCAGCTGCTGCGGGCAGTTGCCGACGATTTCGATGCCTAGTGGCGGCGGTGAACTAAGAAAGACGCACATGAGTGAAACTACCCGACGTAAAGCGGGAAAAGTAGATAGCATACTGGCCAGCGCGGTCGATATTGCCCGCGAGGGGCTGGCGCCCATTGCTAAGCCGGAAGAAATCGGCGAACATTTGGGTGCCACCAGTGAAGGTGAACGCCTGGCCACCCACAGTTTTGAATGTTTAAAGCCCGGTTACCGCGGCTGGCACTGGGTAGCAGTCTTAGCGCGGGTGCCGCGCGGCCGCAAAGCCACGGTTTGCGAAATTGATTTACTTCCAGGCGAGGACGCGCTGCTGGCACGCCCGTGGGTACCCTGGGCAGAGCGGTTGCGTCCTCAAGATGTAAAACGCGAGGACGTACTGCCCTATGTTCCCGATGATGACCGCCTAGACCCGTCCTATGCGGACACCAATCCCGAAGATCTAGATCGGCGTACCGTGGAGGAACTTGGTCTTGGCCGTCCCCGGGTACTTTCGGCTTGTGGACGCGCCCAAGCTGCTAAACGTTGGTACCATTCGGAGCAAGGGCCGGCGCGGCGCGGGATGACCCGCAAACGGCTCCCGGAAAACACCTGTTCTACCTGCGGATTCTTACTGAAAATGGCGGGCAGTATGCGCACCATGTTCGGGGTGTGTACCAATGAATGGTCGGTCGATGATGGGCGGGTAGTCTCTATGGATCACACCTGTGGTTCCCATTCGGAAACCGATGTGAAGGTGGATACCTCTCCCTGGCAACCCACTCCGGCGCGGCTGGATGAACTGGACGTAGAGCAGGTCGAGATTTAGCACCTTACCGTCAGCGCCAAGAGGTAACTGCTTTGCAGGCAGACATGCAATTAAGTTGCGCATAGCGGGCCTGATTGGAAAAACCCTGAGAATCTTCCGATAATGAGCCTGTAAGTAACTTCTATGCCCCTGGTGGCGGATTGGAAAGTTATCTTGTCTTCTCAAGATACGGCGAAAAAGCCGGATAGTTCCCTAGATCGTTTCTTTAAAATTTCGGAAAGGGGCTCTACCGTTGGGCGGGAAGTCCGCGGCGGATTGGTCACTTTCTTTGCTATGGCCTATATTTTGGTGGTTAACGCCGCGATTTTGGGTGTGGCAGCCCCCAAAGATATAAGCCAATCGTCAATCGCCGCCGGTACCGCCCTGGTTGCGTGCGTGATGACCCTGCTAATGGGGTTAGTTGCTAACTTCCCGCTGGCGGTTGCTTCCGGTATGGGACTAAACGCCGTGGTGGCTTTCACTTTGGCTAACCCTGAGGCTTTGGGGCTGAGCTACCAAGAAGCGATGGGGCTGATTTTTTGGGAGGGCGTGGCTATCACCATCCTGGTGCTGACCGGTTTTCGGGAGGCCGTGTTCAAAGCGGTTCCCGCCCAGCTAAAAACTGCGATTAGCGTGGGGATCGGGCTGTTTATCGCCTTTGTGGGCTTGATTAATGCCGGGATTATTCGTCCCGGGGGCACTCCGGTGCAGCTGGGGGTCAACGGCTCCCTCGTGGGATGGCCGGCGCTGGTGTTCTGCTTCGGTTTGATTGTGATCGTGGTGCTTTATGTTCGCAAAGTCCAAGGCGCGATTTTGATCGGGATCGTGAGCGCTACGGTTTTAGCATTTATAGTGCAGGCTTTCACCCATTTGGGTTCGCGTGCAGCTGATGAAGAAGCCGTCTCGGCCTGGGCATCTAATGTTCCGCAGCTGCAGGGATCCCCGGTTTCCCTGCCTGATCTGTCTACTATCGGTGCGATTGATTTCTTTGGACCTTTCACCAATCCCCACACCACCGCGGTTGGGGTCGTCCTCTTGATTTTCTCGCTAATGCTGGCCGACTTCTTCGACACTATGGGCACTATGGTGGCTGTTGGTGCGGGTGCGAATTTGTTGGACAAGGATGGCAATCCGCCTAAGACTCGCGAAATCCTGCTGATTGACTCGCTTTCGGCTATGGCCGGTGGCCTGGGCGGGGTTTCTTCTAACACTTCGTTTGTGGAATCAACTTCTGGGGTTGGCGAGGGTGCGCGTACCGGTTTGGCATCGGTAGTTACCGGCCTGCTGTTTGGGGTGTCTATGTTTATCGCCCCGCTAGTGGAGCTGGTACCCGCCGAAGCGGCCTCGACCGCCCTCGTGTTCGTGGGCTTCTTGATGATGGTTAATGTGCGCGATATTGAATGGACGCGCGCTGACGTAGCGATTCCGGCGTTTATGACCATTATGATGATGCCGTTTGCCTATTCGATTACGGTCGGTATCGGGTTCGGTTTCATCACCTATGTGGTGGTAAAGATGGCTTCCGGGCGGATTTCGCGGATTCACCCCCTCATGTGGGTGGTTTCCGTATTGTTCGTTATCTACTTCAGCCTCGGGCCAATCCAATCCCTGCTGTCATAGCCATGCACTGATTATTTCCTAGATTCGCCTAGCACTATCTGGGGGTAATACCCGAGTGGGTATTACCCCCAGATATACTTTTATAAATACATTCATTGGGGAAGCGGGGACTGGTTCGATATTGGCTTTATTTATGGGCTAATACCCAAAATATGTGTCTTTTGCCGGGCGTGTCGGGGTGGTTTAGTGTCCTGCCCAGCCTTTGCGGATGTGTAGGGATCCGTCTTGGTATTT
>OAZW01000038.1_pt1 | contig 199897 bp, 173 predicted proteins | sample 1495231 | NCBI WGS metagenome assembly OAZW01 (sample SAMEA2580062, study PRJEB22360) | human gut metagenome | reverse complement strand
AAATACCAAGACGGATCCCTACACATCCGCAAAGGCTGGGCAGGACACTAAACCACCCCGACACGCCCGGCAAAAGACACACAAAATGTTACTTAGCCCCAAATCTCCATAAACTGTTTGACCAAACTTAGAGTGGCTAAATTCTTGGGCTTGAAGAATTCGAGCGATTGCTATCATAAATATCTTCACTCTATCCTTGGGGCGGTGAGTAGTGGCGAGTAGACGCGTTTAGCAGAAGTCTAATGGAAACCGCAAGTCAGTAAGCCCCGATTTCATAAAGTAGCGTATAGAAAGGGTTGCCGAACCACGCTTGCCACCTATTGCGGGGGACTAAGGTCATGGGAAGTGTCGTTTTATTAGCAGGTCGGTCTGTGCATATTTTCTTCTGACGTCTTCGAAGTTCTCTCGGCCACTCTAGCCAGAATCTAATAAGCGTGTTCATGACCGTTCATAAGAGCACAGGAGAGAAGGTGCTAACTCTAACCGGATAATCTCAGACACTCATGCGTCCCTCGCCTTGAACTAATCAACGCAAACGCGGAACCAAACCCCTGTCGCCAGCTTCCACGCACCATAGGAGAATGGAACCGCTTTGGCCAGACTGTCTGGCTACTTCATAGGAGAGACGCAAGCGTCCTAAAAACCAGCAAAATCCCTGTTCAACGGCCGATTTGCGACAATCTTGCCTTATTAAATGCGAGGTCTTTGGCTCCACTTGAGCACCGGATTTGATAAGTACCCTTTTGCGTTAGCGAGTATCGCTTAGGGGGCGAAAAATCGCTTGCGTTAGCGGGTTTAGACTTTGCATTACCTAACATCTTGTTTTCCCCTCTCTTTCCGGTAAAGACAGTTATGAAATAATCAGTGAACGAGCACGTATAATTGAAAGGGCGTATATGGGAAAGAGCAATGCGCGAGTGCGTAACTGGTTAATGCTGGTAGCCGTTGGGCTATTATTTGCAGCTATCTGTTTTGCTATTTTCGGGTTCACGCACGTGATTTCACCGGTCACCGCTATCGGAAATGCTGCTGGTTTTCTGATAACTAGCCTGGTTGCAGGTTTTTTCGCGCTGCGTAAATGAGCGATGCGCAAAAGGTAGTGTTCTTGCACGGGTTGGGTGAAACCCGTGATGTTTGGAACCCAGTAATAAAACAGCTGCCACAAACCGAGTGCATATCTCTAGACGTTTTGAGAACGAAACCACCGCTGGCTTGCTGGTCGCTCGAAGACGTATGTACCCAGATTGCTGACTCTCTGACCGAACCAGTTCACTTGGTCGGGTTATCGTTGGGTGCAGTGATTGCTTTAAATATCGCGCTCACCCATCCAGATAAGGTGTCTTCACTGTTTGTTTCAGCTCCGCAAGCTAAACCCCCAAAACTGTTGATGAATCTGCAAAAGACACTAATGCGAGTTCTACCAACAAAATGGGTCTGTCCGCCGCAGCTTAGCAAACCTGAGCTGGTGGGCGTGCTCGATAGTTTGAAAGATTTAGACCTTACTTCGCAGCTTCCAGCTTTAGCGATGCCCGTAACTGTGGTTTGCGGCAGCAAAGATAAAGCAAACCTGCCTGCAGCCCGCAAAATCGCCGGTCTTATCCCCACAGCTCACCTAGAAGTGATCCAAGGTGCAGGGCACCAGTGGCACGCCGCCCATCCTCAGCTATTCGCCTGTTATCTCACGAAACATTTAGATCGCTAAACCCCAGCAGGAATAATATCGTCGATAAACCAGATGCGTTTCGGCTGGGCTCTGCCGGTTTCGATACGCCAGCAATCCACCAGGTCCAATAGTTCACCGAATATGGTCAGCTCGATTTGCATGCGGGTCAGTCCCAGGTGGGCGAGCCCGATATAGGTCAGGCGGGTAAAGATTGCCTCGTCACTATCTATTAAGTGTCCTTTTTCTTGGTTTGCCCTTTTGGGTCTGGGGTCTCGGTCATGATTGCTCGCCGGGTGCCGCGTTGGAGTGCCTGGGCGATAGCCTCTCGGTAGTCAGCTAAATCTGCAGGCACAGTTAGTAACTCCACTGCTTCTGCGGTCAGCTCTGGGCGCTTATCGTCTGGATGGGTGAGGTTGTGTATTTGTACGGACTGGTTAGCGAGCAGGGCGATAAGCCAGATTACCTCACCGAGTGACTTATCCATATCTTCGCTAGTTTCCAGGGCTTGACCTAAATGTTCTAGCCCTCCGTAACGTTGAGCTATAAGGCGGGTCGCGCGGGTAGTCAGGACGAGTTCGTATTCTTGACCTGCGATAGTGATTGTCGCGCTTTTCAAAGAGGTACTTGCCGGGCTGGTTTGGGTTTTCGCTGTCATGGCTTACCTGCTGTTCTAGTTGTTTGTCGGTTTAGGGCTGGTTGTAGCGGCAGGCTCATACACCTGGGTGTACCAGCCAGTAATGGTTTCAGGCTTTACGCCGACCGCTCCTTCGGTGACTTCGGCTTTCCATGGATGCTTGCCGGTAGCGTCTGGTTTGTTACGCCGCAGGATTGTGCCCTCAATACTCGGGGTAGAGAACGTGATCGAATCAGCTTTGGTTGCCAGCGTGGTTCCCGGCAGAGCAAATTTGACGCGGTAAAGCCAAAAATACTGGTACTTCCCGTTAGAGTGTGCAGCTCTAAAACCAATAGCCACGGGTGCGCCACCATCCTCAGAAGTGCTGATAAGTACCCCGTTGGCGTCCAGTCTCGCACCAGTTAAGGCAGCTGCAGCCTCTGCCCCGAGATCATCAACCCCAAGAGTGAGCGTTCCAGATTTGAATTCCTTGACAATCTCGGATGCCCCGTCATCGGCATACAAAATTGCCTCAGCCACCTCCACAGACAATTCTGCAGATATTGCTTTAGCGAGCGGTTTAGGAACGGCATAGGTTTCCTCACCGCTAGTGGGATCTTCGCTAATGCTCGCGTAGTAGAGCTTGTCTAAACCAATAGTTGCCATGATGTTTCTCCTTTTGGGTAGTAATTTTCGTTAGATGTCATCGAGAGATAGAATTGGGGCATGAGAGAGAAAACGCGACGCTTGACCTATGCAGTGTTCGGGATTTATCTGCTCTTGTTGTTGTGGATGGTGCTGTTCAAATTCGCCACCAGCGTTGACGACATACTGAGCATGCGGCATGCGCGCTACTTAAATCTGATCCCATTTACAGATTCTGCGAATCTTTACGGGTCGAACTTCTTTGATGAGATCGTGGTCAACTTCCTTATTTTCATCCCGTTTGGCTTGTACATGAGGATGTTGTTGAAACGGCGCTCATGGTTAATTCAATTGCTCCCACCGTTTTTAGCAAGCGTGGCATTCGAGGTCGTTCAGTACGTTTTCGCTATTGGGGTCAGCGATATCACCGATGTCATAATGAACACTGCTGGAGCCGCTACTGGCTTAGTAGTTTTTGCTCTGCTAGCCAGATTCTGGCCTGAAAAGAGCGAAAAAGTCATTAACGTCATCGGGTTAGTCCTGGAGATCTTGTTCATCGGATTTTTGACTTTCCTGATCATTGCAAACTCTTAAGGACAGGCTCTAAAACTCGAAACATCGATGGAATAGTGGTGAAAACCGGTATCCGCCTCGTATCCGATATAGCGGATTCCTGGGAGAAGCCTGTGTACTGTGAAGGGCGATAGCTAGTTCATTGGTAGTGCAGTATTTGATGTAGTCGTACCAGTTGTTTGGGAAGCTCTGGATATAGTGGATCTTCTTGTATTTATTGGAAAATCGCAGGAAATAGAGGGAGAGGCTGAAAGGCTTTGCTCTTAGCTGGATGCCTTGCGATTTTGGGAAATATTTTATGAGTATTGATGATTTCTCTTGTTCACGGGTTCGTTAGGCGTTTTCGCGAGGCAAGATTGCTATCTCTAAACCGGCGAGTACGACTTCTATGATGATTTCAAAGTATTCCTGACTCATGCGGTCTTCGTTTTTCGGGTTGGCTAGCGGAATTAAGTAGCCCTGGATGATGTCAGCCAGCGTTGTGGAGCAGACAGCTAGGGGCTGAAGTTGGGTAATCATTTGGCCTAGGTCGTGGCGCTGTTCCTGCTTGGTTGGGCTGCGCAAGTTGCGAGCAGTAATGCTCCACAGCATCGTGTTGATGATAATTGAGTATGCGATGTGAATGTACTGGCTAAAACCAGCATCCCGTAGTTTTTCGTAAGCCACCTCCAAGATTGGTATAAACGCGGCGTTCATATGTCCATACATCAGTTTGTCGGTGACTCCGGGGAATTCAAGAAAGACAGGCCTGACATTTTCTGCTAGGGAGATGAACCAATCTTTCCATTCCAGCTGCTCGTCCGGTAGCTCGATGGTGCTAGTGATCTCGCCTATTACAGAAGCGGTAATGGCGTCACGGTTTTGGTAATGGTGGTAGATGACAGAGGGAACTACTCCCAGACGCTGCGCAAGGTCACGAATCGACCATTTTTCTAGACCGCACTCTCGGGTCAGTTCCATTGCGGTGTACATGATCTTTTCCTGGGTCAGCCAGGCGCGTCTACCCGTGTTTACCCGCTTGTCTTTATTCCCCACGAAAACAGCATACCCTCAACCTCGACAATACTAGAACATTGTTCTAGTATTGTTTCAGCTTGATTGGCTGCTCACTTTGGAAAGGATGTTTTAATGTGCGCCACTAATGAACGAAACCAGAAAGTCGAATCAAAAATAACGGGACTGTTTCCCCTGTTTTTGACGGTGTTACTGGCATATATGGGGCAAATGATTCTTAATCCAATTCTGGCTCCGCTATCGCGCGAAATCGGGCTGAAGGAATGGCACATTGGCGCCACCATTTCGTTAGCAGCCATAATGTTTTCTCTTACCTCCACCAGGTGGGGACGGGTCTCATTGCGATGGGGATCTCGGCGTATCCTGCTTATTGGCATGCTTGCCGGAATCCTGGCTCTAAGCGGATTCGCTATGGTGGTGTGGCTAGGATTTAAGGGTCTGCTCACCGGCATAGCGTTGATCATAGGAGTAGTTATAACTAGGGGCGTGCTGTACGGCGGTGCCATCGCATCAGTTTCCCCAGCCGCGCAAACCTACGTTGTGACTCATACCTACAATGAGACGCAACGGGTAAAAGGTCTGGGAGTCTTGGGCGCTGCACAAGGATTCTCGTCTATTCTTGGAGCCTTATTGGGCGGCAGCCTTGCAGCTATAGGAGGTTTCATGATGCCCTTGCTGGTGATGCCTCTGGTCATGCTTTTTGGCGTTGCCGTTTTGCTGCTAACATTCAAACCCACAGGTGGCGAAGAAAAAGTCGCTCAACCGGCAAAAGTTTCCTATTTTGATTCAAGAGTATTCGTGTTCCTGGCTTGCGGTTTCCTAATGTTTACTGCTTTTTCTACCGTGGCTACACTTTTCGGCTTTTTACTGCAGGATGTTTTGAAGCTAGCGGCCGGCGCAACAGCAGGGCTCACCGCTTTGTGCATGTCAATAATGGGTGTGGTGATGATACTGGCGCAGGCCTTGGTGGCTCCAAGGTTAAACTGGGGTGCTAAAAAGCTCTTTAGAAGAGGATTAATAATCGTTCTTCTCGGGTTACTACTCTTGGTTTATCCACTAAATCTTGGACTGTTCATCGTGGCCAGCATCTTGACAGGCTTTGGTCTAGGCCTGGCGATGCCTGGCTACAACACGGCGCCTACTTTGCAAATGAAGCCCGAAGAGCAAGGTGGGCTGGCCGGGTTGATTAATGCTAACAATGGTGCAGCCTATGTAGTGGCACCGATAGCCTCTACCGCACTTTACGGACTCTCTCCGTGGCTACCAATGACATGTTGCGCAGTCCTGATAGCTGCGGCAATTTTGCTGAGTTTTTACCATCCCGAGTTCCGCAAATAATCTCTTTATGATTAGAAGCAAAAACCATAAAAATTCCTGCTAAAGCGGTGTTGACTTTAGCAGAACTATGATGTCTAGTCGCTACGAGGTTCAAACAAACTCAAACGTCTCAAAAACCCCATGCAAACACGGGGTCATTCAGCTCAATCGCTTGTAATGGTGTGTATATTCTTCTTGGGAATGACCCTGAAGCTATTGAGAACACTTGGTGCTATATAGGCAAGACAGAAAACTTTGTTGAGCGCTTACGCGATCATGACAAAAAGAAGCCGCAGTGGGAAAAGGTCGTTATTATCGCTAGCTTGCAACGATCTTTTAACGAGGGACATTGGGGCTATTTAGAAGCCCGTCTGGTTGAAATCGCTAAGAATGCTGAGCGCTGTTCTATGCCTGATAACAGGCAAACCCCTCGGGTTAGGAAGCTTTCTGAAGCGCAACGAGCATCAGCCGAGTCGTTCTTAGATAATGTGAAGCTGATTTTGCCAATCCTGGGAGTCAATGTTTTGCGTTCCCCAGAAAATACTGTGCAACTAGATAACGCTCAGATAGTTTCTTCACCTATTTTTCATCTACATAAGCAAAAAGATGGGATAGATGCCTCGATGCAGCTGATTGATGGCGAGTTTTTCCTTCTCAAGGAATCAATCGTGGTTGCTAGCTGGGAAACGAGTAAAGCCAGAAGTCAGGCAACGGTTAACTCCTATACGGCTAGCGCTAGTCGTCACCAAAAGCTAGTTAGTGATGGTTCAATCCGCATAGAAAATAAGCGGGGCGTGGTCACCCGGGATATTGCTTTTACTTCTCCTTCTGCGGCGGTTGCCATAGCGTTAGCTACTTCTGCCATTGCTAGAGCGGGTTAGGCTGGTGCGAAAATAGCTGTATGAATAAAATCGGAGCTTCGCATTTGCCTGTGTTAGGTGTAGGTCCGATATAGGTTTCGGGTATTTTTATCGTCACGATTGCAGCGAGTCTTGTCCATTTTTTAGGCTGGATCGCAAACGGAACTATCGGAAATAGTTGGGTGCATAACCTCATGATTGCGGCGGGTCTGGTTGTGATGGTAGTTGCGGTAATCGTGTGGGTTTCAGCTGTTTTTGGCTCTCACATGGTCGAAAGCGTTAAAACTGGTCAGCTTATGACTAGCGGGATATACGCTTGGGTTAGGCATCCCGTATATTCTTCCTTCCTGCTATTAAACTGCGGTCTGCTGCTCATACAAGTGAACTGGTGGCTACTAACCCTCCCGTTCATCTATTGGGTGGCGTTGACTGTTTTGATGAAACACACTGAAGAACGCTGGCTTGAAAATGAATTCGGGGATGAATACATCCAATACGCTGCCCACGTTAATCGGATTTTTCCTTGGCCGCCCCAACGCCTCACCAAACCCCGAGAGTCATAAACTGATCCGCTAGCGGGCGGTGCGGCGCAAGCGGCAAACAATGCTGCCGGCGGCCCCTAGCAAGCAAGCTAGAAGCGCGATTTGGCCAACCAAAGTCCCGGTCTGAGGCAAAGTGGAGATCTGGGTTACCTGAGTAGGCTCAGTTTTCTTCACTGGAGCAATTTTAGGGACTGGATGCACAGTGGGGTGCTTACCAGAATGCTCTGTGGGTGTAACGGAAGGCTGGTTTCCAGGTTGGTTATCAGCGCATATGTGGATTTCTTGGTCGGTCATATTCCGCGATTGACTCTCAGTTTTTTCCTTCGCGTTTGCAGTATCTAAAACCCATTCATGTTTATTGCTATCCCATTTATGAGGGGTAGTGGTGATGGTTCTACTTTGGTATACCTTTCGATCGGCACAATTTTTAGCCCCCGGGTGATTGTTATCAGCCCACTTAGAAGTATCAACTTTAGCTTCCGGTTGCTCTGGACAAGCATTAACATTGAGAATTCCTGCGGTAAATTCTAGTGAATATGCTCCGGTTACTGCGTCTTTAAGTTTTAAAGTTCCTTGCTTAATCGCAACCTGTCCCGCCGGGGTATCTGCCCCGTAGTCAGCTCTGAGAGCACCGGTGAGTAAATCTTTGCTATGAGCCGCATCCACCTGGTAATCCAAGACTGGCAGTGGTTCGCCTTGCCAAACCTGTGTCGGAGTTGCCGTTACTTTTACTATTTCATTAGGGCGAATTAGGTAGGTGGCCTTATCTACAATTTTGTCTTTAACCGAATCCAACATGACAGAAACTGTTTGCCCATCACCCGGGGTAGCGTTTAACACCGTGCCATCGTCAACATTACGAATATGGTAAGGGTCGGCTATAAACTTAAACCAGCTAGAAATATTACGCTTTAAAGCAGCGCCTTTGATCCGTACACTCGTGCGCCCCTCAGTAGCGAAAACGTCTGCGACGGTCTCTTCCTCAACCTGGCTAATATCCCAGCCAGATACGTCCAAATTTTCTATGCTGCTGGCTCCGGCAAACATATTGTGCATATTGGTAACTTTGTTGGTCTTCCACTTTGACACATCTGGTTTCGCGGCAGCTGCTGCAGTAAAGACACCTTCCATGTTGGTGACTTGGCTGGTATCCCAATTGGCGACATCCGGGGTGGCAACAGTAGCTCCGTTGAATATGTCGCTCAAGTCGGTGACTTGGCTGGTATCCCAGTTTGATACATCCGGATTAGCTACTTTCGCACCCTGGAACATTCCATTCATTCTGGTGACTTGGCTGGTATTCCACTTTGAAGTATCGGGATTAGCTGCTTTGGTGGCGCCGAACATGCCGCTCATACTGGTCACCTTGCTGGTATCCCAGTTAGAGGTATTCGGGTTCGCCAGCGTCGCCTTATAGAACATATAGCTCATCGTGGTGACTTTGCCGGTATTAATACCAGTATCCGGAAAGTCGATGCTGGCCTTGTCACAGTGGGAAAAAAGGAAGCTGGAATCTTGTGGGAAATCTATGGTGGTGCCCGGATTAGGAATAAATTATATTTCCACCGGCTGCGGTTCGGCTGGCTTGGCGTTGCCATTTGCATCTTTAACAGTTCCGCAGAATCTACTATTGGGCTCATTGTGGGTGGCCGGAGTTTCAGACATCCATTTGGCTCGATCTAGCTGACCATGGCCACTGACGGTCAGGATTTTGGCTGTCGGATCCCAGGAGGCAGTGAGGTTATCTCCTACACTGGTCGTTTCGGTATCTGCTGCATAAGCTACTGCAACTCCTAAAGAAGTTAAGAATAGGTTCGCGGCAGCAGAAATAGTGACCGCAATAAACAGGAGACGAGAAATAGTAGTTTCCCTAAAATTAGATGTATACCTCATGATTTCCCCCAAATCCTTCAGTGAATTCATCAATGCCGAATCAGAAAAATAATTGGCATTAATCTCTAGACTTTTTCCTTAAATATTGAAGTAATAGCCATTGCAACGACCTCTAACCGGAAAATACTTGCAAATAATTCCGGGTATGCTACCTAGCTATTCCGAACTATTGTGCGGATATTTTCCATCCAGAGGCCGCTTGACGCTCATCCCAAAAATCTCGGTAAATCCCCTCGCAATTTACAAGTTCATTGTGGGTACCAACCTGAGCCACTTGCCCCTGATTATCTAGAACCACAATCTGGTCAGCCCGAGTAATCGTGTGGAGTTTATGTGCGATTACCAACATGGTTGATTGGCGACGTAATACTTCGAAAGAGCGCAGCAGATTTGCTTCATTCTCGGCATCCAGAGCGCTGGTAGCTTCATCGAAGAGCACAATCGGAGCATTTTTTAAAATAGCGCGAGCAATCGAAACTCGTTGGCGTTCCCCTCCTGATAACGCGCAGCCACCTTCACCAACGTTTGTATCCCAACCATCGGGAAGGCGGCTAACAATATCGTTGACACCTGCTAGTTCTGCCGCATGTAGTAGAGCCTCTTTGCTCGCATTGGAGTTACCGATGCGGATATTTGCTTCCAAAGTGTCATCGAAAAGATAGACATCTTGGAAAACCATTGAAATCTGGCTCATTAAATCTTCAGTCGTCAGTTCTCTGACATCTCGACCTCCAACGAGTACCGCACCCGAGCTTACGTCCCAAAATCGGCAAATTAAGCGGGCAATAGTGGTTTTACCTGCCCCCGAAGAGCCAACGAGTGCGGTCATAGTGTGGGGCGCAACGGTGAAGCTGACTTTGTTGAGCACCTGTTTATCGTTCCCGTAAGCAAAATCAACCTCTCGAAGCTCAACCTGATGGGGTAGTGGTTGGGGTAGCGAAGTTTCCGGCTCAGGAAGAGGGCGCGCATCTAGTACTTCGTTAATAGTCGCCATTGTCGGTCCAACCGCCAATAACCCGGTTCGACAATCAGAAATCGTGGAAAGGTAATGAGTAATTTCTAGGCTTATCCCAATGACCGCCACCACTGCCAGGGGAGCAAGGCTTCCAGTAAAAGCAAGATGAACACTGGAAATAATCATTACCACGCAAATTGTTTGCGAGGCGATACCGCCGAGGAAATTCCCGATGCATTCTATCCATAGTCGGCGAGTGGATCTGCGGCGATTTTCTGCTAAAGCGGTGGCCATTTGGGGGTAAATCGTCTGGTCACATGCACGGAGCATAGATTGACAGGTAGAAAATTCTACAATCCGATCAGCGAGTTCAGTAGCCGCCGGGGCCGCGTAGGCGCTGGCAGCACTGTCAAGATAGGTTAGTGCCCACATCAGAATCAGGTAACAGATTAGGCATAACGCAAAAATTGACCCCAGGATGGGGTACCACCAGAGCAAACCAGCAAGCAGCGTCAGCAAAGTGACGGTGGCGGCAGACAGTTCCGTGAGCAAGTGGGCACTCAGATTGCCGAGCTCATTGACAGTAGCTGCCCCTAGACGGGACAAGCGCCCGGTAGTATCAGTGGAGAACCATCCCAGGGGCAGTTTTGCCAACTGATTCCCGACGCGGCGATGGACAGAACGCATCACCGAAAACGCGCCTTCGTAGGAGAACCGATCTCGTATGTAGATACTGATCGCTCCGATAATCGCCGTGACGAGCAGGGTTAAGATCCAGGGGTTAGCGTTATTGGCGGTTTCTTCCTGCCTGCTAGCCCAGGTATTTGCGAGCTGAATCAGCGCAAGTAAGCCTACCCCCTGCGCAATGCCGCTGATGATCCGAGCTGCCCAGCTGATACTCCTGCTGTGATTTTGAGAGTTGGCGCTGAGGCGGAAATTTGTTCGAATTATGTCGATAGCTCCCGTTGACTTATTCATTTTAGTTTCGTCCTCCTTCCGTAAGCTCAACATTGGATGCCGACCACAGGCGGCGGTAGAGTTCTATATTTTGTAGCTTCTGGTGATTACCGCAGGCCACCAGCTCTCCTTTATCAAGGAGGACGATTTGATCGACGTTCTTGACTGAATCTGGGCGGTGATCAATAACCAGAACAGTACGTCCGGCCATCAGATGGTTAATAGCTTTTTGGATTTGTGATTCACATTCCGGATCTACCATGGCTGCTGCCTCATCCAATATGAGTATCGGCGCATCCAATAGTAAGGTTCTGGCGATCGCAATTCGCTGAGCTTGCCCCCCAGATAGCTTCAAATCTTCCCCGACAACACTGTCATATCCTTTAGGCAGCGCCATGATTTCGTCATGAATCTGTGCCTGGCGAGCAGCGTTAACAATCTCGGCTTCATCTGCATCGTGTCGCCCGATAGAGATGTTGTCGCGAATGGAAGCCCGCAAGAGCTGCGCATCTTGCAGGACGAACCCCAGGTGACGGTAGAGATCGGTTCTACTCAGTTCTTTAAGGTTGACTCCACCGATTAGTACTGTGCCTGTATCGGGATCTAGGAAGCGGGCGGCCAATTTGGCTAGGGTGGTTTTCCCGGCCCCTGATGGCCCCATGAGAGCGGTTACTTTACCGGGCGCACAACGTAAGGAAACATTATCCAAAGCTAGGGTATGGCCATAGCTGAGCGATACATTTTTAAATTCGATGCTTGCGTCTTGGGGTAAATGCAGTGACTGATCCGGGCAGGAGAGGGGCTTTACCCTAAGAAGATCAAGAATCCTTTTGGCCGCGGCACCCGCTAACTGGTAATTCCAAGCAAGCTGGGTTACCAGGTTAATTGATGAGGGCAGCGCGATGGCAATTAAACAACCGGCGACTACTTCTACCGGACTAACCCAATGCTTGGAGACGAACCAGGGGCCGACAATACCAAATAAGAGAACGATCAATGGGGTAGAGGTGAGGGCGGTAGTCAGGGAAGCCGCATGCACCATTGGACGATTCCATTCCTCCATATAGTCACAGGCTTCATTAGCGCTGTGGGCATATTTGCGGTGTGCTTTTCCGGTGATCCCAAAAGTTTTAACCACCTGGATGCCTTTTACAAACTCCACCATTGCGGAGGAAACCTGATCAAGTTTTGCATCAAGTTCTAAGGATTTATCGCTCATTCCCCGCATCATCACTGCGTAGGCAATGATGTAAATCGGCACCGTAACAATTACTAAAAGTCCGAGTCTTAAATCAATAGTGAAGGTATAACCCGCGCAAAATATGGGCACTAGGGTAGCGATCAGTGAATCTACGGGGCGGTGTGCTACTAGCACATGTAGATTCTTTACATCGTCTTGCAGTACTTTACGCACGTGTCCGGAAGTGTTATCGCTAAACCAAGTTAAAGGAGCTTGCCCCAGAAAACGTATAATCTTTTGCTGAATACTTGCGGATAGGCGATGATCTGCAATATGGGTAACCAACAAGCCCACAAAATAGGCGAATAGCCCTCCACAAAATGTTCCGATTAACACCTGTACCCAAAATATGATAACGCTTTGGTTGGGGGATACGCCCTTGCCCAATGAGGTTAGGAGTTCGTTGCCGATCCCCACTAAAGCAACGAAAGGAAAAACTCGCAAAATAGCGGAGATAACGGCCATTACTTGACCGACTCGCAGCGCCATTTGTACGGGGGCTAAGAGTTCTCGTAATGCGGCTTTACCTTGTTTGCTGGTCAGCTTGATATTTGCCGATGCATCTTTTTCTGATTCGCTAACTTGGTGATCATTCACTGGGCTTCCTCTTTCAATGTTTCTCTTGGTCGGGCGCGGTAAGTTGCACGTTTGTTTCACTATCGAGAGGCTGGAGCAACAGCTGATAATCGGCAACTTCATTGATGAACTCCAAGTCGTGACTAATAATCAGGATCGCTTTGTCTTTTGCGGCGAGTGAGCGAATCTGAGAACTGATCGATAGTAGGTGCTGGTAATCAACCCCCGAGGTGGGTTCATCGAATACGTAAAGCTCTGCCTGGCTCGCCAGGGCATTGGCAATAACGAGACGTTGTTTTTGTCCTCCGGAAAGAGTCATTGGGTGCCGTTCAGATAATCCTTGCAACCCCAGATCGCCTAGAAGCGCCTGCACCTGCTCTTTACTAAGATTGTCATTTCCTAGTACGACCTCTGCTGCTACCGTTTCAGCAAATAGTTGCCGGTTTACATCTTGCATTACTAGCACGCTGCGTTTTTGTCTGTCTGCCGCCCGGCAGGATTTGCCGCTAAAACTAATAACGCTGCCTCCTTCCGGGTGAGCTAACCCGATGAGGGTGCGCGCAAGAGTAGTTTTGCCTGCTCCGTTCGGGCCGACTAGCGCAACTACTTTTCCCTTCGGTAAGCATAGGGAAGGAATATTGAGGACGCGATGTTTGCCGTAACTGAACCTTAAATTTTTTGCGGTGATACCGTCCGCCTGCTGATCAGGATTGGTGCAAACGTACATTTTCGGTTTTTCCAGGGTGCGTAACCCTAACTCTTTACGCTGTTTAGAAGACAAACTAAAAAACTCGTCCCCACTATACAAATGCTGGATTCGCCCTTCACCCATAATCACGACTTGATCTGCGAGACCCTTTAGAGGGTAAACGCGGTGCTCGGCTACTACTAGGGTCCAGCCCGCGCTTTTTAATCTTTGTAAGACTTCGCTGAATGCGGAGATTGCTTCAGGGGAAAGGTTAGAGGTGGGCTCGTCTAAAAGCAGGATTTGCTGCGGTCCGGCTACTGCTGCTGCGCAAGCAACCAGCTGCAATTCACCTCCGGAGAGCTTACGTAACTCTTTGCCTAGCAGTCGCTGAATGCCCCAGGTGTTTACAGCTTCCGCGATCCGGTTAGCGGTTGTTTGGGGGGTATCTCCGGCATTTTCGCTCGCGAATGCTAACTCTTCTAGTACATTTGCCGTAAAAAACTGGGAACGGGGATTTTGAAAAACCGTCCCGGCGGTACGCCCTAATTCTTGGATATCTGTTTGCACGGTATCGAGACCGGCAAGGGTAGTGCGTCCGCTGAGATTACCCTTATAAAGTTCGGGTATTAAACCGTTCAGAAGTTTTAAGAGGGTCGACTTGCCTGCTCCGGAAGGACCGGTGATTAAAGTACAAGATCCTGTAGGGAAATTGAGCTTGATATCGCTGACTGCGCTTACGTGAGCTGATGAGGTTTCTTCGTCCGGGTTGAACTGGTAATCGAAGGAGACATTGTCGATTAAGGTGCTCATTTGAATCCACCCGAGAGTATAGCTAGATGGTCTGAGTAGGGGATGAGAGCTATCAGGGCGATTAGCGTCAGTATCCAGAGGGCATCCAGTCGGTTGAATCGAAGCTGTTTCAAAGTACTTGGGCAAATAGTGAACCCTAAACCGCGCACCATGCCGGCGGCGGTCATTTCATCAGCGGTTCGGGCGCAGGATGCCAGTAAAGGAACTAAAACCATTTCTAGAAAATGGAGGGGGTGTAAGAGGGCGCGCCATCCCATTTGTAATCCCCGCAGGGACATTGCTTCTCTTACTGCGCGGTATTCCCGAAATACTGTCGGTATGAATCGTAATAGCACTACCAGGGGAACGGTTACAGCTATCGGTATGCGTAAGCTGCGAAGACCGGCTACGAGTTCTCCGGGGACGATAGTTTTAATCGCGTAACCTGCCAGACCGCCAACAGTGCAAATCCTTATCATCCAGTAGCCTAAAACCATTAGGAACGCGGTGAGGGCGCTTGGCCAGATTCTGGGGAAAAGATAGATGCAAGCGACCCAGGTTCCTTCCACGGCGAGAAAACCTAGCGCCCATGAATAGCAGCGTGACAATAGTAAAGCCAAGAGCGCAATACCGGCTACCAGGAAAGTGATCACTATGGGTAGTCGCGACATTACCAGGGCATTTAATACGAATATAACCAGTATTACGGTGCGCGGATCTGGCCGGGAATGTCGTTGGTTAGCTGCTAAGATTTCAGCGCTGGTGACCTGATCCTGGTGATAGCTTGCTGCTGATCCGGGGGCGCTAGTTTGGCATTGAAGGCTCATTACTTTGCGATGCCAGCTTTACGGAAGTGCCGCGCCATTAGAGAATTTCCGAAGACTCCGCCGATAAGCCCGAGAATGAAAACTCCCACGCCCCAGGCCACTATCATCCATGGTGACAAGAACCAGCGTAATGAATCTGCATAGGCGGTCCCCATAGAGTCAGCAATATATTTGTAGTAGCCCTGAGCGTCAATGAATACCGGGAACCAGGGCACCACGTACCAAATGGACATGACGGCGTATCCTAGGACCCGAAAAACCGCTGATTTTTTAGCGAAGAGGAAGTCTGCGGCCAGTCCCAGCAAAGGTGCAAGCAGGGCAACAATCCAGGGGTGCCCGGTAATTACCATTAAAATCCCGACTAGTAGTCCCATTAATGCCAGGGCGCCAATCTTTGGCACCCGCGACTTAAATAGCATGACTACGGCGCCGTTAGCGATAAGGCCTAAGGCATAGCCCACAAACATCATTGCCGGATTAATAATGCCTAGCATCCCAGTGCCGAAAACTAGCACAAAATAAATTGCGGTGAAAACGCCAATGTTGATGAAGTCGCGTGTTTTCATGCGATATAACCCTTCTAATATTTAATTAGGTAAGCCTTGCCTAATAGTAGGGTAGCGTGAGTGCCCCCTATTGGGTCAAGTAGTGTCGGGGTAATCTAGCCTACATATAGGCAGGGGGAGGGGAGGTGAGGGAGTAGCTAGCCCACAGATGGCTCGCCTATTAGCGGATTTACTAGCCCATACTGCAGTGTCCCAGGTTTTGTTTCTATTTATTCCAGGCAGGACTTAAATCCGGGTTTGCTTCAAAAGTTTCGGGTATCCTAAATTTAATGTTCTACTACACGAAATTTTAGGAGTAATAAATATGGATAACATTGCCAAGATCCTCAGCGATGCCGGGCTGGAAAATCCCGCAGTAGCTGAGTATGTAGCGCACTGGGCCGGAATTACCGAACCCGCTGCCATCGAAGTCATTTCCGCAAAGGATGACGACCGACTCATCGCCGAAGGCCTAGCCACCGGTGAAATCGCACCTGCGGGTGATGGACTCTACTACTCCCGCTCCTACTACAAGGACACGGCGCGCAGCGAGGAACGCACCGTCGTCGCCACCCACAATCCGCAAGAAGCCGGAATTTACAACAACTGGCACGACGCCACGGAAGTAACTGCCCGGCAGTTGGAAAGCATGAAGGGCGCGTCCCGGAGTAAAACAATGTATGTGGTGCCCTACCTGATGGCACCGCCGAAATCGCCGCTAGAAAAGTGGGCTCGCGGGGTGGAACTTACCGACAACCTCACCGTGGTTCTGCACATGATTCGCATGGCCCGGGTTGGCGTAGAACACTTGAACAATTTGGAAAATCCGGCAGAATTCGTGCGCGCAGTGCACGTGACCGGCGACCTGAAGAACTTGGGGCAGGGCACCGATAAGGATAAGCGCCTGTTTGCCACGGTAGCTGACGAACGCACAATTTTGCACTTCGGTTCCTCCTACGGCGGCAACGCGCTGCTCGGCAAGATCGCCCACGGTCTGCGCCAAGCTTCTTACGACGGCTGGGCCTCCGGGGAATTCCTTTCCGAACAGTTCATGCTGATCGGGATTAAGGATAAGCTCAAGGATCACACCTACTACGTGTGCGGTGGTTTCCCCTCAGCTTCCGGTAAAACCAACCTCGCTATGATGCTAGCCCCGGACGCCTTGGGTGACCGCTACGAAGTTTACTTCTACGGCGATGACATCGTGTGGCTGCACGTTGGCGAAGACGGCAAGATTTACGGCATGAACCCCGAATACGGCGCGTTCGGCGTGGCAAAGGACACCAACTGGAAGTCTAATCCCACCGCCATGGACGCCATCAAAGAAGGCTCTAAGACGCTCTTCACCAACGTCGCTTACAACCCCGAAACCCAAGAGCTGTGGTGGGAAGGTAAGACCCCGGACTACCCCGAAGACGTTACTGGCTGGCGGGATTGGAAGGGCGAAAAGATTTCCGACCGCCCGGCCGATCGACAGCGCTGCGAGGCCAAGGGCGACGAGTGGGCGCATCCCAATTCCCGCTTCACCACATCTTTGGCTAACGTGCCCAACGTGGCTCCCGATTACGAAGAACCGCAAGGGGTGCCAATTGACGCCATCATCTTTGGCGGGCGAGTAAAGGACCGGGAGCCGCTTATCCGGGCAATCACCGACCTAGCCGAGGGCGTTTACGACGGTTTGACCCTGGGCGCCCAAGCCACTTTCGCGGCTGAAGGCAAGGAGGGCGTGCTGCGTTACGATCCGATGTCGATGCGCCCCTTCATGTCCTACCCCGAAGGGGACTACGCGACCCACTGGTTGAAAATAATTGGCTCCGCGAAGGAACAGCCCATTTTTGCGCACGTGAACTGGTTCCAGCGCGATACGGAAGACGGACACTTCCGCTGGCCTGGCTACCGCGACAACCTGCGAGCGCTGCTTTGGCTGCTAGATCTTAAGGAAGGGCGCGCTGAGGGCGTGCAAACACCGGTAGGTATTTTGCCGAAGAAGGAAGAGTTGAATCTGGATGGTTTCGAAGGTGACGACGCCGATCTGGATAAGCTTCTTTCCATCGACACCGATCTGTGGAAGAAGGAGATGGGCTACCGCCGCGAACACCTTGCACAGTTCAAGAATCTACCTGAGCAGATCTGGGCCGCGCACGAGCGCATAGAGCAGGCGTTTAACGCTTAATTGGTCTCCTGGTTTTGCACTAGCGACGGGTGGATTTTCTCTAGGCGGGTTAATTCCAGCGGGTAGCTATGGCTCCTGTTGGGATTAACCCGCCACTTTGGGTATTAACCCCGATCTTGTTGCTTCTATCAACCTCGTGGCGGAAGATTGACTGACGGGTATCTCCCGGGTTAGCGCGGTAATGACCCCTAGACCGGAAATGAAATAAGAAGAGAGCCTAGCAGCGCTTGCGTCCGCTAGCCCCCCCTCTAAGACATGATGGGAGACCTTGTTCCCACTTTCTGCACCTTCTACTTTAACGCAGCACTCGTAGTAGATTTAAGATCCCTAAATCCCCTGCAGGATTACGCGATAGATGAGCGTCCTCTGCATCGCGCTATGTTCGGTAACCGGAAGCCTAGAAGACGTCGGCTCAAATATAAACGGATAGGACGAGTTCATCTGGTGGTTTTTAACGTCGCTCGGTTTGGGATGTAGCCAGTTTCCAAGCCCCATGGTGTTTCCTTTCTGTTCATGGAAAAATGAGTGCATGCAAAGGTGGAAAAGGCGCGGCACGTGGGCACGACTTGGCGCGCTTTTCGCCTGCTATCTTTTACTGCCTGCTCTCACGACAGCCGCCATTGGAGTGTTTAGCGCTCCTGATTCAGGAATGGTGGCGTTTATCTTGATGCTGTTCATAGCATTTCCGCTAATCACCGTGACGTTAGCCGTCTGGGACGGAATCACGGAGGGCTTCACAGTTTTATGGATAGTGATGCCGATACTGTTTTTCATGGTGCCCATGCTGATCTTTTTCAACGAATCTGCGCAGATCTACGGGGTCGCTTATTCATTGATAGCAGTGACAGCTAACAAGATTGGCAGCTTGTTTCACTCAAAGACTCACAGTATCAACAGTCGTCCCCGCGAATCATAATCCGCACTGCTACTTGAGATATCGCCATTGCAATAGGGTCTGCGGAGGCAGTTAGGCCGGTTATTGCTAGTGGCCGCGCTAGGGTAGGGCAGCTACGGTCGGGGGGCGAGGCGGGCGAACTTTTCTACCTGTTTCGCGCTGCCGTAAATCTGCACTTGGTCGCCCTCAGAAAGCTCTACCGCCCCGAGTACCGGTTGCCACTGGTTTTCCCGCAGTACCGCCACGATCTTTACCCCGTGCCGATTCCAAAGGTCAACCTCATCGAGAGACCCGGCCGCCGACTTGGGAAGAATAGTTCTAACCATCGCGGTGCCGGCAGACAGTTCTACGTAGTCCAGGTTTACCCCGCGTACCAGGTGAGCAACCCGCCGACCCATCGCCACCTCGGGGTAAACGATATGGGGAACTCCAATCTGTTCCAAGATACGTCCGTGGGCGGTTCCGGAGGACTTTGCCCACAGGTTCTTAACCCCCATATCGGTGAGCAGGGAGCAAGTGAGGATAGAGGCCTCTACGTGGGGGCCGCCAATCCCGACTACTACGCCATCACAATCGGCCACCCCGAGTTCAGTAATGGAGGCAATATCGGTGGCGTCCGTTTGCGCCACTTGGCTCAAGATGCCGTTATTGCGGTTTACTACCGTCTCGTTTAAATCGATACCGATAACCACGGCATAGTCGGACATGAGCTCGCGGGCGACGGCGCTACCAAAGCGTCCTAAGCCCAGCACTGCATAAGTAGGTTTCGAGAAATTAACCAATGATCGGCCTTTCTGTGGGGAAGGAAATCTTAGAGGCACTAGGTGCGAAAGCGAGTGCGGTAGCAACCGTAATCGGACCTAATCGCCCAATAATCATTAAAGCTATAAGTATTAACTGCGAAGGATCGTTAAGTAGCGGCGTTATTCCGGTAGATAGACCTACGGTACCAAAAGCGGAGAACACTTCAAATAGGGTTTGCGACAAGGTGAAGTGGGTTAAGAACATGATCGAAATGGTGGAAGTAACCACCAAGATGAATCCCAGCACCACCACCGCGACTGCTTGCTGCGCCACCTCGGAAGAAATACTTTTTCCAAACACTACTGCTTGGTTGCGGCCGCGGATAACCGCAGCGACAATCGCCAGGAGGGCAAACATGGTGGTGATTTTGATGCCCCCGGCAGTACCGGCCGGTCCAGCGCCGATAAACATAAAAGTGTCCATCGCAAACAAGGTGGACTCATGCATTTGTCCAATATCTATCGAGTTAAAACCGGTGGTGCGGGTTTGGACTGCTTGAAATATTCCGGCCAGGATTGCGTCCGCGGTGGGGAGTTTGCCCAAAGTTTTCGGGTTATGCCACTCGAAAGCGGTAACCAGTAGGGAAGAAAATACTAGGAGGCCGCCGGTGCCAGCTATCATCATCCGAGTGTGCAGTGACCAGCGGTAAGGCTTGAATAGGCTGGTGCGCAGTTGGAAGAGGACAGGGAATCCCAAACCTCCGATAATGATTGCCACCATTATGGGAAGGCACACCCCCCAATCGCCTACAAAGGAAGACATATTGTCCGAATAGAGGGCGAAGCCGGCATTATTAAAGGCCGAAACTGCGTGAAAGACTCCATGCCAGAGGGCGCGCGGTAGCGAATACCCTAGGGATAGGAAACGAATCGTCAGGGGAATGGCGGTTAGTAGCTCAATCAGGAGGGAAGTTCCCAGTACCCGGCGCAACAGCACGCCCAACCTGCCGGTGACGCTGCGCCGCTCGGCCGCTGAAGCCAGCTTGGCGCTATGGCTTTCTCGGCGGATTACTGCTTGGGCGAGCACCGCCGCAAAGCTCATCACCCCGAAGCCGCCTACCTGTATTAATAGTAGAATTACGACTTTGCCGAAATCCGTCCAATAGGTGGCGGTGTCAACAATCGTCAAGCCGGTAACACAGAGGGCAGAGGTGGCGGTAAATAAGGCCGGAAGTAGCGGTAGACCCCCGACATGCACCGTGGATAACGGCAGCATTAGTAGGCAGGTTCCTATCAGCAGGGCGATAAGGAACCCGGATAATATCACTGCCGCATAGTTAAAATAATGCCGCTGTGTTTTGGACACGAACTGCATCCTACGCAGCATTGCTCCCTCCTGCAAGTGCGCGATTCTCCCCGAATGCAGGTGGCTGTTTTTCCATGTCAAATGGGTAATAGCAGCTATTAATTTTGCAGTATTTTTCTGGTGGGTTTGTTCTCGTCTTACAGGCAAATATTATTGTGATTTTTTACGCTGCATTATTTTCGGTATCTCCAGCGCGATATTCTGACAACAGGTCGAAATACTGCTACCGCAAGTGGGGAATATGAACAGAAAAGCCGCGAACCTTTCTCTGATCGGTGTGATCCTGGCACTAATCTTAGGGATGGCGTATTTATCGCCTTTAGCGCAGGCGGCAGGTGACGAGGACGAAGATACAGCCGCCCTCTATGCAACTATCTATACCCGGGCTAAGTGCACCGACTTAGAGATTCAAGAAGGCACCGGCTGGTTTGCTGACTCCTACGAGATTGAGGCCGCTGACGTTACCTCGGACAAAACCCTAGAAAATGGGTTGCGAAAATGCGAGATTGAGTTCGGCCTAGAGGCCGCGGATTACCCCCTCGGCAAGGAAATTACTTTTTCGGTGAAGAAAGGTTTTTCGCAGATAGGGGAGGCACAAAAAGTAAAGGTTGCGGCCGGCTCCGATGGCACCCCGGAAATGCGGATGACCTTTAAAGAAAAAATCTCGGCGCGCTACGACATTACTATGGTCGATGAAGCCGGGAAATCCCTTCCGGGCACCGCGGAATCCTTTGAACTCCCGCTATACAACTCGGTTAGCCAGAAAAATGAGACTGTTACGGTCAGGAAAGATTCTGCTGGTCACGGTTTCCTAAAAGCGCTCGCCTACGATGACAGCGGCAAGTTCGCCCCGAGCTCTCTGGTGCCGGCAACGCAAGCAGAATTGCCGAACGTAACCTTGAAAAATGGCGGGAAGAAAAACCCGTATTCGGTGCAAAAAGTGCTGGCCATGGGCGAGGGATTTCAGTTGGTGTTAAAGCCGCTAAAGCTGGTGGATAAGACCTATCATGTGACTATTAAGCGTCCCCTGGAAGTGTTGGGGGAGAGTGACACCTGGAAGTTTAATATCGGGGGTAAGCCGGATCCCCAGGCAGAAAAACAGCTAACGCTCCCTACTGCCAGCGGAGATTATTCTTTCGATATTCAAGCGACCGGGGTGCCGGAGGGCGCGAAGCTTTCTTTGCCCAGCCTGCCGCAGGCTTATATGTATTACGGAATTGCCGGGCAAAAATTCGATCCGGCGACTAATACCTTGACCGTTACTCTGGGAAAACAGGTGTATATCCTGGCTTCTAATATCGAAAGCGTCAAGTATGACTCTTTTGCTACTGACTATGCGAAACCCGGGTTTACCCTGGGGCTGTATAACCAGCAAGGAAAGCTGATCGCAAAATCTACTGCTACTAAAACCGCCTACGATTATCCGGCAAGTTTGTTTAAGGCAGTAACCCCGGGGGAGTATACGGTGCGGATTGAGGACGCGGCACCAGCGTTCAAGAAAGACTACAACCTGTCATTACAGTACGGAGTTCGCCTGGCAGAAAATGGGCGGCTCACTATGAGGATGCTCCAATCGAACAGCAATCATGAAGAAGTGTGGGCTAATCCCTATGGCGCTACCGATGAGCGATTTAAGGATAACGCGAGCTCGCGCGCATATATTGGTTACAAGACCCCGCTGCTACTGCTGATACCGAAGAAACCGGTTTTTGATAAGGTTATCGACCAGGCGAAATACCCGATTGGGGAGGACGCGAAAAAAGCCTACGCCAGCAGGGGAGACTTAATCGACTACCAGATTAACGCGAAGATTCCAGGAGATCACCGCCTGGTGGTTAAGTATGGCAAGTATGTAGACATGGGCTTTAAGGACACGGCCACGGTAATCGATAAGCTAGATGAACGCCTGGAACTGGTTCCGGATTCCTTAAAAGTCATGGAGGACGGGGACTTAGCCACGGACTTTGAGGCCCGCTATAACCCGGACACCCGGGAGATTAGGCTGCTGGACAAGGCAAAGACCCAGGTAGCAGAATTCGATTTTCTTAAAGCGATTAAGATTCCTGAGGCGCGAAATCTCTCGATTAAGTTTCAAGTAAAGCTGAAAAAACTAGGCAAGCAACCTATTTATAACCGGATTCCTGATTCAGAAACCGAGATTATCCCCTACCTGGATTTGCTGGTTAAGAAACACTGGGAGGGCGGACTTGAACTGCTTAAAGATTTCGATATGCGTGATTATATCGATAACTTCCAAGTGGAAACCTGGCAGGGAGACAACAAAATAGCGACCGAGCCGGTGCGAAAGTATCTGAAAGCCGACAGTTTCCGACAAGGCGAGGGCAAAGACTTTCAATTCGCCCTCGAGAAGCTCCCTAAATATACGCTCGCAGATGTGGAGAAGAAACCGGAAGAGCGAGTGGCGCTTACCTATAAGGTGACAGAGAATTTGCCGGCAGAACTTGCGGGTAAGTTCGAGGTCAGCCAAGTTGCCCAAGCCGAGCAAAATGATGGAGTTAACCTGGTGTCCTTCACCAATACTTTTATTCCGCCCACGCCACCGCCGACACCACCTTCCACGCCGCCGGTAACTCCGCCGGTAACCCCACCAGGGACTCTGCCTGCGACACCTCCGGTGCCGGAGGAAATAGTTCATACCGGCAGTAGTTCTGCTGCTCTGTTGGGGATTTGTGCCCTGGGGGTAGCGCTGGGAGCGACAGTTATCCTGCGCCGCCGCTACCGCTAAGCCGATATTTTCTTCCTCAATCTAAGGGGGAGCTATTGCTATTCGTGCGGCTTTAACGGAGGGTTCTGCCGGGGTTCCTAACGCCATTTCTCGGCCGAAACCTTCCCGTCTTTAGAGGTGAGGACGCGCAGCCAGCTGGGGAGAGTGAAAGTTTTATATGTGCTGCTTCCATCTTTAGCCCTGCAAGGGAGTAGCCAACTATTCAATACTCGGGCTTGAAGATCTCAGGATTTAGGTCGCGGCTATGCGGGGTAAATTCTTAATCGAACGTTTCGGTGAGGCTTCGGGGATGAAAAACTTGGTAGCATACGCCTAGGACAGCTCGGGTTTCAACGGGAAAATCGTATTTCTGAGAGGTATTGTTTTGAGCAAGAAACATTCTTACGGTTTGGACTGGATCGATGAAGACGCTTTGTATGGGGTTACCAAGTTGTCTTTTTCTAAAGTGTTTTCCCCGGTAAAACGCAAGCCTCTCCCTCCTGATCCCTTTACTCTGGTGGCACAAGCGGTTCTTGCTGGGGAGGCGGTATCTCAAGCTCGCCTGTTTGAAAAAGAACGCGCTTTGAACAAGACTTTGTCCGATAACGTGGGGTATTGGCATCAGCGAGTATTGGGATTGGCTGAGAACTGGACAGAAACTGGCGCCTCGGGTGGTTCCATAGATTTGAGAACCAAACCAGGGTTTCTGCATCCCCTACATGAAAAACCGTTATTTGCAGAAGTGAAGAATCGGTTCAACACGATTAAGGCGTCTGATGAAAAGAATATCTGGGACAACCTAGATTCTTTAGCGCGAGCCAGCGACGCTATCGCCTATCTGTTTCAAATAGTGCCAAAAACTCCAGAACAATACGATCGTCCCTGGAAAGTATCGGGACGCTCGGAAAAATCAATAGTTAGGGTATGCGACGGGGTAACTGCCTATGCCTTAGTGTTCGAGCGCCCCACTGCATTGCATGAAATTTATATGGCATTGCCCCGAATTTTTTCGGATATTACTGGTCAAGGTGTAAAACTGGACGAAAAAGAAATGGAAGACTTGTTCACCACTAGTCTACCCATCTAGCGGAAAGAAACTCATTTATAGTAACCTTTACCTAGGCAAGGGTACTAGGTAAAGGGGTGTTGGTGGAGAATAAGCTAGTCCAAATAGGTGTGGCCGCCGGGGAGCTAAAAGTATCGGTAGATACTATCCGCCGTTGGGCTAAACAGGGGCTGATTAAGGCTAGTCGCGATGGACGCGGAAATCGTCTATTCAACGTGGCTGAAATCGAAAGATTACAACGTAAACTCTCGGGAAGCGGGGAAGAAAAACCATTTACGGTACTGCGTTCAGACAAAACCTATCCCCGGGCTACCTGCGTGGATTTATTTGCAGGAGGCGGCGGTACCGCCCTCGGTTTCCATAATGCGGGAATCCCGCATGTATTTCTTAACGAGTTTGACCGTAATGCGGTAGCTACTTTGCGACAAAATAGCCAGGCGCACGGCTTTGACTGGAATATCTGCCCCGAGGACGTGCACGAGGTAGATTTTTCAAAGCTGGACGCCCAAGTTATCCAAGCCGGATTCCCTTGCCAAGCATTTTCCTATGCGGGGAAAAGTCGGGGATTTGAGGATACGCGCGGCACTTTGTTCTTTGAGTTTGCGCGGGCTATCCGAACTATCTGTCCCGCGATTGCCGTTGGGGAAAATGTGCGGGGACTGGTAAAACACGATCACGGCAATACTCTCACCACTATGCTCAATACCTTTGATGAACTGGGCTACCGGGTAAACTACCAGGTTCTGCGGGCGCAATACTTAGATGTGCCGCAAAAGCGTGAGCGATTGATTCTATTCGCCACGCGCAAAGATTTAGATTTGCCCATCATTTTCCCTAAAGAAAACGATTATGTTCTCACTCTAAAAGAAGCGCTGCAAAATGTTCCCGAGTCCCCAGGGCAGCGCTATACCGAGCGTAAAGCTAAGGTTATGGAAATGATTCCCGAGGGCGGGAACTGGCGAGACCTACCTGACGAGATACAGCGAGAATATATGGGCGCCTCCTACTTTTTAGGGGGAGGTAAAACCGGGATGGCGCGGCGTATGGCCTGGAATCAGCCCGCGCTTACCCTGACCTGTAACCCGGCGCAAAAACAGACCGAGCGTTGTCACCCCAGCGAAACCCGTCCTTTCACGGTGCGCGAGTATGCGCGGATTCAAACCTTTCCCGATGATTGGGAGTTTTGTGGATCCATGGCGGCGCAATATAAGCAGATCGGCAATGCGGTGCCGGTGAACTTGGGTTACCACGTAGGCAGGTGCGTGCTGGCAGCTTTAGGTGAAATTCCTCTAGAGGACACTATGGAGGTAGTAGCGCCTCTTTCGCTGACGCCAGAAGAAGCTAGCAGCAGCGAGCTCGGCGTACTTCTATAGGTTGTATTGCCTGGCATAACCGCGAAATTTGAGCTAATACCTGAAAATGCCAGGTGGATTCCAACTCGAGCCGGGGAATAATGCCGCCGGGCTACCGGCAAGGTCTAACGCTTGAGCTTGCCGGCGCTCGATTGCTTTGTTAACGCTGGATTACCCGCTGGCGAATGTCTTGCAGCTGCTTAGGAGAGGGCTCATCGCTGGCCAGGCCGAACGGCATTTGCGCATCTAGCACCCAGGTTTCGGGCAGGTCGAACATTTGCTTGACCTCATGGTCAATCACCGGATTGTAGTGTTGCAGGGAAGCGCCAATTCCTGCTTCCCGGAGCGCTACCCATAGCGAAAATTGCAGCATTCCCAAGGATTGCGCCGCCCAATGCGGGAACTTGTCAGCATAGGCGGTGAACTTGCCCGCCATTTCTTCGGTTACTGCCTGGTCATAAAAGTAGAGGATAGTGCCGTAACCAGCCCGGAAAGAATCAATCTTTTCCCGCGGAACTTTTCCCTCGAAAACCTCAAAAACCCGATTCCAGAGGGCGTCTTGATTTTCACCGGTAACTACCAGTAGCCGCTGCGACTGCATATTGAAAGCATCCGGTACCTGCACGGTTACCTCGTCGATCAAATCGAGCAGTTCCTGGTGGCTGAGGGGAATCTCCCGGTTCAGTTGGTAGCGCGAGCGGCGATTGCGCAAAAGGTCCAAGGTCTTCATAGCTATTCCTTCCATCTGTTTCCTTTTAATCGTCTCGAAGAATCCTCGCGGCCGCTAGCAACGACAGCAGAATTTAGCTCCCGGCGCATAAACGCTTTTTCAGAAGTTTTTAGCATCGCCAGCCCAAAAGGAATAGCCGATACTCGCTTACTGCGAAAATCATAAGCTGCGCCTGTGAATACGGTGTGGAGGTGAGGTGGAATCTTTAAGAGAGTTATATATTCTTGAATGCGACAGACGTGAGTTTTAATAGCGACCGAGGATAATCGAAACTGTAAGCGGTTAGCAGAAATAGCTGAAACTTGAGGCAGAAGCCGTAACTAAGTTCAACCTGCTATAGGGAGGGTCAGGAAATGAGGACGTATGAGTCAGGAGCTGAGCTAGCTGCCGAGATTACTAAGCGCGCTAATCTGTTTATAGGCGAATTCGCCGAGGTACCTGCGGGTAATTGGGATTTGTTAGTCGAAGGGGTAGACCGCACTCCCCGCCAGATGCTTGCTTACCAATTGGGATGGATGGAACTTTTATTGGGGTGGGAACGCGATGAACAAGCCGGTATCGAGGTAGTTACTCCGGCCCCCGGCTACAAATGGAATAAATTGGGCGGCCTTTATGAGTCTTTTTATAAGCGTTGGGGGCAGGTTGAAACCGCAGAGCTGATTGACCGTTTCAAAATGCTGCTAGCTGAAGTTATTGAACTGGTAAATACTCTCAGTGCAACCGAACTGTTCGCGTCCGAACAGCGAGCATGGGCTTCGTCTACCCCCTCAGCATGGCCGGTTTGGAAATGGATACATATCAACACGGTTGCCCCGTTTACTACCTTTCGCACCAAAATCAGGAAATGGAAGAAACTGACTGCTCACTATCCAGCAACAAAGCATTAGCTAAATCGGTAATAGAACTCGAAGCAGGTACCACCGAAGAGAATAAATCCCGTTTGCACTGTTGAAGTTGAGAAACCTTTTCTTCAATAGTTCCTGTCGCAACCAAGCGATAAACATTGACTGGGCGCTCTTGCCCGATCCGGTGGGCGCGATCGATTGCCTGCTCTTCCACCGCCGGATTCCACCACGGATCCATCACAAACACATAGTCGGCGGCAGTTAAAGTAAGCCCCGTGCCACCTGCTCGCAGCGAAATCAAGAATGCTTGTGCGTCTCCCTCGGAAAACTCCTTAACTACCTGGTCGCGTCTCCTAGTAGACCCATCCAGATAAACGGTTTTGATTCCCGCCTCCTCCAAAGCTTCTTTAATTAGCTTTAAATAGGACGTGAACTGCGAAAATACTAAGGCTTTGTGTCCTGGTATTGCTTGCAGCTGTTCCACCAGAGCGTTGGTTTTCGCGCTGGTGATCCCGGCGCGTCCACCTACCAAACGCAGGTCTAAACTGGCTCGCCGCAGCGCCGTCAATGCCGCCAGAATCGACATTCGATCCCCGGATTGCAGCATGCCGCTAACCTGGTGGCGCGCCTGGGTTTCCAGTTCCCGATAGGCGACGCTATGCCCCGGCTCTAAATCAACCCGCAACACCTGTTCAATCTTCGGAGGCAAATCCGGTGCCACCTCCGCTTTAGTGCGCCGCAACATATAGGGCGCCACCAGCGAACGCACCTGACTCAGCCCGCGCAGCTGCAAGGCGGCAAACTGTTCCCGTGAAAGCAAAGTGCCCGGTTGCGCCAAAGATAAAATCGCATGTAAATCCGCTAAAGAATTCTCTAGGGGAGTACCGGTAGCACAAATCGTCCACTCACGGCGCATATCGGCGAGGACGCGCCAAGCTTGGGTACGCGGATTCTTCACCAGCTGCGCTTCGTCACAGATAACTCCCTGCCACTGAGGCTCTAAGAAAGCCTCAGCATGGCGGCGCAGCAACCCGTAGGAGGTGACCACTAAATCTGCCCCATTGAAGCCCTCCTCAATCTCGGTGCCGCTACGCAGCGCCTGCACCTCCATCTCGGGATAAAAACGTTGCGCTTGCGACTCCCAAACATTAATTACCGAAGTAGGTGAAACCACCAGCACCGGGTTCGAGGAGGGCAAGGAATTAATCGCCGCTAAAATCTGTAGAGTTTTCCCTAGCCCCATTTCATCGGCAAGCACCGCTCCGGGCCCAATCGTTAGTTGTGCCAGCAGCCAGGAAACGCCTGTGCGTTGATACTCGCGCAGCTTGGCGGTGTGGGGCGCGGCAATCGGCGGCAATTTTAGTTGGCGTGACTTCCAGGCTTCCAGGCCGCGCACCTGTGCTTGCGTACCCTCCAAGATCTGGGAGAGGTCAATAATCGCCGGGTGAATACCGCGCCGATTAAGACCGGCACGCTCACTAAGTAGGCTCAATCGATCCAGCTCTGCTTCGCTCAAGTAAGTATCGCTATCGATTAGCCCGCCCCGCTCGCGAATCTGGGCGATATCGGAGGCCGAAAAGTCGCGGTCATCTAAATGTAAACGCACATTCGGGGTGAACCAGCCGTAAGTATTAGGGGCTAAATCCACGATGATTTCCCCGCCCTGTTGCGAAAATGAACGGGGAATCCCGCTACGATTAACCTCTACCTCTTGACCGTCAAAAACGGTTTCCAACTCATCCAGTAACTGGTTAATGCGGTGAGCGGGGCAAGAAAGAAAGCTATCGAAGGTGAAAACCCCTTCTTGGCGGCGCAGCCACTTCGTCACCTGGGTTTTCAGCTGCGCAATCTGATCCAGAGGGGCGCTGGTTTCAATCTTTTGCCCCTCAAGCTCACGCATTCCGCGCAAGTGAATCCGGTAAAGATCATCTTCCCGAGAAGTTCCCACCTCCAGCAGGTAGCGATATTTGGGGAACTCAAAACTATTTTCTAAAGAATAAACCGGGAAACTATCGCTAAGGCGCGGAAAATCTTGTAACAAGAAATCCGTTAAATCTGCTTGCGGCACCCGCACCGGTTTCGCCCCCAACACCCGGTTGACCGGCCCAAAACGATCATCCCAGAAGGCGAAACATCCCAGTTCTGCGCTGGCCACCAGTTCAAGACCGGCAGCCACGCAGGTAGCGGCGACTGTGCGCCCCGCCGGGTCATTACCAGCAGAAAAATCAATCCCAAAACGCAGCGCCACATCGCCAGGCGCGCAAATATCCAGGAAAGGACGCGCCAGAATCGGAGAAAAACGCAGTGGAGTGAGAGGCTCGGTGCCGAGGGCAAATGAAAATCCCGCGCGCGCCAAGGTGCGAATAGCGGGGGATACCTGCGCGCCCTCCTCTAAAGATAATCTTTGGGGTGATTTTTCTAATAGCCCCGCCACCTGCCGTAGGCAGCTGAGTTGTGTCCTTTCTAGACCGGCAGAAACTGACTCCCATTTAGTTTGGCAAAGGTCTCGCCAACTGGCGCGATTGCGGGTCCAAGTACCAGAAACATCCCGGCGCAATGGGTGGAAACTGCCATCCAATTCAATACAAAGTCCCAGGTCGGCACCAGGGGTAACCTTTGGGTGCGGGGAGGTAAACATGGCGGCGATTAGGCGTCGCCATGCCGGTTCCTGGTCATTATTACTCACGCGTTCCTCCTTGGCTCATCCTTTCTACTATAGCAAGGGCATTAGACTGGGCTCTATGAAGATTGTGCGATTTCGGATCGATGCCCACCCTATTTATGGTGCTTTAGAGGACGGAAGTGAGCGGATTGTTGCCCTCAAAGGTGACCCGCTATTTCAGAAGGCGGAACCTTCTGGGCAGCTTTACAACTTGGAGGAGGCACGGCTGCTGTCTCCAGTAATTCCCCGCTCGAAAGCAGTTAGCTGCTGCGCGAATCTGGCGGGATCAGCGGCGGGTGTGGGGCAGTGGCCGCAGGTGGGGATCAAACCCAATACGGCGGTGATTGGACCAGATGACCCTATCGCCATTCCTGCTTGGGGAGGCGGCACCGCACGCGCCTTCGTGGGACTGGCAGCGGTCGCTAAAACTATTTGTAAAAACGTGACCCCCGAGCAGGTGGAGTCAGTGATCGCCGGTTGGACCATTGGGGTGGACTTTGCTAGCGGCGGTGAAGATATCAGTTTCTCCCAGGCCCGGGCATGGGATACATCTGCTGCGATAGGTCCGTGGATTGTAGTTGACCCTGGTTTTAATCCCGATGCCGTCACTATTAGTGCTAGCGTTTCCGGGCAGGAGGTTGCCTCCGCTAGCAGCGCTGACTTTCCGCTAAAAGCCGCCGAAGCCTTCGCTAAAGTCAGCGCCATGATGACCTTGCTACCCGGGGACCTAGTGATCGTAGGCGGAGTCGAACTTGCCCAGCCCTTAAGTGCTGGTGAACGCCTAAAAAGCGTCATTACCGGGGTAGGGCAGATGGACAATATGGTGGTTAGTGCCAACCGCTAAACCGTTAACTTCGCAGAGCCTAGCGCGAGACTAATCATTTTCTGCTTCTCGCAGCGCGCTAGCTAGCCGCCGGGTCATCTCCAGGAACAGGTAGCGAGGAGTCGCGGCGTTAAGTCGCAGCAAACCGGGGTAGCCACTCCCCAGGATCTCGCCCCCATTTACCCCCACTCGCGCTTTCTCCTCCGCGATTTTAACCGGGTTATCGCAATAGCTACTCGCGTCCCACAGTGACAGATAGGTTCCTTCTACTTCCGGTATGTTAAGCCGGGGCGCAATCTGCAAAGCTAAATCACGAGAGCGGGCGAGATTTTCGCGAATATAGCTCTTAATTTCTTGTAGCCAAGCGCCGCCCTCCTGATAGGCAGCGCGAGCCGCTAGTGCTCCCAAAGGAGTCGCTCCCATCGCTAGCTGGGTAGTTACTCCGGCATCTTCAAATTGATCACGTAGCGGCGAAGGCGGCAAAATCATTTGCGCGCAATGGAGTCCCGCCAAATTCCATCCCTTAGAAGCCGCATGGGCAGTAACCGTAATCTGGGAAAAATCAGGATCTAGACTGGCGAAAGGGATATGGCGAGCCTTATCGGTTAGCACCAAGGGAGCATGGATTTCATCTGCAAACACCGTTACTTGATGGGCAAGTGCCAGCTGCCCTACTTTTCTCAGCTCGGCTTCGCTGAGGACTCTCCCGGTAGGGTTCCAAGGGTTGCAAAGCACTAATAGCTTAGCTTTTTCTTGACTAAGCGCCGTTTCAAGCGCCGCAAAATCTAGCTCCCAACGTCCCTGGTTATAGCGGCTTTTAACCTCGATTAGTTCCCGTCCTGCCTGGGTGGGGATAGTTAAAAACGGCATATAGGCCGGAGTGGGAACCACCACCGCTTCCCCGGGGTTAGTCATCAGTTGGATTTGGGCACGCAGAATTGAAAGTACATCGGAGGAAATAAACACATCCTCGGCGCTAACCTGCCACCCATAGGATGCAGCGAGGAAACGCCCGGTCTCTCGTTGGAGATCATTGGCCAGTCGCGGCGGCATATAGCCAAAGAAACCATCCTCGATCGCCCGGTGGAGGCAACGTTCAACCGCCGGAGCGGTTCCAAAATCCATTTCCGCAACCCAGGCTCCCCATAAAGGCTCGCCCTCGAAGGTCTTTCCCGTCCATTTTAAAGATCCTCTACGGCGTAGTTCTTGCAGGGATAAGCGGTCAAAATCTTGCATGTATCCACCCTACGCCTCCCCATGCACTCCGGGGTGGTGGTAGAAGAGTTGGGCGGCCGAAAATGAATCGGAAGTTCGTAGCCCGTTCCGCTAATCACCCAGGTTCGAGAATCGGGCGGGGCGCGAAGTAGAATCGAGGGGAACTAATGATTTTACGCAAGGAGATTTTAGGTATGAATCCGGATTCCACTTCCCCTATTCGGGTGCGGTTTTGCCCTTCACCCACTGGTACCCCGCATGTGGGAATGGTGCGTACCTGCCTATTTAACTGGGCATACGCGCGCCACACCGGGGGAACTTTCGTTTTCCGGATCGAGGACACCGATGCTAAACGCGACTCGGAAGAATCCTTTCAGCAAATCCTAGAGTCGCTGCGCTGGTTGGGGCTAGATTGGGACGAGGGCGTGGATAAGGGCGGCCCCTACGGCCCCTACCGGCAAAGCGAACGGATGGATATCTATAAAGAGGTAGCGGATAAGCTGCTTGCCGGGGGATATGCTTACGAATCCTATTCCACCCCCGAGGAAATCGCGGCGCGCCATAAAGCTGCCGGGCGCAATCCCCACCTGGGCTATGACGGATATGACCGCAACCTGACGGAAGAACAGATCGCTGCTTTCCGTGCGGAAGGACGCCAGCCGGTTTTGCGGATGCGGATGCCCGATGAAGATATTACTTTCCATGACCTGGTGCGCGGAGACATCACGTTCCAGGCCGGTTCAGTTCCGGACTATGTGATTGTGCGCGGCGGCGGCGACCCCCTCTACACCCTGGTAAACCCGGTAGATGACGCCTTGATGCATATCACACATGTGCTGCGCGGGGAAGACCTGCTCTCCTCCACTCCGCGCCAAATCGTGCTTTACCGCGCCCTCATCGAGTTGGGAATCGCCGATTGCGTCCCCGAGTTCGCGCACCTGCCCTACGTCATGGGGGAGGGCAACAAGAAACTATCCAAGCGGGATCCGGAATCTAACCTGCTTTTGCACCGGGAAAACGGGATGATCCCCGAAGGGCTGGTCAACTATTTAGCGCTCTTAGGGTGGGCTCTATCTGCTGATCGGGATGTTTTCAGCAAAGAAGAAATGATCGCGGCCTTCGATATCGAGGACGTCAACCCCAATCCGGCGCGTTTCGATTCCAAGAAGGCCTTAGCAATTAACGCCGACCATATTCGGATGTTAGAAACCAGTGATTTTACTGAACGGATCGTTCCCTACCTGCACGCCGGCGAATTCCTAAGCGCCGATAACCTGACCGATTTAACGGAGAAAGAAAAACAGCTTTTAGAGGCTGCCGCTCCGCTTGCCCAAAGCCGGATGCAGGTACTTTCTCAAGCTAAGAGTCTGCTGGGATTCCTTTTTATTGCCGATGACCAAGTGGAATATCAAGAAAAACCGCTGCGCAAACTCAAAGATAATGCTCCGCAGGTGCTAGCGGCCGCGGCTAAAGTAATAGCAGACCTGCCAGAAGGGAAAGTAGGGCAGACTGGCACCATTGGTGATCCCGAGGCCGTTAAAGCCGCTATGAGCCAGGTAATGGTCGAAGAAATGGGGCTCAAACCACGCGTTGCCTTCCAGCCGCTATTTATGGCGATTACCGGCTCTAACGTGTCGATCCCGGTGTTTGACTCCATCGGGATCCTGGGGAAAGAAGCCACCATAAAACGCCTGCATAAACTACAAAACCATCTGGAGCAGGCATAACGTCAGGTGATTAGTCACACAAGGAAATTATTTGAAGCAGCCTAAGTGCCTGCGTTAAAGTAGATGACTGCAGCCCGGCGCAAGCCGAGGTTTGCAGCCCTTGGGGTATGGTGTAATCGGTAACACAGCTGATTCTGGTTCAGCCATTCTAGGTTCAAGTCCTGGTACCCCAGCAAAAATGGGAACCTGTTGGTTCTTGTTTCTGGCCCCCATAGTCTAGAGGCCTAGGACACCGCCCTCTCACGGCGTAGACACGGGTTCGAATCCCGTTGGGGGTACCACCGGCACTTTCACTATTTTAACTTTTATTTACTTTGAAAGTCATAACCTTGTTAGTCCCAAAGTTGAAACTTTCGCCAATGCTAAAGTGATAGTCATGTCTGGAAAAATTGTTGCCACTCGCGGAATGCGAGACTTTTTACCCACCGAAAAAACTTGGCGTGAACGCGTGCTTAGCGTTTTGCGTGATACCTATACTTCCCTGGGGTTCATGGAAATAGAAACCCCCGCCCTAGAGCCGATCGAGCGGTTGCAATCTGGGCAAGGTGGGGAAAACGAAAAAATGATTTTCCAAGTCATGCGGCGCGGTCTGGATCCGCAAGCCGGCATCCTGCCCGCCGAGGCCGTAGACCTGGGGCTGCGCTATGACTTGACTCTTCCGCTAACTCGCTATTTTGCCAGTCACCAGGCGGAGCTACCGAATGTGTTCCGTGCCTTCCAGACCGGTCCGGTTTGGCGTGCCGAGCGTCCGCAAAAGGGGCGTTTCCGCCAGTTTAACCAAGTAGATATCGATATTCTGGGGGAAGCTTCTTTCAGTGCGGAGGTGGAAATCTTAGCGACCGCTTGGAGCGCTGTCACCAAACTGGGACTAGACAAAGACTCTACCGTGTTGATTAATGATCGTCGTTTCCTGCGCGACCTGATGGGCGCTGCCGGTATTGATGGCGATAAGCACGATAGTGCCTTTATCACCCTGGATAAGCTGGAAAAAATCGGTCAAGAGGCAGTGATTAAAGAACTGGTTACTCACCAGATCGCTAGTGATAATCAAGCTGAATCTTTGGTGGAAGCGGTAGTCAGCATTTCCGCTATAGACCTGCAAGCAGATACGAAAACTTTGGAAATATCTGCTTTACAAACCGAGCTACCTATATATGACCTGGGAGAAATCGCTGCTCAGGTTGGTGATATCTGCCCCGATATTAAAATCAAGTTCACCCCCACTTTGGTGCGCGGCATGGGGTATTACACCGGCCCGATTTTCGAGGTTTCCCACACTGCCTCCGGCTCCTCTATTTGTGGAGGCGGACGCTATGACGGGGTAGTAGGACGCTGGCTCGGGCGAGATGTTCCGGCCGTAGGCTTCAGCTTCGGGTTTGAACGGATTGTGGATCTAGTATCCCTGCCTGAGCAGGGACAACAGCTAAAGGTAGCGCTGGCCTATCAAAAACCCCATGAAGCCCTCGCGGCTTTGCATCTGCGCGAAGGACTGCTATCAGCCGGAGCCAGTAATGCTGGCCTACTGAAAGCCCCCCGTAAAATGTCGGCTGGCTTCTTCGAGCAAGCAGCCTCCCTCGGCTATAACCGGGTGTTGCTGCCTAGCCGCTACTTAGAGGCAGCCGAGCAAGGTAACCCGGACTTTGCGGCTTTACTGGAGCAGGCACGCGTCCTCGAAAACTAGAGGCGAGGGCGCGAAACCGTCCCAAGTACCCGGGGAACTGCTTTTGGGGTACCGGGGATACTGTAGTCACCCTGCGCAGTAAGTCACTGGGGAATTGGATCTGCTAATCATTTGTATTAGCCAGCTCGGCTGGCGAGAGCTAATGGTTTAGCTTTGAATCTTTCCGGCAGCTCTTAAATGCCGTACCCGAATTTGCAGAGCGATAGCGGCCAGGATCACTGAAGCGAAGGTTCCCATTAGTACCCCGAGGGAGCCAGCTTGAGTAAGTTCCGCGTCCCCTCTAAAGGCCAGGTGGGAGATTAACAACGCTACTGTGAAGCCGATACCAGCGGTTATCGAAACCGGAAGCACATCGCGCAGCCCTACGCCCTCGCCTAGAGTCAGGGGAGTTACCTTGGTAAATAATGCTACGGAACCAAAGATTCCCAGCACTTTCCCGAGCGGCATCGCCAGCATTACTGAAAGCGCGATCGGATGAGTAATCACGTTGAGGGGGCCGCCGGCCACGTCCACCACGTTCACCCCGGCAGCGAAGAAAGCGAAGATCGGCACCGCCAGTCCCGCGCTGAAGGGGTTAACGGCTTCAGTTAAACGTTCAGTTTCTGGTTCGGTCTCGCCGGGGAGTTGTTTGGCAGGAACCGTCATTCCTAGCAGCACCCCAGAGATTGTGGCGTGCACTCCCGAATCAAACATGAAATACCAGGTCACTATCCCTAGGGGGACTAGAATCCACCAGCGTCCCCAGCGTTTTTGGGCGAGGAAACCGAAAATCGCGGCGCAGACAATAGCCAGCAGTAGGGAAATAAATTTCATTCCCGTGGCATAGAAGATGGCGATCACCAAAATCCCGCCCAGGTCATCGGCGACTGCCAGGGTTAGCAGGAAGGTGCGGGCAGCTTGCGGCAGGCCGCGTCCAAAGATCTGCAAAATTGCCACTGCGAAAGCAATATCAGTAGCGGTGGGAATCGCCCAGCCGTGCCAAGCATTATCGCCAGAAATGGCGGTACCGATTAGATATACACAGGCTGGGCCAATCATCCCGAATATCGCAGCAATAATCGGCATAGCGGCAACTTTAATGTTATGAAGTGACCCCACTGCAAACTCTTGTTTGAGTTCTAATCCCACGGTGAAGAAAAACAGGGTCAAGATCCCGTCCTGTGCCCATTCATGCACCGATAGGTGTAACCCTAAGGAGCGCGGACCAAACTCGAAGTTAGAAAGCGCCATATAGCCTTCCCGTACCGGAGAAGGGGCGTTCGCCAGGATCAGCGCCAAGATAGCGGCCGAGACCAAAATCATACCGGCCACAATGTCATTAGCTAACACTCGTTTAATGGAGGTAGCGACCCCATGGGGAGCAGCATCGCTGTAATCTTTGGGGGAAGGAGCCGCTAAATCCTGGTAGTCAGGGGGGCTAACCAGTTCTTCCACCTCTTTTTCTAGCGGGAAATAATGAACATCCCGCCCTCCTGGTGTCTTTGCTAATCCTTTGTTTTCGTCTCCATGTTTTTCTCGCATGGCACCATGCTAGCGGTTATTCATTTCGACAATCAGGAATGCCTGAGGTTTAATATGGAGTGACGCTTTACAAAAGGCTTTCGCTTTTGGTAAAACAAAACTTGGCCGGTGCGCACTAGCGCAGGCAGGGAAGAATAAATTCCCTGGTAAAGCCCCCGTAGCCCAATCGGTAGAGGCAGCTGACTTAAAATCAGTCCAGTGTCGGTTCGAGTCCGACCGGGGGTACAACTCATTATTCTTACCGGACTCATCCAGAAAGTTTTAAGAAACATTCACTAATAATTTGATTAGTGGCCATACTTCCACCTGTGAAAAGTTTCAGGGTGCAACTGCAAAAGTTGCAAAAAGGGAGTGGCTGGTAACGGAATAAGGAGAGATCTAGATGGCAAATCCGGTTATGAATCAAGTAGGCGAGCAGATGCGTCGTACTCCCGCCGGCTATCCCGAAATGCCTGGGTACCAGGTGGGAGGGAACGCGCAGCCGGCTAATCCCACATATCCCCAGTCCGCCACTCCCGGTGGCTATTCGCAAACTACTTTTGACCAAGGCGAGCAAATAGGCCAGCCGCAGCGAGTTACTCGCCCCATGACCCTGGATGATGTCTTGGTGCGTACCGGTGCAAGTTTTGGGGTAATGGTACTGGCCGCGGCGGCGCTATGGTTTTGGGGAGTAAGTGACTTAGCGGCGAATGCGGGCACTATGCTCACTATTTCTTCAGTTTCCGCTTTGGTGGCTTTCGCGCTGGTGTTGGTCTCTTCCTTCCGCCGTAAACCCTCTGCCGCGGTAACTTTGGGCTATTCCTTCTTTGAGGGACTGTTTATCGGCGGGGTTTCCGCGTTCTTCGAATACTCCTATCCCGGGATCGTAGTGCAAGCCTTGATTGGGACAGTGGCTGTATTCGTTACCTGCCTGGTGCTATTTAAGTCAGGACTGGTGCGGGTTAACTCGAAGTTTATGAAGATCTTGCTGCTGGGCATGGTATCAATCGTGGTTTATCGGCTGTTGGCGATGGTTCTGGCGATGGTTACCCCTGCCAGCGCGGTAGGTAACATTGATCAAGTCACAGTACTGGGACTTCCCTTAGGGCTGTTAGTCGGGCTATTCGCGGTGATTTTTGGGGCAATGTCCCTGATCTCGGACTTTGATATGGTTCGCGAGGGCGTACGCCTGGGGGTAGATAAAGATATGTCTTGGAGCTGCGCTCTCGGGATTATGGTTACGGTGGTGTGGCTCTATGTGGAGATCCTGCGAATCCTGGCGATTCTAAGAGACAACTAAATAAAAACATTACTTCGGGGCGACTACAATAGGGCTAGTCGCCCCGAAGTACTTTTAGGGAGGAAATAGCTGTGCCGGTGATCGTAAGAACCCCCACTTTGGTTGATGCTGCCGGCGCGGCGATGGCACATCGCCAGATTCTAACCGAAACTCTCGGGACTAAAGCTCTGGATTCTTTTTGGGACACGCATACCGAAGAGGATCTACTCGCGTATTGGCATCAGCAGATTTTACAGACTAAAGGGCGCCGAATAGCCTTTGCTTCCCGGGGACGCCAAGTTGTGGGCATGGCCTATGTCACCCCCTCACCTCAAAATGATCACCAGTTGGGACGGGCTCCTCGCAACCTGGATATTGCTTTCTTCGGGATTATCCGCTCAGCATATTCTGCAGATATAGCCCAACGCCTCTTAGACTATGTTCTCGATGCCGATACCCCGGCTCAAGCCTGGGTGTTGCGTTCAGATCAGGAGAAACGACGTTTTTTACGAGTGAATGGCTTCACTATGGATGGGCTGAGCATCGTTGATGACGATTCGGGACAAGTAATTTCTAGAATGACCCGCTAGCGAAGCCTCAAAGTGGCGATAGTCGGTAATCGGGGGTTTGCAAGTATCGAAGCTAGGCAAGGCGGCTCATTTGGAAACTAGCTTAAGAGCGCTGCTAATCTTGTAGTATGAACTCTCGTCTCGAACGAATTCGGCAAACAGGCCGCAAGTTGCTAAGCAACCTTTCACATCCCCAGCCAGAGAAAACCCCCTCCCAGCTGGATATCGAATCATATAACCAGGATCTATCGGAAATGAAAGCAGAGGCTAATCCCGTATCCGATGAAGAGGCGGTACCGTTCACCTTACGAGTCGCGGCAGATTGGTCATGGCGCCTATTAGTAGTGGGCTTGGCCTTTGGTGCTTTTCTATATGTCATCTCTAAATTCCAAGTGATTATGGTTCCGGTAGCTATTGCAGTTTTGCTATCGGTGCTATTAGAACCGGTCTTGCGGCTACTATTTGTAAAACTGAAATTGCCGCGCACCTTGGCGGCGGCAGTAACCCTGGTTATCGGGTTGGGAATCGTGACCGCGATGATCTCGATTTCCACTACCCAACTGGCCACGGAACTACCTAACCTAATCAGTCGCACCAAAGAAGGCGTAGACGAAGGGATTAGTTGGCTGGCCACCGGCCCGCTGAAAATGGACACGGAGACTGCCTCGAAACTATGGGAGCAAGCTCAAAGCCAGATCCAAAATTACGCTCGTGATAATGCCTCTTGGCTGGCATCTAATGCTTTAGGAACCATGTCTGCAGTGGCGGGAGCATTTACCGGGGCGCTTACTGCTTTGTTTTGTTTATTCTTCTTTCTCAAAGATGGCCGTAAAATCTGGCAATGGTTTTTGCGGCTGCTTCCGCGTTCGACGCGTCACCCCTTAAACGAAGCAGTTATTCGCGGCTGGGTTACTCTCGGTGCCTACACTCGTACCCAGTGTTTAGTAGCCGCGATTGATGCTATTGGTATTGGTGGTGGTGCCTACCTGATTGGGGTGCCGCTGGCTATTCCCCTGGCGATTTTGGTGTTCCTAGCGGCTTTCGTGCCTATTTTGGGTGCGATTCTCTCCGGGATGATGGCAGTGGCGATCGCGCTGGTAGATAAAGGTTTCACCACCGCTATCGTGATGCTAATTATTATTTTGGTAGTACAGCAAGTCGAATCCAATCTTTTACAACCGGCTCTAATGTCGAATGCGGTCAGTCTGCATCCAGTGGCAGTGCTGCTAGCGGTAGCAGGTGGCGGTGCCGCTATGGGAATCGTGGGTGCGGTCTTCGCGGTTCCGATTTTAGCTTTCCTGAACACTACCGTGCTTTACCTGCGCGGTTATGACAGCTTTATTCGCCTCAACTACCAAAAGGATCGTCCCGGCGGACCTCCCGGATCTTTAGATCGTGAACTAGCGGAAGCGGCTCGACCCAGTGAACAGAATCTATCGGAAGCTCGCCAGGCGAAGGCGGAAGCAGAGCAGGATACGCAGCGGCATACACCTCGCGAACATGCGGAGCAAGCCGAACAAATACAAAAGGAGATTCAAAGCACTCTGTCGGAGTTTTCCAGTGCCGATCCTAACCAAATGCTTCCCGAGGACGCTAAAACTGATTTTGAGGTAGGGGCGACCACCAAAATCAAAAAAGTTGCTCTGGCAGAACAGGCAGCTCGCAAAGAGGATCAGAAGGCAGGGGAGGTATCCCCGGAAACAGGGCAATCGGAAGCATCCGATAGCAAGGACTAAGTTTTACGTTTTACTTGCCCAGGCGCCGTTCCCGCAAAGCGAAGTCACGCAGAGCGCGGTAGAAATCGATTTTGCGGAAATCGGGCCAGAAGGCTTCACAAAAATAGTATTCCGAATGGGTGGACTGCCACATTAGGAATCCCGACAGCCGCTGCTCCCCAGAAGTGCGAATCACCAAATCCGGGTCTGGTTGTCCAGCGGTGTAGACATGCGAAGTTATTTCGTCGACGGATAGCTCCCTAGCAACAGTTTCTAAGGTTGCGCCTGCCTGTGCTTTTTCCAGTAGTAGGTGGCGTACGGCCTCTGTAATTTCTTCGCGTCCTCCGTAGCCAACCGCGATATTTACGGTCAGGGGAGAATCGGTACGCGTTTGGGAGACCGCCTGCTGCAAACGCTTTTGTACCTGATCTGGTAGGAGAGAAAGATTCCCTAATAAACGCAGGTGCCAGCGGCCAAGAGAGGCAATCTGTTCTACCACGGTGCATATAATGTCAAAAAGTTTAGTGAGTTCATCCCCAGAACGTCGGAGATTATCGGTAGAGAGCATCCAAAGAGTAACTACCGGGATCCCTACTTCTACACTCCACCCTAAAAACTCGAGAGCCTTTTCGGCGCCAACTTTATGCCCGGTTTCAGATTGCTCTCCGATTTGGTGAGCCCAGCGCCGATTACCATCGAGAATTACCCCCACATGGCGTGGCAACGATTCAGTAGGCAGTGCCTTTTCTAGGTTGCGGGCGTAAAGTCGATAGACCAGATCTGTAAGGTGAGTCAAGCTTGCTCCTTTAAGGTTAATAGTTGGATTTTACCCCTATGGTGCGTTGTTGACAGTATTGATCCCCTAGATTAGCGTAGGTGCACGGAAAGTATTCTGCCGTAGCTTTTGAGGCTAGGACAGGTCTCTATCTGACCTGAGGAGGACGGATGGCACCTGATGAAGGCGCGTATACGCAGGTGAAAAAACGGGTATCAGATTCTTTGAGTGTTTTGCCTAAACCCAAAATGCGAGGGTGGATCCACACCGTTACCGTTCCGCTGTCCCTAGCTGCTTCCATTGTGCTGATTTGTTTAGCCAATACTGCTAATGAACGCTGGGCATGCGCGGTTTATTTAGTTTGTTCCTTGCTGCTTTTCGGGGTTTCTGCGCTGTATCACCGCATCGATTGGGGTAAACGGGCTCACAGCGTGATGCGCCGCTTCGACCATTGCAATATTTTCTTGTTGATTGCGGGATCTTATACCCCGATAGCAGTCTCCCTCTTGCCGTACTCGCAGGCGCGAAACCTGCTAGTACTGGTGTGGCTGGGCGCCTTGGCCGGAATCTTGCTCTCAGTTTTTTGGCCAGATGCGCCCCGCTGGCTATATGTTCCGATCTATATTTTGCTAGGTTGGGTAGCTCTGGGATATATGGGACCGCTACGTGAGGCCGGGGGGCTAGCCGTGATCTGGCTGTTAGTTGCGGGGGGACTCTGCTACTCGATTGGAGCAGTTTTTTACGGGCTGCGTTGGCCGGGTAGAAACGCTCGCTACTTTGGTTACCACGAAATTTTCCACGCCGGTACAGTGGCGGGGTGGACTTGTATTTGTATAGCCGCTTATTTCGCGGTTTTGGCTTGATCTGAGCGTTTATGCTGCCCAGGATGCGTAGTTGTCCTAATAGCAACTTTACCGGCAATTTGTTACACTGATACCTGCTGTTTTACTGACCGCGCTCGGCGTGGTCAGTCTTTTGTTTTATTAGCTAAGGAGAACACGATGGCCGACAAGACCTGGATGACCCAGGAATCATATGATCGTCTAAAAGAAGAGTTACGCCATCTCGAAGAAGTAGAGCGCCCGGCAATCGCCCGTAGAATTGATGAAGCTCGTCAAGAGGGTGACTTAAAAGAAAACGGTGGCTACCATGCTGCTCGGGAACAGCAGTCTTGGAACGAAACTCGGATTCTGCAGCTAAAAGAAATCATGGAAAATGCGGAAGTGGGCGAGCCTCCGGCCGATGACGGCATTGTAGAACCCGGTATGGTTGTGAAAGCTACCTTAGGCAGGCGGGAAGTGAACTTCTTGATGGGGTCGCGCGAAGCCAGCCCGGATGTAGATATGGATGTTTATTCCCCGGATGCTCCTTTAGGTCAAGCAATTTTGGGACATAAAGTGGGCGAAGTGGTCGATTATCAGGCTCCTAATGGTAAAACCATTCAAGTTAAGCTACTGGAGGTAACGCCCTACCAGTAATCGGGGCTAACAACAGTAGGGGGTCTTTCGGGAAGTAGTTACTGGCTACTCCACCTTTACCCACCGTCGCGCGGCCGGTGAAGTGATAGCTAGGATTGCCAATACCGATAAGGTGGTGGAAGTGATCCAAAGGGGAGTGCCGGAAGCGCCTTCGATCCCTAGAGACTCCATCATTCGCACAAAAACGGTTGCGGTTAGCACCAAGAGCAAGCCTAGCCGCATCCATTTTTGGTGAAACAAAGTACCCACGATTAAGACCGCGAGCAAGAGCGCTAACGCCATGAAACCGTAGCCTGCCAGGCGGGTTTGGTAAAAGGCAAACCCTAATTCATCAGCGTATTTTGGGTTGGTAGCCAAGATGTAGCCAACTGCCGCCAGCTCTAGGGCATGCAGAACCGTCAAAATAATTCCACAGGCCAAAGAGGTGGCCGGTACTTGGCGGTCGCGCACTAGTCGGCGCTTGTTTGTCTTTTCTGCCTGGTCGCGGGAAGAACGCAAATACCCTTTATGCTGCAAAGCTAGATTTTCGTGCGGATTTAAATGCTCTTCACTTACCAGGTTGGCTTCAATCACCGGCATGCTGCCATCGGTTTGCACCCGGTCGCCTCCCCCGTTGCGGGAGTGATAGGCACTAGTGGCATCGGGAATCACTTCCACCTCTACACTGGTGCAAGCTTCGCGCACGGTGTCTACAACATGGTCACGTTCAATATCGATGTTTTCGTCAATCTTGTGAGTGATTTGCAGAGTGAAAAGCGACAGGCCAACCGCTTTATCGAAAGTTGCTGCTGCCAGCCAATCTACGTGGATCCCTCCCGGTAGTTTCCATCCTTCGGGAACTTTCCAAAAACGCACATGGTGGCGTTGACTGGGGTTGCCGTCTACCTCTTGTTGATAGGCAAAATCTTGTTTGCGGCCAAAAAGATAGAGAGGCGAAACTGGCGCCGCTGGATAAGAGCGCTTAAAAACACTGGCGAAAACAATCTTCCAAGAAGAAGAAAGAGTAATCTCATCAGCCATTGTCCAACCGGCTGCCTGCATCGCCAGGTGAATATCATCTTCTTCTCCCAGCCAAGCCAGGTTAATGGGATCCCCCAAAATCCCGTCCCCAGTTTTAGAACGTCCAATGTAATAGTCCGGAACGTAGAGCGAAGACATTATTTGATGCAGCCTAGGCAATGCCAAATAAGCTAAAAGCACCCAGAAAATGGTTAAATAAACCAAAATTACCAGGGAAAACTGGAAACCATGTTTTAGTAGTATCCAAGCTAAACGTACGGTTAAGACCGCCGCGATCACCACAAAAATGTAATCGATGATCTGGTAGACAGTTAGGGGAGCAGATCGGTGATACTTTAGCTTTTGCCCTAATTCAAAGGGTAGGTGTTCGTCAGTTTGCCCCTTATGTTCCCTAGCGGAGTCTTCTTTAGTAGTAATCGCTAGGGCACCCTCGTTTGAGCTCTCTGGCAACGCTTCCTTGACTGCGGACTTTAGTTCCGGCCGGTTCTCGCTGGTTTCCATGGCTTATTCACTTTTTTTAGCCTGTTCCAAACGCTGCTTGGCTTGATCTAAAAAGGATTGACAGTGACTCGCTAGCTGCTCTCCCCGCTCCCACACCTTTAAAGACTCCTCCAGACCGAGTTTGCCCGACTCCAACTGGCTAATCGCGGACACTAGTTGTTCGCGCGCCTGTTCATAGGAAAGTTCTGCCACCGGAACTTCCACGTTTTCTTCACTCATCATTGCCTCCTAAGCTTTTTTCTGATTTGTACCAAAAACTTTGGTCACTGCTGTTCCATCTGCGAAAATCGCTTCTAAAAGATCGCCTTTAGTTACCTGCGAGACTGAGTTGATGACTCCGCCAGAAGGAGAACGCAAAATACTGTAGCCGCGTTCTAAAATTCCTTGGGGAGAATAGGCTTTCAAAGCATCCCGCCATCCATTTAGGGAAGTAAGCTGGTTTTCCAGTTGGGTTTCAAATCGAAAACGTAGTCGCTGACTCTCTAGCGCCAAAGAATGTTCCTGAGCCGCAATAACGGCGCTGGGATCAGCCAGGACAGGACGGGCGCGTAACTGGGCTAACTGCCCTAAATGTTGATCTAAGAGGGCGAGCATCTGGGTGCGTAAACGAGAGCAGGCGCCCTGCAGTCCTAAGGATTCTTCCTGTAAATCCGGCACAATCCGCCGCGCCGCATCGGTAGGGGTAGAAGCCCGATAGTCAGCCACAAAATCTAGCAGGGGAGCGTCCTCCTCGTGACCGATAGCGGAAACTAGGGGAGTGCGCGCTAGAGCAGCTGCCCGCACCAAAGATTCCTCAGAAAATGGCAGTAGATCTTCGACCGCGCCGCCTCCGCGGGAAATCACAATCACTTCCACCTGGGGGATACCGTCCAGGTCCTTAAGCGCCCTAGTTACCTCGCCGGCGCAAGTAGGTCCTTGCACAGCCACTTCCCGCACCTCAAACTCGGCAAGGGGCCACCGCGCCAAGGCGTTTACCATCACGTCCTGTTTGGCTTTAGCATTGCGTCCTACGATCAAACCGATTTTGCGAGGAATCACCGGGAGGGGTTGCTTGTTTTCTTGGGCAAATAGGCCTTCGGCGGCTAGTTTTTTGCGCAGTTCCTCAATCTGGGCGAGCAGGTTACCCACCCCGACAGCATGGACTTCGTTTGCCATCAGGGAAAGGGAACCAGAACCCTCATAAAAATCCGGTTTGGCGTGAACAACTACTTGCGCACCCTCGGAAAAGCTAGTCCCTAGCGAGTCAAGCACCGTAGGCCAGCACTTCACGGTCATGGACGTGCTTTGGTCGGCGTCCCGCAGGACAAAGAAAGCCATGCGCGCACCCGGACGTTTTTTATATTCGACAACTTGCCCGCTCACCCACAGCGGCGACATGCGGTTCACATATTTTTTGATATTAGCGGTCAGCAACGATAGTGGCCACGGGTTATCCCGAGTGGTTTGGGCGGCCGTGGGAGCCAGCTGCGTTTGCGAACCTTGAGGATTTGTACGCACCGCTCCATTCTACCCATAGCGGCTGACAAACAGTCACTGGTTCGGTGGGATGCAAAATACCTTAGTAGGATAGGGGCGTGGCGAAAAGGAAAGTATTGCTGGCATCCCCGCGGGGTTACTGCGCGGGAGTAGATCGCGCGGTCGACGTGGTAGAAAAAGCCTTAGCGCTCTATGGAGCCCCAGTATATGTGCGTAAAGAGATTGTGCATAACAAGTTTGTAGTAGAGCAGCTGAGCGCTAAAGGCGCGCGTTTTGTGACCGAACTAGACGAAGTTCCCACTGGTGCGCGAGTCGTGTTTTCCGCCCATGGAGTGTCTCCTGCAGTACGGGAAGAAGCCAAGCGGCGGGGACTGAAAACCGTCGATGCTACTTGCCCGCTGGTGACTAAAGTGCACCGCGAAGCCCTACGTTTCGCCAAAGCCGACTATGACATTGTTTTGGTAGGACATGAAGGTCACGAAGAGGTTGAAGGCACCCAAGGGGAAGCTCCGGGTCATATTCAGGTGGTGGGAGATCCTGAAAACGTAGACCAAGTGCAGGTGCGCGACCCGGAAAAAGTGGTGTGGCTATCGCAAACTACTTTGAGCCTCGATGAAACCCGGGAAACTGTGGATCGGCTGCGGGAACGATTCCCAGGGCTGAGTGATCCTCCCAGTGAAGATATTTGTTTTGCCACTCAGAACCGGCAGGGGGCAGTAAAAAAGATCGCGGAAGCCGCCCAGGTAGTGATCGTGGTGGGATCTGCCAATTCTTCTAACTCGGTGCGGCTTAAAGAGGTAGCACAAGTAGGCGGGGCGCAGCAGGCCTATCGCATTGATAAAGCTTCCGAGATGGAAAAATCCTGGTTTGAAGGGGTAGAAACCGTGGGGCTGACCTCGGGGGCTTCGGTGCCGGAAGTGCTGGTAAAGCAAGTTTTGGAGCAACTTGCCAACTGGGGTTTTGAGGATGTGGAGGAAGTAGAAACCGCTCGGGAGACAGTAACTTTCGCGCTGCCTTTACCTTTGCGTAAAGAACTGACAGAAGCCGGAATCATTAAAACCAGTAACCGCCGGCGTACTAACGATCCGGGGCACACCTGCTAGAGGTACGCATGCTGACCTCGCTACCCTTTGTTATTGTCATTTGTCTGGCAGCTGCTGGCCTACTACTTGCGTTGCCGCAGATGATTCGCAAGCCAGGACATTGGCTACGCTCAGTTCTGGTGGTCTTATTGGTAGCTATCATCCAGGTAGTGGCAGTGGGGCTGCTGGTTAATTTACCGATGCAGTACGTGTCTACCCCTGCTGAGTTGTGGCAGATGGTCAGCAATCAGCAAAACAGCAAGATAACTATCAGCGATACCCAGCGGGGATCCAAAATAGCCGCCAAGGAATCTGGGGGAGCAGACAAAGGCGCGTCCTCTTCCTCGGAAAAACTAAACCCTTTGACCGCACCGGCTTTGCCCGGGCAAGAAGCCTGGATACCGCGTTTTAAGCCCCTATCGAAAGGGCGGCAACTGACGGTGTTTTCTGGACCGAAGTCTGGGGTAAAAGAGCAGGTGATTGTGTGGACGCCACAGGGGTATGATCCTGACGATAAAACCACTACCTATAACGTTTTAGAGTTTATCCACGGCTATCCGGGATCTCCGGTATCAGTTGCCCTCGCCCTTGATTTTTCTTCCAACCTGCAAAAAGCAATCGATAAAGGAGAAATAGCTCCCACTATCGTGGTTATTCCGGAAGGAAACGTTAATCGCGAAGTCCCTACCTGCGCTGATGTAAAAAACGGGGAGCAAACTGCCACCTGGCTCAGTTTTGATGTTCCCAAAATGGTGCGCTCTAGCTTCCCCAATGTATCCGATAAGCGAAAAGACTGGATGATCGCCGGCAATTCTTCCGGAGCTTATTGTAGTGCTCGCTTGGGTATGCTTTACGGAGATGTTTTTGGAACTAGTGCCGTGCTTTCTGGTTACGATCAGCCGATTGTGGGATCTTGGGGAGGACGTAACGGTGTCACGTTCACCGCTAATACCCTATCTTCTCTAGTGGGTAAACCCCGTAGCTGGCCACTAAATATGTATGTTTTTGGGGCGCAACTAGATCGCGACGCGCTACACCTAGCGAAAAATCTGTCCCGAGCCTCCTATCAGGCCGGTGATCGGGTGGAACTAACAATTACGGCAGAGGGCGGGCATAACTGGGCTACTTGGCGCGAGCAAATGCCAGAACTTTACCGCTGGTGGGAGCAGGTTCGAAATAGTGATACCCCTAAGGATGTGCAGCTTAAGGGTACTGATTCGACGCTGATTCCGGAAGCTTCCCCGGCACTATTTTCTCTTATGGGGTGGGGGAGCATTACAGTCGCCGCTGTGGTAGCAATCTTGGCGTTGATGGCGTTGATTCACCGGGTACCGAAAGTGATGAAAACTGGCTCTCGTGCTGGCTATTTACGTGCCTTGGTGGGATCCATAGCAGCGATGCTGTTGGTGATATTGGCGGTAATGCTCCCTATAAACCGTCTAGGGGAGTTCTATAGCTCGCTGACAGAGATTGTGCAGACTATTACCGGGGCTATCTAGCGGGGACAATATAGAGGGGAATCTAGCGGACGCCGTTTAGGAGAAAACCTAGCGGGGCATGGTCGGTAACTGAGTATTTTTGCGGCTAGATTTCTTGGTGCTTTCGCCCTTCGATAGGGTAGAGACGTGGCTTTAACAATTGGGATTGCAGGATTACCTAACGTTGGTAAATCAACTTTGTTCAATGCGCTCACCCGCGCAACCGTGTTAGCAGCGAATTATCCGTTCGCGACTATTGACCCCAACGTAGGGGTGGTGCCGCTGCCGGATCCGCGCCTGAAAAAACTAACCGAAATGTTTAATTCGGCGAAAACTGTGCCCGCCACGGTTTCTTTCGTTGATATTGCGGGAATCGTTAAGGGTGCCTCCCAAGGGGAGGGGCTTGGTAACCAGTTTTTGGCAAATATTAGGGAAGCTGACGCGATTTGCCAGGTAACCCGGGTGTTTAGCGACCCCGACGTGGTGCACGTAGATGGCAAGATTGATCCGGCTTCCGATATTGAAACTATTTCTACCGAACTGGTTCTCGCTGACCTGCAGACTCTAGAAAAAGCGGTTCCCCGCTTAGAAAAGGAAGTCCGAGGACGCAAAACCGAACCGGAAGTACTGGCAGAAGTAAAGAAAGCCCAGGCGATTTTAGAGGACGGAGCGCTGCTATCTGCCCACGATGAACTGGATAAAGAACTGCTAAAAGAATTCCAGTTGATGACTTTGAAACCCTTTATCTATGTGTTCAATATGGACGCGGACCAGCTACTCGATGAGGGGCAACGCCAAGAATTAGAGAATCTAGTTGCGCCAGCGAAAGCGATTTTCTTAGATGCCCAGTTTGAAGCGGATCTAGTAGAACTGGATGAAGAGGACGCGCGGGAAATGTTGGAGGAATCCGGGCAAAGCGAGTCCGGCCTTGACCAGTTAGCCCGGGTGGGCTTCGATACTTTGGGGTTGCAAACTTATTTGACGGCTGGGGAAAAAGAGTCTCGCGCCTGGACGATTCGTAAAGGCTGGACGGCTCCCCAAGCTGCTGGGGTAATTCACAGTGATTTCGAACGTGGATTCATTAAGGCCGAGATTATTGGGTTTGATGAGCTAGTGGAACTAGGTTCGATTCACGCTGCCCGCGACGCGGGAAAGCTGCGTCAAGAAGGCAAAGAATACGTAATGCAAGACGGAGACGTAGTCGAATTCAAATTTAACGTCTAGAGTCTGATGATTGATTTCTGTCCATTAGATGGGCACGTAGACGCGACGTAGTTCATTCCTCGAGACTAATCGAGCAAGCTGCGGTACTGATTGCGTGCTTTCATCGAATGGATGATCGTTTCGGTGCCGTCATCCCAGATGAGAATAACGATTTCGAGCAGTCTCATCGAGCCGTCGAACCCGAGGCGCAATTCCCGCTGAGGGTGATCTTCGTCGAGTGGAGCCTTAAAAACGCAGCCTGATGTCGCCGCAGTGACTGAGTCTTCCGGATTTATGCCGTGTTTCGTGGCACTCCGACGTACATCCATTTCTAGATGGCATTCTTTAATACTTCGCGGATTGCCTGAGACCTTGACCATCCGTTGGCAGCCGCATACTTGTCGAGATTCGAGATCTCACTGGGAGAAAGCCGAATGGAGATAACCTTCGCAGCATCTTCGTTGCGAGGTTTCCTTCCTCTACGACGAAGCGTCTCTACATCGTAGCCCTTTTCAGCTTCGGCTACCCATGTATCGATTTGCTCTTCGCAGACTGGTTGCCCGTTGATAGTTTTCATGTCCGTAATTGTAATACGAAATAAAGATAGGGGCTAGGGGGAGGTTATTTCTTTCGAAAACCCGTTGAATTCAAATTTAACGTCTAGCGTTAATAACGGAGTGCGTTATACTGTTTAGATGATTCGATCGTTCGGGGACAAAGAAACGGAGCGGCTGTGGAATCGGCGGCCGGTGCGTTCTCTTGACCCGCGAATACAGCGGACTGCACTGCGTAAACTACGTCAAGTCGGCGCTGCAGCTTGCTTAGAAGATTTGCGGGTTCCACCGGGTAACCGGCTAGAAGCGCTCCAGGGCGACCGGTCAGGACAATATAGCATCAGGATTAATGACCAGTGGAGGATATGTTTCGTGTGGACGTCCTCCGACCCCGAGGAGGTGGAGATCGTTGACTACCACTGAAAAGCTAAGCCCTATTCACCCCGGTGAAGTCCTCAGTGAAGACTTTCTTGCCGAAATGAATCTTAGTCAGAATAAACTAGCTGTCTCAATTGGGGTGCCGCCCCGGCGCATCAATGAAATTGTGCACGGCAAAAGAGGGATAAGTGCGGACACTGCCTTGCGTCTTTCGCGCTATTTTGGAACTTCTGCCGAGTTTTGGCTGAACCTACAAACCCGCTATGAGCTTGATCTTGCCATTGACCGTTCAGGATTCGAACTTGACCAGATAAAACCCCGGCAAGTGGCGTAGGAGTAATGAGGGCGTGCCCCTCTGCCTTGGTTGTATCCAGGAATTGCCGGACGGTTTTTGTCACGCGCGCAACTACTGGTTATCTTTACTCAAGTTGCGCCAGATTGTTTTTGGTGCCGTAAAGCGTTTCAGGCGAGGCAAATCACCCGGTGAATTAATGGTTCGAGAGGAACAAGCCCTGAAAAGTGCACAATGCTAGTTTCCTGTTGCTTGGAAAACTGCTTCTGACTAGGCGATTTCCCCGATAATCACATTCCACTGATGCACCTTGCGATCGGTTATAAAACCAGCCAAGAAGAAAGGATCCTCCGCTAAAGCGGTCAGGGCGTCCTCGCCAGATTCAGCTTCCACCGCGATTAGCGCGCCCGGGTGGGGATCATTCACCCAAGATCCCACTAGTTTCACAATCCCTTGATCGTGCAGGCTGCGCAGGTGTGCGCGGTGTTCAGGGCGAACCTCATCCATTTTTGCGGCAGCAGCCGGGTCATAAAAGTATTCAATCGCGAATAACGCCATAAAAGATCACTCCTAAAATCAATGATGCTTCTATTATCACCCCGGCGACAAACTAATGCCGGAAAACCGCTTTTGTCACAGGTGGCGCGCAAGTAAAAGTGGCTGCGCCCTCTAAAATAACCCTATGGACGAAATCGAGCAGGCGAGCGAAGCATATTTAGATCACCTGGCGATTGAACGGGGATTATCAAACAATACTGTCGGCTCCTACCGGCGTGACCTGGCGCGTTACCACGAGTATCTAGCCGGTGTCGGTATTCATACCTTAGGCGAAATCACCCCGGAAACTTTGCGGACGTTTTTGCAGGCGGCCGCAGCGGGGGAAGATGGGAAAAACCCGCTAGCTGCATCTTCTATTGCCCGGCTCATGGCCTGCCTGCGCGGGTTCCACGGCTTTGCGCAAACCGAGCACCTAAGTGGCATAGACCCCACCGAAAACCTAGAAAACCCCCGCTTAGCGCGGCCGCTCCCCAAAGCACTCACTATCACTCAAACCCGCGCTTTACTTGAAGCCTTTAGTGGGGAAGATCCGGCTTCTTTGCGCTCGCGGGCACTCCTGGAAACCCTGTATGCGTCGGGAGCTAGGGTGAGTGAAGTGTGTTCCCTCGATGTGGATGATTTAGGGATTCTATCTGGTAGTGAGACGGAAGATTCCGGGGAGAATCCGATTACCTTGGTGACCGTAACCGGTAAAGGCAATAAGCAGCGCCTGGTGCCGCTAGGAGAATACGCGGTCAAAGCCTTAGAAGCCTATCTGGTACGCGCCCGCCCACAGCTTGCGCAAAAAGGCCGGGGTAGCTCGGCATTGTTCTTGAATCTGCGGGGAGGACGGCTATCGCGGCAAAGCGCCTGGAATATTATTCGCGAGGCCGCGGAAAAAGCGGGGATAAAAATGGCGGTTTCCCCTCACAGCCTGCGGCATTCTTTTGCCACCCATATGTTAGAGGGCGGGGCAGACGTTAGGGTAGTGCAAGAGCTGCTCGGTCACGTGAATGTAACCACCACCCAGATATATACCAAGGTAACCGCCACTTTGTTGCGCGAGGTGTACCAAGAGACCCATCCGCGTGCTCGGTAGTGATTGGTAAGGGTTGCGGGGTGCTGGGTAGTGCGGGGAAAATATTTTTCCTCCTGCCCAAAGTCTGGAAAATACTGACGTATTTTCTCAGACTTTATGCCCACCGCACCTACTCGGATAAAATATTTTCCCCGCACAGGAGGTCACCGCAGTTACTCGGATAAAATCTGAGCCCCACGCACTAGAGCACCGCAGCTGGTCTGAAAAATATAATCGGCTCATTGTGTACCACTGCACGAATGAGGGCTTTATTCCACATTCCCGCAAGTTAGTTTAGGTAACTGGGGATTCATGACTGCTTTCAAATCTCTATCTAGGTGGTTACTGTCGCCTGTGTTTTTTATATGCCAGTAGCAAGATGCCGATTTCAAGGTACCGAGCGAGGATAAAGGGGTACGAGAATGCCACTTGGTAACATTTTTTCTCAGGTTGTCATATCGTTAGAAGAGTGAGTGAGATTCAACCCGGTTTGATGCCCCCGCCAACCCCGAAGGATGCGGAGTTTCCCGCCCCGGCGCCCCTACAGTCCCATGGGCCCGCGCGAATTATTGCTATGTGCAACCAAAAAGGCGGGGTCGGCAAAACTACCACCACCATTAACTTGGCTGCTTCTTTGGCAGAGTATGGGCGCAAGGTGCTGATTGTAGATTTTGATCCCCAAGGCGCCGCCACTGCCGGTTTGGGAGTAAACGGCAACGACTTGGACGCGACTATCTACAATGTGCTCCTTGATCGCAACGTTAACGTGGAGCAGGTTATTCATCCCACCGCGATTGCAGGCATGGATCTGGTGCCCGCGAATATCGATCTTTCGGCTGCCGAGATTCAAATGGTTAACGAGGTCGCCCGAGAAATGGCGCTCTCCCGCGCCCTCCATCCGGTGAGCGACAAATATGACGTGATCTTGATTGACTGTCAACCCTCCCTGGGATTGCTCACCGTTAACGCCCTGACTGCGGCTCACGGGGTAATGATCCCGATGGAAACCGAGTTTTTTGCTCTACGCGGGGTAGCCCTGCTGGTAGAAACCATTGAAAAAGTCCGTGATCGCCTGAACCCGAAACTCAAAATTGACGGGATCTTAGCGACTATGGTCGATACCCGCACTCTGCATTCGCGAGAAGTAATGGAGCGTCTACAAGAAGCTTTCGGGGATCGGGTCTACCAGACCGTGATTCGCCGGACTGTAAAGTTCCCAGACGCTTCGGTGGCGACCGAACCGATCACTACTTTTGCGCCCTCTCATCCGGGAGCCGAGGCCTACCGGCAATTGGCGCGCGAGGTTATTGCTCGTGGTGACACCGCCTAACTCTCCGGCAGCTCCCAGTAACCACCAAGAGGTAAACAGGGAGGAGGAAGCGCTTTTCCCCTCCCAGCTAGCGGAAAAGACGGATCCCGAAAAAGCGCCTCCTTTTGAACTGGAACTAGAGGTATTCTCCGGGCCGCTAGATCTGCTCCTCACCCTGATAATCAAAAACAAGCTGGATATTACCGAAGTGGCATTAGCTGAGGTAACCGATGATTTTATCGCCTATATGCAGGCGTTTCCGGATCTATCGCAAGCCTCCCAGTTCCTAGAAATTGCGGCAACTTTGTTGAATATCAAGGCCAGTCAATTGCTACCCGGAGAAGAAATTGAGGAACTGGATCCCGAATATTTAGAGGCGCGTGACCTGCTGTTTTCTCGGCTCTTGCAATACCGTGCCTATAAGGAAGTTGCAGAATATTTACGAGGGCGCATTGGGGAAGGGCAGGCCTACTATCCGCGGGAAGTTCCCCTGCCCGCCAAGTTCGCTCGCCTTTTGCCGCCGTTGCGAGTGGATTTCACCCCCGAAGATTTAGCCCGCGCCGCCGCCGATGCCTTTACCCGCCGTCCTCCTAAAGTATCCCTGTCCCATCTGCACCTGCCGCAAGCCTCCCTGGCAGAGCAAGCCCAAATCGTGGTGGCCGAGTTAAAAAGAAATGGCAAAGCTAGCTTTAGTGAGCTAAGTCGTTCCGCCAAAAACGCCACTGAAAGAGTCACCCGCTTCCTAGCTTTACTGGAGCTTTACCGGCACCGCTGCGTGGAATTTACCCAAGAAAGCGCGCTGGAAGAACTATATGTGACCTTAGATACCAAGGAAATTCCCGACTTCAATAACTTTATTTTCGATGAATATGGAGCCACCGATGACTAACGCCGCCGATGAACAGCTACTGGCCGCCTTGGAGGCAATATTGATTGTAGCTAGCGAGCCGCTAAGCCCCGAGGAACTTGCGCCGCGTCTACAAAGCAGCCCCCAGCAGGTAAAGGCGGCTTTAGAGCAACTACGGGCCGAATATGCGGGCGAAACCACTCGACCTCACGGATTCGTGTTACGCAACGTGGCCGGGGGGTGGCGGATCTATTCTGCCCCCGAACAAGAAGAAATCGTTGCCAACTTCCTCACCCAGGGGGGAACCTCCCATTTATCAAATCCGGCTTTAGAAACCTTGGCCGTGATCGCTTATCGGCAACCGGTTTCCCGCTCGGTAATCGCAGGTATTAGGGGAGTGAGCGTAGATGGGGTAGTGCGCACCCTGTTGGCGCATGATCTGATTGAAGAAGTTGAGCGAACCGAGTCTGGAGCGATTCTGTACGGCACCACCACCAGTTTCTTAGAACGGATGGGACTGGCCAGCCTGGAGGAGCTCCCGCCGCTGGCGCCGCATTTGCCGGCCAATGAAGAGCTAGACGAGCTAGAAGCCCGGCTCAAACAATAATTTGCCTCCGCGATAGGATGAAGGCAGTTAAGAAATAGAATCCAATAGGAGAAGCCAAGTTGACTGATCTTAGTTCCTATCAGGAAAGCGATGAGGGTACCGACCGGCAGGGGCGACCAGCAGATAAGATTCCCTTAGCGCCGATGCCGCCGCGGCGTAAAAACCCGCAGGTGGTGGCAAAACCGCAAGCAGCTACCGAAAGCGGCAAAGAAGAGCGACTACAAAAGGTCTTGGCGGCCGCCGGGGTAGCATCCCGGCGTGCCTGTGAAAAACTGATCGTTTCTGGGCGGGTGAAAGTCAACGGGAAAGTAGTGCGCGAGTTAGGCACTAAAGTTGATCCCAATCAGGTGATGCTGCATGTAGATGGGCAGCTAGTGATGATAGATGATTCCCGGGTCACTATCGCGCTGAATAAGCCCACCGGGGTGGAATCGTCTCTGCGCGGAGACCCCCACGACCTTACCCAGTTTTTGACCGACTACCGGGAAAGACTGTTCCATGTGGGCAGGCTAGACGTGGATACTTCCGGGCTGTTACTGCTTACTAATGATGGGGAACTCGCGAACCGACTTACCCACCCCTCCTGGGAGGTACCAAAAACCTATCTAGCCACCGTTAAAGGCAAATTTACCGGTAAAACTGCCCAAGAACTGCGCTCCGGAATCATGTTGGAGGACGGGTTTGCGCAAGCTGACCGGGTATCAATAAAAGGTACTCATGGCGGGCTTACCTTAGTGGAAATAGAGTTACATCTGGGCAGAAACCGGATTGTGCGTCGCATGTTAGAAGAGGTAGGTGCCCCGGTGATGGAATTATCCCGGATCGCGCACGGCACCGTGAAACTGGGGACGTTGCCCCTGGGAGCCACCCGCCGCCTCTCAAAGCCTGAGCTGAGTGTACTGATGAAGAGTGTCGGCCTTTAGGGTGGAGCTATGGCAAACACGCACTCGCCACTTTCTGGAAACCAAGTGGGTACCACCGGTCCAGTATTGATTATCGGAGCCGGCCTGCTAGGTGCGTCCTTGGGGATGCGACTGAGCAAACTGGGACTCCCGGTTTTTTTACGGGATATTTATCCGGTAGTTAGCGCCCTGGCCTGCGATATGGGTGCCGGTAATACCTGGGAGGAAAACTCCCCTGAACCTGCGCTAGTAGTGGTAGCCACCCCGCCAGATGTCGCTGCTGATCAGGTGATCGCCGCGTTAAAAGAGTTCCCGGATGCCCTCGTTACTGATGTGGCCTCGGTTAAAAGCGTGATTCTAGAGGAAGTTTCGCAGGCGGGGGCAGATCTAACCCGCTATGTAGGCTCGCACCCGATGGCGGGCAGGGAACGTTCCGGCACGGCGTTTGCCCGCGAAGACCTGTTTGAATCTCGCCCGTGGGTAATAGTTCCCAATGAGAAAACCTCCCCGGGAGCAGTTTTAGCAATGCGTAGTCTCGCTTTAGATGTAGGTTCCCTGCCGCTGCAATTAGATGCGGAGACTCACGACCAATCTGTGGCTCTGGTTTCACATGTTCCCCAATTGGTATCTTCGCTGTTGGCCGCGCAACTGGCGAAAGCGATGCCACAATCTTTAGGACTAGCAGGGCAAGGACTGCGCGACACTACCCGGATTGCTTCTTCCGATCCGGCGCTCTGGGCAGCAATCATTGCGGGTAACGCCGAACATATAGCGAAAGTGCTACGGGGATTTAGTGATGATATGCAGCAAGTTTTGCACGCCCTCGAACATCCCGGAGCTGTGATTCCTTCCCCCAGCTTGGTGGGAGCAGTAACTTTAGCTATGCGGCAAGGTAACTTGGGGGTGGCACGCATCCCCGGCAAACACGGAGGCGCACCCCGGCGTTACCAGGAAGTAATGGTAAAGGTTCCCGATGAACCCGGAACTTTAGGACAGCTTTTCCAAGCGGTAGGCGATACCGGTATCAATATTGAGGATTTAGAGCTAGAACATTCCCCAGGGGCTGCCTTCGGGATCGCCCGTTTGGCCATTGAGCCTAACTCCGCGGCCTTGCTAGCCGAAAAACTGGAGATAAAGGGCTGGGAAATCGTAGCCTCTTAATTTATTCCCCGCAGTTCTTCGCTAGGAAGCTATCCTAAATGGCGATAAATGGCATAGTATCTAAGGGGAGGGACGCATTCGCGCGTTCCAGTATTGATGCTTTCGGAAGGGTTATAACGCTATGTCAGGTGACGGTTCGCAATACGTTAGCCAGCAGATTCTTGGAGCCGGCTTGGTAATCGCTATTGATGGCCCCAGCGGGGCAGGAAAATCGACCATCGCGCGCCTATCGGCAGCGGAGCTGGGCACTAACTTTTTAAACACTGGTGCCATGTATCGCGCCCTGACCTGGTACGCCCTGCAGCAAGGAACAGATTTAAATGATCCCTCGGCGCTGGCTATGCTGGCCTCTTCAATTCCGATGCAGGTAGAAGCGGTTGCCCATGCCCCGCGGGTATTAATCGAGGGTCGCGATGTGACTCGTTTCCTGCACTCTCAGGAAGTAAACAGCGCGGTCAGCCAAGTTAGCGCGGTGCCCGGGGTGCGTGAACAAATGATTGCCCGCCAGCGGCAAATTATTCAGGCTGCCCAAGCATCTGGGCGCGGGATCGTAGCCGAAGGGCGCGATATTACTACCGTGGTTGCCCCAAATGCGGACGTTAAAATTTTGCTCACCGCCTCCCCCGAGGTGCGCGAGCAACGCCGCGCCAGGCAGTCAGGCGCAGGCAGCGATGCGGTAGCCGCTCGTGACCTAGCCGACTCCCAGGTAAATAACTTCACTACTCCCGCTCCCGGAGTTGAGCTGCTCGATTCCTCTGACCTGGATGAGCAAGAAACTATGGAAGCAGTAGTGGAAATCGTTGGGCGGACTTTCCGGGCTCGTCAAGGCTGAGGTTTCGCCAAAGCCCCCTGCACTCGCCTAAACTGAAAGGCGTGAGTGAAGACCTAAAACCTGCGGATTCTGCTAATCTGCTCAATGAAATTGAGCTACAGGAAGACGACCTGGAGCTACTTGAGGGCGAAGCTGCCGCCCCGCGAACGCCGGATACCCGTGCCCTACCGGTACTAGCGGTTATCGGGCGCCCAAATGTCGGTAAATCCACCCTGGTTAACCGAATTTTGGGGCGACGCGCAGCGGTAGTACAAGACCAACCGGGAGTAACCCGTGACCGGGTACGTTACCAGGCGCAGTGGGCCGGCAAAGATTTCCAATTGTTAGATACTGGCGGTTGGGAATTGGGCGTCAAAGGTTTGGATCAGATGGTGGCGACGCAAGCCGAAGCCTCTATCCAACTTGCCGATGCGGTGCTATTTGTGACCGATGCCGGGGTGGGTGCTACCGAAACCGATATGCAGATTGCTCGGATTTTGCAGCGCTGCAATAAACCGGTGATTTTAGTAGCCAATAAGGTTGATTCCGAGCGGATAGAGGCCGATGCGGCGGCGCTGTGGTCCCTGGGTTTAGGCGAACCCTTCCCACTGTCTGCCCTGCATGGGCGGGGCAGTGGTGACTTGTTGGATAAAGCTATTGCGATACTGCCGGAAGAATCCCAGTATTCCCGGGCGCTTCCGGAGGGCAGTCCGGGACGAGTTGCTTTGATTGGGCGCCCGAATGTGGGTAAATCTTCGCTACTGAACGCCCTCGCCGGGCAGCAGCGAGTGGTGGTCAACGAACTGGCCGGTACTACCCGTGATCCGGTCGATGAAGTAATCGAGATCGCTGGGGTTCCTTGGACTTTCGTAGACACCGCGGGGATTCGTCGCCGGATGCTCAAAAGTCGGGGTGCTGACTTTTATGCTTCTTTGCGTACCCAAAGCGCGATTGAGGAGGCCGATGTGGCCATGGTGTTGCTCGATGCCTCCCAGTCTTTGGCCAGCGCCGATATCAGGATAATTGAGGAAGTCATCTCTGCAGGTCGGGCTCTGGTTTTGGTAAATAATAAGTGGGACTTGCTGGACGAGGAACGCCGTCACGACTTGGAACGTGAATGGGAATTGCAACTGTCTCACGTGGATTGGGCTCCGCGGATTAACCTTTCTGCGAAAACCGCCTGGCATACTAACCGGATCCAGGGCGCTTTGGCACAGGCACTTGCCGGTTGGAACACCCGGATTACTACCAGTGAACTAAATACTTTCCTGGGACGTTTAGTTGCCGAACATCCCCACCCGGTTAGAGGAGGAAAACAACCACGGATCATGTTCGCTACTCAGGTTTCTGCGGCTCCGCCCCGATTCGTGTTCTTTACTACCGGGTTCTTAGAGGCGGCATATCGGCGTTTTATCGAGAATCGTCTGCGCGACGAGTACGGTTTTGTCGGCAGCCCTATCCAGATCTCGGTCCGGGTGCGCGAACGCCGCAAGCGTAACTAACCCCGCGCGTTCGGCCGGCGCCAGGCAGCAGGGGCAAGTGTGCTTCCGCGCCGATGTCTGCCTAGAAAAATAGTTATTATCCGGGTTGATTGTGTCTTAGTGAGCATTTTCATAACGGGTATTTTTAGGGCGGATCCGCCGCAGAATGCTAAACAACCCCGGCCTAATCGGGAATGCAACAGCGTAAGTAACGCCCGGTCAAAACGCTGATACCTTGGGTTTAAGGCCTGATCAGTACCTCGAGTGGGACTCGAACCCACATGTCCGGTGAAGGACGGCGGATTTTGAATCCGCTGCGTCTACCAATTCCGCCATCGAGGCTTTTTCGTAACGCTGTTAAGCGCGACGGGTTTCAGTCTAATATAGACACGTGGCAACTTCGAAATCTAATACTAAGAATAATCAGACTGTCTCCCCTAAAGTGCTGGTAGCGGAGGATGAAACCCTGATCCGCCTGGATATTGTGGAAACTCTCACTGATGCCGGCTACGAAGTAGTGGCCGAAGCCGGAGATGGAGAGGCCGCCTATCAGGCAGCTTTGGAAAATCATCCTGACCTGTGCGTAATGGATGTGAAGATGCCTAAAATGGACGGAATCACGGCTGCGGAAAAAATCATGAAGGAAATCTCTTGCGCAGTAGTGATGCTCACCGCATTTTCGCAAAAAGAGTTGGTGGAACGGGCGCGAGATGCTGGTGCCATGGCCTATGTCGTTAAACCTTTCACTCCCGCCGAACTTTTGCCTGCGATAGAAATCGCGCTTTCGCGGCATGCAGAGATTCAATCTTTGGAAGGTGAAGTAGCTGACTTGCAGGATCGTTTCGAGACTCGCAAAGTGGTAGATCGGGCTAAAGGGCTACTGATGGAAAACATGGAAATGAGTGAACCGGATGCCTTCCGGTGGATCCAGACTACTTCCATGAATCGGCGCCTGACTATGCGAGAAGTTGCGGAAGCAGTTGTAGAACAGATCGGGTAAAACCGGCTTGAACAGTAGCGATAGTCGGCTGCTGTGAGGATAAGGCCTTTCCTCTAGGATAGCTAATAGGAGGAAAACATGGCTGACAAGAAAACCCTGCTAGTAGTTGACGGGCATTCCGCAGCTTTTCGCGCGTTCTACGCCCTCGATCCCGCAAATTTCCGTACCCAAGAGGGGCAATACACTAATGCAGTGTTCGGGTTCTTGCGGATGCTAGTAAAAATGCTGCAGGACGAGCAACCCGACTATTTGGCAGTAGCGTTCGATGTTTCTCGCCATTCTTTCCGCACCGATCAATACCCGGAATACAAAGCCGGACGGAAACCCACCCCGCCCGAGTTTGCTGGACAAGTTGACCTGATTAAAGAGGCGCTCGCTCACCTGGGGGTAACCACTTTAGAACAAGAAAATATTGAGGCCGACGATATTTTAGCTACCCTAGCTAGCCGCGGCAGCGCCGCCGGGATTCGAGTACTGGTCGCTAGCGGGGATCGCGATACCTTCCAGTTATCAAACGAGCAGGTTACAGTGCTCTATCCTTCTCGCTCGATAACCGACCTCAAACGGATGACCCCTCAGGCGATTGCAGAAAAATATGGAGTGCCACCACACCGCTATCCCGAGATTGCCGCCTTGGTGGGAGAAAAAGCCGATAACCTTCCAGGGGTTCCGGGAGTGGGGGAGAAGACCGCTGCTTCCTGGATTAATAAATATGACGGTTTAGCGGGAGTGATTGCCCACGCCGCCGATATTGGGGGAAAACGCGGGGAAGACCTGCGCGCTCACCTAGAGGATGTTAAACGCAACCGGAAACTGAATGCGCTGCTGACTGATCTGGATTTAGGGGTTGAGGTTTCAGAACTTACCTTTGGGAAAGCTGATGCGGCAAAGCTAGAAAAACTGCTCGATAAATTGGAGATTGGGGAGGGCACTCGTCAGGCTTTAGCTAGTATTCCCGCATTCGCCCTCGCAGCTAAGCCCGTGGAAAAACGCCCCGAAGTTGAACTTATTGCTCCAGAAAAGATAGCCGGCTGGATAACGGAGCTGACCGGTTCGGTAGGGGTGGTAGTTGAGGGAGTGACCACTCCCGGCAGCGGGGATGCCACCCAGGTTACTTTGGCCAGCAAAAATGAAGCTGCCAGTATTAGCTTGATCGAGGGAGACGTAGAAACCGTAGCGGCGCTGCGCCAGTGGCTGCAAAATCCTCAAGGCAGTGTTTTTCATAACTGGAAGAGCGCCTGGCACGCCCTCAAAGGAGCTGGAATCGCGCTCGGTTTACCTAGCTGGGACACTGAAATTGCCGGTTACCTGCTGGATCCTTCTGCCCGCTCTTATGATATTGAGGTTTTAAGCGGCAAGCTCTTGGGACGGGCTTTGGTGGTGGAAGAAAAGGAAGCCAGCGGACAGGCCGCACTGGATTTTTCGGGTGTTTCTAACACGAAGACGGCGCAGATTGCGGCGGCGTTGCCCGAGATTGCCAGCTCCGAGCAAGGGCGCTTAGCTACTGGAGGCGCCGAACATTTGTGGCTAGAGATGGAACGGCCGGTCGCTAAGATTCTTGCCCAGATGGAAGATACCGGGATCGCAGTCTCAGATCAGGTTTTAGGGGATCTCGAGGCCGATTTAAGACGGCAAACCGAGGACGCTAAGCAGGCGGCTAGAAGCGAAGTTGATCGGCCGGAGCTGAATCTATCTAGCCCTAAACAGTTACAAGAAGTTTTATTTGACCAGCTGGGGATGCCGAAAACGAAAAAAACTCGCACCGGATATACCACGAATGCGGATGCTCTGGAGTGGCTGTTTACTAAAACCCAGCATCCGTTCTTGCAGTATTTGCTGGCGCACCGGGACTCGATAAAACTTTTGCAGACCGTGGAAGGACTACAAAAGGCAGTGCATGATGATGGGCGGATCCACACCACCTTTAAGCAAACTGTTACTGCTACCGGCCGGCTTTCCTCTGCCGATCCGAATTTGCAAAATATCCCGGTGCGTTCGGAAACTGGGCAACGTATCCGGGAAGCTTTCGTTTGCGGATCCGGATTTGAAAACTTGATGAGCGTGGATTATTCCCAGATTGAGATGCGGGTAATGGCGCATATGTCGGGGGATCAAGATCTGATCGCCGCCATTAATACCGGTGAAGATTTACACCGCACTATGGCCGCTATGATTTTTGGGATTCCGTCCGAGCAAGTCGATGACCAGATGCGTTCGAAGGTAAAAGCCACTTCCTATGGTTTGGCTTACGGCTTGTCGGCTTATGGTCTGGCCAATCAGCTGCGAATTGGCCAGAAGGAAGCAGAGAAACTGATGGAGCGTTACTTCGCCCGTTTTGGAAAAGTACGCAGCTATTTGCGGCAAATTGTGGAGGAGGCACGCAAACGCGGCTATACCGAAACTATGCAGGGACGGCGCCGGCAACTGCCCGATCTTAGAAGTTCCAATCACACTTTGCGGCGCATGGCGGAGCGGGCTGCCCTCAACGCTCCTATCCAGGGAACGGCTGCAGATTTGATGAAACAAGCTATGATCCGGGTAGATCAGGAACTGAAAGCCCAAAAACTCTCCTCGCGGGTGTTACTGCAGATTCATGACGAATTAATCCTGGAAGTTGCGCCAGGGGAGGAGACGGAGCTGCGCGCCCTCGTGGAAGAAGCGATGGGGCATGCTGCGGAGCTGTCCGTACCTCTGGTAGTCGGCATCGGGGTAGGCAAAAACTGGCGGAGCGCCGCCCATTAACTAGATCTTTTCAGCGGCAGCGGTGAACAAAACCCGCAAGCTTTCACCTTGCTCGCGGCCTGGTGACACTGTGTTATCGCCTACATTTTGCCAAAATAGCCTTCGTAAGCGGTCTTTCGGCTGGAGCTGGACGGGTTTTTGCTGATAGGCTCGACAAGGTTTCTCTTACGGGGAACCAAATTGTCCATATTGTCTATTAAGTCCGTTTTGGAGAAATTATCTCTATGACCACCTCTACTGAGCAGCTGGATCAAGTTGCCGTAAACGATATCGGTTCACAAGAAGAACTACTTGCTGCAATCGATAAAACTATTAAGTACTTTGGCGATGGTGACATCGTTACCGGTACTGTCGTGCGGGTCGACCGCGATGAAGTCCTCCTCGATATTGGTTATAAAACCGAGGGCGTTATCCTCTCCCGCGAGCTATCCATCAAACATGATGTGAGTCCCGAAGACGTTGTCCAGGTGGGCGACGAAATCGAAGCCCTGGTATTGCAGAAGGAAGATAAGGAGGGGCGCTTACTACTTTCGAAGAAGCGTGCCCAATACGAGCGTGCCTGGGGCGACGTCCAGAAGGTCAAGGAAGCCGATGGTGTAGTCACCGGTACCGTGATCGAGGTGGTCAAGGGCGGTCTGATTTTGGATATCGGTCTGCGTGGTTTCTTGCCTGCTTCTCTGGTAGAGATGCGCCGGGTACGTGACCTCGCTCCCTATATCGGTCGGGAGCTCGAAGCCAAGATTATTGAACTGGATGAGAACCGCAATAACGTGGTGCTGTCCCGTCGTGCCTGGTTGGAGCAAACCCAGGCGGAGGTACGCACCCAGTTCCTGGATACCTTACAAAAGGGACAAATCCGTTCCGGCGTGGTTTCCTCCATCGTCAACTTTGGTGCCTTCGTGGACCTGGGCGGAGTAGACGGCCTGGTGCACGTATCCGAACTGTCCTGGAAGCATATCGATCACCCCTCCGAGGTTGTCGAAGTTGGCCAGGAAGTTTCGGTCGAGGTACTGGATGTGGATATGGATCGCGAACGGGTTTCGCTGTCCCTGAAGGCCACCCAGGAAGATCCTTGGCAGACCTTCGCTCGTACCCACGCTATCGGCCAAGTGGTGCCGGGCAAGGTAACCAAACTGGTTCCCTTCGGCGCGTTCGTTCGGGTCGAGGACGGAATCGAAGGCTTGGTGCATATCTCTGAGCTGGCACAGCGTCACGTAGAGGTGCCGGAGCAGGTCGTTAAAGTTGGCGAAGAAGTATTCGTTAAAGTTATCGATATTGATTTGGATCGTCGCCGGATTTCGCTTTCGCTTAAGCAGGCGAACGAGGGCGTTGACCCCAACACTACCGAGTTTGATCCTTCGCTGTATGGCATGACCGCCGAATACGACGAAGAGGGCAACTACAAGTACCCCGAAGGCTTCGATCCGGAAACCAATGAATGGATGGAAGGCTACGAGGCACAGCGGGAAGCTTGGGAAGAAGAATATGCTCAGGCAGAAGCCCGTTGGAAGGCGCACAAGGAACAGGTGGCTAAGGCTCTGGAAGCCGACACCGAGGCCGCCGCTACCCGTCCGGATCCCGCAGAGAACGCTAGCTACTCCACCGAGAGTGAAGACTCGGCCGGTACTTTGGCTTCCGATGAAGCCCTAGCAGCTCTCCGCGAGAAGCTAACTGGCGAATAAGCAGTTAATCGCAGTTCTCCTGAAGAACTGTGACGCTTAACTTTCAGGGTGGGCAGAAGCAGAAATGCTTCTGCCCACCCTGTTTTTTTAAAGGCAGAGCCTTGAAACGTGGATAAGTCCTTTGATTTTTCTATCTGGCGTTTTCCGGGGGCTAATGCCTGGTAGCGTGAAGCTATGAAGCAAATGCCGGGCAGCGATAATACAGACAATGCAACTAGCTCCTTTCAGCCAGATGCCCAGCAACCCACCCCTTATGGCTCTCCCGGTAAGATACTTCCCGCTGGGCAGCCGCCAGCGCCTGCCCCCTATCCTTATTCCCAGCCCTACCCGGGCAGGGGCGCGTCCTATCCGCAGTCGGCAGCCCCTCCTGCGCCAGTACCGGCAGCATTTCCTGCGGGGTATCAGCCCCAGGTAGCGGGATATGTCCCTAATCCGGCGGGCTCTGTTAACGCCCACTTGCCGGCAGGCAGTGATTCGGCCGCGAAGAGATTACCGGTTGCGCTGTTAATCATCGGGATTGTTATCGCGACTGCCTATCTAGGGTTCTTGCTGTTGGTACTGATAAAACCGGAGATTTTGGCATCGCCTGCGGTGGCTTCACTGCCGGTTTTCCCCATCACGGACGCGGGTCAACTGCTTGACGCCAGCCTCATAGGGCTGTGGTGAGTATCGAGTTCAAGGTAGATAGATAACGATGTTAGCTTCCCCAGCTTCCACTAGCGCTCGTAATAAAGGTAGTTTGGTGCTGCGTCTCCTGGCGGTGCTAGTTACCTTGGTACTGGTAGATTTGGCGCTGACTGTCTACGTGTTTGTTCTTTCCGATAGCAGCGGCAAGCTAGGTGCGGGAGCAGCCAAAGAAAAAGCACCCACTGTTTCCACGGTGATTGAAGTACATAAGCAGATCAAAAGTGACTCTTTCCCGCCCTATGTAGCTACTGAATCCAGTCCGGCTGTGATGGTTAAAGACAGCCTGGATATCTGGCTAGTTTTTATTACTAGCGAAGGGGCTAGTGCTCAGCCGCTATCTGGGGATGGCAAAGCGAAAGGGGAACCATTTAGTTTGCCCGCCTGCGATAACGGTCTCGCACAACCCTATGAGGCATTCGGGGGACAGATAGTTTGCAAAGGTGCGCTAGGGGAGAAGGACAACCCGGCCTCGGCTGCTGGGCCGAAACTTGGTGAGTGCGCGGGGGAGGTAATCTACCAAGACACCCAGGTTATGGTCTGCGCTGAGCCGGCCGCTAAAGGCGCCAAAACGGTTAGTTATCTGCAAAAAGGGAAGACTATCTGGAAAACTGCGCTCAAAGATGGGACGGCGCTGGCCGCCAATAGTCAATCGATTTGGGCAACCCGCATAGCCGATAAGCAGGGCAAAATCAGTTACCAAAGATTTGACGTACCCGGCGCGCCAGATCCGGGCAGGGAAAAAGCTACTGGCTGGGATGCTATTAAGAAAGTTGATTTCAATAACATTGATATAACTGACGCTACTGGTGAGCCACGCAAACTCACGGATGGAAGGTTCAAGGAGTCGCCAGACCCAGGTCGGGATATAGGCCTCGCCGTAGGCATCAGACAGAACGACAAGGTATACGCCGATATCAATGGTGATGGCTACCTAGATTTCGCCCAGGTTCTCTATCTACAAACTGTTGGAGGAGAGATTCCAGAAAGAGATGAGGGCGAACGAACTTTCCAAGGACGAGTCGAACGGATATTGGTGTGGATTTGGGATCCTGAAAGCCAGAAGCCTAAGTTGATGGATTCTCCACTAATTTCTCCGACTATTGGACCCTATTGCGGTGCCGGATACGATTCAGAAATCCCATTCGCAGTGGATCTATCTGCGGCGGAAGGTCTGGGAATAAGAGTTAAGTATCTATACAGTGACACCGGCTGGTTTGATGCTGTTGGCGGAGGCAAAAGCATGGAACAGTTAACCCAAGCTTATCGCACTGAAGAAACAGAATATCGGGTGGTTAAAGACAAATTGGTGCGAGTGGTAGAGGGCACCGCTACCGCAGTGGTACCGTCTGAAGCCTGCATTGAGATCATGGAGGAAGACGAAGAGGTGAACAACGTCCCGGATATATTGCCCTTCCGCGGAGCTGATGCCTCCCTGGCGGTTTCTCCGAAAAAGTTTAAGAACGTCATTTACTGGTTCCCAGTATGGAAAGATCCTCAAGGAAATATCTTGTGGTATGCGCTTGATGAATCCAAAGAAAACTACGTACTCGGCTGGTCAAAATAACACAGCTTACCGCCTCGAACTAGGCGCTAATGTCTTTCAATAGGCATTGCCCGCTTGCGGACAGATTGTTTCCACTTGGGAGGAAGCCGGCCTGCTCGGTAGGCTGGCAGGGTGAGTGAACTATTGATTTACCGTAACCCGGATTGGGGAGCACGTTGGGCGGCCGCTTCGCCTACAAACGCCCTCTCGGTGGCGGTAACTGGAGGTATCGGTGCCGGTAAATCTACGGCGGTACAAACCTTAAAAGCGCTCGGGGCTAAAACATGTAGTGCCGATGAACTGGCGGGACAGGCTCTAGTAGATTTAGCGCCTGATATTGCCCGCGCTTTTGACCATCCCGAGTGGGAAACTGGCGTTGACCGCAGCGCCCTCGCCGCGATCGTGTTTAATAATCCCGATGCCCGCCGCCTCCTAGAATCGATAACCCACCCCTATATTGCGTTCCTTTCCGATCGTTTCTTCGCCTCCCTCACTCCGGGAGATATCGGCATTTATGACATTCCTTTGCTAGCCGAGAATCCTAATGCGCGTGCTTTTGACGTGATTGTGGCAGTGACTGCGCCCCTAGAGCAGCGTTATCAGCGACTGCAAGACCGCTCCGGTATGGAGCCGGCACAGGTAGACGCCCGGATCGCGGCGCAAGCTAGTGAGGAACAGCGCCGCGCGATTGCCAACTTTGAGCTGGTAAATGACACTACCCGCGAAGATTTGCGACGCACTATCGCCTCGGAGTTATGGCCGGAGCTGCGGCGCCTGGCCAATGGCGACAGCGCGTAGAATCCCTCTATAAAAGCCGGAAGATTTCTGAGGCATCTGGTGTTGGCGCGGGCAGAGGTTTTTCCTCCTGCCCAAAAACTCGAAAAAGCCACGGCATTTTTCGAGTTTTACGCCCGCCTAGCCGACTCGGATAAAACCTCTGCCCGCGCCTCTTGGTATCTGCGCAAGGTGGCAAATAGTCTTTGGTTCCCTTGGTACTAGGTATGGGCAGGCGGAAAAACCCTTGCCCACGCCGGAATAAGTAACCGCGCCGCCGAAAAAGTAACAGATAATACTCTCCGGCTAACTGGACGAGTACCCCGGGGAGGCTGCTAGATTAGGCGGGTGACAACTTTAGAAAAATCTGTTCCTTCAAAGTCCCCAGCCCTCGACCAAGAAACCTCTTCGCTAGTCCGCGGCGCCGCAACTTTTGCCCGCAGCCCGCGCGGCCTTTTCGATATTTGTGTTATTTTCTTTGTGGCGTTCCTGCTAATCGCCAATATTTGCGCCACTAAAGCGATTCAACTAGGGCCGATTGTTTTTGACGGGGGAGCCATTACTTTCCCCCTCACCTACGTCCTCGGGGACGTAATCAGCGAAGTCTGGGGACTGCGCGCCGCAAAACGCGCCATCCTGATGGGCTTCGTGATTTCCGTAATGGCGTCTCTGACCTTTTGGGTAGTGGGAATGCTCCCACCCGAAGCCTCCTACCAAAATAACGAGGCCTTCCAGAACGTGCTGGGGTTTGTACCCCGGATTGTAATCGCTTCTATGGCGGGATACGTGCTGGGAAACTGGCTCAATGCCTATGTGCTGGTGAAAATCAAAGAGCGGTGGGGCGAGAACAATATGTGGGTGCGGCTAGTGACCTCCACCTTGGCAGGCGAACTGGTCGATTCCATAGTTTTTTGCACCATCGCGTTTGGGGGAATCATGAGTTTCTCCCAGTTGCTGATCTATATTTTCCTCGGCGGCTACCTCTATAAATGCGCGGTAGAAATCCTGTGCCTACCTTTCACTTACCTGGTTATTTCCCGGGTAAAGAAGCATGAGGGATACGGCCTTGACCTTCACTAAAGTAGCAGAGCTACCTGGCAGGCGGGGACGCGCCGGCATTATTCACACCCCGCACGGTGATATTCCCACCCCTGCCTTTATCCCGGTGGGCACCAAAGCCACGGTAAAAACCGTGCTGCCCGAAACCATGAAAGAGCTAGGGGCTGCCGCGATATTGGCGAACGCCTATCACCTCTATTTGCAACCCGGGCCGGAAGTTATTGACCAGGCGGGCGGGCTTGCCCGCTTTATGAACTGGGGAGGGCCTACTTTTACCGACTCGGGCGGATTCCAGGTACTCTCGCTAGGGTCGGGATATAAGAAAGTGCTCTCTGGAGAGTTCACCGGTTCAGGGAGGGCTGACCACACGGTGGCAGAAAAGAAAGAGCGCCACGCGCATGTAGATGAGGAAGGGGTAACCTTCCGGTCGCATCTAGATGGTTCTCGGCATCGGTTTACACCCGAAGTCTCTATGCAGATCCAGCACCATCTGGGCGCCGATATTATGATGGCCTTCGATGAGCTGACCACTTTGCTGAATTCTCGCGAATACCAGGTGGAATCCCTGGAGCGCACGCGGCGCTGGGCCGAGCGCTGCCTAGCCGAACATGAGCGGCTCACTCAGGAGCGTGCCGATAAGCCTTACCAGATGCTTTACGGGGTTATCCAAGGGGCGCAATATGAAGATTTGCGCCGCAAAGCTGCCCGTGACTTGTCGGCAATGGAAGTGGCAGGACGCAGCTTCGATGGTTTTGGAATCGGCGGAGCCTTAGAGAAAGAAAATCTGGCCACCATAGTGGATTGGGTTTGCGAAGAACTGCCGGAAGAAAAACCCCGTCACCTGCTAGGACTGAGTGAACCAGACGATATTTTTGCCGGGGTAGAGGCCGGGGCAGACACCTTTGATTGCGTAAATCCCTCCCGGATAGGACGCAATGGCGGACTCTATGGACGTTATGGACGCTTTAACCTGACTCGCTCCGAATTTAAACGCGATTTTGCGGCTCCAGTGGCGGGCTGTAACTGTTACACCTGCCAGAACTATTCGATTGCCTACCTGCATCACCTGTTTAAAGCCAAAGAAATGTTGGGCTTTACCCTGGCCACTATCCACAACGAATACTTCACCGTGCAGCTGGTGCGGGGGATTAGGCAATCCATTATTGAGGGCGAGTATCCGGCCTATAAACAGCGCGTCCTCGGTGACTTTTATGGAGGTCAGCCGCTGCGTTCCCACTGGGGATAGTAGTCAGGGTAATAACTGTCTGTTAATTTGCGTAGCTAAGGTTGTGCACTCAGCGGGACAGGCGGGGTAAAACGCCAATCCTCGCGATTCATTTTGCCCAAGTCGAATTGGGCAAGAAATTCCCCGGCAGTTTTTGCCGGCGGGAAACCCAGGGAAGTCGCGAACATCGAGATCACCTGTGCGCTTTCTATCCCGCACTCACGCAGCTGTTCCAAAGTGACGGCTCCATCGCGTTTGGCCAAGCGTTGCCCCGTTTGATTCAGTACTAAGGGGACGTGCACCCAAGTGGGCGGAGTGGATCCTAATAGCTGGTGTAGGTAGTTTTGCCGGGCAACTGAGGAGAGTAGATCCCGGCCGCGGCACACCTGGGTTACCTCTTGAAAGGCGTCATCAACCACGCAAACAAAGTTATAAGAAAACACTCCATCCGAGCGGCGCAGCACAAAATCATCTACTAGCCCGGTCTGCTGCCCGTAAACCGCGTCCGTAAAGGTTAAAGATTGCTTACTAGTACGCAGGCGAAATGCCGGGCCGCGTCCTTTCGCTGCTAATTCTTCCCGCTTCCGGGCGCGCTCACCGGTGGTGAGATCACGGCAAAATCCCGGATATGCCCCCGGCGGAGTATGCGGAGCAGAAGCAATTTGCGATAACTCCCGGCGCGAACAATAACACTCATAAACCAGCCCTGCTGCTTCTAACCGCGCAAACGCCTCCTCGTAACGGCTGCGGCAGTTAGACTGCACCAAAGGATCCCCGTCCCAATTAATCCCGAGAGCCGCTAAATCTGCCAGTTGCAGGTCGCGGAAAGGCTCCCGGGAGCGGGCATCTAAATCCTCAAAACGTAGCACGAAACGTCCGCCGCTTTGCCGAGCGAGCGCCCACCCGATCAGGGCGGTACGTAGATTCCCCAAATGCAAAGCGCCAGTCGGGCTAGGCGCATAACGTCCAACGAGCGTGAAACTGCCCTCCGCTAGTAGGGTAAGTAGCAACCACTACATTTTAATCGCAATGGGCTCATAGGTAGAATAGCCAGGTAATTACTTATCCGTAACTAGGAGGATCGAACGTGGCAGCACAGGCAGCAGGACTAATCAACGTCCAGATTGCAGGAGAAAACCAAGAGGTAGCTGCCACTTGCACCGGCCTAGATCTGTGGGGCAAAGACCGCACTATCGTGGCCATGAAAGTAAATGGGCAGCCCTGGGATCTGGCGCGTACTCTCCCCGAGGACGCCCAGGTAGAACCGATTACCGCTGATAGTGAAGCGGGACTGGAAATTATTCGCCACTCTGCTACCCACGTCCTCGCCCAAGCAGTGCAACAGATTTACCCCGATGCCAACCTGGGAGTAGGCCCCTACATCACTGACGGTTTTTACTACGATTTCGGCAATATCGATCCGGTAACCCCCGAGCTGCTAAAAGACCTGGAAAAACGGATGAAGAAAATCGTTAAAAGCGGGCAGCGTTTTGTGCGGCGGGAAGTAAGCGACGATGAGGCTCGCCAGGAACTGGCAGATCAACCCTACAAATTGGAACTAATTGAATCCAAAGGTCACGGCGCTGACCAGGCGGAAGGTGCCAGTGTAGAGGTAGGAGCTGGAACCCTAACCATTTATGACAATGTTGACCGCTCCGGACAGTGCGCCTGGAAAGATCTGTGCCGCGGCCCGCATGTGCCTAATACCCGCTATATCGGTAACGGCTTCGCGCTGATGAAATCCTCCGCGGCCTATTGGAAAGGCGATCAAGCCAATGATCACCTGCAGCGCATCTACGGTACCGCCTGGGCTAGCAAAGAGGATCTCGTCGCCTATAAAACTCGTCTAGAGGAAGCCGAGCGCCGCGACCACCGCAAACTGGGACGTGAACTTGACCTATTCTCCTTCCCGGACGAGATTGGTTCCGGCCTGCCGGTATTCCACCCCAAAGGCGCGATTATCCGCAATGAAATGGAAGAATACTCCCGCAAGCGGCATATCGAATCCGGATATTCCTTTGTTTATAGTCCCCACATCACCAAGGCTGACCTGTTCAAAACCTCTGGTCACCTAGATTGGTACGCCGATGGCATGTATCCGCCGATGCACCTGGACGAAGAACGCGACCAGGCAGGGAACATCACCAAACAGGGGCAAGACTACTACCTCAAACCCATGAACTGCCCCATGCATAACCTGATCTTTGCTTCTAAGGGGCGTTCTTACCGCGAACTGCCGCTGCGTCTTTTCGAGTTCGGTACCGTGTACCGCTACGAAAAATCCGGGGTAGTGCATGGATTAACCCGCGCGCGCGGATTCACGCAAGACGATTCCCACATTTACTGCACTCGCGAGCAGATGCGTGACGAGCTGGCCAGTCTGCTGACTTTCGTTCTTGATTTGCTGAAAGATTTCGGGCTAGAGGATTTCTATCTAGAACTGTCCACCAAGAATCCCGCTAAGTTTGTAGGCGACGATGATACTTGGGAAGAAGCTACCCGCACCTTGGAAGAGGTAGCGACCGCTTCCGGCCTGAAACTGGTGCCCGATCCGGGTGGAGCTGCCTTCTACGGGCCAAAAATCTCGGTACAGGCCAAAGACGCGATCGGGCGTACCTGGCAAATGTCAACTATTCAATTGGACTTTAACCTGCCGGAACGTTTCGACCTTACTTACACGGCTGCCGATGGTTCTCGCCAGCGTCCCGTTATGATTCACCGCGCCCTGTTTGGCTCCATCGAACGTTTCTTCGGGGTGCTGCTAGAACACTATGCAGGTGCTTTCCCGGCTTGGCTCTCTCCGGTACAGGTACGCTGCGTACCGGTAGCCGAAGCCTTTAATGAGTACCTATTTGAGGTTGCTGACCAGCTGCGCAAACAGGGAGTTCGGGTAGAGGTTGATACCTCCGATGACCGTTTTGGTAAGAAAATCCGTAACGCCTCTAAAGATAAAATCCCCTTTACTTTGATTGCGGGGGGCGAGGACGCCGAGGCCGGGGCGGTTTCTTTCCGTTACCGGGATGGCAGTCAGGAAAATGCGGTGCCGATCCAGCAGGCTATTGCCAAGATTGTTTCTGCGATCGCAGAACGGAAATAGCAGATGACGTCACCGGATTCGACTTCGCTGCCATCTGAAGATTCGCGCGCTTTCGGGGGTGTTCCCGATGCTTTCCAACGCCTGTGGACTCCCCACCGTCAGGTATATATTTCGGGTGAAGAGCGCCCGCAGACTAAGAAGAGCGAAGACTGCCCGTTTTGCGCCGCCCCTGCACGCAGTGACGAGGACGCCCTCATCGTGTACCGAGGCGAAAAGGTTTTTGCCCTCATGAACCTGTTCCCCTATAACTCGGGACATATGTTGATCTGTCCCTACCGGCATATCTCGGAATATATCGAGCTTGATCAGGATGAGCGCGCCGAATTTGGGGAAGTAACTGCGAGGGCGATTAGAACCTTGAACAAGGTGGCGAACCCGGCGGGATTTAACCTGGGGATGAATCAAGGCGAAGTTGCCGGAGCCGGAATCGCCGGACACCTGCATCAACATATTGTTCCTCGCTGGGCAGGGGACGCTAATTTCTTCCCTCTGATTGCTCGTACTAAAGCAGTGCCCCAGCTGTTGGGACAGGCACGCGAGCAATTAGCCAAGGGCTGGCAGGAGTAGACAAGGGGTTTTAATGCTTGGAAACCATGGAAGAGGTCTCGCCCGCGCTATTTTTACTTCCCCCGCGAAGCTCTTAGCCAAAGCGGGCGTAACCCCCAATATGGTGACTGTGGCCGGTACCGTAATCAATATGGGCTTAGCAATAGGGCTGCTGGCACGCGGCTATTTAGCCCTAGGGGGAATCTTGATTGGGATAACCGCTTTTGCGGATTCCCTCGATGGGGTGCTCGCGCGCCTCACCAAGCAAACCAGTGAGTTTGGGGCGTTCCTTGATTCCTCTTTAGATCGCCTAGCTGACGGTGCTATTTTTGGTTCCCTGCTTTACTGGGCGATTAGCGGAATGGCTCCGGGAGGAATCCGCACCGGCACTATAATCGCCGGGATTTGCGCCCTGGTGGGTGCAGGAATGGTGCCCTATGTGCGGGCTCGCGGTGAATCCCTCGGGGTGGTCGCCAAAGTGGGGATCGGGGAGCGCACGGATCGCCTGGTAGTCGCCCTTGTAGGGGCAGGTATCACTGATCTGGGGGCTCCCTTGGTCTGTTTTCCGGTTGCTCTTTCCTGGGTAGCTATCGCTAGTTTCATAACCGTGGGGCAAAGAATCTTTTACGTCAGAAAGCACCTTAAGTAAGTGAAAACTGGTATTTTTTCTAGTGAGCTACTTGCGCGTTCAGGCTTAAAACTGCTGTCGCAGGTGCCGCTGCCTCTCGCCCAGGGGATTGGGAATTTAATCGGGGAAGTGCTCTACCGGATAAATACTTCGGGCGCTCAGCAATATCGGAAAAACTTGGTGCATTTGGGGATCGCCGACAAGAAAATCGAAGAAACTGTGCGCCAGGGGCTAAAAGGCTATATGCGGCTTTTTTCCGAAACCGCTTTATTGGGGGGCTTTTCTAACTCCCAGGTGCTGGCGCGCGTGCGGATCGGCGGGGACCGGGAAGCATTACTGGAAGACTGCGCCCGCGGCAGTGTTTGCTTAGCGCTTACCCATTCGGGAAACTGGGATTTAGCAGGTTACTTTGCAAGTAAAGAAGTAATCCCGGTACTGACGGTGGCAGAGAAAGTAAAACCGGAAGCACTATTTCAGGCCTTTACCCGAGTACGCCAGCAGGCTAATATGCGGATAATTGCGGTAGAAAAGGGCGAAAAGCCTTTCCCTAGGCTAGTGACGGCTGCCGGCGAAAAAAGCTACCTGATTCCGCTGCTCGCTGACCGCGATATTACCGGTCGCGGCATCGAAGTTACTATCGGGAAAACCAAAGCTCTGGTCGCAGCGGGGCCAGCAGCTCTCGCCACCAAAATTAACGCCCCGCTTTACTGCGGACATATCGCTTTGGAAAAGTTAGGGCGCGCCCGCTCCGGAGCAGCCGGTTCCCGCTGGGGAATAGTGATAAACATTTCCGGGCCAATAAAGCCAGATAGAGTAGAAAATATGACTAAGGATTGGGCTAGCCGGGTTGGGGAAATGATTAGGGAATCCCCCGAGTCTTGGTTCATGCTACAAAAATTGTTTGTACCTGATCTCGATCCGGAGCGTTTAGCGCGAGCTCGCGAACGCGCAAAGCAGGAGACGCAGCTATGAAAATAGGAATCGTTTGTCCCTATGCTTATGACGTGCCGGGGGGAGTACAGTTTCATGTGCGTGACCAGGCGCAGGAGTTGCGCAAACGCGGACACGAAGTTTCGGTATTTGCCCCGGTAGAAACCGATTATAGCGAGAGCGGATTCATAAATGCCGGAAAAACTTTCGCGATTCCCTATAACGGTTCTATTGCCCGCCTGGCGTTTGGGCCACGGGTGGCGGCTCGCACGCGTCAATGGGTGACCAGCAACTATTTTGATATTTTGCATGTGCACGAACCAGCCACGCCCTCGGTATCTCTAATTGCGCTGCAACATGCGAGCTGCCCGATAGTGGGTACCTTCCATGCTGCCCTGGAAAGATCACTGCTCTATACCCTGGGTAAACCGGTGGTGCAATCGGTAAAAGAGAAGCTCAGTGCGCAAATCGCGGTGTCGGAGGAAGCAAGGCGTACTTTGCAACGCTATCAAGATGGGGATGCCACGGTGATTCCCAATGGGGTAGATTTCCAGGCGTTCGCTGGGGCAAGTCCCAGCCCCAAGTGGCAACAAAGCGAAGAATCACCAGTATTTTGTTTCTTAGGGCGCCTGGATGAACCCCGAAAAGGGCTGTCGATCCTGGTAGATGCGATTCCGAAGGTGCTAGAAAAATACCCTGCTGCCCGCTTTTTAATTGCCGGTCCAGGCACGGCTAGTAAAGCACGCGCTGCCCTCGAGCCTTTTGGGAAAAGCGTGGAATTTTTGGGTGCGCTTAGTGAGGAAGAAAAAAAGTCGCTTTTTAAATCTGCTACCGCCTATATTGCTCCGCAAACCGGGGGAGAATCCTTCGGGATTGTACTGGTAGAAGCGATGGCAGCTAATTGTCTGGTTGTTGCTTCCTCGATTCCCGCTTTTTCTGCGGTACTACAGCAGGGCAGACTTGGTGAGATTTTTACTTCCGAGGACCCAAATTCGCTGGCTGAAAAGTTGCTGGCAGTGTGTGAAAATCGGCAAGTAGCCGCCCGGCTAGCAAGTTGTGGACATCAAGGGGCGCGCCGTTATGACTGGTCAATCGTAACTGACCAAGTTTTAGCGGTCTATGAACGCTGCCGGGAGGATAAGCATGAAGACCGCGAGCGCGCCCGCTAGTAAATTTTGTCAGTACTAAGAAGAGAAAAACTAATCTGCCAGATTAGACTAGGGTTAGCCCCAGAAAGGAGGAACAGGTGAGCCAATCGAATCCCGAATATCTGCCGGATTCCCCCGTGATAGCGGAAATGGGCACCAACTATCCTCCGGTAACCGAACAGCTCGTTGCCAGTTACAGTTTTGATGCTCTCAGTTTGCCTGCGGATCCGCTGATTCCTCATCCTGCTGTTTCTCAGCGGGTATCTGCTCAGCCCCTACTGGTTGATCCCGGAGCGGAAAAAGCCAACAGATGTTCGCGCCTGCGCTCTTTTCCCTGGCTAGAATTGCTGTGTTTGCTGGCTGCCGGGGGCGGACTTACCTATCTGGCACTTTTTATTTCTTCGGAAGAATCCATAACCACCACTATTGGGGCGGTATTTGCCGCCTTGTTGCCGATGGCGATCGTCGTAATTGTGATGGTGTGGCTAGATCGCTGGGCGCCAAAACCGTGGTGGTTACTAGTAATCGCATTCCTTTGGGGGGCAGGGATCGCCTCCGTATGTGCGTTGGGGCTTAACACTTTGTCTGGGAAAGCCCTGCAATCAGTAGATGTTGGTCCTACTCCTTTTCAATCTTTTGGACTGCTGGCCACGATTGTGGCTCCCATAGTTGAAGAGTCACTAAAAGGTCTCGGGGTAGTAATCATTATGTTGGCCAGGCGGCGCTCAGTGAAAAGTCCTCTCGATGGGGTGGTGATTGCCGGGATTCTGGCCGCTGGCTTTGCTTTCACCGAAAATGTCCTTTACTTTGCGCGGTTTTACGAACAACTCCCGGTAGTTTTCTTTATGCGGGCAATGCTGGGACCTTTTGGTCACACCGTTTACACTTCGATTTTTGGTCTGGCTGTGGGAATGGCGCTTACCCGAATTGCCTCGCCAAAAATGCGTTTCATTCTGCCTGCTTCTGGTCTGGTTTCTGCTATCTGCCTGCACGCTGCCTGGAACGGATTAGCTACCTATTCGGCGCTGCTGTTTGTGGTTTCCTATGTGTTTTTCTGGGGGCCGATGTTCATCACTTGGCTAATAATTAACTTGGTGGTGTCGGTGCGCCAACGTAATGCCATCGAAAATGGTCTCCAGGCATATATTGCTGCTGGTTGGATCGATGTTCGTGAAACCCAAATGCTCTGTTCACTTTCTGGCAGGCGCCGGGCTCGCAGGTCAGCGCGTACTATCTCGCCTGCTGCTCGCCGCGCATTGTCCGAATTCCAACAGGCGGCTACCGTCTTGGCCTTGAACTATGTAGCCGCCTCTCACCGCGGACTCTCTGAGGGAATCAAAAAAGAGAATGAGGAAACCGTGAAGAAGTTACTGGCGTCTCGCCGGCATTTTGCTGCTGCCTGTACCGCGGTCGGAGCCTACCGGATGGGGCGAGCCTAGAGTGAACTCCGGTTTTCATCTGCCGCGTCCCCTCCCGAATCCTTTCCCGCATAACGGAGAAAATCCACTCGGCTCAGACTGGCTGGTCGATGCCGATGGTTACCCAGGTCGCCACGCTGCCCGGGTAGTGGTTATTGACTCGTTAGAGCGCCTCCTCTTAATCAGTGGCCACGATTTTTCTGATCCCACCCATCGCTGGTGGTTCACCCCCGGAGGTGGCATTGAGGACGGAGAAACCCGCGCACAGGCTGCCCTGCGAGAACTCAAAGAGGAAACCGGGTTAGAGCTGGCGCCTGAGCAACTACAAGGGCCGGTTCTCTATCGCGAATCCCTATTAAAATTTCGCAAACTATGGGCTATCCAGGCAGAACATTTTTACTTAGTGCGTTTGAACGAGGAAGTTCCCCAGATTGTTACCGCGGATTGGACGTCCTCGGAAAAACAGCTTTTAGAGGCGGTTCGCTGGATTCGGCTGGATGAACTGACGCACTTGGCGCAGCGAGAAACTATCTACCCCAATTGTCTGCCTGACTTGGCGCAGCGCTGGCTAAGCGGGTGGGATGGCCACCTAGAGACCGTCTATGATTAAGCCTGTTTAGACGGTTAGGGTGCAAAAGCGCTAAAATCAGGCTTGGTATTTCGAAATTTAATTGCGCGAGAGGAACTTAAGGAGAGCGAATGTCGGGTCACTCAAAGTGGGCTACCACCAAGCATAAGAAAGCGGCAATCGACGCTAAACGGGGCAAACTATTTGCCCGGTTGATTAAGAATATCGAGGTAGCAGCCCGTACTGGCGGCGGAGATCCGGCGGGAAACCCCACCTTATTTGATGCGATCCAAAAGGCGAAAAAGAACTCGGTACCGGCCGATAACATCAAACGGGCAGTTAACCGCGGCTCTGGTGCAGAAGCAGGCGGAGCGGACTGGCAAACCATCTCCTATGAAGGTTATGGACCTGGCGGGGTAGCAATGCTGGTAGAGTGCCTTACCGATAATAAGAACCGCGCTGCCGCCGATGTGCGTACTGCCTTCAGTAAGAACGGCGGTAGCTTGGCTGATCCGGGCTCAGTTTCCTACCTATTTAACCGGATTGGTGCTATTGAAGTCGCCAAAGCCGAGGGCGTGGATGAGGACACCATTTTGATGGCGGTTCTAGATGCAGGCGCCGAAGAGGTCGAGGAAGGCGCGGAAGCTTTCACGATCGTTTGTGATCCCACAAATCTGGTTGAGGTGCGTAAGGGTCTGCAAGAGGCGGGTATTGACTACGACTCGGCAGAAACCCAGTGGAAAGCCACTACGCAAGCAGAGCTGGATCTGGCGAAATATCGCCAAGTTATGCGGCTTATCGATGCCCTAGAAGACAGCGATGACGTCCAAGACGTATTCACTAATCTCTCGGTAAGCCCCGAGGTACAATCCCAATACGAGGAAGAAGAATAGGCAGCATCTTTGCGGATCATCGGGATTGACCCCGGTCTTACTCGCTGCGGGATCGGGATCATTGATATGGATTCGCAGCGGCGCGCCCAACTGGTGCATGTCGAGGTCGCCCGGTCTCCGCAAAACATGGCTTCCCATTTCCGCCTAGATAAGATTCGCCGCCGGATTGCGGCAGCTATTGAGCAGCATCAGCCGGAAGTCATGTCGATTGAGCGGGTATTTGCGCAGGACAACGTGCAATCAGTTACCTCCACCATGTGGGTGATGGGGATAGCTATGAGCGAAGCCGCCGCCCACAAACTACCGCTAGCGATCCACACCCCCTCGGAAGTCAAAGCCGCAGTTACCGGCTCGGGGGTAGCTGATAAAGCGCAAGTGCAACATATGGTGCAACGGATTTTGCGGATGGAAAAAGTGGTACGACCTGCCGATGCTGCCGATGCTTTAGCGATCGCGATTTGTCATGGTTGGCGCCGAGACGGCCTACAGGGAGCGAGTCGGGATGGCACGGTTAACGTTTCCTTATCGGGCAAGATTTCTGCCCGCGGAGCTCTTACCCCCGCCCAAAAACTGTGGGCACAGGCGCAAGCGGCAAGCCGTCGTACCGGGGCGGTTGATCCGCGGCTTAGGCGAAATAAGAGCAAGTAGGATAGCGTTTATTACGTAGCCAGCTAGCGGAGATTCTATATGATTACGCATTTATCAGGAACCATTGAGGAAGTAAGGCTAGATAAAGCCGTTATTGACGTGTCCGGTGTGGGCTATAGTTTCTTTGCCACCCCCGCCACTTTGTCTACTTTGGCTGCGGGACAAGAGGCTAAAATTTTAACCCACTTGGTGGTGAGGGAAGATGCCTGGTTACTTTTCGGTTTCGCGGGAAGCGATGAGCGCGATATTTTCTCTACGCTAATCACGGTTTCGGGGATCGGCCCAAAACTGGCATTGGCGGCTCTGGCGGTCTTTAGTCCCGATGAATTGCGGGCAGCGGTTTCTGGCGGTGACTTGGCGGCGCTCACCCAGATTCCGGGGGTAGGTAGGAAATCTGCGCAAAGAATCCTGGTAGAAATTGGAGATAAACTGGGCGAACCTGCCGCGGGAGAGACCGGATCTACCGCCGGTATTGGCAGCGCCGAACGCGAAGAAGTCTGCCACGCCCTCGAACAGCTCGGCTGGCGAACCCCGCTCGCACAAAAAGCAGTTAAAGAAGCGGCCGAAGCTAATCCGCACGCGCCAGTGCCAGAGCTTTTACGTGCCGCCTTACAATTGCTGGGTAAGCATCACGTATAGGGGAGCAAGGTGGAAGAAACAAACGAATGGGCGATTAGCTCTCCGGTAGGGTCGGGAGCGGATGAGGTCGAACGAGCCGCCGAGGCAGCGCTGCGTCCGAAAGATCTGGACTCTTTCGTAGGGCAAGAAAAAATCCGCCGGCAGTTAGATTTGGTACTCAAAGCGGCCATCGGGCGGGGAGCTACCCCTGACCATGTGCTTTTAGCGGGGCCGCCTGGTTTAGGAAAAACTACCTTGGCGATGATTATTGCCCACGAAACCGGGACTTCCCTGCGGCTGACCTCCGGGCCGGCTATTCAACACGCGGGAGATTTAGCTGCGATTCTTTCTGCCCTGCAAGAGGGCGACGTGCTGTTTATTGACGAGATTCACCGTTTAGCGCGCACCGCCGAAGAAATGCTCTACCTGGCGATGGAAGATTTTCGCGTCGATGTGGTGGTAGGTAAAGGGCCAGGTGCGACCTCGATTCCCCTGACGCTGCCGTCGTTTACAGTCGTGGGCGCTACTACTCGATCTGGGCTGCTACCTGCACCTTTGCGGGATCGTTTTGGTTTTACTGCCCATTTGGACTATTACAGCACCGCCGAATTAGAACAAGTATTGACCAGGTCGGCCAGGCTTATGGAAGCGGAACTGGATCCGCAGGCAGCCTCAGAAATGGCGGCGCGGTCGCGCGGAACCCCCCGAATTGCTAACCGTTTGCTGCGCCGAGTAATCGACTATGCCCAGGTGCATGGAGACGGTACCCTCTCTCTGGAAGCCGCTAAAGCCGCCCTCGACCTGTTCGAGGTAGACCCGGCCGGTTTAGATCGTCTGGATCGCTCGGTCTTAGAGGCTTTATGTAAACGCTTTGCCGGCGGACCGGTGGGACTGACCACTTTGGCCGTCTCCGTGGGGGAGGAACCGGAAACCGTAGAAACTGTTTCGGAGCCTTACCTGGTTCGGGAGGGCTTCATTGCGCGGACTCCTCGCGGCAGAGTAGCTACCGATAGTGCGTTTCTTCACCTGGGGATCACTGCCCCAAATCGAGGGGCGGACGCCTCACTTTTTGACTTGCCGGGAAGCGAATCAGGGGGCAACTGGTCACAAAACCGCCCAAAACCGGCTACGAAAGATGAAACAGACGTCCTTTAACGCTTAGAATCATTAAGGTTAAAGATTTTTAGACTGGAAGGTTGACAATGGGAAGCGGAGTACTTCTAGCCGTCATCGGCGCGTTCTTATTGATGATGATTTTTTCTTCACGCAATGCCAAGAAGAAGCAGGCAGAGCAGCGCGACAAACTGGCTAACGATATGGTGCCCGGCGCCTGGGTGATGACCACCTCAGGTTTTTATGGCCGTTACGTAGAAACCGATGGGGACGTAATCGTGCTCGAAACCTCGGATGGAACCGAAACCCTGTGGACATCCCGGGCGATTGTCAGCGTAGGAAACCCGCCGTTCGCCCCCGATGCTGCGGATACTAACACCGAGGACGCCAGCGCAGATAAAGCAGATAACGACGAAGAGGCTAAGGAACTGCAGGAAGATTCTCCGACAGAAGAGAATCCAGTTGACGAGGAAAAAGACGAGGCTGCTCCCTCTGATAACGACTCAAACGAAAATATCTAAATAGCGAAGAATAATCACCGTAGATAACGGAAAGAACAACATTGGCGAAGAAAAAATATCACGCCGGACGCACACTGGCGTTTTTCCTGGTACTTGTGCTGGCTTTGACGGGAACTTTGCTGGTGGGGGTACTCACTAACAAGGCTAAACCGACTCCCTCCCTAGCTCTAGATTTAGAGGGGGGTACGCAGCTGATCCTCACCCCGAAAGCTAACGCTGCTTCCGGCGCCAAACGCGCGGTTACGGCTGAGGATATTACGCAAGCGATTGAGGTTATCCGGCAGCGTGTCGATGCTTCCGGAGTTTCGGAAGCGGAGATTACCTCGCAGGGTAACTCCAATATTTTGGTCTCCCTGCCCGGTAACCCATCGAAAGAAACCTTGGATTTGGTGCGCCAATCTGCCGAGTTGTATTTCCGGGCGGTACTTCGTTCGGCTCCGGGGGTTCCCCAATCGGTGATCGCTCAGCAGGCACAGCAGCAACAAGCCGGCAAGAAGCAGGCGAAGCCGGCCAACATCGATCCGGAAGCTTTCGCTAAACAATTGGCAGATCTAAACCATGACGGCAAGATCAGCGATAAGCCTACCAGCCAGCCGAAAGACAATTCTGATGATGCCTGGATTACCGAAAAAGTCTTGGAAGAATTCTATGCCAAAGATTGTCAGCAAAAGAGCTCTTTAGAGGGCGGCTCTTCCGGAGATATTAAGAAACCGCTGGTAGCCTGCTCTAGCGAAGGACAAGAAAAATATATTCTGTCGCCGGCAGAGGTTTCAGGGGCTCGGATTTCCTCTGCAGAATCGGGTATGGGAACCGGTGCTTCAGGACAGTCCACCGGACAGTGGATAGTTAGCCTATCCTTCGATAAACAGGGTGCCTCCCAGTTTGCGGATATTACCACCCGGATGATGAAGTACCGTCAGCAACCGGTTCCGGGAGAAAACGGTTTACCAGCAGGGCAAACCAACGACAAGAACCGGTTTGCAATCGTGCTGGATGGACTGGTGGTTTCAGCTCCCGGAGTAAACAACGCGATTACTAACGGTAAAGCTGAAATTTCGGGATCTTTCACCCGCTCGTCTTCGACCGCCTTGGCTAACCAGCTAAAATTCGGTTCGTTGCCACTTAACTTCGATGTGCAATCCGAACAGCAAGTATCAGCTACTTTAGGTTCTGACCAGCTGCGTTATGGGGTTATCGCGGGGATTATTGGTTTGATTCTGGTGGTGTTCTACCTGATCTGGCAATACCGCGGCCTCGCAGTAGTCGCGGTGGGCTCTCTGGTGAGCGCCGGCGTGCTCCTCTACCTGACCTTGACTTTATTGTCCTGGGGGATGGGGTACCGCCTCTCCCTAGCCGGTATTGCCGGCGTGATCGTCTCGATCGGGACTACCGCGGACTCCTTCATTATTTACTTCGAGAGGATCCGCGACGAGGTTCGCGATGGCAAAGCACTATCCAGCGCGGTCAGTGTTGGTTGGGATCGGGCGAAACGCACGATCGTTACCTCCGACTTGGTGAACGTCTTGGCGGCTTGCGTACTCTACTTCCTGGCGGTGGGCGGCGTGCAAGGCTTCGCTTTCACCTTGGGCGTCACCACCTTGATCGACTTGGCGCTAATCTTTATCTTCACTCACCCGATGATGGTGTGGTTGCTGCGCTTTAAGTTCTTCGGTGAGGGTCATAAACTCTCTGGTCTTGATCCGGAACACTTAGGGGCGCAGCGCGGCACCTACCGGTATGTAGGCGCGGGGCAAGTACGGAAGATTCGCTCTGTTTATAAATCTAAACCAGAGGAAGATACAACCAAGCCGGCTGAGAGCAAAGCTGAGGAATCAGAGGCAGCAAACGAGGATTCCAACAAGGATGATGCTGCCACAGATGAGTTAGCGAAAGTATCCGCGACGGACCAGGAGGAAGAGAAGTGAGTTTCGCAAGTTGGGGTAACGCCCTCTATTCTGGTCGCAAATCTTACCGGTTTATTGATAACCGTAAATACCTGCTGATTGCGGGGGCGGCGCTAATGCTGATTTCGGTACTGACTATGTCGATACTGGGGTTGGAACGTTCCATTGATTTTAAGGGCGGAACCGAGTTTACGGTTTCTTCAGTAGCCGGTCGAGATCAGGCTCCGGCGCAAAAAGTAGTAAATACGAATCCTAAATTGAAGGGGTCTTCGGTTAACTCGGTGGGTGCTTCTTCGATTCGGGTGCAATCTGTTTCGCTAGATGTCAGTGATAAACGCCAGGTGGTTTCGGATCTAGCTAAAGCCTATAACGTGCCAGAGGCTAAGGTAGCGGCGACTACGATTGGGCCGTCTTGGGGCGCGGACGTGACCTATAAAGCGCTGCAATCTTTGGTGATTTTCTTTGTTCTGGTAGCCCTGATGCTGTGGGCATACTTTAGAACCTGGACGATGGCATTCTCGGCGTTGTTCGCGCTGTGTCATGACGTGCTAATCACCGGTCTGGTTTTGGCACTGACTAGGGTAGAGATTTCTCCGGCCACTATTATCGGGGTGCTCACTATTTTGGGTTACTCTCTCTATGACACCGTGGTGGTTTTTGATAAAGTTCGTGAACTTTCGGTTGATTTCGAGCAGCAAACTCGCTCTACCTATGGTGAGATTGTCAACCTGGCTATTAACCAGACGCTGGTGCGTTCGATTAACACCTCGGTAGTAGCGCTGCTGCCGGTCACCTCGATCCTGTTGATTTCCTGGATAACTCTGGGCGGCGGCACTCTGCGTGATATTTCGCTAGCGCTATTTGTGGGGATGATCGCCGGTACCTTGTCTTCGATTCTGATCGCGCCCTCTATGCTGATGGTGCTGCGTTCGCGCACCGAAAAGATTTCCACCCACACCCAAAAGGTGCTGGAGAAACGGGCTGGAGGCAGCGACCAAGTTGAGGGCAAGGAGACAGAGCTTTCCCGGGTGGCGCAGCCGCTGAAAGCTGGACATCACCAGGGACAACAGGCGCAACCCAAACGTACTCCCAGGAGCAAACGATGATAAACCCCAAACTCGCTCCCTTAGGAAAAATTATTCGCGATAACCTGCGCGATGTACCGGACTTTCCGCAAACCGGGGTACTCTTTCGGGATATTTCCCCGCTGCTGGCTAATGGGGAAGCGTTTTCCCAGCTGGTGAAAGGGCTAGCCGACTTTTATCGGGGTCGGGTTGATTTAGTTGCCGGTCTGGAGTCTCGCGGATTCTTGATTGCGGCTCCAGTCGCGGTCGAACTAGGGCTAGGTACCTTAATGATTCGCAAAGCTGGGAAACTTCCCGGCCCGGTAATCGGGATCGACTACGGCCTCGAGTATGGCAAATCCCGGATGGAACTGCAGCCGGATTCTATTAAAGAGGGTGCGCGGGTTTTGGTGCTCGATGACGTTTTGGCTACTGGTGGCACCGTAAATGCTTCGGCGGCGCTGATCAAACGTGCGGGTGGAATCGTAGAATCGGTGTGCGTTTTGATGGAGCTGGAAGAACTAGATGGTCGCGCGCATATCGGCGACCTAGAATGCGAAGCCCTCACTCTGATCTAGCGTATTTACTTCTCTTTCCCTTTTCATCGGCATATCTAACTGGCAAATTGGGGAAATGACTGGTGGGTCACTAAACTAGATACATGAGTTCTATCACTCCCGATGAGGGCGCCAGCGCGGTTCCGTCCTCGCGGGTGCGTGCTTCTTTGGCCTGGTTAACTGGGCGTTCAAAGAACATTGATCCCCATATTCAAGCCTTGGTGCGCGCGCTACGCGCCAATCATCCCAAAGCCGATATTTCCCTGATTGAACGCGCCTACCAGACGGCCTCGCGCTGCCATGAAGGACAGTTCCGTAAATCGGGGGAGCCATACATCACCCATCCGGTAGCGGTGGCCACTATCTTGGCAGAAATCGGGATGACCAGCACCACCTTGGCGGCCGCGCTCCTGCATGACACGGTAGAGGACACCGACTATACCCTGGAGCAGCTGACTGCCGATTTTGGGGAAGAAATCGCCCTCCTAGTTGATGGGGTAACCAAACTCGACAAAGTTACCTACGGGCAGGCGGCGCAGTCCGAAACCGTGCGTAAAATGATTATCTCCATGTCCCGTGATATTCGGGTACTGGTGATAAAACTGGGTGACCGCCTGCACAATGCCCGCACCTGGAAATATGTTTCCCCTAAATCGGCGCAAAACAAGGCGCGGGAAACCCTAGAGATTTTTGCCCCCCTCGCGCATCGCCTGGGGATGAACACCATCAAATGGGAGCTAGAAGATCTAGCCTTCAAAACCCTCTACCCCGATCTGTATGAAGAAATCGATAACCTGGTGCATGAACGCGCCCCGGAACGCGAAAAGTACCTGAGCGAAGTAATCGACAAGATCAAAGAAGACTTACGGGTAAATAAGATTGCGGGACAAGTAACTGGCCGCCCCAAACATCACTATTCCATCTATCAAAAGATGATTGTGCGCGGACGCGACTTTGACGATATTTATGACCTAGTCGGGGTGAGAGTACTGGTAGATACAGTGCGGGATTGCTATGCGGTTCTTGGGGAAATGCACGCCCGGTGGAACCCGATCCCAGGGCGTTTCAAAGACTATATTGCGATGCCCAAATTCAATCTTTACCAGTCGCTACACACCACGGTGGTAGGCTCTGGCGGCAAACCGGTAGAAATCCAGATTCGTACCTGGGAAATGCATCGGCGCGCAGAATACGGAATCGCGGCTCATTGGCGCTATAAAGAAAATCCCAACGCTAAATCTGCCGGTGATTCCAAAGGGGTATTGGCTGATAGCGGGGAAATGGGGTGGCTGCGCCAATTGGTGGATTGGCAAAAGGAAACCCAAGACCCGGGTGAGTTTTTAGATTCGCTCCGCTATGAAATGTCCGGTTCCCGGGTGTATGTGTTCACCCCGGCCGGGGAAGTTAAAGAGCTACCCGCTGGGGCGACACCGGTAGATTTTGCATACGCGGTACATACCGAGGTCGGCAATCGCACCGTGGGGGCGAAAGTTGGCGGCAAACTAGTGCCACTAGATACCAAATTGGAAAATGGGGATAGCGTCGAGGTACTAACTTCCCGCTCTCCTAACTCCGGGCCGTCCCGGGATTGGTTAAAGTTTGTGGCCAGTCCGCGCGCGCGCAACAAAATTAAGGCTTGGTTCTCGAAAGAACGTCGCGAAGAGGCTATCGAAGCCGGTCAAGGTCTTATTTCCTCCTATATGCGCAAGCAAAACCTGCCCTTGCAGCGCCTGATGAGTCACGATACTATGACCGCCCTTGCCTCCGGGATGGGTTATTCCGATATTTCTGCCCTCTATGCGGCTGTGGGTAGCCACCATGTTTCGCCAGCGCATGTAGTTGAAAAACTGATGGAAAGTGCCGGGGGAGAAGACGGCGCGGAAGAGACCCTGTCCGAGGCCGTGCTTCCCGAACTAGTCGAGGCGCGCCCCAGCGGCGGTAACGAAGGCACCGGGATCCAAGTAGAAGGGATGAAACAGGGAGAAATCTGGACGAAGATTGCCCGCTGCTGTAACCCCCTGCCAGGCGATAAAATCGTAGGGTTTGTGACTCGGGGACACGGAGTTTCCATCCATCGAGAGGAATGCTCCAACGCTCAAAACTTGATGGCGCATCCCGAGCGGGTGGTGCCAGTTTCTTGGGCGGAGCACCCAACCGCCAAGTTCCAGGTAGAGATTGAGATCCAGGCGCTTGATCGCGAGGGACTAATTAATGATGTTACCCAGGTATTGGCGGATTATCGCGCTAATATCTTGGCGGCTGCAATGAACACTTCTTCGGATCGGGTAGCTACTTCCCGGTACACCTTTGAAGTGGCAGATTCTCGTTATTTGCACGCGATTTTGAATGATATCCAAAAGATCCCGGGGGTGTTTTTAGCTAAACGCACTACCGGTACTTTGCGGAAACAACCTGTTAGTCAAAGCCAATAGGAGGGCGCGGTTCCAACTATCCTTACCGGCCAGGTGAGGGTGTTGGTCACAGTAGCGCAGCGCAGCTGGCGGGCTAAGCAGATTAACTTGTCCTAGGCGCACAAAATCATTAGGGGAGTCCCGGCTCGCCCTAGCTGCTTGGCTCTTTACGCCGCCGCCTTCTCTGTTGCACCCGATTGCGTAGATTCCCTGTTGCTGCAGGCGCTGGTGCGAGGACGCATCTAGTTGGATCCAGTAGCGACAATCAGCTGCGCGCCGAGGACGGCGAAAACTCGCGATATAAATCGTCTGTGGCGGATGGGAGTTTCCTGCCCAGACCCAGGCGGCGGAGTGGGCCGACAGGAAACAGCCGCGAGGAAGTAGGGGAGCCAAAAATAGGGCACGCCCATAGATGGAAGCTAGAGTAACCGGCTCAGCCAGTAAATCAACTGCTCCGCAAGAGGTGCGAATAAACCGACTGCCGCGCAGCAGCGAGGATCGCGCAGCCCCTTGCAGCGACTGGTTTCCCAAGGCATCAACCAGGATTGCTTCCATGGACTCAGCCTGAAGGACATCAGCAACCTGAAACAAAGCCACCAGTGTCTGGTAAGGAAAACGAAAACCTATGACGGCTGTGGAAAACTGTTATCCCTGGTATCTAGCTTGTGCCAAGAAGGGGTTGTGGGCTTTTTCCAACCCGAATACCGTTGCCGATCCGTGTCCGGGAAGTAGCAGGGTATCCGGATGAATCACATTTTGTAGGGTGCGCAAAGTATGTAGCATCTGCTGGGAATCACCGCCGGGCAGATCGGTGCGACCTACCGAGCCAGCAAAGATTACGTCTCCTGATAAAGCCAGCTGGCGAGGAGCCTGGTTTTCCTGTCCCGATTCGCTCAGCCACTGATCGTAAATAGCTTGCATTTCCTGCTTTGCATTGCCGGATAAGGTGTCGGCTTCGAAAAGAAATAGCGTAGATCCTTCCGTATGCCCGGGCGCTGGAACTGCCCGCATAAAAATTCCCGGCGCAAGTTCTGCCCCTTCGCTGGTGGCGATCCCCGGCAATACCTGCAAGTTTTCGGGTTCTTTCCAAGGGGGGAGCGATAGTTCGTGTTCGGTACGTTCGCGAGGATCCAGTTCTTCTGGGTGGAAACGGTACTCATCGGGAGCTGGAATATAGACCGGAGCCTTGCCCGCAATAGCGTGGGCATCCCAAATATGGTCAGCGTGTCCATGAGTACACAGTACCGCCGCCACGGTTACCTCTAGGCGCTGCAGCGAGGCTTGCAGCTGGTCCAAGGCGCCGGATCCAGGGTCTACAACCAAGGCTTCGCGACTGCCGGGAGCTAAGAGTAAATAGGGGTTTTCGCCATAGAAGGGTGCATAAAACTTTTCGATCCGCATAGGTTCATCTTAAAGGATGTGTGTCCTTGGTGGTTTAGTTGCTCTAGGGCATAATATGGTTAAGGAGCAATAAGCTCCGCGCGCAGGCGGCTAATCCTAGCCGTTAAAATAACTGATTTAAGGAAAAATTAGTGACTGAACAGCCCGATACCGCTCCGAAGCCCAAACCCGTACCCACCCCGGGGAAGATTCGCTTAGCGAAGGAGAACCTGCCGGTAAAACCGGTAAAAACCCCTGATTTTTCTGCTGCCTTGCCTTTTGGGCGCGTTGATGACGAAGGACGTGTCTGGGTTAAAGACGGTGAAGCAGAACGCCAGATAGGTCAGTTCCCGGCAGAGGTTCCCGATAATCCTCTTAATATCTATGTGCGGCGCTACCTGGATATAGCCGCTCAAGTATCGCTGTTTGCCGAACGGCTTCCCCGACTAGCTGAACGCGAGATCGACCAGACCATGAAGTCACTGCGCGAACAGGTCAGCGAACCAGCTGCCGTGGGTGATCTGCCGGCACTGCGGGAAAAAGTTGCGCAGCTGCAAGAACAAGCCGATAAACGTAAGGAAGAGGCCGCCGCGCAGCGGGCTGAGGCGAAAGAAGAATCCCGTAAAAACCGCGAAAAAGTAGTAACGCGAGCCGAGGAAATCGCCGCGCAAGATTCTGCTCGCACTCAGTGGAAAAATTCCGGTAAAGAGCTCCGTGATCTGCTGGACGAGTGGAAACGCTTGCAGCATGCTGGTCCGCGGATTGATCGGGGCATAGAAGATGAACTCTGGAAACGCTTTGCTAGCGCCCGATCCACCTTTGATAAAAAGCGGCGCGCCTTCTTCACCGAGTTAGATGCCACCCAGGCGCAGGCCAAGGCCGCGAAAGAAAAACTAATCGCAGAGGCCGAAGCGCTCTCGGATTCTACTAACTGGGGGGAGACCGCTCGCGCCTACCGGGATTTGATGCAGCGTTGGAAGAGCGCGGGACGAGCTTCCCGTCGCGATGATGATGCCCTTTGGCAACGGTTCCACCGGGCGCAGCAAAAGTTCTTTGACGCTCGTAACGCCCAAAGCGAAGCTGTCAATGCTCTAGAAGGGGAGAACCTGGCGAAGAAAGAAGCTCTATTGGTAAAGGCGGAGGCCCTCAAAGAGCTCACCGACGTAGAAGAGATCAAATCTCGCCTGCGTCCCTTACAAGAGCAGTGGGACGAGATCGGCCATGTGCCGCGCGCCGATATCGATCGCGTGGAACGGCGAATGCGAGCCGTAGAGGATCACCTGCGCGACTTGGAAGAGGAAATCTGGCGTAAATCCAACCCAGAAACCAAGGCGCGCGCCGCAGGCATGGCGGGACAGCTTAAAGATCTTATCGACCAGATTAAGGCAGAGATTGCCCAGGCAGAAGCTGACGGGGATACTAAAAAAGCGGCAGAGCTACAAGAATCCCTGAAAGCTCGGGAGGCTTGGCTAAAGCAAGTGGAGTCCTTTTAGAGGTAAAACGAAAATAAAGAGGTTTTAAATGAGCAAGGCAGGATTATCTCAGGCGAAACAAAAAATGGAGAAAGCCGGGGTTAGTCCGGCCGCAATCTCGGTTTTTTCTCACTACTACCAGGTGTTAGAGGGTGAACATACCGGTTTTATTCCCGAGGAAACGATTTCTCCGCTGACCAGCGTTGATCGTCTGGAAGATAATCAGGTCACCCCGCAGCAAGCACAGGAAGCTTTAGCTAAAACCGTGATGATCAAACTCAATGGGGGATTGGGTACCTCCATGGGAATGGATAAAGCTAAGTCTTTGTTACCGGTGCGCGAGGGGCTCACTTTTCTAGATATCATCTGCCAACAGGTAATGTCCGCGCGGAAGGAATACGGGGTAAGCCTGCCGCTGATTTTCATGAATTCTTTCCGCACTCAAGCGGATACTTTGGCAGCTTTGCAACGCTACCCGGACATTGAAGTTGCTGGTTTACCGCTGGACTTTTTGCAAAATCAAGAACCGAAACTGCGAGCCGATGATTTGACCCCGGTTTCTTGGGAAAAAGATCCGTCCTTAGAGTGGTGTCCGCCTGGTCACGGAGATATCTACACTGCCCTGTATGGCTCCGGATTGCTAGATAAACTCATTGATGCGGGTTACCGCTATGCGATGACTTCTAACTCCGACAATTTGGGGGCTACCCCGAATGCGGAAATCGCGGGCTGGTTCGCGGCCAGTGGCGCCCCCTATGCAGCAGAGCTTTGCGTGCGTACTATTAATGATCGCAAAGGTGGACATTTAGCGATCCGTAAGGCAGATGGACAATTGATTTTGCGGGATACCGCCCAGACTCCGCCCGAGCAAATGGATTACTTTACCGATGAGCATCGCCATCCGTTCTTCCATACCAATAATCTGTGGTTTGACCTAGTGAAACTACGCGATGCCCTGGTAGAAAGAAACGCGGTATTGGGGCTGCCCCTGATCGCCAACCACAAGACGGTTGATCCTTCCGATCCGGACAGTCCAGCGGTCATTCAAATGGAAACCGCGATGGGGGCGGCGATCGCTTCCTTTAAGGGCGCAACCGCCATTTTGGTACCGCGCAGCCGCTTCCTCCCAGTTAAAACCACTAATGAACTAACGTTGTTGCGTTCTGATATTTACGATCTTGGCGAAGACTATCACCTGCGCAAAGTTAATGAACAAGAAGTAGCAGTGGATTTGGATTCCCACTACTTTAAGAAGATCTCTGATTTCGAGGCGCGCTTCCCGGAGGGGGTGCCCTCCCTGCGGCAGGCTACCGGTTTTAAGGTAACCGGCCCCTTTACCTTTGGTAAAGACATAAAAGTCAAGGGACAGGTTAACCTGGAAACCCAGGAAGAAGAACAGGTGGCTGCGGGCAGCTGCCTGGCTGGATAAGCCTAAAGTCTCCAGGTATAGTCCAGTCTTTTAGGATCGGCGAGCCGAAACCTGCTGCGTCCTCGAGAGTACCGAGCCGGTAGCGCGGCTTAACCAGGACTATGCTTTTAAAACCGGCAGGGTCTAACCGCGACGCTTCCGCTTAAAGTCGCGTTTTTTCCCGTGCTTTTTACCGTTATGTTTACCCGGGCCTTCGTCCTCACGCATCCGCAGGGTGCGCCCCGAGACTCGGGCTTTGGCAATCTTACGGATAGTTTCGGGGGAGAGGGGACGCGCCATCTCTACTAGCGAGAAACTCTGCAAAATATCGATATGCCCCACGTCACCGCCTTTTAGGCCACCTTCTCCGGTGATTGCCCCCACAATAGCTCCGGGTTTTACCCGATCTCGGCGCCCTACCTCCACTCGATAGCGCCGAGAAGAACTAGAGGAGAAGTGGCGGCGGGCAGCTCCCTTTCCGCGGGCGCTATTGCCTGCTTCTTTTTCGCGGCCTTCTTCGAAACTGGCGGAGATGAAGCGCCCTAATTCGTCTACCTTTTCTTCCCGGCGAACCCGGAATTCTAGTTTGCGTTTCTTTGGTCCAAAATCTCCGCTCGCTAAGGCCAGGAGGGCGGCCGCGGCATCCCCAATATCCATACCTTTTGCCACTACTAGATCTTGGATAGCGTCGTAGTAGACTTCCATTTCCCCTTTTTCGAGACGCCGGCCAATCTGTTCAGTCATCCGATTCGCTCGGGCCTGCGCTACTTGGTCGGGAGAAGGAATAAATACTTCGGTCATTTTTTCGCCGGTCAGTTTTTCAATTACGCGTTTGCGTGGGCGCTCCCGCGGGGTAAAGAAGGTGAGGGAGGTACCTTCCCGTCCAGCTCTTCCGGTGCGGCCAATGCGATGCACATAGGCTTCGGCTTCGCGCGGTACGTCATAGTTGACTACTAATCCGATGCGTTCCACATCCAGGCCGCGCGCAGCTACATCGGTGGCCACCAATACATCTAAGGTGCCTTCGCGCAGGCGCGATACAATCCGTTCGCGTTCTGCTTGGGCTACATCTCCGCTGATAGCGGCCGCTAAGAATCCGGCGTTTTGCAGTTCTGTCCCCACCTGTTCGGCGTCGATCCTGGTACGCACAAACACGATGGAAGCCTCGGCCTCACTGAGGGCTAAAACGCGGCATAAAGCCTCGGATTTGAATTTGAAAGGCACTACCGCATAGGTCTGATTTACCGTTTCTACGGTGGACGATTGCGGCGCGATCGAAATTTCTACCGGATCGGATAGGTGACGCTCCGCGATCCGTTTGATGGCGGGAGGCATAGTGGCAGAAAAGAGGGCGCGAATGGCATCCCGGTTAGCGCCGCTAGCGATTTGGTCCACGTCCTCGGAAAATCCCATGCGCAGCATCTCGTCTGCTTCATCTAGGACGAAGAATTTGAGCGCCGATAAGTCTAGTTCCCCGCGCTCCATTAAATCTATAATCCGCCCCGGAGTGCCGACTACGATTTGTGCCCCGTCACGCAAAGCCGAAATCTGTGGGCCGTAGGAGGCGCCCCCATAAACCGGCACTATTTTCAGTTTTAACCCGCGCGCAAAGTCGGTGAGAGCGTTAGCGGACTGGGCTGCCAGCTCCCTGGTAGGAGCCAGAATTAAGGCCTGTACCTGCGGGGTTTTATCGCAGGCCGTCAAAATCGGCAGTCCGAACGCGGCAGTTTTCCCGGTTCCAGTTTGCGCAATCCCGACTACGTCTCGCCCGGACATCAAGGGGGGAATGCCTTGCCGCTGTATCGGGGTGGGCTCGGTAAATCCCATATCTGCTAAGGTGCCTAAAATAATTTCCGGCAACCCTAAGTCGGAAAAGAAGGAGGCGTCTTTGGAAGGCGCCTGTTCATCGGCGGGATCTGTCTGCATACTTTCGTTGCTACCTTCTAGGTCTAGTTCCCCAGTTTCCAGATCGGTTTGGGATTCAAAAGAGGACGCACTTACCCCTGCGGCTATTTCGCTCATTTTTATGCCTGTCTGCTTAAATGTTATTCGCTTTAACGTTACCGGAGGTAGCAGGCAAGTGAACAAATCCCAGCCAGTGAAACGCGACACCAACCCCGGCGGGAAATCCCTCCCACTGGCTCGGGAGGCTAAACTATTAACAGTTAGATGAGGAAAGGAATAGCATTGCTCAGAACGCATGACGCGGGAAGTCTAAACCGCGACCTGGTGGGACAAACAGTAGAACTTGCGGGTTGGCTGGATCGCCGCCGTGATCATGGGGGAGTCTGCTTCATTGATTTACGGGACGCTTCCGGGGTAGCGCAGGTAGTTATTCATGACGAGAAAATCGCTCATGAGCTGCGCAGCGAATATGTTCTGCAGATTAAAGGCGAGGTACATCCCCGCCCGGAGGGTAACGAGAATCCGGAGCTGCCGACTGGCGAAATCGAGGTTTACGCCGATGAAGTTGAGGTATTGAACCCGGCGGCGGCGCTACCTTTCCAGGTTTCGGTACATGCGGAGGATTCTGGGAAAGTTGGTGAGGACGCCCGCCTGAAATACCGCTACCTGGATTTGCGTCGCCCCGAGATGCAAAAGCGTTTGCGTTTGCGCTCGCAGGTTTCTAAAGTCACTCGCGATACTTTAGATTCTCTAGGTTTCGTAGAAATTGAAACCCCGACTTTGACTCGCTCTACTCCCGAGGGCGCGCGGGACTTTTTGGTTCCAGCTCGCCTCGCCCCGGGCTCATGGTATGCCTTGCCGCAGTCTCCCCAGCTGTTTAAGCAGCTTTTGATGGTGGCGGGAATGGAACGCTACTATCAGATTGCCCGCTGCTACCGCGACGAAGACTTCCGCGCTGATCGCCAGCCAGAGTTCACGCAGCTGGACGTAGAGATGAGTTTCGTGCGCCAAGAGGACGTTATCGAAGTCGCTGAACAGGTACTGACCAACATCTTCAAACTGATTGATGTCAATATCGAAACCCCGATTCCCCATATGACCTACGCTGATGCGATGGCGCGGTTCGGTACTGATAAACCGGATTTGCGTTTTGGTCTGGAACTTACTGACTTGACCGAATACTTCAAAGACACCCCCTTTAGGGTGTTTGCCGATGCCGATTACGTGGGCGGGGTAGTGATGCCGGGTGGTGCCTCCCAGCCGCGGCGTACTTTCGATAAGTGGCAAGACTGGGCGCGTTCGCGCGGCGGTAAAGGTCTGGCCTACGTAAAGGTAGAAGAGGACGGCACTCTCTCTGGGCCGGTAGCCAAGAACCTGACTGACACGGAACGGGAAGGACTAGCTGAGGCAACCGGGGCTAAACCGGGGGACTGTATTTTCTTTGGTGCCGGCAAGATTGATGAAGCCCGCGCCCTGCTGGGGGCAGCGCGCCTAGAAATCGGTGCCCGCTGCAACCTCTTAGACCCGAATGAATGGAAGTTCGTTTGGGTGGTTGACGCTCCACTGTTCAAGCCTTCCGCGGCCGCAAAAGCGGAAGGAGACGTGGCACTGGGCGCTTCTGCCTGGACAGCAGTGCACCACGCTTTTACTTCTCCTAAACCGGAATGGCTTGACCACTTCGAGGAAGACCCAGGGAACGCCCTGGCCTACGCGTACGATATTGTGCTTAACGGTAACGAAATCGGGGGCGGTTCTATCCGTATCCATCGCCGTGACGTACAGGAACGTATTTTCAAGGTGATGGGGTTGTCGCCGGAGGCCGCCCAAGAAAAGTTTGGGTTCTTGCTGAACGCCTTCAAATATGGCGCTCCTCCCCACGGCGGAATCGCTTTCGGTTGGGATCGGATCGTCGCTTTGATGACCCACGCGGATTCGATTCGCGACGTGATTGCTTTCCCCAAGTCCGGGGGTGGCTACGATCCGCTAACCGATGCTCCGGCACCTATTACGCCCGAGCAGCGTAAAGAGAGTGGGGTTGACTTCGTTCCGGAGGACGAGGACGAAGAGGACTAAACGCGATTAAAACTGTATTTGCCGCCCCTACCTGGCTTGGATCGGGTAGGGGCGGCAAAGTTTATGCCCCCCTTGCCGTTCAGATTAGGCGGGTTTAGCAGCTAGGCGACGCGCCAAAACTGCGCACACCAGTAACTGGAATTGGTGAAATACAATCACCGGGACAGTCACTGCCGCTACGGTAGCAGGCGGGAAAATGATGGCGGCCATGGGTAGGCCGGTAGCCAGGGATTTCTTGGATCCGCACATTAGTAGCACGATCTGGTCGCGACGCTCTAAGGACAGCCAGCGTCCCAGGTTCCAGGTGAGGGTGAGCATAATCGTCAGCACCACCAGGCATTGCGCTAGCAATAATCCCACTTGGAGAGCCGAGATTTTTTGCCAAAGGCCGGCGGCAGTGGCTCCGCAAACAGAGGAGGCTACGATCGCCAAAATGGTGCCGTTATCCGTGGCTTTGGTAAGCGCGCGATGCTGATTTAGCCACTTACCGATATAGCGGTGCACTAGCTGCCCTAAAACAAAGGGTAGTAATAGTTGCAACAGCACATTTACTACCCGGGCGGCCTCGATTCCACTGGATCTACCCATCACCATGAACACTAGGGCGGGGGTGAGAATAATGCCGGCGATATTAGAAATGGTGGCAGAACAAATAGCGCCTGCGATATTTCCGCCGGCAATAGAGGTAAAGGTTACCGAGGACTGTACCGTGGAGGGGAGCAGAGTTAAGTAGAGGGTTCCTAGGGCGAAAACTGGCCCCAAGAGTTTTAGATCCAGCGGGTGCATTACCATCCCCAGCAAGGGAAAAAGCATGAAGGTGGAAATCGCAACCGCGCCTTGCAGGCGCCAGTTCTTTAATCCTTCCCAGATTTCTTTAGTAGAAAGGCGTGCTCCGTAGAGAAAAAACAGCAATACGATTAAGACGTTTCCCAAATATCCCAGGCCGCTAACCACCACCGCAGGTACGGGAATCAGAATCCCGAGCACCAAAATAACCAGGATGGAAAGGATAAAGGGATCTAGGAACCTGCTGAACCGTTGCCTTGCGCTCACAAAACCAAGATACCGGGGAGAGCGCTGGTGGTCTAACTTACCGCAAAGGTTGAGGGTTTCGCCTGATAGTCAGACAATAATGTCAAGAGCAGTCGGTCTTGAATGGGGCTAGCAATCGGCGAAAGTGCCGACTGCTGGGAACCAGTCCCGCACCGTGATGTTTCTTACCATCCCTGCCTGCACATAGGGGTCGTCTTCTAAAATCTGTTTAGCTTCTTCTGCGTCGCGAGCTAGCATAATGGTCAGCGATCCCTGATCCTGTGAGCTGGTGGTTCTACCGGTAGAAAGTACCATACCCAGGCTATTTAGTCGGTGCATAAAGGCGCGATGATCGGCGCGAACCTCGTTTTTAAGTCCCACAAGCTTGGGGTCATAGTCGTAGAGGACTATGTAAAGACTCATTCCCTGATTATCTTCATGTCCTGGAGTGGTCATCGTTACCTCCCTATTGCGCCATGGTATCTGAAAGTAGCCTTTAAATACCCACTGCTTCTATTTTACCCCAGGTTATACCTGAAAGTGCGGATTGTTAGGACGCCGATAGTTCTTGATCCCGGGCAACCGCCGCATTTACCGCGGTTCGGGCAGCTGCCGAAAAACCGGCATCTTCCATGGCTAATAGACCAGCTACGGTGGTGCCCGCCGGGGAGCACACCTGATCCACTAACGCCTGGGGGTTTAAACCTTGGGGCAGATTTTCGAGGACGTTTTGTGCTGAACCAGCTACTGCTTGTGCCACTATCCGGGTGGCTTCCTCTTTCTTAAAACCGTGGGCGACCCCAGCCTGTGCGAGGGCATCAATGAAACGGTAGATCCAGGCAGGTGAACACCCGGCAAGGGCGGCAAAGGCAGCAAAATGATCTTCCGGTACCAACGCAGTTTTACCAATAGCATCAAACATGGCGCGGACTTCCGCTAGGGCTTCGTCGCTAACGTACTGGTTGGTAGCAATCCCGGACATGGACTGGTTGATTTGGGCATTCACATTTGGCATTATCCGCACAAGCGGGGTTTGTGCCGGTAGATGCGCTTCGATGGCAGCTAGCGGTTTCCCGGCAGCCACCGAGATCACTACCGGTTTTGCCGCGAGGGCGTCGCCTAAGTCATCAAGCAGAGGGGCGATCATATAGGGCTTTACCCCCAACAGTAGGTATTTTGCCTGCCTAGCTACGGTAGCGGCATCCGGGGCTATGGGGAGGGAAAATTCTTCCTCGAGGGAGCGCAGGCGTTCTCGGGTACGGTTGAAAGCTAAAATCTCTGCTGCCTGCATCTTCCCGGAGGAGAGCAGTCCGCGCACGATCGCGCCTCCCATAGCGCCAACCCCGATAACCCCTAACTTCGCCATGCGTCCTCCAAAAAGTGATTTTTAATAACTGTTCTTATCCTAGCGCGGACAAAATTTAAAGAAATACCTAAACGGGTTATGCTGTGGGAAGTGGCGTTGATCCGGCTATCACCGAGGAGCCTCTGGAAGAACCCTGGGTGCAGGCAGTAGAACCAGACGGGTAAGCCCGTAATAGCAGTTAATGAGGCCCAGATTTTTGGGTGAAGCGGGGTGGTACCGCGGGGCTGGAAAGCCTTCGTCCCGGCACTGGCAGTAACGGCTCGAAATAGGTGAGGTTTATCGTGGGCTACTATCCGCGGCATAAAGATGGCGATGTTTCCGCCAATCCGTCTTTCCCCCAGCTAGAGGAACAGACTCTGAAATATTGGAAGCAGAACGACATTTTCCGCAAGTCAATTGCCCAAAGAGAGGCCGGAGACGCGGGAGCTAACGAGTTCGTGTTCTATGACGGCCCGCCTTTTGCTAATGGCTTGCCCCACTATGGGCATTTGCTGACTGGATACGTAAAAGACGTGGTGGGACGCTACCAGACTATGCAAGGGCACCGGGTGGAGCGGCGTTTTGGTTGGGACACTCATGGGTTGCCGGCCGAGTTAGAAGCAGAACGCATCTTGGAGATTGAAGACAAATCTGAGATCGAAGGCCCTGACGGTATCGGGATTGAAAAGTTTAACCAGACTTGCCGCGAATCGGTGTTGCGTTACACCAAAGAGTGGGAAGAATACGTTACCCGCCAGGCACGCTGGGTAGATTTCGATAACGACTACAAGACTCTTGATGTTAACTATATGGAGTCGGTGATCTGGGCGTTCAAGCAGCTCTACGATAAGGGCTTGGCTTACGAGGGTTTCCGGGTATTGCCCTACTGCTGGAACGACCAGACTCCACTGTCGAACCACGAACTCAAAATGGATGACGATATTTATCAGGATCGTCAAGATAATACCGTGACTGTGGGGTTGCGCCTAGAAACCGGAGAGCTGGCGCTGGTTTGGACCACTACCCCTTGGACGCTGCCGTCTAACTTGGCAATCGCAGTCGGTCCCGAGATTACCTATGTAACCGTGCAGGTAGACCCAGATTTAGAGTCGCCGGTTGCCGGAGAACAAGTTATTATCGCGCGTGACCTGCTTCCTGCCTACGTCAAAGAACTGGGCGAAGATCCCCAAATCGTGGCCGAATACCCCGGATCTGAGCTGGTGGGACGCTCCTATGAACCGATTTTTGATTACTTTAAAGACCAGCTGGGCGAGGGGGAAACCCCCGGAGCTAAGGCCTATCACGTGCTGGCGGCAGACTTTGTAACCACTACTGACGGCACCGGTCTGGTGCACCAGGCTCCCTACGGCGAGGACGATATGATCCTGCTAACCGCTAATGGGATTAACGCCGTGACCCCGGTAGATGACGCCGGGCTGTTCACTGCGGAGGTTCGCGACTATCAGGGCATGCAGATTTTTGACGCCAATAAACAGATTATCCGCGACTTCCGGCTCGGTAACGAGGACGACCAAGGCCCCTTGGCGCGTACGCCGAAAGAAAAACGGGCAGTGCTGGTGCGCCAACAGTCCTTTGTCCACTCTTATCCGCACTGTTGGCGTTGCCGCAAACCCCTAATCTATAAGCCGGTTTCCTCGTGGTTCGTAAAAGTTACTGACTTTCGTGACCGGATGGTGGAACTAAACCAGCAGATCGACTGGGTACCTGACCATATCAAGGATGGGCAGTTCGGTAAATGGCTCGAGGGCGCCCGCGACTGGTCGATTTCGCGTAACCGTTTCTGGGGTAGCCCCATTCCGGTATGGAAATCTGATGACCCTACCTATCCGCGCGTAGATGTTTATGGTTCGCTCGCGGAACTAGAAGCAGATTTCGGGGTAGAAGTTAAAGATCTGCACCGGCCATTCATTGATACTTTGGTGCGTCCTAACCCGGATGATCCCACCGGTAAATCTATGATGCGGCGGATCCCGGACGTGTTGGACTGTTGGTTTGATTCCGGATCTATGCCCTATGCGCAGGTGCATTACCCCTTCGAGAATCAGCAATGGTTCGAGGATCACTATCCCGGTGATTTCATCGTGGAATATATCGGGCAGACCCGCGGCTGGTTCTATCTGCTGCACGTGCTGGCCACGGCGCTGTTTGATCGTCCGGCTTTCACTTCCTGTGTTTCTCACGGGATTGTGCTGGGCGATGATGGCCGTAAAATGTCGAAGTCGCTGCGTAACTACCCGGACGTGAACGAAGTGTTCGACACTTACGGTTCGGATGCGATGCGTTGGTTCCTAATGTCCTCCCCGGTGGTGCGGGGCGGAAACCTGGTGGTAAAGAGCGAGGGGATTCGCGACACCGTTCGCCACGTGGTTTTGCCGCTCTGGAATATCTATTATTTCTTCGCCCTCTATGCTGGTTCTTGTAATAAAGGTGCCGGTTACCAGGCGAAAGCGCTGGATCTAACGGATGAAAAGCCCCTAGAGCAGCTAGGAGTAATGGATCGCTACCTCTTGGCACGTACCCGTAACCTGGCGCAAAATGTTAAAGAGCTGCTGGATAGCTACGATATTCCGGGGGCTTGCGAGGCAGTTAGTGAGTATCTGGATTTGATGACTAACTGGTATGTGCGTACCTCTCGTGATCGTTTCTGGAATGAGGAGGCCGCCGCTTACGATACGCTTTACACCTGCCTAGAAGTCTTGATGCGAGTGATGGCACCGCTGGCTCCGCTAGTGAGTGAAGAAATCTGGCGGGGATTGACTGGGGGAGAGTCGGTACATCTGTGCGACTATCCGGTAATCCCGGATACGGTGGATGATGCGGCTTTGGTGTCGGCTATGGATATGGTACGCGAAGTGGTTTCGGCGGCGCATTCGCTGCGTAAAACCCATGGTTTGCGGGTACGTCAACCGTTGCAGTCCCTAACGGTTGTGGATGATGGTAGCCAACAACTGGCGGACTTTTCCGATTTGATCGCCGGGGAAGTCAACGTGAAGCAGGTGGTGTTGCAGGTTTCTAGTGAATCGGGTTTGCAATTGCAACGGCAGTTGAAACTGAATCCGAAAGCCTTCGCCCCCGAGATTCGCAAAGCCACTTCCCAACTATTTAAGGCGCAAAAAACTGGCCAGTGGCGCGAAGAGGGAGAAACAGTAGTCTTCCCCGAGGTGCTAGTTGATGGTGAGTCGGTTGTCTTAAGCGGAGACCAGTTTTCGCTGTCTACCACGGTAGAGGTAGAAGATGGCCAGGTGGCTACGGTGCTAGGTGATGGGGCAGTGGTGGTACTCGATACCGAGATTACCCCCGAGTTGGAAGCCGAAGGCTATGCTCGCGACTTGGTTCGCTCGATTCAAGATGAGCGTAAATCTCAGGATCTGCATGTTTCTGACCGTATCGAGTTAGTACTGGAAGTTCCCGCAGAAAAAGTCCGAAGCGCCCAGGCTCATGTGCAGATGATCGCCCATGAAGTCTTGGCCACGGAGCTTAAGGTTCAGGCCGGCGCGGATGATGCGGTGAAGATTAACATCACCGCGGTACATCCGGTAACGGAATAAATGGATATGAACCTTAAATAAAGAGTTTGTTTAATAGATCGGTTTCCGCCGGCAACTACCAGTTGCCGGCGGAAACTTTTCGATAGGCAATGCGGATTATTCTGCGACTAACACCTCTAGTCCGCTATCTTTAAGTTCGGTGTGCGCCCAATCTGGGGTATCTCTGTCGACAATCGCAGTATCGAAGTCACTGAGGGGACCTACTTTAAATAGGGCAGACCGGCGGAACTTTGAAGCATCTGCCACCAGAATTTTCCGCCGCGAAGCGGCCAGGAGGGCGCGTTTAAATTTGGTTACCTGTTGATCGGGGTGGAAACAATAGCCATGATTAATCGCGGTGGCTGACATGATGCACAGATCAATGTTTAACTGGCTGACGGCGAGCTCAGTTAAATCCCCGAAATAAGAATCCGCCCACGCCTCATAGGTGCCTCCCAGCAAGATTAGGCGCACCCCCTTTTGCTGTCGCACCCGTTGCGCCAGGAACTCGGCATTAGTAATCACAGTCAGCGGAGCTAGGGACTCCAGATTCTCTACTAGCGGAAGATTGGTTGAGGAATCATCTAGCGCCACCGACATCCCGCTGCGCAAAAACTGTCTGGATAAGCGGGAAATCTCGTTCTTGGTAGCCGCGTTGGTTGCGATTCTTAGACGTGCCGAGGCCTCGATAAGCGAAGATTCGGCGGCAGTTATTTCTTTACGGTTTAGCTGCACTAAATCGCTTTTTTCTAGCTCTGCAATATCGCGGTAGACCGTCATTTCCGACACGCCCAGCTTGGCGGCCAGCTCTTCTACCCGCACCGAACCACCTCGCGCCACCTGCTGTAAAATCAGCTGCTGACGCGAGGCGGGAGTGGCTTTAGTACTCTCAGACACGAGGTAGCACCGCTTTAGCTACTACGTCCTTAACCGCCAGATCTTCCGATTCCAAAATCTGGTTAACCGCTGCCAGTAGCGGCAGTTGATCTTTGATTTCTCTAGCGTGTTGCTCCACAAACTTGGCGGCCAAAGCGGCAGCCGGTACCCCTTCGACGGTTTGCTCCAGGCGATCCATTTCCGCCAGTGCCTCTTTCGGGTTTTCGCCTCGTCCTAGTCGCACACCGTAGACTTTGTTACGCCCCGACAGGCCGGTAACTTCCAGGTCGCCGACTCCGGGCAAACCGAAAGCGGTTTCCATCTTGGCGCCTTGCGATTGTCCCAGCAGCGACATTTCTTTGACGGCCTGGGTGAAAGTGGCGGCTTTTAGGTTGTGGTGGGGGATACCGGTAGCTTCTTCTAGACCGTCGGCTATCCCCAGGGCGATCGCATACACGTTCTTCATCGGCGCGCAAATCTCGACTCCGACTTCATCATCACTGTATTCGATAGCGTAGTTTTCGGTGCAGGCTTCGGTGGCATATTTTTTGGCTACCGCCAGATCTTTACAACCAAAGATAGTGGCGGTGGGTTTGCGTCCGGCGCATTCATTGGCTTTAACCGGCCCGGCAATCGCTACGATCGGGGGCAAGTTTTCGTAGCCATTTTCTTTCCCTATCCGGCGAATAGCAGTCGGTAGCTGTTCGATAATCCCATTTTCATCGGGGCAGAACCCTTTAGAAGTCAACCAGATGGCATCGGCCTTGGACATTCCCTCCAGTGCCATTTCGGTAATCTTGGGGACTCCGACGGAGGCCACTGACATGACTACCACGTTCGCGCCTTCCAGGGCTTCTGCGAGCTGGTCGCTACGATAGGTTTTGACTCCTTTAGCCAGGGGTTCCTTGGTGCGCGGATGGGGTTTTCCGGCCTCGACTGCATCCAGTAGATGATCGTCTAGCCAAGTTCCCCACAGGCGCACCTCCCAGCCCGCATCGGCAACTGGTGTACACAGGGCAGAGCCCATAGCGCCCGCGCCTAGAACAGTAATAACACTCATTTTTTCTCTTTTCTCTTATAGCTCGGCCGCTGGGGACTCGGGCCTAGTGGATGGATACTTGCGTGACAAGTTGTGCAAATCTTCAAAAATGTCTTGTAGGCGGGGATAGAGTTTGCGCTGCACGCTGGCTACTTCCTGGTAACGCTGGTGTAGCTGCATATTCGGCTCAATGGTTTCGCCATAGTGCGCCATGTTCTTCGCGGCGGTGGCGACATCATTCGTGCCGTAAACCCCGGTGGAGGCCATCGCCAGTACCGCAGCCCCCAGGGCTGAAATTTCATCTTCGAGGCAAACGGTGATCGGCAATCCGGTGCAATCCGACATTATCTGGCGCCATAGTTTCGAACGGGTACCCCCGCCCATGGCGCGCAGGCCTTCGAGTTTGACTCCGGTACCTTTTTCGATCGAATCCAGGTTCAAACGCATTTCAAAGCCGATCGACTCTAAAATCGAACGATACATATGGGCGCGCGAGTGGGTGCCGCGCCAGCCAACTACTGCTCCGCGGGCTACCGAATCCCAGTAGGGGCTTTGCACTGCGTTCCAGTAGGGCAAGGTGATCAAGCCTTCACAGCCCGGCGGAATCTGGGAGGCGGCATCATCGAGGGCGGGATCTGGCTCGCCCAGTAGTTTGGGGTCGCCTAGAGCCTCCCGGAACCAACCTGCCAGGTAGGATCCGGAGGACTGCAATACTTCAAACACATAGTTCCCGGGAATTCCGGAAACGTGGGTGCGGAATACCGGGTCGTAGCGATATTCGGGGGATTCCACGCCCGCGTTCACCGCGGTGCCCAGATTGAGGAATGCTACTTCCGGGCTGGTAGCTGCCGCCCCGATCCCGGCGGCTTGTCCATCGCCCAGTCCAGCAATAATCGGGACTTCTTTAATGCCCCATTCGGCTGCTAGATCCGGCAACAGGGTTCCCATAGGTTTGGAGGGCTCAACCAGATCGGCCATCTGTTCCCGGGTGACTCCGGCTATCTCTAAAAGTTCGGGGGCATAGTCGCGTTTTTGGACATCGAATAGCCCCAGAGAGTCGGTGGCGGCTTGCGAGGATACCCATTTTCCGATTAGGCGGAAGGCAATATAGCCGTGGACTTCCACCACTTTATGGGCTTTTTTGAAAACTTCGGGTTCATTTTCTTTAACCCAGGCCATTTTGTAGATGCCAGGGGTAACCCCGGCAGGTTTACCGGATAGTTGATGAATGTGTTCGCTGCCGTATTTACGGATCTGATCGGTGGCACGCCCATCTAGCCACAAAATTCCGTTTCTTAAGGGGCGGCCATCTTTATCGAAGGGGGCGAAAGATTCGCGCTGATGGGTGATGCCGATGGCGGCTACGCGTTCGCGATCCTTGACACTTATCTTGGAGAGCACTTCGCCGATTACGGCGTAAACGCTTTCCCACCAGCGCAAAGGATTGTGTTCATAGTGATCCATAGCGGGGGTGTGTAGCTGGATATTGCGTTTGGCGGTATGCCATACGGTTCCAGAAGCATCTACCAAAATAGCTTTTGAGGAGGTAGTAGAGGAGTCGATTGCTACTACCAAGGGGCCTTCGGAGAGGCGGCGGTGTTCTTTCGTCATGTTTTTGCATTCTCCTTCGAATGTGGAAGCTGACAGTTCCAGGGTAGCTAACAAATGTCGATAATACAACAGTTTTATTGTTTTATTTAACAGGTATCCTGTTAAATCCTTGGCGCTAGGAGATTTTGCCTGCTTACGGGAAGCAGAAAACGGATGGTTTTAGGCAAGAAGGGATAAAAGTTGGGAGGGCGGTCGATCCCTCAGTAGGATATGAGCTGAAAAGGGGGAGCAAGTGCAAAGTCAAGACGGTCAAGAACGCCAGGTCAACCCGTACGAAGAGATTGCGAAAAACGCTCACGGCGAGAGCGGAGGGATAGATCCCGAGCTATTGCCCTATCTTGTGGAAGCCGACCGGCAAGAACGTATCGATTTACCAATCAGCGATAACTTAGCAGATCAGCAAGACAGTGAGCGCCTGCGGGCAGCACTGCAAGCGGGCGGGATAGTTTTGCCTGAGGAGCTCGCAGACCCGGAAGCCGCAAAAGACGAAGAAAACACAGACAGTGGCCGCGACAGTTCCGCACCTGAAACCGCACCGGATTCACCGACTTCGGATGAATCCTTGCGAGCGGATTTTGAGGTGGCTCAGGTGTATGCCCAGATACTCAACCGACGCCCTGAACATAATATTTCGCCAACTAAGGCACGGATCGAGCGTGCCCTCGACTATCTTTCTGACCCGCAACTGTCCTATTCCAGTTTGCATATTGCCGGTACCAACGGGAAAACCTCTACTGCACGGATCGCTGACAGTCTCTTGAGTGCCCAAGGACTCCGGGTTGGGCGTTTTACCTCTCCGCACCTGCTTAGCGTGCGGGAAAGAATATCAATTGACGGGGAACCGATCAGCCCCCAGGCATTCTTACAAGCCAACCAAGACGTGGAACCGATTATCGCCCTCGCTGATAAAGAGGGCGAAAGCATCGGGCAAGGCCGTCTTTCTTTCTTCGAATATCTAACCGCTCTAGCGTTCCAAGCTTTTGCTTCCGCCCCTATCGATGTGGGAGTAATCGAAGTGGGGATGGGAGGACGTTGGGATTCCACCAATGTCCTCGACAGCCCGGTGCAGGTGATCTGTCCCATTTCTTTTGATCATGAAAAATGGTTAGGGGATACGCTTGCCCAGATTGCCCAGGAAAAAGCGGGGATTATTCGACCGGGTGCCACCGTTATTTGCGCCCCGCAAGCAGATGAAGCGCTCCAGGTGATTAGGCAGGCGTGCCAAGAAAAAGGTGCCACCTTGCGCTTATATGGTGAGGACCTCCTCGTTAGTGAGCAGAAAATGGCGGTAGGGGGACAGGTATTTACTCTTACCACCCCGGCAGCCACCTATCAAGACGTCTATTTACCGCTCTTTGGTAGTCACCAAGCGGTAAACGCTGCCCTGGCAATATCAGCCGTAGAGGCGCTGGGAGCAGGCAAAGCGCTTTCCGAGGAAGTGCTGGCAGCCGGGCTGGACGCCGCGCGCTCTCCCGGGCGCCTAGAGGTATTGGGAGGCTCTCCCACGGTTATCGTAGATGCGGCGCATAATCCGGCGGGGGCAGCGGCGCTGAGAGCCGGGATTGAGGATGCATTTGGATTCCAAAAAGTAGTGGGCGTTTTTTCGGCAATGGGCGACAAAAATGTGGAAGGTATCCTCGCGGAAATGGAGCCGCTGTTAGATGCAGTGGTGACTTTGCCGATGGAGGGAGAGCGCGCCATGGAACCGGTGGAACTGGCGAAAATCGCGGGAGAAGTCTTTGGTGCCGAACAAACTTTTGCGGCACCTAACCTTTTGGATGCGGTAGACCAGGCGGTTTCATTAACCGAAGAAGGAAATCTTCCGGCTGACGCGGTCGGGATCGTGATTTTTGGGTCGGTAGTTTTGGCGGGGCAGGCTCGCCAGTTACTCTCCTCCCGGATAAAATCGGAAAATGCTTCCCATTGAGGCGGGATCTATGCAAGTAGTAAGCAATCTCTGAATAAATGTGAAAAGATATCTAAGTGACTTTAACCGTAGCAGTCGACGCCTATATGCTTGCAGAAGCTAACCTGGTGGGTTGGGCATGGGCGATTGACCAAGAGAATTGGGCGTGCGGATACGTGGAGGATTCCGCATCGATAACGCAAGCCCAATTTCAAGCGGTATTTTCTTTTGTGCGTCGTTGTCACCAGATAAACGAACCACTGGTTATTTTCACTTCTTCCGAGTACGTGGCGGCAGTGCTGCAAACCTGGCGGCATAAATGGCGCAGTAATAACTGGCAAAAACTTGATGGGATGCCGGTTACTGATCTTTCTATTATTCGCAATATTGATCATTTTCTGGAAGGTAAATCTTTGCAAGTTGCCTGTGCCGGCTCTAAAGAGCAAGCACTGCTGACGCAGGCACATATTTACGCGCGGGAAGTGGTCTATGCCCACCGTGACGGCAAAGAAATAAACCTAGGTCCAGGGATTAGCCCCGAACTGCTCAGCGGCAATTACCGGCAGAACCTAGAGGGTTTAGTGGTTAGCGAATGCCCAATGCCGAAGGTCGAGGAAAATATTCCCGATAACGTCACCAAGCTTCCCCGCAATACTCAGAGCCCGCAGACGGGAACTACCTGGCGGGAAGGCCCCAATTCGGGACCGGTTGGTGTTGGGGGAATAGGGTCTCTGGTGCGAGGAGCCGCCGCCAATTTACGCGCTATCACCCAGGTAGTAAGAGACGAGGATCTGCGTTTTCAAAAGTATTGCGCCCGTGCTGACCGGGTAAAAATTAGGGAACTAATGCATCCGGATTTCATGTCGATCGGAGAACTGGGGGTTCCTATTTCCCGGACCGAGGCTGCGGCTCTCTTGGCGGAGGCTCCGCCTTCCCCCTCCGAGGTGGAAGTACGCGAGCTAGGTCCGCACACCGCACAGGTAATCTATTTTGATTCCGATTCGGTGCAGTCCTGGATTTGGATTCGTTACCAAAACAATCAGGCACGCATGATTTTTCAGCAGATCACCAAGCGTCCCCCCGATATTTTTGGGATGTAACTGCGGTTGCGGTTCTTGGAGGGGGATTCTCCCGTTTTTATGGGGGTTAAATAACCTCGTCAATAATTGGGGTGGTTCATGTGTTTACGGGTAAATGCCCATTTTTACTGAAAATGAAGGTATAAAAATGTTCTTTGGCTCCGGGTTTCCCGGAGCCAAAGAACATTAGCAGGAATATTAACTTTTAGCTAGTTAGAGATCCTACAGTCCAACCTCGGCAGAGAAGTCGCCTTCTTCTAGGCGCTTCTTTACCGTAGTCAGGTAACGAGCTGCATCCGCGCCGTCGATTAGACGGTGGTCATAAGATAGCGCCAGGTACACCAGGGAACGCACCGCAATAGTGTCGTTTCCTTCAGAATCTTTCACTACCATCGGCCGGCGCACAATCGTGCCCAGTCCCAAAATCGCTTCCTCCGGGTAGTTAACTACCGGCGTATCGAAGAGGGCGCCACGCGAACCAGTATTGGTAATCGAGAAAGTACCGCCAGACATTTCATCAATACTGATAGAACCGTCGCGAACTTTCGCGGCCAGCTCGTTGATCTTGCGGGCAATAGCCGCGATCGTCAGATCGCCACAGTTCTTGATAACCGGAACCATCAGACCCTTCTCCGAGTCAACCGCGATACCTACGTTTTCGTGATCAAAGTAGGTGACCTCGTTGGTTTCGTCATTTACCCGCGAGTTGATCTTCGGATGTGCCTTCAGGGCTTCCACGGCCGCTTTCACAAAGAAGGGCAAGAAGGACAACTTGGTGCCTTCTCGCTGCGCAAAAGAGTCTTTGGCGCGCGCTCGCAGATTTGCGATCCGGGTAACGTCCACCTCTACCACCGTAGTTAGCTGCGCGGTAGAGGCCAGCGAATTCATCATGTGCTTGGCGATAGTTTGGCGCATCCGGGATAGTTTTTCGGTCTTTCCCCGTTCCTGCGCCGGCTCGATCGGAGGTAGCGGAGCTGCGGGCACTTCCGGAGCTGCTGCCGGTGCCGTTTGCGGTTTCTGCGCAGCTGCCAACACGTCCTCGCGCCGGATCCGTCCGCCTACGCCACTGCCTTTAAGGGTGGAAATATCTACTCCCTTTTCGCGCGCTAGCTTGCGTACGATCGGAGTTACGTAACCGCCGCTTACCTGCTTGGCTGCCTGCGGTTTGTCCTCTGGCTGTGAGGGGGTGGCTGGAGGTGTCGGAGTCGCCGGCACCTTAGGCGCAGCGGGAGCCGGAGGAGCTGCCGGTGGCTGTGGCGCGGCTGGGGCTTGCTCAGCTTTGGGAGCCGCCGGAGCGGCCGGAGCGACCGGAGCTGCGGGAAGATTATCGGAGGGTGGTACCACCTGACCCTGGGCTGTCATCGTACCGGGATAACCCGTATGTACCTGCGGGTATGCCCATTGGACTACGTGATGATCGCCTTCGCGTTTGATAGAAGACGGAATGCCCGCACCCGGTAGTTCTTCCAGATTGTCCGGCAGGGAGGGAGCCGGGGGAACCGCAGGAGCTGTCGGAGCAGCAGGTGCCGCGGGGGTGGGGGACGCAGCCGGTGCGGCGGGTGCGCTGCTTTGAGCCGGAGCCGCCGCGCTATTGCCTACGCGGCAAAGCACGGTGCCCACATCTACGGTTTCATCCTCTTGTACTAAAATCTCAGTGACTACCCCAGCGATCGGGGAAGGCACTTCCGAATCAACTTTGTCAGTGGACACTTCCAATAAGGGCTCGTCCACCTCTACTTGGTCGCCTACTTTCTTCAGCCAGCGAGAAACGGTGCCCTCGGTTACCGATTCTCCTAGAGCCGGCATTTCCACGGCTTGTCCGTCACCTGCCGGAGCAGAGCCACCTGCCGGGGTTTCCGGCATCGGGGGAGTCGCCGGGATAGAGGGAGCAGGAGTGTCTTGTGTCTGAGGTGCTGGCGAGCTAGCAGGGGCATCCGAGTGGGCTTCGCTTGCTTCACCTACCCGGCAAACTACCGTGCCTACGTCAACGGTTTCATCCTCTTCCACCAAAATTTCGGTGATTACTCCCGCAATGGGAGAGGGAACTTCAGAGTCAACCTTGTCGGTGGAAACCTCCAGTAGCGGTTCGTCTACCGCTACCTGGTCGCCAACCTTCTTTAACCAGCGAGAAACTGTACCTTCGGTTACCGATTCGCCCAGAGCGGGCATCTCAATATCTTGTGCCATGTTATTAATCTACCTTTCTGGACCTTAGGAATGTAAGGGTTTGCCGGCAAGAGCCATTCCGGCTTCACCAATTGCTTCATCTTGGGTGGGGTGGGTGTGTACTAAGGCCGCCAAATCTTCCGGGAAGGCCTCCCAGTTGACCATAAGTTGGCCTTCACCAACCAATTCGCCTACCCGTTTTCCTAGGGCGTGGAACCCTACGATCGGGCCGTCTTTTTGCGCCACCAGTTTAATGATTCCGCCAGTGCCCAGAATCTGGGATTTGCCGTTGCCGGCCAGATTGTATTCGGTAACTTTCACCTGGTCTTTGCCGAACTTTTCTTCCGCTTGCGTCTGGGTTAAACCAACCGAAGCGATCTCGGGTTCACAGAAAGTGACCCGCGGAATATTGGGCTCTACCAAGGGCTGAGGATCCAGACCACCTAAGTATTCGGCCAGGAAAATCCCTTGTGCGAAACCCCGATGCGCCAGCTGCAGACCGGGAACAATATCGCCAACGGCATATACCCCGGGAACGTTAGTCATCAAGTGTTCATCTACCGGGATAAAACCGCGATCAATATTTACCCCGATTTGTTCAAATCCCATGTCTTGGGTGCGCGGACCGCGCCCGACGGCTACCAGCAGCAGGTCGGCATCAAAAGTATCGCCTGACTGGGTTTTAACCTGCACCGAGTTACCAGTTTGGGTAACTGAATCGAACATGGTGCCGGTCTTGAAGGTGATACCGCGGCTACGGAATGCCCGCTCTAGACCCTTAGAAATAGAGGCGTCCTCGTTATTAGCTAAATGAGGCAAGCCTTCAATCACGGTTACCTCGGTGCCCAGGGAAGCCCACAGGCTTGCGAACTCGATTCCGATAACTCCGCCGCCGAGCACCACTGCCTTGTTGGGAACCCAATCAAGTTGCAGCGCCTGATCGGAAGTGATCACTCGCCCCTCGATTTCCAGACCGGGCAGAGACTTCGAATAAGAGCCGGTAGCGAGTACCAGGTTTTTCCCTTGGTAAGTCTGGTCGCCAACCTGGACAGTATTGGCGCTGACCACTCGACCCCATCCTTGGATGTAGTCGATCTTGCGGGATTTCACCAGCCCCTGTAGTCCCTTGTATAAGCGAGAAATGGTCTTGTCCCGGAAGTGCCCCACCTCGTTCATATCAACGCCGTCAAAGGTGGCTTTTACGCCCAGACGAGAGGCTTCTTTGATGGCATCCACGGTTTCTGCCACGTGCAACATTGCCTTCGTGGGGATGCAGCCCCGGTGGAGGCAGGTGCCGCCCACTTTGTCCCCCTCGATGAGGGCGACTTTCATTCCCAGTTGGGAAGCGCGCAAGGCGGTAGCGTATCCACCGCTGCCTGCGCCCAAGACTACAATGTCATAGGTGCTCGTCATTGTGATGTTCTCCTTGATAAAAGCACGGCTATGTCTGGCCATGACCGGGCGAGGCAAGAACCTTACCCAAAGGTTTATCCCTGCCGGCACATTTACAGACACCTGCAAACATTGTTTCATTTTTGAACAGCGAACGCACGGTGGAATTACGCTCTTTCTAAAGATGGCGAAAAAATGTGAAGGAGAATACATGAATATTATTGAGCTTGGGGTGAGAGTGGAGGGGGGTGGCGACTAGTACCGGTAGAATCTAAAGACACCTACCGTAAAAATCCGGAGAAGATATTGTCAGCATCTGAGTCTGCGCAGCAGTCCCATAAAGATCCGCGCACCGCCTCTTGGGGAGGGGGACGTATCTTCATGGCACTCTTAGTGGTGTTCGCGGTGGTTGCGCTGTTCCACGAGTTTTCCACCCTGCCGGCCTCTGGCTCTGCCGGATATGGGCTGGCTATGTTGTCACTGGCGAACGTGGCGCATTGGATTGTCTTGTCGATCGCGGTGATTCATAACGGCCGGCGGATGCGCCTACTTGCCTGGACGCTCACTGGGATCGAAGCTTTGCTGCTGGTGCTATTTGCTTTTGCCTTCTCGTCTGCGCACCTAGATAGCGCGCAGCTGCTGTATAACTGGGGGCAGGCCTACTATTATTTCCCCGCGATTCTAACGGCGCTAACTTTGGTCTGGCTGATAGTATCGTCCCCAATGCGCCCCGGGAATAGTAATTAAACTAGATTCGGGTAAGAGTTTTGCCTGAGGGCTTCATACAGGCCGATACTAGCTGAAATCGTTAAGTTCAAAGAGCGCAAATGTGGAACCATGGGGATCCGCACCAGGTTAGCTATGCGAGGATGCGCCATGACTTCCTCGGGGAGCCCGGTAGGTTCCGGGCCAAATAACAGTCCGTCCTCGCTGCCGTAGGACGCGTCTTGAAAATGCAGCTTCGCGTGACCGGTAAAGGCGTGGATTTTTCCGGGGATATCGGCGAGGGCGTCCTCTAGATTAGGATGCACTTTCACGTGTGCGAGGTCGTGGTAGTCGAGTCCCGCGCGTTTGAGCTTCGTGTCATCCATATCGAAACAAAGCGGTTCTACTAGGTGTAATAGGGTGCCGGTGCAAGCGGATAAGCGGATAGCAGCTCCGGTATTTCCCGGAATTCGCGGCTCGAAATAGATCAAATGCAACACGCCCTCGATTCTATTGCCTTTTCGTAATCGTTAAATAATTCCGGTGTGGTAGCGGTTAGTGATTTTGCTGCCTAGACGGGAATAGTCACGTAGCCTGGAGGAACAAGCACCGATTTACTGGAGGAATCATGGATCTTAACTCCCGTCCGATGGCTCTCGACCCTTACCAGGCGCTGCCGCAGCTTCCTACTTTTACTTTGACTTCTGCAGATATGACGGCAGGGGGACAGATGCCCACCGCGCAGATTGCGGCGGGGGAGAACCTGTCTCCGCAGCTTTCTTGGAGCGGTTTTCCGAAAGAAACCCAGTCTTTCCTGCTGACTTGTTTCGATCCTGATGCCCCTACTCCTTCCGGGTTTTGGCACTGGTTAATTACGGACATTCCGGCGGAGATGACTTCTTTGCCCACTGGCGCGGGCAGCAGTGATTTAGAGCTTGACGGCCCGGCTTTCCATTTGCGTAATGATGGGGGTGGCTGGTCGTATATGGGGGCGGCTCCGCCGAAGGGGGATCGTCCGCACCGCTATATTTTTGCGGTTCACGCCTTGGATACGGAAACTTTGGAACTGGACGAGGACGCCTCGGCGGCGGCTGCTAACTTCCAGGCGCTGTTCCATTCCCTGGCGCGCGCCACTTTAGAGGTCACTTACCAAAATAAATAGGATTCCAGACTAGGGTTTGCCCTAGCACTCGAACTTAAGAAGTAGTTAGCACGCGTTTTGTTTGAGGGGAGGAGTCGGCAAGTCTTAGCACGCCAAGCTGATCAGACGAAGAAAGCAAGGGGCTCGGTGCGTTATATTGCACCGAGCCCCTTGCTTTGGGTTGTCTGGACGGGGCAGGAGCCCCCGCTCAGCCTAAACCGTTAGTCACGACGGCTCCGACGTCTGGCAACGGCCAGTACCAATCCGGCACCGATCATCCCCATACCCACGTATGCTGTTTTCGCCACATCGGCGCCAGTTCGCGCTAGCGAGTCTGCAGAGCTCCTAGCATAGGTGGGATTCTTTGACTTATAAGAACCTTTTCGAACTTGCTTAGTCTTACCTGGTTTGCTGGGGTTATTGGATGGATTATGCCCCGGCTTCACCGGATCAACTGGCTTGTTAGACGGTTTATCCGTTGGTTCGTCCGGCTCCGCCGGCTCGGTAGGATCGGTCGGCTCAGAAGGCTCAGAAGGCTCCGTCGGAACCTCGCAGGCACACTTCGTACCTACGCGGAGTTTGCGCGCCTGCGGTTCCTTGATGATCTTTTCAGAAGATTCCGGATCTCCTACTGGCTCGCCATTCTCTAGCTGCCAGGTCTTGGTGATTTCTTTTTCACCGAGTTCACCAGGTTGATCCTCAACCATCTTGCCAGCTTCTAGGTTCGGGTCGTACTCGATAATCGTGTCGTACGGAATCTGTTCCTTGTGTGTATCCTTCAGCTCGGTTTGAGTCTTGTTCGAGCCAACTTCCACGATGTGGTCAACCGGATCGCTGATCTTCTCGGAGGATTCCTCTTTGGAGACCTGCCCGTTTTCATTCTTCACCGTGACGGTGTGCTTGATCTCGCCCTGTTTGCCTTCCTGGATGACTTTCTTTTCACCAGGTTTCAGTTCAGGGTTGACACGCACCTCGACCTCGAACGGGGTCTTTTCGATCCACTCAACCGTTTCAGCAGCAGGCGGGCACTTGGTGCCCACGCGGATGATCTGCTTGACCGGCTCCTTGGTGCGCTCAGTGGTCACGGTCGGGTCGCCGTCTGGCTTGCCGTCCTTGATCTTCTGAGTCGAAGTCACAACGTCAGTGCCCAACTCACCCGGCTGGTCAACCACCTGCTTACCCTTTTCTAGGGTGTCATCAAAGACGATCTCGGTTTCGAACGGAACGGGCTTTTCAACCTTGGTCACCAACTCGTCAGCACCCAAGCGCGGACCGTATTCAATAATACGTTTCTTCGGTTCCTTAGTGGTTTCCGCCTCAGCTACCTCGGCCTTGTCGCCCTGAGCGGTGAACTTCGCCGTGTAAGTCTTCTCGCCGTTCTCACCTTCCTGGACAACCCTTGTCTCACCAGGAGCCAGCTTCGAGTTTTCGCGAACCTCGGTTGGATACGGGATCGGAACCGTCCAGGTCACGTCCTTGGCGCTCTCAGCCGGCTTGGTGCCGACCACTACGACCTCGTTAACAGGATCCAAGATACGGGTCCAGGTACCATCTGCGTTCATGGTTTCCGCGCCCGGTTGCCCCTCGGTTTTAACGTTGTAGGTGCCAGCAGGGACGGTGTCGTCATACTTGTACTCAACCTTGAACGGAATCTCGCGCTCCGGAACCTTAACAACGTTCACGACAGCGGAGGTGATGTCCTTAGAACCGTCCTCGTAGGTCACGGTTACGGGAACCTCGATCTTATCGCCTGGTTTCGCAGTATCCGGCGCAGTGGAGATCACGTTGCCCTTGTCATCTAAGCTGACGATCCAGTCGCCGTGATCGGTTTTCAACGTGTAGGTCGGGTTGCCAAACTTATTCGTTTCGCCGGTCGCTTCGACGTAATCCGGCAGCGGAGCAATCTCATACGGCTTGTCCTTGGCAACCTCAATATCCTTTGGCTTTTCGATTGCCAATGGCGATGTCACAGTGTCGCCGGGGTATACCGTCTTTGGCGGAATTACCGGGTTGGCCTCCCAATTGTTCATTAACTTCACCACGGTGGTGACCGGGGTGTCGGTGGTCAAGTCTCCTGGAGCATCCACGGTGACTGTAATAGTCTTCTTATCACCTGGCTTGGCATCTGCCGGTGGGGTAGCGGTGACCTCACCGGTGTTCGGGTCAATCTGGTACTTCCAGCCATCAACTTCTTGCTCGGTAATCGGCGAGCCATCCGCGTTCTTCCCAAAGGAGTATGTGGAGCCTTTGGGAGCGCCCTCAACCTGGTGCTTTACCGCCTGGTCCGGGCCAGTCACCTGGACGTTATATTCCGCCTTCAGGTCACCCTTAATAACAACGACCGTGCCGGTCACCTTTTGTGGCTTGAACTTATTTCCATCCTTGTAGTGAGCCATAACCGGAACATCCAGCTGATCGCCTTCCTCCGCATCACTTGGGATGGTAGTGGTGATTTCACCTGTGTTCTCGTCGATGGAAACTTTCCACTCATTACCGTCTTTATCTTTTAGAACAGTCTCGGTTTGACCATTCTCAAAGGTGTAGCGATCTGGAGCTTCGTCAGTGGTGTTACCGCTAAGGCCACGCTCGGGGATGGTGGGCAGTAAGCTGACCGTTGTCTTTGGCTTACCGGTCACCGTGTCGTAATCAGGGATCTTTATTTCCGCGAAGGCCTGGAACTGAACCTCGATTTCATCGGTGGTCTGATCCGGGTAGGTAGCCTTCACTTTCGGAGTGATAATGGTACCTGGGGCAACACTATCGTCTGCCTTGGCAGTGACCTTGCCGGTATTGTCAACCGTGACGGTCCAGCCTTCCGGAACACTATCCGGGTCAATCTCGAACTTTGCCGGATGGACAGGAGAGTGCCCCTTCATAATCGACTTAGTAAGGATCTGTGCAGATATTTCCTCATTCACTTTGCCTTTAGACAATCCCGGGCGCACCAGGTCCGTGACTTGCGTGTGGTTCGGGTCCACTACCACTAGCAGTTCCAAAACGTCCGTAGAACCGTTCGAGTACTCCACCGTAATCTTCGGGCGGGCAAAAGTGCCCGGCTTCGGATTTTCTGGGGCAGTCACGGTGACGTTGTAGTCCTCGTCCATCTCAACATTCCAGCCCTCGTAGACGTATTTATCGTCTAGTTTGACCGTAGCCTCGAAACCGCCATCGGCCTTCTTCTTTTCCAGTTCCTTAATCAGATCAGGAGTCTGGGTGAATACAACCTTCTGTGGTTCAGTAGCCAAGGGGCCGGTTTCGCTATCGACACCCGAGATGATCGAGGCATCGGTCTTGTCGTACTGCGGGTTGTGATACTCAGTGTCATCCAGGGAGAACGCCTTGGAGTCGATGACATTTGCCGTGCTATAGCGATCCAGCGAGTTGGAGCTTTCGAACGTCTTGGGCTCGCCATACGGATCGTTGTTTTCACCGGCAGCCTGAAGCTGATCCACGGTACGCGGCTTTGCCAGAACGGAGAAGTTCACGTTCTTGTCATCCGCCAGGTTCGTGCCGCGGTACTTCGGCCAGGTGAAATAGATATCGCCGCTGTCGTCGATACGCAGCATCTGCTCACCGCCAGAGGCTGCCGGATCCGTGGTACCAATGAACTTACCGTTACCATCGTAGGCCTCTACCACCATGCGGGACAGCGAATCGTCCTTGCCGCCGTTTGCCACCGCTGGCACATTGATCGTGCCGACCTTGGTTTCCTCACCCGGGACGATAACGTGCTTTTGGAAGTTCTCCCAGGACACAGTGATGGGGTTACATTCAATGTTCTCGCTCGGCCAGGGGTTAACCACAGCGGAGAAAAGAGCGCTGCTACCTTGCGTCGCGTGGAGGCTGGGATTTTCCTGCGTGTAGTCACTCTTCCATGCGTAGCGCACCGGGTTTGCGGAACTGGCCTGCGCGTACTGCCCAACCTTGTCTTCCGTCAGGTTCGCCAAAAGATTGATGTTCCTTTGAGCCCCCCTTCCGGTAATATCAATGTTTTCATCGGCTTTGTGGGTAACCACTGCCTTATCATTGGTCAGCGCCTGACCAATATCCATGGAGGACACCGGTGCCGTCTTCAAATACGCACCGAGGCGACCCGAATTAGTAAAGCTCCAATCGACGAACGTGCGATCTTTTGAGTTATCGAATGAAATACCTATTCCCCAAGCGGTTTTAGAGGGGCTGGTGGCACTTGGCTCCAAAGTTCCCCAGGTAAAGCCAGCCTGGCTGCCGTCCGGGTCGCCGCTTTCAACAACACAAGAGCCGGCAGGCAGATCTGAAGCTTTTTGATCTGCTTTCTCGACCGCGCCAGATTTATCCCGGATACCGCCGGAGAGCTCTGCCGCAGTAGCGGATTGAGGTGACATGAAGCTTGGCGCGGTCACTAAGGCGCCTGCCGCTAATGCCAGAGCTGATAAAGCCGCAATGGAAGAACGCGAAAGTCGCTTCCGTCCGCTTGGCTTACTCAAGGAGTCCATCGATCATTCCTTCCTAAAGATTTAGTGTGATACTCACGGGGGATCTCCTAGTTCCCGTGGAGGTAAGGCTGGTAGAGTAAACCCCTAGACTAGAAGCTTTAATTATTTAACTCAATAGGTATCGCGTTGATAAACGCTGGATGGGCGTCATTTATAGCCAGAGATATACCCCGTTTACGTGCATAAATCCATTAATGCCTTTGTCGTTACAACAGTCGTTCGGTTTTGCTATTAGTGATAATCGGAGAAAGTACAGGGCGTGAAATCTATGCGTGGCGGTAACTAGGATACCTGCCAGTCTCGCTAGACTATTACCTAGTTCTGTACCTAGGAGGTTCTAGTGGCGGCATCAGATCAGCGCGCTAATCTACATCGGACGATTTGGCGAGTGGCCAATGATTTGCGCGGCAGCGTAGATGGTTGGGATTTCAAAGCCTACGTGTTGGGAATGCTGTTTTACCGGTTCATTTCCGAACATATCACCAACTGGGTAAATAAGATCCAGGCCGAGGGCGGGGAGACAGATTTCAACTACGCTCAAATCGATGATGAACAGGCAGAAACCGCTCGGGAATATATGGTGAACACGCTGGGGTTCTTTATTCCGCCCTCGAAATTGTTTCAAAACGTGCGCCGAGCCGCGCCTCGTGACCAAAACCTAAACGAAACCTTAGCGGCAGTATTTGCCGATATTGAGGCTTCGGCTATCGGCTCTAGTTCGGAAGATGACCTTAAAGGGCTATTTGATGACGTCAATACCAATAGCCCCCGTTTGGGGAACTCGATTGCGGAGCGTAACGCCAAGCTGGTGAAGCTGCTTGATGCTATCGCTGACCTGGAGCTGGGTAACTATCAGGATGCCGATATTGATACTTTCGGTGATGCCTACGAATATTTGATGACTATGTATGCCTCGTCGGCCGGAAAATCTGGAGGTGAATTCTTTACTCCCCAAGATGTTTCGGAACTGATAGCCCGGCTGACGGTGCTCGGTAAAACCCGGGTAGGCAGGGTTTATGACCCAGCGTGCGGTTCTGGCTCCCTACTGTTGAAGTTTGCGAAGGTTTTAGGGCGCGAAAACGTGGAAGAAGGTTTCTTCGGACAAGAAATCAATCTGACCACCTATAACCTATGCCGGATCAATATGTTTTTGCATGGAGTGAACTTTTCTAAGTTCGATATCGCCCTGGGGGATACTCTTACCGACCCGGCGCATTGGGATGATGAACCTTTCGAAGCGATCGTTTCTAACCCGCCCTATTCCACGAAATGGATAGGCGCGGATTCGCCGACCTTGATGAATGACGAGCGCTTTTCGCCTGCCGGGGTATTGGCACCTAAGGGCAAGGCGGATCTGGCGTTTACGATGCATATCCTGTCTTGGCTGGCAGTTGACGGCACCGCGGCGATTGTCCAGTTCCCCGGGGTGCTGTATCGCGGGGGAGCGGAAAAGAAGATCCGCAAATACCTGGTGGATGGCAACTATGTGGATGCGGTTATCCAGTTGCCGGTGGATTTGTTCTTTGGTACTTCTATCGGTACCTGCGTACTGGTGTTAAAGAAGTCGAAGAAAGATTCGAACGTACTGTTCATTGATGCTTCGGAGCTATTTGAACGCTCGGGTACTAAGAACCAGATTACCGAGCCTTTCCGTGATCAGATTCTCGAGGCTTACGGGAAACGGGAGAATCAGGATCACTTTGCGCAGCTGGTTTCGATAGAAGATATTGCCGAGGCCGACTACAACCTTTCCGTATCCAGTTACGTAGAACCCAAGGACACTCGAGAAAAGATTGATATCCACCAGCTCAATAAAGACATTGCTGGAATCGTAGAGCGCCAAGCCAAATTACGGGAAGCCATTGACGCCATAGTCGCCGACCTGGAGGGGGCAAATAGCTAGATTAGAGCTGCAAGCTCTTAGTGGCTATTGAAGACTTTTAGTCACTGTTTCCATTATTTCTCCCACTGGGGACGAAGGATTTGGGTAGGGCTTACCTTTGCTCCTGACTATTTTATCGTTGCGTTCCTTTGCTTTCCTCCACTGGTCGTTGGGAAAAGTAGTAGGTAGGAATTTTCTGGATTTTTCAGTTTTCTTGCGTTTACGTACCTGATCTGGAGGTAAAATCGCAGATAAAGCCCGTTCAAATCTTTCCTGAGCCTGCGGCGTTGTCAAATAGGATCCGCATTCTTGAAGATGCCAAAGCAACCAAATTTCAAAGCACGGAACCGAGACTATCAAGTCGATATTCTTTTGTTTACCGAGCTTCTGAGCTTCTTGAAGTTCGGTTTCTTCATAGTTATCTTTATCGACTACTACCCAGACACCAGCATATTTAGCTTGCGCCTTGCGTTGTTCTCCGGCTATTTCCACAGCCTTGCGCATAGTTTCTAGCGGGGAACCGCCATAATGCACTATTTTCAAGTTCGGAAACTTGTAGTTTTGAAAATACCGTGGCTCAGTAACTGCACCGTTAGTAACTATCAGATAGGTTTTCTTTATTGTGCGGCGAGAGTTAAGTCTTTTTCGTTTAGCCATTAAACTCGCTCACTAATTCTTCTAAAGCCAGGGACTGCGGGTAGGGCATACCTCCGAGAGCGCCTTGAAAATAGAGTTTTGCAATATTGTTTTCTTTGCGCACTCCTTCTGGTAGCGAGTAGAGTGCGCAATTACCGTTGGCATCTTTTTCGCTAAACCAGATTTCTTCTCGATTCAGGATCGCTTCTGGATAACGCTCGAGTAAAGAAACATCGTGAGTATTAAATACCAGTTGGGCGCCTTTAGTGTTAACTCTCGGGTTGCTATAGAGGGAAACTAATAGGGCGACCAAACTGGGGTGTAAAGAATCGTCCAGTTCATCACAGACCAAGGTTTTGCCGTTAACCAGCATGTAGATAGCCGGAATTGCTACGTTTAGCCAGGCAATAGTACCTCTGGATTCTTCTTCGAGGTTAAAATCTATTTCTTTCCCATTTAATCTGTGCTTAAGGACGAGGGCGGTTGCCATTTGCTGGGCTTCCTCATCTTCTAGTTCGACTTCTTGGGTCTGTCCTTCTTCGCCTAGCTCGGAATTGATTACTTCGTTGATGCGTTTGGCTATACGTACGTATTTGTTAGGTACTACTTCTTCGTTAACTCGAAAACCACTGATTCCCAGATCGGCGACTTGCAGAACCATATTAACTACTTGTGCCCATTCGGGGCGCTTTAGTAAAGCTTCGGTTAGCCATGCATGTCGAGCCTGCTTATCTGCTTCTTCAGGGCGAATAAACGCAAAATCTTCCCGGATAGCTGTGCAGAATTTTCCTGCATCTGGATGTTCAAAAAGACTAGCCATAGTCACCGCTAGGGACTTACGAGGAATAACTTCGGCAATGTTCTTTCTGCTGATGTTCTTCTCTTTACCCCAGTTAATCCAGATTTCTTGACGGGTTCTTTCAATTATTTTCCGCCTGTAGCTTCCCTCCCAAGTGGTTAAATACTCGCTAACGACTCCCTGGCTATCGACGGCTACTTGATATTCCCATCTTTGATTTGCGAACACTCCGTCTAGCTCAAAGCTACTGGGGTAATTGTCGTAATCGTGATAGCGGGTTTTGAATGGCCGGTAAAGTGCCTCTACTACATCTCTAAAATAATTGGGAGTAGAAATTGCTCGAGTTAGACAAACAATTGCCGACAAAAAAGTGGATTTTCCAGAAGCATTTGCACCAAAAATTCCGGCGACGTTCTCTACATGATCTTGCCAAGTATTATTTTTTGGCGGATTGCGATACCGGTTAATGATAGCCGCGTCTCCCAAAGTTAAAAGCGACTTCTCGGCAAAACCCGCATAATTTTCAACGGCAAATGAGATCAACACACCCTCATTTTGGCACAAATATGCGAAAAACGCATAAATATCGCAAATATTACAGAGTTAACTCCAAAGTCGCTCCACTTCAAGCTGCTGGCGCTTGTAATCCAGTGCCACTAACGTGGAGCGCCAATCTGAGTTACGGGAAGCTAGCAATGGGAACGTCACTGACCTGGAGGACGTTTCCATATATAAGCGTGAATCTTGACAAGCTAGGACACCGCCTAGTTTGTGTCTGTCCGCGAGTGTAACCGTTAGCAATCTCAAAGTAGTTTGTAACATATAAAGCAGTAACGATCGTCAGGAGGTTCCGGTTGTCTATGAAGGCGGGGCAAAGCAATAGCGAGGGCGCAATCGCATGAGCCGCATAGACGACCTAATCGCAAAATACTGTCCCAGCGGGGTGGAGTATAAAACTCTCGGTGACTTGGGTACGTTTATGCGTGGCGGAGGCCCGCAAAAGAAACACCTTTTAAGCAGCGGAAAACCTTGCATCCATTACGGACAGATTTATACTCGCTACAGTCTTTATACTGGTGAGACCTTGTCTTTTGTATCCCCTGAAGTTTTTGATTCTTCCAGAAAAGCATCCCCTGGCGACGTGATTATTGCAGATACCAGTGAAAATGATGAAGATCTTGCGAAAAGCGTAGCTTGGATCGGTAATGAGAAAGTGGCGGTCAGTAATCACACTTTAATCTATAGTTCTGCATTGAATCCTAAATATGTTTCATATTTTCTTTCTTCTCATTCATTCCAAAAACAAAAGAGACGTCATATCACTGGGGTAAAAGTAAGATCTATTTCCGAAACTGGAATGTCGAAAATAAAGATTCCGGTGCCGCCGTTGGAAGTGCAAGATGAGATCGTACGGATTTTGGATTCTTTCACAAAGCTAGAAGCGGAGCTAGAAGCGGAGCTAGAAGCGGAGCTAGAAACTCGTCGCAAGCAGTACGAGTACTACCGCGACTCGCTTCTCAGTTTTGAGAACCTAAATAGCCGCGTGGGGGGGGGTAAGCTAATACCCCTCGGGCAAATTGGAAAGTTCACACGTGGTACAGGTTTGCAGAAGAAAGATTTTTCCGATTCGGGGATTGGCTGCATTCATTATGGGCAGATATATACCCGATATGGAATTTCTACTAGAGAAACATATTCATACGTCCACCCCGAAAGCTTCAATAAGTTTAGGCATGCAGCAACAGGTGATATTTTAATCGCTACTACCAGTGAGAATGATGAGGATTTAGGTAAAGCTGTCGCGTGGATGGGACAAGGAGAAATTGCTTTTAGTGGAGATATGTGTTCTTACCGTCATGAAATCAACCCTAAATATGTTTCCTATTTCATGGCTACGGAATCTTTTTCTGAACAAAAACGTAGATTCATTACGGGAACAAAGGTTCGGCGTATTACTCCTGGCAATATAGCCAAAATTGAAATCCCGGTACCGCCTTTGGCGGAGCAGGAACGCATTGTTGCCATTCTGGATAAGTTTGATGCCTTGGTAAACGATCTTTCTTCTGGTTTACCCGCGGAGATTGCGGCTCGGCGTAAGCAGTATGAGTATTACCGCGACCAACTCCTAACCTTCACTCCTGCAAAGTAACTGCGAGATTTACAGAGAATGCGCGGGGGAGAGATTTTATCCGAGTGGGTGCGGTGGGCATAAGAATTCGGAAAACGCCGCTACGTTTTCTGAATTCTTGGGCGGGAGGAAAAATCTCTTCCCCGGGCATACCAGGTAGGGAAAGCTTTTGCCCCGTGCGGACTTACTAGGCACATTAGGCTCGCAAGGAAAGCTTCGGCTAGGGACTACAAATTTATAGCACCTGCGCCACTAAGATAGAAACAGTTGCCAACTCCAGTTGTTTCCAGGAGACTTCATGAACACCTATTTACCGATTGCCACCAGTGAAGATGCTACGGTAGTCGCCACCTACGAGCCGGAAGAACGTAAAGAAAAGGCCTATCAAAGCGAAGCCGCCCTCGAAAAAGCGTTAATCGAACAACTCCAGCGGCAAGAATACGAGTATTTACCGATAAAAGATGCCTTCGCCCTCGAAAATAATTTGCGGCGTAGCCTGGAAGCCTTAAACGAGGTTTCTTTTAGCGACCGCGAGTGGGAGCGTTTCTTTAAAACGGAATTGGCGAATCCTTCCCGGGGGATTGAAGAAAAAACTGCGATTATCCAGGCTAGCCCCGCGGCCCTGGTTTTAGAGCGTGATGATGGCACGCAAAAGAATATTCACTTGCTGGATAAGGTTAATATTCACCGTAACCGTCTGCAGGTGATTAACCAGTATGAAACTGAGGGAATTCACCATAACCGTTATGACGTAACTATCTTGGTAAACGGGTTTCCGCTGGTGCATATGGAGCTCAAACGGCGGGGAGTGCAGCTGCGGGAAGCTTTTAATCAGATTAACCGCTATCAGCGGGATAGCTTTTGGGCTGGTAACGGGTTATTCGAGTATGTGCAACTGTTTATTATCTCGAATGGGACTTATACGAAATATTATGCGAACACTACCAGAAAGCAGCATGTGGAAGAGCAGGCGAGGTCAGGTAAGCGGGGGAGTGCGGCCAGTTTCGAGTTCACTTCTTGGTGGACTGATGCGCGCAACCGTCACATTACGGAGCTAATGGATTTTGCAAAGACTTTCCTGTCCGGGCGCACTTTGCTCAATGTGATCACGAAATATTGTGTGTTTACTACCGAGAAAATTTTGATGGTGCTGCGCCCTTACCAGATTGTGGCGGCGGAACGGATTATTAACCGGGTGCAGATTTCTACCAATTATAAGAAGCTGGGCACTATTGAGGCCGGCGGCTATATTTGGCACACCACTGGCAGCGGGAAAACTCTCACCAGTTTTAAAACCGCGCAGCTGGTTACCCAAGTGGAGGGGGTGGATAAGGTTCTGTTTGTGGTTGACCGCAAAGATTTGGATCATCAAACCAAGAAAGAATATGAGGCTTTCCAAAAAGGAGCGGTTAACTCTAATCGGTCTACGCGGCAGCTTGCCGCGCAATTAGCGAACGATAAAGCCAAAATCGTGATTACTACTATCCAAAAGCTTTCTAATTTTGTGCGCGCTAATAGCCAACACAAAATCTATGACAGCCATATTGTTATTATTTTCGATGAATGTCACCGCAGCCAGTTTGGGGATATGCATCAGGCGATAAAGCGGGCATTTCGTAACTATCACCTGTTCGGTTTCACCGGCACGCCCTTATTTAATGAAAATAAGGCTACGGGTTCTTCCCTGGCAATCCGCACCACTGCGCAGGTTTTTGGTGACCGCCTGCATTCTTACACCATTACCGATGCGATCAGTGACCAAAACGTATTGCCGTTTCGTATTGACTATGTGAACACTCTTAAACCTCGGGAGGGGATTAGCGAAGAGGAAGTGCTCGCGATTGCTACCGAGGAGGCTTTGCTGGATCCGCGCAGGATTCGGGAAGTGGTCTCTTATGTGTTGGCTCATTTTGATCAAAAAACTAAACGGAACTCTTACTATTCCTTGAAAGGTAAACGGGTGCGGGGGTTTAACTCTATTTTTGCCGCTGCCTCGGTTAAAGCCGCTAAAGCCTACTATGTAGAGTTTGCGCGCCAGCAAAGCGAGCTTGCTGCCGATAAACGTCTCAAAATCGCCACTATTTTCACCTATGCCCCGAACTCGGATGACTATAGCGACGGGCTGCTGCCGGAAGAAGATTTCGATACCGGGGCTTTAGAACTCCCTGACCGCGAGTTTTTAGAGGGCGCGATTGGAGACTATAACCAAATGTTTGGGAGCAGTTTCGATACCTCGGCAGATAGTTTTGGTGCCTACTATGAGGATGTGTCCGAGAAGATGCGTAACCGCCAGCTAGATATGTTGCTGGTAGTTAACATGTTCCTGACCGGTTTTGATGCGAAAACCCTCAACACGTTGTGGGTGGATAAGCATATGCATCACCACGGGTTGTTACAGGCTTATTCGCGTACTAACCGTATTTTGAACTCGGTGAAAGCTTACGGAAATATTGTTTCCTTTAGGAACTTGGAGAAAGAAACTTCCGAGGCTATCGCCCTCTTCGGTAATAAAGAAGCCGAGGGGATTACGGTACTTAAGCCTTTCGGGGTTTATTTTGATGCCTATTTGGAAAAACTTGACCAGTTGTCGCGCTGGGATCCGGGTGAGCTAATTATTGGGGAGGCCGAGCAAGACCTGTTTGTAAAAACTTTCGGGGAACTGTTGCGGTTGCGAAATATTCTTTCTGCGTTTGATGAATTTGAGGAAAAAGATCCGCTCAGCCCGCGGGATCTGCAAGACTATCAGTCAGAATATATTGAGCTTTACCGGCAGCGGCGTGCCGAATCTGAGGGGGAACGTAAACGGATCAATGATGATTTGACCTTTGAAATCGAGTTGATCAAGCAGGTTGAAGTAAATGTTGATTACATTTTGATGCTGGTAGAAGAATACCGTGACCAGCACGTTGAGCAGAGCCGCCAGGAAGTGCGGGAAGATATTCGCCGCGCGGTTAAGTCCAGTCCTACCTTCCAGAATAAACTCGATTTGATTGAACGGTTCGTGGATTCGGTTTCTGCCACTAGCGGTGAGATTGATGAAGAGTGGAAAGCTTTCTTAACTGATCAAAAAGCTATCGAGCTTGCAGGAATTGTCAAGGAAGAAAATCTGAAGCAACCTGAAACCGAGCGGTTCATTAACGCCATGTTTAGGCGGGGACATCTGGAAACCTCTGGATCCGATATTGACCAGATTTTGCCGCGCGGATCCCTGTTCGCTACGGGTGCTGATAGCCGGATTGAACGCAAGAAGCGGGTTATAGACAAGCTGAAAACCTTCTTTGATCGTTTCCACACCCTCGGATAGTTTTGGCCAGGCTCTATGAAGAGCAGCGTCAGGTCGTATAAAAAGATTTCGCCTCCCGGCTAATGCCGGGAGGCGAAATGTAGGTTGCTAATTGGTTACTTGAACCTGCGTGCGGTTAGTGCACCACCTGCAAGGAGCAGTAGAGCAGAGATGCTGAGTAGGGTAGCGACCTCAACACCAGTTTTAGGGAGCTTCTTCATAGGATGGGAAGCTTGCTTATTATTAGGCTGAGCCGGCTTACAGGCTGGGGCCATTGCAGTATCGTGGCTGTCCCAGGTCCACTCAGTTACCGCGTCTTCAGCAAAGAAGTAACCGTCCAATGCGGAGGCCTTAACTTCTACCTTCGAGTTGTATGGGTAGATGTACTTGCCATCCTGGTTAGCCTTCAGCTTCACGCCGTTTGCAGTAACCGTGTAGGAAACGCCTTCGGTCTCTTGAATCGTCACGTAAGGTTTGATGGTGCAAGAAGCAGGATCATCAGCGGAAGGATTGATCAGCTTAGGAGCAACCGGAGTTGCCAACTGTTCAGCTGGATCTAGTGTGCACGGTTTAGCTGCAACATTGAACTCCCACTTGGTGTCGCCCTTAACTTCGATCTTGTCCTTGAAATCCTGCTTCAATAGGGCGGCTACCGAAACTTTGGTTCCCTTGGTAACGGTTTCATAATCAAAGTACTTGGACTCGGGAAGCTGTACCGTACCCTCAACCCCGCACTTTTCTGCCTCTACTAGAGTGGGAGCCTCAGGAGTCATTGTGCGGACAGCCGAGCTTACCTTCACGGTCCAGCCATCAATGTCATTACCTTCAACGTTTTCAATGCGGAAGAGCTTAGCTTGTTCAGGATCGTCAATCGAAGCAGTCAACTGGTACCACCGGTAACGGCCAGTGTAGCCAGAGAACATGTCCAGGCTATTACCAATTGAAGCACGAGTAATAGGAGTATCCTGACGGTTCTTCGGATTGACTTCAGCAGAAGGCCGGTGAGAATCCTTATCGGCGAAAACGTACTTGTTTGCTGCCGGGTCGCCGCCCTTGGTTATAAGGGGCTTGTAAACTTTTTCGCCATCTTCGGTAACCGGGTCTCCGGCTTTATGCTGTGAAACTCCGATAGTAATTGTGGGGGCCTTACCCTCGGGAACCTTACCAAGATAGGTTTCCCCATCCCACTCGCCTTTAACTAACTCAAACTTGAAATCGGTGTTGGCCTGCTGGTTCATGGCGAGCTTTTTAACGCCATTGCTATAGCCGGTTGAAAAAGAGAACTGGCTAGGTCCCCACTTTTCGGCGCGATATTCGTAGCAGTCGTTAACGCCGATCTTGTCAACGCCCTCGTACTTGGGGTTATTGAGGTTCAAATTGAGGGGAATCTGTTCATCCTTGCCAACGGTGAGGGTGAGCCTTGGCCACTCGTAACCAAGCTGGGAACCTGTTTTCTTACCATCTTTGAATTGGTAGACTTCACAGTATAGAAGCATGTCAATTTTGGAGCCTTCAAGTTTGGGGTCATAGCGTTTGACCTTGTCACTCCAAGTAACATCGAAGGTCTTGACGTTGCTACCGTCGTCTACACTGTTTGCTGCTACAGCGGAAACAGCACCCCCCAGTGTCAGGGCTGCCGCGCCTGCGAGAGCAGCCGTGGCTCGCAACCAATTCTTCATTATTCCTCCTAAATGTGGTGAAAATTCCATAACTATGGTATCAAGGAAATTTCCCGGCCGGTACTCGTGCTACTACTGGTCGAATTGAACGCAAGAGTCGGGTAATCGAAAAGCTGAAGGCTTTCTTCGACCGCTTCCACGCCCTCGGATAAAGTGCTATCTGTGCGTGCCATGTCATCAAATATTCCTCGCAGTTTCGCAAACAACTGACCGGATCCCACTAAGATCTCTTTTAGAGTCTGAACTACTTATCTGCACCCCTAAAATACAGGGAAAGCTGCCGTCTAGGCACTGTTGCCAGTAAAATAGAAATCGTCTGGTGGGTTTTGATCATTTTCTAAAGTGCGAGGGGAGAAGCATAATGTCTGCGAAAGTGCGTATAGCGCCCCCTCTTTATGAGTGGGCTTTGGCGCGTAGCAGGAAAACTGTCACTGACCTCGAGAAAAATTTTCCGAAGTTACCTGAATGGATATCTGGCGTTAGTGTTCCTACTTTCGCGGATGCAAAAAAATTTGCTGCCAAAACTAATACGCCTTTCGCATTTCTTTTTCTTGATACTCCTCCCGAAGAAGATCTACCTATAGCCGATATGCGTACGCTTAAAGATTCTGCGATTCACCAGCCTTCCGGGGATCTGCTCGACACTATTTACAACGCGCAACGCACCCAGGATTGGTATCGCGACTACGCCCTAAGTAATGGGGCAGAAAAGCTGTCTTTTGTGGGTTCCGTAGGCGTGAATAATAGCGTGATTGAAGTAGCAGCTAAAATCAGCGATCTCCTTGACTTTGGGTTTGATTCTCGAAAACGAATTGGCAATATGTCTAGTTTGTATCGCTACCTGGTCGACAAGATTGAAGAACTCGGAATCCTCGTGCTTACCAATGGGGTGGTAGGAAACAATACTCATAGAAAACTGAGAGTCGAAGAGTTTCGGGGTTTTTCTTTAAGTGATGAAATTGCGCCTCTTATTTTTGTCAATGGAGCCGACGGTCATTCTGCGAGAATCTTTACCCTATTACATGAACTAGGGCATATCTGGCTAGGTCATAGCGCATTGTCTGACGCGAATTCATCTCTCAACGATTCCAATAACGCAAAATCTGAGGAACGCTGGTGCAATCAACTCGCGGGAGAGATCCTACTTCCCAAGGATGTTCTTGAGGGCGTGCGCGGGAAAAAGATTACCGAAGAATCTGTTAATAAACTTGCGCGCGACGCCGGCTGCAGCGTCTTGGTGGTGCTGCACAGCCTTTTTGATGCCAACTTTCTTAGCTGGAGTCAGTATCAGGAACTATATGGCCGGGAGCAGAACGCGATAGCCGAAAGAGAAGGCAAGGGGAAACAGAACGGGGGCGGAGATTTTTATAAAACTCTGCCTCTGCGCAACTCTCCTACATTTACCCGTGCTGTGATTGTCTCTACCTTGGAGGGTAATACTCTTTATCGAGATGCTTTTCGGATGCTCGGCACCAAAAAGCCTCAAACTTTCCGTAACCTGGCTGAAAAGCTGGCGGTGGGTTAAATGTATGTGCTGGATAGTAATGTTTTTATCGAAGCCAAAAACCGGTATTACGGATTCGATATCGCTCCGGGATTTTGGGAATGGTTAGAGCATAGCTACGCGACCGGAAAAATCTGCAGTATTAAACCGGTTTACGATGAGCTAACTGACAGGGGTGACGAACTTGCATATTGGGTAAAGAAGCATCCACATAAAGGGATGTTTACTGCTATCGACGGTGATCAAGCTATCTATGGTTTTGTCAATAAAATTATAACTTGGGCAGAGGGAAAGAAATATAAAACTTCAGCGACACGGAAGTTTGCGGCCTGCGCAGATCCATTTTTAATCGCCTTCGCTGCGGCTCATGGATACACGGTAGTAACTCATGAGCGCCCAGAGCCTGACTCTAGAAAATCAGTAAAAATTCCTGACGTCTGTAAAGCGTTTGGCGTAAAATACTGCGACACATTTACGTTGTTCCGTTCAACCGGCGCTCAGCTGGTGCTTAGATAGTTTTCGCGAGGAAGATTGTCGCGACCTCGAAAAAGTATCCGAAAGCTTTCAGTAGATAAATCGCATCCCTTATCCCGTGTAGACCGAGAAACTCGCGGCCTGTGGCCACGCCTAGCCGCCCGGTCTAGCAGCGTTCGGAAACAGTATTTTCTGATTTTCCCGTTTACCCATTTGAGTAAACGGGAATCCTGGTGAGGCTTTATTGCAGTTTTTGGTTCATCTTTTTGACTTCAGCGCGAACCACTAGCCAATTGAACAGCCAAATCAGCAGATAGATAAGCAGTATTACGATGATTACGCCGAGCATATCGAAGCTAGAGCCCCACCATTTAAGGTAGCTACCAGCAGCAATCCCGCAGATAAGGATGATGCCGAAATGCAGGGCAGTATTGAGAGCAATTGGTCGGGTTTCGTTACGGTAAAGCAACCCCGCGAAGCTGCTAATGATGCCGTAGGCTGCGTAAATAAGCCGCTCAATTAGTACTGCCACGTTTTCGCTTCCAAAACTGTTTAAGAATTCTGGAACTCCCGGGTAATAGCTAGAGGAGGAAAGAGAAGAAAAAATAAGTTCAATACTGGTGCCGATAGTAATCCCAATGCAAGCCCCTACCAGGGTGAGACCAACTATTTTTTTAGTTTTCATGGTTTTTATCCTTTGTGTGATTTAAAGGTTTTCTGCGGAGGTTAGATTCCGAGTTTGGATTTAAAAGCTGGAAGTTGCCGGCGGGAAACGTAATAGCGAGAGCCATCTTTTAGCTGCACACTGATCGTTCCCGAGAAAGAAAGATCAAGTTTTTTGATCGCGACAATATTGACAATCTCCGATTGTGAAATGCGTACGAAATCGCCTGCGGGTAGAGATTCTTCGAGTTCATACATTCGGGCTTTAATTCGCCAATCACCGTCTCTGGTGTGGGCAAACACCGCTTTCTTTTTAGTAAAGAACGCGAGTATCGCGCGCACTTCCAACACCGTGGCATCATTGCCGCTGGTCCCGATGAGGCGGCGAAGCGGACGTTCAACTGCGGGGGAGGAGGAGCTATCTAGGCTACCGGAGGCGAGCCTTTGGATCGCTTGCACCTCAGCGTCGACCTCCCGCGCCGTTACCGTTACGATAGTTTCGGTTACGGTGGGATCAATCGTGAGCGTGAATTTCATTCCGTTCCGACTCCTTTCCTCTCGCACTTACCGGCAATATTGCGCAAAACCAGGACGTTTGCGTATCTGGTACTTACAGTTAAAAGCCTTAATGTCGGCAGTACAAGTAATCTGAACTAAGCGGTATAAAACCCGCGCCAAGCGGGCAGATTTCGAGCCTCACCCACGCCCTCAAAGGTAGATTTTCTTGCCCAGAAAGTGTCCGTGGTTCCTTCCGTCCCACGCGCTTGCGTGCTGTCTTCGTGGCTAAGACGATACCGGGTCTATCTGTAATTTCTAAATACTACTTCTGTCATAAAAAGTATTGATTTATTTGTGCAAATACCATACTATGCACGTAAAAGAAGGTGTTTTATGGCTACAACAAATATCAGTATTCGTATGGATGCAGCCTTGAAGAAAGAGGCGGATCAGCTGTTTAACGAGATGGGAATGAATATTTCTACCGCGTTCAATATCTTCGTACGGCAAGCTATCCGCGAGCGTGCCATTCCTTTCCAGATTCAACTAGGCAACCCCAATAGGGAGACGATTGCCGCCATGTTAGAGGCGGAACAGATTGCCAAAGACCCTCGCGTTCCCGGCTACGCAAGCGCCCGTGAAGCGTTTGCTGCCGCTCTTAGCGAGGACGACTAATGGCACGTTATGTCATTAAGTACTCCTCGCAGTTTCGCAAGCAACTGAAAGCTGCTAAAAAGCGGGGAAAAGACCTTGGAAAACTAGAGAGAATCGTTGACCTTCTGGCGAGCGATACTCCTTTACCGGAAAAGTGTCGAGACCATGCGCTAACTGGTAACTGGGTGAAACATCGAGAGTGTCATATCGAACCAGACTGGTTGCTGATTTACTATAAGCAACACGACGTACTGGTGCTGTCCTTAGTTGCAACCGGAAGTCACTCAGACCTCTTTTAAGGGAAATGTCCGCACCTAAAATCTCTTTTCCCCTTTACTTATAACCCCATTCCTACCTCAAAACTGCTCCCGGAAAAAGGGGTGACAAATCGGGGGAGGCTCCCTATAATCGAACGTATGTTCGATAAGTTGGCTCAGTTGCAGCGCCTAGAAAGGGCGCGCCGGGTCTTGGCGAACCGTCCTCGCCCGGTAAAGCCGCTGGCCAGCGCTTATCAACAGGTAGCGGGCGGAGCGCAGCTGCTAGAGATGGCCGCCGAAAAAATGGGGGAGAGCGGCTGGGCAGTATTCCTAGATTTCCCCGATCTAGGCTGGCAGCGCGCCTGGCAAATCGGCTTGGACTTAAGGCGGGTAATCACCATTCCCTATACCGGCGGCAGCGCCCTGGCGTGCGCCCAACTTTTCGTCCCCTGCGCGGCAGTCCTAGCTATCGGAATGGTAGATTATGGCCCGCAGCAACAACGGATTCTAACTGCGAAGGCACGCCGCTCCGGCTGCGTAATTCTGTCTGCTCCGGCCTGGGCAGGCGCTATCTCCCTAGCAGCCAGTGCCCGGCACTCGGCAAGTTCCCCTGGGGTAGCTTCAGCCATAAAGGTGAGTGCCTGATGCATTCTCTGTACTCTGCAACCCCGCTACCGGCGTTATTAAGTTTGCCTCTGGTGTTTCTCTTTCTCCTACCTATCCCGATTAAGGCGAGGAGGGCGAGGTGAACGAGAGATTACTAGCCCTCTATATTCCCGCGTGGCCAGCCCAAGCTGCGAAGCTCCCCCTAGATGAAGCGGTGGCGCTATGCAGTGGCGGGCGGGTGCAGGCAGTCACGGCTCCCGCGCGCGCCGCCGGAATCAGGCCGCAGATGCGGCTAAAGCAAGCGCGCGTCCTCTGCCCCTCCCTGAAAGAAAAACCCTACTCACTGGCAGATGCGGAACTGGCATTCCAACCGGTTTTAGAGGCCGCGGGAAAGCAGCTCTATGCCCCCAAGTGTTGGTTCCCAGGGCTGATAACCGCCCCTCTCAGTCGCAGTCAGCGCCGCGCAGAATCCGCCCTCGTCGCAGAACTAACTGAAGAGTTAGCGCAGATAGGATACGCGGTGCAGATCGGAATCGCGCGGGGTACTTTAGCGGCGTGTCTATCTGCCCGCGAGCAGTTGCTGATTTCCGATCCCCAGGTAACGCCCTTTCTTAGCGCGCAGCCCCTAAGTAGCCTGGGATTTTTCTTGCGTCCGGGGATAAAAATAAGCGGATTCGATTTCTCTGACCAGTACCTAACAAAAATGACAGATAACCTAACCCAGCTGGGAATCACTACTTTGGGGCAAATGTGCGCCCTGGGACGTCCGGCGCTGATTCGTCGTTTCGGCACCCTGGGGGCGCTTAGTTACGACTTAGCTAGCGGGGAAAATCTTGAGGACGCGGCCAAGGTGAAAACCGCGCCTGCTACGCCCGGTCTCTACCAATTCTTCACCCCGCCCGCCAGCTCCCTCACTCAGCTGTTACTGCCCGCTAGGGCATTAGTGGTGGAAATGTATGCCCACCTACGCGCGAGCGGACTGGTATGCAGCCAGGTGCAGTTTATTTGCCGCTGCGAAAATGGAAAAGTACTTAGTCGCAGCTGGAACTTGGGGGTAACTGTTAGCAGCAAAGATCTAGTAGAGAGGATAAAACACCAGTTAGATACGGTTACGGTCGGAGGTAGCGGCAGCGAAGCTCTGGGGGCGGTCTCCCAGATAGAACTACATCCCTTACGGGTGGTGGATGCCCGCCAGGCAATGACCCCGCTTTGGGGACGAAACACGGATCCTCCCCAAGAACTAGATCAGGCAGCCCGCAGCGCCAGCTCTTTATTAGGTGAAAGCGGGGTACGCGTACCTCATTTAACCAGTGGATATGATCCGCGTTCGGTGATTGAACTGAAACCATGGCAAGAGCGGGGGAGCCAAAAGCGGCCGCGCCCTAGAGTCGGGGCGCTTACCGGGGTAGCCCCGGAAATAGTGTTCATGCATCCCAAACCGGCGGGAATTATCGATAGTCGCGGCCGGAAAATTCTGCCCGGACGAGACGGACAGCTAAAAGCCCCGGTCAAATGGGTGCAGGTAGCCGGACGGAAAATAGCGGTGAAGAAAACTGAAGGACCCTGGCCGATAAACGGACAGTGGTGGCGTCCCGGGGCGCCCAATCACCTAGGACCGCGAATTTTCCTGCGAGTCTACGGCGAGCAAGAAACCTTACTGCTGGTGTACCGCAAATCCTCCTGGTGGTTAGATGCCTGGGAGGGGCAAAAATGAGCGGCTATATCGAGTTGCACGCTCATTCAGCATATTCCTTCGCGGTCGGGGCGTGTTCGCCGCGTGAAATGGTACGCGGGGCGAAAAAACTGGGGATATCCGGCTTGGCGCTACTCGATTATGACGGAGTTTACGGGTTAATGGAGGCGCGCGCCGCCGCCCGCCAAGCCGAGCTGCCCTTCCTGCCGGGGTGCGAATTTACTTTAGAAGACGAAACCCATCTGCCGGTTATCTGCCGCTCCGACCAGGGGTATTCTGCTTTAACTGGGGCGATCAGCGCCCATCATCTAGCTGCCGGAAAGCGGGAGGCAGACCGACAAAACCTAGACGCACTGGCCTCTTGGGCAAAAGGGCAGTGGCTAGTATTAACCGGCACTCGCGCCGGGCCGCTGCGGCGCGTGCTTTACCGCTCCGGAATCGCGGCGGCAGTTCGCTTCCTCGAGCAACTAAAAGAGGCGTTTGGGGCAGAAAACATAGCGGTAGAGGCCGCTTTAGCCGGTTTTGATGGGGAAGAGCGCCTAGCGGCGCAGCTGGATCACTTGGCACGCAAAACCAAGTTACCCCTGGTAGCCACCAGCGCTGCCCGCTGTGCTAACCCCGCCAGTCAGCGCCTAGCAGATGTTATGACCGCTACCCGCCTGGCACGTCCTCTCGATAAAATCCAAGACGACTTGCCCGCTTGCCACGCCATGTTGCGTAGCGAAGCTGAGATGCTCCGGATTCACCGGCAATTTCCGGGCGCAGTCGATAACGCTGCCCAGATAGGTAAAGACCTGATTTTTGATTTTTCTACCCCGGTGCCGCATCTGCCTTTAGCCCGGGTGCCGCCCGGTTATAGCGCCGACTCCTACCTGGAGCAGCTTTCCTGGCAGGGGGCGCGTAGCCGCTATGGGGAGCCAGTGCCGGAAAAAGCGGCAGAGACAATTCGGCAAGAATTGAAAGTGATATTCCAAAAAGGATTCTCCGGGTACTTCCTGATTGTGAAAGAAATAGTTGACTACTGTTTTTCCTCCGGTATCTATGTACAAGGACGCGGCTCTGCCGCTAACTCGGCGGTCTGTTACTGCCTGGGAATCACCGCGGTAGATGCGGTGCGTCACCAGATGCTATTCGACCGTTTCCTAACCCCAGACCGTAAAGATCTGCCCGATATAGATCTGGATATTGAATCTAATCAACGCGAAAAAGTACTCCAGCACGTCTATAACAAATACGGACGAGAAAATGCTGCGCAAGTGGCTAATGTGATCACTTACCGTCCGCGAGCCGCGCTAAAAGATGCATCCCGCGCCCTCGGATATGACGCGAGAACCGCCGCGAAATGGGCGCGGCTAGACCGGAACTCTTTACCGGAAAACGTACAAAAAATAGCGGGGCAGCTACAAAAACTTCCGCGCCACCTGGGGATCCACTGTGGAGGCATGGTGCTTTCCGATAAACCGCTTACCGAAGTGGCCGCGATTAACTGGGCAAATATGCCAGGGCGAACCGTGGTGCAATGGGATAAAGACAGCTGCGCCGAAGCCGGGTTAGTGAAAATCGATTTACTGTCCCTGGGAATGATGGGGGCGCTACGTACCGCTTTTGAAACTTTAGAAGCGCATGGCGAAAAATCGCCCTCCGGAAAGCCCTGGCGCCTGCATAACCTACCTCCGGAAGACCCCCGCGTCTACCAACTGTTACAGGCAGCCGACACCGTCGGGGTTTTTCAAGTAGAATCCCGCGCCCAAATGTCTACCTTGCCGCGCCTGAAACCAAAATGCTTCTATGACCTGGTAGTCGAAGTGGCTTTGATACGCCCTGGCCCTATCCAAGGGCAAGCCGTAAATCCTTATCTGGCGCGCCGCTTAGGGCGCGAAAAGGTCACCTACCTGCATCCGCTGCTAAAACCCGCCCTGGAACGCACCTTGGGGGTGCCACTTTTCCAAGAACAACTAATGCGGATAGCCAAAGACGCCGCCGGATTTAACGGCTCCCAATCAGATAATCTGCGCCGGGCAATGGGACGCAAAAACCCGGGAGAACACCTAGCTGACCTGCGTGCCGAATTCTTCAAAGGCATGGAAAAGAACCAGATCCCGCCGCCGGTACAAGAAAAAATCTGGGCACAAATGTCCGGTTTCGCCGAATTTGGTTTCCCGGAATCTCACGCTTTTTCCTTCGCCTATCTGGTATATGCTTCCGCCTGGCTAAAAGCCTATTATCCCGCGGTGTTCTATGCCGCGATCCTTGCCAACCAGCCGATGGGTTTTTATTCCCCGCAATCGTTAATCTCTGATGCGCGCCGCCACGGCCTTAAAATTCTGCGCCCAGACGTGAATACCTCCCAGAAAGATTCGGTTCCCGGAGAGGGACTGACCTCCCTAAACCTGGGGCTAGCGGAGATTCGGGGGATGCGCCCGGCTTGGATAGAAGAAATTCTTGCTGCTCGCAATGACAGCTGCGGGAGCCGCTTTAAAACCCTAGAGGACTTTACTTCCCGCGTACCTTTGCCCACTGCCGCCCTAGAACTGCTGGCTGGCGCGGGCGCGCTTTCTTCCCTGGGGGTGACCCGCCGCGAAGGGCTGTGGCGCTCGCCTCTGCTAGCTGCCCCGCAAAAACGCTTTTACCAGCCGGAACTACCGGGGCTCGCCCTCAGCGAGGCGACACCTAACTTCGCGCCCTTAAGCACCGGGGAACAGGTAAAATGGGACAGTTCTGCCCTGGGCATTAGCCTGTGGGGATACCCCACGAAACTGGTGCGACCAGAGCTTACCCGGCGGGGGATCCTCCCGGCCGCTAGGCTGCGCCCGCAACTAGCCGGAAAACGTATCCGGTGCGCGGGGCTAGTTACGCACCGCCAGCGCCCCCACACTGCCAAAGGGGTAGTGTTCCTATCTTTAGAGGACGAAACCGGGATAGTAAACGTAATCTGCCAAGTTGGTTGCTGGCAGCATTACCGCCGTCTCGCCCTCAGCCAAAACGCCCTCATCGTCAGGGGAGTATTGCAAGCCAAAGACGGAGCCCTAGCCCTGCTAGCAGATAAAATCGAGCCGCTAAACCTGCCGGTAGAAAGCAAATCCCGGGACTTTCGCTAGTGGCGGCTGACTAGATTTAGCCAAGTGCTCTAAGTAGCCAGCCGCGCTAAGCGAAAAGCTTATTTACCAGTGCGGGCATGGCGCGAACGTCGCGCACCATCAAGTTCCTCTAGAACCAGGCGGCGCAGCGCCTTATCGGCATCCGGGTTCTCTGCCAACCAACGCTCCGTCCGCTCCACCAGGTCAAAACCTTCCCGGCTTTGCACCGCTAAGGGATAAAGCCCGCCGACTAGGGATTCTGCCATATGCATAGTGCGGGAGGACCAAATATCGTTCAGCGCTGCAAAATAGGGCTCGATCATATCGGCGGCATCGGCTGACTGCAGCCAGAGGGAACGCGCAATCCCCACGGTCAAAGCATCAATCTGCCCATTGGTGAGGCTAGTGTCTTCCAGGACCCGCTGCGCCCACTGCGTCTTGTTATCTCGACCCGGCAGGGCGGCGCGCGCCAAGAAAGCGTTCTCCCGACCGGTAATCGTATCGTCGCTTTCCTCCATTTTGCGGATCATATCTTCGTTGGCCTGCCCATTAGCCGCCAAAGCAAAAAGCATATCCCAACGCAGATCCGTATCTACGCTAACGCCTTCGAGAACTTTAGCTTCCTCATACCAACGCTTAATTTCAGGTGCTTCTTTAGCTCCCGCAACCTGCAAGAATGCCCGCACCAATTGCCGTTGGCGATCCGAGCCCGCTTCCGCTTCCTCTGCCAGAGCCAACAGCGCCGGAGCCAGCAGGCGATGCGCGCTAGCGGGATCGGCAGCATAGTAAACCAGAGCGCCCTGGATGTGCCGTAGAATCCCGTTCAACACCGAAGAATTAGTTTCGTGTTTGAGCGCCCCCAAAGCCATCTCTAGGTATTTCGAAGCGCTCAGATCTCCGTCGCGCACCATATCCCAGGCAGCACACATAATCACTGCTCGCGGCAACGAATCCGCGAAATCGCCAACGCGAGTACGCAGTACTTCCCAGGAATCAGCATCAAAACGGATCTTCGCATACGCTAAATCTTCATAGTTAAGTACATAGACGTCATGCCTGGTTCCCACTAACCCTGGAACCGCGGTGACCTCGCCTTTAATGTCCACATCGACGCGGCGCACCAAAACCAGTTTCCCGCGCGAATCAAAATCGTAGGCGCCGACGCTAGTGGCGTGGGGACGCAGACTAGTGCCTTCCTGCGGCAAAGACTGAACAATGTTGAAGCTGGTAACCTTCCCGCTCGCGTCCCTTTCAATCTGTGACTCCAGCTGGGTAATCCCGGCCTCTAGCAGCCAAACCTGACTCCACTGCTTCAAGTTGCGTCCACTGGCGTTTTCCAGCTCTCCCAAGAAATCAGCCAAAGTCGCATTGGAATATTCGTGGCTAGCAAAATAGCTACGCAGAGCTTTCAAGAAATTACCTTCACCCACATAAGCCACCAATTGCCGCAGCACGCAGGCGCCCTTGGAATAGGTAATGCCATCGAAGTTAACTTCTACATCTGCAAGATCACTGATGGGTGCCACAATCGGGTGAGTGGTAGGCAGCTGATCGCAGTTGACCCCCCATACTTTCCGCATGGTGAACCCGGTCCAGGCATCCTGGAAGCGAGTGCCTTCGGCCATGCACCAATACGACATAAACTCGGCAAAAGACTCATTTAGCCACAGGTCATCCCACCATTTCATAGTGACCAGATCCCCGAACCACATATGAGCCAGCTCGTGCAGAATCGTGTTAGTTAGCTGTTCCAGCTGCGCTCCAGACGGCTTAGTGCGGAAAATATATTCATCCCGGAAAGTAATGCAGCCCGCGTTTTCCATTGCCCCCGCGTTATATTCGGGAACAAAAATCTGGTCATACTTGGTGAAGGGATAGGGGCGACCGTAGTGAGACTCGTAAAAACGGAACCCGGCAATGGTTTGCTCGAAAACAAAATCCGCGTCCAAATATTTGGCTAGCGATTGCCGGCAGTAAACCCCCAAGGGAATAGAACGCCCATCAATACTGGTAAGCACAGATTTTACGCTATGGTAAGGGCCGGCGACCAGGGCAGTGATATAGCTGGATAGTAAAGGCGTGCGTTCAAAATGGAAAACATGTTGCTTAGTATCCCCGGCGCGCTCCACCTTTAAAGATTGCGGACGCGGGGTATCCATATTCGACAGCACCGTCCAACTTTCCGGTACCGTCACCGAGAACTGGTAGGTAGCTTTCAAATCCGGTTGCTCAAAACAGGCAAATACTCGCCGCGCATCCGGTACCTCAAACTGGGTGTAAACATAGGTGAGGCCATCGGCAGGATCAGTAAAGCGATGCGCACCCTCGCCAGTATGCATATAGGCGCAGTTAGCCACCACTTCCAGGTGATTTTCCGCCTGCAAGTCGCTAAGTTCAATCCGCCTGTCGCGGTAACAATCAGTGCCCAAATCTTGGCCGTTTAACTCGATAGAGACCACTTCCGGGGCGATTAAATCTACGAAAGTGCTGGCTCCGGCTTTAGTCTCAAAATCAATCACCGTGCGGGAAGAAAAAGTTTCTCCGCGTTCCGATAACTCTACTTCGACGGTGTAATCGACTTTCCCGATAACGTTCTTGCGTTCTTGCGCCTCAATCTTGGTCAGATTAGTACCCGGCATAACCTCTCCTGTTTTTAGACCTATCCTAATGCTTACTTTTGAAGTGTTCCTATTCCCAGATTCTTACCCGTTCCTCCGGCTCCATCCACAGCTGATCCGAGGGCGTGGTCTGGAAAGTATCGTGGAAAGCATCCAAGTTACGTACTACCCCGTTACAGCGGAACTCGGCAGGGGAGTGGGGGTCAATCACTAAGCGTTGGCGAGCCGCTTCGGGGCGAATCGCGGTGCGCCACACCCGGGCCCAAGAATAAAAGAACTCGGGAGCCAAGTCGTTTTCTTCCGGATGCGCTCTCTTCCAAGCTTTAAAAGCAATCGCTAATCCGCCCAGATCCCCGATGTTTTCTCCAATAGTCAGGGCGCCGTTGACGTGCACGTCCTCGCCCGGAAGTTCGCTGGGGCGATAATTATCGTATTGCGCAATTAAAGCCGCAGTGCGTTTGGTGAACTCTTCGCGGTCGGCCTCAGTCCACCATTCGGTAAGCTTGCCGTCACCGTCATAGTGGGAGCCTTGATCATCGAAACCATGCCCGATTTCGTGGCCGATCACCGCACCGATACCGCCAAAGTTGGCGGCGTGCGAAGCCTTCGGATCAAAAAATGGGGGCTGCAGGATCGCGGCCGGAAAGACGATTTCGTTAGTGAGCGGAGAATAATAGGCGTTCACCGTTTGCGGGCTCATATGCCATTCTTCCTTATCTACCGGTTTTAAAATCCGCGCCAGTTGGAAGTCAGTTTCAAAAGCACTGGAAGCGCGAATCATATCTACCAGGGTGTCGCCTTCGTTAAAGCGCAGAGCGCTATCGTCGCGCCAACGTCGCGGATACCCGATTTTGTAAGTAAATTTGGACAGTTTTTCGAGGGCGCGCGTGCGGGTTTCTTCCCCCATCCAATCAAGTTTTTCGATTCCCTCCCGATAGGCCTCCAAAAGCGCCCCCACGAGTTTCTCCATCTCGTCGCGACGCTCCGGCGGGAAATGGTAGGCCACATAGGCGCGCCCGAGAGCTTCCTCCAAAACTGATTCCACGGTTCCCACCGCCCGCTTCCATAGCTTGGGGCGCTGGGGAGTCCCCGAAAGGGTAGTTCCGTAAAAAGAAAAGCGGAGTTCTTGCAGCTGCGGAGCCAGGTAGGGGGCGAAGGCCAGGACCACTTTCATCTGCAGATAGCGTTTTAAGATCGCTAAATCGGTGTTCGCCCACAGCTGGGCAAACCCTTCCTGATAGGAAGGCATATACACGTTAATCGGATCCGCACCGGCCGCAAGTTTCACTCCCAAACCCGCTGCCCAAGCAGTATAGGAGAACCCGGTATTTTTACGGGTAAACTCCTCAAAAGTGGTGGGGTTATTGGTGGCTTGCGCATCGCGGCTACGCACCGCATCCCAGTGGTGACCCGCTAACGCGGTTTCAAAATCGAAAATCTGCTGAGCGAAGTCGGTTTCCGTTCCCGCGGCAGCAATCCCGCTTTCTAAGGCCATTTGCGCCAAAAATTCTCGGTATTTTTCCCGGATCTCCCGGTGTTCATCCTGATGGTAATAGGATTCATCGGGCAATCCCAGCCCCGCCTGATAGAACTGTCCGATATACCGCTGCGGATTTTCAGCATCGATACTGACCAGGAAAGCAACCGGGGAATCAATGCCCTCCCGCTCCAACTCTCCCAGTACCTGGGCTAACTCCTCCCGGCTTGCGCAGGCATCCACTTTTTCTAGCAGAGGCGCAATCGGGGCGGTTCCCTGCGCGGTGAGCGCTTCTTGATCCAGATAAGCCTGAAAGAGTTGCCCAATCCGGGTGGCATCAAAATCCCAACGCTCACTGCTGGTTTCGCTTTCCTGCGGGCGTTCCAGTTTCCCGGCTGCCGCATTTTCACAAAGGGTGCGGCAGTTAGCCAATGCGTCCTCTACCAAGTCGCGGAAAGCCCCATCAACCGCGCGGTCAGCTGGGATTTCATAGCTATCTAGCCAAGCACCATTGATATGGCGGTAAAGGTCATCTTGAATACGCGGGGTCTGCCCGCCGGAATTTTCGCTCATACTTCAAGCCTAGATATTCCCGGCGGTTTGGCAAACGTAGCCCCCTAGGCAAGAATTGCATTATGCCAGAGGGACATTCTATTCACCGTTTAGCCATCGCTTTTACCGAGCTATCGAAACTCGGTATCGCGCGCGCTTCCTCCCCGCAGGGACGTTTTGCTGAGGGCGCGGCCGCCCTCGATAACGCAAAAATTACTCGCCCCTGGGCCTGGGGTAAACACCTGTTCCTAGATTTTAATGTTCCGCAGCCAGCGACTTTGCACGTACACCTGGGGCTATACGGTTCCTGGAAGTTTCAAGCTGGGGAGGGCATAGCTTTGCCCGGGCATATCGGTGCTCCCCGGATGGCGGGCGAACACCCTGGCGATACCTATAAACATTTTTCGGGTCAGTTCCAGCCGACTCCTCCCGGGGAAAATGTGCGGCTGCGGCTAGAGTTTTCGCGGGCAGTAGCCGACCTTTCTGGCCCTAACCAATGCGAACTGCTCGATAAAGCGGGGGTAAAGAAGATTCTTGCTCGCCTCGGCCCGGATCCGCTGGTGGATTCTTGCAGCTCCCAGGATTTTATTGCCCGCGCCCGCAAAACTACCCGTCGGATCGGGGAAGTAGTAATGGATCAATCCTTTATCGCCGGGCCCGGCAATATTTACCGCGCCGAATGCCTGTTCCGCTGCGGGATCAACCCTAACCGGCAGGCCGGGAAAGTCTCGGTAAAACGCTTGCAGGCACTATGGGAAGACTTGCGTTCCCAGATGCGGCGCGGCCTCAAAGAAGGCCTGATATGCACCACTGATGATCCTTCCCAGGGGCGTTTTTGGGTTTACCAGCGCTCTGGACAGCCTTGTCGGCGTTGCGGAGCGATTGTTCGCGACCAGGTAGTGGCCGGCAGGCGCAGCTACTGGTGTCCTAAGTGCCAAAATTAAGGTGCATCTTTAAGGGCGCGCCCGCAAAAACGTGCCGGGCGGATTCCCTCTACAGACGCCCTATTCAAAAACCACAGTGCGGTTACCGTTTAGCAGGATTCGCCGCTGGGAATACCAGGTGACGGCCTGAGCCAGCACCCTACGCTCAACATCCTGCCCCTTTTGCACCATGGAGGCAGTAGAGTCCCGGTGGGAAACCGGAATCACCTCTTGGGCAATAATCGGGCCTTCGTCCAGATCGGGCGTTACGAAATGGGCAGTTGCCCCGATTAGTTTCACTCCCCGCTGATGCGCCTGATGATAGGGACGCGCCCCCTTGAAAGAAGGCAAGAAAGAGTGGTGGATATTGATCACTTGGCCGTGCAGGCGCTCGCAAACCTTGTCGGAAAGGATCTGCATATAGCGGGCAAGCACCACCAGTTCCACATTCTCCGCATCGATGAGGGCGAGCAGCTCTGCCTCTGCCTTGGCTTTAGTGTCTTTTGTCACCGGGATACACAGGAAGGGCGCATCGTAGAACTGGGCAAGCGGCGCCAAATCCGGGTGGTTGCCGATTACTGCCACCACTTCGAGCGGTAGATTCAAATTACGGCGGCGATATAGCAGGTCAGAGAGGCAATGTCCCTCTTTGGAAACCATAATGATGGTGCGAACCTTCTTGCCGATCTCATTGACGCTCCAACGCATCGCATACTGCTGCGCCAAGGGGGTAAAAGCCTCCCTAACTTCCTGGACGCTGCGCCGCGTGTGGATCTCTACCCGCATAAAGAAACTTTTAGTTTCGGGATCGTCGAACTGTTGAGAATCGACAATGTTGCCCTCTACCTTGACAATCACTTTCGTTACATCATGGACAATTCCAGGACGGTCAGGACAGGACAAGGTTAAGACCAGATGTGATACGGGTTCGTTCATGGCGCAAACTATACCAGTCCTGGCGCGACCTATATTTTTGACTCGGAAAATTTTGTTACCAATATGTGACAAACCGGTGAGTCGGAAAAAGTTTTGCGCTAACATTGAAAAGCCCGCCAGGATAGGTGGGCAAGGAACTAGCAAGAGGAGGACTCCATGAGCGACAACGACTTGGCAGATCCCATAACTACCGCGGTTATCGGCGCGATTAGGGACGATGATCTGGTTGCCGGCAGTGCGCTTTCTGAAGATGCTCGCAACACCATTGCGCAGCTTCCGGAGGGGTCAGCTTTGCTGGTTGTCGTACGCGGCCCGAACGTGGGAGCCCGCTTCTTACTAAACGCGGAAAAAGTCACAGTAGGGCGCAAACCCAAATGCGACATTTTCCTTGATGACGTTACCGTTTCTCGCAAGCACGCCATCTTTGTGCGCGAAGCGGACGGTTATGTGGTTCGCGATGCCGGTTCCCTTAACGGCACCTATGTAAACCGCGAGCGGGTAGATTCTATCCAGTTGAAAACCGGCGATAGTGTGCAGATTGGAAAATACCGGATGGTTTACTATGCCTCCCGGAAGGATTCTTAGACTTGGTGGCGGCATCAGTAAGGAAGACCGCGCAACTTGAGACCACAGCTGCGTCCTGGCCGGCGGGAGTATCCACTAAACCGGTTTTCTCGATCGGCAAAGTAGTCGAACGGGTAAAAGGTGAATTCCCGACTATTTCGGTTTCCAAGCTGCGTTTCCTGGAAGATCAGGGGATAGTTTCACCGGCGCGTACTGCCTCGGGATACCGCAAGTATTCTGCGGCAGACATTGAGAGGGTTCGTTTTTGCCTGTCTCGGCAGCGTGATTCTTTTCTGCCCCTGCGGGTGATTAGGGAACAGCTAGCGCAACTAGACGCGGGGCAAACTCTCAGTGAGGTACCTCCTCCGCAACAGGCGGCGCGGCTGATTGCCTCCGAAGGGCAATTGGTTACCTCTGCGGCGCCGAATGGAACCCTTACGACCCGTGAGCTTTTGGACTTAAGTGGGGTTTCCACTGCGGAATTAAACTCTTTTGTGCAGGCAGGGCTGGTTTCTCCGGATCTGGCGGGGCGGTTTCCTCCTCGCAGTCACCAAATCGTTAAGCTGGCTAGCCTGCTGGTGGAACAGGGGATTCCTCCGCGTCAGTTACGGTTCTTAAAAACTGCTGCCCTGCGTTTACTAGACCTGGTAGAACGGGCGGCTACTCCTGCGGGCTACCGCGCGAATAGCGTGGCGAAGGCGCGACATCTATCGGAGACGCAAGAACTGTCCGAAGCAGCTGCCCAAATGTTTTTGCAGATGGTGCGGGTTTCTGCGGAAAAGCTGAATTAAACCTCAAGTAAAGCTTGAGACTTTCCGTAAAAGGTTCTTGACCGACCAGGGCAAAGAAAATACCGTTAAGACAGTACTTAAAACCATCGTCAGGGAGTCAGCCCATGAATAGGCAGCCGCGCCCACAACGTTCGCAAGGCATGTTATTTGGAGATACCTTAGCGGATCTGGATACCGAGACCGGCTACCGCGGCCCTATTGCTTGTAAAGCCGCCGGGATAACCTACCGGCAACTGGATTATTGGGCGCGAACCGGATTGGTGGAGCCCACCATTCGCTCCGCTAAAGGCTCAGGTTCCCATCGCCTGTATTCTTTCCGCGATATTTTGGTGCTGAAAATTGTAAAACGTCTGCTAGACACCGGAGTATCCCTGCAACAGATTCGAGTAGCAGTCGACGCCCTCTCTAAAAGAGGAGTGGACTCGCTTTCCTCTATTACCCTCATGTCCGATGGAGCCTCCGTTTACGAATGTACCTCCACCGACGAGGTAATCGACCTGGTGCAAGGGGGACAAGGAGTATTTGGAATCGCAGTAGGGCGCGTCTGGCGAGAGATTGAAGGCACCCTAGCGGAACTTCCGGTAGAGTCTGCTAACCAAGAACTGAAAGTTCCCGACGAGCTAGCTGCCGCCCGGGCACGGCGAAATGCCGGATAACGGTGGAAATCCTAGTTTTCTTAATTGGGCTGGCTGGCGGAATTTTAGGTGGCTACGCCCTACACAAATGGATATGGCATCTGCCACGGCGCAGAGCAAAGCTCCCCAGTGACGCCACCAACACCGATATTTTGTCCCATGAAATCCGTACCCCTTTGGCGCTGATTTCCGGGGCGGCGGAACTTTTAGAAGATACTTCCCTGGATGAGCGGCAACGCCGCCTGTTACACACGGTTACCACTAATTCTGCCCACGCGATTCGCCTCGCGGAAACCTTTCTAACCGGTGCGAAGATTCGCGGCTCGGGATTGCGACTAGACAAAGAAGATGTGGATTTGCGCGAGCTAGTACGGCAGGCAGCCTCGCAGGTTCGCGAAATTTTAGCGGTAGATATTTTGTTAACCGATCCCGGCGCCCCGCTCTATGTATACGGGGATCGGCAGTTACTTTCACAGGTGATTTGGAACCTGATCAATAACGCGGCTCGGCACTGCCGGGAGGGAGTAAAAATCGTGGTGCGCTCCTTCCAGGACGGAGCACAAGTTATTTTAGAAGTCACCGATAATGGCGGTGGAATCTCTAAGAGTCAGCGGCGTGATTTGTTCACCTACTACGGGGGACAAACCAGCCAGGCTGCGACTGCGAACTCGGGGGCGGGACTAGGACTGGGGGTAGTCTCCCAAATCGTTCGCGGCCATGGGGGAGAGGTATTGGTTGACACTTTAGAGGGAAGAGGAACTACATTTGTAGTGAGTTTGCCCAAGGGAGGAACAAAGTGAAACCACTGGTGCTGATAGTAGATGACGAAGCGCAAATGCGCGAAATTGTTCGCTATACCCTGGAGGAAACCGGTTGCGAAGTTTTGGAGGCCTCCGGTGCGGCCTCGGCCTGGAAATTGGTTAAATCTTCCGATTTAGCGCTGGTGATACTGGATTTAATGCTACCTGACGGCTCGGGGGTAGAACTGGCAAAACGCATTAGATCAGCGCAAAAGCTGCCGATTCTAATGCTTACCGCCCTGGGGGATCCCCAGCAGCGCATCGAAGGGTTGCAGGCGGGTGCCGATGACTATTTACCGAAACCCTTTTCTCCCCGGGAACTATCCTTGCGGGTAGAAGCAATTTTAAGGCGTACCCATAAAATGCGGCAGATGGAACCGCGGCGCGAACTAGGGCCGCTTTCGCTGGATACTGCGCGCGGACGCGCCTACTATCTAGCTAAAGATCTAAAGCTGTCGGAAACCGAATTTAAGTTACTGCGAGTATTAGCTGAGGCCAACGGGGGAGTAGTAACTATTCGCGAACTACTTAACCAAGTTTGGGAAACCACCTCTACTTCGGGCGGCCGCGATATGGTAAAAACTACTATTTACCGCCTACGTGCCAAACTGCGCTCTGCCGGCAGTGATGAAATGATTCATACCCTGCGCGGTGGCGGATATATTTTAGAGTATCTCGGTCGCGAAAATTGATTTTTGGGTAACAGCATCGTTACTGCCTGTCACCGCTTTTGCCGCTGATTGTTACCAATAGGAAGGCAGACTAGAGTCTGTAAGTTTCCATAAGGCGGTCAAAGCCGCCACGAACACAGCGGAGTGAATTATGGCATCCCCTAAAGGTCTTTCCTGGCTAAAGGCACCCTTGCCGGCGCCACGACTGCCCGAAAATAAAGTCAAACAGCTTTTCCCTCGCCTGCGATTGCAGGTCTTCTTAGGTATCTTCATTGGTTATGCCGGTTTTTATCTGATTAGAAACAATATCTCCTCCATCGCTCCTTTGCTGATGGATGACACCGGCATCGACAAAGTCGGAGTAGGAATTATCGCGAACGCGGTTCTGTTTGCCTACGGGCTATCGAAGTTCTTCTCCGCGATGCTCTCTGACCGTTCCAACGCCCGCTATTTCCTGGTGATCGGCCTGGCACTATCGGCATGTACCAACCTGGTAGTAGCCTTCGTGCCTTGGGTAACCGCCTCAGTCGGAATCTTTGCGACCGTCATGTTTTTGAATGGATGGTTCCAAGGTATGGGCTGGCCTCCTTGCGGCAGGGTATTAGTACACTGGTTCTCCACTAATGAACGCGGTACCATCACCTCTATTTGGAATACTGCCCATAACGTTGGGGGAGCCCTGCTACCCACCCTGGTAGGTATTGGCCTGGCCTGGACCGCTGATGACTGGCGCTCGGCCTTTTGGTTGCCTGCGGTGATCGCCCTGATAGTAGCGTTTATTGGCTTCCTGTTGATCCGGGATACTCCCGAATCTCTTGGGCTTCCCCCGATCGAGGAATACCGCAACGACCCGGCCAAAGTGGAAGTAGACGAGGGAGAAAAGATGTCCGCCAAGGATTTGATTTTCAAACACGTCCTCACCAACCGCACGATCGTCATGCTGGCAGTGGCTAACGTATTCGTCTACGCCCTGCGTTACGGGGTACTGAACTGGATTACCGTCTACATGAACGAAAAGCATCATGCCGAGATTGGTTCCGGCCTGGCGGGTATCTTCGCCTATGAAATCGCGGGGATCGTGGGTACGCTACTATGTGGCTGGATGTCCGACAAAGTCTTTAAAGGATATCGCTCGGGGGCAGGAATCTTCTTTACTATCTGCACTGCCCTAGCAATCCTGGGGTACTGGTTGGCTCCGGTAGGGACTCCCATGTGGGTATTGATCCTGCTAGTAGCGCTAATCGGGGGACTTATTTACGGTCCGGTGATGCTGATTGGTTTGCAGGCTATTGACCTATCTCCGCGTAACGTAGCGGGTACCGCCGCTGGATTCACTGGTCTATTCGGATATCTGCTGGGAGCTACCTTGGCTTCCACTGGAGTCGGGCTGCTAGTTCATAACTTCGGTTGGAACCTGACCTTTATCGTATTTATCGTCTTTTCGGTATTGACAGTCTTAATCTTTGCGATCGTAGGACGTGACGAACGGCGGATTATGAGCGCCCATAAACAAAAACTGGATGAGCGGGCATAGCGTTACGCCTAAGCGGCGCTAAACGATCCCAAATAATCAAAATACCCAAAGCAGGCTGGCGGAAACCAAAATGTTTCCGCCAGCCTGCTATCGTTACTGACATGCGTTCCCGCTTGGTAGTTCTCTTGACTTTGCTTTTGAGCATGGTTTTATGCGGTTGTCACCCCGCAGGAAAAGAACAACTAGCTTTTATCTGTTCTAACGAAGAATCCATCTGTAAAAATTGGCGGGATGCCTATGCCGCCGCCACGGGAAAAAATGTTTCCTACCTGCGCTTGCCGACTGCTCAAGCCTTAACCCGGATTTCCTCGAGCCCCAAAACCCGCGAGTTTGATGTATGGGTAGGCGGCCCGGCAGAAAACTATGTGCTAGCGAAGCGGCGCGGCCTGCTGTCTGCCTACCAGCCAGCGGGAATCAGCGATATTCCGGAAGCTATGCGCGATGGCGAGGGTTACTGGTTCGGGGTTTATGGCTCGTTGCTGGGGTTTTGTTCTGATCAAGCAGCTTTAGCCGCCCGGGGCTTACCGGTACCTAGATCATGGGCCGAGCTTGCCAACCCGCAATATCGCACCCTGGTGGCTGCTTCTTCTCCGCTTACTTCGGGAACTGCCTTTACCGTGGTGCGGGTTCTAGATGAAATCTATGCTGACCAGGCGAGCACTGCCATTAGAAACATTTACGACAATGTACCCCGTCTTACGAACTCGGGAACTGCTCCTGTGAAAACGGTACTGGCAGGGGAAGCCGCGATTGCGATCACCTTCACCCCCTATTGTGCTGGCAAAAGCGAAGCTACCAAGCCCCTTACTATCTCCTATCCACAAGAGGGCACCTCCTATGAGATCGGTTCGGCCGCCCTTTTGAAGAATGCGGGTCGCGTCGGAGAAGCAAAACGGTTTCTGGATTGGCTGTCACAAAAAGCTGGCCAAGGGGTAGCCGTTAAATCTGCCACCCCGCAACTGGCGATTACTCGGTCTATCCCCGGCTCTCTAGCTTCGCGTTTAGAGCAGGACGACCCCTATATTTTGCCGGCGCGTCCGCAAAAATCAGCCGCGGATCGTGATCGCTGGTTGACTTGGTTCGCCAGGCAGGAGTGGCGGCGGTGAACAAGATATTACTACGCACACTTAGCTGGTCAATTATTATTGTCTTTTGTGTTCTCGCAGCTCTATGGCCGCTGGCTTTCGTAGTTCGCGCGGCGATCGTAAAAACTAGCCCCGGAGAGGAAGCCATTACTGCTGCCATCCGTCTGTCCCTACTCGAGGCGATTGGTTCGGCAATTCTGGCTACTTTATGGGGCAGTGGTGCCGCCTTAGGAACCCGGTTTTTACCCGAGCGTTTTCGGCAACTTGCCACCATGCTGTGCCTGTGTCCCATCGCGATCCCGCCCTTTATAGTTGCTAGCGCTTTACGCTCCTTCGCGGGTTCCTCCGCGAGCGTCCTCGTCGGCTCGCTTCCAGTAATAGCGGTTTTTGCGTTCTCGCTCGCGCCCTTAGCCTATTTTTCTGCCCGCTCTACTTTGCAAACCATTCGCTCGGATCAACTAGACCAGGCGCGAATCTTGGGGCTTAGTAACTGGCAGGTTTTCCGCTTGGTGATTGCGCGGCCCCTATTGGTATCGGTTCCTTTATCGCTGGGGGTAACTTTCTCGCTAGCTCTTTCCGACCCGCTAGTGCCTGACCTGGTGGGAGGAAAAAATATGAATGTGGCTCACTCTTTATGGCTGCGATCCACCGGCAGTTTCGAAACCGCATTTTTAGGACGCGCCTCCCTGGCACTAATCGGTCTTTGCCTATGCGTGGCCGGACTTTTAATCGGCCTATATTTCTCTAGCTACCGCCGGTTTTTCCCGGCTGCCTCCCTAGGAGAGCGTAGCTTTTCTTTGGGGCCGGCCCGGCCGCTCCCGCTTGTAGCAGTGGGCCTCTATGCCGTGAGCTCTGCATGCTTGCTCCTATACCTGCTGCTCAACGCCAAGTTCTCTTTCGATAAGTTGGAATCGGTGATCAACACCTGGTTGCTATCGGCCTTAGCCGCCGGCCTGTGCCTACTGGTGCTAGCAGCTACTAGAGGCGCCGGATCCCAGAGACGAAATCTGGGTGTCGAAGCCTTGTTTATTGTGATCTTGTCCCTGCCCGCAGCCGCCATTGGTGCTGGCTGGATGCTTAGTCGCCAACAGGGTTTGCCGTGGCCCTTTTCCAGTGGAGGGTTTTTATCACTATGTTCCTTCCTCTTAATCGGTATGCCGGTTACCTATTTTTTGGCTGCCCGTTTTAGAGTTATCGGCCAAGCCGAATTTGAGTCGGTAAGAGTCTTAGGCGTAGGTAGGGTAGAGGCAGCCCTAAAAATACTGCTTCCCGCTGTCAGGCGCTACTTCAGTTTGACCTTAGCGACAGTAGTCGCGATTTCCACCACTTTATCGGCGCCACTGGTGTGGGTGGCGGCTCCCGATACTCCGGTGGTGGTTCCGCAAATGTTTGCCATGGTTGATGAAGCGAACTATCCGCCAGCTTTCGGACTGTCTTTGGCGGTATTAATTGTCTCTATTTTGCTATTTATCCTGGTACCGAAGGAGGAGGGAAAATGGAACCGTCCGCGTTAACGGTAAAAGAGCTACGGGTTTCGCGTTCTTCACATTGGGTGCTCGGTCCCGTGTCCTTTAGCGTTGATCCGGGAGAACTAGTGGTAATTATCGGGCCTTCCGGAGCGGGGAAAACCACATTATTACGAGCCATTGCGGGACTGCAACCAAGTAGTGGCCAGATATTTTGTGGGGACGAGGACGTGTCTGACTTTTCTCCCGGTGCCCGCGCCAGTGCGCTGGTAGCTGATCGGGACGGTCTTTTCCCACATCTAACGGTACAGGAAAATGTGGCCTTAGCCGGGGGAAATGCGGAAGACCTGCAGGTAACGCTGACCGATCTGGGGTTAAGTTCCCTTTCGCGGCAATATCCCGGCTCACTATCTACCGGGCAACGGCAAATGGTGGCTTTGGCGCGAGCACTACTGCGCCGACCCCGTTGGCTACTGTTTGATGAGCCTTTAGCCCATGTCGACCCCTATTCGCGCCTGCGTCTGCGCGGAGAAATCTTGCGGATCCACCGGCGGATTGGGGCTGCTTCCCTGTATGTTACCCACGACCTGCCGGAAGCCTTTGCGATCGCCGACCGGATTATTTTGCTGCGCGAAGGAAAAATTATTCAAGATGATTACCCGCAGGATCTGGTATCTCACCCGGCGGATCTGCAAACTGCCCTCTACCTGGGAGCCACTACCCAAGTCAGTACTAACGCGGTGATCAACACAGATCGATTCGGGCAAGTTAGTGCGCATTTCACCGCTTTTGGACAGCAGCTGGAGGTTCCCGCTGCTGATAGCTTAGCTGGTGCCAATGGACAGAGCCGGAAAATAGTGGCGCTCGGCTCGCCCTATTCTATAGAAATTAGTAACCTGCCTCCTGAACGTAATAAAGATCCTATCCAAGCAGAAGTGGGGCAGGTAGTGGGGTCGCTTTTCGAAGGCGATACCTATCTTTTGCAGGTGGAAACCGAGTTTGGGCTACTGGCCAGTCGTCGCCAAAGCGGGGATGAACCATTTATTGTGGGGGACCGGGTAAAAGTGAAGGCGCTTGCGACCCATCTGTGGGCAGTGCCGGCTTAACTTAAATGCCGGGGCTTTTTCTGCAAATTTAAGAAATATACAAATTTTTTAGCTACCCGCTACAGCGAGTATATTTAAACAGGTTTCGGGAGTATCTTCCCCTCACCTAGTCAAAGCTAATTGCTAAGCCGCCCATCATGAAGGAGTAACCTATGCCGATTTCGGCCTCTAAAGAATCTCTAACTGCCTTTGAACAGTGGAATGAGACAATCTCCGGCCTCCTCGATACTGCCTATAACAATTCGGTGGTGTGGTTGCTGATGATAACCCTGCTAGGGGTGGGCATCTGGCTCACCATACGTACCTCAGGTATGCAGGTGCGCATGTTCACCCACATGCTGAAAGTAATTACGCGTTCTCGTGGCGGCTCCGAAGGTGGGGTTTCTTCCTTCCAAGCGTTTGCGATCGGGCTGGCAGATAGGGTAGGGACGGGCTCAATTACCGGGGTTGCGCTGGCGGTAGTTGCCGGCGGACCGGGCTCGGTATTTTGGATGTGGGTAGTGGCGTTAGTCGGTATGGCTACCGCTTTTGTGGAAGCTACTTTGGCACAGCTATTTAAAGTTCGCAACGGAGACGGCACCTTCCGGGGCGGCCCGGCCTTTTATATTCAACGCGGCCTAGGCTCGCGTACCTGGGGGATTGTGTTTGCGGTGCTGCTAATCTTTGCCTACGGATTTAGTTTCGAAATGATCCAGGCAAACTCGATTTCTCAGCTGGCCAACTCCGACTATCTAGGTTTCCCGGTCTGGGCAACCGCACTGATCCTAGTCCTTTTAACTTTGCCGCTAGTAGTGGGCGGGGTACGCAAAATTGCTCAGTTTTCGGAATATCTGGCTCCGGCGATGGCGCTGCTGTATGTTGCCATGGGGATTTTGGTGATTATTCTGAACTATGATCGGATTCCCTTTGTGTTCCGGGAGATCTTTATGGGAGCGTTTGGGCAGTCCAACACCTATATGCCGCCGGCAGTTGCGGGAGCTGGGGGAGCGTTCATTGCTGCGATTACTACCGGTACTAAGCGGGGTCTGTTTACTAACGAGGCCGGCATGGGGTCGGCTCCTAATGCGGCTGCTATTGCTACGGTGCGTCACCCCGCCACCCAGGGAATGATTCAAGCGCTGGGAGTTTTCGTGGACACCATGCTGGTGTGCACCTCCACCGCCTTCATTATTTTGATGTCAGTTCCCTTCTGGGATAAGGAAAACCATGTCGATGGGGCAGTGCTGACTATGGATTCCATAGTTACGTCATTGGGGTCAAATAGCACCACCCAAACTGTGGTGTTCGTGTTCGTAATGGTAATGATGGTTTGTTTTGGTTATTCCACTATCCTGGGGAACTACACCTACGCGGAAACCAATTACAAGTTTATTGTGGGTGTAGATCGCTCCGCTTTGCCTTTGAAATTGCTGGTAATCGCGTCTACGGCTATCGGGGCGATTCTGCCTTTGAAATCAGTGTGGTCGATCGCTGACTGGGCGACCGCCCTAATGGCATTGGTTAATCTGGTAGCCCTGATTTTCTTGGGGAAATGGGCAGTGGGAGCCTTGCGCGACTACCGCGCGCAGATGAAAACTGATGATCCTGCTGGACCGATCTTCTGTTCGCAAAATAATCAGTATTTGCCAGGGGAGCTACCCACCCGGGTATGGACAACCCCGGGTGGGTTCGATCCCGCATGGGAAACCTCTTCTGGTACGTCAGAAAAGGAAAATAGCTAATCGCTATTAGTCGAGTTGTTCAAACTTGCGACTCCAAGCCGAACGGATGGGGTTGGCGTCCGCCATCATGATCTCTAAGCGATCATTGGCCACTTCTACCACCTGACCCAGGGCGACTACCCGTTCATGGCGCGGGGAGTTCTCTAGGCGGTGTAGTCCGTCCTTAATGATCTCCTCTACGCTGTCCATTCGGGAAAGCAAGGCCACTAAAGGCAGATTGAACTTCTCATGATAGGAGCTTTCCAAGGTGTGCAGCTGAGCTTTTTGATCTTCCGTGAGCGTACCTAAGGCTAAAGAACCCACGTCTTGGGAAATTTCTTTGGCTTCACTCTCGCTGGCAGTCAACATCTGGGTTACATCAGGATAGGCAGCAATCAGCTGATTCTGAGCGTCTTTATCCGCCACCATTACCGCGTCCTGGAGTGCTTCTTTAAGTTCTCCTACATCCTGGAAGGGACGCATTTGCGCTGCTGCCTGCAGCGGCCAAGTTACCCCATTAAACAAGCGGGAGAAGGTATTTACAAACTCTTCTTCACTCATTTTGTTAACTGCCCGCAAAGAACGTCGCTTGCCGGTGGCACCTAGCGCCACGTCCTCGCCCTTTGCGCGCGGGCCAACGTGGAAGAACAACAAGTTGAGCAAGATGGCGGTAATCGAGCCAAGCGTTACTCCCGAAGCGAAGAAAATCTGTGCCCAGGCAGGGAAGGCGTCTGCAATTGCTGGTTTGAAGGAAACTAGCATGGCTAGCGCGATCGAGGTAGTCAGAATAATCCCGTTGCGGGTATCTGAAAGGTCTACGCGAGATAGGGTCTGAATCCCCACTAAGGTTAAGTTGGCAAACAAAGCCATGGAGGCTCCGCCCAGAACCGGGGAGGGGATTGAGGCTACAATCGCCCCCGCCTTGGGAATAACTCCCAAAATGATCATAATTCCGCCGGCACAGGCTACTACCCAGCGAGAATGTACCTTAGTTAGGCGAACCAAACCAATATTTTGCGCGAAGCAGGTGTAGGGGAAAGAATTCAAAATTCCCCCCAGCGTAGTAGAGAGGCCATCGGCGCGCAAAGCTGCCGTGATCTCTTTCTTTCCGATACGTTTGCCCACGATTTCACCGGTGGCAAAGACGTCGCCGGTAGTTTCTACCATGGTCAGCAGCATGACTACGATCATAGAAATACAGGCAGTTAGGGAGAATTGGGGCCAGCCGAAATAGAACGGGGTAGTGACTGCTACCCAGGAAGATTTGCCTACCTGGCTGAAGGAAGCATCACCGAGAGCCACCGCGACTCCGGTGCCAATTATGAGGCCGGCGAGTACCGCCAAGGTGCCCATAAAACCTTTAAAGAAACGTTGAATGAGGACGATTATGGCTAAGGTTCCCAGGCCATAGGCTAAAGAGCGCAAAGTGATCGGCATGGGCGGTACCTGTTCGTCGACGCGTCCGATCACGTCCGCAGCGGATACTCCCAGCAATGTGGTGCCCATAGTGGTTAGCACAATCCCGATAACCAGCGGAGGGAAGAAACGAATCAGCTTGGCAAAAATTGGAGCCGCGAAGAAAGTAAATAGTCCGGCTACAATGACTGCGCCGTAAATGGTGGGGAGCACTCCCACGCCGCCGTCTTGGTTAACCGCCAGACCAATGGCAATCATAGGCGAAATCGCCATGGTGGTTACGCCCTGGATAATCGGCAGGCGCACCCCGACACGCCAAAATCCAATCGACTGAATCAGCGTTGCGATTCCACAAGTAAAAAGGTCCGCATTAATTAGGTGCACGGTAGTAGTGGGATCTAGCTTAAGGCCGCCCGCAACTACCAAGGGAACAACTACCGCGCCCGCGTAAAACGCTAAAACGTGCTGTACTGATAGCAGCAGCGTCCGAGGAGCCGAAGGTACTTGGTCTACCGGATGCTTATGGGTTTTTCTGTCTTTAATTTCTGCCTCTAGGCTGTCACCTAGAGCTTTCAGTGGTGGATTTAGCGGCTCGTCAGCGGCCATCGTGGATATTCTCCTTTGTGCTTTGCCGGAAATACTTCCAGTGTTAATTCAAGCGCTTGGCAACCCATAACTCAAAACGACCACGAAGATGTTGTCCGGAAGACAGGAGAGAGGTCGTCCGGTAGGTAGAGAGCAGAGAATGTTCCCTAAACCGTTTAGTTTACATAATGTACATTATCGGATCTAGGTTTGGAGTTTCGCGTCAAAGTACTCGCGTGCACTTTTGTGAGGAAAACTCGTTCTGTCCGTTTTTTTGACTATCCAACTGTTAGTATCGGCAACAGAGTAAGTGCCTAATCAATCCAATGATGGAAGGGAAAAATATGACCACTCAGTGGAATGAACTTGATCAACGCGCAGTTAAAACCGCAAAGCTCTTAGCTGCCGATGCAGTAGAAAAAGCCGGCAGCGGACACCCGGGAACCCCCATTTCGCTAGCAGCCGCTGCCTACTTGCTTTACCAGCGTCACTTGCGTTTTGATCCCAAGGATTCAGATTGGTTAGGACGTGACCGCTTCGTACTTTCAGCCGGACACGCCTCGCTGCTGCAATACATTCAGTTGTATCTGGCTGGTCAAGACATGGAGCTCGATGATTTAAAGAGTTTCCGTACCTTTAATTCTTATACTCCCGGTCACCCCGAATACGGTCATACTAAGGGCGTGGAGGTTACTACTGGGCCGTTGGGATCGGGCTTTGCCGCCGCGGTTGGTTTTGCGATGGCTTCCCGGCGGGCGCACGGTATGCTCGACTCTTCCACTCCCCTCGGTGAAAGCCCCTTTGACCACAATGTTTACGTGATTGCCGGTGATGGTTGTCTGCAAGAAGGAATCTCCGGAGAAGCATCTTCATTAGCTGGGGTGCAAGATCTGGGTAACCTCATTGTGATCTGGGATGATAACCATATCTCTATTGAGGACGATACTGATGTATCTTTCCAAGAAGACGTGCTCAAGCGCTACGAATCTTACGGCTGGCACACCCAGCGGGTTGATTGGCTGGCTGAGGACGGAAAATACGACGAAGACGTAAATGCTCTTGACCAGGCAATCAATGCTGCTAAAGCTGAAAAGCATCGGCCTTCAATCATTGCCTTGCGCACAATTATCGGTTGGCCTTCGCCTACCAAGCAAAACACCGGCGCGATTCATGGTGCCAAACTGGGGGAAGAAGAACTCAAGGGCTTGAAGAAAGCTCTGGGAGCTGACCCGGAGAAAATGTTTGCTATCGACGAAGAGGCCGTCAAGCACTCCCGGGACAATGCCGCCGCGCGTGCCCAGGAAGCTCATTCCGATTGGGAGCCCCGCTTTGAAGCCTGGAAGAAAGCAAATCCGGATAAAAATGAGATACTAGAGCGGATCCTAGCCGGTAAGCTCCCCGAGGGTATCGAGGACGCGCTTCCGGTATTTACTGCCGGAGACTCACTAGCTACTCGCGCGGCCTCGGGAAAGGTTATTTCTGCAATCGGCGCCGTAATGCCAGAATTTTGGGGTGGATCCGCTGACCTGGCCGGTTCGAATAATACAACTATCGCCGATGCTGACAGCTTCATCCCCGAATCGGCGCAAACCGATATGTGGAAAGGTAACCCCTTCGGGCGGGTACTACACTTTGGAGTGCGCGAACACGCTATGGGCGCCATTATGAACGGTATTGCTATCGATGGTCTCACCCGGGTTTTCGGGGGCACTTTCTTCGTCTTTAGTGATTACATGCGCGGGGCAGTCCGTCTAGCTGCGCTAATGAATATCCCGGTAACCTATGTTTGGACTCATGACTCTATTGGAGTTGGCGAGGACGGGCCTACCCACCAGCCGGTCGAACATCTGACTGCCTATCGGGCAATCCCCAATCTGTCGATTGTTCGTCCTATGGATGCCAATGAAACCGCGGCCTGCTGGCTGCAGATTTTGCGTCAAAGCGGGCCGGCAGGATTGATTTTAACCCGCCAGGGACTTCCCATCGTAGAGCGGGAAGATATGGAGGACGCAAGCGGCGAAGCTTTCGCTAGCGCCAAGAATGCAGATAAAGGCGCCTATATTTTGGCCGACACCGCAGGGCAGCCGGACGTGATCTTGCTTGCCTCCGGATCCGAGGTGCAATATGCATTGCAGGCTCGCGAAACTCTAGCTCAGGAATCCATTGCTGCCCGGGTGGTTTCAGTTCCCTGTATGGAATGGTTTAAAGCTCAAGACGCTGACTACCGCGAACAGGTACTTCCAGCAGCGGTAAAAGCCCGCGTATCGATCGAGGCCGGTCTAGTCGATCCTTGGCGCGACCTCGTAGGAGATAACGGCGAGAGTATAGGTATTGAAGGATTTGGTCTGCCCGGTGCCGCCGGCGAGCTGTTTAAGCATTACGGACTAGACAGTGAGCATGTGGTGGCGGCCGCCAAACGCTCTTTGGAGCGCGTGCGCTCATAAGTGCAGTTTTCTATAACTAGTGGGGACAACATCCCTAGGTGTTATAGAAAGAACTTAGGTCGTCAACGCTGATGATGAGAGGAGAAAAATAATGGGACTTCGAATAGTAATCGGAGCGGATTCCGCTGCTGTCGACTATAAAGAGATAATCAAAAAAGATTTAGAGGCAGACGAGCGAGTTGCAGAAGTAGTTGATATCGGACTAAAAGCCGGCGAGGACGTGGACTACCCCCATGTGGGTATCAAAGGAGCGCGTATGGTTGCTGCTGGAGAAGCGGACCGTGCCCTCCTGCTGTGCGGCACCGGGATTGGCATGGCGATCACCGCCAACAAAGTTCCCGGGATTCGCGCAAGCGTGGGACATGATTCCTTCAGTGTAGAGCGCTTAATCAAATCCAATAACGCACAAGTTCTAACCATGGGACAACGCGTAATTGGTATTGAACTAGCGCGGCGCCTCGTCAACGAATGGCTAGGTTACGAGTTTGATCCCCAGTCGAATTCGGCGCGGAAAGTCCAGTTAATCTGTGACTACGAAGTACCGGAGACCGACGGGGAGACTACTCCCGGCAGCTGCTGCTAGCAAACACTCCCCTAACTTCCCGGCTCGGATAGGCCAAGCCGGGCTACTAAAAGCTTGGCAATTTTGCCAATCCCTATCTAACTAAAGGTATAAACATGATCGAAACTATACAAATGGCGGCGCAAGCCAGCGACTTTGTAAACTCATTTGGCGCTTCGACCGGATTTTCGCTGTTCTGGGCAATCTGTGCCATTGGCGGAGGCATGCTCGGGGCCGGAATCGGCGGTAACTGGGCCTTTGTTATGACCGGTTTCTCCGTCTTCCTCGGTTTTGGAATAGCTGCTACTACCGGTAGCGATATTGGGCTAACCTATCTGGCATTTGGCCCGGTATTTGGCCCTCACGTCTGCTTTGCATCGGCTGTGGCAGCTCATGCCTATGCGGGACGGAAAGGTCTTTTGGGAGACAAGAAGGGCAAGGATATCGACACCTCCCCTGCCGGATTCGGGGATCCGACCATGTTGTGGATCGGTGCTGCCTTCGGCCTGGGTGGATACTTAGTTGAGCGTTGTATCCGACTGATCCCCTGGTTCGGATCTAACACTGATACCGTGGCGTTGACCGTTTTCCTCTCCGCTTTCGTAACCCGGCTAGTCTTCGGTAAGACCCCGATCTTTAATTGGACCTCAAAGCTTACCGATAAAGAATCCTGGCTGCGTTGGCAGGAAAAGCCTTCCCAGTGGATCACCATTGGGGTTATGGCTTCGCTAATGGCAGGCGGTTTGTCCTTAACCGTTGCCTATCTGCTTCCTGCGGTCAACCCGGAGACAGCAAAGGTACTAGAACTTAACGCGCAAGCCCTACCCTTCGGGATTTCCGCGATCACCATTTTGATGTTGATTCTAGGCTTCAAGATTCCCGTTACCCACCACATCACCATCACAGCTGGTCTTGCCGCCATGGTCTGGTTCCCGGTCGTGGGACACAACCTGATCCTGGCGCTGGTAGCGGCAGTAGTATTTGGCGTGATGGCGGCAGGTCTGGCCGAGGTTGCGCAACGGCTAATGTATGCCCGTGGCGACACCCATATTGACCCGCCGGCAGCCTCCATCTGGCTGTCTCACACCATTGTTTGTGCTCTGGCGCTACTGTTCTAACCCCAGTCGATTATCGGGGGTGGAAAGCCCGCCGGCTTTCCACCCCCGCTTTTAAGAAATACTAGTTGAGAGGAAAACCGTTGTACGCCGAAGAGAATCTTAAGTTCCCCACCGAGTTCTATGATGCCTATATTTTTGATATGGATGGCACCATTTATTTGGGAGACCACCTATTGCCCGGGGCGAAGAGACTAATTGAGGAGCTGCGGCGCCGCGACATCCCGGTACGTTTCCTCTCTAATAATCCCACTAAAGATCCCCATCTTTATGTGGACAAACTTGAGAGGCTGGATATTCCCACCCCCTTAGAAGACATTGCCAACACCGTGGTCACTATGACCCGTTGGCTAAAAGAGCACCATCCTGACAAGACGGTTTTCCCGATTGCGGAGCAGCCGTTGATTGATGCTCTACAGGATGCGGGAATAAAAATCAGTGATGATCCGGAAAAAATAGATATTGTAATCGCGTCTTATGACCGCACCTTTGACTATCACAAACTGCAAATAGCTTTCGATGCCATCTGGTTCCACAAGCGAGCAATTTTGGTGGCCACCAACCCCGACCGTTACTGCCCCTTCCCGGGAGGGCGAGGCGAACCGGACTGTGCCGCGATTATTGCCGCGATCGAAGCCTGCACCCAGACCAAGTGCCAGGTTATTACCGGCAAACCGGAGCCGGTGATGCTCGAGGTCGCCATTGAAGGCCTAGATGTTAACCCTCGTAACTGCATGATGGTTGGTGATCGTCTCTATACCGATATTGAGATGGCCAAAAAAACCGGGATGTTCTCGGCGATGCCGCTGACCGGAGACTCCACTATGGAAGAAGCACTAGCTCTGCCGAAAGCACATCAACCAGACTTTTTACTCGATCGTGTTGACCGCCTGATCCCCGCTGCCGTATGGGAAGAAAACGGTTGGACCGCAGAGGACGACTAAAGACGACAACTAAATAAAAAGGCTTATTACCCTAACAACCACAAAATGCGCTACCACTGCGCACAAAAAGTCGCCGACAATGATGCCGGCGCAAAGTTTAAGGAGAAGACAAATGGTAGCACCGGGTTATGAAGGTCCTTACCTACTGGGAATCGACTATGGCACTGAATCTTGCCGCGCCGCGATTTTTGACTTGCGAGGTACTCCGATTGGCTTTGCCGCCACGGGGTACCCTACCTATCACCCGCATCCGGGATGGGCAGAACAAGACCCCTCCGACTGGTGGGAAGCTCTAGTCGCTTCAGTTCGCAAAGTACTTGACCAAACCGGTATTCCTGCCCGTCATATTGCGGGTATCAGCTATGATGCCACCACCATGACCGTGGTTCCCATCAATAAAGCAGGCAAAGAACTCCGCCGTGCCATTATGTGGATGGATGTGCGTGCCACTAAGCAAATGGAACGGGTAATGGATATGGATCACTGGGCGCGCCTATACAACGGGGGTAAGACTACTCCCCCAACCGCTGAATGGTATCCCTTCAAAGTGGCTTGGCTACAGGAAAATGAGCCCGAAATATTTAAAGAAGCCTACCGGATTGTTGACGCTCCTGACTGGCTAACCTATCGCCTAACCGGCGAATGGACGATTAACATTAACTCTGCCTCTATGCGGATGAACTATAACCGTGACTATGGCGGGTGGCCGGTTGACTATTACGAGAAAATCGGGGCCGGCGATGCTTTTGAAAAGATGCCGGAACGGGTAGAAGACCTGGGCGTTCCGCTGGGCGGCTTGCTCCCCTCGGTAGCGCAAGAACTAGGGCTGCTACCGGGGACTCCGGTCGCTCAGGGCTGTGCTGATGCTTGGGCTGGACAGATCGGTTTGGGAGCGGTAAACCCGGGGCAAGTATCGCTAACTACCGGCTCCTCTCACGTTATTGCTGGTCAATCCGATAAGCCGGTTTATGGCAATGGTTTCATGGGCTCCTATACCGATGGAGTTATTAAAGGGCAGTACACTTTGGAAGGCTCCCTGGTTTCCTCCGGGTCGGTCCTTAAATGGTTCAAGGAAGGTTTTTGTGAGCACCTGGTAAGGAGTGCTGAAACCGTAGGAGTTAACCCCTATGAGATCCTGGATCGTAAATGCGCCGATATCGCACCGGGCTCCGACGGATTAATTATTAACGAATATTTCCAAGGCAACCGTACTCCCTATACCGATTCCAAAGCCCGCGGAATCATGTGGGGACTGTCCCTATCGCACACTCCCCTGCATGTTTACCACGCAATTATGGAGGCAGTTGCCTTCGGTACCGCCTTTAACTTTAAGAAGATGGAAGATGCTGGATTTAACTTTGACCGGGTAACCGTTTGTGGTGGCGCCACTAAGTCGCCACTGTGGATGCAGATGCATGCCGATGTTTCCGGAAAGCCCCTGGTAAAGACCGAAGTTGGGGACGCGGTCGTGCTTGGTACCTGTATTTTAGCGGCAGTGGGATCTGGGCAATACGCCACTATCCAAGAGGCTGCTTCCAATATGGTGCACGAAACCGAGCGGATCGAACCCAACCCGGAAACCCATGAGGAATACCAGTTCTACCTACAAAAATACATGGAAAGCTACCCGGCGATGCAAGAGCTGACCCATGAGGTAGTCGACCATGTGGCCGCCGGTGAATAATCCTAAAAATAGAGAAAGAAGTATCAATGACAAACGAATTGATCGCAACCGCACTAGAAACTGCTAGCGACACTAAAGATATCGAGTTCGGCGTTGGGGTATTGAAGGAAACTGGCTCGCTGTTCGCCCGCCTCTTTCCCGGTAAAACCGCCCTGGTAGTCGCGGATGAGAACACCTTTGGCGCCGCTGGAAAGGGAGTGGTAGACTCCCTCAAAGCTGCAGGCGTACCGATGCACGAACCCTACGTTTTCCCCGGTAAGCCTACTTTGTATGCCGGTTACGAGAACGTCATTAAAGTTCGGGAAGTACTGGAAGCTCTCGATGACACGGTGATCTGTTCCATTGCCTCCGGAACCCTCAATGACCTTTGCAAATTGGCTAGCGGAGAACTTCGGCGTCCCTATATGAACGTGTGCACCGCGGCCTCGGTGGATGGTTATGCGGCTTTTGGGGCGTCTATCACCAAAGATGGCTTCAAAATTACCCGCGAGTGCCCTGCTCCTGCCGGTTTAGTGGCTGATCTGGATGTAATCGCCGCTGCCCCGCAGCGCCTGACCGCTACCGGTTACGGGGATCTGATTGAAAAGATTCCCGCCGGAGCCGACTGGCTATTGGCCGATCGCCTCGGCGTGGAAGCAGTAGATGACTATACCTGGTCTTTGGTGCAAGGCCCCTTGCGGGGAGCCCTTTCTGATCCGGAAGGCGCCTGCAGGGGTGATCGCGACGCGATTGAAGGGCTAGCCGAAGGCAATATTATGTCCGGGCTGGCTATGCAGGCTCTGTCTTCCTCTCGCCCTGCTTCGGGTGCTGGCCACCAGTTCTCCCACACTTGGGAAATGGAAGGACACGGCCTCGACTGGGAACCCCCGCTATCGCACGGTTTCAAAGTGGGGGTTGGTACGGTCGCCTCTCTGGCGATTTGGGAAGAGTTCTTGGCAATGGATATTCCTAACCTGGATATTGAGGAAGTAGTTGCCAATGCCCCCGGTGAAGAAGAGGTCTTAGCCAAGGTAGAGGAACTAATCATTCCCAGTATCCAGGGTGAAGCGAAGAAACACACCCTTAATAAGCATTTAGAGGGCGAAGAACTTCGTAAACGCTTGGAACTGCTGAAAGAAAAATGGAGTGAGATTAAAGAGATTTGCTCCAAGCAGCTGATCTCGCCGGAGGAAGCGCAAGAAAACTTGCGTAAAGCTGGTGCGCCCTATCACCCCGAAATGATCAAGATCGATTGGGATCGTTTCCGCAAGACGCATCGTCAGGCGCAAATGATTCGTTCTCGCTACACAGTGCTGGATATTCTGATGGATCTCAACGCTCTCGACCAGGTAATCGAGCACCTGTTTAGCCCAGAAGGTTTCTGGGGTAAACATCGCCACGCTAACTAGGCGACTAGCTAGCTAATCAAGAATCAAGACTCTAGAAGAATCGCAATGCAACGGAGCCTGCAATGGAAAATAAATATGTAATCGGAATTGATTTCGGTACCCTGTCCGGTCGCGCGGTAGTGGTGCGGGTAAGTGATGGCGAAGTTTTAGCTTCTGCTGTTACCGAGTACGCGCACGAAGTTATGGATACCACTCTTAGTGCCGGTGATGGGCAGGCACTACCTCCCGAGTTCGCCCTGGAGGTACCCGCTGATTATATTGAGGTGCTGGCCAGTGCGGTTCCTCAGGCGGTTAAGGATTCCGGAGTGGATCCTAAGGACGTGGTGGCTATCGGTTTGGACACTACCTCTGCTTCCCTGGTGGTTACCGATAAGGAAGGTATCCCGCTTTGCGAAAAAGAAGAGTTTAAGAATAACCCGCATGCTTATATTAAGCTGTGGAAACACCATGGTGGCCAAGACCAGGCTGACCGGATCGTAGCGCTCGCTAAAGAACGCAACGAACCCTGGCTTGGCCGCTATGGCGGGGTGCTTTCTTCGGAGCTGGCACTACCCAAGATGCTGGAGCTATATGAAAAAGCCCCTGATGTTTACCAGGCAGCCGAAGTAATTACCGACATCATGGATTGGCTGACCTGGCAAATGACCGGAGTTCAGACCCAAACTGCTGGTGCCAGCGGATATAAGCGGATGTACCAGGACGGAAAGTATCCGGATAAAGAGTATTTAGAGGCGCTAGTTCCCGGATTCGGTGAGGTCTTCGAGCAAAAAATGTCCGCGCCGATCGCCCCATTGGGCTCCACGGTCGGAGAGCTGACCGAAAAGATGGCCTCTCTTATGGGACTGGAAGCAGGCATCACCGTCTGTTCGGGCAATATTGATGCCCACGTACATGCGGCTGGGGTGGGCGCCACTGAAAATGGGGTACTCACTGCTATTGCTGGTACCTCTACTTGTTTTGTGGTTTCTGCCCATGACTACGCGGATGTACCGGGAATCTTCGGAGTAGTCGATGGCGGTATCGTCGACGGTGAATGGGGTTTTGAGGCCGGTCAAACCGCGGTCGGAGATATTTTCTCTTGGTTTACTAACCAGTGCGTGCCCGCCAGCATTCGCGAAGAAGCTGAGCAGCGCGGTAAGAATGTCCATGAACTACTCACCGAACAGGCGGCGGAGCAAAAAATCGGCGAACATGGCCTGCTGGCCTTGGATTGGTGGAACGGTAACCGGTCTGTCCTGGCCGATGCGCGTTTGTCAGGAATGATGTTGGGGATGACCCTGACCACTACTCCTGCTGACATGTATCGCGCGTTGCTAGAATCCACGATTTTTGGAGCCAAGATTATTATCGACAACTTCATTGAACATGGGGTCGATATTAAAGAGATCGTGGTTGCGGGCGGCCTGTTAAAGAACCAGTTGTATATGCAGATGTACGCGGATATTACCGGTCTGCCGATCTCTATTTCCGCTACTGACCAAGCGGGTGCCTTGGGCTCGGCGGTATTTGCGGCGGTTGCCGATGGACAATACCCCGATATTTTCGCGGCTTCCGCGGCTATGGGCAAGAAGATTTCCCATGCCTACCAGCCGATCCCCGAAAATGTGGAAGCTTATCGTGAACTCTATGCTGCCTTTAAAGAAATGCATGACTTCTTCGGCCGGGGCGGCACTAAAGTTATGCGCAACTTGAAAGCGATTAAAGCGCAGGTACACCGCTCAAATTAAAGGGGGAAGTATGCCTCATGTAAATGAACTGCCCGCTAAGATCCGCAAGCAGGTAGCAGCCACTCGGGAAGTGGTTGCATCATTGCATGCGGAACTGCCAGCTAACGACCTGGTAGTTTGGACTGCCGGGAATGTTTCCCAGAGGGTGGAGGGCGCGGATCTATTCGTGATCAAACCTTCCGGGGTACGTTACGATGAGTTGTCAGCAGACGCTATGGTGGTTTGCGATCTAGATGGTAACAAACTGGATGATGATACCTCCGGAGATTTGCAGCCTTCTTCAGATACTGCGGCTCACGCCTATGTTTACCGGCACATGAGTGAAGTAGGCGGCGTGGTTCATACCCACTCCCCCTATGCCACCGCTTTTGCGGCGGTGCAACAGCCCATTCCCTGCGTGTTGACCATGATGGGTGACGAGTTTGGCGGCGAAGTTCCGGTAGGTCCTTTCGCGATCATCGGGGATGATTCCATCGGACGCGGGATTGTAGAAACCTTAAAAGATTCCCGCTCCCCCGCAGTATTGATGGCCAACCACGGGCCGTTCACTATTGGTAAGGATGCTAAAGCCGCAGTTAAAGCGGCAGTCATGGTCGAGGAAGTAGCTAAGACAGTAGCGATTGCCCGGTCTCTGGGTGAGCTATGTCCGATTGAATCACGTCATATCGATTCTTTGTACGAGCGCTACCAAAACGTCTACGGTCAGCCTCCCGTTAAATAGTTTTAGTTTCGCCGGTGGGCAAAAGAGCAGGTTAGCTTTTTTGCCCACCGGCGCAGCTGTTAGAATAGGGCGGTATTTGCTGGGTAGCTAGGACGGGAAGCAAGGAGAAGTTATTACTATGGCAGAGCGGGCACTACGCGGAACAAGTATCGGTTCAAAAAGCCTAGAAACAGAGGACGGAGTAGTATTCGCAGAACGCCGCGAAAGCCTCTACATTTGCCCTAATGGGCACCGTTTCCACATGACTTTTGCCGCCGAGGTTGCCGCGCCCGCCGAGTGGGAATGCAAATGCGGGGAAACCGGCGAACTGCAATACGAAGAACCCGCAGAAGAAGAAGATTCTAAGCCTTTACGTCCCCAGCGTACCCACTGGGATATGCTCATGGAGCGTCGCAGTGAGGAAGAATTGCAGCAGTTGTTACAAGAACAGCTGGAGGTACTGCATTCAGGGGCGCTAATGGACGGAGTGCATTACCGCTAGCAAATCCCCGGCTTAACTGCTATTTTCGGGGTTTAGCCTCCGCGTCTCAGCGAGGCTTTCTAAGGGTGCCTGGGGATAACGGTTAGGCTTTAGCTTCGCTCAGCGGGCGCCTTAAACACATCAGCTAGTCCCCAACGGGTAACTTTTGCCAGCGCTTCCAGAATAATAGCGCTGGACATTTTGGAGGCTCCGGCAGCGCGTTCTTGAAAAGTGATCGGTACTTCCACAATATTTCCGCCCGCTTTCACTGCCCGCCGGGTCATATCTATTTGGAAGCAATATCCACGGGAATCAAGATCTGCTAATCCCAGCCGGCCTAGAAAATCTAGACGGTAAACCCGAAAACCGGCGGTAGCATCCCCGATTCCCAGGCGCAGCAGCGCTCCGATATAGGCGTTTCCACCTCGCGAGAGCGCCTCCCGTAACTTTGACCAACCCTCTAGGCGGCCTCCTCTTATCCAACGCGAACCAATCACCAGATCCGGCTCACTCGGCCATAGCCGGCGAGCCAATAGTTTTTTCAGGTCACGTACCCGGTGAGAACCATCTGCATCCATCTGCACTATCCAGGTGTATCCTGCCTCCTGGGCCCAAGAAAATGCTTCCAAATAGGCCGGGCCAAGTCCGGCTTTCTCCGATCGGTGCAGTACCTTCACTCCCCTATCTTTGCTTGCCAGTTCCTCGGCGAGCTCGCCAGTACCATCGGGAGAATTATCGTCAACAATCACCAAGTCTGCCTGGGGAATTTCACGACGCAGTTTTGCCACCTGCCGGGGCAGAGTTTCTAGTTCGTTGTAGGTAGGAATCGCGATTACGATATCTTTCATTTCTTTCTTTTTCCTTTCGAGCCGTTATTTCCGCTTCCTCTGCTCTTATTCACCGCTGGTTTACGTCCTGTTCGAGGGGAAAACTCGGTTCTTTGAAAGCTGCGTTTTTGTATTTTCAAGAAAACTAGGATTGCTCCCACCAGCGCCAGCCCAATTAGGGTTCCGAAACGGAAGCTGGCGTTCATCGTCTCCCCAAAACGTGCCTGCCAGGTGAGAGTGTCGCGCAAAGGCAGAGCCGCTTTTAAAGTATCCGCCCGAAAGAGCCCGGATTGGGCAACAACCTGACCTTCTGGATCGATCAGGGCGCTTACTCCCCCTACTGCCACTTGGACAGTGGAGCGGTCATATTCTAGGGCGCGAAAGCGGGCAATCTGCAGCTGCTGTCGGGACTGATAGGAGTATCCAAAAGAAGAATTATTAGTGGGGAAATAAAGTAGGTTCGCGCCCGCGTTCACCGTATCGCGCACCAGCTGGTCAATCGCTACCTCGAAACAGATATTTGTCCCTATCTGCGCATTACCAACTGGGGTAACTCCGGGGGCTTTGCCCGGTATCATATCGCGCGGGAGCATTTTTACCTGTTCCGGGAAGATCTTAGAGATAGTAGGGCGAGCCGGTAAGAATTCCCCAAAAGGCACCGGTTCCCGCTTGATATAGATCTGCGAGAACTTGCCATCCTCCAGTTTTACTACCTGGTTAGAGGTAGTTTTATTCCCATAAACTAAGGTGCCAAAAATGATGGGAATTTGCAGGTTTTCCTGCCAGGAGCGTAGTTCCTCCGCCCACTGCGCATTAGCACGCAGATCTATATCTGCTGCCTGTTCCCCCCATAAAACTACTTCGCTTCCGCGCAAATCACTACTACGTGCTTGTTCCATATGACCAGACAAGATGGTGCCAGGATGGGAATAGGTAGACCCAATTGGCCAGGAAACACCCCCCTGCATAGCCGCCACTTTTAGCTGGGAAGAATCTTGCGTATCCGGTAGCGACGGTAAGCCCACCCCCGAAAAAATCACTACTATCAAGGCCAAAGCCGCAGTAGCTAGATTCGGCATCGAGATTTTCCAAGTCACGCTAACTAAGGCCGCCACTACCCCCACCATTAGAAAGGCCATCCCGTTTTCACCCAAAAGCGGAATCCATCCCTTCATAGGGCTATCTACCTGGGAAAATCCCAACATTCCCCAAGGCATTCCCGTCCAGGGAAAACACGCTCGCCACGCTTCGATCCCGGCAAAAGAAAATGCCGTCCAAAATGTCCAAAGCGGGCTGGTCAGTTTGCGGGTAGCCAAAACTGCCCCTGCCCACAAGGTGGGAAATAAGGTTTCAAACAGCGCCAGGGCAATCCAAGGAGTAGAAAAGGTCAGGGAGATAGCCACCCAGCGAAATAGCACCACGAAAAATAACAGAGAAGTCAGAATGGAGATCAGCAGAGCGTAGCTGCGGCGCGCCCGGCGCAGAATTAGTAGCCATAGTCCGAGAGATAACCAGGCGCCTAGCCAGTGTGACCCCCAGGTAGAGGGGAAAGCCAAAAGTAGACCTGCTGCAATGGCGATGGCAGCAACTAGAGCCCAAAAACCATTTATTAAATATCTGACCATGCCACCACTCCGCGCAAAATTAGTTTTTGGGCTTTACGCGCGGTAGCCGAGGTTTCCACACTGCCCACCATTTCTAGTTGCCGCAGCACATCGAGCAGCTGTTTCATCGCTCGCACGAAATCCCCGGCCTCCAAGGGCGCGGTCTCTAAAGCTACCGCGAGCGGTTTCCCCTTAGCCCAAGCGTAGGTCGCTGCCACCAGCGCCGAAGATGACTGCGGAAGTTCTGGTGCTTGCAGCTCGCTTTGTAGCTGGCGCAGATCAGCCGCCAAAGTTTCGATTTGATTGACCACAGATTTCAAAGAAGCAGGCACCGGGGCTCCCGTTTCTTCCCGCCGCGCCTCATAACTAGCCGCCGAACAGGCTGCCGCTAGTTGCGCCGGGGAAAGCCCCGCAAAAACATTTTCTAGGGCGCATTGCGCGATGAGTAAATCGTATTCACTATATATTCGGCGCAGCACCGCCCCGGATTCGGTTACTTGCCCCCTGGGATCTAGATACCCTAACTGGATTAGAACCTTAACGACCCGGTCAAAGGTATCAACCAGTGCGCCCTCCGAAATATCGACTTGGCGCCGCAAGCGGGCAGCCTGCCGCTCGAGACGCGCCCAGCGAGAGGCCTTCTTTATATGGCTCGCTAACTGGGGACAACTGGACGCGGGATGGTGCGCCAGTAGCTCGGTAAGTTCCAGTTCGGTCAGTTCTGCCAGTTCACGGCCATTAGTTTCCAGTACCGGAGAAGATCTCTGCGAGCTTGATACCGTAGGTTTTGCGGGGGTAGCCGCCTCTTCCTCACTAGGTTTGGCAGGTTCCGGATCGGTAAAAATCCCTTCGCGCACCGCGGTACGTAACTTAGAGGCTAGGCGTTGTCGGTCGCGCGGTTTGCGTTCCGAGTAATCTTTCACCCACATCTGCCCCACCAAGGCTAAGGGGCCAGCAAAGCCATTAGTGGAAAACTCCCGTAGCTTGGCGTTATCGGCCAAGATAGTTAAAGTGGTTTCCCCGGTGCGAGTGCCCGATTTTTTCATCACAATCCCGTGACGAGGGCGGCGAGCATCTTTATAAGCCACCACATCACCGCGTTTTAGGGAACTAAAAATCTCTAAGCGCCGCCGCGCTTGCTCGCGGGCAAGCAGTTGGGCATGGCGGGCATCACGTGCCTCCAGCTCACTCTTAATCCTTACATACTCGTAAATATCCCCCAAAGAGCATTCCAAAGACTTAGCCGCGACAATTTCATCGGCTGCCCTTTGCTTTTCAGCGGCTTGCTGCGCCTTCCCCACTACTGCCCGGTCTGCCTGAAATTGCGCAAAAGAGCGTCGCAAAACGTCCCGAGTACCCTCCAAGGATCCTCTCTCCAGCAGGTTAACCGCCATATTGTAGGTGGGACTAAAAGCTGATTTCAGCGGATAGGTACGTTTTGAGGCCAGCGCGGCTACCGTAGCTGGATCCATGCCGGGGCGAAACATTACGATGCCGTGACCCAAAGTATCGATCCCGCGCCTGCCAGCTCTCCCGGTAAGCTGGGTATATTGCCCGGCCGAGAGCATTACGAACTCGTGACCATCCCATTTGCGTAGTGATTCAATAACTACCGAACGCGCTGGCATATTGATCCCCAGCGCCAAAGTTTCGGTTGCCAACACCACTTTTAGTAGTCCGGCAGCGAACATTTTCTCTACTGCTTCTTTAAGTACCGGAAGCAGGCCAGCATGGTGCACGGCGATTCCGCGCCTGAGTCCCTCGAACAGGGTATCCAATCCCAAAGCGAGGGCATCACCAGGAGGAATATTTTCACTGATGGCATCTAGCCACGCCGAGATTTGGCGTTTTTCCTCGGGAGTAGTTAGATCTATTCCCGCTGCTACCAGCTGATTTTGACCCTGCTGACAGCGGGCGCGCGAAAAAATAAAAATAATAGCTGGCAGTAGACCTTTCGCGTTTAACTCCCCTACCGCTGCGGCCAGTGACGTATGGTGACCGCGTCGGGACTCCCCCAAGCCGCGGCGAGTCCTAGCTAGCAACGCCGGATTAAGTTTAGTTTTACCCCCGGAAGACTTTACTTCTAAATCAAAAAGTTGCCCTCCTACCAGCATATGTTGGTAAAGCGGCACCGGACGTTTTTCCGAAACCACAATCTCAACTTCTCCGCGCACTTGGCGTAGCCACTGACCGAATTCTTCGGCATTAGACACTGTGGCCGACAAGGCGATTACTTTTACCTGCGCATCCAGATGTAAAATTACTTCTTCCCATACGGGACCGCGATAGCGGTCAGCCAGGTAATGCACTTCATCAAGAACTACAAACCCTAAATCATCGAGGCGCCCATCGGTCCGGTAAAGCATATTGCGCAGAACTTCGGTGGTCATCACCACCAGGGGAGCTGAGGGGTTAACGGATATATCCCCGGTCAGTAGCCCCACATTTTCACTGCCGTAGGTGGCAGAAAAATCTCGAAATTTTTGGTTAGAAAGCGCCTTGATTGGGGTGGTATAAAAGGCTCTCACCCCGCGTTTTAACGCCAAGAATAGGGCGAACTCCCCCACTAAAGTCTTACCGGAACCGGTAGGGGCAGCAACTAATACAGATTTATGGTTCTCGAGGGCGCGAAGGGCTTGATCTTGGAAATCATCAAAGGGAAAATCAAAACCAGCCGCGAAACTAGCCACCTCGCCCTTAATCTGGGTGCGTTTAAAAGTGGCTAACTTTTCCGCCGCGCTTAGGGAATCCCAGTCCCCCGCACCTGGAGTAGGAGGTTTTTTTCGTTTACGCCTACGCGGCACTATACCAGCCCCAGTTTCTCCCAGCGTGTCTTGGCAGCTGCTAGGCGGGCGTAGCGACGAGTACGCCGAGTGGCCGCCACTTCCGCGCGTACCCGGCGCGCCTGCGCTAACACCTGGGGATCACCGCTGGCTCCGGCGGGGCGCAGAGCCGGAAGCTCTGAGGCTTCCTGCAAATTCTCGAGCGGAGAGGTTACCTGCTGAACTTGTTCCCCGAAAACATTTAAAGTGGCATTGGCTTTGCGGAATAGCCAGACAAACATGACAATCGGACAAATTATTGCCGCGAGAATCCCCAGCGTCCAAAGCACAACTAAAAACCCATGCATACCTTAAGCCTACCTGTTTCCGACCCTGGCGGTCACCCCGACACAGACCGCTAGAATATAAAACATGATGTTACGGGAAGGACAGGTGGCAGCGGTTCGCAACTTCAAAGCCACGCAAGAACTCACGCTCAAGATTTCCGCTCATCCTAGTGGAGCCGAGCAGTTTTTAACCGGGGAAACCATGCGTGCCTTAAACTATCCGGCCTTAAACGGAGAAGTTAAAGCGGGAGACACGGTACGCGTTGATTGTTCTGCCCTCCAGAAGAACTTAGGAACCGGCGGGTTCGCACTGGTGACCGCACTTTGTGGACGTCTGCCAGAAGACTCGTTACCGGCTAATGAGGGTCACATTATGAAGGCGCGCTATACCCCCAGCCAGTACATGGTTTCCTCTGTGGAAGAACAAGAATCCCCTTATCACCAGCAGATGCGACAGGCAGAAAACTTGCAGGGAATGCCGGTAGTAGGGATCGATCTGCATTCCCAGCTTCCCGCGGTGATCGCCGGGGTGCGGGCGGAAAATCCCGCGGCGAAAATCGTTTATGTTTACACCGATGGCGGGGCGCTTCCGGCGTTTTTCTCCCGCAACATTACCGCGCTGCGCGAAAATGGCTGGCTAGCGGCGGTAATTACCGCTGGTCAAGCCTTCGGGGGTGACTTGGAATCGATCAATACTTTTTCGGCGCTGCTGGCAGCCCGGCAGGTGTTAGCCGCCGATATCGCGATTGTGGGACAAGGCCCAGGCAATGCGGGTAGCGGCACCCCCTACGGTTACTCCGGTTTTGATCTTTCCTCGTTCCTAACCCAGGCGGCTGCAGGAGGCGGGAAAGCAATTTGTGCCCTGCGGATGTCAGCAGCTGACCCTCGGCCGCGCCACCAGGGAATCTCCCATCATAGTTTGCGAATTCTCTCTGATTTTACGCCTGTTCCCCTGACCGTAGCGCTGCCGGAATTTACCGACGAGGGCGAAGGGCAAAAACCTCTCCTAAACAGTGAGTTCACTAAATTGGTAGACTCCCAACTGGCACAGATTAGTTCCCGGCACCGGGTGCAAAAATGTGCAACTACCGGACTCAACCAGGCCTTAAGCGACTGCCCGGTGAAGCTGTCAACCATGCGACGGGGACTGGAGGAAGATGCTGCTCCCTTCCTGGCAGCTGCGGTAGCCGGACGCCTCGCCGCGCAGCTTGCCTAGCCTAAAGCTTCCGGCGAAATCCTTCGGGATTTTACCTCCGAGGCGACAAAGTACCAGTTAGGGTGCCGGCCTGCGCCTGGCGCAGCGCCAGCTAGATCCGAGCCGATAGCAGCTGGGTAACCAAAATTCCCTCCGCCCCGAGGGCGTGGAGCTTATCGACCACCCCGTGAACTTCGGAGCGTTTACACAGCGCCCGCACCGCTAGCCAGTGGCTATCTTGCAAGGAAGATATGGTGGGCGAAGAAATTCCCGGAGTGTAATTGACTGCTTTATCCAACAGATCCCGGTGAACGTTGTAGTCCACCAACACATAGTTACGCGCATTGAGCACGCCCTGGAGGCGCTGCTGAAGAACTTGCAGACCCGCACTGCCGGCTGCCTGCGGATTAGCGATAAGCACGGCCTCTGATTGCATCAAAGGTTCGCCAAATACTTCCAACCCGGCTGCCCGCAGAGTATTGCCGGTTTCCACTACATCAGCGATTGCGTCCGCTACCCCGAGGCGAACCGAGGACTCGACGGCCCCATCTAGGTGTACGGTATCCGCTTTGACCTGCTGCGAAGCCAGAAAGTCTTGCACAATCCGGTCAAAAGAAGTAGCAATACGTTTACCCCTTAGATCCTGAACCGAACTCATGGTACCTTGAGGCGCCGCAAAGCGAAAAGTAGAGGAGCCAAATCCCAGTGCTAATACTTCTTCGGCTTTGACTCCCGAATCCGCTAGTAGATCGCGTCCGGTAATCCCGGCTTGGATAAAACCGGCACCTACGTATTGGGCAATATCGCGCGGACGGAGAAAAAATACTTCCACCTGGTTGCTTTGATCGGTGATATGGAGCTCTCGACCCCGGCGGCGGGTGCGATATCCAGCTTCTGAAAGAATCCTGATGGCCGGATCTGAAAGACCACCTTTATTGGGAACAGCTATTCTTAACATTTGTATCCTTAGAGTTTTCGGTAGACGTCTTCGAGACTAACCCCTTTAGCGATCATCATCACTTGAGCGTGATAAAGCAGCTGGGAGACCTCTAAACAAAAATCATCGTGACTTTCGTATTCGGCAGCCATCCAAGTTTCGGCCGCCTCTTCTACGATTTTCTTCCCGATAGCGTGCACCCCGGCGTCTAGCTCTTTCACGGTGCCAGATCCTTCCGGACGTTCGCTGGCTTTCGCCTGCAACTCTGTAAATAACTCTTCAAAACTCTTCATAGCTTTAAGGTTAGTGGGTTTTGAAAAATCTTGCCTTCCGGCTCCAGTTGGCAGGAATCCAGTTAGCTCCAACCTGCCCCTGGGGCGCGCGAATAAGCTTTTCGAGGACGCCGCTGCTTCCTCGCCGAAAACCTCGCTAAATACTAGCAGTGGGACTGGGCGATGCGCCGCAGTTCCTCTACCTCCGCGTAGGCATCTTCAGCTTTATAAACCGCTGAACCCGCAACGAATACATCCGCTCCGGCTTCGGCAGCTACGCTAATAGTTTCGCGGGTAATTCCTCCATCCACCTGCACCGATACTTGCAGGTTAGCAGCAGAAATAGCTTCGCGGGTACGGCGAACTTTCGCCATCATCGACTCTAGGAATGACTGACCCCCAAAACCAGGCTCCACCGTCATTACCAGCAACATATCGATTTCCGGGAGGATATCGATATAGGGAGTGATATCGGTGGCTGGACGCAGCGCCATTCCCACTTTCGCCCCTTGCCGGCGAATCTCTCGCGCCAGACGAATCGGCGCTGCCGCTGCCTCGGCATGGAAAGTTACCGAGGCACATCCGGCCTCCGCATAGGTAGGCGCCCACCGGTCAGCGTCCTCGATCATTAAATGGGCGTCTACTGGCAAAATGTTTTGGCGGATTACTGCCTCTACCACCGGCAGCCCCCAGGAAAGATTGGGCACAAAATGATTATCCATCACGTCCACATGCGCGTAATCTGCGTTCTTTATTTTTTTGATTTCAGCAGCCAAGTTAGCAATATCGCAGTTAAGGATAGAAGGAGAAATAGTTACGCCCATGATTAGTTTCCTTTCTAGTTTTTGCTGATTACTGCTGCAAACATAGCGTCACTGGCATGAATATGTGGCCACAATTGTAAGTATTTATCGGCGCAGCCCAATCCCTGGGGCCAGGCATCGGCATCGATAAGTTGATCCCATACGGGGGTGAGTTCCTGTAGTTGCCCGTCCCCGCGGGCTTTTAATACCCGCTCTACCAGGAAAGTAGTTTCTGCCGGGTGCGGTGAACAAGTAGCGTAAATAACTAAGCCTCCCGGGCGGCAAACATCTAAAGCCCGATTTAACAGACGCTCCTGTAGATCAGTGATATCCGGAATGGTTTCATTACGGGCACGGTAACGGGACTCGGGGTGACGGCGCAATGCCCCCAATCCGGTACACGGAGCATCTACCAGTACCCGGTCATATCCGCCCTCACGGAGCGGAAACTGGGTGCCGTCTTTTTGCGTCACCTGCACATTGTCAAGAGCCTGCACCGAATCTTCCACCAATTTGGCGCGGTGAGGACTAATCTCATTAGCAACAAGTTGGGCGCCGCGTTGCCTGCCTAACGCCGCCATTAAAGCTGCTTTCCCGCCGGGACCGGCACATAAGTCTAGCCAGTTCTGGTCGCTGCCTTCCAAAGGATAGGTAGCTGCGATTCCGGCTACCAGTTGTGATCCTTGATCTTCCACCCCTGCGCGAGCCTGCCGAACCTCTTCTAGGCTTGCAGGGTCGCCTCCAGACACAATCAAACCCCAAGGACTCAGCGTCGAATAGGCAACATCTTGCTCCATATCTTCTACCGCATCGGCAAGTTCTTCTCGATCAACCAAGCCAGGTCGCGCCACCAGGTTGATATAGGGGGCGCGATTATTTTCTGCCAGTAATGCCGTCAGGGAATCATCGTCACTGGGAATCTGGGCACCCAGTTTTGCGTGTTCACTTAAAGCCGCGCGATAGGCGGCAATAATCCAAGCGGGATGGGAATACTCAATTGCCAGGCGGCGGGAGGCACTAAGGGCGTCCAGCCGGGATTCTAGTTCCCCACTGTCAGCCAGGCGCACCGCTTGACGTAAAACCCCGTTGACCAGTCCGGCGGCTCCCTCATTGGCTTCCTGTTTTGTCAGATTCACCGATTCGCTGACCGCGGCGTGGGTGGGCACTCGCATATTTAACAGTTGATGCAAGCCCATGCGCAATATAATCAGCACTTCTTTTTCCAAGGCAGCTACTGGGCGGGTCGAGCACTCATCGATTATCCAATCGTAAAAGCCTTGGCTTCTGAGCGTCCCGTAGGTGAGCTCGGTAGCGAAACCAGCGTCGCGCCCGGCAATATGGGCGCGAGTAAGGCGCGGGGGCAGCAATAGGTTCGCATAGGAATCTTTGGTCTCTACTGCCAGCAGTACCTGGAAAACCAGGGTACGTACCCGATCGGTTTGGGGACGCCATTCCTCCGGTTCGAAGCGGTTTCCTCCCCGCTTTTTTCGCTGGTTACCCCGGGGAGACTTACGGGGAGAATATTCTTTCGAGGGACGATCTGGTCGCACTAGTTTTGCTCACTTTCACCCGGGAGACTAAAGAAAAATTCTTGCCCATATCGTTGTCCCCGTCCCCAGGCATCGGCAGCCATCTCCCTTTTCCCAGCCGGGGTGACAAAGGTGAGTTTCACATCGTTACTGCCGGTGCCGACGGTGACTTCATGTTTAGTAACCCGCACCTGACCGGGCTGCAGCGTATCATGTTCTTTCATCTCGATTACGGGATAGATACTGATCCGTTTACCATCAGGCAGTTCGGTCCAAGCTCCCGGTTCAGAGGTAAAGCCACAAATCATGTCGGCTACCTGGTGGGCATCTTTTTCCCAAGGTATTTGGGCATCTGCCTTGGTGAGCAGAGGCGCGTAGCTGGCGCCTTCGCTAGTTTGCGAATGGGCTTTAGCATTTCCAGTTTCCAGCGCCGCGAGGACGTGGGGCAACAACCCGATTCCCGTGTCGGTTAAGCGCTGCAGCAACAAATCTGCGGTGGTTTGGGGAGCTACGCGGATGGGATCAACCGCATAGATAGGGCCGGTATCCATTCCCTCGTCAATGCGGAAAATACTAACCCCGGTGATTTCTTCCCCAGCGATACGCGAATGCTGCACCGGAGAGGCCCCCCGCCATTTAGGCAGCAGCGAATAGTGTAGGTTAATCCAGCCGTGGGGGAAAACCTCTAATAGATCTTTCGGAATCAGCAACCCGTAGGCGACTACCACCGCCACGTCGGCGCCTAATGCTTTAAAGTCAGGGCGCTCACTGGTGTCTTTCAACGAAGTAGGGGTAAAAATCGGCAAGCCAGCCTTTTCCGCCACCTGTGCCACCGGCGAAGGCGTAAGCTTGCGACCTCTACCAGAGCGAGCAGGACGGCGAGTTAACACCCCGACTACTTCATGCTCCGAGTCGAGCAGATACTTCAGGACAGGTACCGCCGAGTCGGGAGTACCGGCAAATAAGACACGCATAGAGGAAATGTTATCAGTTAAGTACCGCTATCTCAGGAAACATTAAAGATCTTGGGGATCTACCTGTACCCGGATCTGACCCCACTTTTTACGAGAAGCCACCGCTTGCAGGCGGCGCAGCTCTTCGCGCAACAGCTCACCTTGATCCAAACGGGAACGTACCAACACCTGGAAGTGATCGTCCTGCCTAACCGGACCGATAACTTGGGCACCGGGGAAGCTGGACTCAGCAAGGAAACGGTGCAAGGTGTCCTCTGAGCCGCGAATAACCGCTAAGGCGGCAGTGGGGGGAATCCCAACTTCCGCTCGCTCGGCTAGCTCCTGGCTTGCCCAGCTACTAAAAGTTCGGTGTTTAAAAGTTTCGGCGAGTCGCTGCCCCGGATCACCGGTGAGCATCACCTGCCCGCCCGGGGCAACTTTAGCAGCGGTATTTGCCCAACGCCGCAAAGCTTCTTCCGCTGCCCAAATCCGATCTAGGCTCAGGAGCAGGCCGGCATCTAACAGTAGTGCCGCAAGGTAGCCACCCTTAGCTACCGGTTCTTGTTCCGCAGTTGCCACGATTAAGGCTGGCTCAGCATTGATAAGGTTCAAAGAAGTATCGGCGTCACAGTTATAAACGGGGACACGCGGAAACGCGGCAGCTAGTTCGGTTCCAATTTGTTGATGTCCGCGCACCCTAGCGCGGGTCTCTTTAGCCCCACAACGCGGGCAAGAAAACCGAAATTGATGAGCGCAACTATGGCAGATAAACTTTGTGCGCAGCTGCTCTACGTGCCCTAGGCACTGCGGACAACGCACCGGCGCTAGGCAATTAGCACAGCTCAGGCCGCCGCGTCCTCCTTTGCGAGGAGCCTGGATTAATACCGGACCGTTTTTTAATCCGCGCCGCAGGAATTGCAGGGCGGTAGAAGATAGCCCGCTTTGCCCGAGGGAAGGGTCGTCTCGATTTTCATATTCGGGGGTAAAAATCTTAGGCAGCGGCATTTGGTGAGTTTCGGGAACCAAGTCGCAAGCCCAGGTAGACATAACTAAAGCCTGCGCCTGGGGTGAACGCGAGAAACTTCCTAACACTAAAGAAGCTTTTTCACGCTGGGATCGTAGCATTGCAACTTGCCGGGTGTGCCAATAAGGTGCGGATTTTTCCTGATAGGTGTCGGCCGCCTCGTCCCAAATCAACAGCAGAGACAGCTTTTTCAAAGGAGCAAAGATGGCGGAACGAGTTCCTATCACCAGAGAAGGATGGTTAAACCGACACTCTAAGAAGGCGCGGTAACGGGCATTCGCCTCCAGATCAGAGTGATACTCCAAGGCTGAGGGGGCTCCGATGGGAGCATGTTCATCCCAGTAGGCAGCAAAATCCTGCGCTAGCTTACTAGTGGGGAAAAGACAGAGCGTTGAGCCACTATCCCTTAGCGAATGGGAGATGAGCTGGGAGATTTGAGAGAAGGGAGCGGGCAATTCGGGTTCGGGAAGTGCTTGCCACACTACGCGGCTCGTTTGCCCCCGCGCTAAAGACTCTAAAAGGGCTGTCCCAGTGGGATAGGAAGCAACGAGGGGCTCCCTAGCTGCTTTGTCCTCGGCGAGCCCGCCTAGCTTTGCCTCTTTGGTTGCCGCAGATTCGCGGTTATCAGAATCAAAGAACTCTTTCTCAATATTCGCGCGGCGCGGAGGGATCGCCTGGCGTAAAATCGCGGATAAATTTCCGGCATAACGCCGAGCTACCTTTTCTGACAATGCAAAGCTGTCTTCGGACACCAAAGGATGGGGGCTGAGGACCCGGCTGATTGGTCGTAAACGCTGTCGGGTAGGTTCTGCTTTGCGAATATCCCTTACCCATCCGTGTACCAGCTGGCCGGCAATTTTTACGCTCACGAGGCATCCGGGCTGTACTTTTGCCTGCAGCCGGGCAGGAATCGTGTAATCGAGGCCGCTGGCCAGATGAAAAACCGAAACCTCGGGAATAACTCGGGCAATCGGGTCACTATTTTCCCATTTGCCACGGGGCTGACTCGGAGTGGCCAGTAGCTCTTGTTGGGTTCCTGCCAGGGAATTAGTCTGCTTCCGGGATCTAAGGCTAGCTAGGGGGTCAGTGCCGCTCCACCGCGGCATCGTGTCAGTCACTGCAGCTGCTGGCGTACCAGCGTAACTATCTGGGTAGCCACCTGGGGTTTATTGCCCGAAAACTGCGCAATTTCACTGCCTTCGCCGTCAACTGCGCAAACTCTGGTAGCGATATCTCCGAATCCAGTTTCGGTGCCCACTTGGTTAATAAAAATAATGTCGGCTCCTTTGCGGCGAGCCTTTTCTTTACCCAGTTGCAGCACCTGTTCCCAGCTGCCGGTTTCTGCCGCGAATCCGGCTACTAACTGATCGGAGTGTTTCTTGTTGGCTAAATCTGCCAAAATATCGGCAGTGGGGCGCAGCCTTAAAGAAAACTCCTGTTGATTAGGAACTTTCTTGATCTTTTCGCTTTGAAAATCTACTGGCTTATAGTCCGCTACTGCTGCCGCCATTACCGCCACTTGCATGTGGGGGAAATAGTCTAGTGCTGCCTGGTGCATTTTGCCTGCACTAGGAGTAGCCACCACTTCTACCCCACCGGGCAAAGATTCCAGGAGCGTTGGTTCAATATTGGCAGCCAATAAGGTTACTTGGGCTCCCTGCCAAGCAAACTGCCGGGCAATCTCAACTCCAAAGCGCCCAGAGGAACGATTCCCGAGAAAACGTACGGGATCTAAAGGCTCACGGGTGCCTCCCGCGCTTACCATTACCTTCTTGCCTTGCCATTTCCCGGTAGAAAGAACCGATAGCACCTCGGCGTAGATATCTTCTTCCGGTGCTAGCCGGCCTAGCCCTCGATCCCCACTGGATAGATCACCTGCCACCGGGCCGATGAAACGCGCTCCCCTAGCTTGCAAGGTTTGCACATTTTTCCTGGTCGCCGGGTTTTCCCACATATTGGTGTGCATTGCCGGGGCTAACAATAGCGGGCAGTCAGCCGCCAAAATCACGTTGGTGAGCATATCGTTAGCAATGCCGTGGGTTATCCGTGCTAATAGATCAGCAGTTGCGGGAACTACCACGATGGCGCTGGCCTCGCGGGCGAGTTCAATATGCCCAACTCCGCTTACGGGGGAATCTACCTGCGTGTAGACCGGATTACCGGATATTGCTTGCCAGGTAACTTCCCCGATCATTTTTAGAGATGCTGGGGTAGGAACTACCCAGACATCGAAGTTGGCTTTAACTAATGCCCGCACCACATGGGTGGCTTTATAGGCGGCGATACCCGCCCCCACCCCGATAACAATTTGGCGGCGCTGCGACATAGTTCAGTTAATCCTGGGAAGAATCGTCATGCTCTTTCAGATTTAATACTCCCTGATCAATTTCGCGCAAAGCAATACCTAGAGCTTTGTCTTCAGGATTGGAATCAATCAGCGGCCCGGGAGTGGAAAACATTCCTTCCGCGATCTCCAGATTGTAAGTGTTAATCTGCCGTGCCCGTTTAGCCGCATATACTACTAGGGCATATTTGGACTCTACCTTTTCCAATAGATCATCTATTGGAGGGTTGGTGATCCCCTCTGGGCTAGCAACAGTACCCGACATATTGTCCTCTCATTTCTATTTTCAGTGGCGAAGCGCCACCTCTTCACGAAGAATCTTACGCTATTCCCATTAGAGCTGCTAGTTCGCTAGCCGCCTGATCAGGGTGATTATTTACCACGATATGCTCAAATTCTCCGGCAGCTGCCATCTCAATTTCGGCGGTTTTTAAACGCCGAGTTACCTCGGCTTCTCCCTCGGTGCCTCTTCCCCGCAAGCGTTCTTGCAAGATCTTTTCACTGGGAGCTTGTAGGAATATAAAACAAGCATCGGGGTTAGTGCGCCGCACCTGCCGCGCGCCAGCTAGATCGATTTCTAAAATCACGTCCTCGCCGCGGGCGATATACTTTGCGATTTCAGAGCGTAAAGTACCGTAGCGCTTTTGACCGTGAACTATCGCCCACTCTACAAATCCATCGCTGTCCACCAGTTCATCGAACTGGGGTTCACTTAGGAAATGATAGTCAATCCCGTCGCGTTCACCCGGACGGGGCGAACGAGTAGTAGCAGAAACCGCTACATTTACCTGGGGATGGGCTTTTCGTAAAGCCTTAACCACAGTTCCTTTGCCTACCCCGGAAGGGCCAACCAATACATAAAGACGAGACATGGGTAAACTTTTCGCTCCGAGCTTGTCCGGTAAATAACAGTATGGGACCCAAATCTTGGGTCCCATACTGCAATAAGTTGGTTAGATTATTAGCCGAAGCGACGAACCAGTTCAGCGCGCTGGTGCTCACCTAGACCACGGATACGACGAGACTTGGCGATGCCGATCTCCTCCATTACCGCAGCAGCAGTGGTGGCGCCCACCCGAGGCAGAGCCTCCAGCAGAGCCTGAACCTTCATCTTGCCCAAGTACGGATCATCCTGAGCGTTCTTGATTACTTCAGACAGGGTCAGTTCCCGGTTCTTCAGCTTCGCCTTAGTTTCAGCACGAGCCTTGCGAGCCTGAGCGGCTTTTTCCAGAGCCTGCGCGCGCTGTTCGGGAGTCAAAGAAGGAAGTGCCATTTTGTATTACCTCTTCATCTAGATTTACGGGATAACAACACGAAAAACACTAGTTGTTTTTTCCGTTTAAGCCAAACTATCGACTAAGCTTTGCTAGTTCCGTTGCGAAAAATATCACTCATTTGCTCAGTTATTCGCCTGGCGGCTGCTTGCAAAGATGACACTTTCGGACCAGCTGAAGATATCCCCCGCGAAGTTGATGCCAACACCCGGAAGGCACTTTCCCCGAATATTTTTTGTATATCCGCTGGTGTAGCCCCTTGAGCGCCGATCCCCGGAGATAAAACTGATCCCGAAAATGCCGAAAAATCGATTCCTAAATCCTTCGCAGCATTTCCAGTGGTGGCGCCCACGACCAACCCCACATCTGCGATATGACCTTGATCACTACCGGCTTTATTTGTGCGTTCAGCCTGCGAAATTATGTCGGCCGCCACGCTTTTACCACTGGCACATTGGGCATGTTGAACCTGAAATCCTTCCGGATTTGAAGTAAGGGCTAAGACGTAGACCCCTTTCCCATTGGCCTTGGCTAAGTCCAAAGCAGGGGCCAGCGAACCGTATCCCAGGTAGGGAGAAAGGGTAATCGCGTCCGCTGCTAGCGGGGAACCAGAGCTTAAATAGGCCTGCGCGTAACCGGCCATGGTGGAACCGATATCGCCACGTTTAACATCCAAAATGGTGAGCAGCCCCGCCTCTCGGCAAGCCGCGAGCACTTCCTCTAATACCTGGATACCGCGAGAGCCGAAACGTTCAAAAAATGCCGATTGGGGCTTTACCACTGGTACTTGCCCCGCCATCGCTTCCACCAAAGTTAAGGAGAAGCTACGCAAGCCCTGGAGATTGTCCTCCAATCCCCAAGCGGAAAGTTGTGAGGAGTGGGGGTCAATACCTACACAAACATTGCCTCTTTCGTCCATAGCCTGCGCTAAACGTAACCCGTAGCGACACATATTTCCTCCTTAAAACTGTAACTGTCCAGCTAAAACTGTGGGTTTGCCTCGATAGATAGTGTGGCGCACCTGCCCTAATAATTCCTTGCCCACAAAAGGAGTGTTATCGGAGCGAGAAACTTGTCTCTCGCGATGAACCTGCCAGGAAGTATCGGCAGATACAAAACAAAGATTTGCTACCGCTCCCGGAGCGATTTCCTCTCCCTGCCCCTTAGCTCTCCCAATTCTCGCCGGGGTGACCGACATGACGCGTGCCAGGTCGCGCCAAGTCATTTTTCCGCTTTGCACCATAGTGGTGGCCACCACGGCCAGGGCAGTTTCCAGTCCGATCATCCCAAAAGCACCGCATTCAAAATCGCAGTCTTTGAGTCGGCGCGGATGCGGAGCATGATCGGTGCCGACCAGGTCAATGGTGCCGTCTGCTAATCCGGCTTGCACTGCCTCCACGTCTTTTTGTGAACGTAGCGGCGGATTTACTTTAAATAGCGGATCTCGTCCTCTTACTTCTTCTTGGGTGAGGAACAGATGATGGGGCGTAGCCTCGGCACTTATGCGTGCGCCTTGGGATTTGCCCCAGCGCACTAGTTCGACCGCTCTGGCGCTTGACAGGTGGCAGACATGTACTCGCACGTCCAGGTAGAGAGACAGCAAAATATCGCGGGCAATGATCATCTCTTCTGCAACGGTCGGCCAGCCCTTTAGCCCCAGCTCCTGAGCCAAGTAGGACTCGTTCATTTGCGAGTCTTCAGTCAGGCGCGGCTCTTGGGAATGTTGGGCAATCAACCCGTCAAAATCGCGGACAATTTCTAGAGCCTGCCGCATCAGCAGCGGATCAAAAACGCATTTGCCATCGTCACTAAACACGTTAACCGCTGCCCGCGACTGATGCATTCCCTTAAGATCCGAAAGCTCTTTGCCCGCCAGATTCTTAGTGACTGCCCCCACTGGATGAACATCTACCCGTCCGGCTTTACGCCCTAAATCTAGGACTTGCTCGACTACCTGTGGACAGTCCTGGGTAGGGGTAGTATTCGCCATGGCGAAAACTGCGGTATATCCGCCCTTTGCGGCCGCGGCAGTGCCAGTGTCAACGGTCTCTGCGTCGCACCCGCCGGGCTCACGCAAATGGGTATGCAGATCCACCAGACCAGGCAGCGCTACCAAGCCCCGGGCATCAACTTCGCGCACCCCCGTGCCGGTGTCTACAGACAAATCTGACCCGACCTGGCGAACCACTTCGCCCTCTATTAAAATATCAGCGCGCTCTTCCCCCAGGATATTTGCGCCGCGAAAAACTATTTCCCCCATGGCTACCTCCTAAAATCTGAGTGCAGCCAGGCGGCGAGGACGCAAGCGTCAGTTTTATGCCGTCGGGCTACTTCTCACTTGGATTATTGTCAGTGGAGCGCCCAATCGCATCTAGCACTCCGTTTATAAAGTCTGGTGATTCCGGAGTGGAAATCGCTCGCGCGGTACCTACCGCTTCGTCTACCGCAATCTTCCAGGGAACATCCTCATTGTAAAGAATCTCCCACACGCCGCAACGCAAAATCGCTAGATCCGGTTTGGGCATGCGATCTAGCGCCCATGCCCGGGAATACTGGCTGAGCGTCATATCGATATCGAAAAGATGCTCCGCTACGCCCTCGGCAATTTCTGCCGCGTAATCAGGCAGGGTGGTTTGCGCGGTAGTCAGATGCTGCCGGGCAAGTACCAGTTCCCGCAAATCTTCTGGGTCTTGATCTAGACCTTTGAGATTAGCTTCGTAAAGGGTATCAACTGCCCGTCGCCGTGCTTTGGTACGCCGAGATAGCCGATTCTTGGACACTGGCTACTATTCCTTAACCCGGGAAATATAATCACCCGAACGGGTATCTACCTTGATTTTCTCGCCCTCTTCCACAAACAGCGGAACCTGAACTTCATAACCAGTCTCTACGGTCGCCGGTTTGGTTCCCGCAGAAGAACGATTACCCTGCAGCCAGGGCTCGGTGTGGGTAATCTGCATGATTACCGAGGCGGGCAGTTCCAGGAACAATACCTGTTCGTCATGAAAAGCGACTACGGCGCGCTGATTTTCAATGAGGAAGTTCTTGGCGTCGCCTACGATTTCCGAGGTAATCATCACCTGCTCATAGGTGTCGTCATCCATGAAGACGAAATCAGTACCATCTTGGTACAGGTAGGTCATATCCCGGCGGTCAACCGTTGCGGTCTCGACTTTTACCCCGGCATTAAAGGTACGATCAACCGTTTTGCCACTTAAAACATTCTTGATCTTGGTACGCACGAACGCCGGGCCTTTACCCGGTTTAACATGCTGGAACTCCACTACCTGCCATAACTGGTTGTCAAGTTTTAGTACCAGACCGTTTTTCAAATCATTTGTTGTCGCCAACTTAATACCCCCAAGTCAAAATCAATCGTTACTACTTTACTTTAATCATGCGACGGTGGAAAATATTGCCCCTAACCGGTACTTTCACTTCCTAGGTTTAAAGCCTCCGCCACTTTTTGCAGCGCTTGCGCTTTCGATAAATCCGAAACTTCTACTGTTAGGGGATGTAGAATCTGCCACCGCTGGCGTCGCTGCTGCCCCATTTGTCGCAGCCACGCCCGCGGCATCCCCAATCCTAGGGAGCGAGGGCGATTGAGCCCGGCGCGATCGGCCATAGTAGACAGGTCAATAACCAGTTCTAGCACTTCAGCACCAGGCAAGTCTTGCAGCTCGCGCAAGGTTTGCGGGTTATCTAAGGCGCCGGAGCCACAATCAACGATGGTGTTTTCACGGGGCAGATCATGCAAGAGGTCGCGCAATACTTCCCGTTCGACCTCGCGATAGCGTTCCTCTCCCACTGCTAGCAGCGCAGTATCTGCCGCGACCTGTAATTTGGAGGCTACCTCGCGATCGGTAGCAACCAGGTTCCACCCCAAGTTATCTGCTAGCGCCGCACCGATAGTAGATTTACCGCTTCCCGGTAGCCCAATCAAGAATACGATCCTATTCACTTGGCCGCTCCTGGCTCGATAAGGCGGGAGAACCTGCCGCGGTATCAGCCTGGTTTATAGCATTAAAAGCGCGCTCTGATAAGTGGTAATCCGTGATTGGGGTGACCTGAATCTGTCCGTTACCGGTGGTAAGCACCATGCGGATTACTCCCCCGCGAACTTTCTTATCCGAAGCCATGATTTTCAGCAATTGCTTGAAAGAGTATTGTGGGCAAGTGGTCGGCAATCCCAACGCTGCAATCTGGCGGCGTTGGGATTGCATTTGCGAGGGCGTAAGCAGGTTCAGTTCCACCGCCACCTGGGCAGCAAACACCATCCCGATGGCTACCGCTTCTCCATGTAACACTTGGTAGGAACTAGCCTTTTCGATCGCATGGGCGAGGGTGTGTCCATAGTTAAGGCACTCCCGCATCCCTCCTTCGCGCAGGTCTTCGCTAACCACCCCGGCCTTGACATTGATCGCGCGGCTAATTACTTCTTCCGCAGCGGCAGGAGACCCCACCAGCTTTTCGGGACTCTGTCCGTTCAGTAGCTGCAATATTTTCCGGTCCGCAATAAACCCGCATTTAATGACCTCCGCCAAGCCGGAGTGCAGCTGCCGTGGCGGTAGGGTCTGCAAATAATCGAGGTCACAGATAACTGCGCTCGGTGGGTAAAACGATCCCACCAGATTCTTACCTAGGGAAGTATTGATTCCGGTTTTGCCTCCGATGGCTGCATCCACCATCGCCAAGAGGGAAGTTGGCAGATTAAATAATTCAATTCCTCGCAGCCAAGTGGCGGCTACTGAACCCCCCCGAGGCGGGGGGGCGCCTCCACCCCCCGCCATATCGGTAGTTGCCCCGCCTCCGAGCGCCACCACCGCGTCCTCGCGAGAAAAATGGTTTTCACCCAGACAGCGCCAGGCATCTTCCACAATCCGGATATTTTTGGCACCTTCTCCATCCGGGTGCTCGAACAGTTTTACCACTTGTCCCGATTGGGTAAGGCTAGTAGCCAAGGCACGGGCAGCGCCCGAAAGTGGCGGCGGATAGATTAAGAATAATTTCCGAGTCCGCTCTTGTATCATCTGAGTGAGCGCTGCGCCTGCCCCCTGCCCCACGATGACCTGGTACCCGGCACCAGAAGTTACCGGAATCACCCGCGACGCTGCCTTAACCTGCGCCGGTAAAGTTGCCAAAGCCTCCAGATGGTAGCGACGCACCGGGAGCTGCTCTTTTCTGCCTAATCCCCGCATTACCGCGGAGGAGACTTCGTTAAGAGTGCCGTTAGCGGGAACGATTAGGGTAGCCGCCTCCAGATAGCTGTCCCGGCGCTCTGCTTCCAATTGTGCAAGCTTGCCACTGGGACTGTCCACGTCAGCTAAAAGTGGGCGGTTAGCATCTTTCCCCACACGGGCAGCCGCCTGGGAAAGGGAAACATCGAGGAAAACGACATCTTTACCGGTTAGCGCTAACCGGGTTTCCTCCCGGGTAAGCGCGCCACCGCCCAGGGAGATGACTCCAGCGTCGCTAGCGAGCAGTTCCGCAATAGTCTTTACTTCTAGCTCTCGAAAGCCTTCCTCACCGCGGGTAGCAAAAATCTCGGGGATCGACATTCCTGCCTGCTCGCTAAGCACTTGATCAGCATCCCGGAAGGAACAACCTAAACGCGCGGCCACGAGCCTGCCTACCGAGGTTTTACCGCTGCCGGGCAAACCAATAAAAATTACTTGCTTTGGGCTAGTCATAGCCTCGCCTCCACGCGCTTTTGGTAGGCCTGCAGATTCTCGCGTACCTGATCCAGGGAATATCCCCCCACATGCTCTAACAACGCATCAGCCAGGACTAATGCCACCTGCGCTTGGGCGATCACCGCCCCGGGGACTACCGCGCAAGTATCGGAGCGTTGATGAATAGCTCGGCTTTCTTCCCCGCTTGCCAGATCAATGCTGCGCAAAGCACGAGGTACGGTAGAGATCGGTTTGAAGGCACAACTGACTCGGATTAGCTGTCCGTTCGACATGCCACCTTCGATCCCGCCGGCATGGTTGGAAGCTCGGGCTATTTCTCCGTTTTCTGCCCGAACAATCTCGTCATGGGCTGCCGACCCCGGCAGATACGGCTGGGTTCCATCCCCGACTTTTACGGTTTTTACCGCGGGGATAGACATTAGAGCAGCCGCTAACCGAGTATCTAAACGCCTATCTGCCGTCACATGGCTACCGAGACCAAGCGGTACCCTAAAGGCCGCTACCTCGACACTGCCCCCAATAGTGTCGCCATTTTCCTTAGCCGCATCGATCTGGGAAATCATTTGCTCGCTAACGGTTTTATCCGGACACCGCACCGGATTTTCGTCCAGGCTGTCCTGTTGATCCAATGCCGGAACTGGATAATTTACCGGTAGCTCGGCTTTCCCAATTTGAGTTACATAGGAAATCAGCTCTATTCCGGCGGTTTGTTTTAAGAACTCTTGGGCAAAAGCTCCCAGCCCTACCCGCATTGCGGTTTCCCGGGCGCTGGCACGCTCTAAAACGGGGCGAGCCTCCTGCAGGTCATAGGCGAGCATTCCCGCCAGATCCGCGTGTCCGGGGCGAGGACGAGTTAAAGGTTTATTGCGAGCAATTTCCCGCTGGTCGCCTTTACCAGCATCAATTTTTAGTGCCTGCGGATCTACCGGATCCGGGCTCATCACCGTTTCCCATTTCGGCCATTCGCTGTTTTCAATCAGCAGCGCTACAGGGGCACCGGTAGTCTTTCCCCTGATCACCCCAGCTACCAGATGGGCACGGTCCTGCTCAAATTTTTGGCGGGCTCCCCGGCCGTAGCCGGCGCGCCGACTGGCTAAATATTCGGCGACTTTTGCGGTCGTGATTTCTACCCCTGCGGGCATTCCTTCCAAGATTCCTACCAGCGCGGACCCATGTGATTCACCGGCGCTCATCCATCTCAACATGGCTTCATTCTTTCATGGAACCATTTTTTCCGGTTTAGCTTTTCACTTCTAGAACAGCTAAGCACACCGGCTAAAAAATAAGTTTTCTAGCGAGGAACCACCAGTAGAGCGATATAGGTGGCTGCTAGCAGCCAAGGGCCGAAAGCAAAGCGGGTAGCAGAGCTGGCTTTCTTCACCGTCACTAGATAAAGCGCCCACAGACCGCTACCTACTACGGAAAGGATCCCCATCAGCAAGAGGCAATGCCAAGAAGAGCAGGTAGCCAGCCCCACCAAGAGGGGAACTAGCCGCAAATCACCAGCCCCGATACCGTGACGTACAAAAGTACCCGGGAGCAGCAGTATAAAGCTTCCGATCGCTACGATGAGAGCATAAGCCGGTTTCACCCACTGTCCAGTAATGAAGCCAGCCAAGATAACGACTGTTACCACCAGTATCAAGAAAGTTAGAGTCATCGAACGCGGGAGCCTTTGGGTGCCCGCATCAATAACTGAAAGCACCGTCCCCAGGGTGAGTAAGGGAAACAGCAACAGTAAATTGATAGATCCGAACCGTACAATTACTGCAGTTCCGACTGCAACCCCAGCTATCAGACCTATCACCCACGGCTTATTCCAGAATGCTCTCGCTTGGCCAGAAAGGCGAAAATACTTATCTACCTTGGGTAACCCGTATGCCAAGTTTCCAACTCCCGCGAATAATAGCGCGATAATCAGGACTAACAATTGCATTTTCATGCCGTTATGCCTCCTTAAGAGCTGTCCGCATAGCTTGAAGATTGGGAGTGCGGGAAGTAAATAACTTGACCTGCATTTGAGCTTGATGTAGCAGCATGGATTTTCCGGAAATAATAGTGGCGCCGTCGCGGCGAGCTTGTTTTACCAGTTCGCTCGGCCAAGGATCATACACAATGTCTAATACGGTTTGATCAGAGTTAAAGGAAATAGTTTTATATAAGCCATCCAGAACTTCGCGAGGAACGGTGGAAATAATCAGTTCCGCTGCCTGCAAGGTTTCGCGAGCCTTCTCCCTGGCGGCTAGGGGAATATATCCGGGATCGATGCCTAACCTGGTCGCCGCCTGCAGGGCATTACCTGTCCCCGATACTCTGCGCGCCAACAGATTAATCTGACCGGCCTCAAGTTCGGTTAAAGCGGCTAGCGCCGAGGAAGCAGTAGCCCCCGATCCTACTATGACCGCTTTTTCGGGGCTGAAGTCACGACCCTTAGCCTCTTTAATGGCTGCCACCAACCCATAAACATCGGTGTTAAATCCCGCGGTAACTCCTCCCGGGAAGGGCACTACGGTATTTACGGCTCCGGTTGCTTTGGCTAGCCCATCAACTTGGGAAAGCAGGGGAATAATCACCTGCTTTAAAGGCATAGTCACCGACAGTCCCACCAGGTTTTCCGGCCAGCTGGCCAAAAATGGCTCCACCTGATCCTTGGTAACTTCTATCCGGCGATAGTCAATATTAAGCCCAAGATCCCGATAAGCTGCCAGGTGGAGAACTGGAGACAGCGAATGGCTAATCGGGGATCCGATTACCGCTGCCCAGGGAGTTAGCGTTTGCATTTGCCCTGGTTTTGCTGGCACCACTGCTTAAGTTCCTCCACGCTCTTCTTCTGTTCTTCTAAAGTGAGGGCGAACTTAGTTTCCCCACTATCCAGATTGACCGTGGTGAAGTAAAGCCATTTACCATCAGCCGGTTTCACCGCCGCTTGCAGTGCCTTTTGCCCTACCGTCCCGATGGCAGTTGGGGGCAGTCCTTTATGCTTGTAAGTGTTATACGGGGTGTCTTGTTTTAGATCCTCGCTACTGGGAATTCCGCCGGAGCGGCCAAGACCATAAACCACCGTGGAATCCATTTGTAAAAATCCGTGAGTATCCGGATTATCTTGAAGACGATTTTCAATAACCCTAGCTACCTGGGCGTAATACTTATCGAGATTGACTTCTTTTTCTAAGATAGAAGCCTTAATCAGGACACTAGCACGCTGCTCGGGAGCCACTCCCGCCTCATCTAAGCGTTTAATCTGGGTGTCCACCATGGTTTTTACCAGATCTTTTACGCTCTGTTTGGTGGAAACAGTATAAGTATCGGGAGCTAGCCAGCCTTCGAAAGATTCTTCGCTTTGCCCGGGAATACCGTATTCGGCGGGGTCTGCGAAGGCTTCAGCTACCTGATCAGCATTGAATCCGGCAGTTTCCTGCAAGCGGGTCTTTATCTGCTTAACGGTAAACCCGGGAGGAATAGTTACCTTAATATCTGCTTTGGAGGTAGGATCTAGCAGCATTGCCAGCGCTTCTCGCGAAGACATCCGTTTGTGCAGTCGGAATCGTCCGGCTTGCACCCCTTGTGCCAAAGAATTTTTCTTAAATATATCGGCAAAGACGTCCGCGTCCGCGATTACTCCTTCTTTTTCTAGGATTGTTCCGATAGTTTTACCCGAGGCACCTTCGGGAATCTCGATAATTACTTCCCCGCTGCCTTTACCTTCGTAGTCTTCACCCCCAGATATTATGCCGCTAATTCCTCCGAGCTCTTTGGCAGCAATAACTGAGGCTCCAGTAATTAAGCCGATGACCACCAGGATTACTACTGCCGCAATAGTACGTTTTTTACGGCGGGCCTTCCGCCGCGCACTACGTCCGGCAACGGCTGACCGAGAAGGAACAGTCGCTTCAGACTCCCCTTCCCAATAGCTGTCGAGGTTAGCGGAATCTTGCCTTTGAGAAGGCTCCGCTACGCTGTTTTTATCGGCGCGGCGGGACGGAAAATGTCTCCTAGCCTCGCCATTGTCTTCCTCGCGGCTCATCAGGCTCCCTCGCTTTCAGATCCGTTGGCCAGCGGCAATCCGGGGGGACGTCCGGTTCGCCGTTCTATTTCCAGCGCCTGCTCCAGGATTAGCACTGCAGCCTGTTGGTCTACGACGCTCTTATGGTCACGCCCTCCAACTCCGGCAGAGCGCAACTGCTGATGAGCGCTCACCGAGGTGAGTCGTTCATCTACAAGTCTTATGTTACAAGTTGGTAACAGCTGTTCCAACTCTGCGCCCCACGCGCGCACGTCGGCGGCGTTTTTGCCTTCTTTCCCACTGAGTAAACGCGGCAGGCCAATGATGATTTCCTTCGCCTCACGCTCAGCTACCAATTCGGCGATGCGAAACAGCTCTTGCCCGCCGTCACGGTAAACAGTTTCCACCGGCAATGCCAAGATACCGGCCGCATCGGAGCGAGCCACCCCAATGCGTCTAGTACCCAGATCTATCGCTAGTCTGACGCCGGTACGCATTAGCTATTTGCAATCTCGTGTTCAATTGCTTGCAAAGCCTCAGCAAGCTTACCTGCGTCTTTACCTCCGCCTTGCGCCAGGTCGGGTCGGCCTCCTCCGCCGCCTCCCATGGTTTGAGCAGCGATCTTCACTAGATTCCCGGCTTTGAGTCCTTTTTCCCGAGCGCTAGCAGTAGTGGCGACAACTACCGAGGGACGGTCTTTAAATACGCCCCCTACTGCTACTACTGCATTGGCATCGTGTAAATGTTGACGCAGTGCTTCTGCAAGTACCCTCAGGGCTTCCCCGGGTACCTGCCCCGCATTAAAGCTAACTACCCGCTTGCCCGCAATCTCTTTGGCAGAGGCCGCTAACTCCCCTACCCGGGATAAGAGATTTTCTTGTTGCAAGCGGTTTAGTTCTTTTTGCGCATGACGTAGGCGAAGTAGGGCATCGTCAATGCGGGAAGGAATCATTTCCGGTTTAGTTCCCATAATCTTGGCGATCTGGGTGATTAATTCATGCTCTTTTGCCTGAAAATCAGCGGCTTTATCGGCTACTAGCGCCTCGATTCGTCTAACCCCTGACCCGATAGAGCTTTCAGACATCAAGACTACCTGTCCCAGGTATCCGGTGGTTGGCATATGGGTACCACCGCAAAGCTCGCGATCCCAGCCATTACCAATATCAACTACTCGCACTTCTTGCCCGTATTTTTCCCCGAACAAAGCGGTAGCGCCCGACTTTTTGGCATCTTCTAATGACATAATCTCGGTATTAACCGGCAGATTTTCCCGCAGCTGATCATTAATCCGGTCAAAAATCTGCTCTGTTTGCTTATCGTTTAGAGATTTGCCGTGGTGGAAATCAAAACGCAGACGGTTTTCGTTATTTTCACTGCCTGCCTGGGTGGCCTGGGCGCCTAAAGTTTCTTGCAACGCCTTATGTAGCATATGGGTTGCAGTATGGGAACGGGCAATCGCTTGACGGCGTGCGGTATCAATCGCGGCCACCACCTCGTCCCCAACGGCGAGTTGTCCCGCTTCCAAAGTTCCTCGGTGTACCCGCAGACCGGCAACCGGACTTTGCACATCTTCGACCTTAAATTTAGCACCCTGGAAGGAACGGATTACTCCATGATCAGCCAGCTGCCCGCCCATTTCTGCATAAAACGGAGTTGCATCTAAAACGATTTCTACATTGCTTCCGGTAGAAACAGCCGGTACTGCCTGGCCATCAGCCAGCAGTCCAATCACTTTCGCGTTGCAGCTGTCTTCGGTATAGCCCACGAACTCGACTTCGTGACCGAGTTCAGCTTCCAGTTCATGGTAGATACGCGCATCCACGTGCCCAGTCTTTTTAGCTCGGGCGTCTTCGCGGGCACGGTTCTTTTGTTCCTGCATTAACTCGGTGAACTTCTCGCGATCAACCTGGATACCGTGTTCTGCGGCCATTTCAATAGTCAAATCAATCGGGAAGCCGTAGGTATCGTGCAAGGCGAAGGCATCTTTACCCGATAGCTGGCTTTCATGATGTTGCTTAAGGCGGGTAACAGCCTGGTCAAAAATTAAGGTCCCGGACTCTAGCGTGCGCCTAAAAGCTTCTTCTTCCGCGTAAGCCACAGTAGAAATGGTTTCCCAATCCCGGTCTAATTCGGGATAGGACGCTGCCATTTCCCGCTTTGAAACCGGCAACAGATCAGGAAATACCGGTTTTTCTACCCCCAAGAGGCGCATAGCGCGCACTACTCGGCGAATCAGACGACGCAGTACATATCCGCGACCATCATTACCGGGACGAACCCCATCCCCAATCAACATTAAAGCGCTGCGTACGTGGTCAGCTACTACCCGCATCCGGATATCGTCAGGATTATTGGAAGTTTTACCTTGGGTGTAGCGTTTCCCCGACAGCTCCTGAGCCTTTTCAATTACCGGGAACACCTGGTCGATCTCGTACATATTGTCCTTGCCTTGTAGCAAGAACGCTAGCCGCTCCAGACCTAATCCGGTATCAATGCATTTCTTATCTAGTTCGCCGAGCAGCGGATAGTCTTTACCGCGTCCTTCACCACGTAAGTATTGATCAAAAACCAGGTTCCACAATTCCAGATAGCGGTCGCCACCGGTATCTGCTTCCGGGCCGCCTTCTGGGCCGTAGCCGCTTCCGCGATCGAAGTGGATTTCAGCGCAAGGTCCGGCAGGCCCGGGCTGCCCGGTATCCCAAAATATTTCTTCGCGAGGCAGCTTTTGTAGATGCATCGGATCGAGGCCGATTTGGTTTAACCAGATGTCCTCGGCTTCAGCATCGTTTTCCCAAATAGTTACCCACAGTTTGTCGCCGTCCAGACCGTATTTGCCTTCGTCGACCGAACCGGTGAGCAGATCCCAGGCCATGGTGGAGGCACCCTGTTTGAAATAGTCACCGAAACTAAAGTTCCCACACATCTGGAAGAAAGTACCATGCCGGGTGGTTTTCCCAACTTCTTCAATATCATTGGTGCGGATGCACTTTTGCACACTGGCAACCCGCGGCCAAGGCGCTGGCTCGGTTCCCACAATATAGGGAATGAACGGCACCATTCCCGCGATAGTGAACAGAATCGACTTATCGGGAGAAACCAAGGGAACGGACGGAGCTAGGTGGTGTCCCTGCTTTGCAAAATAGTCGAGCCAACGGGAACGAATTTCAGAAGTTTGCATTATGCCTCTAGATCTTAGGGAGGAGGAGCTGAGCTCCCTCCTATTGAACATGGGATTAACTTAAGGGGGTGGTTTGTGGCATTAACGCCGCCCGCAATTGCCTTTCTCGGACTTTAAAATCTTCCTGGAAAGCGGATCCGGCAGCTTGTATCCGCTGACGTACCGGAGGGATCGAATAGGCAACGGCACCCACAACCGCCACGGCGATCCCCAGTTTCACTAGTTTCTTCATTAGTCTTGCCCCTTCCGGTTAAACATTCTCCGGGCGGCGTAAGAAAAGGCAGACAGCTTAATCAGTGGGCCGGCAAAGGTAGAAGAAACCAAGGTCGAAACCGCAGAGATATCTTGCGCAACTTGTGCTGCGGAAGTGGTTACTGCATCTACCCGAACCAACTGGGCATTGGCATCCCGGACTGTTTGGGAAACTTCCTTAACGGTATCGCCAGTATCTGCTGCTACCTGCTTAATTGATCCTTGAAGCTGGTCAAATACTTTCCCCAGCTTCCACAGAGGTATCGCTAGAAACACTACTAGCAGCAAAAACGCTAAAGCGGCGATTAATGAAGCAACCTCACCCACGCTCATTGTTCTTCCTTCCTAAAGAATGCTTGTATATAGCTAAATTTTACCCTACCGAGCATCAGTCCCAGAACCAAGCAAAATATGCGTGATGCCTCCCGAAAAATCGGGAGGCATCAGGCAACAAGAATAATTACTTAGCGTGAGTAGTGTTCAACCACCATCTGCAGATCGCAGACTACCGGGATTTCGTCGCGCTCAGGCAAACGCACGTAGGTTGCCTGTAGCTGTTCTAGGTTCACATCCAAATAGGGGGGAACATCCGGGAGTACATCGCGGTGAGAACCCGCGGCCGCCACAATAAAGGGATCTTTAGTCTGGGACTTGGGGCAAATCTGGATAACCTGACCGGGCTTTACCCGGTAGGAGGGGCGGTCAACCTGCTTGCCATCGACCAGCACGTGACGGTGAACTACCGTCTGGCGAGCCTGCGGCATAGTGCGGGCAAAACCAGAACGCAAGACCAGGGCGTCCAGACGGGACTCTAGCAGTACGATTAGATTTTCACCGGTCATGCCCTTAATCCGCCGCGCCTCTTCGAACAGACGGTGCATCTGAGCCTCGCGGATATTGTATTGGGCACGCAGACGCTGTTTTTCCTTTAAACGGATCGCGTAGTCAGATTCGCTGCGACGGCGAGCCCTGCCATGTTCACCAGGCCCATAGGGGCGGCGGTCAAAGTAACGCTGTGCCTTCGGGGTCAGTGCGATCCCCAGAGCGCGAGAGAGACGAACCTGCTTACGTGCACGTTTATTTGCCATTTAATTTTCTCCTGTATGGGTTCTTTAATTTTCATTCACCGGTATTGCCGGTGGGGTCACCACGCGGGCTAAGACCCCAGGGTTGTCCGGAGACAACTGTCTTAGATTAGCTTATTTTTGTTCCCCATTGCCATTGGCCAAAATGCCGCGGATGGTATGCAAACGTTTAGACACCAAATCTTCGTAGCCGTTATCGGTGGGGTAATAATACTGAGTGCCAACTAAAGACGCAGGTAGATAGGTCTGCGCCACAATATGATGCGGATAATCGTGCGCATATTTATATCCGGATACTCCCAATTTTTGTGCATCAGCGTAATGAGAATCACGCAGATGGGCAGGTACTGAGCCGCTTTTCCCGGCGCGCACATCTTTAATGGCGGCTTCAATTCCCAAATAGGAGGCATTGGATTTCGGGGCGGTAGCAACTGCCACTGCGGCCTGCGCCAGAATAATCCGCCCCTCCGGCATTCCAATCATCTGGACTGCCTGAGCCGCGCTAACTGCAATTTCTAGCGCTTTAGGATCGGCCATCCCCACGTCCTCGCTGGCACAAATCATGATTCGCCGAGCAATAAAACGTGGGTCTTCTCCCCCTTCGATCATGCGTGCCAAGTAATGCAAGGTGGCGTCGACGTCAGAACCACGCATGGATTTAATAAAGGCACTGATTACGTCATAGTGATCATCGCGATCATATTTCACGATTGCGGTATCGGCGGCGCGAGCTATATCTTCAGTGCTGAGGACGCTACGTCCCGCCGTTAACGCCCCCTCCGCGGCTGCCTCTAATAAAGTCAGAGCTTTGCGCGCATCGGCTCCCCCGAGATCCGCTAGGCGATTTAGGGCGTCCTCGTCCGCGGTTACCTTGCCTTTCAGTCCGCGTTCATCAGTGAGGGCGCGCTGCAGCACTCCTTTCACGTTCTGCTTATTTAGCGGGTTTAAGGTGAGCAGCAAAGAACGCGAAAGCAAGGGAGAAACTACGGAAAAGGAGGGGTTCTCGGTAGTGGCGG